>Ga0307376_10000005_pt1 | contig 534574 bp, 509 predicted proteins | sample TR2MG_FD_202536 | JGI IMG/M metagenome (GOLD analysis project Ga0307376, IMG submission 202536) | Soil microbial communities from Risofladan, Vaasa, Finland - TR-2 | ecosystem: Environmental > Terrestrial > Soil > Coastal area > Acid sulfate soil | place: Finland: Risofladan, Vaasa...
AGCCAGCCAGCAGTTGGTCGATTAAATCCGGCGATGGTGCTTTCTTTGTTGCGGTCATGGTCACTCCTTTTTGAAGTTAGGCAGTTTCCTGCCAAATGACCGTTTACACAAAAATTTTTACACCCTCTCGTCGGGCCATTTTTATCGTTATTCGACCAGTCTGTGGTTAATCTCTCGGCCACATCGATCAATCAATCGCTACATCTCTCTGTGCTGGAAATCCAGACGGTGGTGGGTGGCTACGCCCTTGCATATGGGCTAGGACTCATTTTTGGCGGTGAGCTTGGAGACGCATATGGAAGGCGACGCCTCTTTCGAATAGGTTTGCTGATGTTCGGGCTAACATCATTGGCTTGCGGTCTTGCACAAGATTCTGTAACTATGGTTGTCGCCAGGTTACTACAAGGACTCTCCGCTGCGGTACTTTTGCCACAGGTTCTCGCGATGATCAGAGTATTGTACACACCAGAGGATCGCCCTCGCGCATTGTCATGGTTTGTAACATCCATAGGGCTGGGGATGGCATTCGGGCAGATCTTCGGTGGCTTGATCCCCGGCTGGGACATCTTCGGCTTATCCTGGCGGCCAATATTCTTAATCGCAGTCCCGTTGTGTGCGATATCGTGGTACGTAACGGGTCTCCTGATTGATGATGATGCTGTCGCAGTTAAACGACCCAATCTAGATGCGCTTAGCTTCTTGTTACTGGCGTGTGGCTATGGACTAACTCTATTACCTGTTGCAAATGTAAATGAAACACCATTTTTCTTTCAAGGCGCCGGAGTTTTTGCCCTTGGTATTGTTTTCCTTGCGGCATTTGTCTATCGCCAGGGCGTACTGACACAACTAGGCAAGCAGCCAATGATGCCGACATTTCTGTTTCGAAACAAAACTTATGTGGTTGGCGTGTTGTTAAATTTCTTGCTCTATGCCGCAGGCATACCATTCTTTTTTGTGCTCGGGTTGTATTTCCTTGGTTCGCTGAAGTACCCACTTGCTACCGCCGGTCTTGCTTTCACCCCGATTGCATTTGGTGTCATGGTGGGATCCAGAATAAGTTCGGAGCTCCTGAGCCGCTTCGGCATCAAGACTATTACAGGAAGCATAACATTGATGGCCATTGGAATAGCGGGTTGCTTGCTGATTACCCGCAGCGTGGACATGACAAATGTAATGATGATACTCATCGAGATTGCTTTACTGGTCTTCGGCCTTGGTAATGGGATAGCCATGCCTATTACTACGGGCATAGTCCTCACGGAGCTTCCGCCGGAACGCGCAGGTATTGGAGCGTCAATCCTTACCGCGGCGCAACAGCTCGGAGGGGTCGCGGGAATCGCAGTAACCGGAGCCGTAACGCTAAACGCGGAGCCAAACTTGGCGCCAAATTTTACGAATGGATTCTTCGTGCAGATGGCCTTTGCCTCTTTTGCAATTATTTGTACCTTGGTGCTAGTAACTAGAGCACGGCGAGCGAAGCAATCACATTAGAAAGTAATAATTTATCAACTAAACGTCTTATGACGAGAGAGAGTCTAATTATGGGGCACTATGACACACTATTTGGTAGGGATGAGCAGGAATTAAGGCGATTGCAACTCCTTGGAGAAATATTTGATTCAGCTACCATTGCACAGGTGCGCGCACTCGACATAGGGCCTGGGTCTAGGTGCTTAGAGGTAGGCGCAGGCGCAGGATCAGTAGCAAAATTGATCTGCAACTTGGTAACGCCCTCACCAGTTATTGCAACTGATATCTCGATAGATGCTTTAGATAGCGTCGATGCACCAAACCTTCAACGGATTAGACACGATGTAACTACTGACCAATTTCCAGAAGGAACATTTGATCTTATTCATGCGCGTTTCGTCCTAAGCCATATCCGTACTCGTGATGACGTTATGCGGCGCATGGCAAGCTGGCTTGCTCCTGGTGGTTGGCTTTTCATCGAGTCATTCAATTGGTTTCCAATCGACTCTTCCACGAATCCGGAGTATTTGCTAGTGATGAAAGCATGGGAGAGTCTTATTCGTGAAACTATTGGAACCGACGCGCGATGGTCTCGATCATATCCGAAGGATTTTACGGATATAGGCCTTGTTGACGTTGGTGCAACTGTTAACGTTAACTATATAAACGGCGGTAGTTCACTTGCCAAATTCTGGCAGTTAACATTAAAAACATCGCGCGAGAAACTAATAAATGGTTACGTTACAGCCGAGCAATTTGACCGAACTTTATTGCTGTTTAACGACCCTACGTTCTGGGATATTGCACCCGCAATCATTCAAGGATGGGGGCGTCGACCATTAATATAGCTTAGTCGACGAAGCAGCCAGCACAAACGACCAGGTCTTGGACTGAGAATTGCAAACTCTAGTTTCACGTGCGGGCTGTGCCGTAGATAGTTTACGAACACCAATAAGCAAAGGGGGTTAATTAAGATGCCATAAATTGACAGCGGTTATCCCTAATAGTCAATTCCGCTTCGATAGACAGTCTATTAGACATTGTGAGTGTTTGATCACCTTAACGGAGTGGCATCTTGGTAAGGCCCACTATTTTATTAGGATGACACTTTTATGCGGAAGTTAAATGACACTACCAATACACAAAGGAAAGCAGCATCACAAGAATTAACAACACGTTCTCAGGCAGACGAGTGTCTGTCGGGAAGGTGTACCAAGCAAGAACAAGGGCAACGAAGACCCAGGGTTGGCACTGTCAGCTCGCTCAATGGTTTTCCGTTATATTGGCACCTCATGAAATATGGCACGTCCATTGATATTGATATTGTAAGTGATACCCCTGACCAACTAGCTAGCATGCTAAATCGAGGTGAACTTGATATCTCTGCGATTAGCCTTGTTGATTACATGCTATCCGAATCGGAACTATTGCTTTTGCCCGACATCGGCATAGGGAGTGATGGTCCGATACTTTCTTGCAACATAGTCAGTCAGTCCAACTTAGCTCAGCTGGATGGTCGAGTTGTATCAATTTGCTCTACGAGCCGCACCACCGCACTTTTGGCTAAATTGTTACTGGAAGAAAAATATGGGGTGTCTCCTATCTACGTGAATCGTCCGCCGGTACTAAATCAAATGCTAGAAGGTGCAGATGCTGCCGTTATTATCGGAGATGCAGCGCTTAGGGCCAAGTTCCAAGATGCGCCTCAACGCGGCCTACAGGTTTTTGACACTGGGGAGATGTGGCACGACTGGACTGGACTGCCAATGGTGTTTTCGGTATGGGTTGTCCGGCGCTCATATGCGCTCACGCATCCAGAGTTGGTGCGCAGTATTCATGCAGACTTGATTTGTAAAATGAAAGAGGCTAAAAATTGCCCTGATATGATGGTCAACGATGCAGTAAGTAAATCAAACTTCGATGCAACGATCATCAAAAATTACTTTCAGTTACTCAATTTTTCGCTTGGCGAAAGACAATTGATGGGGATGAATGAATTTTGTCGTCGGGTTGCCTCTCGTTTACAAATGCCCCAGCCAGGATGTACTCATGTTTTTTGGCAGGATCACAATCCTAAATTGAACACAAAGGATAATCCACGTTTTTAGAAAGGAAAATTTCAAACATCAAGTGCAAAAAGTATAGCATGATGCTGCCTAAAGTCACCGCCTTTGAGCAAGTATTATTACAACAGATTCATAGTATTCTCATTGATGCTCTCTGTCATGGATTATGCGGATAGGAAACAAATTCGAATGTCCGTACTCAAATAGTCGGATTTTCAGTTTTGTTCTTATTGATCTCCTGCTTTTCCTGCCATTATTTGTCTCCGCTATAATCCGCGTACCGAAAAAATATATCGTGAATTTCGTTAAGTTTACATCATTGGATCTGCCCGATATTGCTTATCTTGCTATGGCACGTGTCTGTCAAGTAACGGGAAAACGCACTATTGTTGGTAACAATGTGTCCCACGCGAATAACAAAACAAAACGTCGTTTCCTGCCGAACCTGCAGCGTCGTCGCTTGTGGGTAGAGGGTGAAGGCCGTTTTGTTTCCATCCGTCTGTCGAACGCCGGTCTGCGTACCATCGACAAAAACGGTATCGAAGCAGTGCTGTTTGAAATGCGCGCTCGCGGCGAAAAAATCTAAGGGGTAGCTAACATGCGTGAAAAAATCAAACTGGAATCCAGTGCTGGTACAGGTCATTTCTATACCACTACAAAAAACAAGCGCACCACACCTGAAAAGATTGAGATCAAGAAATTTGATCCAGTTGCGCGCAAACATGTTGCATACAAAGAAACAAAACTGAAGTAATTTGCAGTTCTGATTTTGTGTATCACGGAAATGCCCACCCAGCGAAAGTTGGGTGGGCATTTGTTTTGCTCTAAAATCAAAAATAAGACAATAAAAATCAATCCATCATCCTCGATCATGCTTGCTGTTCTGTTTGCCCTCTCTGCATGCACGCAGGAAACTCAAAATGAACTCAGCCGCAGCATACAGAACTGAACCGGCACCAATGGCCTGCTGGATATCTACGCTGGTGAAAAGCTGGTGCAGGTTTCGACAGTGTCATGTGTCGCCCTGCCGCTTAAGCTGCAAGCAATGGATTCAGGTTCCCGGCTTAATTGTGTGACGTGGCAAGCCCGTGCCTTGACAGTTCAACGCCAGGAGGCCTATGGTTAACTGCAGCTATGGGCAAGTCTCCGCAGCCTGAACGAAAGAAGGGATGGTCATGAACATGTTAACCAAGCTTGCACTCGGCATGATGGGGCAGTTACGGCCCCAACCCGCAAAAGGAGATTCGGCGACTTCTATATTGCTGCCGCCGCCTGCAAAAAACGGCGGGCTTCCATTGATAGAAGCGCTGGCCAAACGTCGCTCGTCTCGTGGCTTTGCGAGCACACCATTACCCCTGCCGCTACTTTCAGATCTGCTCTGGTCGGCCTATGGCGTAAACCGCGCTGACGGCGGACGCACAGCTCCCTCAGCGTTGAATGCTCAGGAGATAGACGTGTTCGTTGCACTATCTTCCGGCGCATACGCCTATGACGCTGCCGCGCATCAGTTGCAGCTGGTGGCAGCGAGTGACCTGAGGAGAATCACAGGTTATCAGGACTTCGTGGACGAAGCGCCGCTTGATCTGGTTTACGTAGCCAATCACACACGGATGAGCCTGGTGCACGTAGCGCAGCGGGAAATGTATGCATCGGTCGCGGCAGGTGCAATCGCGCAGAATGTTTATCTGTTCGCAGCCAGCAATAACCTGTCCACCGTTATCCGTGCCTGGATAGACCGGTCTGCAATTGCAGATGCGCTCGGACTGTCGCATGACCAGCAGGTTTTGCTGTCACAAACTGTCGGCTTTCCCAAGGTTGTTGAGTGACATCAGATTAGGGAAGCTGCGAAGTGCATCGTGCCAGGAAACATCTCCACACCCTGAACGGCGAGAAGATACAACTATCGCAAACGGTAGCAGCGAATGTATCTACAGCGTCGTAACCTCTCCCCATTTATTGCAGTATTAATATAACGCCACCGACAACAGGAGAATGATAGCCATGAGTTCAGAAATCCCCATTTATCATTCGCCATCAGCCACCGAATTGGTGCGCATGGACTCCATCTTCGCACTGCAACGGGCAGCTTATGCCAGCTTGCCGATGCCATCGCTGGAACAACGCAAACAGATGCTCACGCTGCTCAAGGCCTTGCTGATCGAGCACAAAGACGCGATTGCCGCAGCCGTCGATGCCGATTTCACGGCGCGCTCTGCCGAAGAAACCATGCTCGCCGAGATTATGCCCTGCGTGCAGAACATCGACTACACGCTGGGACATTTGCGCCGCTGGATGAGGCCTGACAAACGCAACGTCGGCCTGCATTTTCTGCCAGCCAGCGCATGTGTTGTTTACCAGCCGCTGGGCGTGGTCGGCATCATCGTGCCTTTCAATTACCCGGTGAATTTGGCCATCGTGCCGCTGGTGGCGGCGCTGGCGGCCGGCAACCGGGCGATGATCAAGATGTCGGAGTTCACGCCGAGAACCGCCGATCTCTTGCGCGACATACTGCGCAAAGGCTTCGGGGAAGAGCAGGTCGCCGTGGTTACCGGCGATGCGGATACAGGCGCCGCATTTTCCAGACTTTCCTTTGACCACCTGCTGTTCACCGGCTCCACTGCTATCGGCAGGCACGTGATGCGCGCGGCAGCAGAGAACCTGACCCCGGTCACGCTGGAACTTGGCGGCAAATCGCCGGCGATTATTGCCGACGACATTCCGTTAACAGACATCATCGACCGGCTGTGCTTCGCCAAGTCGCTGAATGCCGGGCAAACCTGCGTGGCGCCGGATTATGTCATGATCCCGCGCAGCAAACTCGAACCCTTCATGCAATTGTACAAGGCCACGTTCAACAGGATGTTTCCGACCATCAACAGCAATCCAGACTATACCAGCGTGATCAATGCCCACACCCTGCAGCGCTTGCAGGACTGGCTGAAGGACGCCGCTGCAAAGGGCGCGAGAATCGAAAAGACCAGCGATGAATCCATAAGCGATGGCTCCTTCCGCATGCCTTTGCATTTGGTGACGGATGTAACGGCTGAAATGAAGATCATGCAACAGGAATTGTTCGGGCCTATCCTGCCGGTGATTCCATACGACAGCATTGAAGCTGCGGTATCTTATGTAAATCAGCGCCCGCGTCCGCTGGCCTTATATCTGTTCTCTTACGATCGAGCATTGCAGGAATACATCTCTTGCCACACTCATGCCGGCTCGATGTGTATCAACGAAGCACTGCTGCAGGTTGGCGTGGATGACCTGCCCCTGGGCGGAATTGGGCCTTCCGGCATGGGGCAATACCACGGGCATGAGGGATTCCTGACGATGTCCAATGCGAAAGCGATTATGCGCAAGGGCAGGATAAATTCCATGAAGCCGATCTATCCGCCTTATGGCGGCATCCTGCAGAAATGGTTACTGAAATGGCTGACACGCTGAGCCGGCATGATTCATGATGCCCTAACTCCCTCACCCCGCCCTGCACCCGCAAGGGGTACGCCGAGGGTGACCGCTGCTACGCAGCGACCCATTCGCAGTCCCGCCTGCGGGAGAGGGGGTGATGCAGCACAATGGCAGATATTCCAGCGCAACTTCGCAGTTAAAACTGAGCCGCTACTCCAAAGAGCACAAGAACCAGAAAGCGTGCAACGCCGATTGTTTGAGCCTTAAGATGGAAAGTTACCCGTTTCGGGTTAAAATCACCGCTTTTTTGTTGCGGCGTGCGTGAGCACACACCTTAAGGTAAGAGCATTATGGATATGAATCAATTTCTTGGTCTGAGCGACAGTTTTGAAGATCCGCAAGAAACCCGCGAACGCCTGCAGCTGTATATCAACCTGAAATTATCCTCGTCCGGCCTGCCGCCCTGTGAAGAAGGCAGCGACAGCAGGTTTCTCGATGTTGCCAATAATCTGCTAAAAAGCTACCGCGAAAAATCGCGCCTGCTGTCCGGTTATCTGTGCCCGCCCGACCAGCGTATCCAGGCTTTCCTTAACAGCTACCTTGCCGATGTTGCCGAAGACGGGGTGCCGCGCCTGCCGGATAACTCGATTATTCTCGACCGTCACGGTGTCGCCCGCGAGCTTTCCCTGCCGCCGCGCCAGAATGAATTCAAGAGCGAATACGTCAGCAGCTACCGCATCCGCAACGGCGTGCTGCACAACCCCACCAGCGACCGCCGCACCACCAAGGGTTCGTTCCATGTGGCCGAGGGAGGCTTGCCCATTCCCGGCGACAAGAAGGCGGTGCCCAAACTCACTTTTGCGCGCCTGCTGAGAGCCGCGCTCAACCCGCCGCAACACCTGCTGTGCCTGCCCTTTACCTCTGCCCAGCAAGACCAGGCGAAGATGTTCGTGTCGCTGCTGCTGCGCCCGGTAGTGTGCCCCGAGATTCCAGGCAAAAATGCTGCAACAAGCGAAGCGGAAAAGAGCATGGAAATCCGCTTCTTTGCCCCCGGCAGCCTGGTCAGCAACCTCGATTTCGTCGAGAGCATTTTCGGCAACGGCGGCAATCCGGTGCTGTCTTCCAATGACGCCGGGCTCGATGTGGATCACTGGAGCGGCCATAGCGGCTGCGTCATCCTCGCGCCGCATCTGGTGCAGCTCAGCAAGAAAGAACTCGGCCTGCCAAAGCGTGATCAAGCCACGCCGCGCCAGGTGGCAGACGGCATGTGCTGGAGCAATGAGGACGAGCGCTACAACGACGGCGCCGCCTTCAAGATCACCGCGCGCGACGAGCGCGGCGTGATCATCACCATTCTGGCCGACAATTACTACGGCTACTGCAAGAAGGAAGTGAAAACCCAGATCAGCTACGCCGCCAACCTGTTCGGCCTGGCCGAAGAGGAGCATGCCGGCGGCGCGCTTGCCTTCCCGCGCCATAACCACGGCGAGGAATTTGGCGTGGACAGCATCACCCGTGTGGCCGGCTACAGCTTCGACGACTTGTTGAATAACTATGGCGCGCTGATGCACCTGCAGCCGCAGGGCTACGGCATCGACAAGCTGCATCCCGAGGTGATCTACGTGCCGCAGGATTTACGCATGGATCTGCCGAACCAGACTATCAGCTGGCTCAAGGACGGCACGCGCCAGACGATCAAGCTGCAGCCCGGCAAAATCTACGTGCAGCCCAATGGCTACAAGGTGGAGATGCAGAAGCATCCCGGCGCGCCTTCCTGGCGCCTGGTGGGCACCGATCCGGAAGGCACTTTCTGTCACAAGCCCTGCACCGTTTCGGGCGGCGGCAAGTCGGAAATCTCCAAGTCGATGAGCGATGCCGTGATCTACGCGCCGTTGTTCGTGTCGGATCTGGAACAGGATATGGAGCAGGTCGAAAGTGTTTTTGAACGCGACTATAGCAAAAGATTTAAGCCCGGTTTCGAAGCCGAGGACCGCAACCCCGGCCGCAAGCTGCTCAGTGTGGAGCGCAGCCTGGGTTCGGTGATCAAGGTGCTTACACCTTCGCCCTCCTATACCGACGAATTCAACAGCTGGCTGGATGGCGTGCCTGACCGCATCCTCGCACTGGCCTTTGTCATCAAGCGCATGTACCGCACGGACTGGGGCCATGACTGGCGAAAATTCCTGTCGGTCGATTTCGTCAACGGCCACCCCGGCCATGAACTGAAGCTGGGCGAACGCAAGCTGGTCGGTTCCTATCTGCGCGTCGGCTTCACCGAAAAAGGTGCATGGCGCGTGTTCAAGATGCGGCAGGATTTTATTCCCGCCGAAAAAGTGCAGATGGAAGATGACATCAGTGCGTCGGTAGTCGTCCCGCTTGAGCTGCTGCCAAACTCTTCGCCGAAAAGCAGCAACCCGTCCGTCAAGCTGGTGCGCAATTGCGAATACCGTTTGTTCCAGCGGCCGGACGACGCGATCCACCGCGGCTTCGACCAGCAGACCGAAAAGGACATGGCGCAGCGCGACAACTTCCTGGCCAATTTCGAGCCGCTTAAAAACGAGAAGCTGAGCGAGATCGTCGACGATGTGGTGGGCTACGGCCAGTACACCGAGCCGATGCGCAATATTCTGCAGGAGGCACACGACGCCGGCGAGACGGTGGTGTCTTCCGCTCACCCGCGCCTCGTTGACGGCAAGCCGAGTAAAAATCCGCGTTATCTGCAGCTGCGCACCGACATTTCCAATCCGGTGCGGCGCTACGTGGCCGAGATCGGCGCGCGCTTCAACCGTCGCGTGCCGCTCGGCACCGCCGTGGTGGAACAGGTCAACGCCGTGCTGACGGGTCGCCGCAACAATCCGCCGGAACCCGGCATCCGCCCGCTGGCAGTTTACAACCCGATCCACTACCAGGAATTGCCCGAGCTCTTCATGGATTTCATATGCAGCCTCACCGGCAAGTCGCCTTCCACCACCGGCGCAGGCAGTGAAGGCGCGCTCACCAAGGGGCCGTTCAACGCGCTGCGCCCCACGGTGGATCTCAACAATGCACTGGTGTCCTTCATCCTCAGCGGCTATGCGGGTTACTCAACCGCTGCCGGACACATCGGCCCCAAGCTGCGCGTCGATCACGACATCAGCCTGCTGGTGCCGGAGATCTGGTCACGCCTGTCTGCAAAGGTGCGCGACCCGCGCTTTCTGATCGATAATGGCTGCCTGGAAAAGATCGAGGATTTCGAATATCAGGGACGCCTGATCAAGGCCAGCCGCCTCGGCTATCGCATCACCGAGCGTTTCGTGCACGGCTTCATGGGCAAGATGTTCGACGCGCCGCGCGCGGTATTCGGTGAAGAAATTCTGCGCCCGGAAAGCCAGAGCCTGGAAGATTTCGTCGACGGCGTGGAAAACATCGTCGAAGCACAGGCAAGCGTCGCGGCGAGTTACTTCGCGGACGGCAGCGTGGAAGATGCCTGCCCACCGCTCAAGGCACTGCTGCACATCATGGCCAGCGGCAACTTTGACGGCAAAGACGCGCACCACGCTGACATACGCGCCATGTTCACCCGCGAAGCGCTGCTCGCTTCCGACTGGTACCGCGAGCGATTGCAAACAAAACAGTTGAGGGATGTCGCGCTGTGGCTGCGCCATGTAGCCTATCTGGATGCTTTCGCCAGTCGCGCCAGCCACCAGGACGTGGCGGAAAAACTCGACATCAAGAGCAGGCTGGAAACGGCAAGGGCCAGACTGGAATGGGTAAGCGGCAGCGCCTATCTTCAAAGCCTGCGCGGCACCATCGGCGCAGACCCCATGGGGGTGGGAAAAGCCGGGGCATAAGCCTGATTTCTGTACCAAGAGTGTATTGCAGGCTGGCGCTAAGGCACTAATCCCGGCGTTGGTGCGCCTCAGTCTAGTTGTTCCGGCCATTTCCGGTTTGTTTTACCCTTTTCCCCAAGCATAAGGTCATGATCTCTACTCTTTGGAGTCAGGCAGTTTTCTGTCAAATGACCGTTTTCTGAAATATTACCCCCCGTTTCCGGGTCTTTTTTGCTGCTTTTTGACTGAACGATCATCTCGATTTACTTTTCCCATTATTGCAGGCCCGCGCTTCGGTGTGCATGTTTATGACGATCTGCCAACACGGTCATGTGGCGGCTTATAGACATTTTTCGTCGAGGGTTGCTTTCACACCAGCAATAACTGATTAGCTTGTTTTGCCGCAGCTCGCCTGCGGCAAAACGCTTGAGCAAGAATTATCTCCTGTATATACGGCGTCACACAGAGCTTGACCTGCTTCTCGATTTAAATAATTTCCTGCGAAGTGTTTCCTGTTGATTACTTGTGCGCCTTGTGTACGAAAGCGAACATAACCTTTTGCGGTTAAAAGTCATACTGATCGCTGCATCAAGTTGGCAGGTGACCATCAGCATAAAATTTTGAGATATCTTTCTCAGGGGCAGCACCCATGCACAGACCACACAATATTTTTTAAATCACGCACCTGGATGATGACATTGCTGCGAACTGCGCTTGTCGCCGGCTGTGGAGACCGGGCCGCCAATCAAGCTTCCGCTGCACGGATAATTTTGGTCGGAGGTGGGGTGATTGTTGGATCAGCTGCCCATATTGAGGGAGTGATTCTGTCGCAAGACTCTATTACGCTGGCGACAGGAGCATAGGCTAACAGTAGCTTGCTGGCGCAGACCACGGTTAACCTGGATGCAAATGCAGTTACACAACCCGCCCTATAAGACTGGAATGTACATTTCAGAAACAGATAATCGCAGATGCTCACGGCTTATACATTTCCGGAAATTTTTGCTCTGATCACCAGATGGACGAGTGTCAGAATTTTTTGCAACCTTTTTTCCGTGTCAGTCCGTGTGTATCTCCTGCACATCGCCGCTGTAATATTTAATGCTTATGATTTGTTGATATGGCTAGCCAAGATCGCTGCAAGCGTGTCGTTGGGCATCGCGCTCTTGCTACCCTTGATGGGGTTCGCGGAAGAGGTGAGTGCCGCCAGTGCCGTAAGTGCCAATTCTCCGCCTGTTGATACGCCTAGCGCAATGGATCCAACACGTAATTATATGTCCGGGAAGCTTGAAAGCTGGGCCAGAAGTATAGATAGCTTCTTTGGTGATTACCGTAATTATCAGGAGAGCAATGATAGCGTGATCCAGTTGTATACAAGTCAGGTAATAGGATACCTGGGAGAGCCCAAGTATGATTTGGCATTAAATGCAAAGCTCAGTTTGCCAAATACAGAGAGGGATTTGAAGTTATTAATTGAGACGGATCCAGAAGAAAAAACCACTTTGAACTCGACGATAATTCAGCCTCGACCATTCACTCAAGTTTCCACACCCCGGAGCATTGCCGCAGCATTGCGTTACGAAAAAGCAGAAGCGGAACGTTGGCACTTCAGCACGGATGGCGGGGTTAAATTGGCAGGACTGGCCTCAACTCCTTTCGTGCGCGCACGACTCAGGCTGGCTATGCCTTTGGAGCAGTGGCGACTGAAGGTAGCAGAGTCGCTGTTTTGGTTCAGTAGCATCGGGACAGGAGAAAGTACATTGATCGATTTTGAGCGCCAGCTCAACGAACAGCAATTGTTCCGGGCCAGCAGCAATGCCACTTGGCTCAATAACACACAAAATTTCGATCTGAGTCAGAGTTTCTCAATCTTTCATGCATTGAATGAGCGTAGCATGTTGTTGTATCAGATAAGCGCGATCGGTGTGAGTCGACCGCAGACGCAGGTAACAGACTATGTGATCTTGATGACATATCGATATCGCTTGCATCGTGAGTGGGTGTTTCTTGAGATCAGCCCGCAAGTACATTTCCCGCAAGTGGTGAATTATCAAACCAGCACACTTCTTAGCATGCGGCTGGAATTTTTACTCGATAAATCGAGATGAGTAGCAACCCAACAGAGGAGCTACAAGTTTCAACCATTTCTGGTGTGCCTCCTCTCTGTGTACTCTAGCGCACAGAGAAGACCGGACAAATCCTGAATAATCATCCTCGCAGTTCGCTAACCCTCAATCACTCAATAAAAAATTCATCTTGAATTGGAATAGAGCCGAAGAAAACGGCAAGTAACTTAATGGGAGCGATAAGCAACAGCGGGGATAACGCAAATGAGTCCACAATGTGCAAACGACTCGGTCTAATCATTGCCACCTCATGTTTGATGGGGTGGGCTGTGCATGCTGCCCCGCAGGACACAGTGGTTGACTCAACCAGAGCCGCGCAAAATCCTAAAGCAGGAGAAATATTCCGCGATTGTCCAAGCTGTCCGATGATGGTGATCATCCCTTCGGGAAACTTTGAAATGGGCTCTCCCGCTTCTGAAATCAAGCGAAAAAAAGATGGAGTTCCAGTGCATCAGGTCAATATTGGCACCTTCGCCCTGGGTAAGACCGAGATCACTCGTGGACAGTTTGCAGAATTCGTGAAGGAAACAGGTTACAGCACCGGTAATAAATGCTGGGCCATTGACGACGGAAAATATGAAGAGCGCAGTGGCAATTGGCGAAAATTTGGCTACTCCCAAAATGCTAAACATCCTGTCGCCTGTATCAACTGGGAAGATGCCAGCGCCTATACAGAATGGATTTCACGCAAGACAGGCAAAAAATACCGCCTGCCGACAGAAGCTGAATGGGAATACGCTGCGCGTGGCGAAACCCGCACCGCTCGTTACTGGGGGGAGAGTCCCGATGACGTTTGCAAATATGCGAATGTCGCAGACAAGACAGCGCAAAAGCTGATAAAGCTGGCAGCAGACTGGAAGGTACATAATTGCACGGATGGTTTTGCCTATACTGCTCCGGTAGGCAGCTTCAAGGCCAATGCGTTCGGATTGAATGACATGCTGGGGAATGTGTGGGAATGGGTAGAGGACAGTTACCACGATAACTACAAGGGAGCCCCTGATGATGGTTCTGCATGGGAAGGTGATGGCAAGAAGCGCGTGCTTCGCGGCGGTTCGTGGTACGACGCCCCACCGTATGTGAGTTCGGCCGTACGTGATAAAGCGGTGCCTACTCGTCGTTATGACAACTTTGGATTTCGTATCGCCAGAATGCTTCCATAGGCCTTTGATCCCGCCGCCCCGTAATTCGATGTTTACGCACACACTCTGCTATAATGCGCGCCGCAACACCGCTTCAGTCTAGTTGTTGCTGCCGATTCCGGTTTGTTTTACCCCCTCTATCTGCCTAAGACTGGCGCCTTTAATGGCGACAGGCCGATTTTATTTCAGGAATATACAATGAATTTTGCATCTCTCGGCTTGTCCGAAGAAATCCTCCGTGCCGTCAATGAGTGCGGCTACACCGTACCTACTCCGGTTCAGGCACAGGCCATCCCCGCAGTACTCTCCGGAGGCGACTTGCTTGCCGGCGCACAGACCGGCACCGGCAAGACCGCTGGCTTTACCCTGCCCATTCTGCAGATGCTCACCGCCAGCAAGAAGCCTGCTGTCGGCAAGGGGGCGATCCGTGCCCTCGTTTTAATCCCGACACGCGAACTCGCCGCTCAGGTGGAAGAAAGCGTGATCAAGTACGGCAAGTATCTGCACCTCAAGTCGATGACGATGATAGGCGGGGTCAACATCAATCCGCAGATCAACAAGCTGAAGGGCCGCGTGGATATTCTGGTGGCAACACCGGGACGCCTGCTCGACCACCTGCAGCAAAAAACGGTCGATCTGTCGCATGTGGAAATTCTGGTACTGGATGAAGCCGACCGCATGCTGGACATGGGCTTTATCCGCGACATCAAGAAGATCCTCGCGGTACTGCCCAAGCAAAGGCAGAACCTGCTGTTCTCCGCCACCTTCTCCGACGAAATCAAGGGGCTGGCAGACGGCCTGCTCAACAAGCCGGCGATGATCGAAGTGGCGCGCCGCAATGCGACCGCCGAGTTGATCACGCAGAAAATTTACCCGGTGGACCGCGAGCGCAAGCGCGAACTGTTGACCAAACTGATTAAGGACAATAACTGGTTTCAGGTGCTGGTGTTTACCCGCACCAAACACGGCGCGAACAATCTGGCGGAAAACCTGTCCAAGGACGGCATCCCCGCGATGGCGATACATGGCAACAAGAGTCAGGCTGCGCGCACCCGCGCGCTGGCGGAATTCAAGAGCGGCAAGCTGCAGGTGCTGTGCGCAACCGACATCGCCGCGCGGGGTATCGACATCAGCGAACTGCCGCATGTGGTGAACTACGAGTTGCCCAACGTGGCGGAAGACTATGTGCACCGCATCGGCCGCACCGGACGTGCGGGCAGCGAAGGCGAGGCGAGCTCGCTGGTGTGTATCGACGAGCACAAGCTGCTGCACGACATCGAGCGCCTGATCAAGCGCGAAATTCCGGTGGTACAGGTGCCGGGTTTTGAACCCGATCCTCGTATCAAGGCCGAGCCTATTCTGAATGGCCAGAACCGTGGCCAGGGTGGACGCGGCCAGGGGCAAGGCAGAGGGCAACCCAGATCACAGGGACAAGGCCAGGGCCAGCCACGTGCGCAAGGCGCAGGAAAACCGGGCCAGGGCAGAAGCCATGGTCAAGGACAGGGTCAGGGTAAATCCCAACCAGCGCCGCGTGCAGGTGGTCAACCCCGCGCAGGCGGAAACAGCACGGCCCGCAGCGGCAACGCGCCCGGCCATGTTCAGCTCACCGTCCCCGGCGGCATGCCGCCCCCGCTGCATCGCTCAGGCGGCAGAGGACGCTAAATGAGTAATGCTACCAATGACCACATCATTGCGGATACGCAACGTTGGTTAGAGCGCGCGGTGATCGGGCTGAACCTGTGCCCGTTTGCCAAGGCGGTGCATGTTAAAAAACAGATACGCTATGTGGTGAGCGGCGCGACTACGCCAGAAGCGCTGCTGGACGAGCTGATCAAGGAACTTGAATTGCTGGCGGAGTCTTCTGCTGAAAAAATCGACACCACACTGCTGATACACCCGCATGTGCTAACCGATTTTCTCGACTACAACGATTTTCTGGATGTGGCGGATGCTTCGCTGGATGAGCTTGATCTGGCAGGCATATTGCAGATCGCCAGCATGCATCCGCGCTACCAGTTTGCCGACACACAGCCTGATGATATGGCAAACTACACCAATCGTTCGCCCTACCCTACCCTGCATCTGCTGCGCGAAAGCAGTGTGGACAAGGCGGTTGCGGCATTCCCCGAGGCCGACCAGATATTTGAGAAAAATATCGAGACTATGGAAAAACTGGGGCATGAAGGCTGGGACAAGTTGTGGCTGGATAATGCCACAGCAAAAGCAGACAAGAAGTAATCTCTGATTGTTCAACAATATGCACTGCGTCATTCCCGCGCAGGCGGGAATCCTGCGAAAACAACACCGCGAAGCGGACAAAACTTGTTCGACTCGCTACGCGAGAAGTTTGGAGTCAACTGGATTCCCGCCTGCGCGGGAATGACAATGCTAATGGATAACTTGGATTGAATTTCTCACCAGCATGAGTTCTACGAATTTTTCCTTACTGACGCCAGACTGCGTGCTCAACGCGCTGGAAAGCATCGGCCTGCGCAGCGATGGCCGCATGCTTGCACTCAACAGTTACGAGAACCGCGTGTACCAGATTGGCATGGATGATGGCCCGCCGCTGGTGGCAAAATTTTATCGCCCCGGGCGCTGGACGGATGAGGCGATACTGGAAGAACACGCTTTTGTGCAGGAGCTGGTAGAGCGTGAAATCCCGGTGGTGCCCGCGCTGACGCTTGCTGACGGCAAATCGCTGCACAGCTTTGACGGCTTTCGCTTTGCCGTGTTTGCCAAGCACGGCGGCCGCGCACCCGAGCTGGAGAATCGCGATACGCTGGAATGGATGGGGCGCTTTCTCGGGCGCATCCACGCCATCGGCGCGCTCAAGCCATTTGAACATCGCCCAACTTTAAATGTCAAAAACTTTGGTGACGAAGCCTTTGCCTGGTTGCTGGCGCACGATTTCATTCCGCCCGATCTGCTCCCCGCCTGGCGCAGCGTTGTGGAACAGGCGCTGGATGGCGTGCGGCACTGCTATGAGCGCGCGGGCAAAGACCTGAACATGCTGCGCCTGCACGGCGACTGCCATGCGGGCAACGTGCTGTGGACCGACGACGGCCCGCACTTCGTGGATTTTGACGATAGCCGCATGGGCCCTGCAGTGCAGGATCTGTGGATGCTGCTGTCGGGCGAGCGCGCCGACATGGTGCGGCAACTGGGCGATGTGCTGGCGGGCTACGAAGACTTCCACGATTTCGATGCACGCGAGCTGCACCTGATCGAAGCGCTGCGCACCCTGCGGCTGATTCACTACAGCGCATGGCTGGCGCAGCGCTGGGATGATCCCGCCTTCAAGCAGGCCTTCCCGTGGTTCAACACGCAGCGCTACTGGCAGGATCGCATCCTTGAATTGCGCGAGCAGATTGCGTTGATGGATGAGGCGCCCTTATGGCAAAGCTAGAGACACCATGCCCCTGCGGCAGCCAAAAAAAATACGCTGGCTGCTGCGGACCCTATCTCGATGGCAATGTGATCCCTGCTACTGCCGAAGCCCTGATGCGCTCACGCTACACCGCCTATACCCTGCTGCGCGAGGAGTATCTGCTGGCCAGCTGGCATGCATCGAGCATGCCTGAAACATTGAATCTGGCCGCTGAAGCGCCAGGCCAATGGTTGGGGCTGGAAATAAAACGGCATCAGCAGCAGGATGCCGATCACGCGCAGGTTGAATTCGTGGCGCGCTATAAAGTGGCGGGACGCGCGCACCGCATGCATGAGCTGAGCCGCTTTGTGCGCGAGGATGGCCGTTGGTTTTATGTGGATGGCGCGATGCAGAATTAAGGGCCGTTAGACTTTAACTGCCGCAGCCTTTAGACTTGAGACTATTTTCAGTCCCTTGTGTACAGCCTTTTGATATTTGAGTTTTTTTGAGTAATGATTATGGAAATAGATACCTCCCCAACAAACGAGGATAGCAGTGCAGTTCCTGCCCCCGTATCGCGCGATGTGATCACGCGCGAGGTCGCGCGCCGCCGCACCTTCGGCATTATTTCCCACCCGGACGCTGGCAAGACCACGCTCACCGAGAAGCTGCTGCTGTTCTCGGGCGCGATCCAGATGGCCGGCACGGTAAAGGGGCGCAAGAGCAGCCGCCATGCGACCTCAGACTTCCTGGACATTGAAAAGCAGCGCGGTATTTCCGTGGCCAGCTCGGTGATGCAGTTTGAATACCGCGACCATGTGGTGAACCTGCTCGACACCCCCGGCCACCAGGACTTCTCCGAGGACACTTATCGCGTGCTGACCGCGGTGGACTCCGCGCTGATGGTGATCGACGCGGCCAAGGGGGTGGAAGCGCAAACCATTAAGCTGCTCAACGTGTGCCGCATGCGCAACACGCCCATCATCACTTTTATCAACAAGCTGGACCGCGAGACTCGCGACCCGGTGGCGCTGCTGGACGAGGTGGAGACGGTTCTGAATATCCAGTGCGCGCCGGTAACCTGGCCGCTGGGCATGGGCAAGACTTTCCGCGGCGTATATCACCTGCTGCGCGATGAAATCATGCTGTTCACGCCCGGCGAAGAGCGCGTGACGGGGGAATTTGAAATCATCAAGGGCATTAACAATCCGCTACTCGCCGAGAAATTTCCGCTGGAAATCGAACAGCTTAAATCTGAAGTGGAACTGGTGCTGGGTGCCTCCAATCCGTTTGATCTCGAAGCCTTCCTCAACGGCAAGCAGACACCTGTGTTTTTCGGCTCGGCCATCAACAACTTCGGCGTGCGCGAAATTCTTGACGCGCTGCTGGACTGGGCGCCCTCGCCGCTGCCGCGCGACGCCACGGTGCGCACCGTGCTGCCTACCGAAACTGCATTCTCCGGGTTCGTATTCAAGATCCAGGCCAATATGGACGCCAATCACCGCGACCGCATCGCCTTTTTGCGCGTGTGCTCGGGACACTTTGAACGCGGCATGAAAATCAAGCACTTGCGCATCGGCCGCGAGATACGCGTGTCCAACGTGGTCACCTTCATGGCGTCCAGCCGCGAGCAGGTGGAAGAGGCTTACGCCGGTGACATCATCGGCCTGCCCAACCACGGCAACATGCAGATCGGCGACAGCTTCTCCGAAGGCGAACTGCTGCAGTACACCGGCATTCCGTATTTTGCGCCAGACTTTTTCCGCTCGGTGCGCATCCGTAACCCGCTCAAAGTCAAGCAGTTGCACAAGGGCCTGCAGCAGCTCGGCGAAGAGGGCGCGGTGCAGGTGTTCAAGCCGCTGGATGGCGGCGACCTGGTGCTGGGTGCGGTCGGCGTGCTGCAGTTTGACGTGGTCGCCAGCCGTCTGATGGGCGAATATAGCGTCGACGCGGTATTCGAGGGCACCAGCATCACCAGCGCGCGCTGGGTGACCTGCGATGACAAGAAGATACTCGGCGATTTCGAGAAGGCGCTGTCGCACAACCTGTCCATCGACGCGGCTGGCAATCTGGCCTACCTCGCTCCGAACAACGTCAACCTCAAGCTGACGCAGGAGCGCTGGCCGAAAGTGGTGTTCCATACCACGCGCGAACACGCGGTGAAGCTTTAAGCTAGCACTTAGGTAGGGTGGGCAAAGCGCAGCGTGCCCACGGTTTTCAACATGTCATCGTGGGCACGCTGCGCTTTGCCCACCCTACGCCACCCTACATAATTAAATTTTTAAAGACGCCAACATGCAAGAAGAAACCTTCGAACTCAACGCCGAATTTGTCGAGCTCAACCAGCTGCTTAAGCTGGTAGGCGTGGTCGACAGCGGCGGCGCCGGCAAGGCGCTGGTGGCATCGGGTGAGGTATCGGTTGATGGCAAAATTGAGTTGCGCAAAACTTGCAAGGTGCGCGCCGGCTCAGTTGTGACGCTGGGCGACATACGCATTACCGTGGTCGCCGCTTAAAGCCATGCTGTACATCTCCCATAACGTAAGCATTCCCGTTCATGAGATAGAGATAACGGCTGTACGTGCACAGGGAACCGGCGGACAGAATGTCAACAAGGTTTCCAGCGCGGTACATTTGCGTTTCAATATTTCGGCATCTTCGCTGCCGGATGATTTCAAGGCGCGGCTGCTTGCGCTGCATGACAACCGCATCACCAGGGACGGCGTGATCATCATCAAGTCACAGGAGTTTCGCAGCCAGGAAATGAACCGTGGCGAGGCATTTCGTCGCCTGAAGGAGCTGGTACAGAGCATAGCTGTACTGCCCGCCATCCGCCGCCCTACCAAACCAACCCGCAGCTCGCAGACAAAACGCATGGACAGCAAGGTAAAACATGGCCTGACCAAAAGCTTGCGCGGCAAAAGAATTGAACAGTAACTTCTAGCCATCCAATTTCCCGGGGAAAATCTCATGGCCATCAAAGCAACCATCTTCAAAGCCAGTCTGCAAATCGCGGATATGGAGCGTCATTACTACCAGGATCATACACTGACCCTTGCACGTCATCCCTCGGAAACGGACGAGCGCATGATGGTGCGCCTGCTTGCCTTCGCCTTGCATGCCCACGAGTACCTGGAATTTGGCCAGGGCATGACTGATGACGATGCTGCGGATCTGTGGCTGAAAGATTTAACCGGCGCCATCAAGCTTTGGATAGACGTCGGCCTGCCCGATGAAAAACTGATCCGCAAAGCCTGCGGGCGATCCGACCAGGTGGTTGTATATGCCTATGGCGGGCGCACTGCCGAGATGTGGTTTGCGCAAAACAGCAGCCAGTTTGAACGGCTCACCAATCTCACGGTAATCAATCTGCCGGTGGAAAGCACACGAGCCATAGCGAAACTGGCGCAGCGCAATATGCAGTTGCAGTGCACCATCCAGGATGGCCAGCTGTGGTTAAGCGACGGCAATGAGAGTGTGCAGGTGGAGCGTTTGCGTCTTAAGGAGCCATCCAGCAGGGGATACTGAGGGAGCCGACCCGACCGCCAGTTTCACCCCTGTATTGTGTATGTATCTTGCGGTGAGCCTGATTTATAAGGACACTTTGCTGTCATCGGGCTGTTCGGGCGGAATACCGCTGGAAGTATTTTTTTCATCCAGTTTGCGTTGCTTTTTCTCTTCCTGCTTCTTCTTTTTTGCTAATTCTTTTTGACGCTTCTCATATTGGAAATTAGGTTGAGCCAATTTGATATCCTTTTGACAATTAAAGTTTGTAAGAAAGCGTCCGATAAGACAGCTATGAATGTCCGCATTTTCACACATCAGTGGGCTTAAAGGCATAAATATATTTATTAATTTAAATTTATGCCCCAAAACACGCTCTGTTTACTGAATGAAACCGTTCGAATATTGCTAAGCTATCACAGTGTGGAGATATTCCAGGGCGGCTGCTTATGGTTAAATTTCCGTAATATCCAAATCGTGCAGGTCTAGCATTCGCTAGCCCAACAATTAAGGAAACAACATGAAATCTAGTTTGTTACGTAAATTGCTAGTGTCATTTCTGGCTTTCGGCGGCGGTGTTGCATTAATTTTCCCCTTTTATGCGGATTTTTTTGTGGAATGGAAGCCGGGCATGCTGCTCTGGTTTGTCCTGGGTTGCCTGGTTGCGGGAATGATGATGGGTGTGGTGAATTACTGGCTGGTGAACTTCATCCTGCTCAGCAAGCTGCGCCGAATCTCGGAAATCGCCAATGCCATATCCAATAAGGATGTTAGCCATACTTGCACCCTTAAAAGCGCGGATACCGTCGGCGAAATCGTCGATAGTTTCAATAAAATGACGGTAAACCTGCGCGATCTTATCGGCCAAACCATCACCCTGAGCCATAAGGTGCACGAAGGCAGCGTCAGCATTGTTCATTTTATGCACGACACGATCTCAAATCTGAATGAGCAACATAGCAAGTCCGGCGAAATTGGCCATGCCGTGGGCAATCTGGCGAAGACCATCGGCGAAATTGCGGATAACTCCAAAGAGGCCGCGGCCAGCGCGCGCGAGGCGGCGCAAGTTGCCCGCGCTGGCGGTAGCGTGGTTGAGCAGAGTGTGCTCGGCATGCGCCAGATCGAAAGCTCAGTCAATCAGGCTGCCGCGTCAATTCAGGAGCTGAATAAACATTCAGAGAGCATCGGACAGACAGTCACGTTGATTAAGGAAATATCTGACCAGACCAATCTGCTGGCGCTTAATGCCGCCATTGAAGCGGCACGTGCGGGTGAACAGGGACGCGGATTTTCGGTGGTGGCCGATGAAGTGCGCAAACTTGCAGAACGTGCAGTCAGTGCCACCAACGAAATCAGCACGATGGTTGTTGCAATACGCCAACAGACAGCGGAAGTCATTAGCCATATGAAGAACAGCAGCGCCGAAGTGCAGACCGGCGTGGAAAATGCAAATCTGGCGGGACAGTCACTGCAAAAGATTGTGAATAGCGTCGCGCAGGTAACCATCATGGTTGAAAGCGTTGCCGCCACAACCGCACGGCAAAAGGAAGACGTCATACGCGTTGAAAGGAATATGGTTGAAATCACCTCGCTGATCGACAAAAGCTCCCATATAATCAAGCAAGGTGAATCAGCCTCGCAAGAGCTGGACATATTGTCCGGCGACCTCAACGGCACGGTGAAAGTGTTCAAGCTGAAATAAGCGACATGCTTAAGCCCTGATTTAAATCGGCAGCGCGAGGACTTTTCCTGCGACTCGCTGGCTTTCCGGATTTTTTTAAAAGCTGGCAAGTCACCTGTAAAAAAATAACCGGAGAATTTGGGTGAAAATTCACCTTCAGGCGACAAGCTGCGTGGCTTTTTGAAGGCACGTTACAGCAGTGCCAGGCACCCAATCCCGACAACGCATTGCATCAGAATGTGAATCAGGCAAGTTAAACTGCCGCAGCGTGTCAGCTAACGCACGTGCAATCGTGTCTATTCCGCAGTTCTTTACCCATTCTTCACCCATGCTTAACCCCCTCTTAACCTGAAAATAGGTAATGTGTACAATGCTTACGAGCAAGGCACCATAGCGCTTGATGCATGCTACTTAATTATTTAATATCGCCCTGTTCATGCTTGAACACGACTGAATCGCCAAATATGAATCTGAATGATTTGCAGCAACAGCACCGTAACCTGCAACAGGTTTCGTTGACTGACACACCCTCTGGCATAAACATAGAGTGTGCAACAGCACAGGAGGCTGTTGCAGCCTGTGCTCAATTCCAGGCATATCTCACAGGGATTGGGATTGAACAGCATGTACAGGTAGGACTTGCCGCAAACAGCAATCTGACGGTCAGCTTCTGTGTGAGCAATGCGTGGGCCGACACCATAGCGGCTGACGGCGACACGCTGCAGCTATGCGCGCAGCTCAAATTCAATACAGAGGATAATCCGGCAGACCTGGAGCAGGAAATTGTGCTGGCGATGCTGCTGAGCCCGGTCCCTTTCCAGTTTCCGAGTTATCAGGAATTGGCTTCGGCGCTGCGCATCCGCAAAAACATCGTCGTCAATGCACGCAAAACAGCGCTGGCATTTAGCACAGAGGCGGCTGAACGCCCGGCCGACTACTGGACTTACAGCGAAGATACCGGCTTTACCATCTTGCCGGGAAAATCGCTTGTTGCCGCACTGCAGAAGGCTACCCAGCCGGATGAATCGGGAAAGCTTTATTCATTTTCATGTTATCGCGCGACTGAATACGTCATTCTGCTTGGCATCGCGCAGGAGCTTGAGCGCTGCAATCCGGAGTTGTTCCATCAACTGCAACAGCAGTGGGAGAAAAAAGCAATCATGTCGGGGAAATTCCACGATGTGTTTCTGCGGGAACATGGTTCCATGAACAAGCCTTTGCCACCGAAATATTATGTTCCCGGAGATCGTCTGTGGTTTCGCAATCCTGACGAGCTGTCGTCGGACATTACCGGATATGAAGGATCGTGGGTGTTCTACCTTGGCGGCGGCTTGTTCACCAACTTCTGGAAACCCAATTCACCCTACACACTGGCGTCGAAGTGCATAGAAATTTACCATTGGCGCAATGGGACTTATCGCGATCAGGCAGGCGAATTACAGATCGATGAGCGTATGGTTGAAGAGCGGGTTGTGCGCTCGATGAATGATCCTGCAGAGGTTGAAAAGATACTGCAGGAAATGCTGCGATTGCGCGAGCCTCAAGGCCTGTTTGGCAATGGCGGCTGCATCGACACCTCCCGCGAGTATCCATGCTGCGTCTGCCCGGACACTTCCGCTATGCCGCTGTAAAACAACTGCGGCCGTTGCGCCTTGCGCGCAGCTGGCCCTAGCGGGAGCTGCCCAGCAACAGCTGCAAGCTGTTCCACCCCGCAGAATCCGCAGCAAGGCCCGCCTTCTCATTGAAGAATTCCGCTGCATGGGCCTGTTCATGCGACGTCAACGGCTCATGCGTCCGCAGTAACTTTTCCAGTACAGTTATATCCGCTTCGGATGCATCGTTTGCAGCCCGGTGCCGTTGCATGATGCGCGCACGCAATGTCTCACTGGCCGCCCGCACAGATGCGATAGCGAACGGAGCCGACATTGCCACGGCGAGCTGTTGAAACTTTGCCCGTTCTTCCTGCTTCAGAAAAGCCGCATCCACGATCACCGTATACCCTGCCCCCAACAGCTCACGCGCCAGATCGTGCAGACGTGCATAAGTGCGCTGCGTGACTTCACTGCTGTACAGATCCATGCCGGTGCTAGCACGGCTGTCTGCCAGCGGACTCAGGCCATACAGGCGCTTGCGCTCTACATCAGAGCGCAGGCGAATCGCCTGCAAGCGCTCCAGTGCAATTTGCGCAAAAGTAGTCTTGCCCGACCCAGGCAAGCCGTGGGTGATGATCAGTACGGCTTTTTTTCGGGCGAAGCAGTCAGCCGCCAGTTCGAGATAGTTGCTGCAGCTGTCCTGCGCCTGTTTCAAGGCACGCGCTGATATACCCGGCTGTGCGGCGCGAATGGCGCTGACCTTGGCCCGCACCATCGCGCGATAGGCAATATAGAAACGCAGCACCTTGATACCTGCGTAATCGCCTGTCGCTTCAAGCCAGGCATTAAGGAAGCGCCACGCAAGGTCAGCACGCCCATAATGCAGCAGATCCATCACGGTGAAGGCGACTTCGCTCATCACGTCTATCCAGCGCAACCGGGGATTGAACTCGATACCATCGAAAGGGACGGGCTGATCATCGACCAGGACGATATTGCCAAGATGGAGATCGCCATGACATTCGCGCACGTAGCCCTGCAGCAGGCGCAGCCCAAACAGGCTGCGGTGCGCGGCATATTCGCTGTCGCTGGCGCTGCGCAAGGCGGCGAGGCTGGCGACAGTGCGAGGCTCCGTCAGCAAGGCTTGAAGTTGCGCAAAATTCTGTTCCGCATCGAGGCGGATAATTTCGGGGGTGCCGAATGAAGAATCAACTCCGGCTGCTGGCAAGTTACCATGGAAGCGCGCCATCGTGGCGGCCAGGCTGTCTATATGCTGCGGCAGAATCTTATTGTGTGCCAGCAGCCTGTCCAGCTGTCTGGAGACGGCGAAACGGCGCATCCTGACCGCATACTCCATGGCTGGCTGTGCGCCCAAAACAGGGTTTACGCTGCCGCCGCCGATGGGTATGACGCCGAGGTAAATCTTCGGCGCCAGACGCCGGTTAAGGCGTATTTCCTCCTCACAAAAATATTGTCGTGCTTGCAGGCTGCTGAAATTGAGGAATCCCAAATCGACAGCCTTTTTAATCTTGTATGCGTAATGCCCTGCCAACAGCACCCACGATATATGCGTCTCCACCAGCCGTGCGCTCTTTGTCGCCACTTTCCCGCGCAGGCTGTCCAGCAAAGCATGGACTAGCCTGCTTTGCGTAATATAATCAGCTTGTCGCGCCTTATCCATAGAATCATTTTCGGCCGGGTTGCGTGGTTCTGCGGGTATTCTAGCCCGAAAGGGCCATATTGACGTGAATAGCGGCAGCAAAGGCATTAGCTAATTAAAGGGTTGCATTAATCGGTGAGCCTTCCTATAATGCTCGACTTTTATAGCAAGCCAAATTCTCAAGGGGTCACCATGGCAAATAGCGCGCAAGCCAGAAAACGTGCAAGACAATCAGACAAGCAACGCCTGCATAACAATAGCCTGCGTTCTGAACTGCGTACCGCAATCAAGGCTGTAGCCAAAGCCATCGAAGCCGGCGACAAAGCTGCTGCTCAAGCTGTATTCAGCGCATCGACCAGTGTAGTTGATTCTATCGCTGACAAAAAGATAGTTCACAAGAACAAAGCTGCTCGTCACAAGAGCCGCCTGTCTGCAGCTATCAAGGCAATGGCCTAAGCCAGGGTAGAATAAGTATCAGATAGCAGATGCCTGAGTCGTAACTTACGGCAGAACTGCAGCAAAAGGCCGACACATTGTCGGCCTTTTGCGTTTTCAACCAGTTAAGAAAAAAATTATACTTGCCTTGAACATGCAATTCAGGACAACATCCGTTTTTCAACTTTTTATATAGCGGTTTAATCGCCCCATACGCCATGTCGCACTTGATGAACACATACGCCCGTCAGCCTGTTGCCTTTACCCATGGCAAAGGAACCCGTCTCTGGGACAGCAAGGGTGCTGAGTATCTGGATGCTTTGGCCGGTATTGCGGTCAATACCTTGGGCCATGCGCACCCCCGCTTTACCGCTGCGCTTTCCGCGCAGATCGGCAAGCTGATGCATGTCTCCAATGTGTACCAGGTCCCCGAACAGGAACAGCTTGCCGACCAATTGTGTGCGTTATCCAAGATGCAGGAAGTGTTTCTGTGCAACTCTGGCTGCGAGGCAAATGAAGCTGCCATCAAGCTCGCGCGCCTGTATGGCCACAAGCAGGGCATCGACACCCCCACCATTATCGTGATGGAAAAGGCTTTTCACGGACGCACGCTGGCGACCCTGTCGGCCACCGGCAACCGCAAGGTGCAGGCCGGCTTTGAGCCGCTGGTTAAGGGTTTTGTGCGCGTTGCATACGACGATCTGGCCGCGATTGAACAGGTTGCCGCACATACCCCCAATATCGTGGCCGTGCTGGTAGAGCCAATTCAGGGCGAAGGCGGCATACGCATCGCCGATATTGCCTATATGCAAGGGCTGCGCAAAATTTGCGATCAGAAGAACTGGCTGCTGATGCTGGACGAGGTGCAATGCGGCATCGGCCGCACCGGAACGTGGTTTGCGCATCAGCACGCAGCTATCCTGCCGGACGTGATGACGCTGGCCAAGGGCTTGGGCTCGGGCATGCCGATCGGCGCCTGTATCGCTGCCGGCAAGGCAACGGGCACCTTCCAGCCCGGCAATCATGGCTCTACCTTTGGCGGCAACCCGCTCGCCTGCACGGCTGCCAGCACCACGCTCAGCATCATCGAAGACGACAAGCTGATGGCGAACGCCCACAGCGTCGGCGAATTCCTGCTGCAGGGATTTAAAACACGCCTGGGACATCTTCCCGGGGTGGTGGAAATTCGCGGCCAGGGCCTGATGCTGGGCATCGCACTAGCCCAGCCCTGCGGCGCACTGGTAGGACGCGCGCTGGAGCAGGGCTTGCTGATCAACGTTACCGCCGACAGCGTCGTCCGTTTGCTGCCGTCGCTGATTTTCTCGCAGGCCGACGCCCAGCAATTGCTCGACAAACTGTGCCCGCTGATCACTGATTTTGTATCACAGGGTGCATAACATGTCGCCGATCAAGCATTTTTTGCAGTTAAAAGATCTAAGCCGCGACGAATTTGAACATATCTTCGCCCGCACCCGCATCATCAAGCAGCGCTTCAAGGCCTACCAGCCTTACCATCCGCTGGCTGACCGCACCCTGGTGATGATCTTCGAGAAAAGCTCCACCCGCACCCGCCTGTCGTTTGAGGCAGGCATGCAGCAGCTGGGCGGTTCCGCGATTTACCTGAATACCCGCGATACCCAGCTGGGGCGCGGTGAGCCGGTCGAAGACGCAGCACAGGTGATCTCGCGCATGAGCGATATCGTGATGATCCGCACCTTCGAACAGGGCATCATCGAGCGCTTTGCCGCCAATTCGCGCGTACCCGTGATCAACGGCCTGACCAACGAATACCACCCCTGCCAGATTCTGGCTGACATCTACACCTACATCGAACAGCGCGGCTCCATCCAGGGCAAGACCGTCGCCTGGATCGGCGACTCCAACAACGTGTGCAACACCTGGCTACAGGCGGCCGAAATTTTCGATTTTAACGTGCACGTATCCACCCCGCCCGGCTATGAAGTCGAGCCGGAACGCGCAGGGCTGTTCGGCGAAGACCATTACGAAGAGTTTACCGACCCGATGGACGCTGCACGCGGCGCCGATCTGGTGACCACCGACGTGTGGACCAGCATGGGCTTTGAACGCGAGAACGATGCGCGGCGCAAGGCCTTTGCCGACTGGATCGTGGACGTGGAGATGATGTCGGTCGCCAAGCCCGATGCGCTGTTCATGCACTGCCTGCCCGCGCACCGTGGTGAGGAAGTCGATGCGCTGGTTATCGACGGCCCGCAAAGCGTGGTTTGGGATGAGGCAGAAAACAGATTACACGTACAAAAAGCGCTCATGGAGTATCTGCTACTGGGAAAGGTAAACACATGAGCAAAACGTGGATGCAATCTGTTTCGGTGAAGGCTAATGTGAGCGAAGCGAACGTTAAGACCGTAAGGTCGGCCGAAGCCAAAACAGGCTGCATGTGCAGAAGGCGCTGATGGAATACCTGTTGCTGGGACGCGTGAACACATAATCAAGTAGGGTGCGCCGTGCGCACCATGGTGCGTATGACGCACCCTACGCATATCAATTTACCAATCTTTTAGTTGAGACAAATAACAATGAGCGATATCAAAAAAGTCGTCCTCGCCTATTCCGGCGGTCTGGATACTTCAGTCATTCTCAAGTGGCTGCAAGACACCTATCAATGCGAAGTGGTCACCTTTACCGCCGACATCGGCCAGGGTGAAGAGCTGGAGCCGGCGCGCAAGAAAGCGCTGCAGTTCGGCATCAAGCCGGAAAATATTTTCATCGACGACCTGCGCGAAGAATTCGTGCGCGATTTTGTGTTCCCGATGTTTCGCGCCAACACCGTGTACGAGGGCGAATACCTGCTCGGCACCTCGATCGCACGCCCGCTGATTGCCAAGCGCCAGATTGAAATCGCCAGCAAGACCGGCGCGCAGGCGGTATCGCACGGCGCCACCGGCAAGGGCAACGACCAGGTGCGCTTCGAGCTGGGCTACTATGCACTGAACCCCGCCATCAAGGTGATTGCACCCTGGCGCGAGTGGGATCTGCTGTCGCGCGAAAAGCTGATGGCCTATGCGGAAAAGAACGGCATCCCCATCGACATGAAGCACAAGCAGGGCGGCTCGCCCTACTCCATGGACGCCAACCTGCTGCATATCAGCTTTGAAGGCCGCCATCTGGAAAACCCGGCCGCCGAGGCCGAAGACAGCATGTGGCGCTGGACGGTATCGCCGGAAAAGGCGCCCGATGCGGCCGAATATCTGGATATTGAATATAAACAAGGAGATATCGTTGCGCTAAACGGCAAGCCGTTAAGCCCGGCGCAAGTCCTGACCCAGCTCAATGCGCTCGGCGGCAAGCACGGTATCGGCCGCCTGGATCTGGTGGAGAACCGTTACGTCGGCATGAAATCGCGCGGCTGTTATGAAACCCCGGGCGGCACCATCATGCTGAAGGCGCACCGCGCCATCGAATCGATCACGCTGGACCGCGAAGTGGCGCACCTCAAGGATGACCTGATGCCGCGCTACGCCAGCATGATTTACAACGGCTACTGGTGGAGCCCGGAGCGCCGCGCGCTGCAGACCCTGATCGACGACACACAGACGAATGTGAATGGCTGGGTACGCGTCAAGCTGTACAAGGGCAATGTGATTGTGGTTGGTCGCGATTCCAAAACCAACTCATTGTTTGACCCCACCATCGCTACCTTCGAGGATGACAAGGGCGCTTACGACCAGAAGGATGCGGCTGGCTTTATCAAGCTGAATGCGCTGCGCATGCGCATCGCTTCAAAATTAAACATGAAAAAATAATTCAATAAATTCAACGAGATAGAAATGTCAGATAAATTCGAAAATATCAGCGTCGTCAAAAAATCCAATGTCTTTTTTGACGGCAAATGCGTATCACACTCCGTGCTGTTTCCCAATGGCACGCGCAAGACGGTCGGCGTTATCCTGCCGGGCAGCCAGCTCACCTTTAACGTGGGCACGCCGGAAGTGATGGAAATCACCAGCGGCTCATGCGAAGTTAAAATCGCCGGCGAATCTGCCTTCAAGACCTACACGCCCGGCATGCAATTCAGCGTGTCCGCCAACAGCAGTTTTGAAATACACGCCAAAGATACCGTAGACTACGTCTGCAGCTTTGAATAAAAACTCAAACTTTGCGAGCAGCCGCTTCGCGACTTGCCGCACTTAGAATTTTGAGTTTTTAAAACATATACAAGTAAGGAACCAGCCATGCCAACATTCGACATTGTTTCGGAAATAGACAAGACCGAAGTAAAAAATGCGGTCGAGCAGACCAACAAGGAAGTCAGCACCCGCTTCGACTTCAAGGGTTCCGATGCGCGTATCACACAGGCAGAACTGGTGCTCACGGTACACGCCGACAATGAGTTTCAGCTGGATCAGGTGCAGGACATTCTTAACAACAAGCTGACCAAACGCGGTGTCGATATCAAATGCCTGGAGATCAGCGAAAAAATCGAAAAGGTCAGCGGCAACAAGGTAAAACGCGATTGCACGGTCAAGACAGGCGTGGAGATTGAGCTGGCTAAAAAGATTGTCAAACTGTTTAAAGACAGCAAAATGAAAGTGCAGGCCAGCATACAGGGCGATACTGTGCGCGTCACCGGCAAGAATCGCGATGACCTGCAAGAGGCCATCGCCTTCACCAAAAAGTCGATCTCCGACTTTCCGTTGCAGTATCAAAACTTCCGCGACTAAGCTCGACTCTTTGAAATCGAGGGTGGCTTTGAAAGCCCTCTGTGTATCGCGTGTTCGCCTAACACTGCTCGTTTCCTCGCTGCTGATTGGGCACATCGGCAGCGCGCACGCGACAGACCCCGCCCCTCCCTACCCCGATCTCCTGCTGGACGATATTCAGCATGTCGTGACAGAGCCCTCACGCTGGCAAAGCCGGGAATGGACAAACTTCGGCTGGGCCAGCCTGGCTGTGGTGGGCACCGCCATTGTGATTGACGACCCGCTGCGCGATGCCATGCGCCGCCAGGCAAAAGATAATGGCTTTATGCTGAATATCGAGCGCTTTGGCGCGGAATATTCGCTCGGCGTTGTCGGTGGATTTTATCTGGCGGGCAGCGTGGCTGGCAATGACACGGCCCTCATGGTGGCTCAGGATGGCTTCACCGCCAGTATCATTGCCAGCGGCCTGATCACGCCTGCCATCAAGGTTGCCACCGGCCGCAGCCGCCCGTATGAAAATGCCGGCACGAACGATTTTAATGCATTAGGTGCGAACAAGTTAAATTCATCCTTTCCTTCCGGACACACCACTGAAGCGTTCGCACTGGCCTCAGTCATCTCGGCTCACTACGAGGAAACCTGGATTAAAAGTTCAGCCTATACGGTGGCTACACTGGTCGGTGTAGCACGCACTTACCACGACGCTCACTTCGCCTCCGATGTGCTTGCCGGTGCGATAATCGGCAACTGGGTCGGGCAAAGCGTGGTGGCACGCAACCGGGTGTATCGTTCCCATGCGATGCTGCTACTCCCCTACACCACAGATAATTTGACAGGCCTGCGCCTGACCGGGAATTTTTAAGGTTACAATAGTATTCGTGGTTTTTTACTCTTTCCAATTAATTTAAAAACATTTGGAGTCGTTATGCCGGAACAATCTTCTCTGCTTGATGAAATAAAAGAGTTACTGCTGAACAGTACGCTGCTAAACCACCTGCCACCCGCCGAAATCCTTTCTGCTACGCCCTATTTCAGCATCAGCCATATTAAAAGGGATAAGGCGATCTTCGAGGAAGGCGACGAGGGCACCTTCATGTGCCTCATCACCGAGGGGTCTGTTTCTGTACAGAAAGCCAACCAGGATGGCGAAAATATTGAACTGGCCAAACTGCCAAAAGACCGCACAATCGGTGAAATGGCGGTACTGGATGGCGAGCGTCGCTCTGCAACATGTTTTGCTGCAAGCGACTGCACCCTGTTGATTTTAACCACAGAGTCACTGGAAAAAATGATCCTTGAAACCCCCAGAATCGCCGCCAAGGTCATACGCGCCATCGCTGTTTCGCTGTCGCGCAGACTGCGCATGGCGGACGGCAAACTGGTCGATTATCAAGTCTAACCTTATGCTGCTTCAGCTCTAGAGCCTGTTGCCACAGCACTGCAATAGCGCCACGCATGGCTTTGCATTTTTCAGGAGTTAATCATGTCCACAGTCCTCGTTCCGCTCGCTCAAGGTTGCGAAGAAATTGAAGCTGTCACGGTCATCGACATTTTGCGTCGCGCCGGCATTACGGTGGTCAGTGCGGGTCTGGATGCACAGCCGGTGCGCGCCAGCCGCGGCACGGTTTTGATTCCGGATACCACGCTTGAGGCGGCGCTTAAACAATCCTACGATATGGTGGTATTGCCCGGCGGGCAGCCCGGCACCAACAATCTGACCGCAGATGCACGAATTCTGACCCTGCTAAACAGCATGTCCAAACAGAATAAATATGTTTGTGCCATCTGCGCGGCCCCCTCCGTGCTGGCAACAGCCGGACTGCTTGATGGCAAACGCGCCACCGCCTTCCCGGGTGCGCTGGATGCCTTTCCCAAGGTGCAGCTGCAGGCAGGAGCAGTAGTTGAAGATGGAAAATTCATCACCTCGCGCGGGCCGGGTACGGCGATGGATTTTGCACTGATCCTGGTGGAAAGACTGGCCGGAAAGGCCAAACGCGAGGAAGTCGAAGCCGGATTGGTGCGCTGATTTGAACACCCTGATGGCCAAACTGCCACCGTCTGTCACTGCGCTGCTGCTGCAATCATTGGCCTTTCTGCTAGCCTTGTTGTGCCTGCGCATTGCCAGCCTGTCGCCGCAGCCGCTGGTTTTCGCCTTGCTCGTAGGCGCCCTCGCCGCAGTCCTCAGCCACTTTGCAGGCCTTGCGCGCTGGTGGTTGCCGATCCAGCTGCTGTTTGCCCCCGCAGTGGTGTTGATGCTGAAACTGCATCTACCTTCCGGATTTTTCCTTGCAGCATTTCTGGTCATGCTGGTGGTTTACTGGAGCACTTTTCGCAGCCAGGTACCGCTGTATCTGTCCAGCAAGAGGGTATGGCAGACGCTGGAAGAACTCTTGCCACCTGCCGACCTGTCCAGCCCAGCCAGCCAGCCTCCCTCTGCCGGAACAGGCAACAATTTCACCTTCATGGATATGGGTTCGGGCATGGGTGGCGTATTGACCCATCTGGCCTCTGTACGCCCGGACGGCCTCTACTGCGGCGTAGAAAACGCACCCTTGCCTTATTTGCTGAGCCGGTTAAGAATTAAATTGGGCAACTATTCCAATTGCCGGGTGCAGTGGGGCAGCCTGTGGACGTGCAATCTTGCGCCATACGATGTGGTGTTCGCCTACCTGTCACCGGTACCGATGGCACAGTTGTGGCATAAAGTAAAACAAGAGATGCGCCCAGGCACATTATTTATCAGCAACTCGTTCGCAGTACCGGAGCATCCGCCGCAGTACTCAATCACCCTGGATGATATGCATCACTCAACCCTGCATATCTGGCATATGTAGGCGAAGGCCTGCTTTTTTTCCTCTCAACTTCTATACCCTGATTCCCTGCAAGAAACCCGCATACGCGGGCTTCCGGCCCAAATTAGCCGCGACAGGAAAATTCAACATGCACAAATACTTCACATTCTGCCGTTTTTTGGTTAGGATACGGACTTCGAACCTGTCGCACCTCCCAATCAACCCCGCAATACAAACACTTTTAGCACAATCATTCGTCAATAATAAATAAAGCGAGACACACTATGAGCGAACATATCCGTTACATTACTGATGCAACCTTTGCTGCCGAAGTACTGCAATCTCCTCTGCCTGTGCTGGTTGATTACTGGGCGGAGTGGTGCGGTCCCTGCCGCATGATTGCGCCGATTCTGGATGAGGTATCTCAAGAGTATGCAGGCCGCCTCAACGTCGCAAAAGTAAATATTGACGAGAACCAGGCCACCCCGGCCAAGTACGGTGTACGCGGCATCCCTACGCTGATGCTGTTCAAGAATGGCAACATTGAAGCCACAAAGGTTGGCGCCCTGTCCAAATCCCAACTAACTGCTTTTATTGACAGCCATATCTGATCTGTATAACCTCACTGTCCTGATTGTCTTCTATCCTCAACAGAGTAAAAAATCAAACATAAATCTCGCAAGACAGCCCAGGCAGTGACTTTCCCGCATCAACCGAACTGACTGTAACAATCTCCTCGGATCTCTCTGAACCTCCCTGGCCAATTCTCCTAAAACTTCGCCCTCCCATATCCCACCCTATGCATTTATCTGACCTTAAAACCAAACACGTCACCGAACTGGTAGACATGGCCCTCGCCATGAATATCGATAATGCCAGCCGCATGCGCAAACAGGATCTGATCTTCGCCATGCTTAAAAGTTATGCGAAAAATGGCGAAAGCATTTTCGGCGAAGGTACGCTGGAAGTGCTGCCCGATGGCTTCGGATTCCTGCGTTCGCCTGACACTTCGTATCTGGCCAGCCCGGATGACATCTATGTCAGCCCGAGCCAGGTGCGACGTTTCAACCTGCATACCGGTGACTCGATCGAGGGCGAGATACGCACCCCCAAGGATGGCGAACGCTATGTAGCGCTGGTCAAGGTTGACAAGGTCAACTCCGAGCCGCCCGAAAACGCAAAGAACAAGATTCTGTTTGAAAACCTGACACCGCTGTTTCCGACCCAGCAGATGATCCTGGAACGAGACATCCGCGCAGAGGAAAACATCACCGGCCGCATCATCGACATGATTGCGCCGATCGGCAAAGGCCAGCGCGGCCTGCTGGTCGCATCGCCCAAATCCGGCAAGACCGTGATGCTGCAACATATCGCGCATTCGATTTCAGCCAACTACCCGGATTCTCACCTGATCGTGCTGCTGATCGACGAGCGTCCGGAAGAGGTGACTGAAATGCAGCGCACCGTGCGCGGCGAGGTAGTCGCATCGACCTTCGATGAACCCGCCACACGCCACGTACAGGTTGCCGAAATGGTGCTGGAGAAAGCCAAACGTTTGGTGGAACACAAAAAGGACGTGGTCATCCTGCTCGACTCCATCACCCGGCTGGCACGCGCCTACAACACCGTGATCCCGTCTTCCGGCAAGGTGCTGACCGGCGGTGTGGATGCCAACGCGCTGCAGCGCCCCAAGCGCTTCTTTGGTGCGGCGCGCAACGTGGAAGAAGGCGGCTCGCTCACCATTATCGCCACCGCGCTGGTCGATACCGGCTCGCGCATGGACGATGTGATCTACGAGGAGTTCAAGGGTACCGGCAATATGGAGATACACCTCGAACGCCGTATGGCCGAGAAGCGTATCTACCCTGCCATCAACGTCAACCGTTCCGGCACCCGCAAGGAAGAGCTGCTGATCAAGGCTGACGTGCTGCAGCGCATATGGGTTTTGCGCAAGTTGCTGTATCCAATGGATGAACTGGAAGCGATGGAGTTCTTGATGGACAAAATCAAGGCTACAAAAGGCAATGCCGATTTCTTTGATTCGATGCGCCGCTAGCCCGGTTAAAAAGTTGAGGGTTTAAAAACCATTTGGAAGGCGGGTAAAGTTTATGTATAATGCGCGGCTCTGAAAAAGTAATGCGCTGCGCGATGCGATGCGCAGGAAAACCGAATTTTAAGCGAGGTTGTCATGTACGCAGTAATTAAGACCGGCGGTAAGCAATACCGTGTAATCAAGGGTGAAACCCTGAAAATTGAATCCCTGGACGGCGATGTCGGCAGTGCGATCGTGTTTGACAAAGTGCTGATGCTGGGCGATGGCGACAAGGTATCTGTCGGCAAGCCTCTGCTGGTTGGCGCGACTGTCACTGCGACCATCCTGGCCAACGGCCGTCATGACAAAGTAAAGATCTTCAAGATGCGTCGTCGTAAGCATTACCAGAAGCATCAAGGACATCGTCAAAACTACACCGAGATCCGTATCGACGGATTCAAGGCTTAATTCTGAAGGAGTAGCAAAATGGCATCGAAAAAAGGCGGAGGCAGTACCAGTAACGGCCGCGACTCGCACTCGAAACGACTGGGTGTTAAAGCCTACGGCGGTGAATTGATTAGCGCGGGCAGCATCATTATTCGTCAACGCGGCACAGAATTTCACGCTGGCGACAACGTTGGCATGGGCAAGGATCACACGCTGTTTGCCAAGATCACCGGCAAAGTTCAGTTTGCGATCAAGGGCGCATCGAAACGCAGAACAGTCATTGTAGTTCCTGCGTAAGCAAAACGACACTGATCACAAGCCCTATCGCAAGGTAGGGCTTTTTTCGTTTTAAACTAACACCTGAAAAGCCTAATCATTCCGCAGATGACCGGGTTCAAGCAAACTGAGCAGCCAGGTTGTACTAATAGTTTCTGGCTCTCAAAATCTGCGGACAATTGCCTTTTAGGAAAAAAATGAAGTTTATCGACGAATCACAAATTGAAGTAATCGCAGGCGATGGTGGCAAAGGTGCCGCCAGCTTCAGACGCGAAAAGTATATCGCCAAGGGCGGTCCCGATGGCGGCGATGGCGGCTGGGGCGGCTCAGTCTATGCCGTCGCGGATCGCAACATCAACACTCTGGTGGACTACCGTTTCGCCCGCATGCACCGCGCCAGGAACGGCGAGTCCGGCAGCGGCGCGGATTGTTACGGCAAGGGCGCGGACGATGTGATTCTGCGCATGCCGGTGGGCACGGTGATTACTGACCTAACCAGTGGCGAGATAATTGCCGACCTGACTCACGATGGCGACAAGGCACTGCTCGCCCAGGGCGGCAAGGGCGGCCTCGGCAACTTGCACTTCAAGTCCAGCACCAACCGCACCCCGCGTCAGACTACGCCTGGCGGCGAAGGCGAGCGCCGCGAATTGAAACTGGAACTCAAGGTGCTGGCCGACGTGGGCCTGCTGGGCATGCCTAACGCGGGCAAATCAACCTTTATTCGCGCCGTGTCAGCCGCGCGCCCAAAAGTGGCCGACTACCCTTTCACAACACTGCATCCCAACCTCGGTGTGGTGCGCGTGTCTGCTGAAAAAAGCTTCGTCATCGCCGACATACCCGGACTGATAGAAGGCGCAGCGGAAGGCCACGGACTGGGCCACCAGTTCTTGCGCCATCTGGCGCGCACCCGCCTGTTGCTGCATATTGTCGATATTGCACCGATGTACGAAGGCGTTGACCCGGTACATGAGGCGCGTGCCATTCTGAACGAACTCAGAAAATACGACGAGTCGCTGTATGAGAAACCGCGCTGGCTGGTTTTGAACAAGGTCGACCTGCTGGATAACCGCGAAGAAAGAATTGCGGCTTTCCTCAAGGAATTCGGCAAGGACACGCGCTACTTTGTAATTTCTGCGATCAATGGCGACGGCTGCAAGGAGCTGACCTATGCCATCATGGAATACCTGAACGAGATTGCAGCGCAGGAAGCGGCTAATGCGCCAGCGCCTGCAGTAATAGCAGCAGCGGAAGAACCGGTAAAAATATACAATCCACTGGACGATAATTAATTCCAATTACAGATAAGAAGCGGAATATCGTAGGGTGCGTCCCACGCACCAAATACAGAGGTGCGTGGGACACACCCTACGTCAATTGTTCATGCTCTTAAATAAAAATGGAATAAGCGGATATCCCGTAAGCGATTTATAGGATTTTTAATACACATGCAAACCGTCTTAACCCAAGCCAGACGCATCGTCGTCAAAGTAGGCAGCAGCCTCGTTACCAACCAGGGTGAAGGGCTGGACAGAAAAGCGATCAGCAACTGGGCGCAACAAATCGCCGTGCTGCGCAAGTCGGGGCTTGAAGTTGTCGTTGTTTCCTCGGGTGCGATTGCCGAAGGCATGCAGCGTTTGGGCTGGAAGGTGCGCCCCAGCGCAGTGCATGAACTGCAGGCCGCTGCTGCAGTGGGGCAGATGGGCCTGGTGCATGTCTATGAAAGCTGCTTCATCGCGCACGAGCTGCGCACCGCACAGGTCCTCCTCACCCATGCCGACCTCACCGACCGCGAGCGTTACCTCAACGCCCGCTCCACCCTGCGCACCCTGCTCACCCTTGGCGTCATCCCCATCATCAACGAAAACGACACCGTCGTGACCGATGAAATCAAGTTCGGCGACAACGACACGCTGGGCGCACTCGTTGCCAACCTGATCGAGGCCGACGTGCTGGTCATTCTTACCGACCAGACCGGCCTCTATACCGCAGATCCGCGCAAGGATCCCAGTGCCACGCTGGTCAGCCTTGCCGAAGCAGGCGATGTAAAACTGGAAGCCATGGCAGGCGGCGCCGGCAGCTCTATCGGCCGCGGCGGCATGCTCACCAAAATTTTGGCGGCCAAACGCGCTGCGCGCAGCGGCGCCCACACCGCCATTGCCTCCGGCCACGAGCCCAACGTGATGCCGCGCCTGATGCAGGGTGAAAGCATAGGCACCCTGCTCACCGCCCAGCAAATGGGGCTGGATGCACGCAAGCAATGGCTGGCAGATCACCTGCAAGTCGTCGGCAAAATCATGCTGGATGCGGGTGCCGTGCACGCCTTGCGCAATGAAGGCAAGAGCCTGCTGTCCATAGGCGTCAGTGCAGTTTCAGGGGAATTTCAGCGCGGTGCCGTGGTGGCAATCCTGGATAACAGCGGCCACGACATTGCGCGCGGCCTGATCAACTACAACGCCAGCGAAGCGCGTCGCATCGCACGCCATGCCAGCAGCGAGATCGAAGCCATCCTCGGCTACGTAGACGAACCCGAGCTCATTCATCGAGACAATCTCGTGTTGCTTTAGCAACACGAGATTGCGGTGAAGGCTAACTTGCAGAGCAAGTTAAACCGCGTAGCGGTGGCCGCAGCCACAATCTGTTGCTTTAGCAATACCAGGTTGCGGTGCAGGCAAGCCTGTTTCATCCCAATTTATTTCATAGTTGTTTCAATACAACGACAACTATCGTAGGGTGCGTCCCATGCACCAATGCCTGTGGTGCGTGGGATGCACCCTACGAGTCCTGCTTCTGACCTGGTAGTAACCCACGAAGCGGTGACCCTGGGCACAAGTTCTGCTGTGATCAGCTTTACCAGTCGCGGAATGAAACGCCCAAGCCCAGCGTTGTCTGTAAGAAATTATAGTCAATCAGGCTTTCGCCATAACCGGAAGTGAACTGAATATGCAGCTTGGTCGACTTGCTCACTGTAACTGGGGTGGCCCAATCCACCTGCACAAAGCCACGGTTCTCGCCTGATCTGAGATTGTTGCGCAGGGTCAGATCAACCACCTGACTGCGATCCAGCGGTTCCCAGCGCAATGTCGCTTCAGCCCGGCCGACGTATTCCTCGATATCCGGATTGTCATCATTTGCGATATTTTCGGGTATGCGCCACCAGCCCCGCAGCATCAAAGACAATGTGTCGGTTTCCCATCCGCCTTGCACATAGGTGCGATTCCAGCTGCGCGAGCCAGTTAAATCGCGGCCATTGGATTCATGCACATACCCCAGATTGATGAGTTTCAAGCCGTATTGATTGCCCGTGCTGAACGTGACCATCAATTCGGGTTCGTAATTGGTTTCACGGAACGGTGATGAGTTGCCGGCATTAAATGCCTGCCAGTTTGATTGCTGGGTATATGCCGCCCAGAGGCGAAATCCGGTCAATCCCAAAAAATTAATCTTTACCGGATTCAATACCTTTGCTTTCTGGCTGAACTGAAATTTCAGCTCGGTGATCTCAATATCCAGGGGAGCAACGGCTGCAGCATGTGTGGGAGAGTACGGTTGCGCATTTGCCTCGCCGCTTCGGCGCACAATCAAATAGGAAATCCGGTGTGGCCTGAGCGGAGACTGACTGTCTCCCAACAATTCATCATCCCGGTTATCCAGATCCCATGTTCGCGTGAGGTAGCTGCGTGTTGCCGCTGCTGCAATGGCACCGGCCTGAGCAGCGTCATAGCATTTCAGCCGCTCCTGATCGTCAGTCTGGCTTGCACACTGCATCAGTTCGTCGCCGGCAGCACAAAAGACTGGGGCCATCAAGGCAAGAGCCAACAATATTCGCGCACCTGACACTGTGGCTCTCATGCAATCAATATTCTGAATTTATTCATTTTTTACTGCATATCCGATTTTTTTTGCAGGCTGCGGGGCGCACATTCGCCTGCTTGCGCCCTCCTACCCCGCGTGCATTGTGGGGCTGGCGGCTGGTGATGCAAGCGCTGCGGCGAGTCGCGGCAAACTGCAACAATTGTGTAACACAATTAGACGACAATCAATTCCAGGGATCGGGCCTATAACGCCAGCTACCGCCGCGCCACCCTGCCCATAAACGACAAAACTTACTTCAAACGGGAATATGACACTTCAAAATCAATTGCGCATCATGACCATGGCGACCATTGCAGGCCTCCTCCTCGTCATCATTATTGTCACGATAAATCTGAATCTGTTGCGACGCGAGTTTGACCAATATCAGTCCACGCAAATCATTGACAAAAGCCTGCTCGAAATCAAGGCAACATCGCTCGCCATCGCCAGAGCCGATCCAATTCTACCGGATACGAAGGACAGGTTGCAGAAAACTGATGAACACATACATGAATTGCACCACCTGGTCATCAGCCTGTCTGCAGACAATGATGCGCTTAGTCAAATAGCCACAATAGTCAAGGCATGGGATGTATACGCAAAAGGTTTTTACGGCGCAATAAACATTGCGTCAGATAGTCCGGCTGATGCCCTGCAGATTCCGGATGCACTATTCAAAGCCACCCTGGAGCCAATGGTCACCGATCTTGACGCAATGCTGGCAAAGAACAGTTCTGAAGAAAGTGCATTCGGTAAAAAGATAAAATCCGACATGGCCCAGGTTCTCTGGATTGTGCTTGTACCACTGATTCTGGCGGGAGTTATCGTTACCCTGTTCCAGCTATTCTTCAATCGCAGACTGCAGAAACGGGTAGAAGATATTTCCCGTGTAGTTGATCATCTGCATCGCGGCGATTTAAGCCGCCGCTTGCCTGCCGCAAATAACGATGAAATCAGCCAGATGGCTAAAACCATCAACCGGTTTATAGCGCGGTTCGAAAGCATTTTGCGCGATGTGCATATGTCGGCAGATCAAACAAAAAAAACCGCCCACGACATCAGCGCGATGACGACAACGGTGACGTCCAATGCCAAGGCACAGTCTGACAAGGTATTCAAAGTCAGCAGCGCCGTTGACGAGATGGGCATCACCATCCGGGAAATCGCGGGTAACGCATCCTCTGCTGCAGGCGCGAGCAATGAAGCAATGGGGCTGGTCAAAACGGGCACAGAGACCGGCCGCAGCACCATTGCCGCTCTGGCACGCATTCATGCAACAGTCAGCTCTTCTGCGGTTACCATCAGTGAACTGAGCTCTTCGCTGCTTCGCATAGGAACAGTGAGTAACATGATCAAGGAAATTGCCGAACAAACCAACCTGCTGGCTCTGAATGCCGCAATTGAAGCTGCACGCGCCGGCGAACAGGGGCGAGGATTCGCTGTCGTCGCCGACGAAGTCAGAAAGCTCGCCGAACGAACTGCCTCCTCGACCACTGATATAGCAAACATCGTCAAGGTGATACAGGCCGGCACCATGCTGGCTACTGAAGCAATGACACAGGCTAGCGATGAAGTAAGCCAGGGCGTGCGCCATGGCGAAAAAATGGGGCAAGTTCTTGAAAAAATTGACCGCTCTGTGTATCTGGTTACCGAAATCATGCGCCAGATTGCAACGGCGACAGAGGAGCAATCGGCTGTAGGTACGGAAATAGCTGCCAATATCGATACGGTGGCAACCATAACCGCATCCACAGCCAATGATATAGAACGTGCCCGCAATGCGATGATGGAGCTGGTACAGACCTCCAGAACATTGCATGAAGCAGTGGGCCAATTTAATCTGTCGGCCGCTGCATGATTACTTGCCATGCTTACGCAGAGCCGGAGATAAACACAGATCCCTGGCAATCTGCACAGGCATACTCAAGCGGCTGCCTGAAAATTAATCCTCCATCCAGCACAAATAAAAACGGCGACTTGCGTCGCCGTTGTACGGTTTTTCTTAAATCCGGATCTGCTTCTTGTTCCGCCTGGTATTAGAAGCCGAACTGCCCGCTGTGTGCACCGGCTGCCATAAAAAGCAGCATCGCGATGGACAGCATGGTGTTGGTGCGAGATGCGAGGAAGGCAACGCGACGAGCAGTAACCTTCTCTGCATCAGTTGCCGGAACCATACCCAGAATCTTCTTCTGATTGCGCCAGATCAGTGTCCAGACGTTAATCAGCATGATCGTGCCCAACCATGAGCCCATGCCGATAAGCGCATAACCTGGCTTGAAGGTGAATGCATCTACAAAATGCGCACCCAACAAGCCTGCACCAGTCAGCCATGTCACAACCGCAGCCCAACGGAAGAACAGCAAAGCGCGTGGAGCAACGTGCTTGCTGATTCCGGCAGCGGTATTGTCAGCGGTTGCAGCCTTCATCGCTGCGACCTGAACGAAATTGAAGTAGTAAAGCAAACCGATCCACATCACACCGGCCATCAGGTGAAACCAACGTTCTAATCCTGGCAAAAATTCCATTTTTTATACCCCTATAATTTTAGTAACAACCATAAACAAAACCAGGGCCAGAACGAACCCCGAAATAACGGTACCCCAAAGTGAATCTAACGGATTTTGCATGCATGTCTCCTTTGCGTATTTTTATTCGAATCCACCATCTTCGTGGATGATGGGGAACCCGAATAATAGTCATGAACAGGTGGTTTATGCAACAACAAAATATCAGTGTTTATCATGTGGTTTTAAGCAATTCACTAATTTACGGAGCTGGATTATTGCCTGTGCATTTATAAACCTGACTCCGTCATCAGTTTTCATGCACGCATTCGTATTGACAGCATCGGAACCTGTCTGTTTAATGGGTGCGGGAATGAAGAAGCGGCTTGAGAAAAGTGACCCCAAGGTTCCAGAATTCCAATAAAGCGTGGAGAAATAGTGACTAATAACGATGTATTACGCAGCATGCGGCATGTGCTAGATTTGAGCAACGCAAACATAGTGGATATTTTCAAACTTGCCGAACACAAAATCGACCAGGCTAGCGTCTCAAACCTCCTGAAAGAGGAAGACGAAGCGGGATATATTAATTGCACTGACAATCTCGTAATCCTTTTCCTGGACGGATTGATCACCAAGCGGCGCGGCAAGAGCGAACAGAATCCTGTTCAGGGAAAAGCGATCTTTCCACCGCTTACAAACAACATCATATTCAAAAAGCTCAGGATCGCTTTCGACTTGAAAGAGGACGATTTAATAGAACTGATGTCCCTGGCCGATTATGAAGTCAACAAAAACGAGCTTAGCGCAATATTCAGGAAGCCGGGGCACAAGCACTACCGTGAATGTAACAATGATTTTCTGATGGGCTTTTTGATTGGACTGACCTTCCGCCAATGGAATTGAGCAGCGCAATCGACTACAGCACGCAACATGCAAAAAAAATCAGACAACATCTTTGGCGTCAAATATACACTCCAAAATATTTTTTTTCTTAAGCTTGCCTTAAGCTTGCCCTTCTATCCTGTACCCATCGCAGTTCAACTCAGGAGGTCAAAATGTTACGCAGATTTTATACATCGGGTTTGGCGCTTATTGCGGCAGCAGGATTGGTGGCACAACCTGCCTGGGCAGAAACGCCCAGCGAGATGCTGTCGTCCCTGCAACAGGAAGCGGCGGCTGCACCCGGTTTCCAGGGGTTCTCCAGCACACGCGGCGAAAGTTTTTTCAAGGCCAGGCATGGCAACGAATGGAGTTGCTCTTCCTGCCATACCGAAAATCCCGCCGCGCTGGGCAGACATGCAAAAACCGGCAAAGTCATCGAGCCGCTTGCCCCGTCAGCCAATGCAGAAAGATTCACCAATCCGAAAAAAGTGGAGAAATGGTTCAAGCGCAATTGCAACGATGTGCTTGACCGTGTGTGCACCGCACAGGAAAAGGGTGACGTGCTTGCCTATCTGCTGAGCTTAAAAAAATAAGGGGAGCTCTCATGTTATCCAATAATGCCAAAACAACACGGGCGCTTGCATTTATTTTACTGCTATCCGGCGTTACCATAACTGCTGCCCAGGCCGAAGATGATCACGATGAAAGAAACGGCGACAGACACGCTGCAAAAAGCAGTGGGAAATATGGCGGCGAAAATCGCGGCAAGCCGGTACAGCCTGCACAGACCAACGCCAAATACCAGCAGGAGTGTTCGTCCTGCCACATCGCCTATGCTCCGGGACTGTTGCCCGCAGAGTCCTGGCGCAAGGTGATGGACAGCCTGGACAGGCACTTCGGCTCGGATGCCTCACTGGACGCGCAGGACAGCCGGGAAATCACCGGCTTTCTGGTGAAAAACAGTTCCAACCGCTGGAGCGCGCCGACTGCGCCGCTGCGTATCACCGAAAGCGCATGGTTCAAGCGCAAGCACGATACCGATGAAATTTCACCGTCGGTGTGGAAAAATCCGCAGGTGAAAAGCCCCGCCAACTGCACGGCTTGCCACCTCCAAGCAGAGCGCGGCAATTTCAATGAGCGCGATATCAGAATACCTAAATAAAGGAGTACATCATGCTTAAACGTATTTTAGTCTGGGATGTACCGACCAGGGTTTTCCACTGGCTGCTTGCGCTGTCATTTATTGGCGCTTATCTCACCGCCGAATCGGAGCGTAACCGCGACATTCATGTAGTACTCGGCTACACCCTGCTGGCTCTGATTGCTTTCAGGCTGCTGTGGGGATTTTTCGGTACACGGTATGCGCAGTTCCGCTCCTTCCTGTTCAGGTCCGGCGAAATTGCAGCCTATTTTTTCTCGCTGCTAAAAGGCAAACCCGCGCATTATGTCGGACACAATCCACTGGGCAGCGTGGCGATCTGGCTGCTGCTGGGGCTAGGCATCGCGACCGGTGTCACTGGCGTTATGGTATTCCAGGATGTTGGCGGCGATGCGCTGGAGGAACTGCATGAAATTGTTTCCAATGCGATGCTGGCGGTCGTATTGATCCACATCGCGGGCGTGATTGTGAGCAGCGTGCTGCACCGTGAAAATCTGGTGCGCTCCATGATCACCGGTTTCAAAAGCGCCAAACCGGATGAAGCCATCAGTCGCCCTTATTTCTGGCTGGGGGCCGTCATACTGGCCGCTGTGCTGGCATTCTGGGTTGGCTACCCGGCCACTGGACTAATTACGCCAGCTGCGGATACAGCACCTGAACAACATCCACATGATGACTAAATAACATTTACACGGGCGGAAGATGCGCGTACTGGTGGTTGAAGATGACGCCCTGCTGGGCGATGCGATCCAGGCCGGCCTGAAGCAGGCCGGCTATGCCGTGGACTGGATGAAAGATGGCGTGGCGGCAGAACAAGCGCTCGCCACCGAACCATATGCTGCGGTTGTGCTGGATCTTGGCCTGCCGCGCCTGTCCGGGCTGGAAGTGCTGCGCCGCATGCGCAGCCGCCATCAATTGAATAATATTAAATCAAATCAATCGACTCCAGTACTAATCCTCACTGCCATGGATACGGTGGACGACCGCATCAGGGGGCTGGATGCCGGTGCGGACGACTATCTTGCCAAGCCCTTTGACATGGGCGAACTCGCTGCGCGCCTGCGCGCGCTGGTACGCCGCGCCAGCGGCAACGCCGAACCGATGCTGCAAGTAACCGGGGTCAGGCTGGACCCCGCCGCCCATCGCGTACTGTATCGCGACAAGCAGATTGAGCTGTCATCGCGCGAATTCGCGCTGCTGCACGCGCTGATGCTCAATGCCGGAAAAGTTCTGTCGCGCACCCGGCTGGAAGAACAGCTTTATGCATGGGGTGAAGAGATCGAAAGCAATGCGGTGGAAGTGCATATCCATCATCTGCGCCGCAAGCTTTACCCAGAACTGATCACAACCGTACGCGGTGTGGGTTACCTTATTCCGCTCGACAAATTACCGCAAGACGAGGACGCCTGATATGTGGCAGCGCGCATCGCTCAAACAGCGACTGATTGTACTGATGCTCACCGCAATCGCGTTGGTGTGGCTGGGCGCGGCCGCCTTCACCTACCATGATGCACGCGAGGAATTTGATGAAGTGCTGGACGCTCACCTGGCGCAGACCGCAGCGCTGCTGCTGGTGCAGACAGCGCATGATCTCGATGTGCTGGAAACCGAACATGCACCACTGCTGCACAAGTATGCGCGCCGCGTTGCCTTTCAGGTGTGGGAGAAAGGTCAGCGGCTACGCCTGCATTCCGCCAATGCCCCGCAACAGGCCCTGACAAACAATGAACGCGGCTTCAGCGACAGCACCATAGACGGAAAAGGCTGGCGTGTATTCAGCAGCTGGGATGAATCAGGCACATACCTGATTCATGTCGCTGAAACCAGCGAGGTACGCGCCGAGCTGGCGGGTGATATCGCGGAAAACCTGCTGCGTCCGCTGCTGCTCTCGCTGCCGCTGCTGGCCATCCTGCTGTGGGTGGCGGTGGCTCGCGGCCTGCTTCCGCTGGTCTCGCTGACGCGCGAAGTGGAACGGCGCGAGCCTGAAAATCTCGCCGCGTTGGATACCTCATCCTCACCGCGCGAAGTGATGCCACTGATCGAGCGGCTCAACCGGCTGTTCGCCCGCATTTCCGCCTCACTGCAAAAAGAGCGCCGCTTCACCGCAGACGCCGCGCACGAATTGCGCACGCCGATAGCCGCCATCAAGGCGCAGGCTCAGGTGGCACGTGCGGCTTCCACCGAATCGGAGCGCAACCATGCGCTCGACAACGCAATACTCGGCTGCGATCGCGCCTCCCGCCTGATCGCGCAATTGCTCACGCTGGCTCAGGTGGATACGCTCGACAACAGCGTAATGGAAGCATGCCTGATCAAGGATATTGCCGCCGAGGTTATTGCCGACCTTGCACCAGCCGCCGTGGCTAAAGGCGTGGAGCTCGAATTGCTAACGGACGCTGAAGTCACCGTGCGCGGCAACCCGGAACTATTGCGCGTACTGCTGCGCAACCTGCTCGACAATGCGATACAACATACCTCGAGCGGAACATCGGTGCAGGTAAACATCAGCCATGAACCGGCAGCGGCCTGCCTGTCGGTGAGCGATAACGGCCCGGGCATTGCGGAAGATGACCGTGCCCGAGTGCTGGAGCGCTTCTATCGCCCGCTGGGCACACAGGCCAGCGGCAGCGGCCTGGGGCTGTCGATCGTCAAACGCATCGCAGATGTGCACGATGCAACATTGCAGATCCTGGCGATGAGTGAAGGTAGCGGATTGCGGGTGAAGGTGTGCTTCAGGGCCTGATGCTATCTGGTCAAAAAGTTAAATCACTGCTATTGATCTTGACGAGTTTATCAGCAACATTCGCGTATGCTCCAGTTGCCCCATTTTCTGCGCGATGAAATGTTTGGCCGTTAGTGCGCATGATCGCCAGCGTGAAATTCAAAATTTTCATTACTCGATATTGAGACGAAATTTAGCACGCAGAATTAATTCCCTGTCTTCAGGTCGAATTGTTTGTTTTTGAATTCTGCCGCGAACCACGGTTGTCAGCACATCGCCAAACAGAATTTCTCTTCCTTCCGGATTATGCAGAACAGCTAATAGTTTCTGCACAAAAATCGCATCCGGGTGGGCGGAGTTGAGATAGTTGGCAGGCGTAAAGTCAATCCATTCCTGCTCAGACAGATCAAATGCATACTGATTTATCCACTCCCCCTCTACAAGCGCCTGCAATAAATACTCGCGCTCGCTTGTTTTTCTCAACAAGAAGGTATCGAAGTCCTGCTTGATTTCAGCCTCAATCATATTCAGTCGTATGGGCGCCCTGATGCCATAACTGCCAAAACCCAAATCACACAGCCATTCTTCGCCATCCACCTTGAGCACAATAGCCATGTGTGTCTTGGGTCTTCTGACTGGATAGAACATGGGACGGGCAGCCACAAACCGATAGGGGATGCCAAGCGAGTGGAGCGCCATGGCAAAAAGACCGTTGACCTCATAACAGTATCCGCCGCGATTTTTATTGAGTATCTTCTCAACGATTTCCTCGGGGACCAAAGAAACGATTTTGCCTGCCTGTACATCAAGATTTTCAAACGGCACCGCGAATAACTGACATCTCATTATTTCGGCTACCGTGGCAATACCCGCTTTTGCATCACCGTGATAGGCAATTCTGTCAAAATAATTCTGAAGAACGAAATTGTCAGCTTCCATGTTAATAAGCCTTGATTTTTAATTGTCGGCAAAAAAATCCAACAGGTATGACGACTATCCAAAGCATAATTTTAAATTTATGTTAAATATCTAAAATCAATTCTGTGTCAACGCGCCACGCCCAGCAGCCGATCAAGCAGTTCAGGTTGTTCCTGCAATGATCTTGCTGTGCTGGTATGCACCACAGTCCCGCGATCAAGCACTACGGCTACATCCGAGATTGCCAGAATAGCCTTGGGATGCTGCTCCACGATAATAGCGCTCATCCCCTCATCGCGCGTGATGCGGCGGATGGCACGCAACAGTTCCTGCACGATGATGGGCGCCAGGCCTTCAAGAGGTTCATCCAGCAATAGCAGTTTTGGATTGAGCACCAGCGCACGGCCAACCGCCAGCATCTGCTGTTCGCCCCCCGATAGCTGTGTGCCCAGATTGGTTTTGCGCTCGGCCAGACGCGGAAACATCTCGTACACCCGCTTCGGCGTCCACGGCCCCGGGTGAGCCACGGCAGTGAGGTTTTCATCTACGGTAAGCGACTTGAAAATATTGCGTTCCTGTGGCACCCAGCCAATGCCGGCCTTGGCACGCATATGCAACGGCAGTTTGTGAAGGGCAACGCCATCAAGCGTGATCGTGCCTCCGTGCTGGCACGTTGCGCCTGCCAAGGTGTTCATGAACGTGGTTTTTCCGGTGCCGTTTCGCCCCAGCAACGCGAGTGTTTGGCCTTGAGCCAGAGAAACTGACACGTTATTCAGCACCACCGCCTCACCATAACCCGCACTGAGATTTTCAACTTTGAGCAGCTCAGACACGATGGGCCTCCGCACCTGTTATTTCATCTGCAGGGCCGACTTCCTCACCCGTGCCGAGATACACCGCCTTGACTTGCGGATCGTTGGCAATGGTGTCCGGATCTCCCTCGATGAGTACCGCACCATTGACCATCACCGTCATGCGCTTGGCAAAATTAAAGACCAGGTCCATATCATGTTCAATCAACAATACTGACACATCGGCTGGCAGCGCCGCCACGGTGTGCAGCAGTTCCTCGCGTTCGCCGGCGGGCACCCCTGCTACAGGCTCATCGAGCAGTAGCACGCGCGGTTCACAGGCCAGCGCAATGGCGATCTCCAGCAGGCGGCGCTTGCCATAGGCCAGCTCATGGGTGGGCTGGTTCATGACCTCGCTCAGGTGGAACTGCTCAAGCAACTGGTCGCAGCGCTCGGTCACGTCCCTGTTACCGCCCAGGGGACGCCACCACTGCAGACCGTAGCCGTAATACTGGGATACCGTGAGCGCAAGCGTCTGCAGCGGCGTCAGTGTGTCAAACAGCTGATTGATCTGGAAGGTGCGAACCATGCCGCGCTTGACCCGCTGATGTGGCGCCATCGTGGTGATGTCATGACCATCCAGCATAATGCGGCCTTCGGTCGGATCGAGCACACCGGTCAGCAGATTGATCAGAGTAGTCTTGCCGGCACCATTGGGGCCGATCAAGGCATGGCGCGCGCCCCTGCACAGGTTAAGGGTAACGTTGTTGGTCGCCGTGATCCCGCCAAAACGCTTGACCAGGCCTTGTGCCGACAACACGACTTCAGGGCTACTTATGGCTTGTTCCTCCAAACCAGGTCCACGGACGGATCAGTCTCTCACGCCCCGCAAGAACCAGTATCACCAGAAACAGGCCGACCCAGAACGTCCAGTACTGCGGGGTGATACTCGAAAGAATATCCTGCATCAATTTAAAAACGATCGCGCCGGTAATACCGCCATAGAGCCAGCCGGCACCACCAATCACCAATATCAGCAGGATGTCCGCGGAACGGTCAAAGGCGAATACGTCGAGTGAAGCAAAGGCGGAAGTCTGTGCAAGAAGCGCACCGGCTGCGCCGGCAATGCCCGCCGAAAAAATGTAGATCGTAGCCAATCGTAGATTGACAGGAATGCCGATGGCCATTGCACGCAGCCGGTTGTCCCGAATGGCCATCAGGGTGGCGCCAAAAGGTGAATTGACAAGACGGCGCATCTGGATAAACAGAAGCAATGTGACCGAGAGCGAGTACGAGGCCGCAGTTTTTCCCCACAGATCGAACTCGAAGCGGCCCAGCAGCGGCCCCATTACCACACCCTGCAGGCCGTCAGTACCGCCGGTCAGCCAGTCCAGCTTGTTGGCCAGTTCCATCAGGATCAATGACATGGCCAGTGTCACCATCAACCGCGTCAGGTCGCTGCCGCGCAGTATCATCAGGCTGCATATTGCGCCGAGCAGGCTGGAGACAAACATTGCAAACAGCAGCCCAACCAGTGGATCAGGCATCACCAGCTTGGCAAACAGCGCGGCGGAATAAGCGCCCATCCCCAGAAACGCCGCATGACCCAAAGATACGATACCTGTGTAGCCCAGTATCATGTCCAGCGAGATTGCAAACAATGCAACGATGGCGATTTCATTGATAATGAGCGCCTGACTGGACAGCAGCCACGGCGAGGCCATCGCAATCAGCCAGAACGCCGGTTCCCATAATTTCAGGCGTGATGAGCGCAGCAAGGATGCCTGGGCGGACTGTTTCATTTGCCTCCCTTGCGCACAAACAGGCCCTGTGGTCGCCAGATCAGTATCATGATCATCAGCGAGTAAACAATGAATGCGCCCATTTTCGGGATGTAGTATTTGCCCGCCACATCTGCAATACCCAGCAACAGCGCAGCCAGTAGCGGACCGGTGAGGGATGAAGTTCCCCCCACGGCTACCACGATCAAAAAGTAAATCATGTATTTGAGCGGGAACGAGGGATCCAGTCCCAGCACTTCGGCGCCCATGGCCCCGCCCAGACCCGCAAGGCCTGAGCCCACAGAGAAGGTGGCAAGAAAAACAAGGTTGACATTAATGCCGAGGCCTGCAGCCACGCGCTGGTCATCCACTGAGGCCCGCAAACAGCTGCCAAAACAGGTTCGCGCCAGCACGTATTGCAGGCCCAGCGTAAGTGCGGCACAGACAACTATTATAAAGATCCGATAGTGCCCCATGCCCAGTGTCCATGCGCCCTCACCGAGTTCAGTACGGCCCTTGAGCCATTCGGGCAACTGGATAATTTGCTGGCTTGAACTCATGAAGTAGGTCATGCCGGCCACCGCCATAAAGGTCAGGCCGATGGAAAACAGAACCTGGTCCAGGTGGGATTTTTTATACATGGGCCGGTACAGCGTGCGTTCGAGCGCAGCCCCAAGCAGCGCCATGCCGATAAAGGCCGCTGGCAGACACAGCAGAAAGGGCACATCGAAGCGTTGCATCAGCAACACGGTGATATAGCCACCCAACATGGCGAATGCGCCGTGCGCCAGATTGATGAAATTCATCAGGCCCATGGTCACCGCCAGGCCGACTGCCAGAATAAAAAGCAGCATGCCGTAGGCAATGCCATCAAACAAAATCGTCAGCATGAACTATTCATATCGGATCAGGGGAAAAAATGAATCCATTGTGTCCCATCCTGGTTACATGGGACACAATGGAAGGATTGTTACTTGGTCTTGCCTGGATCCTTGACATCCTTGATCACGTCAAACTCTACGTTGTGGAGTTGGCCGTTTTGCTTTTCAACCTTGCGCAGATAGATGTTCTGCACGATGTCGCGGGTCTGCGGATCGATGGAGATGGGGCCGCGAGGGCTTTCGAAAGCCTGGCCTTTCATCGCTGCGAGCAGTGCATCGCCGTCGCCCTGGCCCTTGGTTGCCTTGAGCGCTTCATAAATTACATGCATGCCGTCATAACCGGCCACAGCCATGAAGTTGGGGCGCATGCCCTTGTTGGCTTTTTCGAATGCCTGCACGAATTCCTTGTTCCTGGCTGAGGGGTGAGCGGCAGCATAGTGGTGAGCGGTCACCACGCCGAGTGCGCCGTCGCCCATGTCGTTGAGCTGGTCATCATCGGTGATGTCGCCGGTGCCGATGAGCTTGATGCCGGCCTTGTCCATGCCGCGCTCAAGGAACTGCTTCATCACAGCTGCGCCTGCACCGGAGGGTACGAATACAAAAAGCGCATCCGGTTTGGCATCACGCACCTTCTGCAGGAAAGGGGCGAAGTCCGGGTTACGCATAGGCACGCGCAGCGACTCTACGATCTGGCCGCCTCTCGATGTGAAATGCTGAATGAAGAATTTCTCGGCGTCGATACCGGGACCGTAATCGCTGACCAGGGTCACGACCTTCTTGATACCATGCTTGGGCGCCCAGTCGGCAATACTCACGGACGCCTGCGCCAGCGTGAAACTGGTGCGCACAATGTAGGGTGAAGCCTCGGTGATAGTGGAGGTTGCTGCAGCCATCACCACCATCGGAGTTTTGGACTGGGTGGCAAGCGGCGCCGTGGCGAAGGCTGAAGGTGTGATACCAAAGCCCGCCAGCACATTCACTTTGTCGTTGACGATCAGCTCCTGCGCCATGCGTTTGGTGACGTCAGGCACAGTGGTATCGTCCTTGATGATCAGTTCAATTTTCTTGCCTGCAACCATATCACCGTGCTGCGCCATATACAATTTGGCAGCGGCTTCAATTTGGCGACCAGTCGATGCCTGCTGACCTGTCATGGGCAGAATCAGACCGATCTTGAATGTATCCGCTGATGCACAGGCAGAAAATACCAGTGTAGCGGTCAGGGCTGTGATGCTGAGAAATATGTTTTTCAAGGCTTGTCTCCTAAATGGATCATCAAGTGAAAGCAAGTTCATCCAGTCTTGTGGGTTGAACCGGCTCATGACGACGACTATCTGTGAAAACAACCCGTTTAGCAAGTGCAATTTCTGACTTTGAGATATGCCAAAATTCAATAGCCAGCATTTAAAAATCAAACTTCCTTGCACCGCTGGCGTTTTGCCTGAATTTTTGAATTACGGCTAGTTGCGATGATCAGGAGATCGCTTGGGGTAACGGGAAGCCAAGAGCGGCACGCTTGCTGTTTATTCAGATTGAAGGGTATATGTTAAGCTTAAGTTTTACGCAACGTATATAAGCCTTTCATGAACCTCAATCAGCTTGAGTATTTTGTGCGCACCGCCGAGATGGGAAGTCTCAGCAAGGCGGCAATTGTTTTGAATATTGCACAATCGGCACTGTCGCGCCAGATACGCCTGCTGGAAGTGGATTTGAGCGTTACGCTGATGTTGCGCAACGGGCGGGGAATCGTGCTGACAGAGGCAGGAAAAAGACTGTTTGAGCATAGCATAGACATTCTGCAGCTCGTATCCCGGGTAAAAGAAGACATCGATGCTTCCCGCGACGAGCCGATAGGGCGCATAGTCGTTGGGCTGCCGCCGACCATGGGCCGCATGCTTACCCTGCCTCTGGTAGAAGGTTTCAAGCGCGCATTTCCGAAGGCGCGCCTTGCAATTGTTGAAGGCTTGTCGACGCACCTTGCAGAATGGGTATCCACCGGCCGGGCAGATATTGGGCTGCTGCACAATCCGGCATCGCAGACATCGCTTGAAATCATACCGGTGCTGCAAGTGCCGCTGGTTCTGGTGAGTCCGGCGGACAGTAAGGCAGACAAAAATGCAGCTGTCAAATTCGATGACCTGGTCAACTATCCGCTGATAGTACCGGAAAGGGCGCACGCCATACGCAAACTGATGGAAGCGCAGGCTGCGTTGACCGGGCTAAAGTTGAATGTTGCATGGGAAATTTCCAGCGTTCGCTCCATTCTCGACCTGGTGCGGGCGGGCCATGGCCATGCCGTATTGCCGCGCAACACCATCGCAATTGAACATCAGCCGGAGGCTTTCATTCTGCGGCCGCTGGTCGAGCCCAATCTGATGAGTACGCTTTGCCTTGCAATTTCGGCACACAAGCCTGTGACACCATTGACCAAGCATGTGATGCAGCTTATGCGCGAGCTGATCATCAAAAATACCGGTGACGGTCTCTCCCTATAACATTAATCGATAGCAGCTAGCGCCTCTTATACATAGCTGCATTGCGCCAGGTTCGCTAATATCCCGGCATTAAATCAATCCACAAGGTACCAGGCTTTGAATGCTGCAGGGGGGCAACCCATTCCTGCAAATTGGGAGTGCATCCCGAGCGGCGATTACTACAGCTGAATATTGATGCCGGCGGGGTGCAGGCGCGGCGTATACTTGATCGCATCGCCAAGCAAGAGCGTGCGATTACCGAGCAGGCAACGTGAAATACAATCGCTGCTTTTTTGCGCGCAGATTTTATAATCTGTTGAACATTTTTACCTTGCTAGTGGAGACACATCATGTTCCGTTTTGATCCCTACTCGCCCTTGGTGGACGCGGATCCGTTTCCGTTCTACAAAACCCTGCGCGATGAGCATCCCTGTTTCTGGAGTGAAGAAGCCGGTATGTGGGTGTTGTCGCGCTACACCGACATTGTGGCCGCCGGCAACGACTGGGAGACTTACTCTTCCGCGCGTGGCAACCTGATGACCGAGTTGCCCGGCCGTGCCGGTGCCACCTTGGGCACCACCGATCCACCACGCCATGACCGCCTGCGCGGACTGATCCAGCAGGCCTTCATGAAGCGCAATATGGAAAGCATGGCCGAGCCTATCCGCAATATTGCGCGCCAGTGTGCTGCCGATCTGCAGGGCAAAAAGCAGTTTGAATTCATCGGCGATTTTTCGTCAAAATTCACCGTACGCGTTCTGTTTGCCGTGCTCGGCTTGCCGCTGGGCGATGAGCAAACCGTGCGCGATAAAGCCGTGATGATGGTGCAGTCCGACGCGAAAACACGCGCCAAGGGCCCCGAGCATATTGCCGCCTACAACTGGATGCAGGAGTACGCCGCCAAAGTCATCGCCGAACGCCGCGCCAATCCCACCAATGACCTGATTTCACAGTTCAGCATGGCGGAGATCGACGGCGACAAGCTGGATGAACGCGAAGTGCTGCTGACGACCACCACGCTGATCATGGCGGGTATCGAATCGCTGGGCGGCTTCATGAGCATGTTTGCGCTCAATATGGCCGACTTTGCCGATGCGCGCCGTCAGTGCGTGGCCAACCCCGCGCTGCTACCGGATGCGATAGAGGAGTCATTGCGCTTCAACACCTCGGCCCAGCGTTTCCGCCGCAGCCTGCAGAAAGATGTGGAGCTGCATGGGCAAACCATGAAGGCGGGCGACTTTGTCTGCATGGCCTACGGCTCGGGAAACCGCGACGAGCGCCAGTTCGCCAACCCCGATGTGTATGACATCTCGCGCAAGCCGCGTGGTCATCTGGGCTTTGGCGGAGGCGTGCATGCCTGCCTCGGCACCGCGATTGCGCGCCTGTCGGTTAAAGTGTCGTTCGACGAGCTGCACAAGGTGATCCCCGAATATCGCCGCGTGCATGACAAGCTGGACTGGATGCCGTCATCAACCTTTCGCAGCCCGCTGCGACTGGATTTAACAAACGGGTAAGCCATTTAGCAACCGAGTAAATAAAGGGAAACAAGCAGCATGCCTCACATCACCTACATCGAAGCCTCCGGGCAGACCACCACTGTTGCACTGCCGGAGGGCTGGAGCCTGATGCAGGGTGCAACCGCCAACGGCATCGACGGCATCCTCGGAGAGTGCGGAGGCTCCTGCGCCTGCGCCACCTGCCACTGCTATGTGGAAGAGTCGCGTCTGGGCGAGCTGCCGCCACCTTCTGAAAACGAACTGGCCATGCTGGAAAATGTGGCTGCCGAGCGCCGTCCCGGCAGCCGTCTGGCGTGCCAGATCAAGGCCACCGCAACGCTGGAAGGGCTGATCGTTACCCTGCCTGACGTGCAGGAATAATCTGGCATGAGCAAGGCTGAGGGTCAGGTTGTGATCGTAGGTGCAGGCCAGGCCGGCTTGCAAGCCGCAGAGACACTGCGCGCCGGCGGCTATCAAGGCAACATCATACTGCTGGGCGACGAGCCCTACGGTCCTTACCATCGCCCTCCTCTTTCCAAAGCCTGGCTGGCCGGCGAGATGGATGCAGCACAGCTGGTGATGCGTGCGCCAGAAGCGTTGGCACGCAAGAATATCGAGCTGCGCACGAGTGTGAAAGTCAGCGCCATTGACACCGCGAAGCGCAACGTCAGACTGGCGGAAGGCAGCACGCTGCACTACACCGGACTGGTGCTTGCTACCGGTTCCACGCCGCGTGCATTGAACGTGCCGGGCGCAGGTGCCGATGGTGTGCTGGCGCTGCGCTCGCGCGACGATGCCAGCGCAATCCTTCGTCATCTGCAAAACTGCGGCGAAAAAAACGTGCCAGTGGTCGTCATAGGCGGAGGCTTCATCGGCCTTGAAGTGGCGGCTACGGCGCGCAAACGCGGCCTCGCGGTGACGGTACTGGAAGCGGCACCGCGCCTGCTGGGGCGAGTGCTGGCGCCTGTACTGTCTGACTGGTACGCCCAGCTCCACACAGCGCATGGCGTAAGTGTGCTGCTCAACGCACAGCTGTCCTCAGTTGAAAGTAAAGACGGCCAGGTGGTTGCAGCTATAACCACAGATGGACGACGTTTTCCTGCAGGGCTGGTCGTCGTCGGCATCGGCGTCTGCGCTAACGATGCCTTGGCGCGTGCTGCGGGAATCGAGTGTGATCGCGGCATCGTTGTTGATGCCTGCGGGCGTACCTCGGTAGCAGGAGTGGTGGCTGCGGGTGACTGCACTGCGCGACGTCTGCCCGATGGCTCCTTGTTGCGGCTGGAATCGGTGCAAAATGCCACCGAGCAAGGACGTTCCGCTGCTGCTGCGTTGCTGGGTCAGGAGCGTCCCTTTGTCGCCACACCGTGGTTCTGGAGCGATCAATACGACAAGAAACTGCAGATGGCCGGATTGTCTTTCGGCTCCGACGAATGGGCCGTGCGCGGTACGCTCGATGCAGGCATCTTTTCTGTCTGCCATTTCCATCGCGGAAAACTCATTGCGGTAGATTCGGTAAACGACAGCAAAACCCATCTGCTGGCGCGCAAGCTGCTGGACGCCGGAGTGTCGCCCGCGCCGGCACAGGCTGCTGACACTGCATTTGACCTGGCCGGTTTGCTGGCCAAATAAAACTTACTGCTTATCACAATAATCGATAGCTGCTAGTAAGCAGGATAACTAGCGGCATTCCCGCCGCGCCGCTACTATAGTCCAGCCATAATAACGGGGTTGATCATGCAGGCCGCCACGCCTTGTTTACTCCTCTGCAACGGATACCAGAAATGACCACCAGAATTACCGGAATTTCATCGATGGCGACGCGGCAAGTGCTGGCCGAATTGGCCAGCGCCTATCAGCGGCACCATGGTGTTGTGGTTGCGTTCGAATCGGCGGGCGGTGTAGATGCGGCCAAGCGCGTACAGGCAGGTGAGCCGTTTGACCTGGTCGTGCTTGCTGCTGATGCAATCGACAAGTTGATTGCGGCGGGGTGCGTGATCGCCGACAGCAAGACTGATCTGGTGCATTCTTCCGTGGCAATTGCGGTGCGTAGCGGTGCAGCGCGGCCGGATACAAGCAGTGAAGGGGCGTTGCGGCGTGCCGTGCTAGCCGCGCGCAGCATAGGATATTCCACCGGGCCGAGTGGCACAGCGCTGATGAAACTGTTTGAGCGCTGGGGCATTGCCGATACCATGCGCGATCGCATCGTGCGGGCAGCGGCCGGCGTGCCGGTTGGGCAATTGGTGGCAAGAGGCGAGGTTGAACTGGGCTTCCAGCAGCTTAGCGAATTGGCCGGTTTGCCTGGTATCGATGTGCTTGGATTGATGCCGGGCGGTTGCGAGATCGTGACCACATTTTCGGCAGGTTTGTGTGCAGGCTCCAGCCAGCCCACGTCTGTGCGTGCGTTGCTCGCTTTCATGCGCTCGTCTGAAGTGGCGGACGTCAAGCGCCGTCACCATATGGAGCCCGCGTGATCAACTTTTCCGCAATACAAGGAGTTTTTCAATGATTATTGATTGCCACGGGCATTACACCACCGCACCCAAGGCGCTGGAAGACTGGCGCAACCGCCAGATCGCCGGATTGAAAGACCCTACCCTCACACCCAAAGCCTCCGAGCTAAAAATCAGCGACGACGAATTGCGTGAAACTATCGTCACTAATCAGCTCAAAAAAATGCTGGAGCGTGGCAGCGACCTCACCATATTTTCGCCGCGCGCCAGCTTCATGGCGCACCACATCGGCAACTATGAAACCAGCTCGACCTGGGCGGCAATCTGCAACGAATTATGCTTCCGCGTGTCGCAGCTTTTTCCGGATAATTTTATCGGCGCCGCAATGCTGCCACAGTCACCGGGCGTCGATCCGAAGACCTGCATTCCGGAGCTGGAACGCTGCATCAAGGAATATGGCTTTGTCGGCATCAACCTGAATCCTGACCCATCTGGCGGGCACTGGACTTCGCCGCCGTTGAGCGACCGCCACTGGTACCCGATCTATGAAAAAATGGTCGAGTATGAAATTCCCGCAATGGTGCATGTCAGCACCAGCTGCAATGCCTGCTTCCACACTACCGGCGCGCATTACTTGAATGCCGATACCACGGCCTTCATGCAATGCCTGACCTCGGATCTGTTCAAGGATTTCCCGACGCTGAAGTTTGTGATTCCGCACGGCGGCGGCGCGGTGCCTTACCATTGGGGCCGCTTCCGCGGTCTGGCGCAGGAACTGAAAAAGCCGCTACTGAAGGATCATCTGCTCAACAATATCTTCTTCGATACCTGTGTCTATCATCAGCCCGGCATCGATCTGCTGACCAAGGTGATTCCTGTTGAGAACATCCTGTTTGCGTCTGAGATGATAGGCGCGGTGCGCGGCATCGATCCTGAAACCGGCCACTACTACGACGATACAAAACGCTACATCGAGGACTCAACCATCCTTGCAGCTGAGGATCGCTACAAGGTGTACGAAGGCAATGCGCGCCGCGTGTATCCGCGACTGGATGCAGCGTTGAAGGCCAAGGGGAAGTAATTTTAATACCGAAAATCAGCCACAGAGAACACAGAGAGAAACGATTTTAATTTTGAAAGTTGCGCATAACTTATTGGTCAAGAACTAATATTTTCAGACTCTTGCAGCTTTCTTCGTGTCCTCTGTGGTCTCTGCGGCAAGTTTTTTGATTTGCATGGCAAAGGTGTTAAGAAGTGAAAGGAAATTAAGATGTCCATGAACCAGCTGGGAATCGTTAAACGCAATATCGTGCGTGCCGACAAAGCCGCGGTGGAAAAACTCGCGCGCTTCGGCGTCGCCACCATCCACGAAGCGATGGGGCGAGTAGGCTTGCTGAAACCCTATATGCGCCCCATCTACAGCGGCGCACATGTGTGCGGCACCGCGCTGACCGTGCTGCTGCAGCCCGGCGACAACTGGATGATGCACGTGGCGGCCGAGCAGATTCAGCCTGGCGATGTGGTGGTGGCCGCCTGCACCACCGAAAACGAAGACGGATTTTTTGGCGACCTGCTCGCCACCTCGTTCAAGGCGCGCGGTGCCAAGGGTTTGATCATCGACGGCGGCGTGCGCGACGTGAAAGACCTCACCGAGATGAATTTCCCGGTGTGGAGTCGCGCCATTCATGCCAAAGGCACGATCAAGGCCACCCTGGGCTCGGTCAACATACCCGTGGTGTGCGCCGGTGCCCTGGTGAACCCCGGCGATGTGGTGATCGCCGACATCGACGGCGTGGTGGTGGTGCCTGCAGAAATTGCGATGCAGGTGGCCGATGCCGCAGGAGCACGCGAAGCGAACGAAGGCGCGAAGCGCGAGATTTTTGCCTCGGGCGTGCTGGGGCTGGACTATTACAAGATGCGCGAAGGACTGGAGAAAACCGGCCTCAAATATATAGACTGAGAAATCGAGATGGAATTTACTAAAACGCCTGGCTGGTTGGACTGGTACAGCAATCCTTCCAGGCCACAATTAAAATTGCCCGCTGGCGCGGTGGATGCGCACTGCCACGTGTTCGGCCCCGGCGCAATTTTCCCCTATGCGACCGAGCGCAAATACACGCCGTGCGATGCGTCCAAGGAACAGCTGTTCGCCTTGCGCGATCATCTGGGTTTTGACAAGAACGTGATCGTGCAGGCCACCTGTCATGGCAGCGACAACCGCGCGCTGCTCGATGCGCTGAAAGCGTCCAGCAACAAGGCGCGCGGTGTGGCCACGGTAAGCCGCAATGTGACCGATACCGAACTCAAGGCAATGCACGAGGCCGGCGTGCGCGGCACGCGCTTCAATTTCGTCAAACGCCTGGCCGACTTCACGCCGCGCGAAGTGCTGCTGGAAATTGCCCAGCGCATCGCGCCGTTGGGCTGGCATGTCGTGGTGTATTTCGAGGCGCAGGATCTTCCCACGCTGTATGATTTCTTCACCGCACTGCCGACCACCGTGGTGGTGGACCATATGGGCCGCCCCGATGTGAGCAAGCCGGTGGCCGGCCCCGAGTTTGAACTGTTTGTGCAGATGATGCGCGAGCACGACAATATCTGGAGCAAGGTAAGCTGCCCCGAGCGCTTGAGCATCGGCGGCCCGCCGGCGCTCAATGGCGAGCGGAACGCTTACCGCGATGTGGTGCCGTTTGCGAAGCGGCTGGTCGAGACTTTCCCCGAGCGCGTGCTGTGGGGCACCGACTGGCCGCATCCCAATCTGAAGAGCCACATGCCCGACGATGGCCTGCTGGTGGATTTTATCCCACACATTGCTACCACGCCCGAGCTGCAGCAAAAGCTGCTGGTCGATAATCCGAATCGACTTTACTGGAGTTGAAATGTCATTAGACAAGCCTTACCTCGACGTTCCCGGCACCACGATTTTTGATGCCGAGCAGTCACGCCTGGGCTACCACCTCAACCAGTTCTGCATGTCGCTGATGAAGGCGGCCAACCGCGAGCGCTTCAAGGCCAACGAGCGCGCCTATCTCGACGAATGGCCGATGACGGAAGAGCAGAAGCAGGCGGTGCTGGCGCGCGACCTCAACCGCTGCATCAAGCTCGGCGGCAATATCTATTTTCTCGCCAAGATCGGCGCGACCGACGGCAAGAGCTTCCAGCAAATGGCTGGCAGCATGACCGGCATGACCGAAGACGAATATCGCGACATGATGGTGCACGGCGGACGCTCGGTCGAAGGCAACCGCTATGTCGGCGAAGACGGTGATGCCCAGCCACAGCACCAACCACAGGGCAAAGCCGGCCAGAAAGCGAGCGCCTGAACATGGCCAGAATTACCGCATCCGTTTACACCTCGCATGTGCCTGCCATCGGCGTGGCGATTGACCAGGGAAAGACGCAGGAGGCTTACTGGCAGGCGCTGTTCAAGGGCTATGAATTCTCCAAGCAGTGGCTGAAGGACAACACGCCCGACGTGATCTTTCTGGTCTACAACGATCACGCTACCGCCTTTAGCCTCGATATGATCCCCACCTTTGCCATAGGCTGCGCCGAATCTTTCCAGCCGGCAGACGAAGGCTGGGGGCCGCGCCCTGTCCCCGTGGTGCAGGGCCACCCGGAGCTGGCCGCACACATTGCGCAAGCGGTGATCCAGCAGGATTTCGACCTGACAATTGTCAACAGGATGGATGTGGACCACGGCCTCACCGTGCCGCTGTCGCTGATGTGCGGCCAGCCTCAAGCGTGGCCGTGCCCGGTGATTCCGTTCGCGGTCAATGTGGTGCAATATCCGGTGCCGTCGGGTCGGCGCTGCTTTGAGCTGGGCCGTGCCATCCGCCGTGCGGTGGAATCATTCGACAGGCCGCTCAAAGTTCAGATCTGGGGCACCGGCGGCATGAGCCACCAGCTGCAGGGACCGCGCGCGGGCCTGATCAACAGTGAGTTCGACAACAAGTTTCTCGATTTGCTGATAACTGACCCCGCTGCCGCAGCAGCCATTCCGCACATCAACTATGTGCGCGAGGCCGGTTCCGAAGGCATAGAGCTGGTGATGTGGCTGATTGCGCGCGGCGCGATGGCGGATGTTGCCGGCGGTGCGCCGCCGAAAGTCGCGCACCGTTTCTACCATGTACCCGCCAGCAATACCGCTGTGGGTCATTTGATTCTGGAGAATAAATGACAAGCCCTTCGACAGCTCAGAGCGAACGGTAAATTTTGATTCCATTCGTGCAGAGCGTGTCGAAGCATGAACGGATTTCACTGAAATAGTGTTTCCATCTTTGAAAGCATTTTTGGAGATTTTATAAATGAGCAAAATCATCAAAGTCGCCCTTGCCGGAGCCGGTGCCTTCGGCATCAAACACCTCGACGCGATCAAGAATATCGACGGTGTTGAAGTCGTGTCCCTGGTCAGCCGTGATCTTGAGAAAACGAAAGAAATAGCCGCCCAATACGGCATCGCCCACGCCAGCACCGAGCTGGCAGACAGCCTGGTACTGAAGGAAGTGGACGCGGTGATTCTGTGCACGCCGACGCAAATGCATGCCGAACAGGCCCTGGCATGTATGAAAGCTGGCAAGCATGTGCAGATCGAGATTCCGCTGGCGGACAGCCTGGAAGGCGCCGAACAGGTGCTGGCCCTGCAGAAGAAGACCGGGCTGGTGGCGATGTGCGGCCACACCCGCCGTTTCAATCCCAGCCACCAGTATGTGCGCAACAAGATCCAGGCCGGCAAATTCAACATCCAGCAGATGGACGTGCAGACCTTTTTCTTTCGCCGCACTAATATAAATGCGCTGGGCCAGCCGCGCAGCTGGACGGACCACCTGCTGTGGCACCACGCGGCGCACACGGTTGACCTGTTTGCCTACCAGTGCAATAGCCCCATCGTGAAGGCCAACGCGATACAGGGGCCGATACACCCGACCCTGGGCATTGCGATGGATATGTCGATTCAGCTGAAGGCCGCCAATGGCGCGATCTGCACGTTGAGCCTGTCGTTCAACAACGAGGGCCCGCTGGGCACTTTCTTCCGCTACATCGGCGATAGCGCCACTTACATTGCGCGCTACGACGATCTGTTCAACGGCAAGGAGGAAAAGATCGACGTGAGCAAGGTGGCGGTGTCGATGAACGGCGTCGAACTGCAGGACCGCGAATTTTTCTCCGCGATCCGCGAAGGCCGCGAGCCCAACGCCAGTGTGGCCCAGGTGCTGCCGTGCTACCGCGTGCTCAACCAGCTTGAGAAACAGCTGGCGGGGCAATAGTTCAGGATTTGAAAAAATGACTCTGCCGCAGCGCCATATCGGCCCCTTCAGCGTCTCGGCCCTCGGGCTGGGCTGCATGAATTTGAGCCACGCCTACGGCACGCCGCCGCCGGATGCAGCGGCTGAAGCCGTGCTCCTGAAGGCGCTGGAACTTGGCATCAACTTTTTCGATACCGCCGCGCTGTATGGATTTGGCGCGAACGAAACACTGGTTGGGCGCGTGCTAAAACCTTATCGCTCGCGCATTGTGCTGGCCAGCAAGGGCGGCATGGCCGGCGTGGACGGCAAGCGCGTGATCGATGGCCGCCCGCAAACGCTGAGGCAGAACTGCGAGGACAGCCTCAGGCGGCTGCAGACCGACGTGATCGACCTCTACTACCTGCATCGCTGGGACAAAAAAATTCCGCTGGAGGAAAGCGTAGGTGCGCTGGCGGAGCTGGTGCGCGAGGGCAAGCTGCGCAGGATTGGTTTATCGGAAGTATCAGCCGCAACGCTGCGCCGCGCGCATGCGGTGCATCCGATCACCGCACTGCAGAACGAATATTCCTTGTGGACACGCAACGCGGAAATCGCCGCACTCGCTGCATGCCGCGAGCTTGGTGTCGCTTTCGTTGCCTTCAGCCCGCTGGGCCGCGGCTTTCTCGGCGGCAAGTTGAGCGATCCCGCCACGCAGCTTGAAACGGGCGACATCCGCCTCGGCATGCCGCGCTTCAAACCGGAACACTATGCGAAAAACCTTGAGCTGCTGGACGCTTACGCACAGATAGCCCGCGAGCTGGGCTGCACCCAGGCGCAGCTGGGACTGGCGTGGGTGCTGGCCAGAGACCCGAACATCGTTCCAATATTTGGCACCACGAAGCTTGAGCACCTGCTGGAGGACGTGGCGAGTGTCTCGGTGAAACTCGATCAGTCCGTGATGCGCAGGCTGGAGGCGTTGATCAACCAGCGCACCGTGAGCGGCAACCGTTACAGCGACGCTTCGCAGGCCGAAATCGACACGGAAGTATTTTAAACGGATGCATAACAAGGCAAGGGAGACAAAACATGGCCCCAGTCAAGAAGAAGCGCGAGATTCCCGGCACCACCATCTTCGACGGCGAGCAGGCGCGCAAGGGCTACGCCCTCAACAAAATGTGCTACTCCTTCAACTCGGCGGAAAACCGCGCCGAGTTCGTGCGCGATGAGGAAGCCTATTGCGCCAAGTTTCATCTCAATGCGCAGCAGCGCGAAGCCATCCGCAAGCGCAACGTGCTCGATCTGCTGGCGGCGGGCGGCAACGCCTATTACCTCGCGAAGTTCGCGGGGATTTTCGGGCTGGATATGCAGGACATCGGCGCGCAGCAGACAGGCGTAAGCAAAGAGGCCTTCAGGGCCAGGCTGGTTAAGGCGGGGGAATAAATATGGCAAAAATCGTTGGCAGCATCACCATGACGCATGTGCCGTCCATCGGCAGCGCAATCGCCAAAGGCCTGCAGCAGGACCCCTACTGGAAGCCGTTTTTTGATGGTTTCCCGCCGGTGCGCGATTGGCTGAAAGAAGTCAAACCGGATATTGCGGTGATGATCTACAACGATCACGGGCTGAATTTCTTCCTCGACAAAATGCCGACCTTTGCCATCGGTGCCGCGCCGGAATACCTGAGCCTGGACGAGGGCTGGGGCATCCCCACCATGCCGCCGTTCAAGGGCGACCTGGATCTGTCCTGGCATCTGATCGAGTCCTTGATAGCAGACGAATTCGATATGACCACCTGCCAGGAGATGGCGGTAGACCATGCGTTTACCCTGCCGATGGCGCTGCTGTGGCCGGAGCAGAAGTGGCCGGTGCGCACCGTGCCGGTGTGCATCAACACCGTGCAGTTCCCGCTGCCAACGGTGAAACGCTGCTACAGCCTGGGCCAGTCCATCGGCAAGGCGATTGAAGCATGGGATTCGGATGCGCGCGTGGTGATCATCGGCACCGGCGGGCTATCTCATCAATTGGATGGCAAGCGCGCGGGCTTCATCAACAAGGAGTTCGACCTGATGTTCATGGAGAAGCTGGTCAGCGATCCATTGTGGATTACCCGTTACTCGATAGAAGACCTGGTTGAGCTCACCGGCACGCAGGGTGTGGAGCTGCTGAACTGGGTGATCGCGCGCGGCGCGTTGCAGGGCGAGGTGCTCAAGCTGCATTCGAACTATCACATCCCGATTTCAAATACGGCTGCGGGGTTGATGCTGATGGCTGGTGCATGAGTTTTTAAAAATCATAATCACGCGGAGACGCTGGGAAATGCGACAGATATTGATTGCTATTATCTATTCATTTGGCTGACGCAGTGTTTGAGGTAGCATAATGGTTTTCTCCGCGCCTCCGCGTGAGACTGCCTTACACGGAATACTGTCACCACTCTATGCAGCCCTGGCCTGATACACCTCCGACATATTCTTTAGTCAACCGCAACTTTATCATGCTGCTGGCTTTCCGCATTCAGATCGTGCTGGCCTATCAGATGATCGCGGTAGTGGTGGGCTGGCATATCTATGAGCTGACGCATGACCCGCTGGCGCTGGGCCTGATCGGGTTGGCCGAGCTGATCCCGTATTTTTGTACCACGCTGTTTGCCGGCTACGCAGTCGATCATTACTCGCGGCGCATGTTCGGCGTGCTGGCGAGTGTGGTCACCAGCATCACGTCCTTGCTGCTGGTGGCAACGACAACCGGGATAGTGCAGGGTGATCCCACCTGGTGGATTTACGGCGCGGTTGCGAGCGTGGGGCTGGTGCGCGCGTTTATCACGCCTTCTTTCCAGGCCTTGCTCGCGCTGGTCTTGCCGCGCAACCAGTATGCGCGCGCTGCCGGCATAGGCAGCTCGGCTTTCCAGACGGGGCTCGTTCTCGGCCCGGCGCTGGGCGGGGTGCTGGTGGGCTGGGCCGGCATGACGGTGGCTTACAGCGTCTCCGCAGTGCTCGCCATCAGCGCTGCCATCACGCTGCTGTCATTGCGCGTCAAGGAGCCGCCGCTGGCGAAACCCTCGCCGGTGTTTGCCAGCATAGGCGAAGGCCTGCGCTTTGTCTTCGGCAAGCAGGTCATCCTCGGCGCGCAGGCGCTGGACATGTTTGCCGTGCTGTTCGGCGGCGCGGTGGCTATGCTGCCCGCCTACATCCACGACATCTTCCACTACGGGCCGGAAGGGCTGGGCATTTTGCGCGCGGCTCCTGCTGTCGGCGCGATTGTAGTCGGCATTATTCTGGTCAGGCATCCCGTCAGCAGGCATGCGGGGCGCACCTTGCTCGGCGCGGTGGCTGGATTTGGTCTCTGCATCATCGCCTTCGCGCTGAGCACCAGCTTCTGGCTGGCGGCTTTTCTGCTGCTGTTGTCGGGCATGTTCGACGGCGTGTCGATCGTGATGCGCACCACCATCCTGCAGCTGTCCACCCCGGACAATATGCGCGGACGTGTTTCCGCCATCAACGGTATTTTTATCGGCTCATCCAATGAGCTGGGCGCATTTGAATCCGGGCTCGCGGCGCGCCTGATCGGGCTGGTTCCGTCAGTCGTATTTGGCGGACTGATGACGCTGGCGGTGGTGGGCGCCACCGCACGCTTGGCTCCAAAACTGCGCAAACTGGACATGCAGCAATTGCATTAGCGCGTCACACCAGGCACACATAAAACCCATTTTACAAATAGCATGCGATTTTCTGCTGTCTCCGGTATTGGTATAGGCCCGACGAGTAAAAACAGCGGATAGCGGGTATAAGGTGTGCTTCAAGCCCCGAGGCTGTTTGGCGTAAAATAAAGCGGGCCAGTCCCATTGCACTTGGCGGGTTGATCAGCCACATTACAGCATGAGCTCCCTGCCGCGTTTTCTGTGCGATGAAATGCTGGGCCGGCTGTGCCGCTACCTGCGCGCCGCCGGCTATGACACGCTGTTTGACAACAACGGCCTGCCCGACCGCGAGCTGCTGCAACTGTGCAAGGAACAGGGCCGCTACTTCCTCACCCAGGACCAACTCATCATCGAACACAATGCCGCGCGCGGCGTGGCGTTCATCCTGCCGCAGGGCGATCTTGACCAGCTTGCCGCCATAACAGCGGCGCAATTTCATCTCGACTGGACCAGCTACGCCTTCACCCGCTGCCTGGTGGATAACGCTGCGCTGCTTGAAGCCGATAACGCCGCACTGCAGCGTGTGCCTCCGGATGCACTCCTTGTAGGTGAGCGGTTCAGGGTCTGCCCTGTTTGTGACAGGGTGTACTGGCAGGGGTCGCATTACAAACGCATAAAATCAAGGCTGGAGATGTGGGAACAAACCCGGATTAAATCCAAGCAGACCCAATCCGATTAATCGAACAGCCACAATCCGTCAGTAATTAAACGGCAAATCATGTGCGTTCTGCAATATGCATATGTTGCATGATCAAGGTCTCCCCCGTATTCCCGAGCCGGGTAATCACCTTACAAACATGACCCTCAACAGATTACTGACACCCAGATCAAAATATCTGGGGGCCATTAAAGTACTCAGTTTGTTCGAGCATGAAACATGTTTACTAAAAATTATTTTCAACCGCACAACCATCTTAGGCACTCCATATATTGCTTAAACAGGCAGCAGCCTAATAATAACTCGGGCGCAAATGTTGATAGTTAACCCGAACCTGCACCAGATTAAAACCATTTTCCAAAGAATATAAATATGCTAATCTCGCAATCGACTCAATCTTAACTATAAATAATAAATATCAGGGGAAATAATCATGATCCAATTCGCGCGTCCAATTTCAATCTGTGCTTCAGTTGTATTTTCACTGCTGTACACTGTTTCAGCTTCTGCATATATATTTGGGCCACCCAACGTCACTGAGCTCGCAGAACCTGGACAAAGTGCAAACAACCTGAGCATTTTTACACGTACTGAAGAAGATCCTCTTTCAGGTGCAGGTTCAAAATCCGAGTCAAAAGGCATTGCCGGTGTCGTTAAAAATGGCGATAAATCGGGTGCTGGCACATTCATGTATCGTTTATCCCAGAACTCATCAACAACATCAACCCTGACCAGAGACGGAACTGACTTTGGCTTTGGCTTGGGCGGAGAGTGGAATCTGTTGTCTGACCGCAGCCTGGGCCTCATCGCCAATTTTCAATATGACGCAGGATACTGGGAGTACACAAAAGGAAGCACCAATACAGGTACGGCACTTACTCTGGGCGGCGAAATCGGCGGCATTTACCGCATATTCGTTGAAACAGTGACCATTGCTCCGTTTGTCATGTACAACCAGTTCTATTCATCATACAGAATCACGCCAGCAACAGGCGCCGACTGGAGCTTGTACAACAAAGGTGGTTCGACCAGCTTTGGCGTTGGCATCATTGCCGGCAAGTTCACCGTTTCTTTTACCCAAACCAGATCAAACTCCGAAATTTCAAACAGCTATAACAGTGCCACGTCAAAAACTTCGACTGACGGAACCATGCTGACATTAGGTGTTAACTTCTGATCCAACTGCCGCTTGCCTGTCTCGATGCGCAGTCCTGACCCTTGTTGAATTATTCAGCGAATACTATTCAAAACGCGTTCTCGTGAATCGGCAACGCGTTTGGACAGGGTACGGTGCCACCCTGACGTAGGTAAGCAAATTGATCTGCGCATCATTAATCAATGAGCGACACATTGCGATGAAAATCAAATTCAAACTAATTTTTTTGTGTACAGCCGTGCTGTTGCTGAGCGGATGTGCTAGCGACAAAGCCATATATCGTGGTCAAACACTTAATGGATATCCTCATGGCACTGGAAAGAAATACTGGCCGGATGGATCAAAATATGAAGGACAATGGACCAACGGTGCAATGGATGGCAATGGCGCACTAACCATGCCGGATGGCCGCCGCTATGAGGGTAGTTTTGTAAATGGTGAAATGAGTGGCCAGGGCAGCATGCAATATGTGGATGGCTCCAGCTATGAAGGTGCATGGTTCAAAGGCGAGCGCTCAGGCCAGGGCCGTTTGAAGTTTGCAGATCAAAGCCAGTATTCCGGCAACTGGTCCTCCAATGTACAAAGCGGCCAGGGCACGCAGGAATACAGCAACGGCAATGTGTTCATGGGCAATTTTGCCAACGGACAACAAAATGGGGAAGGCGCCGGCGTGGCGTATTTCTATGACTCCGGTTCCGGCTGGTGCTTTGAAAGGTGCTCGCAAACTTCTGAGAAGTTTGCCATCGTAGCGGGAGATTTTTCCAATCCCGACAAGCTCAATGTCACGCCGTGCGGCGCAGACCAGGCTAAATGCAAAACCAGACTCGCCGCTATCCTTGCAGCTTTGGAAAAGGATAGAGCCCGCAGACTGGCAGAAGCAGAACGCGAAAAGGCGCGTCTGGCAGCAGAAGCAGAAAAGGAAAAAGCCCGCAAGGAAGCAGCTCTGCTCGCTGAACAGAAACGCAAGGAAGCGGAAATTCTGGCGGAAAAAAACCGCAAGGAAGCGGCAAGGTTGGCTTTACTTCACACCGGCACACCCTCCCAGGTTTATATGCATGCCGACCAACTGGAATCGGATAAAGACTATATCCAGGCATCCGAAGCTTATCGCATCGTGGTTTCACGCTTCCCGGAAAGTTCATTTGCAGCGGCCGCAATGACACGACTTGGCGTAATGCGCGACAAGCGAGACCAGCAGGAAGCCGAACAAAGGAGATTGGCGCTGGAAGCCGAGCAGCATAGCAAGGAAGAGCAACAACGCAAGCAGGATGCCGCAGAGCGTAAAGCCGATCGCGATGCTCAATCGGCGCATCTTGAAGCCATGTCGCAGCAACAGCAAAAAGCCTCATCCGGCGCGGCCTGCGTTGAAGCGGCAAAGTTGGTTTGCGACCAGACGACCAGCGGCTGGGCCAATACGGCCTGCAAGATGGCCGCCGGAGCCGGCTGCAATTAAGCAGGCGCTTGGGTTGCAGACTGCATCACAGACTCATGTTTGCGAGACTGAAGAAGTGGCAGGCTGCAAGATTGGGTGAGTCCGGTAATATGTCACGGCAAAACTTCAGACTACTGACTGTAGGGTGCGCCGTGCGCACCATGGTGCGTGGGACGTACCCTACCCTTGCGCAGATTGATATCTATGGAAACGCTGAACAAGTCCGTTCGCCCTGATCCTTCGTCTAGGCTCAGGACTAAAGGCCTTGTCGAAGGGCTAGCTCAATAACATATTGATGGTTATGCGCCCTCCGCTCGTGGTTCGACAAGCTCACCACGAACGGAGGACTTTTCCAGCGTTTCCCTGTATTTCAGTCAGCGTCCAGTCCGCAAAAACAAACGCACAGCGCACGGTTTTACCCGCATGCACGCTCTGCATCGCGCTGCGGTATTCGGCAATCTGCGCGCGGTAAGGAACGGGGGCATGACTTGCGCCGGTCCTGTAATCCAGCTATCCACACTTCATTCTCAAATTCCACCAGTTTATCGATGCGCTTCAGCTCGCCCTGCGCATTGACGTAGGGCATATCGTTGTGCGCGCGGCAATGCTGCGACGCATCGAAGACGCAAAATTTCACCATCACTCTTCCAAACATTTCTTTCACCGCTGACGCGTAATCGGCACGGTCTCGCACCGCACCAAAGAAGTGCTTTTTATGCAAAGGTGCACCATCTGCCGCCAATTATTGCGCTCATCAATAGTCAGCCAACTGTATTCAAATGAAATTTAGCATGGCACAGGAGTTGCTTATATAGAGACTAACAACCTGAACTGTTCATAGAGTTGCCAGAGATTTAATTTAACAACCCATGTCACTCCACCATAAGGAATGTAGCAATTGAACCTATTCACTCAACCCGCTATAGGCTTAATGCAGCGAATCGATCTGGCCGGAAAATTTATTTTTAGCACCTTATTGCTGTTGATCCCCTGCCTGTTGCTTGCCTTAGCTGGTTACCGGCCCATGATGGCACAAACATTCCTTTTACTTGCTGCATTAAGCGGAATTGTCGCGGTCTATTTTCAATATGCTCTCTACGCTTCAATTCGTGAAGCACTTCTATCCCTGCTTCAGGCAACTCGTGCTTCTGCGACAGGCGATCTCACGGCCCGTAGCGTCCTAGATAGTCAGGATGGTTTCGGCCAACTGGCATACAGCCTGAACAACATGGCGCGAGAAACCGGCCGTTTGATCAAAGAGGTTGATGGCGCCACAGAGGAAGTTGCCAGCGCTGCAACAGAACTCACCGTGGCCGCGGCCCGGGTTGTGGCAGGCGCAAATGCCCAGGCTACCCTGGCGGCCTCGTCAACACTGGCCCTGGAAGACATGCGCAGCAGCGCGGAACATGTCGCTGAATCTGCCAGACTGTCGCAGGACATTGCCGAAGAATCCGAAAGGCTCGCCACCAATGGTGCCTCAATCGTCCATGCAGCCGGCGAAGAAATGGCGCGTATCGAAACCTCCATGAAGAATCTTGCCATATTGGTTTCATCCATGGGGAAACGATCTGATCAGATAGGCGGCATCGTCGGTGTCATCAGAGGAATCGCCGAGCAGACCAATCTATTGGCATTGAATGCCGCGATCGAGGCAGCTCGCGCCGGGGAACAGGGTCGCGGCTTTGCAGTGGTGGCAGATGAAGTTAAAAAACTTGCCGATCGTACAGCCGTTGCACCAGGTGAAATAAGCGGCCTGATTAGCAACATATTGCAGGAAATCGATGCGACAGTAATAGGCATGGACAGTGGCCGCAAACAAGCCGAATCCGGCCTGCAGCTTGCACGCGAAGCCGAGCAGGCTCTCGAATCCATTCGCACCGGGGCGCACAGCACCATGGATCGCGTGCGTAACATCGCTTCTGCTACCGAACAGCAGACCCGTACCAGCCTGCAGGCGGTCAACGGCATGACAGAAATTGCCAGGAAGTCGCAGGAAAACAATGCAGCGAGCAATGAGGCCGCCGCGGTAGCACGGCATCTGGAAGGGCTTTCTTCCGGGCTCCGTTCCTCCCTCCAACGCTTCAAAGTATAGAAAGAACACCCATGCTTATCACTATAATTTTCTGTGCCGCGCTACTCCTGTTCTTCGTCATATTGCATTTGGCAGAAAAGATAAAACGGCAGCGCAAACGCGAGCGTCAGTTGCATGGACTGAACGTGTTGCAGCATGTTCTTGGACTGCTGACAAATGTCCAGCAGCACCGCGGAATATCTGCAGCCCTGTTGAATGGAGACAAGTCTTTTGCCGCTCGACTTGCAACCAAGCGCAATGAAATACAGGGGATTTTCAAGAATCTCGGCCCCTTGCTGTCTGAGACTCCCGAGCTGCGTTCAGACGCAGACAGCCTGTTGGCTGTCGAACGTGAATGGGAGATGATGAGCAGTGCCATTGCCCACATAAATTCTGAACAAAGCTTTCACAAACACACTGTATTAATTCGTAAAATCATCCATTTATTAGGTGACATGGGGGAACATATTGGCCTGCTTGATGGTGAAGGCTCGCCGCTTGCACTCCTTTCAAACACATTGCTACTAAAACTCCCGCTGCTCATGGAGAGCATCGGCCAGGCCCGTGCGCTCGGCTCTGGATATGCGGCAAAAGGGCAGTGTGGCGCTGTTGGCCGTATTCGAATGAATTTTCTGGAGCAGCATATCCGCGAGTGTCAGCAAGACATCAGCACCTCTACGGAGAATACCAATGCAACACAACGTGTTAATGCATTGCTGAATGTGCTCAACGAACGCTTTATAGCTGTAGAGGAAGTCAATATTACGCCAGACGCTTTTTTCCGCACCGCTACGGATGCGATTGAAGCCTGCCTAAATCTGTGGAAAGACCTCGCTCAAATCACCGGCGAGATAGTCGAGACACGAACCTGATTCACGATATCCATAACTTATAAATTTAACGGGTAAACAAAGCAGAATTAAAATGCGTAAGCCATAAACCATGAGAAATTCAGACTTAACTAAAATTCCCAACGCTCTGGATCAAATCGAGGCCGCTACCCAGGCCTTATCTGCCGAAGTTATTGGACACCACAGGGAACTGCGCTTAACCAGCCATTTCCAGCCTATTTTCAGTCTGGTACACAAAAGGCCGGTGGGGTATGAAGCACTTCTGCGTGCACAAGACCCGACAGGAAAAAATATCCCCCCTCTCGCAATCTTTAACCGGGTTCGAGACGAGGAAGAAATCGTATTCCTTGACCGGCTATGCAGGAATCTGCACTTGCGAAATTTTTTGCCCACGGCCGACGATAACAGCTGGATTTTTCTCAATGTCAATCCGCAGGTAACAGTCGGTGGCAGACGCTACGGCCCATATTTTGGCGATTTGCTGGAACGCTATCAAATACCGCCCTACCGCATCGTGATTGAAATCCTGGAATCGAATATTCACGATGAATCATTATTGGCCGAAGCCGTCAATTATTATAAAGATCTCGGCTGCCTGATTGCCATTGATGATTTCGGTGCTGGACACTCAAATTTTGACCGTATCTGGCGGCTTTCACCACAAATCGTGAAGCTGGACCGATCCATGATGCTCCAGGCTGCGAACAACATTAGCGTAAAAAGGGTGTTACCTAATCTGGTCAGCCTGCTTCACGAATCTGGCAGCCTGGTTCTGATGGAAGGTATAGAAACTGAACATGAAGCTTTGATCGCAATGGATTCGGGTATCGACTTTGTTCAGGGCTACTACTTTGGCAAGCCTGAAAAATCACTGCTGTGCACAGAACACGAAGCCGAGTTACTGCCGAATTTATGCGAAAGTTTTAAAAATTTCACCCGGCAAAATACAGAGAAGTATCACAATGAATTACGGGATTATGTGGGTAGATTTCAGCAAACTGCCAGGTTAATTGAGAATGGTGCCACTGCAGAACATGCCTGTTTTGAACTGCTTAAGCAACCCAAAGCCGAACGCTGTTATTTGTTAAACCACGAAGGAAGACAACTTGGCTCAAATCTGGCTTCGCCGCTTCGCAAGACGTGGAACGATCCCCGCTTCAACCCTTTGGCAGACGCCAGAGATGCCATCTGGTCACGCCGTCCCTATTTTCGCAGAGCAATCGGCAATCCGGGCGAAGTACAAATCAGCCGGCCCTATCTGTCCATAGCCGGAGCGAACATGTGTGTCACCCTGTCGCTGATGATTAACACAGGCCCAAGCATACAGGTACTCTGTTGTGATCTGGATTGGAATGAAGCCATGTGAAAAATGCTTACGGCTCGCTCAGCGTCCCATCCGCAAAAACAAGCGCACAGCGCACGGATTTACCCGCATGCACACTCTGCATCGCGCTGCGGTATTCGGCCATCTGCGCGCGGTAAGGCGCGGGGTCATGACTTGCGCCGGTCTTGTAATCCAGCACCCACACTTCGTTCTCAAATTCCACCAGTCTGTCGATACGCTTCAGCTCGCCCTGCGCATTGACGTAGGGCATTTCGTTGTGCGCGCGGCGATGCTGTGAAGCATCGAAGAAGCGCTGCAGCGCCGGCTGCGCCAGCAGTGCCTGTGCCTGCTGCCACAGCACAGCTATTTCTTCGGCCGGGATGCCGCACTGCGCCTGCAATGCAGCCTGCTCGGCAAGCGCACCCGGCAGGGTAAGCTGCTGCAGCAAGGCGTGCAGCCAGGTGCCGCGGCGCTGTTCGAGCGTGAGGCTGGCGGCACGCTGGCCGGTAGGCAGGGGGCGTTGCAGGGCCAGTTCCGCTACATTCGTAACATCACGTTTATATTCAATATTATTACATGGCATCTGCAGCAGGGGATTGTCGGCGGACGGGTTAAGCTGCGCGACGCGGTCATACCACGAGAGCTCGTTTTTCTTTTGTTCTGCCTCCGCATTCCTGCCGTTGCCGCTCACCAGCAGTGCCTGCTTGGCGCGGGTGATGGCGACATACAGCAGGTTCATGCCCTCGCGCCGCGCATACTGCTCCTCGGCTTCAAACATGTGCTGGCGTTTTTTGCCCTGCGTTGCCAAGGTGGCATACAACGAGAAATGTGTTGGCCGCGCGGCGTTGGTGGGCCAGTCCACCAGCACGCCGTAACCGTCGTTTCTGCCGCGCGTGTCATTGCCATCCAGCAGCCACACGATGGGCGCTTCCAGTCCCTTGGCCTCGTGCACGGTGTAGATGCGCAGCGCGTTGCCCACCTCGCCCACCTTGCCCTCATCCGGCGATTCGTTCTCCGCCGCGCGCAATTCGCGCAGCTCGGCGAGAAAGCCGGGCAGGCTGGGGTAGCGCCCGCCGTCCACATCCAGCGCCACTTCCAGCAGCGCCTGCAGATTGGCCTGCACCGTGGCGCGCATCGCTGCGGGCAGGGCGGCGGCATAACGGTGGTGTACGTCCGCGCTGAAATAGATGTGGTCGAGCAGGTCGTGCACCGGCAGCTTGTCGGCGCGGTTTAGCCAGTCCTGCAGCAGGCTGTGCGCGCGCTGCAACGCGGCAGACGCACTGTCATTGCTAACGAGCTGGTTCAGGCGCGCCCACCAGCCCGGCGCTTTTTCCTCAGCAACATTTTGCATAGACGCGAGCTGCATCAGGTCTTCATCCGCGCAGGAGAATATCGGCGAGCGCAGCACCTGCGCCAGCTGCAGATCGGCAAACGGCGCGATCAGAAACAGTAGCAGCGCCTGGATGTCTTCCGCTTCCAGCGTGTCGAGCAGGCCGCCGCGGCGCGAGGTGAGGAACGGAATATTTTTTTCGCGCAGCGCGGCTTCGTAGGTGCGCAGATGGGTGCGTTTCCGCACCAGCACCATGATGTCGCCGTAGCTGGCGCGGCGCGGCTGGCCGTCCTTATCCAGCACCGACCACTGCGCCACGATCTCGGCAATCTTGCCGGCAAACAGTGCAGCCTCGCCTTCGCGCGCGCCGCTGTCGGCTTCGTCGCGCGCCTCAAGCAGCGGGTTGCGCAGCTCGAAGGCCTCCTCCGTGGAGGCCGCTTTTTCCTTCTCCAGCAGCACCAGCGGCAGCGCCTCGATATAGCCGGGCAAGTCCTGATGGTGCGCGAGGTGGTTGTCAAAATCGACGAAGCCATCGGGGTGACTTTCAAACACGCCGTTCACCACCTCCAGCACCGCCGGCGCATTGCGCCGCGTTTCATTCTGCGTGAGGTAGTGCGCGGAAAATTCCTGCAGCATGAAATTCTTTACCTCGCCAAACAGGCGCGAATCGGCGCGGCGGAAGCGGTAGATCGACTGCTTGGGGTCGCCCACGATAAATATTTTCGGACGCTCGTCGGCCGCTACCGAGGCTTCAAACCACGCCTGCAGAATTTGCCACTGCAGCGGATTGGTATCCTGAAACTCGTCCAGCAGCACCTGTTTGTAACGACTGTCCAGCTTGTACTGCATGTACTCGGCGCTGTCGCTCTGCTTCATCAGGCGCGCCACCTGGTATTCCACATCGGTGAAATCCATCACCTGTTTTTGCTGCTTCAGTTCCTGGTAGTGACCCAGCAAGGCCACACCGCAGCGCAGCACGGCCTGATTCATGCGCAACGCAGCTTGTTCGGTCAGCACATCCTGCACCGCATGCAGCACCTGCAGAATGCCTTCAAACAATGCCGCGTACTGCTCGGCATTCTGTCCCTTGTTGGCCTTCAGTTTGCGCGGCTCGCCTGCCTGGGTATGCAAGGCCTCAAACAACATCTGATAGCGCACCGACAATTCATCCGCGTGCAACGCATCGTCCAGCGGCTTGGCCATTTTCCGCTGCGCGTCCGAACCGCTGTCCAGCAAGCTGGCAAACGCCTGCACGGTCAGTTCAAAATCCTGATCCAGCAATGACTCATAGGGATCATCATCCGGATCGACTTCCAGCTCTTGCTGCAACTGCTGCAGCGCCCAGGCCACCGCATCTTCTTGCCCCTGCGTATAAGCCCACCATTCCGCGCGCTTGTTGAGAAAATTCTCCAGCAGAGAACGCGTGTTGTGCAGCCCGTATTCGTTAAACAGCCACTGCATCTCCTGCGCCAGCTCGCCCTCAGGCTCTGCATGCAAACCGTCCGACAGCGCATCCCACGCTTCCTCGCGCAAGGCTGCGGTGCGCTCCAGCAACTGCAGCCCCACCGGCACGCCGGCATTCAGCGGCGCGCGCTGGATGATCTGCATAAACCAGCCGTGGAAAGTGCTGATGGTGATGCTGGAAGACGACAGCAAAAAATCGCGGTACAGCCCGCGCGCTCTTGCCAGCATCGCCTCATCCACCACCTCGATCGCGCGCTGTTTTAAAAACTCGCGCACCTCATCGTCGTCGCTTGCTGCCAGCAAATGCAGCCAGTCATGCAGCCGCTCCTGCATCTCCTGCGCCGCCTTGCGCGTAAACGTGATCGCCAGAATCTCGCCCGGCTGCACCCCGGCCAGCAGCAGCCTCACGATGCGCGACACCAGCAGCCAGGTCTTGCCGCTGCCGGCGCAGGCTTCGACGACGACGCTGTTGGATGGGTCGAGGGCGATTTTGTTTTTCATATGCTCAATGCCTATTTCCGCTGCAGGGTTTGCAGGTCGGGTTTAAACCCGACTTGAGTTGTCGGGCTGAAGCCCGACCTACATGCTTTTTCTTCCCCTTGTCCGCCCCGAGTAGTGTTGTAGGGTGGGAAAATTGCCCACGCGGTAATTTGATTATTGGTGGGCAATGTGCCCACCCTACGAAATAAGGTTTGGGGGATTTTTGCGTCCGCCACTAGCAACCAACAGTTAATCATGCCCACTCCACCTTACGGCACAGCCCACGCATCTCGCAATAAGTGCACACCGCATCCACCCCATTCGCCGGCAACGCCACCCCATCCCGCATCTGTGCAAACACCAGTTTCAATCTCTCAATATTCGCATGCGCCAGCTGCGCCACATCCTGCGGCGGCTCCACCGTCAGCACCTTATTTTTTTCGATGCTGATAAACGCCGCCTCGGTCGCCTCAAACACATGCGCATAAAACGGCAGCTGCACATCCTCACCCGCCTGTTTCAGTTTGTTGCGCAGCGCAGCTGCAGGCTGCGTCTTATAGTCCAGCACGCGCACCACATGCGAAGCATCCGCCTGCACATCGATGCGATCGATGCGCCCGCGCATCTGCAGATCTTGCGCCAGCGGCAGCTCAAACGGCACCTCGCCATTCTGGTAACGCCAGCCCTCCGCCTCGCTCTTTAACTGCGCGTCGATGTAGGCCGGTATCGATTGCTGCCAGCGCAGCAGCCACGCGCGTGCCCAGTAGTCGCGCTGCAGCGCCTGTGCAAATACCTCGGCGCTGATGTCGTGCAGGGACTGCTCCAGCCTGGCGCGATTGACACTTGCAAGAGTTTGATTATATTCAATATATAGACCATGGAAACGGTGCAATATGGCATGCACCCAGTCGCCAAAATCGCGCTTCTCGATGCCCTCGCGCACCTCGTCCAGCTCGTTCAGGTGCAGCACATGGCGCGCGTAATACTGGTAGGGACAGGCCACCAGACTGTTGTAGCCGCTGGCGGAGATGCGCCGCGGAATCAGGGCGGGCGGCGCGACCGGCTGCGGCATGCGCGCCAAATCCGGCAAGGCCGCAGCCGCGTTGCGCACCTGCGCGCCGTCCAGAATTTTGATCAATTCTTTTTCGGCAAGGTCATCGCCATAGGCCAGATGGTGGAGGCCGCGCAAAATTTCCAGATAGGGACTGAGCAGATTGGCTTCACCGCTTTTGCTCGCCTGCCAGGTGGCGAGCACGCTGTCGTTCAGCGCCAGCAGGCACAGCAGGTCGTCGCGCTGCTGCGCGCGGTACACGGCACGCACCGGCAGGCCCAAGGTGTCGCGCACCGCATCGTTAAACCACACCGCCGCCTTGTCCGCGCTGGGCAGGTGCGCCGCATCGCAGCCCAGCAGCAGCACCGCGTCAAACTTGCGCCAGCGCGTGGCGGCGAGGTGGGTGATCAGCACCGGGCTGTCGATGCTGGCGTCGCGCCAGGTGAGCGCATCGAGTTGCAGCGCCAGCCAGTGGCGCCACTCGGCACGGCTAAAACGCGTGGTGTCAGCTGCCAGTTCCTGTTGCCAGGTATGCACGGCTTGCAGCAACTTCTCACCTGCCGCATCGGCGGCTAGCCCTTCATACACGCCGAGTATCCTGAGGCTGCGCTCCAGCGCCAGCAGCCAGCCATGGAGGGTGTTGCTTTTCCTGACCAGCTCGTCGGCGGCCTGGCGCAGGCGCGCCAAGGCTGAGCCGAGCTCCGGCGCTTCGTGCTGCGCCAGCTCCAAAAACACCTCGAGGTGCGCCACCGCGCCATGCTTGCGCAGCAGCTGCTCCAGCTGGTACACCGTCTGCTTGCGCTCAGCCGAAGGCTGGTCGGCAAACATATACGGCGACTTCAAGAGATCGAGCATGTCCTGATAATAGAAGTCGCTCTGCAGCGCATCCAGCCAGCGCATCAGAACTGTGCTCACCGCCATGGTGGAAAGTATCCAGCCGGTTTCATCCTGCACCTGCACCTCGGCGCGCTCCAGCAGCGCGCGCACGCGGCGCGCGGCAAGCCTGTCCTGCGCCACGATGGCGATGCTGCTTTTGCCCGCGAGCAGCCAGCACCGCACCTGCACCTCGGCGGCACGCGCCTCCTGCTCCAGGCCGTTGGCGGCAAACAGGCGCAGGCTTGAGCCCAACGCGGCTTGCGGGAAATGAGTCCGCAGCCGCCGTGCCTGCTCGCGCAATGACGGCACTGCTGCATGCACATCATCAGCAGCTTCGTCCCTGCCCCATGCAATGTTGAGCACCGCGCAGCCTGCCTGCTGCGCCGCCAACTCGCGCAGGTCGATAATGTTCACCGGCGCGTTCTCGCCATAGGCCTGCAGGAAACGCATTTCTAGGCGGGACAAATCCGAGGTCAGCAGCACGGTTAACGGAGATGTCGCCCGCTGTGCCAGCAAAGCCAGGCGCTGCTGGTAGGCGCGAGCGGCATCCAGCTCGCCGCTGGCGCTCATCGCATACCACAGCTCGTGCACCACGCGCGCCTCAAACTGCATCGCGGCGTTGCGCTTGGCCTGACAGGCGCGCTCCAGCTGCAACAGAAAATCTTCCTCGCTCTGCGGCAGCGGCACATGGTGCTTGGTCAGCTCGTCCAGCAGCCCGAGCAATTCACTCGCAATGCCCCACAGATCGGCGCCGGGAAACCACTCGCGCTCGCGCAGCGCCTGATACAGTGTGGTGGCGCGGCAGGTGTCGGGGGTGATGGCCTGGGTGAGCGGCACCGATTCGGCCCAGTCGTTGATAGTCACCATCTGCGGCAGCAGCAATGCGGGCAAGTTGGCGGCGCGGGCCAGGTGCTGTGCCAGCGGCACTGCCACATGGTAGTTGGGCAGGATGATCACGGCCTCGCGCAGGTCGGGCAGGGCGTGGACGTGCTGCTGCAATATGGCAGCAGCAACCTGATCAAAAAAAACAGCGGCCGCCCGTGGGGTGCCGCTGTTCTCTGTATTACTCATCGGGTATTACTCATTGGGTATTACTCATTGGAGCTTGACTCCGTGGATTCATGCTTTAACTGGTTCATCGTAGGAGCCCGATTAATCGGGCGATTGTATTTAAAAGAAATCGCGCAGAAATCTGCGCTCCTACATGCAATATTAACGTTCCAGATACTTCAATTTATCCTTCACTTCTTTCCACTCGTCCGCATCTGCAGGTGCATCCTTGGTTGCGGTCAGCACCGGCCACTGCTTCGCCAGTTCCGCATTCAGCGCGGTAAACTGCACCTGGTCAGCCGGCAAATCATCCTCGGCAAAAATCGCCTCCGCCGGGCACTCCGCCACGCACAGGGTGCAGTCGATGCACTCTTCCGGATCGATCACCAGGAAATTGGGACCTTCATGGAAACAATCCACGGGACAAACGTCCACGCAATCGGTGTATTTGCATCTGATACAGGCTTCGGTAACGACGTAAGTCATGCTCTTTCCTTTGTTGGGCTAATCTGATTGTGTAATTTTAGCAGAAATTGGGGAAAGGCCGAGTGGCGTGTAAGTTGTTTACGCATGAAATACAAATGGCACATGTTTAATGGATTGGATATTAAACTTCCTATTTACAGCTTCAGTCGTTGCTGTTTTCTGCTGCTTTAATTGCTTGCTCGACACTCTTGGTGATGTTTACAGGGATAAGCGTGATCTGTGGATTATTTCGAGCGAACACTCTGAATACCTCGTCCGCGAATGCCTGCCCGATAAAATCAACATCCTGAAAATCCAGCATTACAGTCTTGAATCTTTCAACACGGTTCAATATGCGCTTGGCCTGCGACCTGGACACCAGACGTTCACCTTCATAGAGAACCAATTTTACAGGCACGATTGTTTTATTGAACGCAAAATTTTCGTCTTCATCACCCGTAAAGTTATCGAACACAGCCTTAAGATTTTTATCACTATTCAACGCGATATTCATCAACACTTTGGTGCCAATATGGTCGTTAGCATTGTGTAAAAGGAAGTCATGTTTGTAGCCGTCGTGATGAGAAAAAATCAAATCTCCGGATACAATCAAAAAATGATCAAAGGCTCGAGAAGTAAAAAAAATTCCCTGTCCCGTATGATTATCCGGGTCAGTCGTTAATTTTCCTTTGCTTAACTCAAGTAATGATTCTCTCGGATCGCTCAAATTCATAATGCGTGCAATATGGTTAAAAATCCCTTCCCCGTTATCAGCAATATTTATTTCTATCGACTCTGCTGTTCTATCAACCTCAATTACAGCAACGGTCCCGCCAGAATGATCAATAGCGTTATTTAACATCTCGGTAAAACCATAGTGACAAATATTCTCCAACTCCGGAGGTAACCCGCTAAACATAAAACCAAAATCTCGATAATAGACATCGCTTTCACGCAAGCCAGTTAATGAAAATTCTCCTTTATGTGACCTGGTAGGGCCAAGTACATATATGCGCCCGCGCGTATTTCCCTCCGCCACCAGATAACCCATTTTTACAAGTGCTGTTAAATGATTATGGATTGCCTGCCGCGTAAGCTGGAAGGTTTCCATCGCATCATGAAAAAAATGCGAATTGCCAGCCTTAATCGAATTTAAGAGAAATCGGCGGATAATTTCAGCGCGTTTTGTAGTAGCGAGTTTCATGATTTATAGCTTAGACTTAACAGTCATTAGTAAAGGTTATTAATGGAAATTGTAAAGGTTGCAAAGAAACATTGTCAATATTTATTGCATTTATTGTAAAGAGTGGGGCGGCTAATGGCACTACTTTCGGATTAAAATCTACTTTCCGCCCCGATAATCCACGTACATCATCAAGCTTTCCAGACCACCGCCTCATCATCAGCACGCACAGAAACACATGCCATATCTTGCAATCGCAAGGGTCTTTTTGACCATCCTCAGCATAAAACATACAGCCTAACCTGTTCACGGCACCCCTAATCTGATCCCGTAATCGTATCGTATTCGTTGCCGGGGGTAGCCCGGCGGCTAGTTCCTTTTCTTGCTTCGCCAAGACAACGAGTTGCGGTGGAGATTAACCTTCAGGTTATGCCGGAGCCAAAAGGAACCAAAAGAAGGCGATCCCAAATCCGCCACCTCTTCGAGGTTCCCTGCGTTGCTCGTCTGGTCAGGCGGCTGCAGAACTCGCACGATCCGCTACGCGTCCACGTGCTCAGACAGTCGTGGCTTCGGCATAACCTGAAGGTTAGCCTACACCGCAACAAGTCGCTACGCGCCGTGTTGTCACCTCCATCCCCTGACCAGCCTCCGCTACTCGGTGGTGAATGAGGGGAGGTAAAAGCGAAAATCAGAATCAAAAGTAAATTCAAAACCAGCTTCAAAATCGAAGTGCGTGTGTGTGCACTTTGTGCCCACACAGCTTTTTTGTTTGGTTTGGGTGTGCGCTATGCGCACACTGCTTTTGGCTTTGCTGTTGACTTACCTACCCCTGTGCGCCGCCTCGATCCATCGCCAACAAGCGGGGGGGTTAGGCGAGGATTGTTTGAGCACGTGGACGCGTAGCGGATCGTGCGAGTTCCGCAGCCCCGCTTGTTGGCGATGGATCGAGGGAACCCCGCAGGGGCGGTAAACCGGGGTCGCCTTTTCTTTGGTTACTTTCTTTTTGGCGAAACAAAAGAAAGTGACTAGCCGCCGGGCTACCCCCGGCAACCATCAGCATTACGCGAACTGAAAAATTTCCTGATACTCAACAACCCCCAAGCGTCTCAATCACATTGTTCAGATTAAAAAACAATGATCAGTTCTTTTTGATCTTTTGTTTCAACTCTGCAAACTGCTTGGCTAATTTCAGGCTCTGTCCCTGATAGTTCGATTTGATGTCCTGGCCATACAGAAGCTCTGGCTGTTCTGCCATACGTTCATAGCGCAGCCATCCGACCGTCTGACCATGCTCGAGCAAAAATGGCACCTCGTGTGAGCGCACTTCAAGAACCCCCCTGCTGCTTCCCGCTTTATTCAACTTGGCATTCCAGCCGAATCCGGGGTCAAAAAATCCGGCATAATGAACACGAAATTCTCCGGCGCGGGTGTCGTATGGCAGCATTTCAGCCGCATAATCCGGGGGGACGGCAATCGCTTCCTTGGTCATGAGAATATAGAATTCATCGGGATCCAATATCAGTGAAGATGTTTTGTGATATTTAATGGGTTCCCAAAAATCCAGAGGATCATAATCCCGTCTTTCCAGGTCAATACGCTTGACATGTTTCTTCGAACGATACCCGATGATGTCGCCTTCTTTGCCGGAGCCTTTCAAATCCACGGTAAAAGGCAGCATCCCTGTTTTGACTGATCTCGCGTTTGCTTCATGGTCGCTGGAATCTACTAACTGGCCTTCATCGAGCAGTTTTTTCCATTCTGTAGCCGTGATGGCTTTCGCTTCTAAACCACGTGTGCGGCGGAACCTGAGCTGGTTAAGGCGTGTGCCGGTTTTTGCCACGACGCTGAAACTCCGCGGCGCAACTTCTATAAATAATTCGCCCTTATAACCCTCGCTTACCTGGTCAAAACTAGTGGCACCATCGGCGATCAATCGCGTCAATATATCCAGCCTGCCCGTTGAACTCTTCGGATTGGCAAAGGCCGCGACCTCGCTTTTTAAACTGATGGATTCCAAAAGAGGAATAACGTATACCCGCCCCTTTTCAAGCACGGCGCCCTTGCTGAGATCGATTTTGAAGTCAGCAAAACGTTCGTCGAGCTGTTTCATTTTTTCGAGTACTTTTACCCCCTTGCCGGGGAGAAAACTCGTATCTACAGGATAAGCATAATCGCCGAGGCGAAGGTCTATGCTGGCTGGCTGGATTTGGTCATCTTCGATATTTGTTAACATCGTTTTGATGTCGCCGTTGCTCAGCATCTCTTTGATCTTCTGGCTCGGCAGGATTCCGGTATAGTCGCCCCCGCGCGGCGTTGCCATCGAACCAGAACTGGCCGTTGAACTGGACTTCGTTAGCACTTCATTCATCAGATTTACCCTTCTGCACCTTGTCTTGATGTCGTCGTATTAACAGTACCTTGCTCCATTCTGTGTAGCAATTCAATGAGCAAAATACACCGTCTTTGAATTGGCCACTTCCAAACTTTTTTGTAATCGATTGCTGACAAACAGGGCAAATATTTCGCTCTAAACACTGGCGCAAATAATCTTCTTCACTCTCCGCCATTTCGAATAACCTGTTTAATTGAATTTCAAAAATATCACCTTAATTATGAATTATAACCAAATAAAAAGTGCCAAGCTGCAAAGAAACAATGAGGCCAGATTTTGATTACGCAAGCTTACGCCAAATAACCGTTAAATCATGGCGATACCTTTTATACCGTTGTTGGAAATATTATCAACCAACATTCAGACAACACCAGACAATTGTTCTATTTCACCAACAATAGCTAAAATCAAACGAGCAACGTGAAGGTAATACATTACATTTGACACTCTCAGCTTAGAAACTTTTGACCATTCTTTTTCGTGATACCCCTAATCTGATCCTGTAATCGTGCCGTTTTGGTTTGCCGGGGGTAGCCCGGCAAACGCAAACAACACAATTAAGCTGTCAGATTCACAATCAATGGTGTATCCATCGAGCCAACTACGAAAGTTCCGCAGTGTGACCGCGTCACAATCAACCCAATGCCGGGTAGTCCGTATACCCCTTAGCCCCAGGCGTATAAAACGTACCCATATCCACCGCATTTTCTGCCGCACCGGTTTTCCAGCGGGCAACCAGATCAGGGTTGGCCAGGAAGGGACGACCGACAGCAATCAGGTCGCACTTGCCTGCAGCCAAGTCGCTTTCTGCACGCTGGGCATCGTAGCCGCCGGATAGGATGAGCTTGCCTTTGAATATGCTGCGGAACATTTCCTTTATTGAGTCTGGCACTTTCGGCGCGCCCATGGGCGAGTGGTCGACCAGGTGGATGTAGGCCAGGCCGCGCGCATTGAGCTGGTGCGCCAGGTAGGTGTAGTCCGACTCCATTTTGTCGTACAGCGGCATGTCGTTGAATACGCCGTAAGGCGAGAGGCGGATGCCGATCTTGTCCTTGCCGATGGCCATGATCACCGCATCGACGACCTCGAGCACGAAGCGCGCGCGGTTTTCAATTGCGCCGCCGTAGCCATCGCTGCGCTGATTCGAGCTTGGGCGGAGAAACTGTTCCAGCAGATAGCCGTTGGCGCCGTGCAGCTCGATGCCGTCAAACCCCGCCGCCACCGCGTTTTTTGCGGCCTGTGCAAATTCTTCTATGGTGCTCTTGATGTCCGCTTCGGTCATGGCCTGCGGCATGGCATTCTGTTTCATGCCCTCGGCATCGGTGTACATATCGCCGGCAGCAGCAATCGCCGAGGGGCCCAGTACACGCGCGCCGGCTGGCAGGTTGAGCGGGTGGCCGATGCGCCCGCAGTGCATGAACTGCATGAACATTTTCGCGCCCTTGGCGTGCACCGCGTCGGTAATGCGCTTCCAGCCTGCGACCTGCTCTGCAGAAAAAATTCCCGGTATGCGCGGATAGCCCAGGCCGTTGGCTGATGGCGCAGTGCCTTCGGTGATGATCAGCCCCGCCGAGGCACGCTGCGCGTAATACTCTGCCATGAGCTCATTGGGAATATTGCCGGTGGCGCGATTGCGCGTCATCGGTGACATGACCAGATGATTTTGCAGGGTTAGTGTTCCCAGTGTGGCTTTTGAAAATAGCTGTGACATGGTGGCTCTTTCTTGAAAAAAGGTGATTTGATCGTGAAAAAAAAGTTTCCTGCGGTTGCTCACCCTGCTGGCAATATGCAGAAAATAAAATATGCCAGTGGCAACTGCCGAACACGCAGATTGGTTTTTCGCCGAAGCGTATTGCCAGACTAAATTCGCATCTATATTGGGACACACGCAACTAATTGCAAGGGGCTCAGGATTAGCGCCTATACTCGGCTTCTGGATAAATCTGCATCAAGAAGTGCCACCAGGGTCAGGCTTCAGGGTCAGGCCACATCTAAAATATTTTGAGACTGGCCCTATTTATCTTGCGGGGTTGATTTATTATGTTTTTATACCATGTTCAGGGGATGCGAACCCGCTATCCGAATGTTAAGGTGTTTATGTTCTTAACTTTTTCCTGTTGTTTCCTGCACTTGATTCCCACGGAGTAGGTCATGAATTCCATTAAATTTGTTTCTTCGCCTCTTTCCGCAGTTTTTTGCGCCACATGCATGCAGTGGGGAGGTGCCAGGGTAACTAAAGATGGTCAATCCGTCACTGGGGCAAGTTTTAATGGCAGTTGCAAATCCGCTATCCCTGTATTTGAGCAAGACAATCTGCAGGATATGCAAAAGAATGCGACCTTCTCTGACTGCAAGTACTGGGAGCCTATCAGTTTCGAATAATTCGGTAATTTGCAACGATAACTTGAGCCATGAAACGCCAAAGTAAATAGCAGAATATTTTCGCCCCGTTTCAACCCAAATCACCCCGCATTATTCACAAGCCGGCAATTCCCCCTGATGTCCTTTCAGCAGGGATCAGCAGCATTTAAAGCCCTACTCCAAACAGGTGTTCTTTCGCTCTGCCACACACCCGTGCGATCTGCGCAGGGTTATATCTTCGGCCTAGATAATATTAGCTCTGGCTGAAGTTCAATTTTGCTGTAGATTACCGCCTGAGATTTTTCTAGCGCCCGCAGGGCGCGTGCAATATGGAATGATTCCAGGCGGGTCAGGACTTTCCAGACGAGATGAGAGATGAACAAGCATAAACAATACCCGCCCCTAATATTGCTGGCTCTGTGCTGCCTGAACCTGCTTTTTTCCACTGCCTTTGCAGCAGACCGGGTGCTGGATGCCACCCAGTTTGAGCCAACGCCGGTGTCGCTGACGCCCTATTTCTCCGTGCTTGAAGACGCCGGCCTGAGCCTGACCCTGCATGACGTGCAGCAGGCGGATGTTGCAGCGCGCTTCAAGATGGATGCGCCCGCCGGGGATGCGCTCAGCTTTGGCTACACGCGTTCGGCCTACTGGCTGCGCCTGGCCCTGCGCAACACCGGCAACCTTCCGCTTGAACGCATGCTGGAGGTGGGCTATGCCGGTCTTTCCAGTGTTGAGTTTTATCAGCCGGCAGCGGGCGGGACGTATCAGTTAGTCTCTACCGGCAGTGCCCTGCCCTTCTCAAGCCGCGCTTACAAACATCGCCACTTTGTGTTTCCCCTCACGCTGCCAGCGCACGCCGAGCAGGTGTATTACCTGCGGATTCAGGCAGCGGGCGCAATGCTGGTGCCGGGCAAGCTGTGGACGCCGCAGGCTTTTCATGCGTACGAGCGCAATGACTATCTGAGCCAGGCCTGGTATTTCGGCATGGCGGCGGCGATGATTGCGTTCAACCTGCTGCTGTTTATTGCCCTGCGCAATGTTAACTATCTGCTGTATGTCAGTTTTGTCACCTGCATGGCGCTCGCCATTGCCGCGCAAAACGGCCTGAGCCATGAGTTCCTGTGGCCCAATGCCACGCTGTGGTCGAACATCTCCCGCTTTGTCGGCTATTCCTTATCGCTCGCGACCCTGCTGCAGTTCATGCGCCATATGCTGCTTACCTGGGAGGTCATTCCCACTGCTGACCGCCTGATAAAGATAGTCATCATCGCCCACCTGCTGTCACCGCTCGGTTTCGCCGTTTCGCTGCCAGCTTTCTCCAAGCCTGCAGCGCTGTTTTACATTGCCACGCTGACGCTGATTTTTGGTGTCGGTCTGTATTGTGCGTTTATCAAGCGCCAGCGCAGCGCGGTTTACTTTACCGCTGCCTTTGCGATGCTGTGTTTTGGCGGTATCGCGATCACCCTGCGCGGCATGGGGCTGCTGCCCACCAATGTGCTGACGATGAACGGCCTGCAGGTGGGCTCTGCCGTGGAAATGCTGCTGCTGGCATTTGCGCTGGCCGACCGCTTCAACACGCTGCGCAAGGAAAAGGAGGCGGCGCAGGAGGAGGCGCTGCAGGTGCAGAAGCTGCTGGTTGAAGAGCTGCAATCCTCGGAACAGGCGCTGGCACAAAGCAGGGATGCCGCCGAAGCCGCCAACAGGGCCAAGAGCGGCTTCCTCGCCAACATGAGCCACGAGATACGCACACCGATGAACGGCATTATCGGCATGGCAAACATCATGCGGCGGGGAAACATGACCCCGCAGCAGAGGGAGCAACTCTGCAAGATCGATACCGCCGCCGAGCACCTGCTGAACATCATCAACGACATCCTCGACATCTCCAAGATCGAAGCGGGCAAGCTGGTATTCGAAGAGGCGCCCGTCTCCCTCAACAGCCTGATGAGCAATGTTTCCGCCATCCTGTCTGAGCGCGCCAAAAGCAAGGGCATTGCATTGCTGGTGCAGACCGCATTTCTGCCGCCCAATCTGTATGGCGACGCGATGCGCTTGCAACAGGCCATGCTCAACTATGCCACCAATGCGATCAAGTTCACCGAAAAGGGCGCGGTGACGCTGCGCATCATTACGCAGGAGGAATCCGACGATGCGCTGCTGGTGCGCTTCGAGGTACAGGATACCGGCATCGGCATTCCGCCCGAGAAGATGCCGCTGCTGTTCAATGCCTTTGAACAGGCCGACAATTCCACCACGCGCAAATATGGCGGTACCGGACTGGGGCTGGCCATTACCCGGCGCCTGGCAATGCTGATGGGTGGCGAAGCCGGCGTTGTGAGCACGCCGGGCGTTGGCAGCACCTTCTGGTTTACCGCAAGGCTGGCGAAGAAGAACGGGGAAGATATGCTTGCGCCAGACGCAGCAAATGCCGGAGCCGAAAGCATTATCCGCCAGCGTTACCAGGGCAACCATATTCTGGTCGTCGACGACGAGCCGCTAAACCGCGAAGTGGCGAAGCTTCAGCTGGAAATGGCCGGACTGCTGGTGGACACGGCGGAGGATGGCGCGGTGGCAACCGCGCTGGCGCAGCAGAAAAACTATGCGGCTATTTTGATGGATATGCAGATGCCGACTATGGACGGGCTGGATGCGACACGGCAGATCCGCGCGCTTGACGGATACCGCCAGACACCGATCATTGCCATCACCGCCAATGCCTTTGTCGCTGACAAGGCCCGCTGCCTCCAGGCGGGGATGAATGATTTCCTGACCAAGCCCTGTTATCCGGATGTGCTGTTTACAACCTTGCTGCGCTGGCTGGATCGCCGGCCGTCATGATAAATATATTAAATATAATCAATACGTTGCAACGTATCACGCAGAGCTGTTTCTAGTGCACCAGCCCCTGCACCCAGCGCGTATACACGCGTTCTGCCAGTCGCTGCAGTTGCGGCAGGTGCTGCGGTATCAGGCTCTGTATCAGCGTTGCCGGCTGCACACCGGCGCTGCGGGCAGCGTCTGAAATTTCAGCCGCGCCGATCTCGCACCATTCACGTATCATCGCCGCGGTCATCTCAACATGGCATTGCAGGGCCAGGTGTTTGCCCAGCGCGTAGGCCTGATTGGCGCAGTGCTTGCTGGACAGGAGATGGGTGGCGCCCGCCGGCAGGCTGAAGGTTTCGCCGTGCCAGTGAAACGCGGTGGCGCTGGTGATTTCCCCAAACCAGGCGCGTGCCTCGGCGCTGCTGTCTGCACTGACCTCGCCCCAGCCGATTTCCTTCACCGCATTTTTTGTGACGACACCACCGAGGGCACGCGTCATCAATTGCCCGCCCAGGCAGTGTCCCAGCAGCGGAATATCGCGCGCAACCGCATCGCGAATCAATGCAAGAACCGGCCCTATCCACGGCAACTCGTCATTCACGCTCATCGGCCCGCCCATCAGCACCAGGCCGGCAAACCGGCTGGCGTCCGCGGGCACAGGCTCACCGCCATCGATGCGGATGAGCTGCCACGGCAGCTTGCGTGCATCAAGAAATTCGGCGAGGTAGCCGGGACCTTCGGCGGGGGCGTGGCGGAAGATGGCGATGGGTTTCATACTTGCAAACAAATAAAGTGGTTTGTGTAGGGTGCGCCGTGCGCACCATGGTGCGTATGACGCACCCTACAATTCTTACTGCTTGCTCTTGTCCCGTTCGATCAGCGCATAGGCAGAATGGTTGTGGATCGATTCGAAGTTTTCCGACTCAACCACGTAGGCTTCGATGCGCTTGTCGGCATTCAGCACGGCCGCCACGTCGCGCACCATGTCTTCCACAAACTTGGGGTTGTCGTAGGCGCGCTCGGTGATGAATTTTTCGTCCGGGCGCTTGAGCAGGCCGTACAGTTCGCTGGAGGCCTGCTCTTCGGCGACGCGAATAATTTCTTCGATCCACACCGAGCTGCTGGTGCGTACGGTCAGGGTGACATGCGAGCGCTGGTTGTGCGCGCCGCGGTCGGAGATTTTCTTGGAACAGGGGCACAGGCTGGTGACCGGGATCAGCACCTTCATGTTGAAGCGGTAGACGCCGTCGACAATTTCACCAATGAAGGTCACGTCGTAATCGAGCAGGCTCTGCACGCCGGACACCGGTGCGGTTTTATTGACGAAATAGGGGAATGACATTTCGATATAGCCGGATTCTGCTTCCAGCTTGGTGACCATCTCGCGCAGGATGCTCTCGAACGACTCCACCGAAATTTCGCGGCCGTGGGTGTTGAGAATTTCCACAAAGCGCGACATGTGCGTGCCTTTGAAGTTGTGCGGCAGATGCACGTACATGTTGAAGTTGGCGATGGTGTGCTGCACGCCTTCGCTCTTGTCCCTGACGACGACCGGGTGACGGATGCTCTTGATGCCGACCTTGTTGATCGCCAGCTGGCGGGTGTCGGCAGAACCTTGTACGTCAGGAATGGGGGCAACAGATGACTTCATGATGGGTTCTCGTGTTTAATTTAACTGATTATAAGCATTATCCGAGATCGTTACTCGGGTAACTTGCGGCGTATTGAGGCCGCAATGCCTGCAGCATCCAGGCCGCAATCAGCCAGCAATTTGGCCGGTTCGCCCTGCTCGATAAAGCGGTCGGGCAGGCCCAGTTGCAGCAGCGCTACGGCCACGCCGTGTTGCGCCAGGCATTCCGCCACCGCGCTGCCCGCGCCGCCCTGCACGGTGTTTTCTTCCACCGTCACCAGCAGACCGTGCTCGCGCGCCATGCGCAGCACCAGCTCGCTGTCCAGCGGTTTGACGAAGCGCATGTTGACCACGGTCGCGTCCAGCTGCTCGGCTGCGGCCAGCGCCGGCGCGAGCATGGAGCCGAAGGCGAGGATGGCGACCTTGTTGCCGCTGCGGCGCACCTCGCCACGGCCCACCGGCAGTGCCTGCATCTGCGCCACCGCTTTGATGCCGGGGCCGCAGCCGCGCGGATAGCGCACCGCGGTGGGCGTGTTCATCTGGTATGCGGTGTACAACATCTGCCGGCATTCGTTCTCGTCGCTCGGCGCCATCACCGTCATGTTGGGGATGCAGCGCAGGAAGCTGAGATCGAAGCTGCCGGCGTGGCTGGCGCCATCCGCGCCCACCAGCCCGCCGCGGTCGATCGCCAGCAGCACCGGCAGGTTCTGGATCGCGATATCGTGGATCAGCTGGTCGTAGGCGCGCTGCAAAAAGGTGGAGTAGATCGCCACCACCGGCTTGTAGCCCTCGCAGGCGAGGCCTGCGGCAAAGGTCAGCGCGTGCTGCTCGGCGATGCCGACATCGTAATAGCGCTTGGGAAATTTCTCGGCAAACTCCACCATGCCCGAGCCTTCGCACATGGCCGGTGTAATGCCGACCAGCTTGTCATCCTCTGCTGCCATGTCGCACAGCCAGTCGCCGAAGATCTGCGTGTAGCTCGGTTTGCTGGCAGGCTTGGCGACGATGCCGTACACCGGATCAAATTTGCCCACGCCGTGATACAGGATGCAGTCGTCTTCCGCATGGCTATAGCCCTTGCCCTTGCGCGTCACCACGTGCAGGAACTGCGGCCCTTCCAGCTGGCGGATGTTGTTGAGCGTGGTCACCAGCACATCCAGATCATGGCCGTCGATGGGGCCAATGTAGTTGAAGCCGAATTCCTCGAACATGGTGCCCGGGGTGACCATGCCCTTGACGTGCTCCTCGGCGCGCCGGGTAAATTCCAGCACCGGCGGCATGCCCTTCAGCACCTTTTCGCTACCCTTGCGCATGGCCGAATAAAAACGCCCTGACAGCAGCTTGGCCAGATAATTGTTCAGCGCACCGACCGGCGATGAAATCGACATGTCGTTGTCGTTCAGCACCACCAGCAGATTGGCATCCAGCGCACCCGCATTGTTGAGCGCCTCAAACGCCATGCCGCCAGTCATTGCGCCGTCGCCGATAATCGCCACCGCGCGCTGCTCATTGCCCGCCATGCGCGCCGCCACCGCCATGCCCAGCGCGGCCGAGATCGAGGTGCTGGAATGGCCGGTGGCGAATGCATCGTATTTGCTTTCGCTGCGCTTGGGGAAGCCGGACAGGCCGCCCGCCATGCGCAGGGTATTCATGCGTTCGCGGCGTCCGGTCAGAATCTTGTGCGCATAGGTCTGGTGGCCCACGTCCCACACCAGCTTGTCGTCCGGCGTGTTGTACACATAGTGCAGCGCGATCGTCAGTTCCACCGTGCCCAGATTGGAGGAAAGGTGGCCGCCGGTCCTGCTCACCGATTCAATCAAAAAGGCGCGCAGTTCGTCGGCCAGCTGCGGCAACTGCTTGCGCTCCAGCTTGCGCAGTTCATCCGGGGAATTAATGGTGTTAAGTAACGAATACATCAATACTTTCTGATTACGATAAAGTCGGCCAGTTCACGCAGACGCTGCGCTTTTGCAGCGAACTCCGACAGGGATTCCATTGCTTCGGCGTGCAGCTCTGATGCCATTTTTTTGGCCTGCGCCGCACCCAGCAGCGTGACATAGGTGGGCTTGTCATTGTCCGCATCCTTGCCTGCGGTCTTGCCCAGCGTGGCGGTATCGGCTTCGGCGTCGAGCACATCATCCACCACCTGGAACGCCAGCCCCACGCATTTGCCGAAATGATCCAGCCTGGCAAGCTGTGCCGCATCCAGCGCATTGCCGCAGTGCGCGCCGAGCAGGATGGCGGCGCGGATCAGCGCGCCGGTTTTGTGGATATGCATGAATTCCAGCTCGGGCAGCGTCAGCTGCTTGCCCACACTGGCCAGATCGAACGCCTGTCCGCCCGCCATGCCGCGCGAGCCGGAGGCCACCGCCAGCAGCTTGACCATCTGCAGTTGGCTCGCAGGATTGTCGCTCAGCGTGTGCTCGGACAGCAACTGGAACGCCATGCTCTGCAGGCTGTCGCCCACCAGCAAGGCGGTGGCCTCGTCGTATTCGACATGGCAAGTCGGCTTGCCGCGACGCAGCACATCGTCGTCCATGCACGGCATGTCGTCATGCACCAGCGAATAGGCGTGGATCAGCTCAACCGCAGCAGCGGCAATATCGACCCGCCTAAAATCGGCACCTGCCAGCTCGCCTGCCGCAAAGGCCAGCAGCGGGCGCACGCGCTTGCCGCCATCCAGCACGCTGTAGCGCATCGCCGCGTGCAAACGCTGCGGCGCAAGACTGGCTTGCGGCAGCAAATTCTTCAACACGTCTTCAAAACGGTGCTGGTGGGCACTCGCCCAGGCTTGAAAATCTGGCATGTCTATAAATTAATTCGTAGGTCGGGTTTTAGCCCGACAGGGAAAGTCGGGTTAAAACCCGACCTACGCGTTGTCACCGTTGCTGGCAAAGGCTTTTAAGCTGCCGTCTTCGAGGATGCGCACCTGCTGCTGTGCCTCGTCCAGACGACTGCGGCATTGCCGCAACAGCTCTGCACCACGCTGATACGCAGCGAGGGATTCTTCCAGTGGCAGCTTGCCCGATTCCATATCCGCCACTACTTGTTCCAGTTCGGCCAGCGCTGCCTCAAAGGTCGGCGCTTTTTGGGATTTTCCCGCCATGTGTAACTCCATTTGCGAAAACAGGCATTTTAACTAAAAGCGTCACGTTGGGACAATTTTTGTTGCCTTTAGTCATACATTTCAGGGACAATTCGCCTCTTCCCTAAAATTATTGATCGTGTTCTCCCCCACCCCAGCCATGTCCGAAGTAGCCAAAATCGAACAATTCTCGCCCGTCTCCGCGCAGCCGCCGCTGCGCTGGTATTTTGACCCCAGGGTACTGGAGGTCGAGCAACGCGTGCTGTTAGAAGCGGGCCCCAACTATGTCGGTCACGAACTGATGGCACCCAATCTGGGCGACTACCATGTGCTGGAGTGGATGGATAACGCCAAGATGCTGGTGCGCAACGAGCAGGGTGTGGAACTGCTGTCCAATATCTGCCGCCATCGCCAGGCCATCATGCTGGAGGGACGCGGTACTGCGAAGCATATCGTGTGCCCGCTGCACCGCTGGACCTACGAGCTGGACGGCAAGCTGCTGGGTGCGCCGCACTTTCCGCAGAACCCCTGTCTGCATCTGCACAAGGCGCCGCTGCAGCGCTGGAACGGCCTGCTGTTCGCCAGCGGCCGCGACATCCTGAAAGATCTGGCCAATGTCAGCGTGATGAAGGACCTGGATTTCTCCGGCTACATGCTGGATAGAGTTGAAGTAGAAGAATACGACTTCAACTGGAAAACCTTTATCGAGGTTTATCTGGAGGATTACCACGTGGCGCCTTTCCATCCGGGCCTGAGCAATTTTGTAAATTGCGACGACCTGAAATGGGATTTCGGCGACTGGTACAGCGTGCAGACGGTGGGCATCAACAATAGCCTGCGCAAGTCAGGCAGCGATGTGTACAAGGCGTGGCAGGAACAGGTATTGAAATACTCCGGCGGCGAAATGCCCAAGTACGGCGCGATCTGGCTGACCTATTACCCCAACATCATGGTGGAGTGGTATCCCAACACCCTGGTGGTGAGCACGGTGGTGCCGCGCGGGCCCGACGCCTGCAGCAACATCGTGGAGTTTTACTACCCCGAAGATATCGTGCTGTTCGAGCGCGAGTATGTCGAGGCGGAGAAAAAAGCCTATAACGAAACGGCGGTCGAGGATGACATCATCTGCCGCAAGATGCACGAGGGCCGCCGCGCGCTGTACAAGCAGGGCATCGAGGATGGCGGCCCCTACCAGTCACCCACCGAGGACGGCATGCTGCATTTCCACGAGTTTCTGCGCCGCAACCTTGGGCCGCATCTCGGCTGAACATAAAAAAACAATTAGCCACAGAGAACACAGAGTTCGCAGAGAGACGGCAAATTGGCTAACGCGATTAACACCTGCTTATCTTTTAAAAGCTGCAAAACACAAAGTACATACGTTATCTCTGCACCCGCAAGCGGTAGGCCGAGATTGTATGGGGCTAAAGCCCCAACAACATACGCTCTGCGCTCCGTGTTCTCTGTGGCCAGCATTTACGGTTTTTACTAGATGGGCGCGCTGTGGATGCTGGTCGCAGGCTTCCTGTTCGGCTGCATGGGGGTATTCGTCAAGCTCGGCGCGGAATATTTCTCCAACACCGAGCTGGTGTTCTACCGTTCCTTTATCGGCCTGGTCATCATGTACGCCATTGTGCGGCAGCGCGGCGGCAACATCGCCACCCCGCACTGGCTCAGCCATATCTGGCGCGGCGTTTCCGGCTCCATCGCACTGCTGCTATTTTTTTACTGCATCACCGTGCTGCCGCTGGCCACCGCGGTGACGCTCAATTACACCTCGCCGCTGTTCCTCACCGTGCTGCTGATGCTGGTATTCAGGGAGCGCTTTCACGCGCCGCTGAGCATTGCCATTGCACTGGGATTTGCCGGCATGGTCCTGCTGCTGCACCCCACGCTGGAACGCAACCAGATCATCCCCGGCGTGCTCGGCCTGATTTCCGGATTCTTCGCCGGCATCGCGATGCTGAATGTGCGCGCGCTGGCACGCAGCGGTGAGCCTGAATGGCGTATCGTATTTTATTTCAGCCTGATCGCCACGCTTATCAGTGCTGCCATCATGCTGTTCGACACCATCCACGACATAACCGTGCATAATTTTCTCATCCTGCTGGGAATGGGCAGCTGCGCAACCCTGGCACAGCTCGCCCTCACCCGCGCCTACAGCACCGGCAAGACGCTGGTCGCCAGCAGCCTATCATACAGCGCGGTAGTGTTTGCCACGCTGTTTGGCATACTGCTGTGGGATGAGATTTTGTCGGTGAGCAGCTGGCTCGGCATGGCACTCGTTATCGCAAGCGGTGTGGCAAGCCTGAGGCTGGCGCCCAGACATTAAATATTAAATGCAATCAAACCGATACAATCAACGATTGCGCCCACGCTGCCTGCCGCTGTGGATATGCAACGCCAGCAGCAAAGGCACGCAGATGCCCACACCCCAGTGCGTAAGCGGCAGCCAGTTTTCATTGCTGTCGCTGGCAAAGTAATATAGTGCATAGCCTGTAACAGCCATCCACAGAAAAACCATTTTCATCAGCAGCCCGCTGGCGCGGTTTTTATTCAGTTGCCATGCACGTCGCGCATGCACAGGCAGTACGCTACCCAGTGCAACCAGCGCGGCAAACACCATCAAGCCATGCAGTCGCAACCACCAGACTTCTGTCGGGTGCGGCCTGATGCCGAACTCTCCGGGCACGCGCATGAAGTAATGAAACACCAGCCACAGTGCGCCGCTTAGCCATAGCAGTGAAAATACGCTGTAGAGAAATTTCTTGTGCGTTACGGCAAGGCGTATCGGCATCGGAGCAGGAGCATGTCTGTTCATTATAATTTCTGCTGCTATTCAGCTTGCTGCGAGTCAAAAATATGGCACGCCCCGCGCAGCGGATCGTGTTCCACGATCAGTGCGCGTGCCTTGTAGCTTTTCAATACTGCCGCTGCACCGCGCGGGTTGGCATACACCACTTTGGTCAATGCATCGGCCGTCATGCAGTCCTTTGCCAGCACGGTGACGCTGCGACCGCTTTCGCAGGCAGCTTTGCGGTGCGGATGAATGATGGGCGTCACCATATGTCCCTGATGCAGGCGTTCACTGTAGTAACCCGCAGAGGTTGCCGCAGCGCCATGCGTCAATTCCAGCAAGGGAATAGTATGCGTGTGCGCTGCGGGATCGCGCACATGGATGTGCTGGCCAGCAGCGCCAAATACGCGCAAGTCCCCACCCGCATTGACCCTGCCCGCGCTCATCCCCGCGGCGGACAGCGCTTGGATCGCCAGATCAACTGCATAGCCTTTGGCGATACCGGACAGATCAATGCTCAAATCGCAGGCCAGGCGCACCCGGTTGTCCGGCAGCAATACAATATCGCGCCAGTCGCCACGGCATTGAGTTTTGGGAAAACCCGCGTGATCCGGCAAAAATCCCAGGCGTGTCAGTTGCCGGGCAACGCTGATATCAAACACGCCGTTGCTGGCCTCTGCCATCAAGCGTGCCGCCCGCAATACGCGCCAGGTGTGCACGTCCACTTGCAGCTCGGCATCGAAAGCCTCGCGGTTAATGCGCGACACGTCCGAATCTTCATCGTGATAACTCATCAGAGCATGCACTTTTTCTATTTCGGCAAAGGCCTGTGCAATGGCAGCCTGCGTTTGCGCAGCCGCACAACCGCAGGCTGAAATTTCCACGATAGTGCCCAGCAACGGGCGCGCGCGCACCAGCTCCACGGTGGAGGCTTGCTGCAATTTCTGCGGCTCAAGCGTGATGTTCATTTCATTACTGCCTGGTACGTGGCAACTATGCGTTTAACGCCGTTGCTGATGTTTTTGCACGACAGGGTCGCACCGCTGATATTTGCTATGTCCTCATCCAGCCTGAAAGCCTCACCCTGTTTTTTGCCGATAAACTGTGCGCGCCATTTTTCATTTTTGATCTCGCTGCCATGGGTCTCGCGATACTCCAGAATGTCCACGCCCTTCACCGCGCCATCCGGCTGCAGCGCAACAACATAGGTTATAAACTCATGCTTGCCGATGACCTCGTCCAGCACAAACCAGCCCAACATTCTGGAGCCGGCCTCTGCACGCCACACCTGTTGCAGCGCGTTGCGCACGCGCACTCCGCTGGCCTTCTCAATCTGCTGTCTGACCTCGTTCGTCATCATCACATCGGCCCTTACAAACTGCGCCGCCTCGGGGAACAGCGCCTTCTGCGCCAGCTCCAGCGTCTGGTATTGCACGGCGTAAGCCGGCGCCGCGATTGCGGCGGGCACGATCAGCGCGGGTAGCATTAGCCAATTATGCTTACTCATTGTTTACTCCTTTAAAATTCAGGTTATATTTTTGGTGCCATGGCATAAAGCGCGCCTGACCCAATATGCTTAAAAATTGAATCCCAGTTTTACGCGAATTTCCTGTTTGGTCTTTTCTATCAGGTGCAGATTGTCATCAGCCTGGCCGGCGTATTTTTCACCACCGCCGCTGATCTGCGGCAGGTAGCTCAGCGAAAGCCACCAGTCTTTGCTGCCATAGTGCACAGTCGGTCCGGCCTGTACCGAGCGCCGCTCCTGGCCCACATGAGTTTCAAACTCGGTTTCATACACCATTTCTCCGCCCACAAACCAGTTTGGTGCAAAGCGATAGGACAAACCGGTTCCCGCCATGAAGCCGATTTCCATTTCCGGATCTGTAGACCATTCGAAACCCGCGGGCAAATCGGCAATCGCACCGCGTTGCGCCATGGTCGACTCCATACCCACGTTACCCACCCAGATCATTTCGCCATCCATGAAATACTTCTGCATCAGCAGATCCAGCTCGAAGGTCAGTTTCTTCTTGTCCTGCCCGGAATGCGGGTCCAGCCAGGCATAGGAGGTGGCAAAATAGGCGGCCAGACCGAAATCATCCTTGGCCGGACTCAGGAAGTTGTATTTGATTGAGGCCTCCACTCCCGAGGGGCGCAGGCCATAGGCTTCATCTTTGGGCAGATAGCCATTGATGCGCAGGCCTTCGGTGCGTATAGACTGACCCAGCACATAGACAGCCGCCGTGGCGCGATCGGTGATGCCGTATTCCAGTTCGGTTTTGCTATCCAGCGCTTCATAAGTACCCTGGCCCTTGTCATAGCGCCGGGTCACATGCTGAACGAATTCCAACGCGTTTTTCGGCAGGGTTTCGGCACCTTTCAATACACCGAAAAGGCTTTCATCAGCCTGGGCAAGGGGGGACATCCAGATGGTGCAGGCAAGCACACACAACATTACATTTTTCATCATAAACTCCAGACAAGTCAGTTACTCAAATTTGGCTGGCTTGCCTGAAGCGGCTGGCTGGCTAACGGATTGATGCCGGGAAACAACACCAATTTGCGACATTTACTGCAGCACTACACATGCCTTTCTGCCTACGCCCGCAACTGACACTACTTGGTCAATATCAGCTTGCCGGCACGGGTCTGGCGCAAGATGTAACTCTCGCCCCGGTGCTGAATCAGCAGTGCCTCACGATTGCCCAGCAAGGCTGCACTATCGACCTGCCGGCTGGCCTCAGTTTCGCGAATCAGAACCCTCTTCTCATGCATAAACACAGCATGCTGATTCACCTCCTCATTACTTCCTGTCATTTTTATTTAAATGTGAATGATAATGATTCTCATTTAATCATTTTGTATCCATGCCGTCAACAACTTGATGGAAGTTTCATGTCGGCGCCGAAAAATTACCGCTCACTCAAGCAATTGAAGCCGGATTGACGCCTTCTGGCAGTGCAGTGCAGACTGCCATGCCTCATGATCTTTTCACTGCCAGGCTACAGCGACGGTAATTAGCAGCCGGAAAAGAGGGGGCGGCCATGGCGGTGGCTTCACTAGCCCGCACGGTGTGGTAAGCTTGCGGCAAGCACTCATAAGGGAAAAGACAACAATATGATTACCATCGATCAGACCAGCCACTTGCTCAATATCGCTGTCTTGGGTGAGTTCACCCTGGCCGACTTCCAGCTATTTGAAGAAAATGCCCGGCAAAAACTCAAAGAACCCGCCCCGGTCAACCTGCTTTTTGATTTGCGCGCCATGATCGACTACTCGGTTGATGTGGCCTGGGAAGAGATCAAGTTCTTCGGCCGCGAGCATCCGCACGACTTCGCTAAAATTGCCGTAGTCACCGACGACCAGTGGCTCGCCTGGCAGGCCTGGCTTTCACGGTTGTTCGTGGATGCCGACATTCGTGCTTTTGCAGATTACAAGGAAGCAAAGTTCTGGATTGGCGCCTGAACTTATTGAGGTTTGCTCACTCAAAACAGTTCATTGATAAAAATATTAAAAAGTCGCACTTTAGGAGAGTTTTATGCTTGCAGGTTTGATTGATTTGCCATGGTGGGGATATGTGCTGGCAACGCTGGCTTTAACCCATATAACCATAGGCTCGGTTACCATTTTTTTACATCGCCATCAGGCCCACCGCGCACTGGATTTGCATCCCGTGGCCAGCCATTTCTTCCGTTTCTGGCTGTGGTTCAGCACCGGCATCGTCACCAAGGAATGGGCTTCGATACACCGCAAACACCACGCCAAATGCGAAACTGAGGAAGACCCGCATAGCCCGGTCATCCTGGGCATCAAAAAGGTATTGCTGCAAGGCTACGAGCTCTATCGCAAGGAAGCCAAAAACCAGGAAACCCTGGACAAGTACGGCCACGGCACACCGGACGACTGGCTGGAAAAAAACATCTACAGCAAGCACAGCAAACTGGGTATTGCGCTGCTGCTGCTGCTTGACCTGCTGCTGTTCGGCCCGATCGGCCTGACCATCTGGGCCGTGCAAATGGCGTGGATACCGGTCAATGCTGCCGGGATTATCAACGGCGCCGGACACTTTTGGGGCTATCGCAACTATGCTTGTGCCGATGCGTCGACCAACCTCGTGCCATGGGGCATTTTCATCGGTGGCGAAGAGCTGCACAATAACCACCACGCCTATGCTTCTTCCGCCAAACTTTCCAGCAAATGGTATGAGCTTGATATCGGCTGGCTGTATATCCGTATTCTGGCAAGCCTCGGATTGGCGCAGGTAAAAAAGCTTGCCCCGCGTGTACGCCTCAACACCAACAAAACCGCGTGCGACCTGGAAACGCTGCATGCCGTCATTACCAATCGCTACGAAGTGATGACCAAGTATGCCGTGTCGTTGAAAAAAACCTATTCGACCGAAATCGCCAATCTTAAGCTGCAGGCTACGGACAAACTGGATGCGGCACGCATCAAAAAATGGCTGCATCTGGATGAAAGTGACCTGACCGAACAGCAAAAAAACAAGGTGGATGTGGTTATACTCGCCAGCCCCACCCTGCTCACCGCCTATACCCTGCGGCAGGAACTGGCAGCCATCTGGGCGCGGTCTACTGCCAGCAAGGAACAGCTGGTCAAGCAACTGGAAGACTGGTGCCACCGCGCGGAAAACAGCGGCATCGTCGCATTGCAGGAATTCTCGCAGCGCCTGCGTCGCTACGCCTGACCAGGCTTGCGCATGCAGCAAATAGAAATGGGCACTACGGTGCCCATTTCTATTTGCTGCATGCATATTGTGGAAAGCAGGCTATAAAAAATCATGTGCCGCAACAAGCCGCACATGATCAAAATGGATTGCCAGAAAACCATAGCAGCATATCCATGCAACATTCGGGGGAAAGATTACGATGGGTAACGCAAACCTTCTGGCGGCCGGACTTTATCCATAAAGCGGGCGGTTGGGAATGTGGCAAATTGTCGCACCATCATGTTGCTCAAGCCGGTAAAATGGCAGACTTATGAACAACACCCTGTTTTCAGCACAAACCGGCCACACCCATTTGCGCCGCCTGTTCTGGTTGCGCATTATCTCCATTGCCGCACAGTGCGCCACGCTGCTGCTGGTTTACTATTTTTTCAGCCGCAATCTGCCCTGGCTGCCGATGTTGAACGCCATCGTCTTTCTGGCGCTGCTCAACGCCATCACCTGGTGGCGTTTGTCGCTGGATTATCCGGTGGGCAGCATTGAACTGCTGCTGCAACTGGTGGCCGATGTCGGGGTACTTACCCTCCTGCTTTACTACGGCGGGGGCTCGACCAATCCCTTTGTTTCCCTGTATCTGCTGCCGCTGGTGATAGCCGCGGCTACCCTGCCGCGCCTGCATACCTGGGGCATGGCCGCGCTGACGCTGAGTTGCTACAGCATGCTGATGTTCTGGTATGTGCCACTGCCGGTTCTGGGCGACCACACCACACATAACGCCCGCGTCGTGCAGCCTGAAAAACTGCAATCTCTGGAAGGTATTGCCGCCCCCTCTGACTATTGCCTTACCGACCCTCAAGACCTTGCCTTCGCCCTCACCCTTCCCGCAAACGCAGGCGCTATCCCCGCCCTCCCCAGCGCTGGCAATACTGCCTTCAGCACGCACATCATGGGAATGTGGCTGGGCTTCGTGATCAGCGTGCTGGTGGTTGCCTATTTCGTGGTGGAAATGGCTCGCGCCGTGCGCGAACGCGACGCGCAACTCAACCGCGTGCGCGAGGAAACTCTGCGCAACGAGCGCATCGTGGCGCTCGGCATGCAGGCGGCCGGCGCGGCCCACGAGCTGGGGACGCCGCTGTCGACACTGGCGGTCGTCATCGGCGAGTTGCGCCATGACACGGCTGCGCTGCCCGAGTGGCGTGACAGTCTGACCTTGCTGGACGGACAGGTGCGTGCCTGCAAAACCATACTCGACAAACTATTGGCCAACGCCCGGGACAGTGCAAGCGCGCAGGCGCTGGACCAGTTTATCGCCGACACCCTGAATGAGTGGCAACTGCTGCGCCCTACCGCGCAATACGCTTACCACACCTCAAGCACACAAGCCGCGCCACAAATACACATCGATCCTGCATTGCGCGCCGCCCTGATGAATCTGCTCAACAATGCCGCCGATGCTTCACCGCAAGGCATAGACATCCACACACACTGGAATAGCGCTCAATTCACCCTGAAAATTCGCGACCACGGGCCGGGGCTGACTGCCGCAGCGGCTGCCAGTATCGGCACGGCCTTTTTCACCACCAAGGAAAACGGGCGCGGCCTGGGATTTTTTCTCGCCAATGCCACCCTGGAAAAAATGGGCGGCAGCGTGCGCCTGTTCAACCGTGAAGGGGGCGGCGCCACCACCGAAGTGATGCTGCCCCTGGTGAGTGCAACATGAAGCCGGGCAACAACATGCTCATGGCGCAGAACGAGCAGGCCAGCTTGCTGCTGGTGGATGACGACCATACTTTCTGCCAGGTGCTGAGCCGCGCGCTGGCAAAGCGCGGCTACTCGGTAACGGTAGCGCATAGCGTAGAACAGGCGCTGCCGCTGGCCGCCGCCAATCCGCCGGAGTTTGCGGTGATCGACCTGAAAATGAGCGGCGTCTCGGGGCTGACTCTGGTGCAGTCTCTGCATGAACTGGATGGCGCTACCCGCATCGTCGTGCTGACGGGCTACGCCAGCATCGCCACTGCAGTCGAGGCCATCAAGCTGGGGGCCACGCAATATCTCTCCAAGCCGGCCAATGCCGATGAAATCGTCGCCGCTTTCGGGCACAGCGCCACCACCGATCTCCCGGTCAACGCCCAGCCGTCCTCGGTTAATCGCCTGGAATGGGAACACATCCACCGTGTTTTGCAGGAAAACAATGGCAACATCTCGGCCACCGCGCGCGCCCTCAATATGCATCGGCGCACGCTGCAGCGCAAACTGGGCAAATTCCCCTCCACCTGAAGCGGGTTAGCAGAGAGGCGGCCTGCATCCCACGCCTGTCCACAACACCCCAGGAATTACATTCTCCGCTCAATCAGCGCCCTGTCGCACTGCCATTTCTGGGTTAAAATATCAGAACATTCCGCATGAACATGCCAATGCCTCAGAGGACTATCAATGAATACCAGCAGCACACCCGTTAATTTGCGCGAAGCGATCAAGAGCCTGGACTCCCTGCCGACCTTGCCGTTGATCGCGCAAAAACTGCTTGCGCTGAAGACCGATACAGACGAGGGCCAGAAGCAACTGCTGCTATTGATCGACCAGGATCCTCAAATACTGGCAAAAATTATCGGCTTGGCAAATGCGCCGATATACGGATCTTCACGCAAGATCGGCTCAATTTCCGAGGCCGCCATCGTGCTCGGCATAAACCGGATAAAATCAGTTGCTTCAGGCATCGCCGTCATGTCGTTAAAAGCCGGCTCCCCGACCGGCAACCTCAACATGCAAGACCTGTGGATGCATAACCTCGGCATTGCGTTCGCCATGCTGGCCATCGGCAGAGCCATGCCCAGACAAATTCGTCCTGCTGACGATTATATTTTCCTGGCCGGGATGCTGCACGACATCGGCTATATTGCACTTGACTACCTTGACCCGAAACGCAGCAATGAACTGCATACTTACCAGGCAGCAGCGCCGGGCCGGCCGGTATTGGAAATTGAGAATTCCCTGCTGGATATCAGCCATGATGAACTGGGGGCCGAGCTGGCTCGCCACTGGAATTTGCCCAGTGAAATTATCTCGGTCATCCGTTATCATCACACGCCAGATGCGCCCGATGCCCCCAGCGATCAGCCGTTGATTCGCATGGTTTACATAGCCGAGAAAATATTGCCTTCATTCGGCATGGGGGAGCATGTCAATCCGGGCATCAGTGACTCGGACTGGGAGGCGTTAAGCATCGTGCCCGCCAACGCGGAAGAGATACTGACCCAGGCTGCAGAACAGGCAGATCAAGCCACCCTGTTTGCAGCCAGTCTGGGCTAGGCTTTGACGTTCCAGCCATATGCATATGTAGAATAGTTGAACGTACACCATGCTGCCTGAAAAAGTTTGATGCACATCTCAAGCAGCGCTGAATATTAATCCACTCTCATTTATACGGATCTCCAATGAAGCTTACGCTGACATTACTCATTTCCCTCCTGCTACCCGTTGTTGCCAATGCAAAAACCCCTGCAGCCGATAACAGCCAGGGCGCAACCGATCATATGCAAGCCCAGGCACCCAAACTGTCGGCCCGCGCATATTTGCTGTATGACTATTCGTCCCGGCAGATTCTGCTTGAGCGGAACGGCCATGAACGCATCGAGCCCGCCTCGCTGACCAAGCTGATGACCGCCTATCTCACCTTTGCCGCGCTCAAACAAAACAAACTGTTACTGAGCCAGAAAGTAACGCCATCCACCTACGCGATACGCGCACAACGCTCTGAAAGCAGGTTATTTCTGGAACGCGGCAAAACCGTATCGATCGCTGAGCTGCTGCGCGGCCTGATTGTCGTATCCGCCAACGATGCTGCGCGTACGCTGGCGGAAACCATTGCCGGCAATGAACCCGCTTTTGCCGAACTGATGAACCAGGAAGCGCAGCGACTGGGCATGCGCGACACGCGCTTTGTCAATGCCACCGGCTTGCCCGATCCGCTGCATTACAGCAGCGCCTACGACCTGGCGCTGCTGTCCGCTGCCATTCTGGATGACTTCCCCGAACATTTTCCGCTGTACTCCATGCGCGAATTCGAATACAACCATATCAAACATTACAACCGCAACCGTTTGCTCTGGCTGGATCCCAATGTTGACGGGATGAAAACAGGTCATACCGAAAGCGCCGGATATGGCCTGGTCGCTACTGCAAAACGCAACAATCATCGCCTCATGTCAGTGGTGCTGGGCACCACTAGCGAATACTTGCGCAATTCGGAAAGCCAGCGCCTGCTCAACTACGGCTATCAGGATTTTGACATTTTCTACCTTTACCAAAAGAACCAGACGATCAGCAATATCCGCCTGTGGAAGGGTACAGAAAACACTGTCAAGGCGGGAATCCGTGACGGCCTGACCCTCACCCTGCCAAAAGGCCAGCGCCCTCTGCTCAAGGCTACGATAGAAACGCAGCAACCCCTGCTGGCCCCCATTGGCGACGGACAGCAGCTCGGGGTGCTGAAACTCACGCTGGACGGCAAACCCTATATGGAATTCCCGCTGGTGGCATTGGAGCCGGTGCCGCTGGTCAATATATTCTCACGCGGCATCGACAGCATCCGCATGATCTTCAGCCAATGATGCGATGACGGTTTATCTGAATGGGAAATTCCTGCCCATCGAGGAAGCTTACATTCCGGTACTCGATCGCGGCTTTATTTTCGGCGACGGGGTGTATGAAGTCATACCGGTCTATTCCGGACGCGCCTTCCGCCTGGCTGAACACCTGCAGCGCCTGCAATCCAGCCTGGACGGCATCCGCCTGCCCAATCCCCACAGCGAGGCCGAATGGGGCAAACTGATCAAGGAACTGATCGCGCGCAACGCGGGTGCAGACCAGTACCTTTACCTGCATATTACCCGCGGTGTGGCCAGGCGCGATCATGCCTTCCCGCAGCCGCCTGTGCAGCCTACCGTGTTCATGATGAGCTCACCGCTGCTGCATCCTGCCGCCGAACTGCTCGCCACGGGTGTCAGCGCGGTCACTGCCGCAGACAACCGCTGGCTTCGCTGCGACATCAAGGCAATCTCGCTGCTGCCCAACGTGCTGCTGCGCCAGCAGGCCGTTGATGCGGGCTGCGCCGAGACTATCCTGATCCGCCATGAATCTGCCAGCGGGGACAGCTTTATGACCGAGGGTGCCGCCAGCAATATTTTCGTGGTCAAAAACGGCACCTTGCTGGCGCCGCCCAAAGACAATCTGATGCTGCCGGGCATCACCTACGACGTGGTGCTGGAAATCGCCGCTGCCAATCAAATTCCGTTCCAGGTGCGCAGGATCGCCAAGGCTGAAGTGCTGGCGGCAGATGAGTTGCTGCTCACCTCCTCCACCAAGGAAGTACTCCCCATCACCACACTGGACGGGAAACCGGTGGGCAATGGCAAGCCCGGCGCGATGTTTGCCCGCCTGCACACGCTCTACCAGAATTTTAAACGCGAAGTAATGCGCCAGCCATGACCGCTCCAGAAAACAAATTGCCCCCCAAAGAGCTCACAGAAAGCCTGATCGAATACCCGTGCGCCTTTCCGATCAAGGTGTTCGGCCAGACACAACAGGGCTTTTTACAGGCCGTGACCGACGTTGTACTGCAGTACGACCCCGGCTTCACCGCCGCCAGCATTGCGATGCGCAGCAGCAAAACCGCGCGCTATGTCAGCCTCACCTGCACCGTGAATGCCACCTCGCGCGAACAGCTCGACGCGCTGTATCAGGCGCTGTGCGACCATCCGCTGGTAGTGATGGTGCTATGAGTACGGATGATTCAGGGCTAGCCGTAGGTCGGGCTTCAGCCCGACATGCCTCAAACAACGGCTCTCCCCGTTTAGGTGTCGGGTTGAAACCCGACCTGCTCCCCAAAGTAAAATTTTTCGGCATCGCCGATTACGAAGCGACCTGGAATGCGATGAAGCACTTCACCACGCATCGCAAACCCGACACTCGCGACGAAATCTGGATCTTGCAACATGCACCCACCTATACCCAGGGACAAGCCGGCAAACCCGAGCACCTGCTCAATGCGCGGCAGATTCCGGTAGTGCAAATCGACCGCGGCGGACAAATTACCTATCACGGCCCCGGCCAGATTGTGGCTTACCTGCTGCTGGATTTGCGCCACTGGAAAATAAACGTGCGGCAACTGGTGCGATTGATGGAACAATCGGTCATCAATATACTGGCCGCTTATAACATCACCGCCAGCGGCCGCGTAGATGCGCCCGGCGTATATGTAGGCGACGCCAAAATCGCCGCGCTCGGTTTGAAGATAAAGCACAGCTGCTGCTATCACGGCCTTGCATTCAACATCGACATGGACCTGACCCCGTATGATTTTATCAACCCCTGCGGCTACCGGGGATTGCGCGTCACCCAGCTTAGGAATTTTGGTGTCGATACCCCGCTGGAAAAAATCGAACAATTGCTTGCCGAACAGTTACTGACATTATTAGCCGAGCACCACAAGGAAGCATCCAAACAATAAGGTAGAACCATGCCATTAAGCTGGAACGAAATACGCAACCGGGCACACGAATTTTCCAAACGCTGGGAAAATGAAACATCAGAAGATGCCGAAGCCAAGACGTTCTGGTCTGAATTTTTCAGTGTCTTTGGCATAGACCGCAAGCGTGTTGCCAGCTTCGAGGAGCCGGTCAAAAAACTCGGCGACAGGCAAGGCTTTATCGACCTGTTCTGGAAAGGCATGTTACTGGTTGAACATAAATCGCGCGGTAAGGATCTGGATAAGGCTTACACCCAGGCGCTCGATTACTTCCCCGGCATCAAGGAACGCGACCTGCCGAAATACGTGCTGGTGTCCGACTTCGCACGCTTTCGCTTGTATGACCTTGAAGCCACCGCCCCTACAGCCACTCAACATAACGGGAAAGTGCAATCACCCCCTCTCCCCCCGGGGGAGGGCTGGGGAGGGGGTGCACACCATGAGTTCGATCTAAAAGACCTGCACAAAAACATCAAGCACTTCGCCTTCGTCGCCGGATACCGCACGCAAACAATCGCGCCGCAAAACCCGGTCAATATCAAGGCCGCCGAGCGCATGGGCAAGCTGCACGATACGCTCAAGGCGGCAGGCTACGCAGGCCACCCGCTCGAAGTGCTGCTGGTGCGCCTGCTGTTCTGCCTGTTCGCCGAAGACACCGGCATCTTCCAGCCCGCCAGTTCCTTCCGCGCCTGGATAGAAGAGCGTACCGCTCCCGACGGCTCCGATCTCGGCGCGCAACTCGCGCAACTGTTTCAGGTACTCAACACAGCGGAAGACAAGCGCTCGAAAAATCTCGACGAACAGATTGCCGCCTTTCCCTACGTCAACGGCAAGCTGTTCGAAGAAATGCTGTCCATCGCCTCCTTCGACCTCGGCATGCGCGAAGCCCTGCTCGACTGCTGCGCGCTCGACTGGAGCGCGATCTCCCCCGCCATCTTCGGCGCGCTGTTCCAGAGCATCATGGACGCCAAGGCACGGCGCAACATTGGCGCGCACTACACCAGCGAAGAAAATATTTTAAAACTCATCCAGCCGTTGTTTCTCGATGCACTGTGGGAAGAATTTCACCGCGTAAAATCCAATAAAAACAAAATGTTCGAGTTCCACAAAAAACTGCGCACCCTCACCTTCTTCGACCCCGCCTGCGGCTGCGGCAACTTTCTGGTCATCGCCTACCGCGAGCTACGCAAGCTGGAACTGGAAGTGCTGCGCACCGTACACGCCGGCCCCGGCTCGCGCTTCCTCGACATCCATCAGGAAATCAGCGTGGACGTGGACCAGTTTTACGGCATCGAGATCGAAGAATTCCCGGCGCAGATCGCGCAGGTCGCCATGTGGCTGATGGACCACCAGATGAACGTGCGCGTGTCGGAAGAATTCGGCATGTACTTCGCGCGCATCCCGCTCAAGACTTCGCCGCACATCGTCAACGGCAACGCACTCACGCTGGACTGGAACGATGTGCTGCCTGCGGAGAAAGCGAGCTATGTGTTTGGCAACCCGCCATTCGTGGGCGCGAAATTCATGGACGATGCGCAGCGCGAAGACGTGCAACCCGTGTTCGCGGACATCAAGAGCGGTGGCCTGCTCGATTTCGTCGCTGCGTGGTATGTGAAAGCGGCGCGGTATATGACCAATCCACCGCAAACCCCTCCCGGCCTCCCCTTGTCAGGGGAGGAGCAAACTGCTCCCTCCCTGACAAGGGAGGGCTGGGGTGGGTTTGCTTCTGAAATACGCTGCGCCTTCGTCTCCACCAACTCCATCACCCAGGGCGAGCAGGCCGGCGTGCTGTGGGGCTGGCTGCTGAATCAAGGCATCCACATCCACTTCGCCCATCGCACCTTCTCGTGGAGCAACGAAGCGCGCGGCATGGCTGCGGTGCATTGCGTCCTCATCGGCTTCGGTGCGTTCGATGTGGAGAAAAAGACCATTTACGAATACGAGGACATTCGTGGCGAAGCACATGCCGTCTCCGTGCGCAACATCAACCCTTATCTGGTGGATGCGCCGAATGTGAATATCTCTAATAGACGACAACCCATATCACGCGTTCCGGAAATCGTGTTTGGCAATATGCCCAATGATGGAGGGCATCTATTGATGAACGATGCGGAAAAGCACGAACTGCTCTCGAAGGAGCCAGCCGCTGAAAAATTTATTCGCCCCTTCATGAGCGCGAAAGAATTTATCAACAACGAACCGCGCTGGTGTTTGTGGCTGGTGAATGTTGCACCCAATGAACTGCGGCAACTACCAGAAATTTCGCGTCGCGTGCAGGCCGTGAAGCAACTGCGTGAAGCCAGCGATCGTCAAACCACTCGCGAACTAGCTGCTTATCCAACATTGTTCGGAGAGATTCGCCAGCCTATTTCTAACTACATTCTCGTGCCGAGACATTCATCGGAGAACCGAACTTACATTCCATGTGGTTTTTTCGATGCAAATCACATTGCCGCCGATAGCTGCCTTGCCATTCCAAACGCGACTCTATTCCACTTCGGCGTTCTGACCTCGAAAATGCACATGGCGTGGGTGCGCTACACCTGCGGAAGAATAAAAAGCGATTATCGCTACTCAGCTGGCATTGTCTACAACAACTTCCCGTGGCCAGAAACCCCCTCCAGCTCCCCCTTGACAGGGGGAGAGCCACGCAGCAACTCCTCCCCTGACAAGGGGAGGCCGGGAGGGGTTTTAGCCGTGGAAACCGCCGCCCAAGCCGTGCTGAATGCCCGTGCGCAATTCCCGCAAAGCTCGCTCGCCGATCTCTACGACCCGCTCACCATGCCGCCCGCACTGGTCAAAGCCCATCAGGCTCTCGACCGCGCCGTGGATGCCTGCTACCGCAAAGCCGCCTTCGCCAGTGATGCGCAGCGTGTGGAGTTTTTGTTCGAACGCTACCAGCAGCTCACCAGCCTGTTACCGACGGAAAAAAAACCGATCAAACGAAAGTTGAAAAAGAATTAATGAGCCGAACAGAGCTAGGCCATTTTCATTCCTATTCCTGTAGTGGCCTGATAAACATGCTCCAATAATATTCAGCTGCGCCTTGTTGAGACAAAGCACCCTCACTACGACCTGAGAACATTTGCATACCCAAAGGCTTGAGTTGTAACGTGTATCCATCATCCACCACACTAAGAGATTCGTTGTAGCTGTTTCTCTGTACATCGCCAGACTGAGAGTAGGCTATCCCCGGGGAGCCTAAGCTACCCCCTCCATACCAGACAGAACATTGCGCAACTCGCTCCCCATTATCATAGATGAAAGCCGCGAAGCCCGTTTCGCTCAATCGTTTGAATCGTGTCTTAATGTTCGGGTTTCTTACTGAAAATTCCTGCAATGATCCATCAAAGTAACGCGCTATGTACTCGTAGCTATCTTCTAAAAATTCGTCCCGTTCGTGGTCATCGAATTTTCGCTTAATTCTTAAATTGCTCGAACGATCTCCCTTAGGCATGAGAATTCCAGAACAAACCAAACGCTCACTCCCACTTGTAAACGACTCTGATGTCGGTTCCGACTTGGCAGCTTCGCGAACATCTTTTGCAACAATAGCAAAGGCCTCATGCTGATTGGCGTACATAGAGACTGGTTTTCCATCGATCGGTGTCGCTCTTAAATGACCAAACGGGGCAGAGTGCCAATCACAGGGGTGGAGAATTACAGGGATTACAATCGCGCTACCATCATTGTGCTTCTCTAGGGCGCGCGCCATCTCTTTATCGAAGCAATAGTCAGAAGCAAGAAAATGAGCACTGACAAGAAGCAAGATGATTTGAGAAGACTCGAGTTCGGAGCTGATAGATTGATTGAAATCACTACCAGCAGTAATACGGCGATCATGCCAAGACGAGATCACCCCTTGGCGTTTCAGTAATGCCAAGTGAGTTTCTAGCTCATTGCGTAACTCTTCATCCTTATGTGAATAAGAAAAAAACAACTTAGCCATAATGTTTGTTTTTTGCCTATGCTATAAGAGATGACTGAGCTGCTTAAGAAATGCCACAACGTCACCACCAGTAAAATTCTCGACATCTAGGCCACGTTTTTTCCAAAGGTCGAATACCCTACTTTCATCGGGGCGCGGAGGTCTGCCACCACTGCCGCCAGTTCCACAAGTTGGCGTAGTCAGCACCATATCCAAGCCACCCTCATGGACAGTTACCCTTACACAAACTATCTGTCCATCCGCTCGGCGCCGATTAATCTGCTGATTGATCCATTGCTCATCAGCACTAGCTAATTCCTTTTCCACGTCAGCGATTTGTATCTTGATCATATTAATTCCTTGCTATCTAACAGTTATTCATCTGGCAAAGGCGGCCAAGTTCGAATCTACTTGATCACATTCATTCTATAGCCAGTCTTGGAAAACTATTCGAAACTGATCCATTTTTCTTCACTTATCCCCTGGCCTTCGCAAAAATGGCCCTCAAGAGATCCATTAGCTTTTCGTCCTTTAGCGATTTCTCTAAAATTTCATGTAGTGGACTAGCATGATTCTCATGTCCGCTATAGATTCGTATTGGATTATCGCCGAGATTTTTAATGGCCGTATCCAAAAGATTTTTCAGCATCTCTGGATTAACTTGATTCGCTTCACGCTTATATCCTTCGAAAGACTTGGCGGAAGCCTCCTTGTAGGCGTAATCTTCACGTAAGCGCGAAGTATAGCCATACTGCTTAGCCGAGAACCAACCCAGCCAGATAAATGGTGCGGTCAATGCCAACCTAGAAGGTAGTTGTTCCAATTTTCCTGAATCAAGAAGGGGTGCCAAATACTGCGCACCCATAACAACAAGCCCTGTAATTGAGGCCGCAAATACAAAGAGCCAAGCAAGCATTGGGACGTTAAGATCATTTTTTCGTTTTGTGAACGATGCCGCCAATCCAGTACGGTTTGCGTCATCTAAAAGATCATTTATTGTGGCCCTATAGCCTTCAAATTTTTCAAACAACTGCTCCTGAGTATTTTTGTTAGCTTCCAATTCAGCTTTAAGTGAAGTGAAACCAGATAAAAGAGATTTAAGATTATTTTCTAGTGCTAATATTTCTGCATTGCTTTTTGACGATGAAGAAAATAGTTGAGTGACTGCTGTCTCGGTCTGTTGAATTATTGTTAGTAAACCCGTTGCTTTTTGGCTTGATTCTAATGTTTGTGATTGTGCTTCATTTATCGAAGCAACAGAAGTATTTGCGTCTGCAACAAGCGTCTGAAGCAATGCGCTCTTTTTCTCGGCTTCACCAAAAATTCGTTCAAGATTTTCCTTTACGCGTATACCTACCTGTAATTTTCTCTTGACCTCCCCTGCTTCGACCTCCATACTTTTCAGTTGATTCAGCTTTGTCTGGTAGCCCAGCAACTCATCCGAAAGATTATGCAAGCCATACTGCCAGATGTTTGCATTTAGCCGTTCAATTGCATCTGAGAGATTCACTACCTCATCTGATCCTGCAATCAAACCTGCCTGATGCTTTGCAATTGCTTCAAGAGCCGCAGCAAAAACCTTTTGAATGCTTATCGGAAGTTGTATCAGCTTTCTTTTTTCAATTGCATCCTTAAGGATGTTACAAGCCGAACTCAGGTTGATATATGACTCATCAAGCGATACAACCCCTCGATTTGGATCAAGCCCCAATTCAGTACATTTAGATAATGCTGCCTGTTGCGATTCAACAGTAAGCGTTGTTAGAATTTCCCACATTTTCTCAATCATACGTCCCCCTGATACAGACTCCCCCGGCTAGGTAACACAAGGGCCATGAATACATATTGGCAACCCAAAGTTGAAGTCAAGTTGCTTTATGCTGCGTGTGACCTCGGTACCGGAGCCGCGTAGGGTGGGCACCCTACTTGATACGCCGCAAAAGCTTTCGCTCAATATCATCCGTAGCATCCACCGAAGCAATCATGTCATTGGCAGCATTTGTCAGGCGACTGAGGTCGCGCGATGGAATGGTGGACATATCCTGAAATATAATCATCGAATTAAAATCCGCTTTTGATGCGATGAGGTGTTGCAGAATAATGGTTGCAAGCCTTGCCTTGTCGCGGTTGGGTACGCCAAACAAATAGAGGGGCTGCTGCTCGCCGCTCTCAATGAAATAATCAACAGGGTAGTCAGCACCATTTGCCACTCCTGGGACAATATAGTTTTCCTTCAAACGATCTGCATCCACGCAACCGAGCAGCTTTTCTCTTAAGTCTTCGTAGAAGGTGCTTTCGGCGCGCAGGCGATTGAGAAACGTCAAGTCGTGTATCTTGGTCAGCGCTTGCCCAAACCGGAATATGTTCGCGCCGAGTGCGGTTGCAGGGGTCTCTATGTAGAATTCTCCATCCGCATCAGACAAATCCATCTCGGATAAAATTTGGCGGAATAATTTTCCGCGAGTACCCTCACCTCTGAATTTTTCTATATCATTTTCATAGCTCAGGTGCATCAGAGTGATGCCCATATCAGTTATGCGGAAGCCACCTGTTTGGAGTTTTTTAAGATAGATGGAGTATGCGTCGCCATCAGGAAAACTGAAAGGTGTCGAGACGAACAGAGTCCCGTCTTCACGTTCGGAGACTTTTACTTCCGCGCAAAGCGAGGAACAAATAGCTTTTTGTATTTCTTGAATGTCCATGTTATTTAAACAAGTCCGGTTCATCTTGTTCGGTTTTTAAGCCTGAAATGTTGCATAGGTGAACAATATGATGCAATGCACCTTCAAGCGTGCGGTATTCCCTGGTTGCTTGGGCATAGCCCTCACTCTTTTTTCCAACTGCAAGGTAACGCTCCGTTGCTTGGTGGATATGGCAAACAGATTCAAATCTGTCACGCTCGATGCTATTAGTATGGGGATGGTCTGAACCATTGCATCTCATTAGAATGACGGATTCGCCACTCTTGGCTAACCAACGCAAACCTGCGGAGAAACCGTCTGGCAGCAACGAACTCTGACGGGTAAACAAAGCGAATTCATGTGAGCCATCTGTACTAAAAACCCGAAAATCGCGTCGCGAATGCTTTCCTTCGACTCTCGTCTTGGTATTGGGGTTTTCTACTCGCTTCTGCATTGCCACAAGCACGGCAATTTGTTCTTCAGTTAGTGTTTCGGATGCCATTTCCGTCCTAGCCAAATAAGGTCACTGAGTTATTATGTCAGAAAAAGAGTTTGTGTATGATCAATAACATCGACATCATCTAACTGGTGTGAAAATATTAGCTGCACCTGATGTACAATATTGGCAACAAAAACTGTAAATTCCTAGCTTTTCAATTGCATACTATCCTGATACCCGCCCGTTTTGCAGCATCCTGATTAAATTCGAAAGCATTTATGAGCAACACTGAAAACAAACAAACCGGCGCAAGCAAAACCGCGCGCAATCCGATCAAGATCGTGCAGCTGGAGCAACGCCTGCGCAAGCCCGAATGGATACGCGTCAAGTCTGGCAGCGGCCAGGGCTACCACGATATCAAGCGTATGTTGCGCGAGCACAAATTGCACACGGTGTGCGAGGAAGCCTCCTGTCCCAATATCGGTGAATGTTTCAGCAAGGGCACCGCTACCTTCATGATCCTGGGCGACCTCTGCACAAGGCGCTGCCCGTTCTGCGACGTGGGCCATGGCAAACCGCTGCCACCCGATCCCGCTGAGCCGGCAAATATTGCGCGTTCAATCGCCTTGCTCAAGCTCAAATATGTGGTGATCACCAGCGTCGACCGCGACGACTTGCGCGACGGCGGTGCGCAGCATTTCGTCGATTGCCTGGCTGCCATACGCGCGTCTTCACCACACACCAAACTTGAAACACTGGTGCCTGATTTTCGCGGGCGGCTGGATACTGCGCTGGACGTGATGGCGCAAAGCCTGCCAGATGTGCTGAACCACAATATGGAAACCGTGCCGCGCCTCTACAAACTGGCGCGCCCGGGGGCTGACTATGCGCATTCGCTCAAATTGCTCAAGGCTTTCAAGGCACGTTTTCCGCAGGTCACCACCAAATCGGGCCTCATGCTGGGCTTGGGCGAGAGCGACGAGGAGGTGCTGCAAGCGATGCGCGATTTGCGCGAGCACGATGTCGAGATGCTCACCCTGGGGCAGTATTTGCAACCCTCTGACGGCCATCTGCCGGTATTGCGCTACGTGCACCCGGACACCTTCAAAATGTTCGAACGGGCTGCGCTGGAGATGGGCTTCTCGCATGCCGCCTGCGGTCCCATGGTGCGCAGCAGCTATCATGCGGATGTACAGGCACATCAGGCAGGCGCCGTCGTTTGACTCACCGCTGACGGATTCAATTCACCGGACTGGTGTTAATTCCCTGCCTCATCTTTTCATCGATCCCTGTGGGTGGAATAATTTTCACCATTTCCTAAATATTCCGGAAATGGTGACGATATATAGCTGTTGAAATTTTATGCACAGGAATATCGTATATGGATCTTATCAAGAATCTGAAAATTCGCACAAAACTGAATATTCTTGTCATTTTTGCGTCCTTGCTGATGGTGGCGATTGGAACAACAGGCCTGTTAGGCATCAATATTTCCAACTCGGCGCTGTCCAGCGTCTACCACGAAAAACTGCTTTACATTATTCAACTGAATGAAGTTCGTGAACAGCAAATGCAGGTTCGGACGGAATTGCTGGAAGCGGGTCTCGAAAGAGATGCGTTTGAAATTTTAGGCCGTATCGACAAGGTGCGCAGCAGCATGTTCAAGATCGAAACCATCCTAGGCGAATACAGCAAGCATGCAATGTCAGCAGATGAAAAAAAGATGGTGGACGCATTTATGGCCGGTCGTCTGGACTATGGCAGAAATGGTGTACTCCCCATTATGGAGTTGTTGCAGGCTGAGAAATTCGAACAGGTACAGAAGCTCCGCAAAGACATAATGAATCCCGGCTATGCGAAAGCATCCGAAGGAATCGATGCGCTGATTCAGCTTCAAGTTGAAGCTGCGAAAGAGGAATTTGAACGCGTAGAAAATACCACCAGAATTATTCGAATAACCGCCATTGCAAGCATTATCATCGGGCTTACCCTGTCTATTGCGCTCGGCCTGATTATCACGCGCTCGGTGAATTACGGCGTACGCGAACTCGCAAAAACGGCCTCAAAACTCGCCAATGGCGAACTCGCCGCGCGGGTGGACTGGGACAGCACCGACGAACTGGGCGATGTGGGGCGGGCATTTAACCAGATGGCTACCGAATTCTCCTCGCTGATCAGCCAAGTCCGCCAGTCTGCCGACCAGGTCGCCACTGCAGCGGCCATTCAGACCGGCACAGCAGATAAAGTCTCAACGATATCGGAAAACCAGACCCAACAGGCTGCCATTGCAGCTTCCTCGATTGAAAACCTGAATTTGGCGGTCAGGCAAATTGCGCAAAAGACGGTGGACGTCTTGACCTCTGCCAGTGATGCCAGCGCCATGGCTGACGAGGGGCAACTGGTCGTTAACAAAGCAGTGGTGGGTATCCAGCAGGTTGCCGTAACCGTCAGAGAATCGGCGGTGTTGATGGCCTCGCTCGGGCAGCGCTCGGATCAGATTGGCCAGATCATCAATGTAATCAAGGATATTGCAGAACAAACCAACCTCCTTGCGCTGAACGCAGCGATAGAGGCGGCACGCGCGGGCGAACAAGGCAGGGGTTTCGCGGTGGTCGCGGACGAAGTCAGAAAGCTTGCGGAACGCACAGCGATGGCCACCTCCGAGATTTCCAAGATGATTTCCGCAATTCAGTCAGAAACCGGGAACGCAGTCGCAACCATGGAAAAAGGCAGCAGCGAGGTTAGTGAAGGCGTTGCGCTGGCGAACCAGGCCGGAAAATCGCTGCAGAACATTAACAGCAGCGTGAAACGTGTGGTTGACATGATAGAGCAGATTTCCGAATCGACCCGCTCGCAAAGTGAAACGACGAATGAAATCACCCAACGGGTGGAGCATATCGCTGAAATGGCTCAGGAGAATACGGTCTCGGTCGACGCAACTACCCATGCCTCCCATGACCTGCAAGAACTCTCGAGTCATTTGCAGCAAGTGGTCAGCCGATTCAAGCTGTAAATTCCTCACTGCGAATTACTTCCTGGATTGCTGAAAAAATTGGATGATCCCCAACCGGGATCATCTGTCATTTAACAGAGCAAGCTAGAAGTAAACACTCGAATAGATACCCAGCACATTTCCGCTGTTTTCCTGAGGGTTGCTCACGTTGCTTTGTTTATATCTGATTGAGGTGTAACGCAAGTCTATGCTGAAAGGAATATGCATCGGCGCCCATCCTATTAGCGCGATTGTGCCTAAAGCGTTTTCGTAATTATTGGTATAGTTTGATCCAGGCAGATCAACCATCAGCCTGGGATTGATGTGGTAACTGAACCCCAGTCCAATTCGCACATTATTCGTGCGTAGGAACTGTATAAGCTCTAGCGGTACCGTGTCCCAAGTGACAGAGCCATTCTTTGCGAAGGGACCTCCGAATTTATATCCCACGGTAAGCTGCGTTTCGTACTGATCGTTGATCATCACTCCACCGGCATTGAATACCATGCCGTTGTTGGCTTTTACATTTGCGCTGGAGCCATCGGTATAAACCGCCGAAGCCATTGTTTCTCCGCCAAAATCAATACCTATACCCGCCACCCTCTTAAACTCTGCCGCTTGTGCTGATAATGCCCCCAGGGTGCTCCCCGACAGCATCACAAAGGCAAACAGCGATTTAAGCGAAACAAGATGCTTATGCATGTTTTTTCCCGGATTAAAGGAATTTCGGGGCATTGCGACACTCGCTAGATACAGTATCGCTTCTATATTTGTTTTATATTTTATAATTCAATCCCCGTTTTTCAAGCGGCGCCCATAATATGGCCTATAAGTGCAATTGTTGATGCCATCGGATTCTGGTTCATATCATGCCCAGCCAGTGAGCAACACCATATCCGCCCAGGCCGGGTTTGAAACAGTGTAATAATGCACACCATGCAAAGTCGGATCGCATAAAATTCATTCTCAAAATACACATATATTGTTTTAGATTTAAACAGGAAACCCCATGATCTCTCCTTTACTGATCGCCAAGAACTCGGCGCAAGAACTTTTCCTCCTGCCCGCGATGGCCAACCGCCACGGCCTCATTACCGGCGCCACCGGCACCGGCAAGACCGTGACCCTGCAATCGCTGGCCGAGTCGTTCAGCCGCATCGGCGTGCCGGTTTTCCTCTCCGACATCAAGGGGGATCTTTCGGGTCTGTGCAAAATTGGCGGCGGCAACGAAAAGGTGAGTGCGCGCGTTGCCCAGCTCAAGCTGGATGCATTTGCACATCGCGCCTATCCCGTCACCTTCTGGGACGTATTCGGTGAAATGGGCCACCCGGTGCGCGCCACAGTCTCCGACATGGGCCCGCAACTGATCGGCCGCATGCTCAACCTGAACGATGTGCAACAGGGGGTGCTGACACTGGTATTCAAAATTGCCGATGATGAGGGCTTGCTGCTGCTCGACTTCAAGGACCTGCGAGCCATCGTGCAATACGTGGGCGAAAACGCCAAGACCTTCACCACCGAATACGGTAATGTTTCCGCCGCCAGTATCGGTGCGATTCAGCGCGGGCTGCTTGAACTGGAAGCTCAAGGCGCAGAGCATTTTTTTGGCGAACCCATGCTGAACATCGACGACCTGATGCAGACCGACAGCAAGGGCCGCGGCATGATCAATATTCTGTCCGCCGACAAATTGATGCAAGCACCCAAGGTTTACTCTACCCTGCTACTGTGGCTGCTGGCCGAACTGTTCGAACAGCTGCCCGAGGCAGGCGACCTCGACAAACCCAAGCTGGTATTCTTCTTCGACGAAGCGCATTTGTTGTTCAGCGATGCGCCCGCTGCCCTGGTCGACAAGATCGAACAAGTCGTGCGACTGATACGCTCAAAGGGCGTGGGGGTGTATTTCGTGACGCAGAATCCTGCGGACGTGCCCGACAAGGTGCTGTCACAGCTCGGCAACCGCATACAGCACGCGCTGCGCGCTTTTTCTCCGCGCGACCAGAAGGCAGTGCGGGCGGCGGCCGAAACCATGCGCGACAATCCCAAGCTGGACGAAGAGTCCGCCATTACCGAGCTGGGCGTGGGCGAAGCGCTGGTTTCCCTGCTGGACGAAAAAGGCCGCCCGACCATGGTGGAACGCGCGCTGATTGTGCCCCCCGAAGCACAAATCGGCCCGATCAGCGACGCGGAACGCAGCGCCATTATTAAGGCCTCGCTGCTGGCAGGACATTACGAAGCACTGGACGATCGTGAATCGGCCTACGAAAAAATCAAAGGCCGTATCGCACAAAAGCAAGCCGAAACAGCGCAGCCCGCGGCAAAACAAGGCGAGGCTGCAGGCGGAAACGGCTTTGGAGACATGCTGGGAAGCATATTTGGCAATACAACTGGCGGCAAAGGCAGACAACGCCAAGGTGTTGCCGAAGCACTGGTCAAAAGCGCAGCACGCACGATAGGATCTGAAGTTGGCAAGCAGATCATGCGCGGCGTGCTGGGCTCGCTTACAGGACGCAAACGCTAGTCAATTATTGATCGGTATTTCGAACAAACAGCAGCAGAACACCCGTATCCGAATGCATTGATTAAAACATTGGCAATGGCGGATAATGCCAGCCAGTCTCCTTCGTTCTTGTGATTGAATTACTTCATTGATCGGAATTTTATGAGCTTCTTTGCAAATCTGTTTAAAAAGTCCAATTTCTTCTCCTCTGAATACACGGACAAAAGCCTGATGTCCTTGGCTGAAGTAATGAATGCACATGCTAACTGGAAATCTCGTCTCAGCAAATTCATGGATGGCACGCTGGGTTATAGCCTCGATCCGGATGTGTTGGCGCAGGCGGATGATACTGAACTCGGGCGCTGGATTCTTCAGTCCGATTCGTTGACGATGAGCGATGACAGAAGAAAGCAGATTAATCAATTGCACAACGAAAATGTCGAACTTCATCAAGCCGCAAGCGCCATTGCCCGGCATGTTCATGCCGGCAATCAGACGGATGTTGCCATTGCCAATGAACAGTTTTTGTCTGCATCCAGAAAGGTAATGTTGTCACTGAGAGAACTGGCCAAGGAAAATTAGGAGCGCACCCTCAACTGAATCAGCAGGCAGATGATGTTTGTCTGCGTAAGTCGCGCGTCCTTGGGCCGCTGCTCTGTGTTACTTCCTGAAGTGGGTGTATGCATGCGATATAAGCCTACTGGAGAGCAAGATGTTTTTAATTGTAGTCACATGCTTTTCCCATAACAGCCTTAATTTATTGGGGGCATAGACACGGCAAATTCACACTGCAAGTCAATGAATGCCCTTATCGGATGACAACACACGAAATGTAACCTTACTTGCCACAAAACAACAAAGCCCGTATTTAACGGGCTTTGTTGTTTTGTGGCGGTATTTAATGCTGTTTAGACGTTAAAGCGGAAATGCATCACGTCGCCATCCTGCACCACATACTCCTTGCCTTCCACGCGCATCTTGCCCTTTTCCTTGGCCCCCGCCTCGCCACCGCAGGCGACGAAATCCTCATAACTGATCACTTCTGCACGGATAAAACCGCGCTCAAAGTCATTGTGAATCACGCCCGCTGCTTGCGGCGCGGTGTCGCCGATATGGATAGTCCAGGCACGCACTTCCTGCACCCCGGCGGTGAAGTAGGTCTGCAGGCCAAGCAGCTTGTAAGCTGCTGTAATCAAACGATTCAGGCCAGGCTCCTGCAAACCCATCTCGTTCAAAAACTCCTTTTTATCCTCGTCGCTCAGTTCGGCGATTTCGGATTCCATAGCCGCGCAGATGGCGATAACAGGCGCGCCTTCACGCGCGGCGAATTCTTCCAGCCGCGTCAGCAGGGGATTATTGGTGAAGCCGTCTTCCGCAACGTTCGCCACGTACATGGCAGGCTTGAGCGTCATCAGACACAACGGCTTGAGCAGAAGCTTCTGCTCGGCATCCAGCTTCATCAGGCGTGCCGGTTTGCCTTCATTCAGATGCACTACCAGCTTGTCCAGCAACTCGCCAAACTTGGCCGCATCCTTGTCGCCGGAACGTGCCAGTTTCGAGTTGCGTATCTGCGCTTTTTCGACGGTCGACATATCCGCCAATGCCAGCTCGGTGATGATAGTTTCGATATCTGAAATCGGATCGACCCTGCCTGCAACGTGAATGATGTTGTCGTCTTCAAAGCAGCGCACCACATTTAAAATGCCATCGGTCTCGCGGATGTTGGCGAGGAACTGGTTGCCCAGCCCTTCCCCCTTGGAAGCACCCGCTACCAGGCCAGCGATGTCGACGAACTCGGTGATCGCATACTGCATTTTCTTCGGTTTTACGATGGCTTCAAGCGCCTGCATGCGCGCATCGGGCACCTCCACGATGCCCACATTCGGCTCGATGGTGCAAAACGGATAGTTGGAGGCTTCAATGCCAGCCTTGGTCAGCGCATTGAACAGGGTGGACTTGCCCACATTGGGCAGACCGACAATTCCACATTTCAGACTCATATTATTTCCTTTAAATTTGCTGCTTCAACTGCTGTGCAACTTGAGCATCGCCGCTTCCAGCTTGCCCTCGGTGATCATGTGTGCCACATCCTGCGCACGCTGCATCGCCTGTCTGATCAGTTCTTCCTCTTCGCGGCGCGGCGCATTCAATACGAAGTTGGCCACTTCCGCACGGTCACCGGGATGACCGATGCCGATGCGCAAACGCCAGAAGTCGCGGCTGCCGAGATGGGCAATAATGTCCTTCAGGCCGTTATGCCCGCCGTGACCGCCGCCCAGTTTCAGTTTCGCGCTGCCGGGAGGCAAATCGAGTTCGTCATGCACCACAAGTATCTGCGCCGGTTCAATTTTGTAGAACTGTACCAGTGCGCCCACCGCACGTCCGCTCACATTCATGAAGGTCTGCGGCTTCAGCAGGAACACTTCATGACCCTGCACAACGCTGCGTGCAGCCAGGCCGTGAAATTTACTCTCGGCCTTGAACGTCATCTTACGTGTATGAGCGAACTCGTCCACCCACCAGAAACCGGCATTGTGCCGCGTCCCCTCGTATTCGCGGCCGGGATTGCCCAGACCAACAATCAGCTTGATTTCACTCATGCGCCAATACCGTCAGATACCCGTGCACAATGAATAAACACGGGCACCATGAAAAAAACCCGTCATGCATTCAATGAACACATGACGGGCTCTGTATCACAATATTTAATTGTGGATTACTTCTTCGCCGCAGGTTTGGCTGCAGCAGCGGCTGGCTTGGCAGCAGCTGCTGGTTTGGCTTCGGCAGCGGTTGCTTCTGCCGCTTCAGCTGCAGCGGCTTCAACAGCACCGCGTGGCACCTGAACCGTTACCACTGCATCGGCAGCGTGATGATGACCGGCGACTTCCAGGCCTTTAGGCAGCTTCACATCGGCTACGTGTATGGAATGGCCCAATGCCAGAGCGGACAGGTCCACTTCGATGAATTCAGGCAATGCGGCAGGCAGGCAGGCAATCGTCAAATCGCTCATCACGTGGCTGATCACACCACCGGACTTTACACCCGGGGCGATGTCGGCGTTGATAAAGTGCAATGGCACTTTCATGTGAATTTTCTTGTCGGCAAGCACGCGCTCAAAGTCGATGTGCAACACTTGCTGGCGGAACGGGTGCATCTGGAAGTCACGCAGCAGAACCATCTCTTTTTTACCTTCATGGTTCAGCGTCAGGATAGAAGCGTGGAACGCTTCCTTACGCAGTGCGTGATACAGATTGTTGTGATCAAGGTCGATCATGACGGGTTCGCTGTTGCCGTACACAATGCCAGGTACTCGACCGGCCTTGCGCAGACGGCGGCTCGCACCCGTTCCTTGCGCTTTGCGTGATGTTGCGCTGATTTCGATTTTCATAATGCTTCTCCACTTCAATGCGAAAACACCCGCGACCAGGTGCTTTCAGGTTACGCGGCAGTCACACTGACTGCCGCAAAAAATTAATCGTTAAACAAGGAGCTGACTGACTCCTCATCGGTGATGCGGCGTATGGTTTCCGCCAGCAACTCGGCTACCGACAACTGGCGGATGCGCTTGGAGTTGAGGGCATCCGCGCGCAACGGTATGGTGTCGGTGACCACCAGTTCATCCAGCGCGGATTTTTCGATGCGCTCTACCGCGGAACCCGACAATACCGGATGGGTACAGTAGGCCATCACGCGCAACGCACCCTTCTCCTTCAGCGCCGCAGCGGCTTCGCACAGGGTATTGGCGGTATCCACCATGTCGTCCATGATCAGGCAGTTACGGCCGGCCACATCGCCGATAATATTCATCACCTTGGCCACATTGGGCTTGGGGCGGCGCTTGTCGATGATCGCCAAATCCACATCCAGGCGCTTGGCCAAGGCTCGCGCCCGCACCACGCCGCCGACGTCCGGCGAAACCACCACTAAATTCTTGTAGTCATTCTTCCATACATCCGCCAGCAGAATCGGACTGGCGTAAATATTGTCCACCGGAATATCGAAGAATCCCTGTATCTGGTCCGCGTGCAGGTCCATGGTAAGCACACGGTCCACACCCACGCCGGAAAGCATATCCGCAACCACTTTGGCCGTGATTGCCACGCGCGCAGAGCGCGGGCGACGATCCTGGCGGCCATAGCCGAAATACGGAAGGGCGGCGGTAATGCGGCCCGCAGAGGCGCGCTTGAGCGCATCCACCATCACCATCACTTCCATCAGGCTGTCATTGGTCGGCGCACAGGTAGACTGCAGAATAAACACATCTTTGCCGCGCACGTTCTCCAGCAACTCAATCATGATCTCGCCGTCTGAAAAACGGCTAACCGTGCACTGTCCCAGAGGTATTTTTAGATAGCGCGCTACATTTTCGGCGAGCTTAGGATTGGCATTGCCGGTGAATACCATCAAGCTATCATGTGACACGAGCGACCCCTCAATTTAAATTGGGCAAGTTAAACGGGCAACTAAACCAAAAAGGGCGCAAGCGCCCTGTTTACTCAGACTACTCCAGACAAAAACTCATCTGGTCAAATTGGCTGGGGAGGTAGGGATCGAACCTACGAATGCCGGAATCAAAATCCGGTGCCTTACCACTTGGCGACTCCCCAATTAACTGTTTACGGCCTGACCTTATAAAGCCCAAGGCTCATAAGGCAAAGTTCCGTAATGGATGTTGCCGCAAACCCTGCGCAACAACACCCTGTATCTCTTTTGGCAACTGCAGCAGCACTTTCTGCGCCTCGACTTCGCTGGCAAACTCGGCAAACACACAAGCGCCCGAACCCGTCATCATTGCCGGCGCAAATTTACCCAGAATTGCAAGGTATTGCGCTACTTCTGGATACAATTTGCACACTATTGACTGCAAATCGTTACCCAACCACCCTACAGTGGAAAGGCTCTGCCCAATCGGAAGGGCGCGAATTGTGATGGAATTCGTATCACGTGTCAATTCCGGATGCGTAAATATCTTTGCGGTCGGTACATGCACCGGCGGAAACAGCACCACATACCAGGCATCCGGCAGCGCAAAAGCCTGCAACTGCTCGCCCACACCCTCGGCAAAGGCGTTCTCGCCAAAAACAAATACAGGCACATCCGCGCCCAGCGTCAGCCCCAATTCCATCAAGCGTGCCCGTGGCAACCCCAGCTGCCACAGCTTGTTCAGGGCCAGCAGGGTGGTTGCCGCATCCGAGCTTCCGCCGCCCAGTCCTCCCCCCATAGGGATGCGCTTCTCCAGCGCAATATCCACACCCAGCGTGCAGGCGCACTCCTGTTGCAGCAAGCGGGCCGCACGCACGCACAGATCCTGCTCTGGCGGCACGCCTTCCAGCGCATTCACACGCCGCACCGCACCATCCTCGCGCAGAGTGAATTGCAGGGTATCGCTTAAATCAATAAAACGGAACAGGGTTTGCAGCAGATGGTAGCCGTCTGCCCTGCGCCCTGTCACATGCAGAAACAGGTTGAGCTTGGCCGGAGCCGGACAAGATAAGGTCTTCAAATTTCCCATTCGTCTATCAACAATTGCATTTCCATACCGTCGCGCTGCATGGTCAGCCGCAACGGCAGGCTGTCTGCCGTTTCCGCGGCGTAACGCGTGTAATGTATTTCCCAGCCGTCCTGCCGCAGCATTGATACCTGCCCATTTTCAGATCGTTCGATGATCGCCTCAGTTCCGGCCGCAGGCAGGGCCAGCACCCAGTAACGCATGCCGGACAGTGGCAGATGCCAGCCGAGGACGCGCTCGGTCAGCGTCTCGGCATCCTGTTCGAAGTACTTTTTTCCCGACGCTTCCAGCAACACGCCCTGCGCATCGCTGAAGATGCGCGCCATCGTCTGGCCCAAGGGGGCCAGCAACAAAATCTCGTCTTCCATGCCGCGATGCGTCCAGCGCACACTCGCGGAAGTGCGTTCGCCATTGTGCCGCGTAGCCACCCGCCCGCTAAATGCATAAGACGCCAACTCAGGCTGCGCCGGGCGCTGTGACACCACAGTGCGTGGCGTTGTGGCGCAGGCAACCAGCGACAGCAGCAAAGCCAGGCTAACAAAACGAAACATCAAGGGATAAACTTTTTAATGACGGCTTTTAACGCCGCGCTATCGGGATTTTTCTTCAGGTTTTCCTGCCAGATGTTTTTGGCCTCTTCGCGCGCACCCTGCTGCCACAGCACCTCGCCCAGATGAGCGGCGACTTCAGGGTCCGGGTAGCTGGCATAGGCGCGACGCATAAACTCCACGCCCTTGGTCAGGTTGCCAGACAGATAATATCCCCAGCCCAGGCTATCCATAATCGCCGCGTCATCCGGCGCCAGCTGGTAGGCTTTCTCCACCAGCTGCATCGCCTCTGACAGGCGCTCTTTGCGTTCAAGCAGGGAATAGCCCAGCGCATTGTAGGCATGGGCGTGGTCGGGTTCGAGCTTGATCAGCTTGCGCAGCATCTGCTCAAAAGTAGCGGCTTTTCCCTGCTTGTCAGCCACCATCGCAGCCTCGTACAAGAGCTCCGGATTATCGGGCAGCTTTTCAAGTCCCTTGCTCAATACCTTGAATGCTTCGTCATATTGCTTCGCGTCGCGCAGAATTTGGCCTTCGGTCAAGATCAGCTGCACAAGCTGCTGGTTGTTCCTGGCCGCCGTCTGGTGCAACACCTCGCGCGCGTCATTCACCCTGTTGGCCTTGAACAGCAGATAGGCGATACGCATGCGTGACGGGAACTCATACTCGCCCCCTTTCACCTGCTGATATTCCTGCACTGCTACAGTTTCATTCTTCTTTGCCTCATACAGTTGCCCCAGGTAGTAATGCACCGTTGCACTGTCCTTTTTTCCCACGCTCAGGGTCTGCATTAATTCCTTCTCGGCGCGGTCCAGTTCGCCCATCTGTATCGAGAGCAGCGCAATTGCAAAAGCCAATTCGGCATTATCCGGTTTCACTTTAAGCAACTGCTGGAACTGATTCCGTGATTCCTGATACTGTTTCTGCTCCAGCAAGGAACGCGCATAATACAAGCGCACCTCATGGGCCTCCGGATAATCGTCGAGGAATTGTTTTGTTGACGCCAGCGCGGCGGCGGGGGCTTTTGTTTGCAGCAGCTGCGCCTCCAGCAGCACTGACAATTCCCATTCCGGACGCAAGGCACGCGACTGCCGTACTTCGCTCAATGCCTCTTCATGCTGGGCCGCAGCTTCGGCGGCCTGTGCCAGCACCCAGTGCATTTCGGCAACGCGCGGATACGGCTGCGCCAGCTCCCGCAGCATCTTGTAGACGGCAACCTTGTCAGCATAGCGACCAAACAGCGGATATACCTGGATAAAGTTGCGCCCTGCATTGCCGGGATCAGCTGCCAGCAGCTCCACCAGATACGGCCGCGCCTCTTCCAGCTTGCCGCCGCTCACCAGCACCGTTGCCAGCATTTGCTTGGGCATCACGGCTTTGGGTTCCAGCTCATGCCACAGCTTGAATGCTTCCAGCGTGAGCTCCATCTGGCGCGATTCATAGGCAAGTTGCGAGGCCCGGCGTGCCACGCGCAAATCCCGCGTGGCTTTTGCCAGCTCCAGATATGCCTGTGCAGCCAGCTCAGTCTGACCGCGTTGAGCAGCAATATCAGCCAGCAGAAAGGTGTAGAGCATTTGGCTGCTCAACCCTATCTTCGGGTATGCCTGCTCCTTCTCTGCTTCAGACATGGCGGGCGGCAGGGCGGCCATTTCCAGTGCATGCCGCTCTGCTGCGCGATCTTCCGAGCCACGCATGGGCGCATGGGTGCATGCTGCCATCAGCACAAGCAGTGTCAAAGGCAGAACCCGTGTCAAATGATGTGATGGCGCGCTAAATTTGATTTTCATTATCTGGGGTGTACAGGTGTTAATTGATTAAAGATCATTGATCATTGTAATTCAGTACTTTTAGTGCGACGATTTAAAGCGATAGTTCCCTGTAAACAGCATTGAATTTTTACGGACGCTCATATTAGGTTATATTCACGTCTAGCCACAACCCTATCACATAAAGAATGAGCGCACAGATTACCCTGAATGCACAAAATTTGACCCGCCGCCTCGGCAGTCGCGAGGTCATACGCAATATTTCACTGCAACTCAGGCAGGGCGAAGTGCTCGGCCTGCTTGGGCACAACGGCGCTGGCAAAAGCACCACCATGCAATTGCTTGCCGGAGTACTCATCCCCCACTCCGGACAGATTGAAATATGCGGCATAGACCTGGCGCTCGAACCCGCGCGTGCCAAGGCCTGCATCGGTTATCTGCCGGAAACTCCGCCGCTGTACCGCGATATGCGCGTGGATGATTATCTGATCTACGCTGCCAGACTGCATCGCATGCCGCGCGCCAAAATTGCCGAGTCCCTGTCTGTTGCCAAAGACCGCTGCGGACTGCAGGATGCCGGGCGCAAAATTATCGGCACCCTGTCCAAGGGTTACCAGCAACGCGTCGGCATCGCGCAGGCCATTATTCACCAGCCCGAAGTCGTGATACTGGATGAGCCCACCGTTGGCCTCGATCCGGCACAGATACGCGACATCCGCACGCTGATACGCGAACTCGGCAATGCCCATAGCGTCATTTTATCCACCCATCTGCTGAGCGAAGTAGAAAACATTTGCGACCGCGTCGAAATCATGCAGCGCGGACAGTTTATTTACGGAGATACCAGCGTGCGCATGCAGGCTCTGGGACACCAGGCCGGTTTCGTCGTGACGCTGCTGGCACCGCCCGACTTGGCCGTGCTGAGCGCGGTGCCGGGTGTCATCAATGTGCGTGCGCTATCCGCAACCCGCTTCAAGATTCTGCACGCGACAGAAGCAAATACCGCGGAGGCACTGCTCACTCTCTCCGCGCAGCAAGGCTGGCAGGCACAGCAGCTCACCCCCTTATATGGCAACCTGGAAGACGCGTTCGTGAATATCACCCAAAATGAACAGTTCAGCAAACATGAAAAGACCTGACGCCATGATACTCACGATCGCCCGCAAGGAGTTCCGCAGTCTGTTTGCCACACCCTCGACCTGGATTATCCTGGGTGCGCTGCAGTTTATTTTCGCCTGGTTCTTTCTCGCGCGCCTGGATGCCTTCCTGCAAGTGCAGACCCAGTTTGCACAGCTCCTCAACGCGCCCGGTGCGACCCAGTCCGTCGCCTCTCCGGTGCTGGGCACGGTCGCGTTTATTCTGCTGATGCTGGTGCCTGTTTTCACCATGAGGCTGATCGCCGAAGAACGGCGCAACCAGACTCTGGTGCTGCTGATGGCAGCCCCGGTTGCCAGCCGCGAAATCATACTGGGGAAATTTCTTGGCCTGTTTCTGTTCATGTCGCTGATCATTGTTGCCAGCGTGATCATGCTGCTGACGCTGGCACTCGGCACCCCTCTCGATTTTGGTCTGCTCGTCACCAATGCCCTTGGCCTGCTCCTGCTAAGCGCCTCTTATATCGCGCTGGGCCTGTATTTCTCCACGCTGACCACTCAGCCCATTGTGGCGGCGACCAGCACACTGGCCGCGCTGTTCGGGCTGTGGCTGATCGACGCTGCCGGCTCAAGCACGAGCATGACATTGAAAGCGCTCTCTCCCACCCTGCATTTCCAGAGCTTCAACGCCGGCCTGCTGCTGAGCCAGGATTTCGCATATTTTTTACTTTTCACCGCCGCCTGTCTGCTGCTGGCAATTCGTCGTCTGCATAACAGCCGCGTTTACGGTTAGCAACCCACCAATAATGAAACGACTCCTCCCTTATTCCCTGCAGCTTAAAAACATAGCCTTCAGCCTGCTGTTGCTGGGCGCAGCCATAGCGCTATATCAGCTCATCGCCTTGCATCCGCTGCACTGGGATGCAACCCAGAATGCCAGCAACAGCCTGGCGCCCGGCAGCGTTGACACCCTGCAACAGCTACATGGCGCGGTCAACATCACCATGTATGCCAACAGCAAAGATGCCGAACTGGGCGATATAGAGCAACTGGTGCGCGACTTTGTCGGGCTGTATCAGCGCTACAAAGTGGACATCACGCTGACCTTCGTCGACCCTGTAAAAGATGCCGAGGCCATGCGCAAAGCGGAGATTCGCGCCAGCCGCGAGATGGTGGTGGAATATGGCGGACGCAGCGAGCACCTGACCTTGCTGAACGAGCAGTCGCTCACCAGCGCATTGCTGCGGCTGGCGCACACCAAAAATCAAGAATTGATGTATCTGGATGGGCACGGCGAACGCAAACTGGATGGCGCAGCCAACCATGACCTCGGTGACTTCGGCAGGAAATTGAAACAGAATGGCTTCCAGCTCTCCAGTCTGAATCTGGCATTGGCGCAGGATGTGCCGGACAACGGCAGCGTGCTGGTCATCACCCAGCCACAGATCAGGCTGCTGCCGGGCGAAGTTGACAAAATATTGCGCTATATCGATAACGGCGGCAACCTGCTTTGGCTGCTGGATGCCGAGCCGCTGCGCGGCCTTGAGCGGCTGGCTGCCAAGCTGGGCATACTGCTCACCCCGGGTATCATTACCGATCCCGACGCGCAAAAAATGAATGCGCCTGACAACTGGACACTGGGCGCCAGTTATCCGCCTCATCCCATTACCCGCAATTTCAACCTGATCACCGCCTTTCCCTATGCCCGCGCCCTGGGGAGGGAAGACAGCAACGAACATGCGGATAGCGAAGAAACCACCAATACCCAGTGGCAACGCCGCACCCTGGTGGAAGCTGCCGGTAACGGCTGGGTGAGCCGCGACCCCATCCCCAAAAAGCCGCGCTTTGACAAGAATCGCGACATCCCCGGACCGTTCAGCCTGGCCATTGCACTGGAACGCAGCGCGAACGCACGCGAGCAACGCATTGTGGTGGTCGGCAGCGGCTCCTTCCTCGCCAACGCCTATTCGGGCAACGGCGGCAATCTCGACCTCGGCGTCAACATGGTGAACTGGCTGGCCCACGAAGAACATCTCATCACCACCCAGCCGCGCGCAACCCTGGACAACTCTGTCACCCTGAGCAAAACACAACTCGGCGCAATCAGCATCGGCTTTGTAATCGCGCTGCCGCTGCTACTGGCGATCGTGGGCGGTGTATTGTGGTGGCGCAGAAGAAGCTGAGCATGCAGCGTAGCGCGCACAAGCTGCACACGACAGTGCGGGGATTTCGCCCTTGCACCCATCCCGCAAATAACAGAATATTAAACATAAACAAGTAGTTGCAAAATGCCGGAATTACCCGAAGTCGAGACCACCCTGCGCGGTCTGTCGCCCCATCTGACCAGCCAGCGCATTGCGAAAGTCACCATCCGCAACCCGCATTTGCGCTGGCCCATCCCCGCTAATCTGCCGGGCATCTTGCGCAATCAAACCATACGCAGGCTATATCGCCGAGCAAAATATCTGCTGCTTGAATGCGATAGCGGCACGCTGATCCTGCACCTCGGCATGTCAGGCAGTTTGCGCATCCTGCCCGCGCTTACGCTCCCGGAGAAGCACGACCACTTTGATCTGCAGCTGGCAAACGGCACGCTGATGCGGCTGCGCGACCCGCGCCGTTTTGGCGCAGTGCTGTGGCATGAGGGCGATATTGCACGGCACCCGTTGCTGGCGAGCCTCGGCCCGGAGCCGCTACAGGAAGACTTCAATGCAGCCTATCTTTACCGCGCCACCCGCAAGCGCAGTGCGGCAATCAAGCAGGTGATCATGGACAGCCACACGGTGGTGGGCGTCGGCAATATCTACGCCAGCGAATCGCTGTTCCACGCCGGCATCCGCCCGCAACTCGCCGCCAGCAAACTCAGCCTGCCGCGCTGCGCAAGACTGGTGCAAACCATACGGGCCACCCTCAGCGCCTCCATCGCGCAGGGCGGCAGCACCCTGCGCGACTTTACCGACAGCGACGGCAAGCCCGGCTATTTCCAGCAAAGCTATGCAGTGTATGGCCGCACCGGTGACCCTTGCCGGGTATGCGGCACGCCCATCAAACAGATCGTGCAGGGGCAGCGCTCGACTTTTTATTGCCCTAATTGCCAGAAATAAAATCTTCGCCAGCTGATTTGCAGACTCGCGCGCAGAGGCGCCGCTACGCCTGACCTGCGTGGCAGGGCAGTGCAACATCATCCAAAATTCTGTGGCAACAAGCTGTCGTTTAAAGATCAGGTAATACCCTCTACAGGATTATGCTTATTTATCTTGGAGAGGAAAGTGTCTATTCTTTGCCTCATTGCCAAATCCAGTGCAGTCATTTTTCCCATGCCAAACTCAACACCATATATATATCATGCAATTGATATAAAAGAGTATTTTAGTGACATTTCGGATCAACGATCAGGCAAGACAGCAAGCAGCGCAGGGCAAGCGCGCGATTTTTTCACACAGGGTATCGAGATGAATAGTGTGCCTAATATTGCCCACCCGTTTGCGCAGGTTCCAGCCGCACCCGCTGTCTATTCTCCACGGATGCTGCGCCCTCTGAAACGCGAACATTGCATGGTCAGGCGCGGTTTTTCGGCGGTGGCCGAAGAACTGCTGCCCGTGGCTGAGCTTGCCGTCGAATTGCGCGCCCGTCATGCGAATAAGTTTAAGTACGCTGCCGCCTGACGCCATTTTCCTCAATTTAAAAAAACGGATATGTCATGAGCCAAACTCTCATCCAATTGAAAACCCTTGGCATACCGGGTGTTCCGACACCCATCAATATGTTGCTCAAGGGCTCGATTTACGCAGCCATCCTCGACAGTGTGCCTGCGCACCTGAGCATCATCATTCAGGCGCTCAAATCCAACCTCTCTGCCGGCAACACATGCGTGCTGGTCACACCAATGACACCCCGCGTATTCCTGTCCATGGCAGAAACGTCTGGCGTCGATTTCGGCGAGGACATTGCGCAAAGCAGGCTCTTTCTGTTTTCCCAGCAAGGCGAATACGCGAGCAACATTTTTCGTCACGGCATAAAACGCCTTTTGCAGGAATTTGACTATTTCGGTGTTCCCAAAGGGAGCTTCTTCCTGTTCGACCAAGCAGAAGAACTGTTCACCCTGAGTGACCCGAATATTGCTGTGACACAGGCCAATGATTACGGCGACTGGATGAGATCAATGGAAAACACCTCGCTTTTCCTTTTTCTTGGCAAGGGTGAAAAAAAAACCCGGTCCATTCTGAATTGCTTCAACGGCGTCGTCCAGATCAACCAAAGTAAAACCGGAATCGAATTGCTGGTCGATTTCTGGTATTCACAAGATGGTGCAATTGCGGCAAAAGCATTTCCGGTGTCACTCGACGCGACCGGTCTAATCAGGGTGGATCCTGCGTTAATCCAGACCGCAGACGAAGCCTATCCGGCCGACAGCAGCACCGATGATCACAACACTGTTTTCTATTTTGGCCCCGATTTTGAATCTTTCGCCGCGTCCATCCATCACACGGGAGTATGGATTCCGGTTACAAGTTTTGTCGATTTGATACACCTCAGCAGGAATGCCGCCCGCGCCACGATAATCATCGCGCTGGGCAGCAATTCCGATCTGCAGCAAACAGCCAAAATCGTGCACTACCTGCGACTGGAACGTGGAAACCGGCTGAGAATCGTCATCAGGGAAGCCGGTTTTTCCCTGCGTTACCTGAATGAGTTGCTGTTGCTGCGTTTCGGCGCAAATCTGATTATTCATCAACAGCTTGCAAAGCAGCAACTGCAACTCTTGTGGGAGATGCTTGCCGGACAAACCTACACCCGCAAGATCAGCCAAGACTTCGACCTGACCCATTCCAGCATTCTCTCCAGCAGCTACAAAGGATATGTTGACCTTGTGAACTTTTGCAACGAGTCACTGGGCATGTTCGAAAGAGGAGATATTCTGGATATCCCCCTCGTGCTCATCATCGCCAACTATCACGAACATGCCTCCCCACCTGAAGTTCTTAGCCAGATAACAATAGAGCGAAATGGTGACTTCTTTTCTTCGGATGCTGCGCATTGTTATATTTTTATTCATGCGTGTGCGGAAGAGAATATCGCCGCCGCACTTTCACGTATCACCGGGGATAAGCAGGCATCACTGTTTCCAGAAATCCGCTTTATCACTGCAAAGGAAAGCATACGTGAAACGCTCCTCTCCATAGTGCAATCCGGCGATATCGCTTTAGTGCCCGATTTCAGCGAGGCCATCGCGCAGTTAAATCCCGGCTATAAGCCCATTGATGCAAACAACGCGATCACAGCAACCTCCCCAGCCGTGGGAGCCCCCCTCATCACCAACGCAGCAGAACTCGACCCGGATCCAGCGGAAACTGTTCCAATCGAAGATACACTGATGGCCAGCTCAGCAGCCATTGCGAACCCTCATCCCGCGGGGCATTACCGGAAAACCCAGAAACGGAATAGAAATACAATCATTTTGCAGACATGATGAATCGACGCTCCCCCCCAAGGTTCTGCTCTGAAAGCATGAGAACCTCAAAAACAATTTGGAGTGCAGCCATCATTTTTGGAATGCTTTGTACTTCTGCCTATGCTGCTGAAAATATCGAACCGCCAGTGTCCACAGCCGAAGCCACGCTCAAGGGTAAATTCGACACGGGAGACTACTGGTCAGTAGGCAGCGATGGCCTGGATTTTCTGGCAAAAGAACCGGGCAACAACGAGCTTCGCATGCTAGTGGCCAACAGCCTGGCGTGGACCGGGCGCTATGCAGACGCAATTAGCCAGTATCAAATGCTGGCAGGCACAACCCTGTCGGACAGTGCAGCGCTCGGTTTGGCCAACGTCTACCGCTGGAGTGCGCGGCCTGACCTGGCGAGTCCGCTGTACCTGCAAATACTGACATCCGAGCCTGACAATCTTGACGCGCTTGACGGCTTGAACAGAATAAATCGCGAGCTTCGCCCCAGAACAGACATCACGCTCGGCACAAAAAGCGACTCGAATTCCGTAATGCAGAACAGCATCGTTCTCAACCACTCGTGGCGCGGCGACAATCGTGCGCTGCAATATGGGCTCTCGCTCAACACGAGTCGCTACACGCTCGCGGATGTGGACACTCACCAGAGGGAAATCGGTTTCAGCGTCGAACATGCAGACATCGCAATGGCCCCCAGGCTCGAGCTATCCTTTCAGCAGGAACCTGTTAGCAAAACATTTGGGGCATTGCGCCTCAAACTTGCTGATACGCCGGATCTTCATGTAACAATCGGTCATATCAACTGGGGCAATATGGTTTTTCAACCGCAAGCCCTGCTTGCCGGACTGGATGCCACGCAAGTCGGCGTAGACGGCAGCCTGATCACACGCCCAGGCACGCTCAGCGCAGCTTTCAACAACTATCAGGTATCTGACGGAAACCAGGTCCAGGATTCAATCCTGCGGTTTTCCCCTTCATGGCGTCCTGCGAACTCGAATTTCAGATATTACATCGGACTTTCAGGACGCATTGCTGAAAAAAATGTTCCGATTTACTGGTCGCCCAACATGGGATATCTGAGCACTGACATCGGGTTCACCAATGAATGGTCCACGAGCACGGGCGATTATTCAATTTATGGACAGCGCGGTTTCGGCAGCGGGGGCGAAGCACTAAACTCCTACAATATTGGATTTGCCGCCAAACGCTACATCGACCGCGATTGGGCTGCATTGCTTAGCGCGGGACAGCTCGAGAATCTGCGCACCGACGCTTATCGTTCAAATTATTTAACGTTCGGTATTGAAAGACTCTGGTGACTCGAAAAATGGAGACCCGGAAAATGGTAACGCGGAAAATCTGGATAGCGTTGGCGGCATTGGTTTTTGTCGGCCCCGCCGCATTCCTGCTCTTACGGGGCTGGTATTCACACATCACCGATTTCTTATCGGATATTCCGTTTGTCACAACCGTCAGCGAGTATTTGACCCTGTTCATGGTTATCCTCGTGATACGTTACTTCCTCCTGATCATGTTTTCCTATCTGGAGCATCTCGACAACATCAAAAAGAACGAAATAGCAAAAACGACAGGAGGGGCGACGCCGGAATCGGACCACAAGCTGCCCTTCATCACGATCGTCGTACCGGCCTACAACGAAGGCAGGATCATACAGACTGCAATTCGCTCGCTGCTCGAAATCGATTATCCCCATTATGAGGTGCTCGTCGTTGATGATGGTTCTACCGACGACACCTATGAGCGCGCATGCGAAATGATCAACGTGACCGACAAATGCATCGTCACCGTCCTCACGAAAGCCAATGCGGGCAAGGCCAACGCACTTAATACCGGAATGGGCCACGCGAAGGGCGATTTCATACTCAACATGGATGGCGACAGCAAGCTTTCCCCGAATACGCTACGCGACTGCATCAGACATTTCGATGACCCCAAAATTGGCGCCGTCGCCGGAAACGTCAAGGTCGTAAACAGGGACAATGCGATCACCCGGGTGCAGGCGCTCGAATATGTCGAAGGCCTGGCGCTGTTGAGAAAAGCGCAGAGTTATGCCCGCATGGTCAACATCATCCCCGGGCCGCTTGGCATGTTTCGCAAAAGCGCACTACGGCAAGTTCGCGGTTATGACGACGATACCTTTGCCGAAGACTGTGACCTGACCCTTAAGCTCCTGTTCGAAGGCTGGCATATCATTTACGAACCCAGAGCGATAGCCTGGGTCGAGACGCCCAGCCATATGATCGACCTGCTCAAACAACGTTACCGCTGGACACGCGGCATACTCCAGGCAATCAAAAAACACGCCTGGAGCCTACGGCACCCCCACAAGGCAGGCGCAAACGGCTTCATCCTCTGGTACATGCTGTTTGAGGGTGTGTTGTGCCCGATATCCAATGTGACCGGCAACATATTTTTTGTCTGGGTGGGTTTCAAATACGACCTCACTATCCTGGTCGCATTTTGGTGGCTGCAACTCACCATCCTTGACCTTGCCACCGCAGCGTATTGTGTCATCATCGAAAAGGAAGACACCCTGCTCATCGTCTATGCCCTGGTACTTCGTATCTTCTATCAATTGTTCGTTGACGTGGCGAAAATCCTCGCGAGCATCGAAGAGTTGGCGGGCGCAAAAATGAGCTGGGGCAAACTTGAACGGGAGGGTAAATTATGATGAATCTGGCTTCTTTTTTCTCAACCACAGTCCTGGTAACCACCATTGCCACACTGGTTCTGGCTATAGCCGCTTACTTTGCATACAAGCTCAGGGAATGGCGAAAGCCGAAATCCTCCGGCGGAGCAAAAACCACGATTGATGAACCGTTCGAACCGATCTTTCTGAAGCGGCACATGCCCAATGACACAGCCCAAGATGAACACGGCAATTCATAAAAGCAGGGGAATTTTCGCCCGGCTCAGAAATTCTCCGCTGTTTTTCATGCCCCTCTTGTTGGTGGGGGGGTTCGCGCTGGCATCCCTGGCCTACACGCTCATCATGGAAAGCGATGCCGGGAGCAACCATGGTCGGCAACGGTGGGTTGCCTCTGCGTACCAGAATATGAACGCTGGCAATGCCGCGCCAAGCGCCGCAAGCAGCAACCCATTGAATATATGGAAGCCGGACAATCCGCATCAGGTGATCTCTGCCGTCAAGGTGGCGTCTTCAAATACCTATCTTTTCAATTCAAAAAAGACACGTGAGTATTTCTCTTCCACCGGAAGCAATTATGATCTGTCGCTGGATCAGTGGCACTATTATTTCCAGGCCAGGGGGGCCAAGTACCTCGATATTCACGATGCCGACCTGACACCCACGCTGAAACCGGGCATTCTGATTCTGCCGTCGACCGTTGTGCTCAGTTCAAAGGAGCGCTCAGCCATTCAGGCATTTGAAAAACGGGGCGGGAGCGTACTTGCCACATGGGCGACTGGTGCCAGAGACGGCGATGGTGAATGGGCGGGCTATGACTTCCTGCAAAAGCAATTTGACATCAAGGTAAGCGGGGAATTTGCAGCGCAGGATAAGGAAAAATTTCTCATCGTATCTGGTGAAACGCCCGTCGCCTCGTCACTGCCCTCGGGGTTTCGAATCTGGCTGGGGCTTGCTGATGTCCACGACCGCCCGTTGCGGGTTTCCGGTGGCGGCCATATCGCCGGGCGCTTCATGGATGGCCTCCGCATACCCGGTAAAGTAGATGCCAATGAGGCTATCGTTTACACGGAGTCGGGCTCATCGAGACGGGTTTATTTGGCGTTTGCAGAAAACTCATGGCGCTTTGAGCAGGCAAACATGTACACGCTGCTCGATGATGTGCTCGACTGGCTCCGCCGCCGCCCTGACACCTATCTTGCCAACTGGCCATACCCTTATCGGGCCGCCCAAATCCTCGAAATGGATACGGAGCAAGACTTCACCAAAGCGATAAACTTCGCGGATACCCTCGATGCAAATGGCTTTCAGGGAACCTTTTATAGCCTGACTTCTGTCGCCACCAGATACCCTGATATCGTCAGGCATCTCGAACGCAATCATGAAATCGCCTATCACGGCGACGTGCACGATGCCTTCAAAGGCCTGCCCAGAGAAACGCAATCCAAAAGACTGGATGCAATGCAGCAGGATCTGCGGCCATTGGTGACCGAACCCTCCAGGCTGCGAGGATTCCGCCCGCCCTATGAGCTGGCGGATCAGGTTGTCGAGTCCCTGCTTTTTGAAAAAGGATTTGGCCACATTCTCGCCAATGCAGACGGAACCGAGGCAATGCTGCCCTATCTCTCCCCTGTTTCGCCCAAGGACTTCCGGAATGGCCTGATTGTTCTGCCGAGAACGCAACGCGATGATATGAACTTTAACGCGGAAAAATTCAGCACTCAGGACATGTTAAAAGCCATGCAGGACGACTTCGATCTGGCGCATGAATACGGGGCGCTCGGGGCGCTGAGCCTGCACAGCCAGCATTTCGAGCTCGATACGCCTGTAGCAAAATCTACGGCAGAGTTTCTCAGCTACATCAAGTCATCCCGCAACAAAACCTGGATAGCCCCTAGCGGAACAATCGAATCATGGTGGCGTAATCGCGCCCTGTTCAAATCGGAACTTAGCGGCAGCCCTGCAAAAATGCAGTTGGATATCACGATTGAAAAGCCTGGTATGCACTGGAGCACTGCTCTTGTAATTTCAAACCCTGCCAAAGGGTTGCAGCCAAGAATCAGGAATAAAAAAATCGGCAAGACGCTGCCTTTGCTAGTACCGCTCGATGATTACCAGACTGCCATTGTCTTTAACGCCCTTGAGCCGGGCCACTATAGCTATTACCTGAGTTACTAGGCGCCTTGCGAGAATGCGGCGGACGGAAATGGCTGCGCAGCAAATCCTGAAAATTGCCAGCGTCGTAACCCAGAGAGAACACGGCAACTCCCGCAAGTCGCTGTTTTTTTATGAACTCAAATTTTGCCGACAGACTCACCTCATCTTCAAACCACCCCTGAAACCAGCCAGTTTCATCCCTGTAAACGTAATAGGGCGATCCCGTTGCCGGATCACGCCGGCTGCCGTATTGCCTGATGCGCTCTACCGCTGAAGCCTTTACGGCAGGAACAAGATCGATCGGCAGCGGGGCAAAACTGATTTCACTGCCCGCGCCACGGGTCAGTGCTCCCACAGCATCACTAGCCGTCGGCCATTCGTAGCCGAAAAATGGAACCGACATCATGATTTTGTGGCGCGGAACACCTAAGGAGAGAAAATAGTTGAGCGAGGATTCCCAACTGGCCGCCATGCTCCCATCCAGTTGCGCTACCGGGCCTGCTTTCGGACTTTCCTTCCAGTGCGCATCGTAGCCCTGAATGACAATATAGTCCGGAATCAAGAGCGATTTCCTGTCATATAGACCCGCTCTATCTTCCGAAAGGACGAAAAGGCTGAGAGCCTTTTTCTTGGCGGCAAGCCCACGCTTTATTGATTTCAAAAACAGACGAAATCCCGTCGAACTCGTGACCGACACCGCGCTAAAAATCTCAACATCAAGTTGCAGGCCGCTGGAGCCTGCCTGCTGAACCATGGCGAGCATGTCGGCCTGTAGCAATTCTCGCTGGTTTGGGTCCGAAAAAATTCGTTCAAACTCTTTTGCATCGAACAGCGTGAACGTTGGCTGCAAGCGTGTGCCACTTTTTTTCGCAGCGACAATCAGCTGCTGCCATTTCCCGGGCCAGTCAATCGCATGCAGATTCCGCCCCTCACCACTGACCGGAACATCAAAGAACAGCACCTGATTAAAAAGTCCCAGGTCGATTTTTCGCCACTCATCCTTCATCCAGTAGGGGTAGTAACCCCATATCTGGTAATGCGGGGATTTATCCCTTTCATTTCTGGCCCCACCCTCTCCGGCATAAAGGATCAGAGAAAATATGAGGAGTGCAATCCCGCTGCGAACTCTTCCTTTAAACAGCATTCTTGCCCCTCACAGACCGAATTCAATGATTTTTGATTATAGGCCTCAAAACAAAATAAACCCAATGCATCATCCTGAATCCGCTTAATGATCCAGCGTCATCAGCCGCTTGAGCTGTGCGAAGAAAGTTTCATTCTTCCGGAGCTCACATCGCGATCACTGATATTCCGGTGCAGAGTAAATCTGCCAGGCAACATCCCTTGCATCTGCATTGATACTGTGTGAGATTTTCGAAGCGTAGCGTTTGGGCAACAGCTAACCTTCCAACTGCAAGTCGGGCCAGGTTGAACGCCAGATCGTTCCGGCTTTCTTGATTCGAGCACCGGGTTCTGAAAGTCTCCAATCACGACGCAGAGCAAGACCTTCTACACAGTGGTGTGGATCACCGCTCGCCCCCCTGCAGGCATTTGCCCGCTTATCACGATCCCGCACTCTCGACGGCGAAATCGTCGTTCAGTACTGTCTGCGGCTACGACTCAGGGCGCAAGCGTCATGGCATAATCATCTGTTACCAGCGTGCCCACGGTCGAAAGGTACAAGCCAAAACTGAGGTGCGTCGCCCCGGCGGGTATTGCTGGCGTGGTGTAAACGGCCTGCGTCCAGTTGGTGGTAGCGGCGACACTGGGACTTGCCGTCCAATACCGCCAGGCACCCGCGCTGGTCCGGTAAAACACCACAAAAGCCGACGGGACTGTCGATTTGTACCAGGCGCTGAGTGTGTATCTCGCCCCGGGTGTGACCGCAGGAGCGCACGCCCCGGAATCTTGCGTCTGTACGAGTTTGCGGTCGCCGCTGCTTAGACTGGTTACCTGCAACGACTCGGCGAAATTGCCGCTGTGGACGCCGCTGGTGACGCGGGTCCACACGAAAGTATTCGTGCCGTAGCCGCCGAGTATCCAGCAGTCTGGAATTCCATTGCTATTAGCGTCGAGCTCCAGCGACGGATTGGAAACCAGGTTCTGGCTGAGATTGCTCACCGTCACCGTGACCGCGGTCGAGGTGGCGGTGTTGCCTGCCACATCCCGCGCCACCGCCGTCAGGGTATGGGTCCCGTTGGTGGCGGTAGTGGTGCTCCACGAGATCGAATACGGCGAGGCCGTGGCTTCGGTTCCCAGATTTACGCCATCGAGCCTGAACTGCACACCGGCGACGCCGACATTGTCAGCGGCGTTGGCCGAGACCGCGACCGTGCCGGAGACCGTGCCGGCTGCGGGCGCGGTGAGCGCAACCGTGGGCGGTATGGTATCCACGACCAGATTGCTCACTGTCACGGTAACCCCGCTGGAAGTGGTAAGGTTGCCCGCCGCATCACGCGCCACCGCCGTCAGGATATGGGTCCCGTTGGTGGCGGAAGCAGTGTTCCAGGAGATCGAATACGGTGACGCCGTGTCTTCGGTTCCCAGATTGACGCCATCGAGCCTGAACTGCACACCGGCGACGCCGACATTGTCGGCGGCGTTGGCCGAGACCGCGACCGTGCCGGTAATCGTGCCGGCTGCGGGCGCAGTGAGCGAAACCGTGGGCGCGGTGGTATCCGAATTATTCACGGTAACGGTGACCGCAGTCGAGGTAGTAGTGTTGCCCGCCGCATCTCGCGCCACCGCCGTCAGGGTATGGGTCCCGTTGGTGGCGGTAATGGTGCTCCAGGAGATCGAATACGGTGACACCGTCACTTCGGATGCCAGATTGGCGCCATCGAGCCTGAACTGCACGCCGGCGACAGCAACATTGTCGGCGGCGCTGGCCGAGACGGTGACCGTGCCGCTAACCGTGCCGGCTGCGGGCGCGGTGAGCGAAACCGTGGGCGCGGTGGTGTCGGGCGTCCCCCCCACCTTTTGCAGCGAATAATCATCCGTCGTCAGCGTGCCGACAGCGTCAAGAGCGATACCAAAGCTGATATTTTGAGCGCCTGACGGCGGTGTCCCGGGTAAGAAGGTCATCTGTGCCCAGCTCGCGGATGCGGGTAACAGCGGACCATCCCGCCAATACTGCCAAACGCCGCCTGAATCGCGATAGAACAAGACGGGAATCACCGGAGTGTTGGATTTGTACCAGGCGCCAAGCTGGTAAGAAGCACCGGCTTCAATCGGCGGCGCACAGCCTCCGTTAGGCTGGCCTGTATCCAGCGTCGTGACCAGCTTGCGATCTCCGCTGCTATAGGCCGTGACCTGTAGTTGCTCTGCAAACGATCCCGCATGGGCGTCAGTCGTGCGTGTCCATGTCGCGGTGTTGGTTCCGTAACCGGCACGCTGCCAGCAATCCGCCTGGCTGTTTGCGTCCTGATCCGACTCCAGCGAGGGGTTGACCAACAGGTTGGAACCCATCGTCGGTGGCGGAGGTGGGGGGGGGAGAACTCCTGTCATCACCTGGTTGACCGTCCGCACAAACGTGGAATTCGATTCGCGCGCCTGCAGCCACGTCAAGAAGGCGTCCAGCGTGGCTGGCGTCACCGCATAAATATCGCCGCAGCCATTGCACACGCGATGAAATACCAGGGGCACCCAGCCGCCGTTGGTTTCTGCCTGGGTCACCCATGTTTTCAACTCAGCCAGGGTAGTGGTGGACAGGACCGACTCGTGCGTCTGGACATAGTACGGATTGCCTGGCGGGATGGCTTCTGCCGCAGTGCAGCCTGGGCAATCTGTGGCACTCAGGAGGCCGCCAACCGTGCGTGCGCTGGTATACGTGCCGACACCGGGGCAGCCCGCTGCGAGAATGCTTTGCGTGGTCGGGCCGGTCGATGCATAGGGATAGGCAAACGCGTGAATCTGGCCGGGATACCAGGTATTGAGTGTCTGCATATCATTGCAGATTGCGGCACGCTGCGCCGCATCGGACAGCGTGGCAAGGTCGACATGGTCTATGGTATGCCCCCCGATCTCGTTGCCATCGGCATAGAGCGCGTCGAGCTCGGCCTTCGTCAGGTAGTCACTGCCCTGACCAATCATGTTGGAGTTGACATAGAAAGTAGCTTTCATGCCGTGACTTAGCAGAATGCTGCGTACCTGTGACTGCGTCAGGCCGTCGTCAAAAGTCAAGGATACGATGGTCTCCGCAGCCATAGCCACTGCGGATGCCATCAGCGCCACGGCCAACAGCGCACACATCAACAACAGGTTGAAAACAGACAGCCCCCCTCGACCCCTGGTCCGCCCCGATGCAGTTCCCGCACATTCCGCCACACTCACGGCGTTCGTCAAAGACATGTCTGATGTGTTCATGTTATTGCACCTCAATGATGGTGTGTGCAGGCTGCGCAAGGTGCCTGGATCCGTTGTCTGGCGAGACGGCCGATACCAGCGAATATGTCCCAGGCAAGCCGAACGTCAATCGCAGTTGCCATGTCTTGTTCAATCCTGCCGGTATTGCAAAACCGCCTCGTCTGTGACGCTCTCGATGAGAGGCTACCCCCTCGGTACCAATGGCGCCCATTACCCCGCCCTCGACCATGCCGAGGATGACGGGCTTCCATGCTCCTCCCTCCTGTACCTCGACCTTGACGTTGTCGGGACTCAACTCGCGATGCCCGACAGCGGAGCGATGGTCTTTGTCATGGATAATCAGGCGCAACCGGGCATTGGGCGCCTCGGTCCCGGGATTGAGCAGGCTTACGCTGATACCGACGAGCGTCACGCCCGCTTGCGCAGTGGGCGGTGCGATCAGCTGGAGAACCAGCATGCGCGGATCGGGCTTGGTCGAAGCCGCCGCCTCAGCGGGCGGCACGTCCCGGAAATTCTGTGCAGTGATTGTCGCCGTCGCACTGACAGGAGCGGGTACACCTGCGCTTTTTTCGCCCCCCCCGCTTCCATCACCACATGCTGCAACGGCGATACTGAAAAGTATTCCAAAAAATAATTTAGCTGTTTTCAATCTTTATCTCCCGGGGAAATATTTTGGTATTGCAAAGCGAAAACATTAATACAAGAATCAACATTAAAAAATAAGAAGATTCGTTATTTGAGGATAGGGATTTTCCTTGTTCTGCGTGAGGGCGAATCAATAGCGCAACCATCACATCGTTGGCAACTTTTCACAACAAGCCGACTTGCCAGACAGCCGGCTCCGCGGCGGTACACGAATCGTGCTGCGACTGGCAGCAGACAGTCCGCAGCCGCGCAATGCATTACCCGCGGTTGGGAAATTTTTTCTGGTGCATGAGAAATAGTAAAGTAGAAGCTGCTGCGGAAATATAAGAAGAATTGCCCAATCGCTGATACGGCGAGTCCCTATTCACAGTAAGGTGGCGCTACAGGCAACCGCGGAATCAGTGCTTTTTTTTAGACAGCGGGCAAAATAAAAAAAGTCTGCGACTGATTCATACAATTGCAACACGATCTTGGGTAAAATCATCAAGAGTTAGCCACGGCAAAAACCAAGGGTTATCCATACCAAATACCAAATAACTGTTTAAACCAGATGACACCGATTACAAGTTCTATCGAGGAACAAAAAACAGCTTTGTCTGCCAAGCTGGTTGCGCCCATGGAGCAGCTGGCAAAAAAATGCGCTGACATATGGCCTGACAAGGCCGGGCTCGATCGCGTGCTGCAGGAAGGTTTGTCCTCCATTCCGTTGTGCCGCCTGGCATATGCCATAGATCCTTCTGGCACGCAGATCAGCGCCAATGTTTCAGCGCAGGGACTGAGCGAGCGCTTCTACGGACAGGACCTGTCTCATCGCCCGTTTATGACCAATGTGCTGCCGAGCCGTGGTTTTATCCTGTCCGATGTGTATGTAAGCCGGGGCACAGAACGCCCGACGGTTACCGCCGTGCTGGCTGTGTTGAAAGACGAACGTGTCGCCGGCTTTATCGCCGCCGATTTCGACCTGCGCGACCTGACCCTGGATGACACACGCCCGTTTGCAGCGCCCACCTGGCGGCAGATCAAGGGCGATCCCTCAATACGGCAGACCGTGTTCATGCAGCAGCGCGCGATCAGCGACCTCGACCAGCACATAGACGATGTGATCGCCACCATCGATGAACTGATGTGCGAACGCGGCATTTTCCATGTGCAGATACATTTCTCCAGCTCGCGCGCCACGCTGTGGTCGATGGACGATCCCTTCAGCTACCGCGTGCATGTACTGGATGAAATCATTAATCCGGCGGTGTGCCTCGCGTTTAGAAAACAGGCTTACCCGGCGCGGGCAACCGTGCGCCCGGAGCAGGTGCGCAAGGTGCTGGAAAAATTCAGGCAACTGCGCATCGCCGACGATGTCATCTACCTGCGCTCGGGCTCACTCAATATCATCAACGGCATCGTCGGCCTCACCTTCTCCTGCGATGGCTCGCATTACATTCCGGTGGATGAATTTTTGTCGGACGAGTGCAAGTTCTGATTTTTCAAATGAACTTGTAGGGTCGGAAAAGCGCAGCGTGCCCACGGTGGTTATTCACCGGATGAGCCATCGTTAAGTCTATAGTTGCTGCGTGGACACGCCGCGCTTTACCCACCCTACCCGTCTGTTTTTTTTCTGAGCATTCCCTGCCAACACCTGCGACATGTAACGCCTCTGTTACCATCAAACAGTTGCCGCCCATGAACAGTCATGTCACACTTTCCCCTTGTTGCTGCAATGCGCATGGCACTGCTGCCTGCCGTGCCAGTTCAGAGTCAGTCGAGGTTCTTTGATGCATAGTATTTCTCAAGCAAATTTCACCGAATTCCTGAAGCGACACAAGTGGCTCGTGCTGGCCGCCATAGCGCTGCTTGCCGCGGTGTGGTTCTGGCGCCTGCAGGGCGACGCTGTCAATCCCAAGAGTAGCAAAGGAGGAGCCGTGCTGGTGGTCAGCGCAGTTGTTGCGCAGGGCGATGTGTCGGTCAGGCTCACGGCCAACGGCACGGTTTCCGCGCAGCAAACGGTTGAGGTGCGGCCGCAGATCAGCGCCACAATTTATGCCGTGCACATCAAGGAAGGCCAGTTTGTGCACAAGGGCGACAAGCTGTTCACGCTGGACACCCGCGCCGAAGCCGCCAGTCTGAGCAAGGCTGTGGCACAGCTGAACAAGGACCGCGCCGACCTGGTGAACGCAGAACGCAACCTCGAACGCCAGCGCGAACTGTTCCAGCAGAAATTCATTTCACAGGCCGCCTTCGACACCGCGCAGAACCAGGTCGACGGCCTGCGCGGCCAGCTTGCGGTAGACCAGGCGGCGGTTGAAACCAGCCATGTCTCACGCAGCTTCGGCGAGATTACCGCGCCGATTTCCGGCCGCACCGGTGTCATTGCCGTTTACCCGGGCAGCCTGGTGCAGCCTAACGGTGCCGCGCTGGTCAGCATCACGCAGATCGACCCCATCAATGTCAGCTTCACCCTGCCGGAAAACGAACTCGCAGCGCTGCAGCAGGCGCGCGCCACAGGCAGGGTAACCGTCAGCGCCGTCCCCGATGCGGCAGGACAGAAAGGTCATAAAGGCTGGTTGTCATTTATCGATAACGCGGTCGATACCGCAAGCGGCACCATCCGCGTCAAGGCGGAGTTTGCCAATGCCGACAACCAGCTGTGGCCGGGCATGTTCGTCAGCGTGTCGCTTGCCCCGCGCTTGCTGGCCGGCGCACTCACGGTGCCGGTGCAGGCGGTGCAGATCGGGCCGGAGAAAAAATTCCTGTATGTGATCGGCGAAGACAGCAAGGTGACAGCCGTGCCGGTCAGTGTGCGCCTGATCCAGGACGGCTTCGCCGTGATCGAGGGCGTTGCAGCGGGCACGCGTGTGGTGGTGGAAGGCGCGCAGAATATCAGGCCGGGCAGTGTCGTGAGCGAAGCCGGTGCTGAAAAGAATTCGAATAAAAATACTGACAATGCCGCCGCGAAACCCAACCGCGCAGAACAGCCATGAAGCTGAAAACGGCAGTTGGCTACACCATTGAGGCCGGAAGAATCAGAAAAGGATTTTTCTTTATATTCATGTTCGTCAATTGGATGATTTGCTACCGGGCGTACAGCATCTTCATCGCCGCTCAGCGAGTAGGGTGCGCCGTGCGCACCATGGTGCGCACGGCGCACCCTACATTACCTCATCTCGCCCAAATGCCGGATTTACCATGAACCTCTCAGAGCTCTGTATCCGCCGCCCGGTGATGACCGTGCTGCTGTCTGCCGCAGCCATCCTGGCCGGCGTCCTCTCATATGGCGGCATCCCCATCGCTGCACTGCCGAGTTACGACACGCCCACCATCTCGGTCAATGCCACGCTGCCCGGCGCCAGCCCGGAAACCATGGCGTCCTCGGTGGCCACGCCACTCGAACGCCAGTTCTCCACCATCTCCGGCCTGTCCGTCATCAGCTCGACCAGCACGCTTGGCAACACCTTGATTACATTGGAATTTGATCAGGATCGCAATATCGATAGCGCCTCCATCGATGTGCAGGCGGCGCTGCTGCGCGCGCAGCGTTCGCTGCCGACAGAGATGACCCTGCCGCCCTCCTACCAGAAGGTCAACCCCGCCGACGCACCGGTCATTTTCCTCACGCTGACCTCGCCATCGATGCCGCTGTCGGAACTGAACAGCTTCGCCAGCGACCTCATTTCGCCGACACTCTCCACGCTTAAGGGTGTGGCGCAGGTCAATATCAACGGCCAGAAAAAATATGCCGTGCGCGTGCGCGTGAGCCCCGAGGCGCTCGCCACCCGCAACCTCACCGTCACCGACATTGCCAATGCCTTGAATACGGCCAATGCCAATTCACCGCTGGGCACGCTCGAAGGACCGCGCCAGACCCTCATCATCCAGGCCAACCGCCAGCTCAGAAACGCCGCGGCGTTTGCCAACCTGATTGTGGCCACCGCACCCGGCGGCGCGCCGGTGCGGCTGTCCGATGTGGCGGTGGTGGAAGACAGCGTGGAATCGGTGAAGACCGCAAGCTGGGCCAACGGCGAGCGCGCCATCACCCTGTCGGTGCAGCGCCAGCCGGGTGCCAACACCGTCGCCACGGTGGATGCGATCAAGGCGGCGTTTCCCGGGCTGATTGCGCAAATGCCGTCATCGGTGCAGCTCAAGCTGCGCAACGACCGCTCGGTGTCGATCCGCAACTCCATCCACGATGTGCAGGTCACGCTGGCGATCACCGTTGCGCTGGTCGTGCTGGTGATTTTCCTGTTCCTGCGCAAGGCCAGCGCCACCTTTATTCCGGCGCTGTCGCTGCCGATCTCGCTGCTCGGCACGGTGGCGCTGATGTACGCCTTCGGCTACAGCCTCGACAATATTTCGCTGCTCGCCATCACCCTTGCGGTGGGGCTGGTGGTGGATGACGCCATCATGGTGCTGGAGAACATCGTGCGCCATGTCGAAAATGGCGATGCTCCGCTGCAGGCCGCGCTGCAGGGCTCGAAGGAGATGAGTTTCACCATCCTGTCGATTTCGCTGTCGCTGGTCGCGGTGTTCATCCCGATCTTCTTTATGCCCGGCGTGATCGGTCTGCTGTTCCATGAGTTCGCTGCAGTGGTGGCAATCTCGGTGCTGATGTCGGCCATCGTGTCGCTCACGCTGATCCCGATGCTGGCGAGCCGCTTCGTGGTGCAGCACGAAAGCGCAGGGCGCGGCATGCAATGGACCGCCTGGTTTGAGCGCGGCTTCGGCAAAGTCCACGCCTACTACGAACGCGCGCTCGACTGGGCACTGGCTCACCACCGCACGGTGCTGGGCATTGCGCTCGCCACCTTCATCGCCACCGTCGCGCTGTTTATGCTGCTGCCCAAGGGATTTTTCCCCAACGAGGATATCGGCCAGGCCATCATCACGGTGGAGGCGGTCGAGGATATTTCCTTCCCCGCCATCACCGAGCTGCTGCAGCGCACCGGCGATGTGGTGCGCGCCAACCCCGCTGTCGACACCCTGCTCATCTTTGCCAGCGACAGCAACAGCGGGCGCATGTTCATGAGCCTCAAGCCGCGCGGCGAGCGCCCAAACATCGACAAGGTCATCGAACAGCTGCGGCGCGAGGTGCGCGTTATCCCCGGTGTAAATGTCTTCATCAACCCAATCCAGAACCTCAGGCTGGGCGGCCGCATCAGCAAGAGCCGCTACCAATACATCCTGCGCAGCGTGCGCGCCGAAGACCTGCGCACAGCGTCCGACGGCCTGATGTCGCGCATGCGCGACGATGCCCTGTTCCGCGATGTCTCCAGCGACTCGCAACTGAAGGGCTTGCAGGCGCGCCTCAACATCAACCGCGACAAGGCCAACCTGCTGGGCGTCACTATTGCGGACATCCGCTCCGCGCTCTACAGCGCTTTCGGCGAGCGCCAGGTCTCGACTATCTACACCTCCAGCGACAGCTACCAGGTCATCATGCAGGCTGCGGCCGAGGACCGCACCGATGAAACCGCCTTCGGCAAAATCTATTTGCGCGCGAAGAACGGCACGCTGGTGCCCTTATCCAGCGTCGCCACCGTCGAGCGCGAAGTGGGGCCGCTCGCGATCAATCACGCGGGCCAGCTTGCGGCAGTGACGGTTTCCTTCAATCTCGCCCCCGGCGCGGCGCTGGGCGATGCCGCCAAGCACATCGCCCAGTTCAAGCACGAGCTCAATATGCCGGTGAGCATACTCACCAGCTACGGCGGCGATGCCGCGGCGTTCCAGTCATCGCAGACCAGCCAGATCGTGCTGATCGCGGCCGCCCTGCTGGTGATCTACGTGCTGCTGGGCGTGCTGTATGAAAGCTACATCCACCCGCTCACGATTCTCGCCGGCCTGCCGTCCGCCGCCGTCGGCGCGCTGGCCATGCTGTGGCTGTTCAACATGGATCTTTCCATCATCGCGATGATCGGCATCCTGATGCTGATCGGCATCGTCAAGAAAAACGCCATCATGATGATCGACTTCGCGCTCGATGCGCAGCGCAACGGTGGCATGGCGCCGCACGAGGCGATCCGCACCGCCTGCCTGCTGCGTTTCCGCCCGATCATGATGACCACCTCCGCGGCTCTTATGGGCGCCCTGCCGCTCGCCCTTGGCCTGGGCGCGGGCGCCGAGCTGCGCCAGCCGCTGGGCCTCGCGGTGGTGGGCGGCCTGCTGTTCTCACAGGTGATCACGCTGCTGATCACGCCGGTGATTTACCTTTATCTCGACCGCTTTTCGGGGAAAGGGCCGCTGAAACTTGCGGGTGATTGAATAGAAAACGTGGGCACGCGTTACTTTGCCCACCCTACAAAATTCACACCTAACGCTATGACGCACCACCGTAGGGTGGGCAAAGCGCAGCGTGCCCACGCAGACCCCGCAAAAAATTCGCCAATACTCAAGTGTCATGCCGCAATTGCCGGTGGCGGTGTCAATGTCTTTTCCCGCTATGAAAATGGCAAAACGAGATCTGTCGCCGCTGTGGTCAACTTGTGTCGCTTGCTGGACAAACATCCTGAGCTGATCGATGAACTTACGGTTTAATTAGAATTCATCTTTTCACATTTAATTGCGATGCTGACCCCTTTAGCTATTGCGTAGCCGTTTTTCTATTGGATAGTTACATTTATTGAGTTTTGTAGCTCATCAATAGTTGTTTTATATGCAATATCTTCCAGATTTCCAATGCTGAATATTCTGCAATCTAAATTTTCTTTTGGAACAAATACAAATCTATACTCATTTTGATACGCATATATGCTTCTTTTTTTAAATATCGCATTCATGCCAGCAAATAATGCTGTTTGGCTTTTCTCCTCAAAATATTCAACAAAACCATGATGCACATTCTCGTCGGAATATTCCTTTACTCTACCTATAAATTCTTTCACATTAGTGATGACAATCGCAACATTTCCAAGTTCAGAGGATACTTTATTATCAATTTCGATTTGCTTGCTTAGTTTGTTATTGATTTCTTTTTGCAGTGCAAGCCTTTCTTCCTCGGTTGAGTATTCAAATTTAAAATCATCAATTGCTATTGCATACATGCAATAGACATTATGGAAGTCGTATTCCGTTGACTGTATTACTGTTGGGGCAGCTAAATCATTTTCTTTGATTATAATTTCATTGGGAACTCCCTCAATGCTCTTTTCTAATTTTAGGGTAATTATGGCATCTTTGGGTTGAATCCAATGAGTTAATCCTTCATATCTATCGCCTCTTGTTTCATTGTCTTCGATTTCTTTAAACTTCTTCAATGCTCTGCAATACATCTCACCACTATTCAAAAATGAGTCAGCATGGACTTCATCGATTTTATTGAATATTTTAACAAGGCAATAAATAATTTTCTTCATTCTATTTTCTCTGGCTAAAAATCAATTATGGGTTTTTTGATGCTCATATCAGACGGAAATACAGGGTGAAGTGCATCAGGATTAATTCTCAACGCCATTTCAACGAACTCCCTATCTTCCTCAAATGTGTGAAGAATATTGAATTTTTTTACGCCGATTTTTTCTGACCTTCTAGTATCGTATAAACTTTTTCCTCTGAAATTTATGGTTCTCATAAATAGTGAGTACAAGTTATAAACAAAGCGACTATTTAGTTCATCAATTTTTGATGTAACAAGTGGGCTTTTGGTTATATTTGGAACTACTTTTAGTAGCTCAATCAAATCATTTTTCTTTGCCTTTTGCGGAAGCGTCAATTGGTTTTCCGCACATAGGGCTTTAAGCTCACTGGCGTTTAATTGACTAAGTGCATCTTCGCTCGTTGCTGGAACAAATTCATTTTTCTTTGGAAAGTTAGACGGAAACTTTCCAAGTTTTTCAAATGTACTGCTCCATTCTTCATACTCTTTCCATTGCCATTTTCTGCCTTTGAAATATTTCTCCCATACGATAGAGTGGTAACCTCCCATATTCAAGAAACCTCCATCACATTTTTTTATAATGAAATTAATTTCCTTGGCCTCATTTTGTGATAGACCAGATATATCCGAGATCATTTCCTTAAAAATTTCGTCATAGCATTCAAAAATTTCATTCTCTGGTTTTATTGTTGGCATCGAATTGTTGGAATTAATCTGAATGCCGTTTTCGATAACAGGTTCTTCTTTTTTTCTAATTGATTTAAAAAATCCAAAAATTCCCATTATTTCTCCTATTGATATTTTCATAAAAGATGACAGCTTTAAATCCATCCTCCCCTCGAATGGCACTTACTTCGTATAAATCAATGGGTGAGACTCCATTGATTACACTCACCCGCACCATCCAATTCATTCTCACACACAAACATGGTCACGCGTAATACGTAATATCGGGGGCATTTCAATCATACGCCCACTCCCCCACCGCCATCCCTGACAATTTTTCCTAAAAAAAATTGAGGACGGAGTCCCATTTGACATCCAGGCATCTCTGCACTATTTCAACGGCAAATAGATATCCGTAATCAGATCGTGCTCTGCTGTCTCCGGCATCAAGTTCAGGTAGTGAAAATACAAAGGGAAATCGCGCAGGTTTTCTCCGCTTTTTGGCAGCCATTCGCGGTACAGCGGGTAGATGCTCTCCCCTATCCTGTCATGTGAGCCATGATGGCGCACCACCGCACAGCGGCCTCCGGGAATTACCCTGTTCTGCACACCTTGTGGGTTATCGGGAATGTCCTCTGTTACCGAACCGCAAATGCCGAATTTGAATTTATCCGGCTCTGTGGTGTCGGGGTTGTCGTAGACGATACCGAAAGACTTGCTGGATTGAACCGGGGATAGGCCGCTGGTCTTGCGCCAGTCGATAAATATTTTTACCGAATCATTGACCAGGTCAGGCGGGCCATAGTGCTTGAGCATGGCGACCTTGATGGGTTCGCAGTTTACGATTTTAACTTCCATGTTATTTCTCCTCTCTCTGATTGGGAATTTGTACTGCTCTTTCCAGTGTTGCCATGCCGGGTTGTTTCTAAATTCAGAAGGCGTTTGTCCGAAGGTGTTTTTAAAGGCGCGCGAAAACGATTCCGGGTTTTCAAAACGCGCATCCAGTGCAATGTCGGTGATTCTTTCCTCCCGGTTGAAGACGAGCCTGTAGGACGCGCGTTTCAGCCGCACCAGCTGGACATATTTGAACACGCTGATGCCGGTGTATGCAGAGAACTGGCGATGAAAGTGATATTTGGAAAAACAGGCTACCTGGCTCAGGTGCTCCAGGGTTAATTCTTCATCCAGGTGTTTGTCGATGTAATCGAAAACCTTGTTGAACTTTGCTGCATATTCCGTTGCCTTCGACATAATCCAGCTCTCATCTCATTCACTGGGGCAAACTATACCGTGTCAAATAGTTGATGTCCTGACCGGGATTGCGCTAATTATGCAGGATACCAAAACGTATTCTCGCCTTGCAATTGTCAGCGCCAGGAATCACGCTGGTGCAGTAGCCGCACGATTTTGCACAATGCCACCACAAATAGTTACATGCATTTTTCTTCAGACCTCAAACATAAACTCCTCTTGCACCGAATTAGGCTTGTGTCGCACCAAAGCGGGGCGAATAGAATTTAGATCGTGCAACACCATCGATACAAAAATTAAAATTCCTAAACATTACAAAAGGATCGGCGCAAAACAATGCTCTGGCATGGCTCTTGCTGAGTAAAGCTTATATACGAACCCGTATAGATAATGGCTCTTTACTGAGGCCCTTTATATTTTAGAGAGGAATTGCTATGTCATATTTAATCCCATCAGAGTTTGTCACCAAGATGGTTGATGCTGGTGAATCAAAGATATTTATGTCAACCAGAGATACGCTGATCAGATCATATATGGCCGGTGCCATACTCGCATTGGCTGCTGTGTTTGCGATAACCGTAGCTGTTCAAACAGGTTCCCCGCTTATTGGTGCGATTCTTTTCCCTGTTGGTTTTTCAATGTTGTACCTGATGGGATTTGACCTGCTAACGGGCGTGTTTGTTTTAACACCGCTTGCATTGTTTGATAAGCGCCCCGGTGTCACCATCAAAGGCGTGTTAAGAAACTGGGGATTGGTCTTTATCGGCAATTTTGCAGGCGCATTAACGGTGGCTGTGATGATGGCGGTTATCTTTACCTATGGATTCTCAGTGGAGCCAAATGAAGTCGGCAAAAAAATCGCCGGTATCGGCGAAGCACGTACCCTTGGTTATGCAAAATATGGCGCTGCGGGCATGCTGACGCTGTTCATCCGTGGCATGTTGTGCAATTGGATGGTTTCTCTGGGTGTGGTGGGGGCAATGATCTCTACTACCGTCAGTGGCAAGGTTATTGCAATGTGGATGCCGATCATGCTGTTCTTTGCCATGGCCTTCGAACATTCTGTCGTAAATATGTTCTTGTTCCCTTCAGCTTTGATCATGGGCGGAAATTTCTCTGTAATGGATTACATAGTATGGAATGAGATTCCAACCGTACTGGGCAATCTGGTGGGCGGACTGGCATTTACAGGCTTGACTTTGTATACCACACACTTGAGAACTGCACCAAAGCGCGCATTTAGCTAATCGCTATTAACGTCTCCGGAGTCCCAATCCTGCGACGGGTTGCGGCTCTCCAATTATCCGATATATATTTGCAGAGGAAGCAACCATGACACGCGATGAAGTGACCGAATTAATCATCACACAGAAATTAGGCAAGCAACTGACCTGGCCCCAACTGGCAGCCGCCATCGGCATGAGCAAGGAATGGACAACCGCGGCGCTGCTTGGACAGATGACGCTCACCGCAGATCAGGCAGCCAAAATTGGCAGCATGCTGGATTTACCGGGCGAGGCAATTGTGCAACTGCAAGTAGTCCCTTACAAAGGATCGCTACCCACCCCTGTACCCACCGACCCGTTGATTTACCGCTTTTACGAACTGGTCAACGTGTATGGCACAACCTTCAAAGCACTGATCCACGAGGAGTTTGGCGATGGCATTATGAGCGCGATCGATTTCAGTATGGATCTGCAGCGTGAAGCCGATCCCAAGGGCGACCGCGTCAAGATTGTCATGAGCGGAAAATTTTTACCCTACAAGAGCTATTGATAAATTACTCCTATGCACAACAACGCGGCCCCGGTAATGAGATCATGCCCGCACAATTAAGCGTTTCGCTGGGTCAGTATTCTGACAAAGGCCGCAAGGAGACGAATCAGGATTTTCACGGGGCGCTGATACCGAAAGAACCGCTGCTAACCAGCAAGGGCATTGCCCTTGCGCTGGCTGACGGCATCAGCAGCAGCGAAGTGAGCCAGATCGCCAGCGAAGCCGCGATTAAAGGTTTTTTAGAAGATTACTTTTGCACCTCTGAAGCGTGGTCCGTTAAAACCTCTGCCCAGCGCGTGCTGGTTGCAACCAATTCCTGGCTATATTCACAAACCCGGCAAAGCCAGCACCGCTATGACAAAGACCGGGGTTATGTCTGCACCTTTAGCGCGCTGGTGCTTAAATCCACAACGGCGCATATTTTCCATGCCGGCGATGCACGCATCTACCGCATTCGTGGACAGGCTCTGGAGCAATTAACCAAAGACCACAGGCTATGGGTTTCGGAAGAAAAAAGCTATCTGAGCCGGGGCCTGGGCATTAATCCCCAACTTGAAATTGACTATGAATCTTTGCCGATAGAAAAAGGCGACATATTTTTTCTGGCAACCGATGGCGTGTATGAATATGCGCAAGCTGAATTTATCCTGCAGGCTGTGCAGGCGCATAGCGGTGATCTGGATCTCGCTGCAAAATCAATTGCAGAGGAAGCATACAGGCAAGGCAGCACGGACAACCTCACCACCCAGCTTGTCCGCGTGGAAGAGTTATCCCGCCAGGATGCCAATGAAATCTATCAGCAGCTAACCGAGTTACCGTTCCCGCCGATACTGGAAGCGCGGATGAGTTTTGATGGCTACAAGATCATCCGCGAAGTTCATGCCAGCAGCCGCAGCCATGTTTATCTGGCACTGGATGAGGAAACCAGCACGCATGTCATCATAAAAACCCCTTCCATTGATCTGCGTGCCGAACCCGCCTATCTTGAGCGATTATTGATGGAAGAATGGATCGCGCGACGAATCAACAGTGCTTATGTGCTCAAGCCTTGCCTGCAGACACGGAAGCGAAACTTCCTTTATATCGTCACTGAATTTATAGAGGGGCAAACGCTGGCACAGTGGATGATAGACAATCCCAAACCCAATATAGAAACCGTACGTGGAATTGTCGAACAAATTGCCAAAGGATTGCGCGCGTTTCACCGCATGGAAATGTTGCATCAGGACCTGAGACCCAACAACATCATGATCGACAGCACAGGCACGGTGAAGATCATTGACTTTGGCTCGACCAGTGTCGCAGGCATACTGGAAATCAACTCACCCATCGATCGAAACAATATTCTGGGCACCGCACAATATACAGCCCCGGAATATTTTCTTGGGGAAAGCGGCACGACCCGCTCTGACATGTTTTCATTGGGCGTGATTACCTACCAAATGCTCACCGGAAAATTGCCCTACGGTGCCAAAGTAGCGCAATGCAGAACGAAATCCGCGCAAAATAACTTATCCTATGATTCCCTGCTGGATGATGAGCGTGAGATTCCTGCGTGGATAGATGAGAGCATCAAAAAAGCCCTGCACCCCAACCCCAACAAACGTTACGAAGATCTGAGCGAATTTTTGTTTGATCTGCGTCAACCGAATAAAGCATTCCTTAATAAAACACGACAACCGCTACTCGAACGTAACCCGGTGGCATTCTGGCGAGGCCTGTCCTTCATCCTGGCAGTAATCATTATGATATTGCTGAGCAGGTGAAACGCTAGCCATCGGCACTGCAAGATAAGCCGAACTGGCTGATAAAATTTAGATTATTTTAGGGAGTCAGCTTTGCATTATGTTTATGTAAATCTATCCACCCGTTTAAAATTCATCGCAACACTCCCTATTAGTTGGCTTAAGTTCAGGCAAGTCAGGAAGCATGCGGCGCTGATGGGCGCATCAAACTCATGTTTTTTGGCTTACTTCATTCATACGTGTTGCCGGGTCATTCGCTGCCTTACTGGTCGGAAGTGGCCACTGAGCAGCCTGCTATGTATTCCACCGCACAGACTGCACTCAACTCCAGGCCCAGACTTCTGCCATGAATGCATTTGAGGTTGAGCTAATGGACGACTTCGATTTCGATGAATGGGCACTGCTGGCGAGAACGGCTCCGGATGAGTTCGAGGAGAGACGGCGCGCGCTTATCGAAATCGAAATCTTAAGGAGTGACAATGTTCGCCGCCTGCGAGGATTGCAATGGCGCATTGACCTTGAAAGGGCGCGTGCGCGCAACCCGATGGACGCGTGTGTGCGCCTGTCAAACATGATGTGGGATTCTTTCCTGGATTTAAACCTTGCGTTGAACAACTTTGTGGGAAATGATTGCGCATCAACACGCGCTGCATCACACTCTGCGCAAAGCGCAAAGATTATCCAGCTGGCCACCGCATACAAACCACACGAATGAAACGGCAACCACTGCTTTCTGGCCACGCTCACTTGTTGATGTCTTGTGTTTACGCAAGTTATAAATAAAGCGCGGCATAGACTGGTCAGCACCGGGTAGTTTGTGGCCCGCCCCCACCGCGCAGTTACGCCATCAGGACCAAACTTAAGCCAGGCCATGCTGTCTACGCTTTTCCAAGGCGGAGGAAAACATGGCGACTCACTCCCTCAATGAATACCAGCGCAAGCGCGATTTCAACGTCAGCCAGGAACCGTCTGGCGAGGCTGCAGCGGTGCAGGCCGGACATCTCTATGTGATGCATAAGCATGCTGCCAAACGCCTGCATTTCGACCTGCGCATAGAGCAGGATGGGGTGCTGCGCAGCTGGGCACTGCCCAAAGGTCCGGCGCTGGGGCGTGGCGAGAAGCGGCTTGCTGTGCAGGTGGAGGACCACCCGCTGGAGTACGGCAGTTTCGAGGGCACCATTCCCAAGGGCGAATACGGCGCAGGAACGGTAATGATCTGGGATGCGGGCCTGTGGCAGGCCAACGGCCGCAACGACGAGGACCAGATCGACTTCATCCTCAACGGCAGCAAGCTCAAGGGGGCGTGGACGCTGGTGCGCATCCGCGAACGCGGCACAGGGCGCAAGGGCAAGAGCTGGTTGCTGGTTAAACGCACTGACCACCCGCAGCAGGACCTTGGCCCCGACGACCTGAGCGTGGTGAGCGGCCGCAGCATGGCGGAGATTGCCGAGCAGCAGGAGCTTCACGAGCCCGCCCCGCCGCAGCGCCCCCCTCCCCCGGTTGCAAGCGAACTTGCCGGCGCGCTCCGCGCAGAACCACCCACTATTTTTCCGCCGCAGCTGGCCACCCCCAGCGAACGCGTGCCGACGGGGCGGAGCTGGCTGCACGAAATCAAGTTTGACGGTTATCGCATCGTGGCGCACCTCGAACACGGCAAGGCGCGCCTGCTGACACGCAACGGCCTCGACTGGAGCGCGCGGCTGCGCGCCCAGGCGAAACAACTGGAAACATTGCCGGTGCAACAGGCCATCCTCGATGGCGAACTGGTGGCGCTCAGCGCAGGCGGCGCCAGCAGCTTTCGTGAACTGCAGGAGGCGCTGAGCCGCAAGCAGACCGCACAGTTGAACTATCAGCTGTTTGACCTGCTCTATCTGGACGGCCATGACCTCACCGCGCTGCCGCTGCTCGAGCGCAAGCAGGCGCTGCTGCAGTTGCTGCAGGCCGCGGGTTACGACCCTGCCGCAGCGGCTGACGGGATATTGCGCTATTCGGATCATGTGCAAGGGCAGGGGCCCGACGTCTTCGAGCAGGCCTGCACCCTCGGGCTGGAGGGCATCATTTCCAAGCGTGCCGATGCACCCTATCGCAGTGGCCGCAGCAAGCTCTGGCTCAAGGCGAAATGCGCCACTCAGCAGGCCGAGTTTGTGGTCGGCGGCTATACGCCGCCGGCCGGCTCGCGCAGCGGCTTCGGCGCCTTGTTGCTGGGCAACTTCAGGGATGGTCGGCTGGAGTATGCGGGGCGGCTGGGTACCGGCTTCAGCAACCGCCAGCTCGAGCAGCTGCACGCACAGCTGCAGCAACAGGAGATCGCGCACTCGCCTTTTGTCGCGTCTGCGTCGCTGCCAGCGACTCGCGGCGTGCACTGGGTAGAGCCGCAACTGGTGGTCGCAGTCGAGTATGCCGAACGCACCCGCGATGGCCTGTTGCGCCAGCCCAGCTTTCTCGGCATACGCGAAGACATCGAGCCCGGGCAGATCGACTCGCCCGAGGCCACGCTGGAGGAGCCAGCAGCGGCGACCACGCGCGCGGTGCGGCACCCGGCAAGCGGCACGGTGGAGGTTGCCGGCACCGGGCTCAGCCACCCCGAGCGCATCCTGTATCCGGAACAGGGCGTGACCAAACTGGCGCTGGCCCGCTATTACGAGTCTATCCACGAATGGATGCTGCCCTATCTCGCGCTGCGCCCACTGGTGCTGCTGCGCTGCCCGGAAGGCCGCGAGGCCTGCTTCTACCAGAAGCACCTGGGCAAGACCCAGGCCCGTGCGGTGCCGCGCATCGCGATCGCGGAAGGAAAGACTGTACGCGACTATGTCTACGTGCGTTCGCTGGCCGACATCCTGTCGCTGGTGCAGCACGGGGTACTTGAGTTTCACATCTGGGGCTGCCATGTGGAAGATATCGAACACCCCGACCTGCTGGTGTTCGACCTTGACCCAGACGCCGAGGTGGCCTGGCCGGAAGTGCTGCGCACCGCACACGAGTTGCGCGAGCGCCTGCAGGGACTGGGCTTGACGGCGTTTGTCCGCACCACTGGCGGCAAGGGGCTGCACCTGGTGGTGCCGCTGCTCACCCATTCGGACGGGGAGACTGGGGCGGACTGGGATACGCTCAAGGCCTTTGCGCAGGCGGTATCGGAGCAGCATGCGCGCGACGAGCCGCGCCTGCTTACCACCAACATGGCGAAGTCGAAACGACACGGCAGGATCTTCCTCGATTATCTGCGCAACGGCCGCGGCGCAACCGCCATCGCCAGCTACTCGGTCCGCGCCCGCCCGGGGGCGCCGGTGGCTGTGCCGCTGCGCTGGGATGAACTGAGCCCGGCGCTGCGCTCGGACTACTACTCGGTGGAGACGCTGCGACGCCGCCTGAGTGCGCTGAAGGCGGACCCGTGGCAAGGTTTTTTTGAGCAAGCCGTGCCGCTGAGCGCGGCCATGCTCAAGGCGGTTGGAGTCAAATAGCCAAAAAAACGGGAAGGGCCGACTACTGAGCTTTTCATAATTGGAGACAAAGCTGCAAACGAGTACAGGCGCAGGAAAAATAGACCACCTCGTCATTCCCGCGCAGGCGGGAATCCAGGTTTCAAACAGTCTCTGCAAAGCGGACAAGGCTGTGGGTGTTGCCTCACTGCGTGAGGGTATTTTTATTGGCTGGATTCCCGCCTGCGCGGGAATGACGGGTTGTTTGATGGTAAGCGCATGAATAATGGAAAGCTCAATAGGCTCTCCCTTCGTGGCGAGCCCTTCGATAGACTCCGGAGAGCCTTGCCGAACCCTGAATGGAGAGCTTGATCAGTTTGACAAGTTAAACGAGATGCCCTGCGACAGGGTCAGGGCGAACGGACTAGCGTTTATTTTCAGGATGTGGGAGGTGCATGATGGCTATTCGCGCTATGTGGAAAGGTGTCATCCAATTCGATGCAATTCGGGTTCCGGTGAAGCTGTACGGCGCCATCGAGGATCGCAACGTGCACTTCCGGCTGTTGCACCGTGAAGATCTTGAGCCGGTGCACCAGTTGCTGGTCAACACGGAGACCGAGGAGGTTGTCCCCTATGACATGACCGGCCGCGCCTACATCACCGAAGCCGGCGATCGCGTGCTGCTGAATCAGTCGGAACTGGAGGCGCTGGTACCGCAGCCCTCGCGTGATATCGAGATCCTCGGCTTCCTGCCTCTCCATGTGATCGATCATCGCTGGTACGACCGCCCCTATTACCTGGGGCCGGACGAAGACAGCGCGGAATTTTTCGCGCTGGCCGATGCGCTGGAGTCGATGCAGGTGGAAGGCCTGGCGCGCTGGGTGATGCGCAACAAGTCCTATGTCGGTGCGTTGCATTTGTATGAGGGATATCCGATGCTGATGTCGCTGCACCACAGCGAGGAGATTATCCCGCTGGAGTCGCTGAAGCCGCCCAAGGGACCCGCGCTGGACCAGCGCGAGCTGGGACTGGCGCGGCAGCTGATCGAAATGCTGGAGGCGGATTTTCAGCCGCAGGAGTATCACGATGAATTCCGCGAGCGCGTGCTGCAAATGGTGGCGGCCAAGGCGCAGGGCAAACCGCTGCGCAAGCACGCAGCCAAGCCGCGCGCGCCGGTCGTGGATATCGGCCATGCGCTGGAGGCCAGCATCCAGCAAGCACGCAAACACGCATGAGGTGTGACATGAGTAAAGACGACGACACAAATCTGCCCGAGGGAACAAATCTGCCAGAGGAAGAGGAACAACAGGAACAGCCGCACGCTTTATGGTCGGGGATCATTGCGTTCGGCCTGGTGAGCCTTCCTGTCAGCCTGTTTCCCGCCCATAGCAGCAAAGTCGCGCTGAAGATGGTGGATGCCAAGGGTGACCTGCTCAGGCGGCAGTTCTTCTCCGATCATGACAACCGGCCGCTGGAGCGTGACGATATCGTGCGCGGCTATGAGATCGAGAAATACCACTTTGTGGTGGTGGAGGATGAAGAACTGGAGGCGCTGGAACCGAAGAAATCGCGCGAGATCGATCTCAAGCGTTTCGTCCCGCTCAGCTCCATCAATCCGATCTTTTTCGAGCACGCCTATTTTCTGGTGCCCGATAGCGATACGACCAAGGCCTACCGTCTGCTGGCCAGGAGCATGGAAGACGAGCAGCGCGCCGGCATTGCCACTTTCGTGATGCACGGCAAGGACTACCTGGTGGCGATCATCGCCGAGGGCGGCATCCTGCGTGCAGAGACGCTGCGCTTTCACGACGAACTGCGCACGCCGCAAGGCATCGGGCTGCCGCCGCGCAAGCCCGCCGACAAGAAGATCGCGGAACAGATGCGCAGCGCCATCAAAAAATTGACGCACAAAAATTTTGACAGCGAACTCTTAAGTGACCAGCAAAGCAGGGACCTCAAACAGTACATCGAGAAGAAACTCAAATCCGGCACCGACGTGCTGAAGGCGCCGGAGGAAGCTGGCCCCGCCGCAACTGCGAGCAACGTGATCGATCTCATGCAAGTGCTCAAAGAACGCCTGCAAGGACGCCAGCCACATACCTCTAGCCCCGCATCCAAACCAGCGCCTGCTCCGCATCGGGGGAAACCTCGCAGCCACTAGGCGCGGATTGGGTATGACATGCCTGCGCTTAAGGCATGTCCAAGTGTTCCCAGTGCGGTACAAACTGAAACCGTGGGCACGCTGCGCTTTGCCCACCCTACGCTGTACTACAAAACGTTCAAGTGAATATTGTAGGGTGGGCAAAACGAAGTGTGCCCACGCAGTTACAATACATAACATTTGAATTGAAGCTCGTAGGATGGGCAAAGCGCAGCGTGCCCACGCAATTCCACACCGCATGGATTTTATGGAGATAAAACCAATGTCTTTTTATCGCCGCAGCTTCATTCCTGGCGCCACCTATTTTTTTACGGTGACTCTGGCCGATCGCCGCTCACAACTGCTGGTAGAACAAATAGAACGCTTGCGCGCTGTGTATAGCAAGGTGCAGCAGACATATCCGTTTGAAACGGTGGCAATATGCATATTGCCAGAACATATCCATGCCATTTGGACCATGCCGCCAGACGATGCTGATTTTTCGCGGCGCTGGAATTTGATCAAAGGTAATTTTTCGCGCGGGTTGCCGGCAGCACCTGCACGCAGTGCCAGCAAGATTCGCCAGCGCGAAAAAGGAATTTGGCAAAGGCGATTTTGGGAGCATCAAATTCGCGATGAAGAGGATTTTCAGCGGCATGTCGATTATGTGCATTTCAATCCGGTCAAGCACGGCTTGGTGAAACAGGTGGCGGATTGGGAGTATTCAAGTTTTCATCAGTGGGTGGCACGCGGCATGTTGAGTTCAGATTGGGCGGGAGATGCAGGCGATGGTTCGTATGGCGAATGAAATCGTGGGCCTGATGCGTGGGCAAAGCGCAGCGTGCCCACGCAGACACCTCCCTCCCTCTGTTATCATTACACCATGTTAAATATCCAGAATCTGACTTACCTGCAGGGCGGCACGCCGCTGTTGCAGAATGTAAATTTGCAGGCGTTTGCCAACCAGCGCATCGGCCTGGTCGGGCATAACGGCTGCGGCAAGTCCACGCTGTTTCGCCTGATACGCGGCGAGATCAAGCCGGAGAGCGGCGAGGTGTCGCTGCAGTCCGGCAAGACGATTGCGTTTGTGGAGCAGGAGATCGCCACCTCGGAGCAGCCGGCGATCGAGTTTGTGCTCGACGGCGACGTTGAACTGCGCGCGCTGGAAAAAACCCTGGCGCAGGACAATCATGACGCGCACTGGTTTGAAGCGCAGAGCCGCTATGAGGCGATCAACGGTTATACCGCAAAATCGCGCGCGGCACAGTTGCTGAACGGCCTGGGTTTTGCCAACGACACGCTGGAACGCCCGGTCAGCAGCTTTTCCGGCGGCTGGCGCATGCGCCTGAATCTGGCGCGCGCGCTGATGCACCGCGCCGATTTGCTGCTGCTGGACGAACCCACCAACCACCTCGACCTTGAAGCGATCCTGTGGCTGGAGCAGTATCTGGCGCGCTACCCCGGCAGCCTGCTGCTGGTGTCGCACGACCGCGAATTCCTCAATGCCTGCGTCAACCGCATCGCGCATGTGCACGACAAAACCATAGACACCTACGCCGGCGATTACGACGACTTCGAGCGCGCCCGCGCAGAAAAAATAGCTCAACAAAATCAAGCATTTAATCAGCAACAGGCAAAGGTTGCCCACCTCGAGGATTTCGTGCGCCGCTTCCGCGCCAAGGCCACCAAGGCCAAGCAGGCGCAGAGCCGCATTAAGGCACTGGAGCGCATCACGCGCATCGCGCCGGCGCATGTGTCCAACGGGCATTTCGAGCTGGAGATTGAGGCCCCCGAGCGCAGCCCGGACTTGCTGCTGCGCGCCGAAAACATGGGCTTCAGCTATGGCGAAAAATCGCTGTTCAAGAATATCAATCTGGTGCTGCGCGCCGGCGCGCGCATCGCGCTGCTGGGCCCCAACGGTGCCGGCAAATCAACGCTGATCAAGCTGCTGGTGGGCGAGCTGGCGCCCACTTCGGGCAGGCTGGAACTCACGCCCGACGTGCGCATCGGCTATTTTGCGCAGCACCAGCTGGAAAATCTGGACAGCGCCGCCACCCCGCTGCAGCACATGGAGCGGCTCGCGCCCAAGGAGAAAACCCTCGCCCTGCGCACCTTCCTCGGCCGCTTCGGTCTGGCCGGTGACAACGAGGACCGCCCGGTGGCGAGTTTTTCCGGCGGCGAAAAAAGCCGTCTGGCGCTGGCGCTGCTGGCGTGGCAGAAGCCGCACTTGCTGCTGCTGGACGAACCCACCAACCACCTCGATCTCGACATGCGCGATGCGCTGACCATTGCGCTGGAGGAATACACCGGCGCGGTGGTGATCGTGTCGCACGACCGCAGCCTGATTCGAGCGGTGGCTGATGAACTGTGGCTGGTGGCCGATGGCGAAGCCAGCCTGTTTGATGGCGATCTGGAAGACTACAAGACCTGGATAGAAACCCGCCGCCCGCGCGAAGCGGTTGCGGCCACGGTTGCCAAGCCACAGCAAACTGCCGCACCCAAGCCGAACCGGAAAGCGCTGCAATCCAAACAGGCCAAGCTCAACGCAGCCCTGGCTGCGGCACAAACCGAGCTGGGTATCGTGACCAATAAACTGGCCGACCCCGCCACCTACGACAACCTGCCGCGCAGCGAGGTGGACAAACTCAATGTGCTGCATGCAACGCTTGAGCAAAAGGTGGCCGAGCTGGAAGAAAGCTGGCTGGAACTGGAGATGGCTATAGAGGAAAGCTGAACAGCTTGCCTGGAAATTTTAATGGCAAAATATGCCGTGCTAAAATATTTTCTAATTCATTTATAAGGAAGCAATCCTTGAAATCACTAACCCAACTCTGTTTAGCATTTTGTCTTAGTGCGTGCGCCTCCATTGCTGTTCAGGCAGCCGAACAAGTGCGCGATTATCCTCTCACCAAGGTTGCGCCCCATACCTATGTGATCCACGGCCCGCTGGGCTATCCCTCCGTGGAAAATCAGGGCTTCATGAACAATCCCGGTTTTGTCATCACCAAAGATGGCGTAGTGGTGATCGATCCCGGCTCCAGCCTGCAAGCCGGACGCATGCTGCTGAAGCAGATGCGCACGGTCACCAGACTGCCGGTGACCCATGTGTTCAACACCCATGTACACGGCGACCACTGGCTGGGTAATCATGCCATCAGGGAAGCCTTTCCCGAGGTGAAAATAATCGGGCACCCCGAGATGATCAAAAAGATCACTGATGGCGAAGGCGAGCAATGGGTGAGCCTGATGGACAAATCGACCAATGGTTTTACCAGGGGTACGCGTGCTGTGCCACCGAGCGTAGCAGCCGCAGACAGTAGTGCATTTAAAATCGGCGGCATGACATTCCGCATCTACGCGCCTGAAAAGGCGCACAGCCATACCGACATCATGATCGAAGCAGTGGATGACTCCGTGGTATTTACCGGCGACAACGTGCTCAACCAGACCTTGGGCCGTTTGGTGGATGGCACCTTTGCCGGCAATATCGCCGCCTGCGACAAGATTGCCGCAGTCAAAGCCAGGCATTATGTGCCGGGACACGGCCCGACAGGGGACGTGACCCTGGTCAACAATTATCGCAACTACCTTGCCACCCTGTACGGTGCGGTAAAGCAGCAATACGATCTGGGCAAATCCGACTTTGAAATGAAGAGCACAGTAGTGTCGAAGCTGGATAACTTTAAAAGCTGGTACAGATTCGAGCAGGAGGTCGGCCCGCATATCAGCCTCGCAGTGCTGGAAGTTGAAGCTGCGATGTAACGGCATGCAAGCGACCACAGATAAACAATCAGCTGCCCAGCTGGTCCGGCGGACCGTTCAGTCTCTATTATATTTTTTATGATGAAATATCTTTTCTTGTCATTGCTGGCGTTTTACGCTTCATATTCCCAGCAGATATACGCTGAGGACAAACTCGCGCTGCCCGACACTGAAGTGAGCGTGCGCACCCACGATGGCAACGACTTGCCTCTCTATCAGTATCCTGCAAGCGGAAACGATCTTGTTATATGGATAGGTGGAAGCGGTTGGCATGACCGTTCGACACAGCTTGCAATGGATTTTGCCAAGCAAGGCATAGAAGTCTGGCAGATCGATTTCGCCGAGGCCCTGATGCAGACTTCCGGCAGTAATTTTCTGCGCAATCTTGACGCACAGTATGTCGCAGATATTGTCGATGCGGCGCATCAGCGCACCGGCAAGCGGGTCGTGCTGTTTGCACAATCCTATGCAGCCATTCCGGCATTGCGCGGCGCCACGCTATGGCAACAAAGAAAAACACATCACGGCAAGCTGCTTGGCGCAGTCCTGTTTTCACCGGATCTGCTGACCGGCTTGCCCGTATTGGGCAAAGACCCCGAATATCTGCCCATCACCCGCGCGACCAATATACCGATGATGATCTATCAGGGTGGCTTGCACGGCTCGGCCAAGCAGTTTTCCCGCCTTGTCAAAGAACTGACCAGCAACAATCCCAATGTGTTCTTCAATGTTTTGCCGGGTGTAACCAGTGTTTTTTACGGCGAGGAAAACAGTGCTGAAGCACTGGGTCTATTGAAGTCGTTACCCGAAAAAACTGGCAGCCTGTTCAAGTTGTTCGAAACACTGCCGGTACAGGCTTCCAGGACAGAATATGTACAATCCGAACAGGTTTCAAGCGTCAGGCCCGACATCAAATTACATGGCTTTGCAGGCAACCCTCTCCCGTTTCCCATCGATTTGCAGGATGCACATGGCAAGCGATTCAAGCTGGCTGATTACCGCGGCAAAATAACCGTGGTGAATTTCTGGGCAACCTGGTGCCCGCCTTGTGTGGAGGAAATCCCTTCGCTCAATCGCCTGCGCGAACAAATGCAGGATCAGCCCTTTGAGCTGATCTCGATCAACTATGCGGAGAGCCCGCAGAAAATTCGTGAGTTTCTGCAGCGGGTCAGCGTTCAGTTCCCAGTCCTGATCGACCCGAATGGCAAGGTATCGCAACAGTGGAATGTAATCGGTTTTCCGTCGACATTTGTCATAGGCAAGGACGGCAGAATTTACTACGGCGTGAATGCAGCCATACACTGGGACACGGCGGAAGTAATCAATACACTCAAGGCGCTTAATCGTTAGGCACCTTATTAACCAGACTTGGATCCTGTAATAAGCAATTAGCCACAGAGAACACAGAGAGTAACCGTGGGTTCCTGCCTTTCGTGGAATCAACTAAAAGGTGAACAGCCTTTCCGTTGCATCCGCTTGTTTCTCCTCTGTGATCTCTGTGGCTCGAATTATGTTTTTAGCTTGCTTAAAAGTCGGACCCGGCGATTTGTTATAATTCCCCGCTGAGTCACTCGCGCCGGCATCAATATTTATGACCCAAGTCGTCCATTTAAGCGCACCCCAGGAAAAAAGCCTGCTGCGCAGCCTGTCCGGGATCCAGTTCAGCCATATTCTGGACGTGATGATCATCATGCCGCTGGCACCGATGCTGATGCGCACCTTTGACCTGACTGCCGTGCAATTCGGCCTGCTGGTTTCCGCCTATACTTTCATGGGCGCGATCTCGTCCATCGCCGCCGCGATGGTGATCGACCGCTTCGACCGTCGCCGTGTGATGCTGGTATTCTTTGCCGCGTTTATCATTGCTACCGCTTTATGTGCGGTGGCCCCCAGCTATCACCTACTGCTGTTTGCCCGCGGCCTGTCTGGAGTATTCGGCGGCGTGCTGGGTTCGCTGGTGCACGTGTATATCGCCGACTGCTTCCCCTACGAGCACCGCGGCCGCGCCACCGGAAAAATCACCGCTGCATTTTCGGTTGCCACGGTACTGGGTGTTCCTGTCAGCCTGCTGCTGGTGAACCACACCGTGCTCGGCTGGCGCGCACCGTTTATCGTGGTGGCTTTGTTTGCTGCGGTGTTCTGGTGGCTGGCCTACAAAGCCATCCCCTCCATCCCCACCCGCATCACCGACCAGCGCTGGAGCCGGACGCTGGTGCCGATGAAACAGGTGCTGTCTTATGCCAACCACTGGCGCGCCTATGCCTACATGTTCCTGATGATGATGGGCGGCTTTACCGTCATTCCCTACATTACGCTGTACAGCACGCTCAACCTGAACTTCCCCGAGACTTTGCTGCCTTTGCTTTACCTGTCGGGCGGCGCTTTCACCTTTTTCACCTCGCAATGGATAGGCCGTCTCGCCGACAGGCACGGCAAGGCGCGCGTGTTCCGCATCACCGCGGTGCTGGCGATGCTGCCGATACTGGCGATGACCCATGTCACCAGCATTCCGTGGTGGGGCGTGCTGTGCATCACCACGCCGTTCTTTATTTTTGTCAGCGGCCGCTTCGTGCCGGGCATGGCGATCATCACCTCAGCCGGCGTGCCCCATCTTCGCGGAACCTTCATGGGCATCACCTCGGCGGTGCAATCAATCGGCTCTTCCGTCGCCACACTGGTGGCAGGTTTCATCATCACGATCAATGCGGATGGCCTGCTGGAGCATTACAACATCGTGGGATACATTGCGTGCGGCGCGATTCTTGCGACGCTGTGGCTGGTGGGGCATATCAAGGTTGCGACAGGCAGCAAGGTTGAGCATCAGCATTAAATTGTCCGGCCCAATGCCGCCAAATAGCCGCGCTTCATTACATTTATAGCCTGTGTCAGGTTCGTGTCATGGCGCTGTCGTCTTGCTGACGTGGTGAATTGTTTTTCACTGTGCCATATTGAATTCTCCCAAATAACTGGAGCTTGAGATGTTGATACAAAAATTGCGTCTTAAACATGGCTGGTCTCAGCAACAACTGGCGGATGCCAGCGGTTTGTCAGTCAGAACCATTCAACGCCTTGAAAACGGCCATGCTGCAAGCACTGAATCACTTAAATCTCTTGCTGCAGTCTTTGAGGTGGACTTTTCAACCCTGACCGAGGAGCAAACTATGATTCCAGCAACACATAACACCGACGAAATGCAGGAAGAAGCAGCATTCAAGCATGTTCGTAAACTGCGCAGCTTCTATTTGCATTTATTCCGCTATATCATCGTGGTACTCGCATTGCTTGCCATTAATTTGATTGTGACACCGGGCCGTCCCTGGGCATTTTGGGTAATCGGTGGCTGGGGATTAGGCATTCTGCTGCATGCTTATCGTACTTTCAGGCCCGCTTCTTTCCTCGGGCCAAAATGGGAGCGACAGCAGGTTGAGAAGCATTTGGGACGCTCACTTTAACGCATCGCCTTGCCAAGCGGAACGCCACCGGCCACTGCACAATAAAACCGTGCACGGCGGTGAAACGCTAACCGTCTTGGCGCGGCGTTACCTGGCGGCATGCATATCAATCCTCAAATTCTATTTGAACGGGAACGCAATAATCGCCTTGGCTATCCAGCTATCCGGTGCATTGCGGTCCCCGCGCCCGATACCGAAGTTCATGTCATACCCATGCTTCTCGATATCCACCGCGGCATACAGATAGTTTACCCGTTCATTGGCGGGCAATATGTTGTTGGTATAGCCGTATTCGCCGTAGTACTCCAACCCTGCCTGCACGCCTTCCGCCACTTTGCGCGCCACTTTGAGCGCAGGCTCAAATTGCGGTTGATGGTTGAAGTTACTGGACAGGTCAATATTCAATATCGGATTGAAGCTTAGCAGCCAGTTATCCGCGCGGTAGCCGATAATCGGGCGCAATTCCATGCCCCACTCACTTTCCGACACACGCAGGTTTGAGTAGCCATATTCCACATTGAGCCCCCAGAACATGCTTGAACCGACCTCGGGTGTGGCGATGTATTTCATGCGCAGGCGCAGGCCATTGCCGTACAGCTTGCCATTCTCTTCATACGCCACCGGCACATACATGCCGGCTTCCCAGTTTTCAGTGATGCCATAGGAAAATTCCGGCGTGGTCTGCAGCATATGCCGGGACGGCGAGCCGCCCTCATAGCCAGGATTTTTTTCACCGTCGATGACGTAGTTGACATGCAGCTCCACGCCATACGCGCCCGGCTCATTCATGTCGTCGGTGTAAACCTGTATTTCGTCGGGTGCCGCAAGTGCAGCGGATTTGGAAAATAAACCCGCGCACGCGACCATCATGCACAACACTGGAACATATTTATGTTTTGTCGCGGTCATCACTGTCTGAGGTTAAAACTCATACTCAGCCTGCATTCTGAACGTGTGCTCGGGTGTTGTCGGACCGGTGCCAACCAGCCAGGCGGCGTTGTATTTAATCGCCTGGCGATTACCCAAGGGCACTTTACCGAAGATCGCCGGGCCCACGCTGTGCCCCTCTTCTTCCTTGCTGCCTACCCAGCTGTCCCACTCGCCCATGCCGCCAAAGCCTTGTGCGCCGAACTCAAACTCGGGTCGCAGGCGGTATTTGGCTTGCCACTGGTATGAGAATTCTGTCGGGTATTGTGTTCCGCTGCCATCGGACGAAAATTTGCGTTCAAACAGCGTATTTGCATTCAGTTGCAGCTTGCCAAATTCAGTCTGGAACAAGGGCCCCACTTTGACTTCCCATGGGCCAGACGCGCTGATGGGTGCTTCGATCTCGGTAATAAAGCCCATGTCTATCGGGTACTTTCCGGTTTCCAGAAGCTGGAATTTGTTTTCCCATTCGGCAATCGTCACATCGCTTAGGTTACCCTCTACTTCACGCTTCAGGTATAACTCGGTGAACCAGTATTCAGTTGCACCATAACCATAGCCGAGGCTGGTAACTGTTTGGCGCTCGCCGGCCGGAGGGGTGCCTGTACCAAACTTGAAATCGATTTCGCGTTCACCGTGCTCGACGGTCGGCATGTAGACATAATCGGCGGTTCCGGCATAAACCGCAGACGAGGCCAGCGTTGCAAGAAATATTAGCGATGCAGAAATTCTCATATTAACTCCATAATAATTATATAAAAACAAATAGATATACAAGGTACTTTCAAGCGTTATAGTTGCTGCTTCGCTTTGCGCCAGCCAGATACATGCCAATACCGATGACAATCAGGACGGCGATATAAAACACCAGCTGCATGCCGGCAGGGTGCGAGTCGTAGCCGATCAGCGTATGCAGCACCATGCCCAGCGCAGAATGTTCGGGAAGTATGGCCGAGCTATCCCACAACGGAGTTGCGAGACTGGGCAGCAGATCAGCCTGAATCAGGAAATGTGCAGCCTGCGAGGCCATGCTTGCCGCCAGCAGCAACACCAAGGCACTGGTCGCGCTAAAGAACCAGCGCACCGGCAGCCTGACCAGACCTGCGTAGATTCCATATCCCACTGCCACACCAGCCAGCGCGCCGATCAATCCACCCAGCAGCATCCCTGATTGGCCGCCCCCACCCGAAGCGGCGATGCCATAGAGGAACAGCACGCTTTCCGAACCTTCCCTTAACACGGCCAGGCTGACGATCAGGAACAGGGCGGAACATTCGCTGCGACCCTCGCGTATGTCTTTGCCCATTGCACTCGCGCTGGCAGCGAGTGCCTTGCCATGCGATGACATCCAGATGTTGTGCCATGCCAGCATCAGCACGGCGATGCCCAGCACGATGGCATTGAACAGTTCCTGGCCGATGCCATCGGCCAACTCGCCGATGGCATCGGTTGAGGCGGCAACCATTGCCGAGCCGATAAGGCCAACCAGCACACCCGCAGCAAGCCAGCGCCTGCTGCCGCTGATCGTGCTTGTGGCGGCGGCGAGGATGCCGATGATGAGTGCAGCTTCCAGTACTTCCCGAAAAATGATGATGGCGCTTGCTAGCATTTCACTCTCCTATTGCGCAATGATCGCGCCCTGCGCGGTCTTGGCATTAAACTCGCCTTCAAAGGTGTAGCGACCGGGGGTGAGGGGACCGATAAAAATGGTGGTTTTGCTTTTTCCGGCAATGATTTTTTCCCGGTTCAGGCTGTGGCTCTCAAACTCTTCCGCTGTCGAATCCTGATTCTCCACCAGCAATTTGACTTTCATGCCTGCAGGAATGGTGATTTCAGCGGGCTGGAAGCGATGGTCCTTGATGACCAGAGAGTAAACACCCTCTTCGGCAACAGCAGCAAATGGCAGAAATAGGGAAATCAGCAAAATGTGTTTCATTGGCACTCCTTCTAAGTTGTTGTGCAAATGATAACTGTTCTCATGTGTTATTGCAAATGATTCTCAATAAGTTTTAAATAGTAGTAAAATTTGTGCTGTTACCTTTGCCAAAGCCGTGCCAATTGCGTAACCTTCGCAACTTAAGACTCCCTGCTGTCAGGCACGGCAAATTCCCATGGGATTGGGGTATTAATGAAGTAAGCAGTTACCGATTATTCAAGTTTATTGAGCATTAACGCCATGCATACACCCAAAGATCTCCAGAAGGCCGGCTTAAAAATCACGCTCCCGCGGCTTAAGGTTCTTAATTTATTTGAACATAGCGAGAACCATCATTTAAGCGCCGAGGATGTATACAAAGAATTGCTTGCCAGCGGCGAAGACGTGAGCCTCGCCACGGTTTACCGTGTGCTGACCCAGTTTGAACTGTCGGGCATTCTGCAACGCCACAATTTCGAAGGCGGAAAATCCGTTTTCGAACTGAATTTCGGCGAACACCATGACCATATTGTTTGCCTGCAATGCGGCCATCTGGAAGAGTTTTATGACCCTGCAATCGAGGCGCGCCAGAAAAAAATCGCGGCCGAGCACGGTTTTGCCATACACGACCACTCCTTATATATATATGGGGATTGCACCAAAGATAAGTGCCCCAATAGGCGCACTGAATAATCGCCGGCCTGAAGATATCCGGGCAGACCACAATAAAACCACCTCTTGAATCCAACGTGAAATGACCGAAACCCACGAACCTCATTACACCGATAATGTGCAGGATCACCTGCAGCAGGTGCAGCATCTGCTGGAGAAACAGGCACTGGTTGAAGCATTAACGCACCAGCAGGAAATTCCGCGTGAAGAACGCCACGAACTGGTTGACCAGCTATTGCACAAACGTCACCTGACGGAGTTGCGCGAAAAATTAAGCAGTCTGCACCCTGCGGATGTGGCCTACATTCTGGAAGCATTGCCTATCGACCAGCGCTTGCTGGTATGGGATCTGGTCAAGGCCGAACGCGACGGTGAAATCCTGATTGAGGTTTCCGATGCGGTGCGCGAATCGCTGATTGCCACGATGAGCCGGGAGGAGTTGCGCGAGGCAGCTGAACAGCTGGATACCGACGAGATCGCCGACCTTGCACCCGATTTGCCGCACGCGGTTATGCGCGACGTGTTCAAGTCGCTGTCCGTCGAAGAGCGCGAGCAATTGCGCGCTGCGATGTCCTACCCGGAAAACGCGGTAGGTGCGCTGATGGATTTCGACATGGTCACGATCCGCGAGGATGTGACCCTGGAAGTGGTGTCGCGTTACCTGCGTCGCTTTGACGAGCTGCCCGACCACACCGACCAGCTGTTCATCGTAGACCGCGACGATCTATTCAAAGGCGTGTTGCCACTGCATCGCCTGCTGGTGAATGAACCTGAACTGGAGGTGACCAGCCTGATGATAGCCGAGACGATCACCTTGCACCCAGACGACAAAGCAGACCAGGCGGCGCAGGCATTCGAGCGCTACGATCTGGTTTCGGCACCTGTCGTGGACGAGGACGGCAAGCTGTTGGGCCGTGTAACAGTCAATGCGGTGATGGATTACATCCGTGCCGAGTCCGAAAGCGACGTACTGAATCTCGCCGGTTTGCGCGAAGAGGAAGATATTTTCGCCTCAGTGTGGAAGAGTGCGAAAAACCGCTGGCTGTGGCTTGCACTGAATCTGTGCACAGCCTTTTTCGCATCGCGGGTAATCGGTACCTTCGAAGGCACCATTGAAAAATTCGTTGCGCTCGCCACCTTGATGCCCATCGTGGCCGGTATTGCGGGCAACTCGGCCAACCAGACCACCACCATCATCATCCGCTCGCTGGCGCTGGGACAAATCAACCCTGCCAACGCACGGCGCATGATCAGCAAGGAACTGGCGATAGGCGCATTGAATGGACTGGTGTGGGGAGGTGTAGCCGGAGCGTTCGCCTACATACTTTACCAGAACATACCGATCAGCATCATCATGACCAGCGCCATGCTGCTTAATTTATTGCTCGGCGCGCTTGCCGGATTGCTGATCCCATTTACCATGCAGCGCATGGGACGTGACCCTGCTATCGGCTCCAGTGTTTTACTGACCGCCATCACCGACAGTGGCGGTTTCTTTATCTTCCTCGGCTTGGCGACAATCTTCCTGATGCATTAAGTTATAACGATCCGTTTAAACCTGCGGGCGCCGATGCCCGCAAAAGCAGAGTTGCGGCAAAAACAGGGATCGCTCTGGCATTGTGAGCATGCCGCACTCTCAACTGTTTTCAGGATTCATGAAAAGGGAAAAGCCCCCTACCGTGTCGCTTAACGACACGGTAGGGGGCTTGCATGTCTTGCCTGTATTTCAAATCAAGTCTGAAAAAACACAATATGCCACGCAAATCTGCACGGCAAAAATAATATACCCCGAGGGCACAAGGACCACTTCAGGCTGAAAAGGGCGAAACGCAACGCCTCGGCGCACGCCCAAATTCAAAGAGCTTAAGCGCCGAGTATGCCTTTAGCCACTGCTGGCTTGGCTGCTGCTTTTTTGGCAACTGGCTTTTTAGCTACGGCTTTTTTAGCTGCTGGCTTGGCTGCCGCTTTTTTGGCTACTGGCTTTTTTGCCACGGCTTTTTTAGCTGCTGGCTTGGCTGCTGCTTTTTTGGCAACTGGCTTTTTAGCTACGGCTTTTTTAGCTGCTGGCTTGGCTGCTGCTTTTTTGGCAACTGGCTTTTTAGCTACGGCTTTTTTAGCTGCTGGCTTGGCTGTCGCCTTTTTTGCGACTGGCTTTTTAGCTACGGCTTTTTTAGCTGCTGGCTTGGCTGTCGCCTTTTTTGCGACTGGCTTTTTAGCTACGGCTTTTTTAGCTGCTGGCTTTTTTGCTACGGCCTTTTTTGCTGCTGGCTTCTTGGCGACAGCTTTTTTGGCTGCTGGTTTAGCTGCTGCTTTTTTTGCGACTGGTTTTTTGGTGGTGGTGCTTTTTGCTTTGGTATCTGCCGTAGCCATTTTTAGTTCCTTAATAAAATTATGTGACTTAACCCAGTTAATACATTGCGTGCACACTGCACTACCAAACTCTTGTTTATCGCTCATTTCGCTTGGTGGTCGCATTCTATGCGCGATTAAAAACATAGCGCAATAACTATTTGCATTTTTTTACAAAAAACTGCAACTAAATTTTTTCACCGGCAAATAATTGCTCCACTTTTTCTCGTTCGCGTATCAATTTTACCTCCGCGCCGTCCACCATTATTTCGGCGGCGCGGGGGCGGGTGTTGTAATTTGAACTCATGCTCATGCCATAAGCACCTGCCGACATGAGCGCGAGAAAATCGCCCTGTTCAATCGCCAATTCGCGCGCATGCCCCAGGAAATCACCGCTCTCGCACACCGGACCAACCACCTCGTATTGCCGTGCCGGCAGGGCTCGGCGCTGAACGGGCTGGATTGCATGGTAGGCATCATAGAGCGCGGGTCGCATCAGGTCATTCATCGCCGCATCGACAATGGCGAAGTGTTTTTCCTCTCCCGGCTTGAGATATTCCACACTAGTCAGCAGAACGCCGGCGTTGCCGACCAGCACTCTGCCCGGCTCAACGATGAGCTTTTCAGTACGTCCGTTCAATGCGCTCAGTAATGCGTTCGCATATTCGGCGATCGACGGCGGCGTTTCGTTGTTGTAGCAAATGCCCAGGCCACCGCCAAGGTCGATATGCTCAAGCTTGATGCCTTCCCTGGCCAGCGTGTCCACCAGCAACAGCACCTTTTCTGCCGCCGCAATAAAGGGGCTGGTTTCGGTGAGCTGTGAACCGATATGGCAATCAATCCCCGTTATACGCAGATGCGGCAGCTGGCTGGCCTTGCGGTACAGGGCCAGTGCATCGGTATAAGCCACGCCAAATTTGCTCTGCTTCAGCCCGGTGGAGATGTAGGGATGGGTCTTCGCATCCACATTCGGATTCACCCTGAAACTGATGGGGGCGACCTTGCCCATGCTGCCTGCCACGTCGTTCAGCCGAATAAGTTCGGCCTCGGATTCCACGTTAAAGCACAAAATCTCTGCCGCCAAAGCCTGGCGCATCTCGGCAACGCTCTTGCCCACGCCAGAAAACACCACCTTGTTGGCCTGACCACCAGCCGCCAGCACGCGCTGCAACTCACCGCCGGACACAATATCGAATCCCGCCCCCAGCCTTGCGAACAGATTAAGAATGGCCAGGTTGGGATTGGACTTCACCGCAAAGCAGATCAGATGCTCGCGACCCTGCAGCGCCTCAGCATACTGCTGATAGGCGGCAGTGAGCGCTGCACGCGAATAGACATAGACAGGTGTGCCAAAGCGTTCGGCGATATCGGCCAGCGCCACGTTCTCGACAAAAAGTTTATCCTGCTGATAATGAAAGTATGTGCTCATGGTTATTTATTAGGTTCTGATTGATTCGGGACAGCCTGGTTCTGGATGGTTTGGTCGGGGACAGTCTGCGTCTGCTCCGGTTGACTCTGCGCGGGTTGAGCCTGTGCTGCCGGCACAGGCTTGGCCGGCACTTGCGGCATAAACAGGGGGCCTTTGCGGCCACATCCTTGCAGCAGGACTAACAGCAACAGGATGGCGGCGATAGAAGTTCTGAACATAAGCATGATTACATTCTCGTATAGTGAATTGGGCAGGATTATAAATGACTGCGGCTGCATTGAACCCGATTTTACAGCTCTGGCGTCGCAGGGCTCCAGTTGCGCAACTCCCTGCGCATCTTGATATAGTCCGGGCACACGCTTTGCACCACGCGCCAGAATGCGGGCGAATGGTTCATTTCAAGCAGATGGGCGAGCTCATGCACCACGACATAGTCAATCAGGTGCAACGGCATCGTCACCAATTGCCAATTCAGCCGCACCACCCCCTGCGAGGTGCAGCTGCCCCATTGGGTACGGGCAGACGTCAGCTTGATTTCGCGCGGCGAGACACTCATCAGCGACGCAAAATGCTCAACGCATTCATTGAAAACACGCAGGGCTTCGTGTTTGTACCACTTGAGCATTTTCTTGTTGACCGCGGCTTGATTGCCGGTATCGACCACGTGGATGATGAGTTCACTGTGCGTGAGTTGTGGCGCGGCACTGAACAGGCCGGGAATGATCCGCAGCGTAAAAGTCTCGCCGCGAAATAGAAGCGCTGCGCCATCTGCCCATCGCTCCACCGGCGCCTGCTTGCTCTGCCAGCTCTCCAGCTTGTCCAGCACCCACAGTGATTTTTCCTGCAGCACGCTGTGCAGCCATTTTTCAGACGCGCGCAGCGGCATGCTGACGGTAAGGCCCTGGTCATTGATTTGCAGCCCGATGCTGCGGCGCCTGCCGCTGCGTTTGAGGGTGTAACTGATGAGCTTGTCAGCCAGCTGGATGCTGCGCTGTTCCTGAGCCGGGGGTGGAGGGGGGCGTTTTTGCAGCTTATCCGGCATTATTTGAATCTGGCAACCTCTGCCTCTATCCACTCTTCCGCGCGCTGGTTGATTTCTTCCGCCTTGAGCCCTGCCGGATCGATAGCCGGGCCTACGCTCATCGTGATCACGCCAGGGTGCTTCAGAAAAGAGTTGCGCCCCCACAGCTTGCCTGCGTTATGTGCGATCGGCACCACCGGCACACCGGTCGAAGCGCTGAGCAGCGCGCCACCGATTTTATATTTGCCGCGCTGGCCATATGGAATGCGTGTGCCCTCGGGAAAGATCACCACGCAGAAACCCATGTCCAGACGCTCCTTGCCCTGGCGCAGCAACTGCTTCACGGCTCCCTTGCCATCGCTGCGCTTGATTGCGATAGGGCTCGTCATCGCCAGCCCCCAGCCGAAAAACGGCAGCCATAGCAATTCGCGCTTCAGCACCCACACTTGCGGCGGAAAGACTTTCTGCAGCGCGATGGTTTCCCAGGCAGACTGGTGTTTACACAGCAGAATAGCCGGGCTGGACGGGATATTTTCTGTGCCGCGCACTTCCATGCGTATGCCGCACAACACGCGCAACAGCCACATCACGCTCAAGGCCCAGCCGGAAATAATGCGATAGCGCGTGATCGGATGAAACGGAAAGCTCAGTATCGCAAGCAGCGTAAACACCGGCGTGATGAGGAGTTGCAGCAGGAAAAAAACCAGGGAACGGATGAAGACCATATTAACCTAAATAAAATACAGGGGCTCTGTGTGCAATTGCAGTTGCCGGGTGGTGGCGCATCCCTAAACCAGGGTAGCGACCACTGCCGCCAAGTCGGGATAAATCAAGGTGCCCGCTGGCAGACCGCCTTTGGCCTGGGTTTTCTGTCCCTTGCCGGTCAGCACCAGTATTGGCTGCGCGCCAAGACGGGCAGAAGCTTCCAGGTCGCGCAGTGAATCCCCCACCGAGGGCACGCCGTTCAAGTTCACGCTGTAACGCTCGGCAATTTCATCGATCATGCCGCTCTTCGGCTTGCGGCATTTGCAGTCGGCGTCCGCCGCGTGCGGACAGAAGAACACCGCATCAATCCGTCCGCCGGCCTGGGCACACGCCTTGTGCATCTTTTCATGTATCGCGTTGAGCGTCGGCATGTCAAACAAGCCACGGCCAACGCCGGACTGGTTGGTAGCCACCACCACGCGGTAGCCTGCCTGGCACAGACGCGCGATGGCTTCCAGGCTGCCGGGCAGCGGCTTCCACTCTTCCGGGTTCTTGATGAACTGGTCGGAGTCGTAATTGATTACGCCGTCGCGATCGAGAATAATGAGTTTCATCATAATTATCTGACTAAATGGTTACACAGCCAATTTGGAAATATCCGCAACCTGGTTCATCAGGCGGCCCAGTTCATTCAACAGGGCGGCGCGGTTTTTACGCAGCGCCTTGTCTTCAGTCATCACCATCACATGATTGAAGAAGTCATCGATGAATGGTTTCAGCGCAACCAGTGATTTGAGGTTGTGCGCATATTCACCACGCTCCATATAGTGCACGGAATATGGAATGATGTCCTGTATCGCCTGGTACAGATCCACTTCCTGCTTCTCGACCAGCAGCAGTTTGTTGACCTTGTTCATCGCGCTGTCAGCACCCAGTTCTTCAATATTTTTACGCATGATGTTCTGTACCCGCTTGTTGGCTGCCGCGAGGTCCCTGGATGTCTCCAGCGCTGCAAAGGAACGCACGCCATCGAGACGCTGCGTCGCCTGATACAGCTTGCCATTGAGCATCGGAATAACGGCTTCGATATGCGTCGCGTCATAACCACGCTCGCGCAGATAGCCGCGCAGCCTGTCCATCATAAAGCCTTCCAGCTCACCGCTTACGGCTGCACTCAACATGCCGGCGGGGAAGTTTTCCGCTGCGGTTTTGAGCAGTGCCGGCAACGGCAGCTCCAGCGGGGTTTCAATCAGGATGCGCAACACACCCAGGGCATGGCGGCGCAAGCCGAAAGGATCTTTGTCCCCCGTCGGCACCTGGCCGATACCGTAGATACCCACCAGTGTCTCCAGCTTGTCTGCCAGCGCCACCGCACAGGCAAGCGGTCCCTGGGGCAGGCTGTCGCCCGCAAAACGCGGATAGTAATGGCCTGCGATCGCCTCGGCCACTTCGGGTTTCTCGCCATCATGCAGCGCGTAATAATAGCCCATCACCCCCTGCAGTTCCGGAAATTCGCCCACCATGTCGGTGAGCAAATCAGCCTTGCTCAGGCGTGCCACCAGCTCGGCACTGGCCTTGTCTGCATTGAGCAGGCGCGCAATCATGCCGGAGAGAGTGATGATGCGTTCCACCCGCTGCAGCTGCGAGCCCAGCTTGTTGTGATACACCACACTGCCCAGCTTGTCGACGCGCGATTCCAGCTTCTGTTTGCGGTCCTGATTGAAGAAGAAGCGCGCATCGGACAAGCGCGAGCGCACCACGCGCTGGTTGCCGCCGATAATATGCGCGCTGTTCTTCACCTTCATGTTGGAAACAATCAGGAATTTATTGAGCAGCTTGCCGCCTTTATCCAGCAAGGGGAAATATTTCTGGTTCTGTTGCATGGTCAACACCAGGCACTCCTGCGGCACTTCCAGGAATTCCTGATCGAACTCGCCGACGTAAACCACCGGCCATTCCACCAGCGCGGTCACCTCGTCCAGCAGCGTGCTGGAGGTGCAGCGGTCGATACTCGAAAGAGACAGCAGCTCCTGCATAGACTGGCTGCCATGGCCTATCCATACGGCACCCATTTCGCTCGCCGTGCGTTCCAGTTGCGCCGCGATCATTTTGCGCCTGGCCCTGAAACCGGCAACCACATTGCCCACGATGCCTAATGAATTCTCATATTCATCCGCATTCTTGAGGGTGATGGTGCCACTGGAGAGGAAGCGATGGCCGCGCGTGACATTACTGCTGCTGCAACCCAGCACTTCGCCTTTCACGATACGCTCGCCATGCATCAGCACCAGCGATTTTACCGGGCGTACAAACTGGTGCTCGCTGTCACCCCAGCGCATGAGCTTGGGAATAGGCAGTTTCTTCAGCGCCTGTATCACCATCTCGGGCAGATAGTCATCGAGTGACTTTCCCTTCTGCTCGATCTGCGCGGCGTAATAGTCCGCCTTGCCATCGTGCACCAGCTTGAGCTGTTCATAAACCACACCGGCCGAGCGCATGAAGCCCTCCAGTGCCTTGCTGATTTTGCCGTCGGCATCGCGTGAAGCGGACACGGCAGGGCCTTTGCGCTCTGTCATGCGGTCAGGCTGCTGGGTGGCCACGTTGCTCACGGTCAGCGCCAGACGGCGCGGTGTGGCAAAGGGCGTACATACGCTGTCTTCGCCGGCCAGCCCCTGTTCACGCAGCGCTGCAAACACATCGTCAGCAAAGCTGAGTGACAGGCGCTCCAGTGCCTTGGGCGGCAACTCTTCGGTCAGCAACTCGATCAACAATGTTTGTTTCTTTGAATCGGCGCTCATGCTGTCTCCCCCGCTTTATCTTTGCACATCGGGAAACCCAGCTTTTCGCGGGAGTCATAATAGGCCTGTGCTACTTCGCGCGACAAGGCGCGCACCCGGCCAATATAGCCGGCGCGCTCGGTCACCGAAATCGCGCCGCGCGCATCCAGCATATTGAAACTGTGCGAGCACTTCATCACCATCTCGAAACCAGGCAACACCAGGCCTGCCGCGATAAGCCGCTTGGCTTCACTCTCATATTCGTTGAAGTGCGCAAAAAACATCTCAACGTTGGAGTGCTCGAAGTTATATCTGGATTGTTCGACTTCATTCTGGTGAAACACGTCGCCATAGGTCACCACGTTGTCGCCGTTTTTTGCCCACACCAGGTCGTACACGCTGTCCACGCCCTGCAAATACATGGCCAGCCGCTCCAGACCATAGGTGATTTCACCCAGAACCGGTTTACAGCTCAAGGAGCCCACTTCCTGGAAATAGGTGAACTGGGTGACTTCCATGCCGTCCAGCCACACTTCCCAGCCCAGCCCCCAGGCACCCAGCGAGGGCGACTCCCAGTCATCCTCGACAAAGCGAATATCGTGCTCGTTCAGATCCAGGCCCAGCTCGCGCAAGCTATCCAGGTAAAGCTCCTGGATATTATCGGGTGACGGTTTCAGCACCACCTGATACTGATAATAGTGCTGCAAGCGGTTTGGATTTTCGCCGTAGCGCCCGTCCTTGGGACGGCGCGAGGGCTGCGCATAGGCCGCGCGCCAGGGTTCCGGGCCTATGGCGCGCAGGAAGGTAGCGGTATGAAAAGTCCCCGCCCCCATTTCAATGTCATAGGGCTGCAATAGGGCACAACCCTGTTTATCCCAGAATTTTTGCAGGGTAAGAATGATTTGCTGAAAAGTGAGCATCGCAAAGACCGTGATGAATTGCTAAAACCGCCATTTTATTCCAATTTTACTTACTAGGTGAAACTAGCAGTGCCCCTGATCATTGCCGAAATAATGCGGTATCATCAAACTACCTTGCGAGCGGACTGACAACATGACTGAAATCAACAAAATCACCGAAGAACTGCGAAAATTCCGCGACGAACGCGATTGGGCACAGTTTCACAACCCCAAGGATCTGGCCATTGCGCTCAGCATCGAAGCCAGCGAGTTGCTTGAATTATTTCTGTGGAAACCTGCGGAAGAAGCAGACGCGGAAAAATTAAAAGATGAATTGGCGGATGTATTTGCCTATGCCTTTATGCTGGCGGACAAATATGAGCTGGATGTATCTCAAATCATGCAGGAGAAACGCGCAAAAAACAATTTGAAATATCCAGTTTCGAAAGCAAAGGGGAGCGCCAAAAAATATAACGAACTGTAACAGTCAAAATACTCTGCCCGCTTGCGCCGGATTTACGCCGCGGTTTTCTCTACCGTTTCATACCATTGCGCATACGCGAAAGAACCGCCCCGGCTTTGTCGTTCCCTTTACCGGCCGCACGTTCCAACCAGTACTCTGCTTTCTGCCGGTCTTGAGTCACTCCATTGCCTTCCTTATACATCACCCCCAGCCTGAACTCAGCAAACGGGGCATCCAGCTCGGCAGCCTTTTCGTACCAATTCTTTGCTGCGTCATAGTCCTGCTTTACCTCCCAGCCATTTTCAAACATGAAGCCCATGAAAGCATAGGCTGCCGGCACTTTATACCGCACCGATTCTCGGAGCAGCGCCAACGCTTTGGCATGATCCAACGAAACCCCGCCATGCCCGAGATTATGCATCTGACCCAGCCTGGTCATGGCTAAAGGGTCGCCATGCTCAACTGCCTGCTTGTAAAACTCAGCAGCCTTGTGCTCGTCTCTCAGGACACCATTGCCCAACTGGTACAGAAAACCGAGGCGCGCCATCGCGTTATAGTTGCCTTTCTCCATACCGAGGCGATAATATTCTGCGGCCTGGGTCCAATTGAGCTTAACCCCCTTGCCTGTTTCGTAGAGATAGCCCATGCGGGCATAGCCCCATGCACTACCTTCGTTGAGCGCGCGGCTATAATATTCAGCCGCTTTTTCATAACTTTTCTCGACACCAAGCCCGCGTTCGTATAACCATCCGATCTGGGCATTTGCATCAATATCACCGCTGGCTACAGCTTTTAAATACCAGTCGCGTGCCTGCTGATAGTCCTGCGGCACACCCAGGCCGCGTTCATAGATCCATCCCATTTGCAGCTCGGCTTTGGCGTAGCCCTTTTCAGCCAGCGGCCTGACTTCTTTCACCATCGCATCAAAATCACCATTCATCCGGGCAGCCATAGCACGCTGAAACGCCTCACCGACTTCAACGCCTTGCACCGCTTTCACATATTGTGCCACCAGCTTATCTGCACTGGGTGCCAAGGCGGGTTTTACGGTGACAGCGGGAACAAAGACAGCAGGCAGGGCAGATTTAGCCGCTGCAGCATCTCGGGCAAGTTCCGTTTGCGCCTGCTGCGCATTCAATTGCGCTGCGTCGGGTTTCGCTTCTAAAACGGGATCGGGTGCTGGAGCTGGAGCTGGAGCTGGAGCTGGAGCTGGAGCTGGAGCTGGAACTGGTGCTGGTGCTGGTGCTGGAACTGGTGCTAGTGCTAGTGCTGGTGCTGGAACTGGTGCTGGAACTGCGGGCTTGGCGGCAGTCTGGGCATCGCGTGAAAGCATCATTTGCGCAAGTTGTGCTTTCAGCTGCGCCACTTCATTGCGTGAATTCTGTAATTCCTCGTATGATTCCCGCAGCGATTTTTCCAGTTCCAGATCGGCACGCATCGCTTTCAACTTCGCCAGCACGTCATCCGGATCGGCTTTCATGCCCGCCTTGACATAATACACGGGCTGATTCCATCTTTCGTTCAACACCTTCAGTGCCACGATACCGGCGGTGATATTGATCACGTCGTGGCTCATGTAAGAATTGCCCAGCGAATCCTGGCTCATCTTCACCACCGACCCCACATAGGTACCGAGCTCTTGCAGCAACTCGCGCCTGACGCCATCAATGGCGTTGACACGACACGATGCTGCCGTGTCGTATTGCTCGCCCTGATAGTTGTAGTCGCGGATGTATTCTTTTACCTCTGCCTGTGCAAGTTCCGATGCAAACGAGGCAACTATCAATAATGCGTGCAGCGTAAGCCTGATCGACATAAGTATTCCTTATAGTTCAACATAGCTGCGTTAAGGGGTTTAGCGAAAATATACCACACAAAAATATCTGACCTTGGGGATTCGAGCAGGCCGAATCCGCATACATGCCTTCCGCCACGAAGTAATCCTGACCCCAAATTCAGAGTTTTGATGCGGACAACTTCGGCGTTTAAGCTTAATGTCATTCGGAATTTGGGTTAGAATCGACCACCCATTATGTTTACAGACTACGTATCACCGACACTTTCTCATTTTTCAATCAATCAAATTTACAGATGAATCACATGAATACAGTTCATATCAAGATACACTTTGTCTCACTTCTGGCTCTGTTATGGTTCGCACCAGCGATTGCCGCTACAGAGGACATTCAGGAAGGTAACGTACCGCGCAGTAACAGGCCATGCTTTATTATCGTGAGCGACAAGCTGGTATTCGACGGAAACAAAGTATCGTCCATTGAGGTCATGGATAACAATATTACGAGCCGCAGAGTAGTCGTTAACTTTGGCACCCAATTCATTTCCATTCCGCTCAGCGACGAAGTTACCGCTGTCAAATATCTTACTGATTTGATGAAAGTAATTCAGAAGTCCTGCAAGTAGCCATGACACCGGCAGGTTGACTGCCCGATTCAGATTTTGGAGTTCTCTTTAAGGCAATTTTCCTGCAACAGCGCCTGCTTTTCGCTGCGCCGCATGCGTTTAATCTGCAACTCTCTTTTAAGCGCAGCCGATTTATCCGCACAACTTTCGCGATACGCCACGCTTACTGGAAGGCGGCCGCGCGTGTACTTGGCCCCCTCGCCTGCATTGTGAACCGCCAGGCGTTTTTCCATGTGGTTGGTAATGCCGCAGTAATACGTATCGTCAGCACAACGCAGCAAATAGCACACCCAGTTCATCAGCCAGTCCGCTGCCAGGCAGCACTGTGGCGCAGCCGCCAGGCTGCCGCCAGCATCAGGGCAATCAAGCCCAGCATTGACGCATTGCCCCAGCGCACGTAGGGCGTGCTGCCGGTGTATCCCTGCACCGTGCCGGTGAGTACGCCTTCTTCATGTTGCGGCAACATCTGCAGAATTCGTCCATCAGTACCGATGATGGACGTCACGCCGGTATTGGTCGCGCGCAGCATCATGCGCCCTGTTTCCAGCGCGCGCATTTGCGAGAGCTGGTTATGCTGCATCGCGGCGTGCGATTTTCCGTACCAGGCATCGTTGGTGACATTCACCAGCAGGCTGGCTTCGGGCAGGTAACGGATGATTTCCTCGCCAAAGGCATCCTCGTAACAAATATCCACCGCCACGCGCTGGCCGGCAACATGCAACACTTGCTGGCGATCGCCGCCTCTGGCCTGGTCGGACATCGGAATCTGCAGTATTTCATTGATCAACCAGCCCAGCACTGGACGCAGGGGAATAAATTCGCCGAAAGGCACCAGATGATTCTTGCGGTAGCTCTGGCCCTCAGCGCTGCCCAGCGTTACCACGCTGTTGTAATACAGCCCTCGGTCGCGCTCGAACAGGCCTATCAGCATATCGCCTGCCTTGTCGCGCACTTGATTGCGCAAGATGTCACTGTAATTCTCCGGCAATTCTTCGCGCAACAGCGGCAAGGCTGTCTCCGGCATCACGATCAGCCGCGCATCGCTGCTCTGTGCCAGGCGTCGATAGGTTTCCAGCGTGCCGACCAGGCTATCCTCGTCAAATTTCATGCCCTGCGCTATGTTGCCCTGCAACAGGCTCACCTTGAGCGGCTCACCTTCCGGCTGCGTCCACTCCACGGCACGCAACATTGCGCCACTCAGCCAGAGCAGCACTAATATTGCGCAGGCAATTTTTCCCTGTTTGCTGTGTATTATTTGTTTACGCGGGCGCATCAGCCACAGCAAGGCCAGCAGGCCTGCGCTGACCGCCACGAGCAGCGATACGCCATACACGCCGAGCAGAGGTGCATAGCCGGCCAGAGGGCTGTCCGCCGCCTGGGTATAGCCCAGCGACAGCCACGGGAATCCTGTGAGCAGCAAACCGCGCAACCACTCAAGCAAGACCCAAAGCGCAGGGATCAACAACAGCAGCACAATATTGCTGGCTACTCCCTCGCGCCCGCCGAATCTGGCACGCAACCTTGCCTGCGCGTACCCGACAGCGGCGGGAAAAGAGGCGAGCAGCGCCGCGAATAGTGAAATGGCTATGGCTGCCAGCGGCATCGGCATGCCGCCATAGTCATGCAGCGCAACATACAGCCAGCCTATGCCCGCACTGAACAGGCCGAAGCCAAAGGCGAAACCCAGTCTTGCCGCCATCCACTTGCCGCGTGCGTGTTGCCACTGCACGAACAGTATAGCCAGCGCCAGCACGGCCAGCGGGTAAAAGGAAAAGGGCGCGAAACCCAGCACGCCAAGCAGGCCGGCACAGAATACGACGATGTATTTATTTGACAACAGATGTTTCATGGCAGGAATTCAAGAGACGTTACGGAAGAAAAAAACGTTGGCGTGGTATGCGCAACTCAATTGTTGTTAGAACTGCGCATGCTCTTGCGCCGCTCGATACCGGGGAAGCTGGCTGGACGTTTTTCCATCGCTTTTGCCCAGGCGGAATGGCTCATCCATTCGTCCAGATCCGCTACCGTCAAGGGGCGGCTCATGTAATAACCCTGTGACGCATCGCAACCCAATGCAGTGAGCAGATCCCAGATTTCCATATTTTCCACACCCTCAGCGACGACTTTCATCCCCAGATTGTGTCCGAGCGCGATGGTTGATCTGACGATGACGGTATCACTCGCATCCAGTTCCATGTCCTTGATAAAGGATTTGTCGATTTTTATTTCGCTGACGGGCAATTTTTTCAGGTAAGCGAGGGACGAGTAGCCGGTGCCAAAATCATCCAGCGACAGCTGAATGCCCATCTTGTTGATCCTGGTCAGCGTTTCCAGGGCCCGCGCCGGTTCGGCCATCACCGCGCTTTCGGTAATTTCAAACACCAGCCATTCCGGCTTGGCCTGATAGCTTGCAAGCAGCTTGGCCACCCGCCCCGGCAAATCGCCATCCAGCAAGTTTCGGGTGGAGAGATTAATCGAAATCGTAAACACGTGCCCGGCTTCGTGCCATTTTACGCTCTGCTGAAACGCCGCTTTCAGCACCCACAGCGCCAGGGGCTGGATCAGCCCGCAGGATTCTGCCAGCGGAATAAACTCATCGGGTCCCATTAATCCGCGCACAGGGTGATTCCAGCGCACCAGTGCTTCGACCCCCATAATGGAGCCGGTGTGATGGCTGATTTTTGGCTGGTAATGCAACTGCAATTGCTCATGTTCAATCGCGTAGCGCAAATCGTTTTGCCGCTCGACATTCCTCGCAACGACAGCCTCTATTTCCGGCGTATATACCCGGTATCCTACATTCGCGCGCTTTGCGGCATACATGGCCATATCAGCCTTTAACAACAAATGCGTGATATCAACATCATGCTCCGGATAACAGGCTATGCCCATGGAAGAAGCAACATCGATCATGACACCTTCCAGGTTCACGCGCTGGCACAGGGAAGGCAGCACTTTGTTAACAATAGCCTCCGCAGCTTCGGCCGTTGCACCGGGGAGCAGCAACACAAATTCATCGCCGCCCAGGCGCGCCACGGTATCCGTACGGCGCATCATGGCGCTTAGACTCCGTGCTACATGTCTGAGCAGAAGGTCGCCGATATGATGGCCCTGCATATCGTTGACTTCTTTGAAACGGTCCAGATCCACGAGTACGATAGAAAACGGCTTTTGCTCATTGTCATAACTCGAGGCAGCTTGTCCCAGACGGTCAAAAAACAAGGATCTGTTGGGCAGGCCCGTCAAGTCGTCAAATAAAGCCTTGTACTCAAGTTCGCGTGATTGCCTCATCACACGCCGCAAAACATAAGCAGCAACCACGATGCTTATTAACAAGGTAAGGCCGCACAGCCACAGCAAAAGCACCCTCGCCCTGGCGTAAGATTCTTCAGCACTCGCGGCCGCCAGTTGGGCCTGTTCCTGCTGCAGCTGGAGCAACTTGTCTATTTCATCGGACAGCTTCTGCTGGCCGGGTATGGCTATCTTGCTGATGTAATCGTATACAGCCTGATTATGCTGGGACATGGCAAGATCTGCCGCCCCCTGTACAATTATGTTGCGCTCTTTCGCCAGGCTATTAATACGCTCAGCAAGTGCCTGTTCTTGCGCATTCATGCCTTTCGCCTGAAACTTTTCCCATGCTCGCCACCATTCCGCTCCCTTGCTGTCAAAACGGCGGAGTTCAGCATCTTTATCAAACGCATCAGTGAGTATCGCAAGCGAATAAAGACTCATCGAACGATCGCGCTGGGCGAACTTCATCGTGTGCGCCAGTTCGGTTTTTACATTATTGACCTGAGTGATCTGCTCCAGATCCGCCTGAATTTTGGCCATATAGCTGTAACCCACTACCATCACAAGAATCACAAGGGTCAGGGTCACGGCAAAGCCCAGCCCGAGTCCAATGCCAATACGCAGAGGCTCGGATAGAGCGGCAATTTTTGATTTAATAGCAGGCAGAGACACCATGTTCATATCGGCTTCGGTTAGGAGTTTTCTACTGGCTGGTGAACCAAATCGATATTCAACATTCCTGATATTGCAGTTTGTCGGGATGCCCACAGAATAACTCATGCACGGTTTTATAGTCCAGAGCTTTTAAATGCTAAAAAAATAAAACAGCCTTGCACTTGCCAAAAAAATTCCATACTGCAAAGCCTGATCAGACCACCCCAGCAGACCTGCATCAGGCTTCCCTTTACATTCATGGTCATGATCGATAACAATGCCGCCATACCATCACCGGGCATACAACAATAATCATGCGAACATCCCTGGCAAAAAACGTAACACGACGCGAAGTATGGGCATGGGCAATGTATGACTTTGCAAATTCAGGCTACACCACGGTCGTCATCACTGCCATCTTCAATGCCTACTTTGTTGCAGTCATAGCAGGTAATGCGCCCTGGGCAACTTTCGCCTGGACGCTGTCCCTGGCAATCTCCTATGCGCTCATCATGTTTGTTGCGCCTTTGATAGGAGCTTATGCGGACGCCTATGCCGCCAAAAAGAAATTGCTAATCGTGACCACCGCAGGGTGTGTGATATTTACCGCACTACTTTACTTTGCCGGCCCCGGCAACCTGTGGCTGGCCATACTGCTGATCATCGTTTCCAACTTCTTTTTCGGCAGCGGCGAGAATCTGATTGCGGCATTCCTGCCCGAACTGGCCCATGGACGCGCGCTGGGCCGTGTTTCAGGATGGGGCTGGAGCCTGGGGTATGTAGGCGGACTGGCAAGCCTGGGTGCCTGCCTTGCCTATGTAAGCTGGGCGCAGGGTCAGGGCCTGCTCGCCACGGATTTTGTGCCGGTCACCATGCTGATTGTGGCGCTGCTGTTTGCGTTATCCAGCCTGCCCACTTTCCTGTTCCTCAAGGAACGCGCCGCGCCGCAACCGCACTTGCAGGGCATGAACACCCTGCAGGAATCATTTGCACGGCTGAGCCATACCATGCAACATGCCAGCCGTTACCGCGATCTGCGGCGCTTCCTGATCTGCACCGTGTTTTATCAGGCGGGCATCCAGGCGGTCATCACGCTTGCCGCCATCTATGCGCAGCAAGCGATGCATTTCACGACCCAGCAGACCATCATGCTGGTGTTTGTGGTCAACATCACGGCTGCCATCGGCGCCTTTCTGTTTGGTCACCTGCAAGACCGCATCGGCCATATACCCACCATCGCGTTAACACTGCTGGGCTGGATCATCATGGTGCTGCTGGCATGGTCGGCCCAAACCCCGGCCATGTTCTGGCTTGCCGCCAACCTCGCCGGAATTTGCATGGGTTCCAGCCAGTCTGCCGGAAGAGCGCTGGTGGGACTGCTGAGCCCGGCGGGCCGCCGCGCAGAGTTTTTCGGCCTGTGGGGCATGGCGGTGAAACTTTCTTCCATTCTGGGGCCAGTTACTTACGGGCTGGTCAGCTGGATCACGCAGGGCGACCACCGCCTGGCAATTTTGATCACCGGCAGCTATTTTGTTGCGGGATTGCTGATCTTATTTGGCGTGAACGTCAGGCGTGGCAGGCGAGCCGCGCTGAGTCAACAGGCATAAATCCGGATTGCCTATCTGGGTTGAAAATTTGCGCGCTACTCTGCCAAGAGTCCGCCTGATCGGGCGCTTGTCTTCACAAAAATCCCGCAGCAAGCCGCACTCCTATACTGGTGCAAAGCGCTTGTGCAAATATTCATTGATTGCGGTGGACTCGTACAGCCACTGCACCTTCCCCTGCTCATCTCTTATCTGCAGACAAGGCACCTTGATCTGGCCGCCGCCCTGCAACAACGCTGCGCGGTGTTGCGGATTTTTTTGCGCATCGCGCAACTCGATCGGCAGCGACAGGCGATTAATCTCGCGCCGCACCTTGATGCAGAATGGACAGGTCTTGAACTGGTAGAGCACCAGATTCTTGCTTTGCTGATTGACTGCCTGCTGGGCAGCGGCCGCCCTCACCACGCCCTTGGGGGTGGTGATAAATTCAAATAAATACATAAATGGAATCAATACAATACGCACAAACCTGAAGAACATCTTTACCGCTAATTTCATCTACTTTACTTTCACAATGATTGAACAATTGGGTTATCGCTGACCAAGCCCCCCAGCAGGAGCGGGATGCTACCAGTTTTTGACCTGTGCACTGCGCCTAAGTCATAAGACTCATCAACCCCTGAAACAATTCCATCCTGTTCAGCCCGGCTGTCCATCCGCGCGCGCGCGCCAGTATGCCGGCAGGTAACGCCACACCCAGGGGGTAAAGCAGGCCAGCCACACGAGTGACGCGGCGAGGTACAGCCAGTAGTTGTTTTGCAGCGGCAGGATTTCGGCCAGCACGCGCAATATTGCGCCGGCCTGCATACCGACGAACATCAGCTTGAGCGCCATGTCCACACGGAACGGCAGCCCGGAATGCCCGAGCGTTACGCGCGTGCCCATGCCTATCGTCAGTGTGGCAAAACAGCCTATGCTCAGCGCATGCAATGGCGCCAACCCCCAGATGAACAGCGTATCGTGGCTGATATATTGCGTAGCGCTTTGCAAGGACGACAGCAGCAAGGCGATACCCAGCCACGCAAAACCGACGTGCAACACCGAGAGCAAAGGATTCTTGAAGCTATGGATAAAGCCCCAGGAGTAGAGCAAATAGAATGCTGCGACTGCAGCAGGTGCGTCGCTCAGCCAAAGCAATGCAGTCAAATCGGATAACTGCAGCAGCGCATGCGCCGTGCTTCCCGCCAGTATCACCCACCAGGGCCAGACCGGTCTTTCCACGTGCAGATTCGGTAATGCGCTCATGGTAAAAAAGGGAATCATGCGATGGCCAACAGTGGCAAACAGAGGCACCAGGAACAACCAGATACCGGCCTGGGTAGAGATTTGCAGCCATACGATATCGTCGCTTGACAGCCACATGAAAAAGGCCGCCAGCCCGCCCCAGCCCAGCGCCAGGCTCAGCAGTATCACAACCGGATTTTTCTTGTCCGCAGGCGGCGTATCAAGCACCACGCGCAACAGTGCGTAAACCGCCATTGCCCAGCCCGCCAGCGTGACAGTTACCGCCAGCAGCAGCACACTCAGTTGCGTCAGCAGACCAACATAAAAGATCACATTGCCCAGCAACAGCAGCACAAAGGACGTCACATAATATTTTGCCGGGATTTCCTTGCCACCCATCCAGCGCGGGAAGGTGGTCATCACAAAACCGAAGATGAACGACGGAAACAGCCCAAACAGCATCAGATAAGTATGCGCGGCACTGGGCATGATGCTCCACTCTATATGCTGGCCTGCCACACCATAACGCGTCACCAAGTCCACAAACCACCAGACCATCACAGCGATGGTTTGCAACGCGCCGCTCAAGAACATCACACGGTGGGGTGCGGCGGTAAAATTTTTCCAGGTCTGGTTGATTTTCGTCATGATGAATCCGTCTGATTGATATTAAGATTAGTTTACTTGTACCCCGAGTTGCCCTGCTCGCGCAACCGTATTTTATTTTCCTTTTTGCCTGTGCAGCGAGCAAAAGATGTAAATATTATATATCATGGTATGATGCAATTCGTGCATGATTTTTTCTTATACGAACTAAGTGCATGAATAAATGATGTACTGCTGGTTACTTTATTTGGAGGTCAAATATGCAAACCCTCACTGAATTTATGACTGCCGACCACAAAGCCTGCGACGACCGATTCGCCCTGGCCGAACAGCCAGCCTACGCCAACAACTGGAACGGTGCCGACACCGCTTTTAATGCCTTCCGTGCAGCAATGACGCACCATTTTCATCTCGAGGAACACATACTCTTCCCCGCCCTGCTGGCAGCAGGCGGCCCCGGCGCGCCGGTGCAGATGATGACAATGGAACACGCCCAGATGAACAGCCTGCTCGACAATATGGCGGCTGCATTGGCGCGCAAAGAGGCGACGGGCTACAGCGGCCTTTCAGAAACCCTGCTGATAGTACTGCAGCAACATAATCTCAAGGAAGAGCAGATACTTTACCCCATCGCCGAGCGGCTGCTGGCAGGCAGTTGGGACACGCTGCATAGCCGCATGCAATCTGTTCAACAGGAATATCAACACTGACTGACACGCGAGGCAACCGATGAACACCATCACAGAAATCGATGTGCGCGATATGGCACCACCAGAACCCTTTGAAATTATTTTGCCTGCCCTGTTCAACCTCGTGCCGGGTGCCACCATGCAGGTACTCATCCATCGCGAGCCCTTCCCTCTTTATCAGTTAATGCGCGACGCAGGCTACACCTGGAAAACCTATAAGCTGGCTTACAACCAATTCAGAATCAGGATCAGCCGCCCACGATGAAACTCATCGCACTCAGCACGGAGCAAGCCCCGCGCATTTCTGTGCCGCTGCGTTTCTTTGCCGTTGCCCCGCTCTTTCTGGCGCTGGCCGCGCTGCTGCTGGCGCTGGATGGCGGCAATCCATTTACCGGCATGCATACGCCCGCACTGCTCGCCGCAACCCATAGCATCACTCTGGGTTTCATCAGCATGGTCATGCTGGGTGCGCTGCAGCAAATACTGCCCGTCGTGATCGGCAGTTCGCTCCACGCGCCGCGCCTGGTGGCATGGGTGAGCCATCTGTCGCTGATCGCAGGCACGCTGCTGCTGAGTTTCGGTTTCAGCGGCGGCAGGCCCGTGCTGCTCAATCTCGCCTGGCCGTTACTCGGGCTGGCCTTTGCCACATTCACCAGCGCGGCGCTGTCCAGCCTTGCCCGGGCTGCCGCGCAGAATGCCAGCCGGAACGCCATATTGCTGGCCATCCTCGCGCTGCTGGCCGCGGTCGTATTGGGCATGCAGCTGACACAGGGCTATGCCACCGGGCAGATGATTGCGCCCCAATTTGCGGCGGCGCATGTCAGCCTGGCGCTGGGTGGCTGGGTGCTGCTGCTGATCGTCGGCGTGTCATATCAGGTGGTGCCGATGTTCCAGCTCACCCCCAGCTATCCCAAGTGGCTCACGCTCGGCCTGGCCCCCGCCATATTCCTGACCCTGCTGTTGCAGCTGGTTTTATCCCTGTTCGCTTCCGCAGCAGGCTGGGCTGAATTTGTTGCCGGCAACCTGTTCTGGCCAGGCGCCATTATTTTTGCTGTCGCCACGCTGAAGCTGCAACAGCAGCGCCGCCGCAGCATCCCCGATGCCACCCTGGCATTTTTCCGCCTCGCCATGGGCTCGCTGCTGAGCGTTGCAGTGCTGGCCATGGCAGCGCAATATTTCGACTATCCCGAACGCATGCAAATTCTCGGGGCACTGCTGTTTGTGATCGGCTTTGCGCTGTCGCTGATCTTCGGCATGCTGTACAAAATCGTGCCCTTCCTGATCTGGTTCCACCTGTTTCGCGGCGGCTCTATACACAGCATCCCCAACATGAAGGAGATCATCCCCGAGCCCTGGATGTGGCGTCATGTATGGCTGCATGCCCTCACGCTGGCTGCGGCAGTGCTGAGCCCATGGTGGAACAACGCTGCGTGGCTGTTCATGCTGTGCCTGCTGCTGCAAAGCATATTGCTCTGCTACACGCTGTACAGCGCAATCGCAATTTATCGGCGCACCCTCAACCGGCTAAAACAGGACAAGTGATGCGGCAGCTGATCGTTATTTTGGACCCTATCATTGCAGGTACCACTCGCCATGGCGCTGTCTGACTACGTCCACACCTTTGGCCAGTACCTGCTGCACCAGCATGGCGAACGCGTGCACAAGATTGCGCTGGATGCCGGCTTCACCTGCCCCAACCGCGACGGCAGCAAAGGCATCGGCGGCTGCACCTTCTGCAACAACGTGTCCTTCAGCCCGAACGGACGCACCCCCCCTTCCACCGCCGAGCAGATCAACAAGGGTAAGCGCGCGATTTTTCGCCGCACCCGTGCGCGCAAATTTCTCGCCTATTTCCAGGCCTACACCAATACCTACGCCGACGTACAGGCGCTGGCTGCGATGTATGACGAAGCACTGCGCGAGCCGGACATGGTGGGGCTCTCCATCGGCACGCGTCCCGATTGCGTCTCGGATGCGGTGCTCGACCTGCTGCAGCACTACCAGCAGCAGGGCCTGATCGTGTGGCTGGAGCTCGGCTTGCAGTCGGCTTTCGACGACACCCTGCGGCGCGTGAATCGCGGCCACGGCCTGGCCGAGTACCGCGACACCTTGCTGGCCGCTCGATCCCGCGGCATTCCGGTGTGCGCGCATCTCATCGTCGGCCTGCCCGGCGAAGGCGAGGCGCACTGCCACGCCACGCTGGATACCGTGCTCGCGCTTGGGGTGGACGGATTAAAACTGCATCCCCTGCATGTGGTGAAAGGCACCATGCTGGCCAACGAATGGCGGCGCGGCGAATATCAGCCACTGGCAGTTGAAGAATATATCCGCATTGCGGCCAGCCTGATCGAACGCACGCCAGCGGAGATCATCTACCACCGCGTCACCGGCACCGCAGCTGAAGATATTTTGCTGGCGCCCGCCTGGTGCGCGTCGAAGTGGAACATCCTCAACGGCATCGAATTCGAGTTGGCGCGGCGGCGCACGCGTCAGGGATCGCGGGCGGGTGAAATTTTTATAGATGAAAAAACAATTGGCCACAGAGACCACAGAGGAAAACCGAATGCTTTTATTCAGGAATCTGCGCAGCTGGCGTAGGGTGGGCATGCTTCATCTGCCCACGCGGATTGGTGGGCACAGCCTTCGGCCTTTGCCCACCCTACGTATGTTTTTTGACTCCGGCTTATTCGACCAAATTTTTTTGCAGAAGGAGGCAATGTATGCCGCATGAGAAAAAAATGGAACTGGTATGCCCGGCCGGCAGCCTGCCGGCGCTGAAGCTCGCGGTCGATAACGGCGCGGATTGTGTCTACATGGGTTTTCGCGACAACACCAATGCGCGCAATTTTGCCGGGTTGAATTTTGATCTGGCGAATGCGAAGGAAGGCGTGCGCTACGCCCATGGGCGCGGCACCAAAGTGTTGCTTGCGCTCAACACCTACCCGCAGTCCAGCGGCAGCGAGAAGTGGCAGAGTGCCATCGACAACGCCGCCAATATCGGCATCGACGCCGTGATCCTCGCCGACCCCGGCATGATGCAATACGCCTGCGACACCTATCCCAATCTGCGCCTGCATCTCTCGGTGCAGGGCTCCGCCACCAACTACGAAGCGATCAACTTCTACCACCAGCAGTTCGGCATCCAGCGCGCCGTGCTGCCCAGGGTGCTGGCGCTGCGGCAGGTGGAGCAGCTGATGCAAAACACGCCGGTGGAAATCGAGCTGTTTGGCTTCGGCGGGCTGTGCGTGATGGTGGAAGGCCGCTGTTCGCTGTCGTCCTATGTCACCGGCGAATCGCCCAACACCTGCGGCGTGTGCTCGCCCGCCAGCGCGGTGCGCTGGCAGCAGACCGACGCAGGGCTGGAATCGCGCCTCAACGGCGTGCTGATTGACCGCTACGGCGACAGCGAAAATGCCGGCTACCCGACCCTGTGCAAGGGCCGCTTCAATGTCGCGGGCGCAACCTATTACGCGATCGAGGAACCCACCAGCCTCAACACGCTGGAACTGCTGCCGGAGCTGATGCGCATGGGCATCGCCGCGATCAAGATCGAAGGCCGCCAGCGCAGCCCGGCCTATGTGGCGCAAGTAACCAAGGTGTGGCGCGACGCGATAGATTCATGCCAGCGGGGGCCCGATAGCTTTACTGTAAAACCGGCATGGATGACCGATTTGGGGAAACTTGCCGAGGGCCAGCAGAGCACGCTGGGTGCCTACAACCGGCCGTGGAAATAAGCCTTGAAAATAATTGTGTGAAATAATTTCGAGAAATTATTGCAGTGGACACCTTTAAAAATTCAAATTCCGTCATTTCCGCGCAGGCGGGAATCCGGCTGTTTCAGCTAATTATGCCTTTGGGCCTTGTCCCCTGCGTTGCGGGAGGTCTTTCATTTGACTGGATTCCCGCCTGCGCAGGAATGACGAATTTTTTGAGGTGACCTTATGAAACTCGCGCTCGGCCCCAACCTTTATTACTGGCCGCTGGATAAGCAGCAGGAATTTTATACAGCGATTGCCGACTCACCGGTGGATATCGTCTACCTCGGCGAAACCGTGTGCTCGCGCCGCCATCTGATGCGCCTGCCGGACTGGCTGCAGCTGGCGCAGCAACTGCAGGATGCGGGCAAGGAAGTCGTGCTCTCGACGCAGACCCTGATCGAATCCGAATCCGACCTCAAGACCCTGCGCCGTATCACCGGCAATAACACCTTCCGCGTGGAAGCCAACGACATGGGCGCTGCGCGCCTGCTGCACGAGCAGGGCATCACCTTTGTCGCCGGGCAGACGCTGAACATCTACAACCCCAACACGCTGAAGCTGATGGCGAAGCTGGGCGCCATGCGCTGGGTGCTGCCGATGGAAATGTCGCGCGAGGCGCTTGCGCCTATGCAGGCCGCGCAGCCTGATGGCATGGAAACCGAAGTGTTCGCCTATGGCCGCATGCCGCTGGCTTTTTCCGCGCGCTGCTTTACCGCACGCCACTACAATCTGCCCAAGGACGACTGTCAGTTCCGCTGCATCGAGCACGCCGACGGCATGACGCTGAAAACCCGCGAAGGCGAAACCTTCCTGGTGCTCAACGGCATCCAGACGCAATCTGCCAAGGTATACAACCTGCTGGGTGAACTCGCGGGATTAACAGAGGCCGGCGTAGATATCCTGCGCGTCAGCCCGCAAGCCTTCCACACACCGCGCATCCTGCAACTGTTCCGCGATGCGATGGACGGACTGGCCACACCGCAACAGGCTCTGCAGATCATGCAGAAGCTGATGCCGGAAGCCGCCTGCGACGGCTACTGGCACGGCAAGCCGGGGCTGGAGCGGCTGTATGCGGAAGGCACGGTGGAGTAAGGTATTAACTTGCCTATGCCGAAGCCTATGCAAACAAGATGCAGGGGGCGTCCCACGCACTGCAACATATCTCACCAGTAGGGTGCGCCGTGCGCACCATGGTGCGTGCGACGCACCCTACATGGTTCACAGCAGCTTGGCGTTTAATCCGACCGATGAAACGTTTTTGCAATTTGAAATGCGTACCAGCCAACCATTACCAGGAGAACACCTTGCAACCCTTCACCCTCCCCCAACCGCTCAGCCAACTATTTTCCATCCTGCCGCAATATCCGCACTCCCTCGCCTTCGCCCAGGCGCTAAACCTGGCCCTGGGAGAAACTCTGCGCGCGGAGGCGCTGCAGCCGCTGCACGGCAAGCACATCTGCCTGCGCGTAAAAGATGCGCACATAGAATTTAATTTCACCCTCGATAAACGTGGCGTCAGCGCAACCCGCAGCGGCAAAACACCCGACCTCTCCATCACTGCAAAAGCCTACGACTTCATCCAGCTTGCGCTGCGCAAGGAAGACCCCGACACGCTGTTTTTCAGCCGCCGCCTGCTGACGGAAGGCGACACCGAACTGGGGCTGCTGGCAAAGAACACGCTGGATGCCATGGAGCTGCCGCCGCTGGACTGGCGCCTGCTGCTGCCGGCGCGGGTGCTGAATGGCTTGAGGGCAAGAGTATTGCACGGCTGAATTCACGAGATGGCGATAGGAGCAGGCTTATTTTGCTATATAAAACACGCCGCTAAAATATAGCTGATAAACTGGGCTGGCATGACAGGCAGTATCGGCCACTAACGGTCATTCACACTGAAGAAGAAAGCGACTGAATTCGCCTCCAAGCCAATCATTCCATGAATCTAGCTAATGTTACAAATCGAGATGTCAGAGCCGAGATCGCTCGTCTGTTAGTTTATCCCGTCAAATCATGCGCGGGGATTGAGGTACAGGAGGCCTTGTTGACCGGGACGGGTCTGGATCTTGATCGGGCCTGGATGGTTGTGGATGCGCAAGGCCTATTTATGACTCAGCGCGAACACCCTCGCTTAGCGCTGCTTCGCCCACAGATCAACCCCGATGCATTGGTGCTGAGCACCCCCGAAATGCCGGCGTTGCGCGTTGCGCTTAATGTGCAAAGGCAGCCGTTATTTGTGAAGATATGGGATGACGAAGTTCCCGCCTTCGATATGGGTGACGAGGCTGCACAATGGCTCACCGAGTTCCTTGAACTGCCCAACAGTACGCGTCGCCGCTCCATGACTGGCGCCTATCGACTGGTTCGATTTAATCCCGCGCACCGACGTGTCTCCAGCCTGCTGTGGACGGAAGGGGTTCAGGCCCTTAACCAGTTCAGTGATGGATTTCCTCTGCTGGTGCTTGGCGAAGCATCTCATGCACAATTGAATGAGCGATTAGTCGCCGCGGGCCATTCAAGCGTCAGCATCGAACGATTCAGGCCCAATGTGGTGCTGTCGGGACTGCAGGCTCACGATGAGGATCACCTGGGTGTGATGTACCTTGAGGCAGGCGCCGAAGAAGTGTTGCTCAAACCCGTCAAGCCCTGTCCACGCTGTCCCATACCAAATGTTGATCCTCTGACTGCGCGAATCAGCCCGGAAGTCGGGGATACCCTGCAAAGCTATCGGAAGGATGCACGAGTAAGTGGCGCGGTCTCTTTCGGCATGAATACTATTGTGCTTCGGGGGGTCGGTGCCGTATTACACGTAGGGCAAACGGTGTCGGCAGATTTTGATTTTGGCTGACTGGCTATATCCGCCCAATTTCAGGTGGTCGTGACCCGCCGACTTCAAGGAAGCCAGTTTGGCTATGTGAAGTCCGGCTGTGTGCCAAACTAGCCACTCAAAAAAATATTTAACACACTTTTCATCACAATCTGCTAGAGTTAATTTATTAAGGATGTAAAGGGCAAACCCGACCAAAAGGCGGGGACGCAAAACCACCGGTCTAACTGGCTATGCCACATGACAGCGGGGTCGCCAAACCGATGAATTCTTTCTTCTTTGTGTTTAGCAGCGTCCTCCCTCACTTGCCCCGGCAACCTTTTTAAAAACTGATTGCCCCGGCATTCCTGCGCGTAGCTGGTCTCCGCGTCAGAGCCGCACGATGAGAGGAGAGAACCATGTTACAGTCCAATGCGCTAATCGTTGATACTTCTACATCCATACGGAAGTACGTTCGGGAAGTCCTCCATCAGAAACTGGGTTTCAACGTAATTCACGAAGCTAAAGATGCAGACGGCGCATTTCGAGTACTGAACTCCGGACGCGCCATCGACTGGATTTTCACCTCGCTGGAGATGCCAGGCCTGCCCCCCCGAGATTTGCTGGGAACCGCCCGCAACGGCCCGAACGGAAAGCACACCCGCTTCGTTCTGATGTCCTCTGAGGATGAGATTGTCACCCGGGAGATTGCCATGCTGGAAGGCGCCGCCGATTACCTGTGCAAACCCTTTTCCCCTAACCAGTTGACTAGCGTGGTGCACCGGATCACCGGCTTGACGGAACAGCGTGGCGCCGAGAGGTTCAAGGTTGCCCTCCCTTGTGAAATCAACATTGGTTTCGATTCATTCCATCAATATGGCGCGGAATTGGCAGAGATCTCGATGACCGGTTGCAGAATGAAAATCTCGCAAGTCAAACCCGGCAGCGGGCATGTCAATGATTATGCAACCGTTACCCTGCTGCCGGAAAACGATTTTTCATTCGATGCTCACGCCAGAATAAAGCGGGTGGAATTCAGCAAATCTTGCGCCGACCCATTGCACAATACCGAGGTAACAATCGAGTTTGTTGACGTCACCCCGCCGCTCAAAGAAAAACTCGAAGCATTTATCGCTTCATGCAAGGAAAAATCTACCGCCAAATGGCAACAGTAGCTGACCACGCATTAGCGTCGAGCGGCCACTGAAAACGGCAAGTATCGGCCAAAACCGGTCAGTCACAAATCCACTCCAAAGAAGACACTCGACCCTTCCTCAGTAATTAAAGTTAATTGAACTAAACTAACTAGATATTTTGGCCTATATCCATGAGTTGATTGGTGTGGTTCAATGCGTCTGTACTATTAATTAATATACGGACAGTAAAATTAACCGAGTTTAAAATAAAACAAATGGTTAGCCAGAATATACACGCTTCACTATTTTTAATAATACGGACCGGTGGGTCCGTCTAATTACTGTTGGGCGCAAAATATGAAGCAGTTTTTGCTAGTCACTTGCTTGTTCTTATGCCAATGTTTTGCCGTTGCTTATGCAGGGAACGATGACATCAAGAGCCTTCTTGGGAAACGCGTTTCTGAGGGTGTTGAAACACTTCATTTAAAACCAGATGAATATTTCGTTGTTGATGAGCCGCCGTGTGTCCCGAGAGGTATACGAGGCAAGGTTCCATCGGGAGCGCAAGTCAGTTTGTTCGTTCAACGTGGCGATGTGCCATTCAGAGAGAGTTGCAGATGGGGGTTCGAAGAGTTCGCGAATAAACGCATAATTGGAATCATGCTAAGGCAGGGCGAGACTACGATTATCTATGGGGAAATTCCTGTTGCTTGGCGTCCTGTACGATGACATTTAGAATAGCGCCCAACAACCACATCGAGTCCGACTGCTTACCCTTCCGCTGCGCTCCAGGGCAAGCCGCGGCTCATGTGGAACGTTGGGCTTACTACGATGACCAGTAACATACTGACATTCATCCAAGCTGCCATTGGGCTAATTGCGATGTGTTTTTGGGGCATAGGCATGTACTACTGGCATCTCACAAACAGAAATCTGCAGCCCGGGATCTCCATCTTCGTTCTGCTCAATCCAGCCGCTTATCTCCACAGTGAATATTTCACTTCTGCCGGGATTAAGTATAGGAAGAGCACCATTACTTCATTCGTAGCAATGCTGTTTTTCGCTTTGTTAGCTTTCATTTTAAGAACACTCAGAGAAACTTTTTTTTAACAATATGGGTTTCTTGATTGCTAATTCAAAGCCCAACCCGGCGTTCGAGCGGGACGCTAAACTTCCCCTAAATTAGTTGACACCTCCACCTAACAAAACGGAGGTGTTAAATGGCAAGATCAGGACTACCAAAAGTGCATCGTTACAGCATGCACTTCAAAGCAACTGCAGTACGATTAAGTGAATTACCCGGTTTGTTAATTCAGGATGTTGCCGAAGCACTGGACATCCACCCCTTCATGCTGTCACGCTGGCGAAAACAAGCGAGGGAGGGATTAATTGTGACAAAAGGCGTCAAGCTGGATGACGAGACCGTGGCCGAACTTAAGCGGCTGCGTGATCTGGAAAAGAAGTACAAAATACTGCAACAGGAGCATGAACTCCTAAAAAAAGCCATCCGGTTTACTTCCGATCGAAAGCGGAAATCTTCGGATTCATCGAAGTAAACCGGCAACAGATGTCTATCGCTTTAATGTGCCGTGTATATGGTGTAACGCGAGCCGGTTACTATGCCTGGCGCAGTCGTTCGCCCAGCCAGCGAGACCAGGAGAATGAAAGTTTATCCAGCCAAATTAGACAAGTTCATCAGGCCAGCCGTGGCACCTATGGCAGCCCCAGGGTGTATCGCATATTGCACCAGCAGGGCGTGTCAGTGAGTGAGAATCGGGTGGCCAAGTTAATGAATCGGCTGGGTATCAAGGGCCGCTGGGCCACCTTGCGCTATACCTCACCCAACCTGAAAAAATTCTATGGCAGCCTGCCCAACCAGCAGATTGGACACCCGGCACACGTTCCAAACCAAGTCTGGGTCGCAGATATCACCTATCTCAAGGTGGGTGCCATCTACCGCTATCTGGCCGTGGTCATGGACCGCTGCTCCCGCCGCATTATTGGCTGGGCCTTTGGCCAGCAAAAGAATGTTGCACTGACCCTGCGCGCACTCAATAACGCAGTCAGCAAACGCAGCCCACCTCCCGGGCTGATCTTCCATACGGATCGCGGTATCGAGTATTACGCCAATGCCTTCCGTGCAAGGCTGGCACAATTACATATCACTCAGAGCATGAACCGACCGGGCAAAGTGACCGATAATGCATTTATGGAATCCTTCTTCCATTCGATGAAGGCTGATGTGATACATGGCAATAAATTTAACGAGGACAGCCAAATGCTATCTGTACTGAGGAGCTATATTCCTTTCTACAATCACAGTAGAATCCATTCGTCATTAAATTACGTGTCGCCAGCAACGTATGAAAATAGGCTGGCTTAAACAGGTGTCAATTTTTTTAGGGGAAGATTCCTCGCCCAGAAGCGGGCGAGCCCCTCAATTTTACGTTAGGCATTTAGGTCAATGGATATAGAGACAATTCAACAAGAGATTGAACGAATTGAAGAGCATCTTTTCAATTCTGAAAACTGGAAAGAGCTGAAGCTCACCAGACAGTGGGCAAAATCCTTTCCCAACGATTCCGGGGTGTACATGCTCTTTGAAAATGGAAAGTTGGTTTATGTTGGTGAATCCGGCTCACTTTCGGGTCGCGTCACGGACATGCTCAATTCACGGCACCATACCGTTAGAAGGGCGTTGGGTGAGCTCCGTTTCAAAGATGTGCCAGACTACAAGAAGGCCACCTCATCAATCAAATACCCGGAGCACATAGAAAAAATGGTTGAAGAAACGATGAAAGGTTTCAAGATCTCCCTGCTACCCATACCGTTTGGACGAAAGGAATTTGAAGAGTACATAGACTCAAAACACAAGCCGGAGTTAAATAGGAAGGGTAAACGAGGGGGGGCCAATGCCTAACCTTTCATAAGGACTTCCCCGTCAAGATAAATTTTTTAGTTTCACATTTTTTCCTCCGTCATAAAAACCTCTGCGCAAGCAGAGCGCACATTCCTCAAATAATAAATCACTGCATTAATTCGCGAGTAGTCGAGACAAGAACAGACTGCATTTCCATAATCGGCCTTGTTGGATTTTAGGTGCTCATCCGGGCCATGATATAAACCGCACCTCTTGCCCTCATTCGTTCATCGGGCTTGCCGCCACAGCGGGGATCAACCGCTGTGGCTCGTGGCTCCCATCAGGTTAGCCAGGTTCGCAAGAGGTCGGTCTGACCTGTTTAGCTATCGCATTTCATGTCGCAGTGGTTTGAACTCAAAACATTAAACCTCCCTAATCAAAACGATTAACTCAAGACTATTCGCCGATGGCGTACTGCTGCCAGGCATCCAGGTTATAGGTCTCTCCCTTGGCCAACAGTGCCCAGAGTTGCCGGGCGTTCTTGTTGGCAATGGCGACCAGGGTCTTGTGATAGCCCACCCGTCCATACAGGCGGATGATCCATTGCTGCATCCGGTTTTGTTTATCCGGTGCTTTCTTTAACGTGGCCTGTAGTGTTGAGCGAGCGCCTTGCACTAACAGGCTACGCAAATACGAATCGCCTCTGCGACTAATGCGCCCCAGCTGCGTCTTGCCACCACTGGAATACTGCCTTGGCGTCAGCCCCATCCATGCCGCAAATTGTCTGCCGTTTTTAAAGTCATGCGCATTGCCAACACTCGCACTCACGGCATCAGCCGTGATGACACCGACACCGGCGACAGCACGTAAACGACGAGCGGCTTCATCATCGCGTGCGGATTGGGCGATCTCACGATCACACTCGGCGAGTAGCAACTCCAGTTGCTGGAGTTGAGCGTCAATCTGAATGAGCAGTCTGCGCAAATTCGGTGGCAAACCTTCTTCTTGCAGACTGGTTTTTAAGCCACGCTGAAAAGCCGCTGCAGTGCGGGCTATCGGATAACCAAACTCCAGCAGCAAGCCACGGCAGCGATTGATCAGGGCCGTGCGTTCTTCCTTCCAACCCTCACGCACACGGTGCCAGGCCAGGCGGCTTTGCTGGGCTTCGTTCTTGATGGCGACAAAACGCATGGTTGGCTGGCGTACTGCAATGGCAATGGCCTCGGCATCATTGTGATCATTCTTGGCAGACTTGCTCTTGCGGAATGCCTGCACAAACTCGGCGGCCATCAGGCGTGGCTGTAAACCCATCACCTGCATGCGCCTGCCCCAGTAGTGGGCTGAACTGCATGCTTCCATGCCCACCAGACAGCCCTCGGGCAGTTGCACCAGCCATTCAGCAAGCTCCTTGAATTTGAAATTGCGTGACATGACACAGCGCCCCTGTATATCCTGGGCGTAGACGGTGATAATTTCCTTTGCGAGATCGATACCAACTGTCGTAATATTCATTTGGGCTTCTCCTTCGTATTTAGATTGACCGGAATTCAATCTTGGCACATCAGATGCCGTGCGGCATAGCCGCTTTGCGAATGTGGGAAGTCCATTTATATTCATTCAAGAGGGACGCGCAAAAGCGCGCCCCTTAATTTAACGTTCCAACGTCCGCTTCCCAATACTCTGACAGTCCGGAATGGGCACATATCAGTCTCATACTAAAGCGATTTCTACCCCGATCAGCTATTCATCAACACACCGGGTTACGTCATGCATTACCCCGAGATTCCTGCTTAGATCTCGCGCACGCCATTCCTCTGCGTTTGCAAAAGCATATAATGACGCGCTCTTTTGTCTGGTTTTAAACCATGAGCTTTATTTATTTGCTTGATCTTTGCGCGGTTGCCGTGTGCGCGATTACCGCCACGCTGGAAGCGCGCCGCCGCGAGCTGGACTGGTTCGGCGTTGTCGTGATTGCGGTGATTGCGGGCATCGGCGGCGGAACCCTGCGCGATATCCTGCTGGGGCGCTTGCCCGTATATTGGGTACACGACCCGATCTATGTCGTGGTCGGCGCGGCCGCTGCGAGCTTCGCCTTCTTCTTTGGCCGGCGCCTGCGCTTGCCGTTGAACTTTTTCCTCATCCCGGATGCCATCGGGCTTGCGCTCTTCACCGTCATCGGCACCAGCGTCGCCCTCACACTGGGCACGCCCTGGTTGATCGCGGCGCTGATGGGGGTGATCACCGGCGTGTTCGGCGGCGTCATCAGGGATATTTTGTGCAATGAGATTCCGCTGATTTTTCGCACCGATATTTACGCAACCGCATCGTTCGCCGGTGCTTTGTTATTGATCGTGCTGGACAGCTACCGCGTCAACCACAATATCGCCATTCTGCTATCGATGGCCTGCATCATTATAATTCGGCTGGTGGCGATACACTGGCATATCAGTTTGCCGCGCTTGCATGCGGATAGATAAGGATGAAAACACGCCGGGCTCAGGCTTTGAGCAACAACACGGGAGCTTAGTTACGATGTTCACATGGATCAGAAATAAAGCGAGCAGATTTAAATCACATCTGCTTCAGTTAGGTGACGAACAGCCACTGAGCAAAGCCACGCTTGTTGTGCTTGTGTTTCTTGACATCTTCATTCTGGTTTCTGTTTTCGACGGCCTTGATGAGCACACACGACAACTTGTTGCTCCAAATGAATATGTTTCCTATTCCTGTCGTGAAATTGTTATTCACAGAAGCTGGAACAACACGAACCGGCTGGATAATCTTAACGATATTATTTCAGGCTACAGCAATCAGCTAACGCTGGTGAAAGAAAACAGGAATAGGCAGCATCCAATCTGCTCTCCCTTTGCTGCTGCAATTGATCAAATAGAAAAAGACAAAGAGTTGCTGCGTCTTTTTGAAAACAGAAAGACTTTTCAACGGGAGGTGCACGAGCTTGAAGCGCGTATCAATGACCGCAAGGGCGGCTATGACACAGCGCTGCTGGAGAGTATTGCGTCGCGTAACAGCAGCGAAAAATCTGACGTATCTGCGCTCAGGCAGGATGTACAGCGGCTTACTTCCACGTTGAACACGCTGCGGGAACAGCTGGCTTCGCTGGACGAAAACCTTAACCAGACTGAGGCAATCAAGTCGCTCTGGCAAAATATTCAGTCACTCACTGCTGCAGGGCGTGAACAGCTCAAGTCTGATCTGCGCACTATGAATTTCTGGTATCCGGTGCAGCAGCTCGGCATGCAGCTACTCTTCCTGCTGCCGCTTTTGCTTGTCATTTATAACTGGCATGCAGCGAGCATACGCAAAGCACGCTATGTACAAACACTGGTTTCATCTCATCTGCTTGTAGTCGTGTGCATTCCTATTTTCTTCAAGATCATTGAGACGGTTTACGACATCATCCCGAAGAGGCTGATGAAGATGATTGCAGACTTGTTGGTATCGCTCAACCTGATTGCAATATGGTATTACCTGTTTATGCTCATATCCGTTGTGGCAGCGCTGTTTGTGATTTATCTCTTCCAGAAGAAACTGTTCTCGCATGACAAGCTGCTCGAAAAACGCATTGCTAAAAATCTTTGCCAGAAATGCGGCAAACAACTGCCGCATGGTGCGCACGCCTGCCCCTCATGCAGTTTCGCTCAATACAAAAAATGCCGGCATTGCGACACGCTTATGCATGTATATGCACGATATTGCATGCAATGCGGCAAGCCACAGGCTAATAGCGTTCCAGCAGAAGTGGCGCAAAGTTAAGGACCTCTGCGTAACGACATCAGCTAGCGGGAACAATGGCGGGCAGATGCTGTTATCGCTGTCAGCAACGTCAATATCGCGCGGATAGTGGCTGAAGCGCCGAACAGCTTTATTCCGCTTCACCGTTTATAAAATATTTAAGGAAACACTGATTAAGTCCATTTTGTCGTTCCCGCGAAGGCGGGAACCCAGTAAATAAAAGAGCTGGAACCCCGCCTTCGCGGGGATGACGACACAACCATACAATAACTAATATAATCATGTGCTTGAAAATGTTCGGCACGGCACGCCAGAGGCATCGTCGCGGCAGTGCGGGCGCCGCTTACTTGGTGGTGAAAGACGTGACCCCGTCCCATTCCTTGCCCGGAGGGTGCGCGCGCATTTCTGCAATACGCTGCAGATACAGCTCGACCAAGAGCTTGTCCGTTTGCGCTAGGCTCTGCAGCACGGCTTCTGCTTCGTCCCACTGCTGCGCGCGATAGTGTGTCAGCGCCTGCTCAAACTGCCTGATGCGGCGGTGTTGTTCCGCACTCACCTCTGCGGCAAGGCCGATCGGTTCATAGATGCTCACCGCCAGCCCCTTGCCTTTGACGCGCACCCGGTCCAGCTCGCGGTACACGATATCGGGTGCGCATTGCCTGGTGGTTTCGCTGACCAGGATGCCGACGCCGTATTCCTTGGTCAGGCCCTCCAGCCTTGCCGCCAGGTTGACCGGATCGCCCAGCACGGTATAGGCGCGGCGGAAACTGGAGCCCATGTTGCCCACCGCCATCATGCCGGTGTTAAGGCCGACCCCGATGCGGATCTCGGGCCAGTTTTTGGCCTTGAACTGCGCGCTTAACTCGGCCGCAAGTTTCTGCATCTCCAGCGCGGCCAGCACGCCGTGCTGTGCATGGTTGGCATCGAACAGCGGCGCGCCCCAGAACGCCATGATCGCATCACCGATGTATTTGTCGATGGTGCCCTGATACTTGTTCTTGTCGATAATCAGGCGCGTCATCGGGGTCAGGTATTCGTTCATCATGCGCATCAAATCTTTGGGCTCCATGCCTTCGGAGATGGTGGTGAAGTTGCGGATATCGGAAAACAGCACGGTCATGCTGCGGCTGCTGCCTTCCATCGACTCCAGCATGTCCGGATTGGCGATCATCTCCTCGATCACCTCGGGCGAGACATACTGGCCGAAGCGCTCCTTGTACAGGCGCTTGGTGCGCTCTTCCGCGAGGAAGCCGTAGGACATGTTCAGCATGAACAGCAGCGCGATCAGCAGCAGCGGCGAAGCCAGCGGCAGCACCACGGACGCGCTGAGCCAGGCAAAAAGATTGGCCAGGGTGAGCAGCACGCTGGCGCCCAGCGCCAGCCACATCGCCTGCACTGGAGATGCGCTGCCCAGCAGCACAGCTGCCGCCAGCCCCAACAATAACAACATCCAGGTTTCCATGCCCGCGATTGCGCTGGGTGATTTTTTGATGCTGCCGTCCAGCATGCCGGAAACCATGTTGGCATGCACTTCCACTCCGGCATAGGTGCTGCCCACGGGGGTTGCGCGTGAATCCAGCAGGCCTGCGGCGGTGGTGCCCAGTATCGCTACCACGCCTTCCAGTTGCCTTGGGTCGACGCGACGTTCAAGCACATCGGCCGCCGACACATAGGGGAAGCTGCCCTGAAAGCCGCGATAGGGAATCCATGCAGAGCCATCTGCCATCACCGGAATTTTCAGCTCTCCCACCTTAAGGCTTAGCCTGCTCCAGCGGTCGCCACCCTGCTCCACCGTCACCTGGGGCCTGTCCAGAATGTGGCGCACAATCGCCAGCGACAGCGCCTCGTAACATTTGCCCTGGTAGGCCATCAGCATGGGGATGGAACGGATGACGCCATCGGCATCCATATTGGGGACGAAATGACCTGCACCTGCGGCAGCATCCTGCAGTTGCGACAGGTTTGCGCCGTAACCGGTGGCCTGCTGCAGCTGCATGTCCTGCTGTGATGCCTGCTCCAGATCGCATGCGGGTGCGGGCAATTTGCCCGACAGCGACTGCGCTTCAAGATTGTTTTCGCGCTTGAAGTAATAGCCCATCACCACGTTGCGCCCCTGCATATCCCGCGCAAACGCCTTGTCGCCATCGAGCAGCGGCTGCAGCCTGCCGAGCAGCGCTTTCATTTCAGCGCTGTGCGGCGAGCCGTTTCTGGCAAGGCGTTCCATCATCTTCAGGCTGGACTGGCTGTCAGGCTCGGCGAACACCACGTCCATCCCCACCACCGCCACCTTGTAGTGGTCCGTCAGTTGTTTAACCAGCTCGCCCATGCGCGCGCGGCTCCACGGCCAGCGCCCTTCTTCCTTCAGGCTTTTCTCGTCGATATCGATGATCACGACTTGCGGGTTGACGCTGTCGGGCATGGTGGCACGCACCCTCGCGTCATAGAGTACCCATTCGAAACTTTCCAGCAGCGGCAGCTTGATGAGGTGGCTGCCATGCAGAATAAACAATAAAACGACGCCCAGCCCGAGGCCGATGCGCACCGAATGCTGTAGCCAGCGTGCCGGTATCGCTGAACGTTTTAAGAAATTTTGCATTGCTCCCCCTGAAGATATTTCTGCTTACGCGCCGTGCAGCCAGCTTTCCATCTGCGCCAGGTTTTGCCAGGCCTGCGGCAGGCAGTGCCCTTCTGCCTCAATGCGCTGCAGCAAGGCCCTGCCTTCTTCGATCATCATGCCGATGCGCTCCGGCGGGAACAAAGCCAGCGCCGCCTGCAGCGCTTCGTCCGACTCGTTTAACAGCGCGGGGATTTGCTCGTCGTCGCGGATGATTTCATCCGGATTGAGGATGTCGGAAACGATCAGGTAATCGCAAAGCTGCAAATGCAGCCGGGTGTGCTCTTCATCGTTGCGCAATTTTTCCAGCGCGTGCGGATCATCCTTTGAAGTGTTCCTGAGGGTGGAGCTGATGGCGGCGATCAGTTTCTTGATGGCATCCTGTATCGCAAGCGGCTGGCCCGGCAGGCCGCTGCACACGGCGTACTGCTGCTCCAGCTGCGCTTTCAGCAGCAGGATGACGTCGCTCTCCACATTCTTGTCCAGCCCCACCGCACGCTGCACCAGCTCGCGAAAATGCTCCATGAACTGCTGCATGGCCGTGTGATCCTGCCGCTGCGCGGTATTGATATCCTCTTGTGTGATGCTGCCGTTTGCGCTGAACAGCAGGTTGTTCAGCTTGCGCTGCAAGTGCCTTTCGCGCGGGCCGGGCTGCAGTGAAAAGCGCGGCTGCGTTGCAAACTCGGAGTGCGATGCAAAAGTGAGTGTCATATTTTTTACTGCCTTCTTGTTCCGCTTATTTTTAAACACGAAAATTATGATTGCAGGGTGCGTCCCACGCACCCTGCATTACGCTGATTTAAACCCGGAAAGGAATCAGGCCTTGCGGCTGTCGAATTCCATTTCATTTTCATCCAGTATGCGCTCCTGTACCACGCGCCATTTGCCATCCGCTTCCTGACGTATCAGTATTTCCACACCGTGGCGGTTGATGGTGCCGTCTGTGCCTTCCACTGTCTCAAGCGTCTTGAACAGCACGTTGCCGTGCGTAACCGTCACCACGCGCAGGCCCTCATAGCTCACCCGCTTCAGGATGCCTTCGTCGAACTCGTACTGGCACTGGCGCGCCCAGTCGTTGTAGCCAATCACCTCGAAGCCGGGCACGCCGTACACGCTCACCTGTTTCGAGATCAGGTCCATGTGCGAGGTGTAGGCACCCGCATTGGCGGTCAGCGCCAGCGCTTCCAGCATATCTATTGCGGGCTTGTTTTCCATATACCTGTTTCCAATCTTTTGTTTAATGGCAGGAGTATAGCGAAAGTTTCCGCCCTGTATAGGATGAAAAAAAGCAAATACCACTAGCACCACTTCGCAAAAGGGGACTAGCAGGATTGGTACGTTTCTCATCCAGTAGCACAACTCACTATTTGCTCAATGGCATTGGTTTTACGCGGGAGCTTTTCTGCAAAATCTGTTAGCATCTGCCCGGCGTTTATCACGCTATATTTCTGATCATCAAAGGCATTCAATGAAGCAAACCATCGGCGCGGGCATCATCACATACGAATCGGACATCTGGAAAACAGCCGACACACTGCGCGGCTGCGCGATCAAGGAAAGTGACTGGCCCGGTTACATGATGCCGTTCTTCGCGCTGATGCTGGTCGAGTCGCGCATACGCCGCCTCAGGGCGGAAAAAATCACGGAATACAAAGAGGCTACCGAGCAGAAATTCAACGAGGAGAACCCGGAACACCTCACCTGGCTGGACATGTCCATCAAGGCTGCGGGCAAGGGCTATCATCAGGATTTGGTATTGCACAACAAGGGGCTGCAAGAAACCTGCCAGGTGCCCGGCGGCAACTTCCTCAACCGCTTCACCACCCATCTCGAACAATACGACCCCGAGACCCGCCGCCTGCTGGGCATGGGCTATGTGGCCGGGCTGCCCAAGTTTCTGGACATCCAGGGCAAGGCGCAATCGCTGTGGGGCATGCCCAACCAGCCGTTGTATGCCTTCGCGCAGAAGTGGGGGAACATCGACCTCACCGGTTTCGACAACTCCGAAGTCACCACTATCGAAGAGCACATCAAGCGCAAATGGGCCGACATCTCGGCGGAAACGGCGGGTGAACAATACACCCCGTCCGATGTGATCGACCTTGCCAGCGCGCTTATCGTCGAGCTGTTCAAGGAAGGCAAAGATACCAAAGGCATCGCCGACGTGTATGACATGACCTGCGGCGGCGGCAACTTTGTCTATGCGATGGAAGACTCGCTACGCGAGGCCTTCCCGAATTTATCGGTGCGCGCACGCGGCCAGGAGCTGAACGATGCGCTGTTTGCGCTGGCCGCCATCGAGGCGCGTTTCCGCAGCGATGCAAAAATCGAATGGGGTAACACCCTCACCGATGACCGTTTTCTCGGCGAAGAATTCGACGCCATCATGGCCAACCCGCCCTACGGCGTGGACTGGAAAGACTTCAAATCCGCCATCGAAGCCGATGCCTCGGGCCGCTTTGCACAAAACCGCCTGCCGCCCACCTCCGACGGCCAACTGCTGTTTCTGCAGCATGCCGCCTTTCACCTGAAGGAAAGCGGCGTCGCCACCATCGTGCATTCCGGCTCTACTTTGTTTTCCGGCGATGCGGGCGGCGGCGAATCGGAAACACGCCGCTGGCTGCTGCAGGAACAAGACATGGTCGAAGCCATCATTCAGTTGCCCAAGAACGAATTTTTCAACACCGGCATCTCCACCTACCTGTGGGTGCTCAACAAAAACAAACCCAAGGCGCGCAAAGGCCGCGTGCTGCTGATCAACGCCGAAAACAACTTCGTCAAACTCAAAAAGAACCTCAACAAGAAAAACTGCAAGATCGACGAGGCCAACTGCGCCAAGATCGTGCAAGCCTTCCGCGCCTATGCCGACGGCCCCATCTCCAAAGTGCTCAGCGTCGACCAGCTGCTCTACAACAAAGTAGAAATCATCCTGCACCGCCACGACGAAGCCGGGCGCGCCGTGCAGGAAGAGCAGGCGCTTGCGGGCGATGTCATTACCATCACCGTCGGCGAGCAAAGCCACATCATCAAAAATGGCCCGCTGCTCAAGCCGGATGAGCTCAGCGCCAAGGAAGCCGCTGCCGCGTTTAACGAAGCGATCAAGGCGGCCGAAAGCATCAGCGTGCAGGCGGGCAAACAGCGCCACAGCCGCGACAATGAAACCGGTGCGATCCAGTTGCACGACGGCAAAAACACCCGCGAACTCGGCCTCGGCGTACTCACCGTCAAAGCCAAGGTCGCCAAATCCGGCGGCGCAGAAATCCTCAAAGTCGACGTCACCCTGGGCCCGCTGAAAGAAAAAGACACCGAAACCACCGCCTACGCATCCGACGCAAACGCCAACGAAAAAATCATCCGCGACTTCCTCGCCACCTGGGTGAAAGAACCGTTTGAGCGTGTGGCGGGTGGCGTCAAGGTTGGCTGCGAAATCAACTTCAACAAACATTTCCCCAAGCAAAGCGAAGTGCGCGCAGTTAAAGACTTGCTGGCAGAGCTGCACCAGATCAATGCCAGGAGCGCAAAGCTGGAAGCGGAATTCGCTGCCAGCATCGCGGGAGACTGAGCGTGACACAGGCGATAAAATATTCGGGTGTGGGTTGGATTGAGGAGATACCGCCAGAGTGGAAAAATGAACGCGTTAAAAGCGTATTTCAAGAGGTCTCGATTAAAGGATTTCCATCTGCCCCTTTGCTTGCAGCAACCCAACATGCTGGAGTGATTTTGAAGAGCGAGGTTGGCTGGCGCACGATGGAAGCAAAAGTGGACGGCAGAGAGAATTTCAAACTTGTTTGCGAAGACGATTTTGTTATTAGCCTTCGCTCATTTGAAGGTGGTATTGAAAAGTCTTCTGTTCGAGGAATTATTAGTCCCGCATACACGGTATTAAGATTGCGAGACGCTAAGCGGTGTGAACCTGAGTATTTCAAACACTTTTTCAAATCAGCTACTTTCTTAGCTCAATTAAAGCAACACCAAAAAGGCATACGCGATGGACAAGCCATACCATTTAGTACATTAGAGTATGACTTTATTGCCGTCCCTCCTTTCGCAGAGCAACGCGCAATCGCCGATTACCTCGACCGGCAAACCGCACTGATCGACCAGCGCCTGAGCACGCTAGCCGAGAAGAAGACCGTGCTGGCCGAGCTGCGAAAGGCCACCATCCACGATGCAGTCACCAAAGGCTTAAACAAAAACGCACCGATGAAAGATTCGGGTGTGGCGTGGATTGGTGAGATTCCCAAAAACTGGGAAATAAAACGGCTTAAGTCGTTACTCAAAGAACCTTTGACGTATGGAGCAAACGAAGCAGCCGATAGCAATGATCTTGAAAATCCTCGATTTGTCAGAATTACAGATATAGACGCAAACGGTAATCTTCGCGAGGACACCTTTCGCTCGCTCCCTCTAGATATTGCAAGGCAATATCTACTTAAAGAGGGCGATGTTTTATTAGCTAGAAGTGGAGCGACAGTCGGGAAAAGTTTTATTTATCAGCGTTCTTGGGGGCGTTGTTGTTTCGCTGGATACTTGATACGCGCTCGGCTCAATCCTGATGTTTGTGTGCCTAAATTTTTTTATGCCTGTTGCCAGTCAACGTTTTACTGGCAATACATCTCTGACACTCAGATTCAATCAACTATCCAAAACGTTAATGCGGAAAAATACGCAAATCTTTATTTGCCTTGCCCGCCCGTTGACGAACAGCTCACCATTGCACACCACCTCGACCAGCAAACCCAACACATCGACGCGCAGCTCGCCACGCTGGACGAGCAAGCACAGGTCTTGAAAGAGCTGCGCAAGGCCATCATCCACGAAGCGGTGACGGGGAAGATCGATTTGAGCGGAACTTGAACCGGAAGGAACCATATGAACACGCTACGCCTTTTTGCCGCCAAGGATTTTTCCATACCCGCCAGCACCTCCTGGTATCTCGCCGATCTGGGCGAATTTCGCGGCAAGCAGGAACTTTACACGCAGCAATCGCCGCAGCGACTCAAGACCCTGCGCGAACATGCGCTGATTGAAAGCGCGGTTTCTTCCAACCGTATTGAGGGGGTGTCTGTTGCGCCGTCGCGGGTGCGCGATGTGCTGGTGGCGGAAAAGCCCTTGTTTCGTGATCGCGATGAGGAGGAGGTGCGCGGTTATCGCGATGCGCTGAAACGCATACACGACGGCGCGGCGCGCTTTCCGCTGAGCGAGGCGACGATACGCGAGCTGCACCGGCTGGCACGCGGCCAGATTTGGGATGCAGGTCTATACAAGGAGAAAGACGGCGACATCATCGAGCGTTATGCCGACGGGCGCGAACGGGTGCGCTTTCGCCCTGTGTCTGCGCTGAATACGCCGGCTGCCATGGCAGAACTGGTGGCGGATTGGCAGCATTGCCTTGAAGATCGCTGGGTGCATCCGCTTATCGCCATGGCTGCGTTCAATCTAGATTTTTTGTGCATCCACCCCTTCCGCGATGGCAACGGGCGCGTGTCGCGGCTGACTCTTTTGCTGCAGTGCTATCAACTGGGCTATGAGGCGGGGCGCTACATCAGCCTTGAGCGCCTGATCGAGGAAAACAAGGAGCGCTATTACGAAACGCTGGAGCAAAGCTCGCAGGGATGGCATGAAGGCAAGCATGATCCCTGGCCTTACATCAACTATGTGCTGTCGATGCTGAAGCTGGCTTACCGCGAGTTTGCCGAGCGTGTGGGCGAAGTGAAAGCGCCGCGAGGTTCCAAAACGGATTTGGTATTGGCGGCAATCAAGCGCTTTACCGACGAGTTTACTGTGACGCAGTTGGAGCAGGCTTGCCCCGGCGTGAGCCGCGACATGATTCGGCGCGTATTGCGCGAGCAGCAAAGCGCAAAGCTGGTTGAATGCCAAGGCCGCGGGCCTGCGGCGCGGTGGAAAAAGAAAGGGTAATTACCTTTTGGTGGGGGTAATAATGAGGGCAATGAGGCGGCTGGGTGAGCGGAGTTGCATCATAGGGTATTTTTAAATTATTCAATATAATCAAGCACTTATAAATACACACCTCGCCCCTTACTCCTCCCGCCGGGCAACTTGCTTTAAGTGCGCCATCATCGTGCAAGGTAGTTGACGAACAAGTACAAACATAATCTGGCCGCATCGACGGGCCGCCAACAACAGGGTTACACCATGGCTTACGGCTTCAAGGAAAACGATTTTCAGCACGGGGTATTTCTGCCGTTCTTCTCCGCGCCTGAGCCTGCCGGTTTGAACTGGATGGAGGGCAAGCCCACCGACATCGACCGCGAGCGCTGGATGGTGCCCGCCGATTTGCTGGAATTTTTGAAGCATGGCTGCCCGCAGAATGCGGCGGCGTTCAAACAGGCGGTCAAGCCGTTTGATTCCGATCTGGCATTTTTGCATGAGTTGTGGGCGAATGTGCTGGCGCAAAAACTTCGCGACAGTGCCAACGCGGCGGTGGTGTTGCGCGATAATCTGGTGTTTCAGGGACAGACCTTTGTGCTGTGGAACGAGGCGCCGCGCGCCGGAGCGGACAAGTCGGCGCGGACATTGTTTGACAGCAACCGTTTGCGGGTGATTGCCGAGGCGACCTTCGAGCGGCATTTCCCGCTCACCAACAAGCGCATCAAACGCCGCCCCGACGTGGTGTTTTTCGTCAACGGATTGTATTTTTCCTATGCGGAGTTGAAGACGGCGCAGACCGGGCAAACTGCCGCCAGCAATGGGCGCAAGAAGATCGCCCACAACTGCATCGAGGCGGCAATCTGCGCGCTGAACGAGGCGCGCGAACGCTTTGCCGCACAGGGTGGCGCATGGCCCGGCTTCCGCAGCCGCAATTTGCAGGAGGCGGAACGGCATCGTGTGCGCCAGGAGATTTGCCTGTACGAGCGTGCCACGCATATCAGCAGCATTGATATGGGCAACCTGATGATCTTGAGCGACAGCGACTGGTTGCTGGGCGAGGTGGATGATGCGTTGCTGAAGGACAACCAGATTGCCCTGGGTTCAACCATTCCTGACAAGCTGATTGAGTGCTTCGCGCGTGCGCCGGAGATGCGCGACAAGACACCTTCGACGGCGGTGGCGGAGCATCTGGCTTCGATGTTTCATCCTGCGCACGGTGTCGATCGCGAGATTCATTTTTTCAATCAATTGCGCCCCAGCCGCACCACCAGCCAGGTGGAGATGTTGCGCCCGCGCCCGGCGCAGCGCGCCATGCTGTATCAAGCAATGTGCCGCGTGGATGCCTTGTATGCGAACGAGAATGTGCCCAAGATCAACGAGGCGGATATCCGCGCGCAACTGACCTTGGCCCTGCCCGACCTCGACCCCGCCAAGGCGAACGCCATCGTCAACGATACGCTGTTGCACCGCAACGGCGCTGAGGCGCACACGATCTTGCTGCAAGGCGCGGCCGGACTGGGCAAGACGAATGTGATGGTGTGGCTGGCGCAGGCCTTGTCGGATATGGTTGATCCGCGCAGCCCGGCATTGGCCGGTTTGTTTGATCTGTGCATTCTGCTGACCGACCGCACCGAGCTGCGCAAGAATGTGGCCTCGGAAGCGCAGCGCACCAAGGGGGTGAAGAACATCGTGGCAGAGGCGGAGACGTTTGCCGATTTGCGCGATGGTCTGGATGGCGGCGCGCGTGTGGTAGTGGTCAACATCCAGAAATTCCCTTCGATACAGAAACTGGCGGAACAGGATGCCAAGCTCAATGCGCTTCTGCTTTCCAAGCGCGTGGCTTTCATTATCGACGAGGTGCACCGCAGCCAGAACGGTGTGCTGCACGATGCGACGGTGGATATTTTCGATCAGTGGGGCAGCATCCGTCCGCAGGGCGCGAAACGCAATCTGATTATCGGCTTGACCGCGACGCCGCGTGATGAGGTGCTGGCGCGGTTCGGCGAATGGCGTTCGCCTTCCGCGCCGGGCGACAACATTCGCTGGGTGCCTTATTTCGCTTACACCATGGCGCAGGCGATCCGCGAAAAAATCATTCTCAACCCGATTCAGAACGTGCTGCGCTTTGACGATCATTTGATCTACAAGGCGACTGACACCATCCAGAAACTGCAGCAGGGGCACACGGTGCGTCAGCCGAGCGCGACGGAGATTTACCAGAACGCGGCGCGCCAGGAATTGATTGCCAAAAATGCGGCGCTGGTGTTCGCGGCCAAGACGGTGCGCGCCGTGCGCCCGCCCAATCGCGCGCTGGGTGAAGGCAAGGCAATGTTTGCTGCCGATTCGATCAAGGCGGCGATCAGCTACCAGAAGCTGTTGCGCTATGAGCTGGATGCGCTGGCAGATGATCCGCGTTTTGCCGAGTATGGCGACATACTCCGGGCTGCGCCGGTGCTGGTGCTGTTTACCGACAAGCAGGGCGAGGTGTCGTGCGCGTCGCTGAATGACGGAAAAAATCAGGATGCCATTCTGGATGAGTTTCGCCGCAAAGGCGAAGCCGCCAAGCCCGGTTTGCAAGTGTTCAATGCGCTGATTGTGGTGGTGGACAAGCTGCTGACCGGCTTCGACGAGCCGACGCTGCACACGCTGTTTCTGGATCGCGGCATGGATGATGTGCTGCTGTTCCAGAGCGCGTGCCGCGTAGATCGTGTGTGCAAGTACAAGAACGATTGCCTGATCGTGGATTTTTCGCACGAGGGGGTTGTGTCGAAGAATCTGCCGAAGGTGTTCAGGAAGTACGGCGGCATTACCGTGTCCGAGCTGGATGCAATGACGCTGCGCGACAAGATGGACGCAGCCTTTAACGAATTTTTTCGCGATAAGGATTTGTCCGCGCACTGGAAAACGTGGAAGGCCACACGCGGCGCAGGCAAGGCTTCGCAGGGGGCGAAAGACCTGTCGGATTTTCTGGATACGCTGGTCACTTCCGAAGAGGGGCTGCTGCGTGCCGCGCTATTGCGCAAACTCGGCACGGCCTGGCTATCCAGCAGGGAGCGGCTGCGCATCATCCTCGATTTCGACAAGCCGGAATTGCAGAAGCACAATGATCCGATGCGCATTGAATTTGCCGAGCAGGTGGTGCGGCATCTGGCAGCCAAAACCAAGGAGGTGGATAACACAGTTGCCGCCGTGTTCGATGTGGATCTGGTAGAGGAAACCGAAGGCTGGGGCCTGGACGAGTTGCCCACAGCCGAGGAGAAAAAGAACAGCAAAACGCCGGCACCGCCCGGCACGCCACAGTCGGCACTGGCGCTGGCTGAATCGCTGGATGCAATTACGCTGCTGGCGGCCTTGAGTCTGACCGAACAGCAGAAATTGGAGCTGATAGAAAAGCTGAAATCATTCTTGCTGGTGCTGTTCGGTGTAATCGATGCCGTGGGCAAGAATGTGAATCAGGATGTGCATCGCAAAATGGTGATATCAATGCACACGACCGGCACAGATTTTGCATGGGAAGAACGCTATACGATGTTCAAGAGCCTGCTGGATACTGCGACGCTGAATCCAAAAATTTATATGCACGCCAATCGCAAGGCTTTCATGGAGCCGTTGCTTAAACGATCCGAGCTGGTGATGGCGGATTATGAGGAATGGATTGTGACGGGCGGGACATCGATTGTATTGAGCACGCCAAGTACTGCATAAATAAAAGGTGAGTTCATATTGCAGACAAACTGCGATAGTAAGCTTAACGTGAAACAGCAAAGCAACCCCCCTACCCCTTTGCAAAGTTGGAATGCAGGCTGCATATATAACAGCATTGGAGAAACACCATGTTTTGGCCCACCTTTTGGGTGTAAAAGGGGGTGTGGGGAATTTAGCACATTGCTTTATTCTGTTGACCGCATCCCCGAATTGTCCAAAAATACAGCACAGTCACTCCATGCTGTACACCCACCTCCACGAGGTCGATGCGCGCACCAAGCTGCTGATCACCCTGTCGGGCGGCAAGCCGGATGACTACAACGACGGCTACCGCGGCAAATACGGCATCGAGGACACGCGCAAGGCGCTGGTTGAGGCCAGGCGCAGCGGCATCCACCCCTTCTGCATCACCATCAACACGCAGGACCGCGACTATCTGCCGCATATGTATGGCGCGGCCAATTATGTGGTGGTGGACGAGGTGGGCAAGCTGCCTTTAAAAGTTGCGAATATTTACCGCCGGCTGACGGTTTAAGTACCTGTTTTTACTGAAAACAGCGCCCTGCAACACAGCAAATGGGCTGCTTCGAACAGGCTTCTGGAGTAAACTGGGCGCCGTTCAAACCCCTGCTTCCATACACTCCCCAATCCTATGAAGATGACCATCAACAATCCTTCCGGTTATCTGATCAATCGCCCTTCAGCTCTCGCCGCACTGTTATGCCTTGTTTTGCCGGCGCTACCGGCTTCTGCAGAAACGATAGAAGCCAAGCTGCCCAGCGGCATCACGGTTTCAGCCAATTTCCACACCGGCCGCCCGTCACAGCCCGCGGTGGTATTGCTGCATGGCTTTCTGCAGACCCATCATTCCCAGCCGATGAACTCGCTCGCGGGCAATTTGTCTTCCAAAGGCTTTTCGACGCTGAGCCCGACCCTCTCATTGGGTATCAATCTACGCAACCAGAGCATGCCGTGCGAAGCCGTGCACACACACACGATGGCACAAGATATCGCGGAGCTTGATTACTGGGTAAACTGGCTCGGCAACAAAGGCTACCGCGACATCGTGCTGATCGGCTTCAGCAGCATGGGTAACAACGGAATTATTGTGTATAACGCGCAGGGAGCCCACCCTGCCATCAGCAAGGCGATTCTGATCAGCCCCAATTCGTCATACCATGACAAGGCAGAGCGGCAGAAAGTTCGCAGCATGATGGAGACGCAGCCCAATACCTACGCGAAAAAACCCATGCAACTGAGCCTCGGCTACTGCAGAAAGAATTTTACGGCGACAGCAGGCAGCTACCTGTCCTATGCGCAATACGATGAGAATAAAATTCTGGAGTTGCTGAGGAATACTGCCGTTCCCACCGAAATTATTTTTGGCTCGGCCGATACCATCCTGCCCGCAAACTGGGTAGCGCATGTCAAGGCAACAAATATCAAAGTCAGCATCATCGACAAGGCCAATCATTTTTTTGACGGAAGTCATGAGTTTGAGCTGGCTGAAGAAGTAGAAGCTGCATTATCCAATCTTCACGCCAAATAATAGCTATGACCCGCATTTCACAAAAGCTGAAGAACCTGTGGCCTTTCACGATCAAGTTCTACGCCATTAGCTTCATCATCCTCATGTCGCTGATATTCGGCTTGCTCGGCTGGGGCATGCAGTACAAGCTGGATACAATTCGCAATGAGGCGCTTGAAAGCAACAACCAGGCGGCCGCTGCGGAAATTGGCTATGTCATCAGCCACATCACCGATGCCGTCAGGGTGAGAGCCCAGGCTATCGCCGGTCAGGACGAGACTCACCAGCAGCTGTTTGATCCGGTTTATTACTATTACTGGCGCGACAACCGCATCCTCGGCAACGGCGCATTGCCGCACTTCCTGCCCGCAGTCGAACTCTATAACCAGCAGGGGAATGCGCTGGCAGAGCGCACCACCGGCGACATGCCGAAACTGCTGTCGCGGCAGGATCTCGGCAACTTCGTTACACGCCAGGGCGGGCATGATTTTCTGTATCTGTTTTATCCCGTGTCAGCGGTTCACGGCAATACCAGTCCGATTCGCGGCTATATCGGCTTCAAGCTCGACCTGCTGGAGGCCTTGAGAAATGAGCAGCGCTTTAACTATGTCGATATCGACAGCCTGGAAATCAAGCTGAAAGAGAACGAGCGTGTGCCGCTGGATCAGATATTGCCCCATCTGGAATTTTCGCTGGTACCCAACACGGAGAACATGGCGCTTACCGCATCGATCGAGCGTTTCCAGCGGCAAATTCTGTTCAGCATGCTGGTGCTGTATTTCCTGTTTTATCTGATGCTGTCTTCCGTGCTGTCCGCACCGCTGCGCCGCCTGTCGTTGCATATCGATGCGCTGCGCAAGGGGCAAGGCGGGCTGCTGTCGCAGAGCTACACGCGCAGCCTGCCGGTGGCCGAGCTGGAGAAAATGCGTACCTCGCTTAACGATTATCAAAGCAAGCTGGAAGAAATGCACCTCAACCTGAGCGAGAAGAATGACGAGCTGTGGCAACTCGCGCATCATGATCCGCTCACCGGCATTTATAACCGGCGCGGCTTCGAGGAGGACTGGAAACACATGCTGTCGGTGTCAGCCGGCCATCGTCTGGGCGTGGCATTACTGCTGTTTGACTGCGATCATTTCAAGGCTATCAACGATACCTACGGCCACCCCACCGGCGACCAGGTGATCCAGGCCATCACCCAGACATTGCAAAATACCCTGCGTCACGGCGACAGGCTATACCGCATCGGCGGCGATGAATTTGCAACGCTGTTCCTCGATATCGATGCCGTCCTTGCACTGCACACGGCAGAGCGCTGCATCGAAGCCGTGAGCCAGTATGATTTCACGCTGCTGGGCATCAAGGAACCGGTGCGTATCAGTGCCGGCATGGCCTATGCGACCGGCATCGATGTCGAGATGCTGACCAGCCTGCCGAAACAGGCCGATGTCGCGATGTACCACGCCAAACGCCCCGGCAAAAGCAAAATTGCGGTGTACGATCCCAGCATGTCAGACAATGCCAGCATACTTTTCTCCAGCAAAATCAATAGCATAATCTTCAGCCTGATGGAGGGTGCCGACTTGATCGAAATGCACTACCAGCCCATCGCCAATCTGGGCAGCGGCAAGGTCGACTATTATGAAGCCCTGCTGCGCGTCCATGATGGCGACAACCTGATCATGCCTTCCACCATTTTCCCCATCATTGAGGAGCGCCGCATTGAAGCGGAATTCGATGTAATCATCCTCGGACAAATTGCCAGGGACATCGAATCGGGAAAAATTCCCGAAGGCACCGGTATCTCCTTCAATGTATCCGGCCCCGGGCTGATTGATCCTGTGGTGCTGGAAAAGATCAAAGGCCTTGCAATTCATCTCAGGCGCTACAAACTTATCATCGAAGTGACAGAGACTGCGCTGATTACCCAGCTGCATTTGGCCTCCAGCATTCTCAACCAGCTTCGGCAACAGGGTTTCCTGATCGCGCTGGACGATTTTGGCAGCGGCTATTCCTCGCTCAGCTATCTCGCCAATATGCCGGTGGACTGTGTCAAGTTTGACATTTCCCTGATCCGGCAACTGTTCGAAGGCAGCAGGCAAAGCGTCATCATCGAGAACCTCGCCGCCATGGTGATTAAAGCGGGCTACACGCTGGTAGCCGAAGGGGTGGAGACTGAAGATATATTGAAAAAAATTGCACAGATGGGCTTTACGAGTGGGCAGGGCTTCCTGTTTGGTCGACCCGACAAAGCCTGCCGTGAAGCCGCAACAGTCGCTTTTTTCGATCACATTGGTTAATACTAACTGACTCGCTATGCTCGAATTTACGGAATACAGCAAAATATTTATCAGCCTGTTCGCGATTCTGGATCCGATCGGGATTATTCCTGTCATCATCCTGTTCACGGCCGGGATGACAGCCGCTCAGCGCAGCCGTACAGGCCGCCTGGCATCGCTGACCGTGTTTTTCATCTTGCTCACGGCGCTGCTGGTGGGCGAGGCTGTGCTTGCATTTTTCGGCATCAGCATTAACTCGTTTCGCCTGGCGGGCGGCATTTTGCTGATGATCATGGCGCTGAAAATGCTGAATGGCAACATCAACCAGCTGGCGCCGGAAACGCAGGGGCTCTCCGCGGACGATTCAAGGTCGGTGTTGGCCATCGTGCCATTATCCACACCGCTGCTGGCAGGGCCCGGCTCTATCAGCACCGTCATTCTGGATGCGCACAAGGCGGGGGAAATCGCGCACTACTTAAGCATGACCCTGATTCTCGCTTTGCTCAGCCTCAGCGTCTGGCTGACCTTTTTGGCTGCACCCTGGGTAGAACGGCGCATGGGAACCCTGGGTATCGATGTCTTTACCCGGCTAATGGGTCTCATACTGGCCGCAATTGCCGTAGAATTCATAGCCGGCGGGATGCGCGGCCTGTTTCCGGCACTCGGCTAAGCCCGGGCTAGATCAACCGGCACCAAATGTCGGGGCGAGGACGTCCGCGCTCCCGTCAAGATTGCATTTTTACTCACAACTGCTTATAAAATTCATGGAAAAAATTCGTCTCTCGAAACTCATGTCCGAACAGGGCTTTTGCTCGCGCCGCGAGGCCGATGTGTACATCGAGCGCGGCTGGGTGCTGGTGGACGGTGAGCCGGTCAACGAGCTGGGGATGAAGGTTTTTCCCACACAGAAAATCACGCTCAATCGCGCGGCCACAGAGCAGCAGCAAACCCAGGTGACGATCTTGTTGAACAAGCCGATCGCCTACGTTTCCGGCCAGGCCGAGGACGGTTACCAGCCCGCCATCACCTTGGTCAATGCCGCTTCACGCTGGTCGGGTGATAGATACCCGTTGCGCTTCCATCCGGGCCACCTGAAAGGCATCGCGCCTGCAGGCCGCCTGGATATCGATTCACAGGGCTTGCTGGTGTTCACCCAGGATGGCCGCGTGGCAAAACAGCTGGTCGGCGAAAACTCGGAAATCGACAAGGAATACCTGGTGCGCGTGACCGGCAAGATGACAGGCAACGGCCTTAACATGCTGTGCCATGGCCTGTCTCTGGATGGGCAGAAGCTCAAGCCGGCCAAGGTGAGCTGGCAAAACGAGGACCAGTTGCGTTTCATTCTGCGCGAAGGCAAGAAACGGCAGATACGCCGCATGTGCGAACTGGTCGGGCTGAAAGTGACCGGTTTAAAGCGCGTCAGGATAGGCAGGGTCAAGCTGGGTGAATTGCCGGTTGGGCAGTGGCGCTATCTGCGCGATGACGAGCAGTTTTAGTAACATCCAGGCAGGGTTGAGCACAGCAAAACCCATGGCGTTTATGCCCTAGGGAGCACCCTGCGATCCCGGCAGCATTACTCTTCTGAGTCTACTTCCTCTGGCTTGTGCTCCACCAGCAGCGAATACAGCCGCCTGCTATCCACCCGCAGCACGGTAAATATCATGTTTTCAATGGTGATACGCTCGCCGCGTTTGGGAAGTTTGCCGGCAGCTTTAAGCACCAGCCCGCCCACGGTATCGTACTCTTCATCGCTGAAATCGCTCCCCAGGGCGGTGTTGAAATCTTCGATCTCGGTCGCTGCCTTGATGCGCCAGGTGTCCTTGCCAACCGAAATGATATTGTCCTCATCCTCGTCAAAGTCATACTCGTCCTCGATCTCGCCGACGATTTGCTCAAGCACATCCTCGATTGTCACCATGCCGCACACGCCGCCGTACTCATCCACCACCAGCGCGATGTGGTTGCGGTTGCTGCGGAAGTCTCGCAGCAATACATTAAGGCGTTTGGATTCGGGCACGAATACTGCGGGGCGCAGCATGTCACGCACTTCGAATTCCTCACCCGCGTAATATCGCAGCAAATCTTTGGCGAGCAGAATGCCGATGATATTGTCCTTGTTGCCGTCGATGACGGGGAAACGCGAATGCGCAGTCTCGATGACAAAGGGAATGAATTGTTCCGGGGGTTCGCTGATGTCGATGACATCCATTTGCGCGCGCGGCAGCATGATTTCGCGCACCTGCCGCTCCGATACCTGAATCACCCCTTCCATCATGGCCAGGGCTTCGGCATCCAGCAGGTTGCGTTCGTACGCGGAATGCAACAGGGTAATGAGTTGTTCCCGGTCTTCGGGTTCACGCAGCAGCAGCGCGGAAAGTCGCTCTAGCAAGCTGGGTTTGTTACTGTCTGGGGCGTCCATCTCTACTTTTATTTGATAACTTCGTAAGGCGGAGGATACCCTAATTTTACCATCAGCGCAGTTTCCAGCGCTTCCATCCTGACTGCATCCGCCTCGTTCTCGTGGTCATAGCCCTGCAAATGCAACACGCCGTGCACGGTCAGATGCGCGTAGTGTGCAAGAGCCGGCTTGCTCTGCTCTGCTGCTTCCCGCTCTACCACCGGCGCGCAAAATACGATGTCGCCTGACAGGGGATCGGTATCGTCATAGACAAAGGTCAGCACATTGGTCGCATAATCCTTGCCGCGATAATCGTGGTTCAGCTGGCGCGCCTCGCTTTCATCCACCACGCGCAGGGTGCATTGCAAATCCCGCTGCAAGGCGGCCTTCACCCAACGGCGGAATTGCTGCCGCGTCGGCAGCGATCCGGACAGGCTTGCATATTGCACAGCAAGAGAAAGTTTATGCGGCTGGCTCATGAAAAAAATTAGGATGCACCAAGCGGTTGTGAAAGGATAGGTGTAACTTCAACCCGTTGCGGCGTTTTCGCGGAATGCGACGCGGCATAAAGAAAATGGCTAGCCATCAGGCTAACCATTCGTATTGGTGGTGATAGGTGGATTTGAACCACCGACCTCAGCGTTATGAGTGCTGCGCTCTAACCACCTGAGCTATATCACCCAAAATTTGTGATGCAAATTTTTTGACTACCCCAAACGGAGTGAGGATTTTTGCCCCACGCCTTAAGGAGGCAGCATTCTCCTGATTTAAGCCGCGTCTGTCAATCGCCTATCGACATCGACCGTTGCGCCACGCGCATTATTTATTGCATGCGACAGTCTTCAACTCACTGTATGCAAATTCTTTTTGCAGCGTGGACAGGTGTGCGACAGCCTCAGCGTCGAGATTCCTGAGTTGATACACGGTAAATTTGAGTTTACGTTTGCGTTCTCCCACCATCGCCGTGCGCACGCCTTTTTTCTGCAGACTGGCCAGAAAGTTTCTTGCAGCCTCGCTGGTTTTGAACACGCCCAATGAAATCACGTTAACCAATTTGGGCGGCTCATGCACCACGTAGAATTCTTTCACGCCCAGCGCCTTGATTTGTGCAACTTTCCGGTTGACTGCGGCCTTATTTTTAAGCGGCGGCATATAAACCCAGTAGCCGCTGGCGTATTCAACCGTGCGGTGCGTCAGGTGGTCGCCCAATTTCAGTGTCGCAAGCGAATTCGCCGAATGCGTCAGGTCAGCGCCGGAAAATTCACCCCATTCCATACAGGCCCTGGCTGCTGTTTTAGCTTGCGCTGCGGGGACGATTGCAGGCACGCGGGCAAGTACTGGAGCCGGCAAAGGTGGCGGTATCACTGGCAGTGCAAAGACAATTTTCTTTGCCGGAGCCGATACGGGCAATGGTGCTGAAGCCGCCGGCGGCACAGGCACGTTGGCCGCTACCGGTGCGGATGCCGGCACCACAGGTGCTGGGCTGGCAACGCCCGGCTGCGCCGGAAGCGCAGCGGATGCCGGCATCTGCCTGGCCGCCGGTTTATCCAGCAGCCTGATCTTTTCAGGGTTCAGCTCTGCAAGAGTCTGTCCATTTTTAGTGGCCTCTGTCAGCACTTCGCCCCACTGCATCAGCGCAAACAGCAATATGCTCAGCAAGAGCAAAAAACCGAATAACCACTTCATCGCGCCACCGTTTCTTTATCTGTCATTGTCGAACATTCCTGGCCTATGATCTGCATACCCTGCAATACAAGATTATCCACTTGCTCAGCCGCCAAGCCGAGGTGCGGCAACAGGCTGGCTGCAGCCCCCCCGCTTACCATGCAGCGCGCTCCGTTGTGTGCGGCCAGCAAGGCGTATTGGTGCTGAATTGCACCGATACTCGCCCGTATCACCCCGCTCGCGATTGCGTCCGCCGTAGTGCGCGGGAAATCGCGCAATTCGCCCTGCGCCAGTCCCAGCTGGGCGGTGTTGTGCAGCAGGCTGCGGCGCATTAATTCCATACCCGGCAGAATCAAGCCACCGAGAAACTCTCCCGTTGCAGACAGCGCATCCACCGTGGTCGCGGTGCCACAATTCACCACCAGGCAGGCTCCCTGTACGCGGTGCCACGCGGCAATCAGCGCGGCCCAGCGGTCACTGCCCAGCTGCGCGGGGTGTGCATAGGAATTACGCACCCCGCACTGCACGGCTTGCGCCACGATCAACCGCATGGAGCATGGCCAGGCCTTGCACAGTTCACCCAGCCTGTGTTCCAGTGCAGCCCCCGCCACATTGGAAACCAGGATTTTCTGTGGTGCCTCCAGCGCGGCGAGGGTGAGACGCAGTTGCTGCCAGGCCGCATCATCCATATTGTCGAGCACACCCTGTTGTAACCATCTGCCGTTTTCTATCCATGCCCATTTACAGCGGCTATTGCCCGCATCAAACAGCAGCATTGTCATCCCGGCTCCTCAGGCTGATTTCGCCCGCATGAAATATACGCATTTCTGTCTCTCCACCCGCTGCAGATTCAACCTCCGCCAACAGGGCGCCATCCGGATTGACGCCGCGCACTATGCCCAGAATTTTTTTCCCGTCCGGCAGCAATAATTGCACAGGTTTATCCTGGAATAAATGGTTATTTTCCCACTCTTCGCGCAAGCCGGCAAAGCCCGCTTTGGAAAATTCGCGCAGCACCCCGGCCAATTCGCGCAACAGTATAGCCAATAACAGGTTTCGCTGCGGCAGCGTGGCCGCTAGCCGCGACAAATCGCTCACTGGCTGATCGATGCGCTGCAACACTTCATGCGGCAGCGTGAGATTCATGCCGATGCCGATGACCACAGCACTCGGCCCCAGCATATCGCCCTGTGCCTCGATCAATATGCCGGCAATTTTACCGCCGGCTCCCAGCACATCGTTGGGCCATTTCAACGCGGCTCCGCTTACCCCCAATGCGTTGAGTGCTCGCATCATGGCCACACCCGTGGCGAGACTCAGGCCGGACAGGCCTGCAAGGCCGCAGTCAAATCGCCACAACAGGGAAAAAGTCAGGGCATTGCCCAAACCAGAATGCCATGGCCGCCCCAGCCTGCCGCGTCCGCCGCTTTGCCACTCCACCGCCAGCACGCTGCCATTGGGCGCGCCCTGGGCTGCGCGCTGCAACAACAGGGTATTGCTTGAGGGCGCGCTATCCAGAATCTCTATGTGAAAATCACCCGCTGCTGCAGCGAGATGCTTGCTCACCTGAGCCGCATCCAGCCACTGTGGCGGATTAGTCAGGCAATAGCCCCGTCCGCGCACGCTATACAGATTCAAGCCATATTGTTCTATGCCGTGCAAGGCATTATTGACGCTGGCGCGTGTCACCCCCAGACTATGGGCCAACACCTCGCCGGAATGAAACTCCCCGTCCGCCAGCAGCCGCAACAAAGCAAAGGTGAGCGGTTTGGGTGCTGCCATGTTTGTCGCTGCCATGTCACTCATTACAGCGGATCATCAGATGCCGGCTCTGCCGGCATGCCAAGAAATTCCATCAACTCTTCCTTGCGATTCATCGCATCCTGATAGCCAAGATCGATCAATGCGCGGCAAAATTCTTTTTCGAAAAGCAGATAACTGACCAGATTCGACGTGTTGCGCCGCATTGCGCCGACACTGCCAAGCAGCAGGCGTATTGCCCATGGCAGCTGCCCGGCGTACCGTCCGGCGAGCTTTTCAATCGACTGGCTGGGCGAAATCAGCAGCACATCGACATGGCTCATATTCATGTGCTGGCGCAGCTCGTCCGGCACCAGATCGATAGTCTTGTTGATGCGCTTCAGACGCTCCATATCCACCTCCAGACTGTCGAGGAAGATACTGTCCAGCGCATGGCCTGCAATTTTCGCCAGCGATGGATAGTCATCCACCTTTGCGCGGCTGGGCTGCTTCTCATCGCTCTGTCCCGTGCCTATCACCAGTACGCGAACCGCGCCCAGGTGCAGTGCGGGACTGATGGGCGCAATCTGGCGCATGGAGCCATCGCCAAAATATTCGCGGTTGATACGCACAGCAGGAAAAATAAATGGAATAGCCGACGACGCCAGGATATGCATGGCCTCAATATTGGTTGCCACACCCAGTCGTCGCGCACGCTGCCACGGCAGCACGCCTGGTGCGCTCTGAAAAAAATTCACCGATTGCCCGGTGCCGTAACCCGACGCGGAAATACTCAGCGCGTGCAGCACGCCCAGATCGATATTCTCCTGTATTTTCTCGCTCGGCATTGCTCGCTCCAGCAGCTCGGCCAACGGCGAACTGTCCAGCAGCGACACATGGTTCAGCTTATTGATGCCAAAGCCGTTCAGGATCAAGCCTGACAGCCAGCGTACCGTGTTGTTGAACACGCCGAGCGGATCAGCGCGATAAATATCGTGCGCCGTAAAATTCTTCCACATTTTTTCCAAATATTGCGCGCCCAAGCGGAAGCTTTGTGCATAAACCGCCAAAGTCACGGCATTAAATGCGCCTGCCGAAGTGCCGCAGATAACAGGAAATGGATTCTGCGTACGGCGTGGCAGCATCTCTGCAATCGCCTTCAGCACCCCCACCTGGTAGGCAGCGCGCGCGCCGCCACCGGTCAATATCAAACCTGCCTTTTGCGGCACATCCATCAACTTACTCCGACACGAAATTATTGATCGCCTGTGCCAAGCGCTGCATGCACGCTTTCGAGTGCTTCCTTCAAGGACTCTTCAGGCAGCTCATTGACCAGCCGTGATAGCATTTCCGCCGCTTCAGCAGCCTCCGCCGGCATGTCGCGACCGTCGGTATTGGCCATCAGCACCGATGCGGCGCCCACCACTTTCAACAAGCTTCTGCGCTCCGCCATCAGCATTTCCAGTTCTTCGCGCAGCATTGCGACTTCCTGTTTATTCAATTTGTCCGGCATGTGGATTCCTTTTTAATAAATAATCTAAGGATACGCTGATTAAACCGCCATTCCCGCGAAGGCGGTGATCCAGCTCTTTTGTTTGACTGGGTTCCCGCCTTCGCGGGAATGACGGACTTAATCAATGTTTCCCTAATGAGTTTTTACACCCGCAACCGCAAGTGCACTCATATTAACAATGCGCCGCACAGTCGCGGTGGGTGTCAATATATGGATGGATTTTGCCGCCCCCAGCAAAACTGGGCCGATAGTGATGCCGTCGCCGGCGATCATTTTAAGCAAATTAAAGGCAATATTCGCCGCATCCAGGTTGGGCATGATGAGCAGGTTGGCCTCGCCTTTCAAGCGCGAATTGGGGAATACCTGCAAGCGCAGGCTCTCTGAAATGGCGGCGTCGCCGTGCATTTCACCTTCCATTTCCAGCGTGGGGGCCATCTGCTCCAGCAACTCCCGCGCCCGCTTCATCTTGCTTGCAGACTCATTGGCGAAACTGCCAAAACTGGAGTGCGACAACAATGCCAGCTTGGGCACGATACCAAAGCGCCGCACCTCTTCCGCAGCTAGTATCGCCATATCGGCCACCTGCTCGGCTGTCGGATCAAGATTGATGTGAGTGTCGCAGATGAACAGCGTGCGATTCGGCAGCAGCAGGATATTCATCGCTGCAAATACACTGGCGCCGGGGCGCAGGCCGATCACATCCCTGATATAGGGCAGATGCTCAAGCGGCTGCGCAAAAGTGCCGCACAGCATGCAGTCCGCCTCGCCCATATGAATGAACATGGCGCCTATCAGTGCGCCGCTGCGGCGCATTTCACGCTTGGCATGCTCGGGCGTGACACCATTGCGCTGCATGATGCGGTGATATTCCATCCAGTAATCACGATAACGCGGGTCGTTTTCCGGATTCACCAGTTCAAAATGTTCGCCGATGCGAATGCGCAATCCCAGTTTCCTGATACGGCTTTCCACCACTGCCGGGCGTCCAATCAGAATGGGGAAAGCCACCTTGTCATCCACCACCATCTGCACTGCCTGCAGCACGCGTTCATCTTCACCTTCGGCATATACCAGACGCTTTGGATGTTTCTTCGCCAGATCATGAACCGGTTTCATCAACAAACCCGACTGATTGACGAAATGCGATATCTGTTCGCGATAGTCATCCATATCCGCAATCGGCCGCGTTGCCACACCGCTGTCCATAGCCGCTTGTGCCACAGCAGGCGCAATCAGTGTGATCAGGCGTGGGTCAAACGGTTTGGGGATTAGATATTCAGCACCGAAACCCGGGCTAGCTTCACCATAGACCGCCGCCACCGCATCGCTCGGCTCGGCCTCTGCCAGTGCGGCAATGGCGTAAACCGCCGCACGCTTCATCTCCTCATTGATCGTCGTCGCCCCCACATCCAGTGCGCCACGGAACATATAGGGGAAGCACAGCGCATTATTCACCTGATTCGGATAGTCCGAACGTCCCGTGGCCAGAATCGCATCCGGCCTGACCGCCTTGGCCTGCTCCGGCAGAATTTCCGGTGTCGGATTGGCCAGTGCAAAAATCAGCGGACGCTGCGCCATTTTTTTCACCATTTCGGGGTGCAAGACGCCGCCTGCAGACAGCCCCAGAAACACATCTGCATCAGCAATAACGTCGGCCAGCGTGCGCGCACTCGTCGCCACTGCATAGCGTGCCTTGTTGTCGTCCATTTCCTCGGTGCGGCCCTGATACACCACGCCCTTGATATCCGTGACGATGATGTTCTGCATGCGCACGCCAAGACAAACCAGCATATCCAGACAGGCCAGTGCTGCCGCACCCGCGCCGGACACCACCAGTTTCACCTGATCGATTCTTTTCTCCACCACCTTGAGGCCGTTCAGCAGCGCCGCGCCGACGATAATCGCCGTGCCATGCTGGTCGTCATGAAACACCGGGATGCACATGCGCTCGCGCAGCTTGCGCTCTATGTAGAAACACTCGGGAGCCTTGATGTCTTCCAGATTGATGCCGCCAAAGGTAGGCTCCAGCGCGGCGATGATATCGACCAGCTTGTCCGGATCGCGTTCATCAATTTCCAGATCAAACACGTCGATCCCGGCGAACTTCTTGAACAGCACGCCCTTGCCTTCCATCACCGGCTTGGCCGCCAGCGGGCCGATTGCGCCCAGCCCCAGCACTGCAGTGCCATTGGTAATCACCGCCACCAGATTGCCGCGTGCCGTGAGATTGCGTGCCTCGCCAGGATTGGCCACAATCGCATCGCACGCTGCAGCCACTCCGGGAGAATAGGCCAGCGCCAGATCGCGCTGGGTCTGCATCGGCTTGCTGGCCACAACGGAAATCTTGCCCGCAGGACTAATGCGGTGGTATTGCAGTGCATCTTCGCGCAATTGCTTATCCATACAAATACCTCACGCAAGTAATTGGCTTCGATTATAACCCAGCCCGCAGCCCCTCCGATGGCGTCATTTTCTGCTGCTGGTTGGACACTCACCGGTTCAAAAAAAAATCAAAATTCAGCTGAAAGCCCCATGTATTTAGCGGTATGCCGCTGACCGTGTGTGCTTTGAGTTGCACTGCTTCATTAAGTATTTATCAGCTGATCGATTCCCACATTTTCTGCAGCCGCTTCACCGACACGATCACCGGCGTCTTCAGCTCCTGCGCAAACAGCGACACACGCAATTCCTGCAGCATCCAGCCGAACTCTTCCACCCTGCTGTCGACGTTTCCCTGCTGCGCCGTCAGTTTGCGCTGCCATGCCTGCTGCAAGGCCTGCATTTGCGCAAACTGGCGCGCATCGCGGGCGGGGTCGGCGCGCAGTTTTTCCAGGCGCACATTCATCGCCTTCAGATAACGCGGCAAGTGCTGCAGGCGTTCATAAGGGGTACGCGCGATAAATTCCTTGTGCAGCAGCCACTCGCACTGCGCCTTGATGTCCTGGGTGGCCACGCCATGCGCCTTGAATCCGGGCAGGCTTTTTTGCAGCGCGTGATACTCCTGCAACACACTAGCCACCAGGCGCGCGATCTCCTGCGCCACCAGATTCAAGCGGCTTTTCGCGTCCTTGCAGCGCGCGGCAAATTCCTTTTCCGTCGCTGGCAGCGGGTCGCCGAGGCAGCTGCGGTCAAAGGTCAGCGCGAAGATCTGGCGTTGCAGGTCCTGTGCGCTGCCGAAGGGCAAAAATTGCATCGCCATGTTCTGCCCGTATTCCTTGCCGGAGAGTAAATTTTTCTCGAGAAACTTCACCTGCTCCTTCAGCGCCAGCATAAACAGGCGGCGCAAGCCCAGGCGGTGCGCGGCCTGGGCCGCTTCACGCGTATCGAAGGCCTGCAGCACCACGGCATCCTTGTCGTCCACCAGCGCATTGAACAGCGTAATGGTCTGGCCCGCACGGCTAATTTCCGTGGTCTCCTTGAAATCACCCAGCGTCCATTCGGTGATGCGCACCTTCTCGGCTACCGGCACTCCGGTCGGCGCAATCGCTACCACGGCCGGCCCCTGCTTTGGTGCCAGCTCGGCACGCAGCTGTGCAAAATTACGCGACACGCCCAGCTGCCGCCCATGCTCGTCCATCACCACAAAGTTCATCAGCAGATGTATGGGCAGCTGTTCGATGCGAAAGGCATCCAGCGGCACATCGAGCTGTTTCTGTGCGCGTATATATTTCGACAGCGCCAGCAGCAGGCCGGTATCCGACGGCTTGATTTCCTCGCAGAATTTCGCTGCGAACTCCGGCACCGGCACGCAGTTGCGGCGGATCTTCTGCGGCAGCGTTTTCAGCAGCTGCGCCACTTTCTCCGCCAGCAGTCCCGGCACCAGATATTCGCAGCGCGCCGCCGACACCTGGTTGATCAGTGCCAGCGGCACCGTCAGCGTGACGCCGTCATCGCTCTTGCCCGGCGCGAAGTTGTAGCCCAGCGCATAGCTCACATTGTTCATCACCAGCTGCGGCGGGAACTGGTCGGTGGTGATGCCGGCCGCCTCATGCCGCATCAGGTCGTCGCGCTGCAGATACAGCAGCTTCGGCGAGTCTTTTTCTGCCTCCTTGCGCCACGCCTCGAACGCCGCGCCGTTGTGTATCTCGGCAGGAATGCGGCTGTCATAGAACGCATAGATCAGCTCGTCGTCCACCAGCACATCGGGGCGGCGCGACTTGTGCTCCAGCGCCTCGATGTCGTGGATCAGTTTCTGGTTGTGCGCAAAGAACGGCGCCATGGTGTTGAACTCGCCTTCCACCAGCGCCTGGCGGATAAACACCTTGCGCGACTCCTCGACATTCATCGGCCCGTAATGCACGCGCTTCTTCGGATTGAGCAGAATGCCAAACAGCGTGCTGCGCTCGAACGCCGCCACCTGCGCGGCTTTCTTCTCCCAGTGCGGATCGTAGTAATGGCGCTTGATCAGATGCGCGGCGACTTCCTCCAGCCACTGCGGCTCGATGCGCGCCACCGTGCGCGCATACAGCTTGGTGGTCTCCACAATCTCGGCGGCGACGATCCATTTCGCGCCTTTCTTCGCCAGCACCGAATTGGGCGCGATAAAAAACTTGATCTCGCGCGGGCCGAGATAATAGGGCTCGCGCTCCACCCCCTTGCAGCCGATATTGCCGAGCAGGCCGGTGAGCAGCGCCTTGTGGATTGCATCATAGCTGGCGGGCAGCTCGTTCAGGCGCATGCCCATTTCCACCACCTGCGCATGCAGCTGCTGGTACAACTCGTGCCATTCGCGCAAACGCAGCGGCGACAGAAAATGATCGCGGCATTCAGCCGCCCACAGGCGATTGCTTTTCTTGTGCTTGATCGCCTCCTGAAACCAGTTCCACAATTTCACATACGCCAGAAAATCCGAACTCTCATCGTTAAATCTCTTGTGCGCGGCATCGGCCGCTTCGCGTCGCTCTGCCGGGCGGTCGCGCGGGTCCTGCAGCGACAGGGCGCTGGCGATCACCAGTATCTCCTGCAAACACTGTTGCTGCCGGCCGGCCAGCAGCAGCCGCGCAATCTTCGGATCGAGCGGGAACTTGGCCAGCTCCTTGCCGAGCGGGGTCAGTTGTCGTGTTTCGTTGATCGCACCCAGTTCGGCCAGCAGCTGGTAGCCGTCTGAAATTGCGCGCGACCCGGGCGCCTCGATGAAGGGGAATTTTTCGACTTCGCCGAGGCGCAACGCGCTCATGCGCAAAATGACGGTGGCCAGCGACACGCGGAAGATTTCCGCATCGGTGTATTCGGCACGCGCAATGAAATCCGGCTCGTCGTACAGGCGCACGCAAACACCGCTCATGACGCGGCCGCAACGCCCGGCGCGCTGGTTGGCCGCCGCGCGCGAAATCTTCTCGATGCGCAGTTGTTCCACCTTCTGGCGGATGCTGTAGCGGTTCATCCGCGCCAGCCCGCTGTCGATCACATAGCCGATATTCGGCACGGTAAGCGACGTTTCCGCCACGTTGGTGGCCAGCACCACGCGGCGCATGCCGGAGGCGGGTTTGAACACCCGGTCCTGCTCCGCTGCCGACAGGCGCGAGAATAGCGGCAATATTTCCACGCCCTTGGGATGATGCTTGCGCAGTGCCTCCGCAGTGTCGCGTATCTCGCGCTCGCCCGGCAGAAACACCAGCACATCGCCGCGCAGGCCGCCAACTGACAGCTCATCGAGCGCGCCGCACACCGCCTGCGGCACATCCTGCAGCTCGCCTTCTTCGTTCTGCTGCGGCGTGCGGTAGCGCACCTCCACCGGATAGCTGCGCCCGCTGACCTGCAAAATCGGCGCGCCGGAAAAGTGTTTGGCAAAGCGCTCGGCATCGAGCGTGGCCGAGGTAATGATCAGCTTCAGGTCGCGCCGGCGCGGCAGAATTTGCACGAAATAGCCGAGCAGGAAGTCGATATTGAGCGAGCGCTCATGCGCCTCGTCGATGATGATAGTGTCGTATTTTTTCAGCAGCGGATCGGTCTGGATTTCCGCCAGCAGGATGCCGTCCGTCATCAGCTTGATGCAGGTGTCGGGCGACACGCGGTCATTGAAGCGAATCTTGTAGCCGACCATGCCGCCAAGCTCGGTTTTCAGCTCATGCGCAATGCGGCTTGCCACTGTGCGCGCCGCCACCCGCCGCGGCTGGGTATGCGCAATCGCGCCCTGCACCCCGCGCCCGATGCTGAGGCAGATTTTCGGCAACTGGGTGGTTTTGCCGGAGCCGGTTTCGCCGCACACGATCACTACCTGATTCTCGGTGATCGCCTTTGCCAATTCTTCGCGGCGCAATACCACCGGCAGATCGGCGGGATATTCGATTGGCCCCAGCAGTTCGATGCGTGCTGCGCGGCGTGCTTGCGGTGTGGATGAAACCGGGGAAATTGTTGCGGTTGCTTGCGTTTGATCTGTCATAACGCGCAATTTTACCCGTTGCACTGCCTTATGTACGGAGTTTTTGGCGCAAAAAAAGGGGAGACCGAAGTCTCCCCTAAGGGGAAAGAATTGATTACAGCGTTTCAAACTGTGTGGCACGACAAAATATTCGATGTGTGGATTCTAGAGTCAAATATTGAATTAAAGAATAAGGAGATTCCTTATATTGAAGGAAATCTCGAAAATCCCTGACACGCGCGCAAATAAACGCAACGCAGGGTTGGCTGTTGCAGCAGCTCCCCACAAAAAAAACGGGGAGACGACGTCTCCCCTGTAATAAATCAATTAATTTGCTGACTTAACTGATCAGAACGCAGCAAACAACATCAGCGTGGTCAATTGGTTGCCATTAGCCGGCGCCCCATCGTAGGCGTTACCCGAAAACATCTCATGGTTAAACTGCAGTTGCACGTTTTGTTCCATCAGATAGGTACCGCCTAGCATCAGTGAATTATCGTCATTGTTAGCAGCCGCGCCAGTGTCACCTTTGCGGTAGGCCATCAGCAGGGTTGCTTTGCCGGGCACCACGCCCAGTTGCCCGGCGATGGTTGCGGCTGTTTTTGCATTTGCATTGGCATTGAAGAGGTTAGTCGTGCCTCCCGCTTCAGTGGCGCTGGCGTTGGCGTAGGTAAGATAAAACCCCACTGGCATGGAACCAGCCTCGCCTTGCACCTGTGCATCAACCGCGTACGCCTTGGTATCATTCTGCACCAGGGTTGGAAGGGTCGCGCTGCCGCTCCAGGACTGCACACCTACAGCAGTTTCCCACTGCCCTATTTTTGGCGTGATTGCCAGCCTGACATAGGTTGCCGATGGAGATCCAGAGTTGGCCGCTCCCACACTGCGTGGTGACCACTTGGTGATATTGAGGAAGAACATGGCGTTGCTGGCAACCACTGCGGCGCCTTCAGCCGCAGTTGCAGTGCCGATATACTGCTGTGCGGAAAAGCTATTGCGAGCCTCCATTATCCGCGCCCCGCGCACCGCGCCCGTATTCAGCAGTTCAAATCCGTATGCCACGCCCTGAGTGGCCGTGGTGAAAGGAATAACCCCGGCCTTGATGCCGCCGACATCGTAGATGAACGGCATTTTGAAGCTTTCCACCACAGGCTTGGTACCCGAGCTGGTCAAGTTCAATTCAAGCTGAGCGCCGATATTTTCGCTGACCCGTCCACCCACCATCAACAGCAACTCGTCGGGGAATTGCAACTGTCCATCATTGGTATTATTGGTTCCATCAATTTTAGTTCCATTTGACTGCTGATAGCGGATTTTAGTGACGACACCGGCATTCAGCGTTACGGGGAGAGCAAGCCCGTCGACATTCTTCTGCGCCCCATTCATGGTATAGCCGCCCGCCTTGAAAGACCGCCCTATATCATTCAGCGCCGGAAAGCTCTGAAAGTGGCACGAATTGCACTCCATGCCTGTTTGGCGTGCATACATCGGTGTGGCGGAAGCCTGTGGTGCAAACGCCGATACAGCCAGTGCGCTTGCCAATAGATATATTATTTTTTTCATGATTATTTTTCCCTATTTGAGTTTTAACTTCCTAATTGCATTAACAGAAGCAAATAAAGTACCGCATCACCCACAAGATTAGTCAGGAATTAAGTACTTAGATTCAGTGTACTCGGATAAAACTGCGTATTCTATGACCCATAGTGTTTATGAGTTAATCACTATGGGTATGCCTTTAATAAGGATATCCCTATATCTTTTTTAAATAATTTTCTGTACATATCAGAATGTTATGCAAAACTATGCGGACAGCCCGGCAAAAAATCATGCAAATAAAAACGCACGGGGCCGAGTGTCTATGACACTCGGCCCCGTGCGTTTTAATTGCTGGTCGCCAGTAACTAGCCTGATTTCAGATGTTGGCGTTCCTGTCTGTTTAAGCCAGCGCAGAGGCCTCAAGACCGCTCTGCATCCAGCCCATCATGCCGCCGCGCAGGTTGAAAACATTGTCAAAGCCCTGCTGCTGCAAGAACATGCATGCCTGCGCCGAACGCGCGCCACTGCGGCAGATAAACACCAGCTTTTCTTCGCGGCTGAATTCATTGATCTTGACCGGCAAGGTGTGCAATGGCACGGCCTCTGCACCTGACACTGTACCCGTGGCGATTTCATTCATGCCGCGCACGTCAATAACACGCATATTCGGGTGTTTTTCCTTCACCCAGATTGCGAGTTCCGGGGCGTCAATTTCTTTAATGCTGCTCATAAACATCGTATTACTCCTATGTAATTTTGATGAATATTAGCACGGACTAATATTCAAGTAAACAATCCCTGTTCAGACTATAAAATATTAAATAAATTCAACAAGTTCAATACACACCCTGCCCTTCCTGTTTTCCTGTAGCTGCAGGCGATAGCCCGATTGCTCCGCCCAGCGTGCAGCCTGAAACAGCTCGACTCCCAGGCCATCCTCGGACTCCACCACCGTACGCAGCAGCTGACTTGCGTTCTTTTCCGGAATTTCACTGCCGCTGTCGCACAGGGCTGGATTTACAGGCTGATTTGCATCGCAATGCCGGGTTCGCAACGAAAAAGGCATTCATAACAGGCAATAGCGCAGCAATTGAGCGATGGCACAAATTTTGCGGTTAACTTACTATTCATAAAAATTACATTTCACTCCGGGGATAAAAATGAAACGCAATCAATCTGGCTTTACTTTAATCGAAATCGCGATTGTGCTGGTAATTATCGGTCTGCTGCTGGGCGGCGTGCTGAAGGGCCAGGAACTGATCAACAGTGCGAAAGTTAAGAATTTGGCTGGCGATTTCCGCAACGTTCCATTGTTTATCTACGGCTATCAGGACAAATTCAAGACCTTGCCAGGTGATGACCGCGCTGTAGATACACACCTTTCAGGACTTAAACCTAATTGCCCAGGCGGCACTTGCCCCATTCCCGTAGCGAACATAACCGCCGGCAATGGGGTCATTAACGGACTCTGGAATAGCATCACATCCACTGATGAAAGCTATTTGTTCTGGCAACATGTACGCCTGGCTGGATTTGCTCCAGGAACTACCGCAGTGCCCGGCACCCCTGCACACGGAGATGGGTATTTGCCCATCAATGCAGTAGGTGGCGAAGTGGGCATCATGAGCGGAACAAGCACCGCTGCAAACTCACCAGTTAAAGATACTGCCGGCAACGCGATACGCGGCTCTTATATTATTTGTTCAAGCGCAATTCTCGGAAAATTTGCCAAACAATTGGACACACAAATGGATGACGGCAATACAGCGGCGGGTTCAATGATGGCGGTTCCAACAGGTTCGGCTTTAAACACAACTGCAACTCCAACCACAGGTGTTGGTGGAATTGATGACGCAGCAAGCTACACCGTCTGCATGGGAATTTAGTAGCGTACACGCGACAGAAAAACCAGCCCGCTTCGGCGGGGTTTTTATTGCCCGTTAACCCTCACGCAACCTTTTTTCCGCCTCTTCCAACGCTTCCTGCTGCCCCAGCAACATCAGCACATCGCCCGCCTGCAGCACCATGTCGCCTGCCGGCTGGCTGACTGTCTGGCTGCCGGGAACGTTAACGTTGTTGCGCCGCACTTCATTGACCGCAACCTGCAGTCCGCCCAGATCGAGTTCATGCAGCGTTTTATTGACCGCTGTGTCGCTTTCGCCCAGCAGCACGCTGCGCAGGCGCGCCTGCAAGCTGTCGGTTACTTCGGCCACGCTGTCATCGGCGGTATGGAATTGCCCCCTGAATACGCTGTAACGGTGCGCCCGGTTTTCCTGGATGCGGCGTATTACGCGGTTGAATGGCACGCCCGACAGTAGCAGGGCCTGCGACGCCAGCATGACGCTGCCTTCCAGCACTTCTGCCACCACTTCGGTGGCGCCTGCCTGCTTAAGCGTTTCCACATGGCTGTCGTCGGCGGTGCGCACCACCACCGACAGGCCGGGACGCGCGGATTTGACATGGTGCAGGATTTTTAGCGCAGAGTGTTCATCGTCGTAAGTGACCACCAGCACTTTGGCGCGCATCAGCCCCGCGGCCATCAACACTTCGCGCTTGCTGGCGTCACCGTACACCACCGTCTCGCCCGCCAGCACGGCCTGCCGCACATGGCGCGCATCGAAGTCGAGGGCAACAAAGGGGATGCCTTCACGCAGCAGAAATTGTGCCAGTGAATGACCGCTACGCCCATAACCGCACACGATGATGTGCTCGCTTGTCGCCATGGTCTGCACCGAAATCTGGTGCATCTGCATCGCGCGGCTCATCCATTCATCCGGTGACAGGCGGCGCACAATCGCCTCAGCATACTGGATCAAAAAGGGTGCGGCCAGCATGGAGAGCAGCATAGCGGCCAGCGCAATCTGCGTAACATCGTGCGTCAACAGTTTTGCGTCAAACGACAGGGTCAGCAGCACAAAGCCGAATTCACCCGCCTGTGCCAGGCCTAATCCGCTGCGTATGCCCACTCCCCAGTCGCCCTTGTACCAGCGCGCCAGCAGCGCCACAATCGCTGCCTTGAACAACAGCAAGGCCAGCAACAGCAACAGCACCCAACCCAGATGGGCAAGCAACTCTCTCAAATTGAGCAGCATGCCTATCGTCACAAAGAACAAACCCATCAACACATCGCGGAAGGGTTTGATGTCGTCTTCCACCTGGTAGCGGTATTCGGTTTCGGCGATCAGTATCCCTGCCACAAACGCGCCCAGCGCCAGCGACAGTCCGGCCAGCTCGGTGAAATAAGCCAGCCCCAGCGTAATCAGCAGCACATTGAGGATAAACAGCTCGGGCGATTTTTGCCGCGCGACTACGTAGAACCAAGGCCGCATCAGCTTCTGCCCAAACAGCAGCAGCGCGCCCAGCACCAGTGCCGCCTTTAACAGCGCCGTTGCCAGAAGGAGTCCCAGATCATTTGCCGGGCTGGCCAAAGCCGGAATAATGATCAGCATCAGCACCACGGCCAGATCCTGAAACAGCAGCACGCCCATGATCAACTGGCCGTGAGGCGCATTGAGTTCAGCGCGCTCAACCAGTATTTTGCTGACGATGGCGGTGGAAGACATCGCCAGCACTCCCCCAAGTGCGACACCTGCACGCCAGTCCATGCCCAGCATCATGGCTCCCGCCGCCACACCCGCCAGGGTGACAATCAATTGCGCGCCACCCAGGCCGAACACCGTCGCTTTCATGCTGCGCAACTTTGCCAGACTGAACTCCAGCCCGATGCTGAACATCAGGAACACCACGCCAAATTCGGCCAGATGCCTGGCTTGCTCAGAATCGGGAATCCACCCCAGCGCGTGCGGGCCGATCGCAATCCCCACAATGAGATAACCCAGCGTCACCGGCAGTTTTAACAGACGGCACAGCACTACCACCATGACGGCGACAGTCAGCAGGATCAATACGAGTTGGAGGGTATTGTGCATAAGCTATTCAATAAATATTTCTGTTTTAACTGATTTGATAATGCCTGAAATGCAGCCAAACGCAAAATTTCAGAAGTGCAAAATTTCCAATCCTCAAAATTTCGCCTCAGACTAGACGCGCTGATATAATACTCACACATGAAAACACCTCTAATTGCCACACCTCACGCCCTAGTCCTCGCTCGCGAAGTCATCAACATTGAAGCGGCTGCCGTTCAGGCGCTTACGCAACGCGTTGATGAGCACTTTTTGCGCGCGCTGAATATCATTCTGTCCTGCGAAGGGCGGGTCATCGTCAGCGGCATGGGCAAGTCCGGCCACATCGCGCGCAAGATTGCCGCCACCATGTCCAGCACCGGCACGCCGGCCTATTTTGTGCACCCAGCCGAAGCCAGCCATGGCGATCTGGGCATGATTACCGCACAGGATGTATTTATCGCGCTGTCGTATTCCGGCGAAAGCGATGAGCTGATGACCATAGTGCCGGTGATCAAACGCCAGGGCGCGCGCCTGATCAGTCTGACCGGCAATCCAAAATCCAGCCTGGCATTGGCGGCGGACGCCCATCTGGATGGCTCAGTCACCAAGGAAGCCTGCCCGATGGGGCTGGCACCGACAACCAGCACCACTGCCGCACTGGTGCTGGGCGATGCGCTGGCAATGGCGCTGCTCGATGCGAAAGGTTTCGGCGAGGAAGATTTTGCGCGCTCTCATCCCGGCGGCAGTTTGGGGCGGCGCCTGCTGACACATGTGCGCGACATTATGCACACCGGCACAAAAATACCCGCAGTTGCCGAGGATGCGATGCTGTCGGATGCAGTGCTGGAAATCTCGCGCAAGGGCTTGGGAATGACTGCGATCGTGGACGCAGCGCAACATGTACTGGGCATCTACACCGATGGCGATCTGCGCCGCACGCTGGAAAAGCGGCTGGATTTCAGCACCACGCCGATCAGCGCTGTGATGTCGCGCAATCCGCGCAGCATTACCCCGGATGCGCTGGCGGTAGAAGCAGTGCGCATGATGGAAGAGCGTAATATCAGCCAGATGCTGGTGGTGGATACCGACAACAAACTGGTGGGCGCGTTGAACATGCATGACCTGCTGCGCGCCAAAGTTATTTAATAAAACAGTTGAAAAGAAACAATGACATGACGCTCGCTCAACGCATACAAGCAATTCGCCTGATCGCATTCGATGTGGATGGCATACTGACCGATGGCGGGCTCTACCTCACCGATTCCGGGGAAGAATTCAAGCGCTTCAATTCTCTGGACGGGCATGGCCTGAAGATGCTTAAGGCTTCCGGCGTGGAGCTTGCCATCATCACCGGACGCACCTCGCGCTGCGTTGAGCTGCGCGCAAAGAATCTGGGCATTACGCGCCTGTATCAGGGCGTGGAAGACAAATGGGGAACAATGCAAAAGTTGCTCGCGGAACTGAATCTCGCACCGGCTGCCGCAGCCTATATGGGTGATGATGTTGTCGATTTGCCGGTGATGCGCCGTGTGGGTTTTTCCATCACCGTGCCCAATGCGCCGCAACTGGTGCGCGATCATGCGCACTATCTGGCACAGCGCGAGGGCGGCAATGGCGCTGTGCGTGAAACATGCGAACTCATCATGTCGGCGCAAGGCACACTGGATGCACAACTGGCGCCTTACTTATCATGAGAGAGCGTCTGCGCAGCTGGCTTCCGCTTCTGCCCCTGATGCTGCTGCTCGCAGCCACCTACTGGCTTAACCTGCAAGTACAGTCCACGACATCCGCTGCCGGCAAAAATCTGCGCCACGACCCTGACTACATGATCGACAATTTTACTGCCACCACGCTGGATGAGCAGGGGAAGATCCGTTTTGTCATGTCCGCAAAAAAGATGTGGCATTACCCCGATGATGACACTACCCATCTGGACTCTCCCCGGCTCGAAAGCCTGACTTCTGAACGCCCACCCGTGCGCATGTTCGCACTCAATGGTGAAATATCCAGCAAGGGAGACGAGGTTTTTTTGCGCAATGATGTCACTATTGTGCGGCCCGCTTATGCAGACAAAAGCGAACTGACACTCAATACGGATTATCTGCATGTCGTCCCGAATAAAGACGTCGTGAATACCGACCAGCCAGTGAAGATGTTCGATGCAAGGACCACCCTCAATGCAGTAGGCATGGAACTGGACAATAAGGCGCGCACCATTAAATTTCTGTCGCGCGTAAAAACCGTATATGAACCCCCTAAAAAATAATATTCTGTTTCTGCTTTGCCTGCTGCTATCCGGCCATGCAGTATCGGGCTTTGCCGAGCGCGCCGATCGCGAGAAGCCAATGCAGATGGAAGCCGATCGTGTCACGGTCGATGACGCCAACCAGACCAGCACCTTCGAAGGCAGCGTGCAAATGCGTCAAGGGACTCTGCTGATCGAGGCCAGCAAAATCGTGGTCACACAGGACAAGAAAGGCTATAGCCGAATGACTGCAACCGGGCAACCGGCGCATTTCCGCCAAAAGCGCGATGGCGCCAGTGAATATGCCGATGGTTTCGGCGAGCGCATTGAATATGACAGCAATACCGAGATTGCCAATTTTTACGGCCAGGCAAGGGTAAAACGCGAAGGCGATGATGTGCGGGGTGAACACATCATCTACAACACCAAATCCGGCATATTCCAGGTTTTTGGCACAAACGGCAAGGATGTGGACGCACCTAATAAAGGGCGCGTGACGATTGTTATCCAGCCGAAGGATAAAGCGCCAACAGATACAACGACAGAGGTTGCGCCTGGTACTCCCGCGCCTCCCAACAAACCTTCCACTACCAACACAGCACCGCAACCATGAGTGAATTGCGCACCACCTCTTTAAAAAAACGCTACCGCTCACGCACTGTCGTACAGGACGTTTCACTGTCGGTAAACAGCGGCGAAATCGTTGGCTTGCTTGGCCCCAACGGCGCGGGTAAAACCACCAGTTTTTACATGATAGTCGGACTGGTCGCTGCAGATGGCGGTGATATTTTCATCGACGATAAAGTCATTACCCATTATCCGATCCATCGCCGCTCCCGCCTGGGATTGAGCTATCTGCCGCAGGAAGCCTCCATCTTCCGCCGCCTCAGCGTGACTGAAAATATTCAGGCAGTGCTCGAATTGCAGGGATATGGCAAAGAAGAATTGAAAGCACGGCTCGACGCTTTACTTGAAGACCTGCATATCACCCATATCCGCGATAACCCTGCCATCAGCCTGTCGGGCGGCGAACGGCGGCGCGTTGAAATTGCCCGCGCGCTGGCCAGCAATCCGCGCTTTATTTTGCTGGATGAGCCGTTTGCCGGGGTAGACCCGATAGCCGTGCTGGATATCCAGAAAATCGTGCGTTTTCTCAAAGAGCGCGGCATCGGCGTGCTGATAACTGACCATAATGTACGCGAAACGCTGGGCATCTGCGATCGCGCCTACATCATTAACGCGGGCTCGGTGATGGCGGAAGGCAAGCCCGATGAAATCGTCTATAATGAAAGCGTGAGAAAAGTCTATCTTGGCGAAAACTTCAAGCTATAGGGCAGCTCTAATGCCTGATGAATTATTAGCAAGCCAGCAATCTCAAAACCAGACACCATAGTATGAAAGTCGGATTACAACTCAGACAGTCCCAGCAACTGACGCTTACCCCGCAGTTGCAGCAGGCTATACGTTTGTTGCAGCTGTCGACGCTGGAAGTCAATCAGGAATCGGATCGTCTGCTGGATGAAAATCCCTTTCTTGAACGCGAAGAAGACGATCCCGGCCAGCCCTATGCATATGGTGATGCCCACCATAATACCCAGACTGCCAGCAGCACCACAAGCAGCGAGCACAGCACGTCAGAACGCGAGGCTGCACCCAACGATTCGGACTGGGCAATTCCCTCTTTCGCCACTTCCAACAACCCGGATGACGACGATATTGGCTATGGCGAGGTCGCAGCCGATAAACCCAGCCTGCGCGACCATCTGATTTCACAGGTCAATCTCAGCGCTCTGGAAGAGCGCGACAGGCAAATTATCGGCCTGCTGATCGATGCACTGGATGACAACGCTTACTTATCGCAACCGCTGGAAGAGATCGCGGAATTTCTGCCGCAGGAACTCGATATCACCCTGGACGACCTGGAAACTGCACTGGTGCAATTGCAGCATCTGGATGAACCGGGAATAGGCGCACGCAACTTGAGCGAATGCCTGTCGCTGCAACTGCAGGCTTTGTCGCGCCACCCGGACTGCAATATCAGCCGCGCCAGTTTGCAGCTTGCACAGCGCCTGGTGGCCGGTCATCTCGACCTGCTGGCAGCGCACGACTATGCCAAGCTGAAAAAAATACTGCACTGCGACGATGCAGAACTGCGCGCAGCACAGGATTTGATTGTCCATCTCAAACCCCGGCCTGGAACTGCGTTTGAACAGCGTGCCGCAGACTATGTGGTGCCGGATGTGCTGGTGGAACGCACAAACGGCGCCTGGCGCGCGCGCCTCAACCCGGAAGCCATGCCGCGCCTGCGCATCAACCAGGCGTATGCCAACATCATGCAAAATCGCGGCGATAGTTCCGCGCAGGAAATGTCCGGCCAATTGCTGGAGGCGCGCTGGTTTATCAAGAATCTGCAGCAGCGCTTTGACACCATACTGCGCGTATCGCAGGCGATCGTGGAACGCCAGCACCAGTTCTTCCAGCACGGCAAGATTGCCATGCGCCCGCTGGTCTTGCGCGAGATTGCCGACCAATTGGAGCTGCACGAATCGACTATTTCACGCGTCACCACACAAAAATTTATGCTCACGCCCAGCGGCATTTATGAACTGAAATATTTTTTTGGCAGTGGCCTGGCCACCAAAACAGGTGGCTCATGTTCGTCCACCGCCATTCGCGAAATCATCAAGCGGCTAGTCGAAGAGGAGGATGCGCACAACCCTCTGAATGACAGTCGCATGGCCGAAATCCTGGCACAGCAGGGCATCATTGTTGCCCGGCGTACCGTGGCAAAATACCGGGAATTGCTGCATATTCTCCCGGTCAATCTTCGCAAGTCCCTTTAATCACTACAAGGAGTAGACCATGAACATCAACCTCACCGGACGTCATTTGGAAATCACTCCAGCCATACGCGAGCATGTCACAGCCAAGCTTGGAAAAATCAAACGTCACTTCGATAATGTGATCGATATTAACGTGATCCTGTCCGTGGACAAACTGCAGCAAAAAGCCGAAGCCACCGTGCACATGAGTGGAAAAACTGTTTTTGCAGAAACAGATGACGGCAATCTTTACGTGGCGATCGACAATCTGATGGATTTGCTAGATCGCCAGATCCTGAAACATAAAGACAAGAATTCTGCTCGTCGCCATGATGACACCGGCGGCCTCGCGGCAGCAGAGTAGTTTTTTCGAGGCGACCCATGGTCGCCTTTTCTCATATGAGATGTGCATATATTTGCGTGAGCCGAATTTTTAAATTGCGACCGAAACAATGAATCTAATCAGTAAACTTCTGCTGCCCGAAAACATTTTACTGGATGCTGAATCCACCAGTAAAAAACGCGTGTTTGAACGTGTGGGGCTGCTGTTTGAAAACTCGCATCAGATTGCCCGCAGCCAGGTGTTCGACAGCCTGTTCGCCCGTGAAAAACTCGGCTCAACCGGTCTTGGACAAGGGGTAGCCATTCCGCACGGCCGTATCAAAAATCTGCGCGATGGAATTGCCGCCTTCATTAAGACCAAACACCCTATTCCCTTTGATTCACCGGATGGACAGCCGGTGAATCTGATTTTTGTGCTGCTGGTTCCCGAGCGCGCCACCGATGTGCACCTGCAGCTGCTGGCCGAATTGGCGCAGATGTTCAGTGACAAATCTTTCCGCGAGCAGTTGCAGAGCAGCGATGATCCTGCCGTAATCCATCAGCTGTTCAGCAGCTGGAAAGCTGAATAAATGGCACAGGTTAATATTCGCAAGCTGTTCGACGACAAGCAGGAACGCCTGGCTTTAAGCTGGGTTGCCGGATCCGATGGCTCAAACAAGATACTAGATAGCGAACTGGTCAACGCATCCAACCGCGGACTGATCGGCCATCTGAATCTAATCCACCCCAACTGGGTGCAAGTTCTCAGCACCATTGAGCTGGAATATCTGCGTGATCTCAGCGCTGCAGCGTTGGCTACTGCACTCAAACAGCTTGAAGGTGGCGGCTCGCTGTGCCTAATCGTGGCGGGCACGGACGAGATTCCGCAATCGATTATTGACTATGCCAACCGCACGCAAACGCCCTTGTTCCGTTCGCCCCAGGGCAGCGTTCATCTGATGTGGCTGGTGCGCCATTACATCGTCAAGGAACTGGCCGAATCGACCACTCGCCACGGGGTATTTCTCGACGTGCTGGGCGTAGGCGTACTGATCACCGGCGACAGCGGCGTGGGCAAAAGCGAGCTGGGACTGGAGCTCATCACGCGCGGCAACGGCCTGGTGGCAGACGATGTCACCGAGCTGTTCCGCATTTCGCCGGAGACACTGGAAGGACGCTGCCCGGAGTTACTGCGCGATTTTCTTGAAGTACGCGGCCTGGGCATGCTCAATATACGCACCATGTTTGGCGAGACTTCCGTGCGCCGTAAAAAGAGCCTTAAACTGATCGTGCACCTGCATCGGCCTTTGGGCGGCGACGTCTCGCAGCTTGAGCGATTGCCGATCGATGCCAGCTATCAGGAAGTGCTGGGAATCAAGATCAGAACGGTCAGCATTCCGGTGGTGGCCGGCCGCAACCTTGCGGTGCTGGTAGAGGCCGCCGCGCGCAACTTTGTGCTGCAACAGCGCGGTATCGACACCATGCAGGAATTCATTGAACGGCACCAACAACAGATGCTGGAACAATAATAATCCTGGAAACCGCTGTTGACCGCTTTTCTAAGACCATAAGGCTATGAACATAAAACAATCACTTTGTTTGACCACAAATCATCCTTTGAATGAGCAGCTACGAGGCGAATTGCACGTCCGTTACAGCGCGGTGCTGCGTTGCTACACCCAACTACGGTCTCCAGGATAATGCAACTCTTTCTGATCAGCGGACTCTCCGGCTCGGGAAAAAGCGTCGCCCTGAAAGTGCTGGAGGACAGCGGCTACTACTGCGTGGACAACCTGCCGGTTGAATTACTGCCCGCACTTATTTCCCAGCTTGACCTGTCCGGCTACAAGCGCATTGCCGTCAGTATTGATGTGCGCAGCGGCAGCAGTGTGCGGCAATTGCCGACGCAGATTGAGCAACTGAAAGTGCACGGCGTGGATGTGCATCTGCTATTCCTTGATGCGCAGACTGATACGCTGGTAAAGCGTTACTCCGAATCGCGCCGGCGCCATCCCTTGAGCGACGACCACCTGACCCTGCCAGAATGCGTGCAACGCGAACGCGAGCTGCTCACAGACATCGCCAGCATCGGCCACCATATCGACACCAGCGATCTGCGCGCCAATGCACTGCAATCCTGGATAAGAGATTTTATTCGGATTGATCGCGCAAATCTGACCCTGCTGTTCCAGTCCTTCGGTTTCAAACACGGCATTCCGCTCGATGCGGATCTGGTGTTCGACGTGCGCTGCCTGCCCAACCCGCACTATGACCCGCTGCTGCGACCGCTCACAGGGCGTGACACGGCTGTCATCGAGTTCCTGGAAAACACCGACAGCGCGCAAAAGATGTTTGCCGACATCCGGAAGTTTGTTGCTGACTGGCTGCCCTGCTTCATTGCCGACAATCGCAGCTACCTCACGGTTGCCATCGGCTGCACCGGCGGTCAACACCGCTCGGTATATTTTGCTGAAAAGCTTGCACGCCACTTCGAGTCCGAGCAACAAGTTCTGTTGCGCCACCGCGAACTGGTAGGCAGCCATTAAGCCAGTTTACGTGCAATTTAATTAAGTACAATCAATGCGTTATATCAAGGCTGGCGACTGGCTGACATTACTGGCTGGAACACTATTCACGGTGTGGCTTGCCGGCGCCGCCTGGCACGGCGGTGCTGCAGACAAGGCCATCATCCGCAGCGGCGGCAAGATATTCCGTGAATTACCGCTGGCGCGCGACTTTAAGCTTGAGGTTCCTGGCCCCTTGGGCAACAGCATAATTGCCATCCACAATCATCAGGCCCGCATTTCCTCCGACCCCAGCCCACGCCAATACTGCGTGCGCCAGGGCTGGCTCAAGCAGGCGGGCGAAGTCGCCATATGCCTGCCGAACCAAGTGAGTCTGGAACTCACCGGCAGCACAAAACCCTATGACAGCCTCAGTTATTAAACTGGCGACCTCGGCCGAGGACCACCACCTTGCACGCATGGCAGCGCTCGCGCTGGGCCTGTCCGTGCTGGAAGCCGCCATTCCTTCACCCTTGCCGGGCGTGAAACCCGGACTGGCCAATATCGTTATCCTGATCGTGCTGGCGCGCTATGGCTGGCGCACAGCAGCCTGGGTGGCGCTGCTGCGCGTGCTGGCGGGCGGCCTGCTGTTCGGCAGCTTTCTTTCCCCGGGATTCTTTTTGGGCCTGTCTGGCGCGATTTTCAGCCTCGTTATGTTGGCTGCCAGCCAGCACTTGCCACAGCGCTGGTTTGGCGCTGTCACACACAGCATATTGGCAGCATTTGCACACATTGCCGGACAATTGTTGTTGGTATATTTTTGGCTAATACCGCATGCCGGGCTGGCCTATCTGCTACCCATTTTTGCGACCGCAGCGCTGGTATTCGGCACCGTCAACGGAATGATCGCGGCACGCTTTATCAATACACCTGAATCACATAAAGAGGTCACCGTATGAAAACCATCAACCTTGCAATCACTGGTGCATCCGGCATTCCCTATGCGATACGCCTGCTCGAATGCCTGCTGCAAAGCGGTCAGCGCGTGCACCTCATGTATTCACAAGCCGCGCAGATTGTTGCCAAACAGGAAATGGATTTCGTGCTACCCAACAGGCCGCAGGATGCAGAAAAAATGCTGATTGAAAAGCTCGGCACCTTCAGCGGCGAACTAAAAGTATTCGGTATACAGGACTGGTACGCACCCATGGCCTCCGGCTCCAATCCCGGCGATGCAATGGTGGTCTGCCCCTGCACCATGGGCACGCTGGGCAAGATCGCCGGTGGCATCAGCGACGACCTCATTGCGCGAGCCGCCGACGTCATGCTCAAGGAGAAACGCCCATTAATTCTAGTACCCCGCGAAATGCCATTCTCTTCTATCCACCTGGAGAATATGCTAAAGCTATCGCATGCGGGGGCTGTGATCATGCCGCCTAATCCGGGCTTCTATCATCATCCGCAAAGCGTGCAGGATATGGTGGATTTTGTGGTGGCTAGAATTTTGGATCATCTTGGTGTCGAGCAGGCTTTGATGAAGCCTTGGGGTCAAGCAGAGTAGTTGTTGAAATAAGTCAACTTGGAGTCAAAATGCGAACTGTTGTACTCGTTGGTACAGATCATAAATTTCAGAAACCTATAGACGGGCCGCACCGAGCAGGAATTGAAAACTTTAAAAAGACCATTCGCGTACTTTTTGAGCGTCATAATCTGTGCGCAATTGCAGAGGAAATGTCCCCAGCAGCTTTGCAGGAAGCTAATATTCGAGAATCTGTTGCCCAGCAACTTTGCAAAGAGTTAGGTGGATTACCTCACAATTTTTCAGATCCTACTGAAAATGAGCGGCGAACCCTAGGCATTCTCGATAACGGCGACATGATGATTAAATCGATGGATAATGATTGGTCACGTGAACAACTCGACTCCGCAATACATATAAACAGTGAAGTGTCTAACCGTATTCGAGAACGGGAGTGGTTGCGAAGAATTCTAGAGTTCAATCAGTGGCCCCTGTTATTCATCTGCGGCGCAAATCATTTCGTTCACTTTGCGAAACTACTGCGGGAATCTGACCTATGTGTATTGGAAGCTTATCAGGACTGGGGGCCAAACTTAGAAGTGAGTAAGCCAACACCATTATATTCTGTTGACACGTATCCGCATCGGGCCAAGTTCCACCACAGCTTAAACGAGGTAAAGCGAACTACAACAAGACAATTGTTGCCCGACGAAAAAGTCACGGTAATAGAATCCGCCTGTGGCAAAGATTTTTGGGCATTTAAAATTGCATTTGAGGCAGGCACTGAGGGTTGGCTGCTCGACGTAGATGGGGGAATATATATCACTTTCCCTTAATTTCTACAGTTTACAAATCAACGCGTAGGATGGATTGAGCACAGCGATACCCATCAATCAATAATCGCCCCAACCTACATATAGCCTTCAGGTATATCGAAGCCAAAGAAAACCAAAACAACTTCGCCGGGTGCAGCCCGGCAGCAGCTTACTTTTCTTGCTTCGCCAAGAAAAGTAAGCAAAAGAAAGCGATCCCCGGTTTACCGCCCCTGCGGGGTTCCCTCGATTTATCAGCAACAAGCGGGGCTGCGGAACTCGCACGATCCGCTGCGCGTCCACGTGCTCAAACAGTCCTCGCCTAACCCCACCGCTTGTTGCTGATAAATCAAGGCGGTGCACAGGGGAGGGTAAATCAAAATCCAAACCACAAGCAAAAGCAGTGTGCGCAATGCGCACACCAAAACCAAAAATCCAAACCGTGTGGGCACAAAGTGCCCACACCGAACTTCGCTTTTGCAGTTGATTTTGAATTTGCTGTTGATTTTGGTTTTCGCTTTTACCTCCCCCTCGTCCGCCACCGAGTAGCGGAGACTGGTCAGGGGGTAGAGGTGACAACACGGCGCGAAGCGACTTGTTGCGGTGTAGACTAACCTTTAGGTTATGTCGAAGCCACGACTGTCTGAGCACGCAGTGCGAGTTCCGCAGCCGCCTGGCCAGTTGAGCACACGCAGGGAACCTCGAAGAGGTGGCAGATTGGGGTCGCCTTTTCTTTGGTTACTTTCTTTTGGCGAAGCAAAAGAAAGTAACCAGCTGCCGGGCTGCCCCCGGCGGTGTTGAAGTTGAAGTTGAAGTTGAAGTTGAAGTTGAAGTTGAAGTTGAAGTTGAAGTTGAAGTTGAAGTTGAAGTTGAAGTTGAAGTTGATTTTGCACTTTCATGTTGGGTTACGCGGTGAAACCGCTAACCCAACCTACGACTGCAATTTTTGCAGCAAGCTGCGAACCGGAGTCGGTATTCCTGCCTGCAACGCCTCCTCCACATCCATCCACACACTCCCCGCCTCCTGCACCTGAATTGGCTTCTGCGCAACGCGCAGCAGCACCGGCGTGATGTGCAACTTGAAATGCGTAAAGGTGTGCGTAAATTCCTCCAGATCGACTCTTTCACACACCTCCAAGCCGTTGCGCTGCACATAATCTGCAACCACGCCCTGACCATCCTCAATCTGCGGGGTGCACCACAAGCCACCCCAGATGCCCTGCGGCGCGCGTTTATCCAGCAGGATGTCGTTGCCGTGCATGAACAGCAGGAAGGTGGTGTTTCTTTCCGGCACAGCTTTGCGTGTACGCGGGGTGGGCAGTTCGGCTACACGGTTGCTCTGCAGTGCAACGCAATCTGTCTGCACCGGACAGAGAGAACACTTTGGTTTGCTGCGCGTGCAGAGCGTCGCGCCCATATCCATTTGTGCCTGAATGTATGTTGCCACTTCATGCTGCGGCAACAGTGCTTCTGCCTGCTGCCATAGCAGTGCTTCCACGGCTTTTTCCGCAGGCGAACCGCTGATGCCGCAGTAACGCGCCAGTACGCGCTTGACGTTGCCGTCGAGTATCGCGCGGCGTTCGTGAAAAGCCAGCGCGCAGATGGCGGCTGCGGTGGAACGCCCGATGCCGGGCAATTCGAGTATCAGCGCAAACTCGCGCGGGAATTCACCGTGGTGGTTTTCGTTGATTATTTTCGCGGCACGGTGCAGGTTGCGTCCGCGCGCGTAGTAGCCGAGGCCACTCCAGTGCGCCAGCACTTCATCTTCAGTGGCGGCCGCGAGCGAGGCGACGTCGGGAAAAGAGGCAACGAAGCGCTGGTAATAGGGAATGACGGTGGCGACCTGGGTTTGCTGCAGCATGATCTCTGACAGCCATACCCGGTAAGCATCCTGGCCTTGCCAGGGCAGGCCGTGGCGGCCATGCTTACGTTGCCACTGGATGACGCGCACTGAAAAGTCGGACATCAGTTATTTGAGCAAATCTTTCAGGCCGCCCTTCAGTTTTTCCTGCAATTGCTGCTTGAGCTCCTCTTTCTTTGACTCAATCTTCGCGTCAACTTTTTGCTTGACGACATCCGCGACGACAGCGCCGTAATCCACCTTGAATTTCAAATCGGTGAACGGGCCGCTGAGTTGCACCGGAACGGTAAGACTGCCGCTCTTGCCATCCACCGCTTCGGCCAGTGTAGTCTTGGTCGAATAGTTGATACTGCTGTTGCCGATGTCGACATCTCCCTTGCCACTCACTTTAAGAGACTGAGATTTAACCAGCAGATCGTCGTTGTGCGCCACGCCATTATTCACCTTGAAACTGGCCTTTAATTCGCTGAACTCTGTCTTGTCATCGGGACTCGGCTTGAGTGTTTGCACGCCGCCGGCCTGGCCCAGATTCTGCGCCCCGCGCACCAGCTTGCTCAGATTGACGCCCTTGATCGCACCATTTGCCAGATTAAGGGCCGCATTTCCATTCAGTCCCTTCTTCAGGGCAGTCACGGTATTGCCCTGGGTCGTGAGGTTGACAGTGACATTACCCTTGCCTTCTACCATATCGAGGTCAAGCGCATCTTTGATCAGCGGGCCCAACTGGACACCGCTCAAATTCTGCTTCACGGCAAATGTCGGTTTAGCTTGCGTCGCATCCACCGCAATGCTGCCGTTGATGCTGCCCTGGTACAAATTTGCCGACAGCGGATTCACATTGACCTGCCCCTTGTGCGCTTTCACATCGATACGCAGCTTTGACGATTTAACATTAGCCACTTTCAGTGTGCCTATGCGCAAACCGCCTTCAAGGTTCAGTTTTTGCAGCGCGGACAAATCAAAGGCCTGCTCTGGCGCAGGCTCCGCCTTGGGGGTTGCGGTTGCTGCAGCAGACTTTTTCGGCAGATACAGATCGGCATCGAACTGGTCCACCTCCGCATCGAAACGGATCGCGGGTTCCGTAAATCCCTTGAGCGCAAATTTGGCTTTTACCTGGCTTTGCAGCAGGCCGCCTGCCAGGTTGAGCTGCATGCTTTCCCGTCCACCGTCCAGCTGCACGCTGCCCCTCATCTCACTGCTGACAGACTTGCCGGGCAACTTGTCACCCGTTGCGTTCACAGCAAATACGAGATTGGACAGATTGATCTGTTTCGCATCCATGCTGCCCACCAGCGGCGTCGACATCTTCAGCTTGAATGCCTGCTCTGGCTGCTTCAGCTCAGCCTCCAGCACCAGGCTGCTGCTCTTGAATGACTTGGCATTGCCTTGCATATCCTGCAGGCTCAGGGCCGCAATTAGCTTGCCCAGCGCGCCGTCCAGATTGGCATTGATCAGCAGTTTTTCTGCCGCCACTTTATCCTTGGTGAAAGTTAATGCAGGCATATCCAGACTGGCGGAAAAGTTGTCTTTTGCCTTCATGCCGGACGCAGAAATCTCCAGTTTTTTTGCCTTGAATTCCTGCGTAGCAAGATTCGCGCTGGCATCTCCTGTCGCTTTGATCTGAAGGTTGCTGATATCCAGCGCTGCGCCTTTGACTTGCATGTCCAGGTCGTCAATCTGGAAAAACTGTTTTTCCAGATCAAAGGTGAGCGTCGTCTGTAACTTTGCTGCGACATCCAGTGCGGGTTTATTCGCCTGTATCACAGCATCAAAGTTAATCTTGCCGGGCACACCATTGGCAATCCTGCCGGTTTTCAGATTCAAGTCTTTGAACGAATATTGCGCGCCCGTGCTTTCATCGCGGTAACTTAGCTCGGTTTTCTCTATCTTCACGCCGGCGATGTCGAATTTAACCGCAGCGCCAGGCTTGGATACCGCTTCAGGCTGAGGCGCTTCTTTTGCCTCTTTCTTGCCGAGCAGATCATCCAGGTTGGTCGTGCCATCCTTATATTTGACTACCCTCAGCTTCACGCCACTCAGCCCCACCTCGCTCACCACCACCTGCTTGGACAGCAGCGGCAACAATGCCAGCGAAACGCGCGCGCTTTCTACAGCGGCAAATTCTTTGTCGCTGCTGAATTCGGACAGGGAAATGTTGTCGAGTTTGGCGCCGATATTGGGGAAGATGGTCAGCTTGATGTCGCCATCCAGCTTCAAGGTGCGTTGTTGCTTGTCTTTTACCGCCTGGATAATTTGCGGCTTGTATTCATTGGGATTAAATGTAGCGATGAAATAGCTGATCGCGCCCACGATCAGCACAAGTACAATCACCAGCCCAAGCAAACCATACTTAAGTATTTTTTTCATTTTTCATTACCCCTTAAAAACACTTTGACCATTGTAAATGAAGCGCAAAACCGGAGCTCGGCTTGCGCTTCTAACCATACATCAATCTTGAAGAAAATTATTTTTCTTCTGGAGGCAGGGCGATCTTGTTATCGGTACTGAACTGATAGTCCTTGAACACATGCTCAGCGGTCAGCGTCTGATAGCTGCCATCGGCACGGCGGCGCGTGGTGTCCTTGAGCCTGTAGGTGTAATGCCCGCATGTCCAGCAATCGAAATTGCGCATGTGCGTGCACAGGCAGGTTTTGTCCATCACCACCAGTTTCTTCGCAATCGGATGCAGAGCCACCTGCTCATTGTATGCGTCGATGTAGGCACAATTGCCGTTCGCATCGAGCAGATAGCCGTAGGCTTCGCAGTTGGGGCGTATGCCCGCGCCGATGGCCGGGCTGTTTCTCAACATGCGCATGGGATAACCGGTAGGTGAAATGGTGTTGACCTCAACATCGGCTTCGCTGGCCTTGAAGTATTCTTGTATAACCTTTTCCGGCAAGCCGCACTCATGCGTCGCAGTGAAACGTGTTGCCACCTGTACCGCCGCAGCACCGGCTTCCATAAAGGCGGTGGCGTCGCTGCCGGTAAAAATGCCGCCGGCCGGGATCAGCGGAATATCCAATTTCTCAGCCTGCAGATGCGCGTGAATTTCCTTGAAAATTTCCATCAGGTCATATTCGGCCCAGTCCATGCCGAAACCGAGGTGGCCGCCTGCCAACGGCCCTTCCACCACGATGAAATCAGGCAAGCGGTTGAGCTTTGCATTTTTGCGCAGGAACAGTTGCAGCGCGCGGAGAGAAGACACAATGATGCCCAGCTTGGCATCACGGAAACGCGGATGATCTTCCATCAGCGCAAATGAACCCAGATGCAGACCCGCGCTCAGGGTAATACCTTCAATTCCTGCAGAGAGCGCCTCATGCAAGCGCACACGCAGGGTCTCGCGCGGTGCATTCATCGTAAGCTTTTCCATGCAGTTTACGAAAATCATGCCGGGGCCGCGCTTGGCTTCCATGGCCTTGCTTACATGCACACGGGTCGCTTCGGCAATCTGGCCGAGGTCAAATTTCACGTCGGACTTGTCGGAATTCTCGACGTTGTACTTGTACTGCTTGGTCTTTTCCTTGACGAACTTGGTCTTGTAGCGTCTGTCAGTAACAGTGGGCAGCATCGCATCGGAAAGATGTCCCACTCCGCCGAGGCGCGCAATTTCAAGCGCCAAATCAGCGGTAGAAATATCCACTCCCATTCCACCTATCATAATAGGCACCAACTCGTGCTTGCCAAATTTCAGACGAAAATCATCTACGCGCTTCATCAACTACCCTTCCATTCAAATCAGTTCGCCATTTTACCTTGGAATGCACATATTTGCTTTTTTGCCTGACAGATAATTGTCCAAAACCATGCAAATATGAAGGAATTCAAGATGCTCGCTTTGATAAGACCTGTTAAACACCAGAATAATTCCCTTCTTCAACTCTTAAGGCCAGCCCTGTCCTTCGGCGTTGACTAGACCTGCCCAAGCAGGGATGATGCCGCCTGCAAATCTTTTTGACTCTACAACATTACTATGCTGATTCAACTTGCTATCACTGGAATGCTGGTTGCCCTGCTGCCGCTGGCGATCGTTTTATCCTCAAAGGATGTCAACAAATATCGAAAACTGGTGTGGATCACACTGTTCCTCACCTTTGACCTGATCATGTTTGGTTCATTTACGCGTCTGACCGATTCGGGGCTTGGATGTCCAGACTGGCCGGGCTGCTATGGACAGGCCAATCCGGTGCAGGCGCACGCCGACATCCGTGCAGCAGAGGCACTGATGCCCACCGGGCCGGTTACCGTGGTAAAGGCCTGGATTGAAATGATCCATCGCTATATCGCGATGGCAGTCGGCGTGCTCATCATCGCAATCATGGTCGTAGCATGGCGCAGATGGCTAAAATCATCCCGCCAGTTGATCAATTTTGCACCCGGCTTGCCTACCTCTTTGTTTCTGCTGGTCTGCCTGCAGGGTGCATTTGGCGCCTGGACCGTCACAATGAAACTGCAACCCATTATTGTGACCATCCATCTGTTACTCGGCCTGCTTCTGCTTGCAATGCTCACCATACTCGCCGCCCGCCATAGCGTATTGGACGCGATTTCATCAGCTGCCCGCAACCTTTTCAACCCCGCAGTCCTTGCACTTGCCCTGCTCGTTATTCAAATCGTGCTGGGCGGCTGGGTAAGCACTAACTATGCTGTCATGGCCTGCACCGATTTCCCGCTGTGCCATGGCATGCTGGTGCCGCCGATGGATTTTGAGCATGGCTTCACCTGGTGGCGTGAACTGGGCAAAACCGCTTCTGGCGACTTGCTTCCGGTTGAAGCGCTGACTGCCATCCACTGGGTGCATCGCAACTTTGCATTTATCGTGATTGCCTACATCGCCTGGATTGCACACAAGGCCTACAAAATTGAAGGATTGCGAAAAACCGGCAAGTGGATTTTGATCGTCCTTGCTCTGCAATTCGCAAGCGGTGTCTCGACCATCTTCCTGTCGTGGCCCATCGTGATAGCCATCATGCACAACGGCGGCGCCGCCTTGCTGGTGCTGCTGCTGGTAATGCTGATTTATAAATCCAGACGGTCAGCTGTTAAACAAACAGCCTGACATGCCAATTGATGTAGTACAGAAAGTGGAGCGGGCGATGGGAATCGAACCCACGGCACAAGCTTGGGAAGCTTGGGTATTACCATTATACGACGCCCGCATGGCGATCATCAGACGCTGAATTGCCTGTGTTCGGGTAAAATGGCATATTACATTAACTCGGCAATTTCTTGAAAGTGATTTCAGTCTCTATCAACGGAACGGTGCATCATTTCGACACTCCTATCAGCGTCGCGGCGCTGATCGAATACATGCAGATCGGCAACAAGCGCATTGCAATCGAGCGCAACGGCGAAATTGTGCCGCGCGGACAATTCAATCAACAAATGCTGGCCGACGGCGACAAACTTGAAGTCGTCGTCGCGGTTGGCGGCGGCTAATCTTAGAAAGTTGGGCAACAATGAGTTCAGACAATTTAATTATCGCGGGCAAATCCTACTCTTCACGTCTGCTGGTCGGCACCGGAAAATACAGGGATTTCGCCGAAACACAGGCAGCTATCGAGGCCAGCGGCGCGGAGATCATCACCATTGCCATCCGTCGCAGCAACATCGGACAAAATCCGAACGAACCCAACCTGCTCGACATCCTGCCGCCATCCAAATATACGCTGCTGCCCAATACTGCCGGCTGCTACAGCGCAGACGACGCAGTGCGCACCCTGCGTCTGGCGCGCGAACTGCTTGACGGCCACAGCCTGGTCAAGCTGGAAGTACTGGGCGACCCGCAGTCGCTCTACCCCAACGTGGTAGAAACCATCGCCGCCGCCAAGACGCTGGTGAAGGACGGCTTCCAGGTGATGGTCTACACCTCGGACGATCCCATCATCGCCAAGCAGCTGGAAGACATAGGCTGTGTCGCCATCATGCCGCTGGCCTCGCTGATCGGCTCCGGCATGGGGATTCTGAACCCGTGGAATCTGCAACTGATCATGGACCGCGTGCAGGTGCCGGTGATCGTGGATGCGGGGGTGGGAACCGCTTCCGACGCGGCGATTGCGATGGAACTGGGCTGCCACGGCGTGCTGATGAACACCGCGATTGCGGCTGCACAAAAACCGGTGCTGATGGCCAGCGCGATGAGGATGGCGGTTGATGCAGGACGCGCCGCCTTCCTCGCCGGACGCATGCCGAGGAAACTTTACAGCGCAAGCCCCAGCTCACCCACCACTGGCATGATCACGCCAGGAAAGAGCGGCTGATAACATCCTGCAAAAAACCTTATAGCCACAGAGAACAGAGCGTATGTTGTTGGGGCTTTAGCCCCTTACAATCTCGGCCTACCCCTTGCGGGTACAGAGGACACAGAGAAACCCGCTTAAATCTCTGTGCTCTCTGTGTTCTCTGTGGCAAGTTTTTTGAATTTTACATTTAAAAATACATGACTAACGCCAACGATCTATCCAAACGCCATATCCGCAGCTTCGTGCTGCGCCAGGGGCGCGTCTCTACCGCGCAGCAGCGTTGCCTCGACACGCTGCTGCCGCGCTATGGCATTCCCTATGCAGCACAGCCGCTGGATCTCGATGCAGCCTTTGGCCGCAGCGCGCCCAAGATTCTGGAGATCGGCTTCGGCATGGGCGAACCCACCGCTTTTATCGCCAGGAATCACCCGCACAACGACTACCTCGCGCTCGAAGTGCACACCCCGGGTGTCGGCAGTCTATTGAAGCAGATCGATGAACAGGGCATCAGCAACCTGCGCATCATGCAGCACGATGCGGTAGAGGTAATGCGCGACATGCTGGCCGACAGCGTGCTCGACGGCGTGCACATCTTCTTTCCCGACCCTTGGCATAAGGCACGGCATAACAAGCGCCGCCTGATCCAGGCGCCGTTCATCGCGCAGCTGGTGCAGAAAATAAAACCGGGTGGCTATATCCACGTGGCGACCGACTGGCAGGACTATGCCGAGCAGGTGCTGGCCGTTCTCGGCGCGGAACCCTTGCTCGAGAATACCGCCGTTGCTTACGCCGAAAAACCGGCCTATCGCCCGCTCACCAAGTTTGAAAATCGCGGCCTGAAGCTGGGGCACGGGGTGTGGGATCTGGTGTATAAACGGGTGTAGCACCAGCTGTGGGGTCACTCCGCTAGCGCGGCAATTGCCTTGTCATAATTATAACATATTGATTATATTAAGTATTTATAATTATCAATATAAGTCCCGCTTGCCCAGCGTGCCCTAAGTTTGCTCCTTCAGAAACATCTCCAGCAAATCATTCAGAAAGCGCCTGCCCAGCTCGGTGGGCGCGATGCGCTGCAAATCGCGCATCAACAGGCCGCGCTGCTCGGCCTTTTCAAGCTCGCTGCGTATCAGCAACAGCGGCAGGCTGGTGCGTTCGCTGAACAGCTCGGCTGAAAAGCCGTCGTTCAGCCGCAGCGCATTCATCATGAATTCAAAACACAGGTCGTCGCGCGTGAGTTTGCTCTCGGTCTGCACCGGCGCACCATTTTCCACCTGTTCGAGATAGGCCTGCGGCTGTTTGTAGCGCGCCTGTCTCAGCACCGTGTCGTGCGAGCTGATCTTGCTGTGCGCGCCCGCACCGATGCCGAGGTAGTCGCCAAACTGCCAGTAATTGAGATTGTGGCGCGACTGTTTTTTGGGCTGCGCGAAGGCGGAAGTTTCGTAGTGCCGGTAGCCGTGTTCCGCCAGCAGCGCTTCGATGCGCTGCTGCATCTCGCTGCTGGCATCGTCATCCGGCAGCGAGGGCGGGTAGCGGTGAAACAGCGTGTTCGGCTCCAGCGTCAGGTGGTAACAAGACAGATGCTGCGGTTTGTACTCCAGCGCGATGCGCACGTCCTGCTCGGCCTGCGCCAGCGTCTGCTGCGGCAGCGCATACATCAGGTCGAGGTTGATGTTGTCGAAGTGCTGCTGCGCGATGTCTACCGCGCGGCGCGCTTCGCTCGAATTATGGATGCGCCCCAGCGCCTGTAGATGCGCCTCGTTGAAACTCTGTATTCCCAGCGACAAGCGGTTCACGCCGGCGTCGCGGAAGCCCTTGAATTTTTCGGCCTCGACCGTGCCGGGATTGGCTTCCAGCGTCACTTCGGCGTTCACGTCCAGCGGCAACAGCATGCGCACGCTGCCGAGAATTTTTTCGATCGCCTGCGCAGACAATAAACTTGGCGTTCCGCCGCCGATAAACACGCTGTACACCTTGCGCCCCCACACCAGCGGCAGGGCCATTTCCAGATCGCGGATCAGCGCAGCGACATAGGCGGCTTCCGGCAGCTCGGCACGCGCCTCGTGCGAGTTGAAATCGCAGTAGGGGCATTTGCGCACGCACCAGGGGATATGGATATACAGCGACAGCGGGGGCAGGGCTTGAAAATTAACAGCTTGATTTTTGAGGCCGACAGCTTGCAGCTTGTGTATGGTCATTCTATTTTCAGTTTCTGCAGCAGGATTTTCATCGCCAGCGCGCGATGGCTGATTTGAGCCTTTTCCTCGGGCTTTAGTTCCGCGCTCATCCTGCCAAACTGTGGCAGCCAGAACAGAGGGTCATAGCCGAAGCCGCCGCCACCGCGCTCTTGCTGGGCGATCTCGCCGTGCCACTCGCCCTCGGCGATCAGCGGCTGCGGATCATCCGCATGGTGCACCAGCACCAGCACGCAGTAGTAGTGGGCACGCCGGTCTGCCACGCCCCGCATTTCATGCAGCAGTTTATCGTTGTTGCGCGTATCCGACTTGGGCTCGCCCGCATAGCGTGCCGACCACACCCCGGGCGCGCCGCCCAGGGCGCTGACACAGATGCCGGAGTCATCCGCCAGCGCCGGCAGGCCGCTCAGTTTGCTGACATGGCGCGCCTTGGCCAGCGCATTCTCAACAAAGGTGCAATGCGGCTCTTCGGCTTCGGCGATGCCGAGCTGTTCCTGGGTCAGCACTTCGATGCCGAGCGGGGCAAGCATGGCCTGAAATTCGCGCAGCTTGCCGGGATTGTTGGAGGCGATAACGAGTTTTTTCATAATCTAGCGATGAAACTCATGCAGCAGCGTTTCGCGGCACCATGTTGATTTATATAGAAAATGTTGGAACAATTCGCAATCGGCAAGGGGCTGCAGTCTGGCAAATTACGCAACGTCATGTACGCAAAGCACAGGGCTGTTTTAAAGCGTCAGGCAGGATACAGTGCTTCGTAAACGGTATCTGTCGCATCGTGCGCGGCCTCTGCGCTACCCCAGCGCACGACTACCGCCGTGGTATTGTCCGCATGCGCACCTTCACGGTACAAAGCCACTTCCATCAATTGCTCCAGCGCATCCTGTAATGGGTTGGCTACCATTAACGCGGCGCTTATCTCTGCCGGACTCAAGGGACCCCACAAGCCATCGCTGCACAACAGCAATACATCGCCCTGCTGCAAATCCAGTTCCGGTTCGGTTTCAACATAGAACGTCTCGCCTTCACCACCGAGACAATTGGTAATCCTGTGGCGATCCGGGTGTGTTTTCATCTGCTCTTCAGTGATGTAGCCCAGATCCGCCCATTGCTGCACTACGGAGTGGTCATGTGTGACCGAGCGCACCTTGTGGTTGCGCAAAAAATAGGCGCGCGAATCCCCAGCGTGCGCCCAGCACACCCGTCCACCCTGAATCAAAGCCGCCACGCAAGTCGTACCGGGATTGCCGAGCAGCTTCTGGTCTCTGGCGAATTGAATGATGGCTTCATGCGCCTTGCGCATCGCACTGCTCAAGAATTCTTCAGGGTTCTGCACCTGGGGCTTTGCCTCGACAGAAAATTCCTGCATAAATGTCTTGATGGTAATTTGTGCGGCAAGCTCACCGTGCGAGTGTCCGCCCATTCCATCCGCCAGTATCAGCAATAAAGCCTGGTCGGTATAGGCGTGCGCAACGCAATCCTGATTGTATTTCCGCGCCCCCTGATGGCTGGCCTGGTAAATGGCAAAATTCATTTTTTATTTCAAATAATACTTAAGGATAACAGGCTAAATATACAAACGAAATTTTGGTATAGGTGTAATCGTAATATAATGTGGCCGTTCAGCCTAATTAATTATTTTTCAGCAGCAACTCGGGGGCACCATGATCAGCAGCATGACCGGTTTTTCCGCGCTAGCCATTGAGCTCGATTCAGGCTCTCTGGCGCTGGAAATACGCTCAGTCAACCACCGCTACCTCGACCTGCAACTGCGTATTCCCGAGGAACTGCGCGTTTTGGAACTGCCTTTGCGCGAGGCGATTTCTGCGCAAATATCGCGGGGAAAGGTTGAGTGCCGTGTCAGCTTTACCGCTCGCGCCTCGGCCAATATCCCGGCACGAATCAATCTCCCCTTGTTGCGGCAACTGGCGCAGTGGAACGCTGAAGTACGCGATATTTTGCCCGCTGCCCGCGACCTGGATGTTGCGGATATTTTGCGCTGGAACGGCATCCTGGAAAGCAAGGCAATGATTGCCGACAAGCTTCATGACAATGTACTGGATTTGCTGCAACAGACGCTGCGCGAATTCAACGCCGCACGTGCCCGCGAAGGTGAAAAGCTGAAAGATTTTCTGAAGCAGCGCGTTGGCCAAATCGATGCACTGAGAGTTGGCGTTGCGCCGCGCATACCCGCCGCCATCAAGGCTTATGAAGAAAAATTGCGCGTGCGTTTGCTCGAAGCGCTGGCCAACCATGACGATGATCGCCTGCGCCAGGAAATATCCCTGTTTGCGAGCAAGATCGATATGGACGAGGAGTTGTCGCGTCTGCATACTCACTTGACCGAGATGGAAAGAGTGCTGGAAAAAGGCGGCAGCGTAGGCAAGCGCCTCGATTTTCTGATGCAGGAACTGCATCGTGAGGCAAACACGCTGGGCTCAAAATCGGTGGATGCGGAGGTGTCGCGCGCATCCATGGAAATGAAAATCCTGATCGAGCAGATGCGCGAACAAATTCAAAATCTGGAGTAATAAAACATGAGTGGAAATCTATTTGTAGTCAGCGCGCCGTCAGGCGCCGGAAAAACCAGCCTGGTCAACGCACTGCTGGGCATTAACAAACGCATAGACCTGTCAGTTTCCTATACCTCGCGTCCTGCCCGCCCCGGCGAAATCGATGGCAAGGATTACCACTTCGTCAGCCGCGATGCTTTTCTGGCAATGGCCAAGCATGGCGATTTTGTTGAAAGCGCCGAGGTTTACGGCAATCTGTATGGCACGTCGCAGTCGTGGATCAGCAAGGAAATGCACGATGGCCGCGATATCCTGCTGGAAATCGACTGGCAGGGTGCCGCGCAGGTGCGAAACAAGTTCCCGGGCTGCATCTCCATCTTCATTCTGCCCCCTTCCCTGCAGGCCCTGGAGACGCGCCTGACAGGGCGCAAGCAGGACAGTGCCGAGGTCATCGCGAAACGTCTGCAAGCTGCCCAGGAAGACATCGCCCACGTTGCCGAGTTCGACTATGTTATTATTAACGACATTCTGGACGAGGCGCTGCAACAGCTCAATGCCATCGTCATTGCCACCGGGCTGCGTCGGGAGCGACAACTCGCACGCCAGGCAAATTTAATCAATCAACTACAAAAGCAGGAGAAATAATCATGGCACGTATTACCGTTGAAGATTGCATGAAACACATCCCAAACCGCTTCGAACTTACGCTGGCAGCGGCTTACCGGGCACGTCAGCTTGCCAATGGCGCAAACCACATGGTGTCGGAAAGCAATGACAAGCCCACGGTTATCGCCCTGCGCGAAATCAGCGAAGGCAAGGTCGGGCTGGAAATCCTGAATCGCGGCATGGCTTAATGTCACTCTGCAACACATGTCTGAAGCTGACGCACTCCTACAGGAAGTTTCAGCCTACCTGAAACCCGAGGATGTAGAAAACATCCAGCGGGCTATCGAGCTCAGCAAAAACGCCCATCACGGGCAACTGCGCCAATCCGGCGAAGCTTATGTCACCCACCCTATTGCAGTTGCACGTATTCTCACCTCGCAGCACCTGGATACCCAGGCCATTATCGCCGCCCTGCTGCATGACGTCGTCGAAGATACCGAGATAACCGCCGAGATAATTGCGGCCCAGTTTGGCAAACCGGTAGCCGACATTGTTGAGGGTTTAAGCAAACTCGACAAGCTGCAATTCGAAACACTGGCGGATGCCCAAGCCGAAAATTTCCGCAAAATGCTGATGGCAATGGCACGCGATGTGCGCGTGATCCTGATCAAGCTTGCGGATCGCCTGCATAATATGCGCACGCTTGAATCGATGTCGCGCGACAAAAGCGCCCGCATCGCCAGGGAAACCATGGAAATTTATGCGCCCATTGCCAACCGCCTGGGGCTGAACGAAATATTTCATGAATTGCAGGATTTAAGCTTCAAGTTTTTGCACCCCAACCGCTACGGCGTGCTTGCCAAGGCCCTCAAGGTGGCACGTGGCAACCGCCGCGAGGTTGTGGGAAAAATTCAGGAGGCCATACGGCAGCGCCTGCTCGAAAGTAATATCCATGCAGAAGTCAAGGGCCGCGAAAAGCATCTGTATGGCATCTATCAAAAGATGCAGGCAAAATCCTTGGCGTTTTCACAGGTGCTTGATATTTATGGATTTCGCGTGTTGGTGGACGATGTCAATGCCTGTTATGTCGCGCTCGGCCTGCTGCACGGACTGTACAAACCCATACCCGGAAAATTCAAGGATTACATCGCCATCCCCAAGGCCAACGGCTACCAGTCCCTGCACACCACTCTGTTCGGCCCCTTCGGCACACCGATAGAAGTTCAGATACGCACCTTTGAAATGGGACGCATTGCGGATGCCGGCGTCGCCTCGCATTGGCTGTATAAAACGGCTGAAGCGCCCATTAACGACCTGCACGTTAAAACCCACCAATGGCTGCAAAGCCTGCTGGAAAGCCTGAACCAGAGCGGCGATTCGGTTGAGTTTCTGGAGCACCTGAAGGTGGATCTGTTTCCGGACGAGGTCTATGTCTTCACACCGCAAGGCAAGATTCTGGCACTGCCGCGCGGGGCCACCGCGGTTGATTTCGCCTACAGCGTGCATACCGATATCGGCAACCGCTGCGTGGCCACCAAGGTAAATTTTGAACTGGTTCCGTTACGCACCGAACTGAAAAATGGCGACCGCGTGGAAATCATCACCGCACCGCATGCCCACCCCAATCCTGCTTGGCTGGGATTCGTGGTGACCAGCAAAGCGCGCGGTCAGATCCGCCACACCCTCAAGACCATGCACCTTGACGAATCTGCCGCGCTCGGCGAACGCCTGCTGAATCAGGCGCTCAATTCCCTGGGATTCAAGGCTGCGGACATCCCGGAAAGCTGCTGGGATAAGTTGCTCAAGGAGTCGGGCGCCAAATCCAGACAGGAAGTTTACGCCGATATCGGGCTGGGGCGCAGTCTCAACACCGTGATTGCACGCAAACTTGCGCGCGTAGCCGAAGATGCCGCGGCACATGAAACCGCTTCCAGCAGCGTGATCACCATACTCGGCACCGAAGGTATGGCGGTGCAGTTTGGAAAATGCTGCATGCCGATACCCGGCGACCCCATCATCGGCGTGATCAAAAGCGGCCAGGGACTGGTGGTGCATACCCACGACTGTCACATACTTCGCAAGGGGCGCAGCGCTTCAGACGATTGGCTGGACGTCGCCTGGGACAAAAATATCAACAAGCTGTTCGATGTCAGCATCAAGCTGATTGTCGCCAATCAGCGCGGCGTGCTGGCCAAGGTCGCGACCGCAATAGCGGATGCGGAGTCCAACATTGAAAATGTGCACTTCAGCAACGAAGGCGACTACACTGCGCTGTACTTTACCCTGCAGGTCAATAATCGCCTGCACCTGGCCAATGTGATGCGCAACCTGCGGCTGATTCCTGAAGTAATTCGTATCTCGCGCATCAAAAACATCCAGCAATCAGGGCAAGTCAAACAGCAGTAGTTCTGCCTCTGCTGCTCCTTCCATGCTGATCGCGGTTTCATCGCTGATCATCAGTGCATCGCCCGCCGCCAATTGCATATTCGCCGCTTTCACCGTACCCCTTGCAACATGCAGATAGACCTGTCGGCCGGGCGTCACGCTGTAACTCAAGCGCTCCTCACCGTCGAGCAACGCTGCCAACACGCGTGCATCCTGGTGCAGCAACAGCGAGCCTTGCGCCGCATCGGGCGAAGCCAGCAGACACCAGCATCCGCGCTTTGCTTCCGCCGGAAAATGCTTTTGCTGATAGCCGGGTTTAAGGCCAGACTGATTTGGCATAATCCATATTTGCAGAAAATGCACCTCCTCAAGCGGTGAAGGATTGAACTCGCTGTGCTGCACGCCTGTGCCGGCGCTCATCAGCTGCACCTCGCCCCAGCTCATCATCTTGCCATTGCCCATGCTGTCCTTATGCTGCAAGGCGCCGCTCAGCACATAGCTCAAGATTTCCATATCCCGGTGTCCATGCGTGCCAAAACCCTGTCCGGCTGCGACAGTGTCGTCATTGATCACGCGCAGGCTGGAAAATTGCGTATGCGCAGGATCGTAGTAGTCAGCGAAAGAAAAACTGTGCCAGCTCTTCAGCCAGCCGTGATCGGCGCGTCCGCGCGCTGATGCTTTACGCAGGGTAATCATTTTTCATTCCTTTCATCCTAAAAAATAGCAGATCAAACTGTTTGGAGCAGTTCATTCAAACATAGAATCGGTGCCACCATAACGTCGCAATAATTCCAGCATCGCCGCTGCCTTATCCAGAGTCTCCTGGTACTCTGCCCCGACCTCGGAGTCCGCCACGATGCCGCCACCTGCCCAGCAGCGAATCTCGCCGCCAGCATACACCAGTGTACGAATGGCGATGTTGCAGTCCATATTGCCGTCAAATCCGATATAGCCAATAGATCCGCAATATATCCCGCGTCGCTGGGGTTCGAGCTGTTCGATGATTTGCATCGCCCGCTGCTTGGGTGCCCCGGTGACAGAACCGCCGGGGAAACAATCGCGCAACAGCGCAAGCGCGCCACACCCGGCAGCCAGTTCGCCTGTCACAGTGCTGACCAAGTGATGTACCGTAGCATAGCTCTCCACCTCGAACAATCTGGGCACCTGCACCGAACCGGGCACGCAATTCTTGCCCAGGTCATTGCGCAGCAGGTCGACTATCATTAAATTTTCTGCTCGGTCTTTTGCATTACTCCTCAGATCCTGCAGCAACAGCGCATCCTGCGTCGCATCCGCCACGCAGGGCCGGGTGCCCTTGATCGGCCTGGTTTCCACATGTCCCTGCTGTACCTGCAGGAAGCGTTCCGGCGAGGCGCACAATATTTGCGCATGGGGTAAATTGAGAAAGGCGGAATAGGGCGACGGACTTAACTGCCGCAGGGTGCAGTAGGCCGCAAACGCATCCCCGCTCGCCCGCGCCGCAAAGCGCTGTGCCAGGTTGATCTGGTAACAGTCACCGGCTCGCAGGTAAGCCTGTACTGCTGCAAACGCTGTTTCGTAGCTTGCGCGGGTGAAGTTGGAAGAAATTTTCCCGTGTACTTGAAAAGTGTTTGCAGGGGCGCTATTTTCCCTTTGCAAGCGCTCAAGAATCTGCGGAATGATCTGTGCGGTCTGCGCGTAACGGTTATGCGAGATCAGTTGCGCCGTTTTCTCCTGATGGTCGAGCTGCAATGCCCAGTCGTATATGCCTACTGCCATTTCCGGCAACCGCTCGCTATCCACAGCCAGCGTTGGCAACTGCGCCTGCCTGCGCGCAAGATCATAACCCCAGTAGCCCAGCGCTCCCCCCGCGAACTTTATACCTGGAACCTGTTCAAAATTCTTGTTCAGTTGTTCACCCAACAATGCAAAAGGATTGTCAGCTGAAGTGCGCTCCCCCGCCGAGTCGCTGACCAAGGTCTGCGCCCCCTGTGTTACAAGGGTTGCGACAGGCTGCGCGGTGAGGATGTCGTAGCGGCCACGGCCGCTGCTATCCAGCCACACCGCCCAAGGCAGATCGGCGATGGCCACGTAATAGGCTGCAGCATTACTGGTATAAGGAAGCGGAACCCTGAATAACATCGGTGTTAAAATCGCATAAAACCATGAGGATTAATGAAAAATGACAACTATCGTAGCCGTTAGAAAAAATGGCATTGTTACCATTGCCGCTGATACTTTAACAACTTTCGGCAACACGCGCCTGCCCGCGATGATGGACAGATCTCACGACAAAATATTGCACATTGGAGACAGTCATGTCGGCGTTTGTGGCAGCGCAGCACACCATCTGGTGCTGGCTAACCTGCTTGGCAAAACACCCGATGTACAGCTTAACAGCAAGGAGGCGATTTTTGAAACTTTCCGCAAACTTCATCCGGTGTTGAAAGAGGAATGTTTTTTAAACCCCAAGGAAGACGAGGAAGACCCCTACGAGTCCAGCCAGATCACGGCGCTCATCATCAATGCCACCGGCTTGTATGGCATTTTTTCCATGCGCGAAGTGTTTGAATATACCCAATACTGGGCGATCGGGTCTGGCCATGAGTTTGCCTTGGGTGCAATGCAGCACGCCTACTCCCGCTTTGACAACGCGACTGATATTGCCCGTGCAGGTGTTGAAGCAGGTATAGCCTTCGACAAAAACAGTGCGGCCCCGATAACCCTGTATACAGTGACACTGAATCCAGCTACGACTTTGGTGTAATGGCTGGAATTTTAAATTTAATGGCTAACTAGCTGCTTAAATACTGCCCTGAACAGCGGGCAAATTGAAACGAAAACGCATCAGGCTAAATAGCTATCCTAATGTGAGTTGGGGAAATAGGAAGTTATCCAATGAACATGGATAAAAAGGCGCGCACATTCGGGCACGCCTGTCGATGTTACATTACTGCTGCGTATCAACCCGTACAAACTTTAGAGTTGCCTCCACAGCAGCGCAATCCCATCAATTAGGCTTGCCGATTCCCAGTGTTGGGAAAGGCCAAGTTGCAGCTGGACGAACTGGCGCTTGAGCAGAAGGAGACACTGTTGATGTCGCTGCCGGCGCTGGAGCTGCTGCTGGCTTTGCCGCTGCTGGCTTCTTGGCCACCGCTTTTTTCGCTGCCGGCTTTTTGGCTGCTACAGGCTTCTTGGCCGCTACTGCTTTTTTAGCCACTGGCTTCTTCGCTGCAACTGCTTTCTTCGCTGCTGGCTTCTTGGCTGCTACTGCTTTTTTAGCCACTGGCTTCTTGGCTACTGCCTTTTTAGCTGCTGGCTTCTTCGCTGCTACTGCTTTTTTAGCCACTGGCTTCTTGGCTACTGCCTTTTTAGCTGCCGGCTTCTTCGCTGCTACCGCTTTTTTAGCCACTGGCTTCTTGGCTACCGCTTTTTTAGCTGCTGGTTTCTTGGCTGCTACTGCTTTTTTAGCCACTGGCTTCTTGGCTACTGCTTTTTTAGCTGCAGGCTTCTTCGCTGCTGGCTTCTTGGCTGCTACTGCTTTTTTAGCCACTGGCTTCTTGGCTGCAACGGTCTTTTTAGCTGCTGGTTTCTTGGCTGCCACTACTTTTTTGGCAGCAGGCTTTTTAGCCGCTACCGCTTTCTTTGCTGCTGGTTTAGATTTCTTAGCTGCTGCCATTTTTCTTCTCCTTAGTCAATGGTAAAAATAAAAAATACAATTAAAACAACCACTACCGCTTACACCCAGTACACCGAAGCGCGGTGTATCGAACGTCCTTTGTCAAGAAAACCCCCTTGGCAATCTTTAATAGTCAGTAACTTATCACACTATTTCAAAAAATTCTATTTTTTTATTGACAAATATGATTTTTTTGTTAATTCAGGTGTAATTTTTGCCTAAAAAGTAAGCGCGGCTGTCGTAAAATTTGATCGGTTTTCTAATCCCATGAAAGTGCGCCACCGGTTTGATATTCGGTTACGCGTGTCTCGAAGAAATTCTTTTCTTTCTTGAGATCGATCATTTCTGCCATCCAGGGGAATGGATTACTTGCTCCCGGATACAATATATCAATCCCGATTTGTTGGCAGCGGCGGTTGGCAATAAAGCGCAGATATTCCTTGAACATCCCCGCATTCAAGCCCAGAATGCCGCGTGGCATGGTGTCTTCTGCATAGCGGTACTCCAATTCCACTCCCTTCTGTATCAGCGCACGCACTTCTTCACGGAAGGCGGGCGTCCACAGATGGGGATTTTCCATCTTGATCTGATTGATCAGATCCACACCAAAATTGAGATGCATGGACTCGTCGCGCAAAATATACTGGTACTGTTCTGCTGCCCCGGTCATCTTATTCTGGCGTCCCAGTGCAAGGATTTGCACAAATCCGACGTAAAAGAACATGCCTTCCATGATGCAGGCAAACACAATCAAGCTTTTCAGCAGATTCTGATCCGCCTCGGGCGTACCGGTTTTGAAATGCGGATTGGTCAGGGTATCGATAAAGGGCAGCAGAAACTCATCCTTGTCGCGAATGCTGGCAACTTCATGATACATATTGAAAATCTCGCCATCATCCAGTCCCAGGCTTTCCACGATGTACTGGTAGGCATGGGTATGGATAGCCTCCTCAAATGCCTGGCGCAACAGATACTGGCGGCATTCGGGGTTGGTGATATGACGGTAGGTTCCCAGCACAATATTGTTTGCCGCCAGACTGTCCGCGGTGCTGAAGAAACCCAGATTACGTTTCACCAGCAAACGCTCATCGGCGGTTAAACCGTTGGGATTTTTCCACAGCGCAATGTCCGCACTCATGTTTACCTCTTGCGGCATCCAGTGGTTTGCGCAGCCTGCCAGATACTTTTCCCACGCCCATTTGTACTTGAATGGAACCAGCTGATTCACGTCCGCATGGCAATTGATGATGCTTTTGTCTTCCACGCGTATACGCCCGCTTCCGGCTGCGGCCATGGTGTAAGTTGATATTGATGCATCTGCTATTGCGCCCGAGCCCAATGCGGCCATATTAATACCCGCGCTTTTTGCATCTGGCATTGCTTCATCTTCAAATAACAACATATTTTTATCCCCTTTGTTCTTTATGGCAATTTGTAGGGTGCGTCACACGCACCATTGATGTTGGTGCGTGTGACGCACCCTACATAAACTCTACGGACAGGCTTCACATCCCCCGGATTGTGGTTTCGGCCATCCCTTCGGGATTTAACTTGCTACGCAAGTTAGCCTTCACCGCAACCCTGTGTGCGAACCTGCCTATTGGCAAGCCTCGCGTTGGAGGTTGTGGTTTCGGCCATCCCTTCGGGATTTAACTTGCTACGCAAGTTAGCCTTCACCGCAATCACGAGGCGAACCTGCCTATTGGCAGGCTTCGCACTCGGGATTGTCAATCGAACAGAATTGAGTCTCTGCTACTTCATTACTGCCAACTGACACCGCATTCAAAGCGCCGGTGCGTGAAGTGGATTTTTCTGCCGAGGTTGCACCCATGGTGCGCAGGTAATATGTAGTCTTCAAGCCGCGCAGCCACGCCAGTTTGTAAGTCTCGTCCAGTTTGCGGCCCGATACGCCTGCCATGTAAATATTGAGCGATTGCGCCTGATCTATCCACTTCTGCCTGCGCGAAGCGGCTTCGATCAGCCACTGCGGCTCAAACTCGAAGGCGGTTGCGTACAGCTGGCGCAGTTCCGGCGGAATGCGATCTATCTTGGACACGCTGCCGTCGAAGTATTTCAGGTCCGAAATCATCACCTCATCCCACAGCCCCAATTTCTTGAGGTCGCGCACCAGATAGTCGTTGATGACGGTAAATTCACCCGACAGATTCGATTTGACGAACAGGTTCTGATAAGTGGGCTCGATGCAGGCCGACACGCCGATGATATTGGAGATGGTCGCCGTGGGCGCAATCGCCACGCAGTTGGAATTGCGCATGCCGTGCTGCTTGATGCGTGCACGCAGTGCTTCCCAGTCCATGCTCACGGAAGTATCCACTTCAACATAGCCACCGCGCTGCTCCCGCAGCAGGTTCAGGGTATCCTGCGGCAACAGGCCCTGGTCCCACAGACTGCCGCGATAGCTGGCGTAACGCCCTCTCTCTTCCGCCAGCTGTGAAGAGGCCAGATAGGCGTAGTAACACACCGCCTCCATCGAGCGGTCGGAAAACTCGACCGCTGCTTCAGATGCATAAGGCACGCGCAGTTCATGCAGGCAATCCTGGAATCCCATAATGCCCATGCCGACCGGGCGGTGTTTGAGATTGGAGTTACGCGCCTTGGCCACGGCGTAATAGTTGATGTCGATCACGTTATCCAGCATGCGCATCGCGGTATTGATCGTGCGCTGCAGCTTGGCATGATCCAGCTGACCATATTTCTCGTGACCCTGCGGATAAAGATGCGCCACCAGGTTGACTGAACCCAGATTGCACACGGCGATTTCCGTGTCCGAGGTATTCAGCGTGATCTCGGTACATAGATTGGAGCTGTGCACCACACCCACGTGCTGTTGCGGCGAACGGATGTTGCATGGATCCTTGAAGGTGATCCATGGATGGCCTGTTTCAAACAGCATGGTCAGCATCTTGCGCCACAGGCTGGCTGCAGCAACTTTTCTGAACAGCTTGAGTTCGCCGCTGGCCGCCTTGGCCTCGTAGGCCACATAGGCCTGCTCGAAGGCTACACCCACCTTGTCATGCAGGTCCGGGCAATTGGATGGCGAGAACAGCGTCCATTCGCCACCTTCCATTACGCGCTTCATGAACAGGTCCGGAATCCAGTTCGCGGTATTCATGTCGTGCGTGCGGCGGCGATCATCGCCGGTGTTCTTGCGCAGGTCGAGGTATTCCTCGATATCCAGATGCCAGGTTTCCAGATAGGCGCATACCGCGCCCTTGCGCTTGCCGCCCTGATTCACCGCGACAGCGGTATCGTTCACCACTTTCAGGAATGGCACGGTGCCCTGCGATTTGCCGTTGGTGCCCTTGATGTGACTGCCCAGCGCGCGCACCGGCGTCCAGTCATTGCCCAGCCCACCCGAATATTTGGCCAGCAGCGCATTTTCCTTGATCGCATCGTAAATGCCCTCGAGATCGTCCGATACGGTCGTCAGATAGCAGGAAGACAATTGCGAACGGCGTGTACCCGAATTAAACAGGGTGGGTGTCGAGCTCATGAAATCAAAGCTGGACAGCAGACGGTAGAACTCGATCGCACGACCATCGCGGTCGATTTCGCGCAACGCCAGACCCATCGCTACGCGCATGAAAAATGCCTGCGGCAATTCGATGCGCACATCGTCAACATGCAGGAAATAGCGGTCGTATAAAGTCTGCAGACCCAGGTAATCAAACTGCAGGTCGCGGCTCGCATCCAGCTCCTTGCCCAGGCGCACCAGGTCAAAGTTCGCCATATCCTCGTCCAGCAGGCCAGCTTCGATGCCGCGCTTGATGAATTTGGGGAAATTGGCTGCATAGCGCGTAGTCATGTCGGCGGGAGTCACCTCTTCGCCCAGTATTTCGCAGCAAATATTGTTCAACAGCAGACGTGCGGTAACAAAACCGTATTCCGGCTCCTGCTCAATCAATGAGCGCGCAGACAGGATAGTGCACTTGCGCACCTCTTCCAGCGGCACGCCATCGTACAAATCCTTGAGGGTATGCTTCAGTATCAGACCTGCATCTACTGCACCGCTCAAGCCTTCACAGGCGGACTTGATCAGCATGGTCAGGCCGCTCACATCCAGCGGGCGCAACACGCCGTTCTCTTTCACATTCAGTACAAAGGCCGGCTCATGCTCCTTCTTGCCCTTTGCGCGTTCGCGGGTGCGATCCTCGCGATACAGCACATAGCTGCGCGCCACATCGTGCTCGCCGGAGCGCATCAGAGACAGCTCCACCTGGTCCTGAACATCCTCGATATGCACAGTGCCGCCGTGCGGCTGACGGCGCACCAAGGCAGCCACCACCGAGTTGGTCAAATGCTCGACCACTTCGCGCACGCGCGCAGATGCGGCACCTTGCCCGCCATTGACCGCGATAAAAGCCTTGGTCATCGCGATAGAAATCTTCGCCGGCTCAAATGAAACCACGGAGCCATTGCGGCGTATCACTTTATATTGGTCAAACTGCGTGGCAGAAGAACTTGCCGGTTTTGAGAATTCTGTGTCCTGACGTACCGACACCGAAGAAGATGAAACACTTTCACTACCTAATTGCATACAGCCCCCTTGTTTTTACTGCCTAATTGCATAATTCCCCGGCAGATTGTGCCGCCCGGGATCAAAATCAATGCCCGCACGGAAATTCATAAAACCACAACCTATGGTGTTACAAGAATAAATTTTCGCTAATTCTAGTGTATTGCTGATTTTTTGCAAGAGCTTTTTGCCTAAAAATATTCGATCAAGTCGAGGAGGTCATGATGGCGGGAAGATTCACCAAAAGATGAAACGATGGTTCAACGCAACGCTTGTTAAGCAGGCATGATTTCCCACACTTACCCCTGTTGCAAGCATTGGTAAACGGGATTTTTCTCCAGCTTGATGGCTGGTCTTAGCGGCGGCTGAAAAAAATTGGACTGCCCGGGTAAAGGCGTAGAACGATCACGCCCGATCCTGACCCAATAACCCGAGCGCGGCTTGATAACGGGGCCAGTCAAAATAAGGGCCGGGATCAGTTTTTCGCACAGGCGCTATATCCGAGTGGCCGGCAATGCTGCGGATAGGATATGCCCGCTGCAATCTTCGCGTTAAGCGCGCCAGTGCGGAGTATTGCAGGTCTGTAAAGGGCACAAAATCGCTGCCCTCGAGTTCAACGCCCAGGGAGAAATCATTACAGCGCGCGCGCCCCTGCCAGTCTGATACCCCCGCATGCCAGGCGCGTCCCCGGCATGGAACAAACTGAACAATCTGGCCATCGCGTCGAATAAGGAAGTGCGACGATACTTTTACTCCCTTAAGCTGCGCGTAATAGGGATGCTCATCGACATCCAGCTGATTGGTGAAAAATTTCACAATGCTCAAGCTGCCGAACTGATCCGGCGGCAGGCTAATGTTGTGTATCACCAGCAAATCAATCTTTGTTCCAGGCGGACGCCGATCATAATTCGGCGATGCGATCCGGCGTACGCCGCTTAGCCAGCCATTTGTGTCAATTTTCATATAGGCTCAATTGTCGGCATCCGTCGAGCCGGTAATATCCAGACGCGCCATGCGGTAACGCAGGGCGCGGAAAGTCACCCCCAATATTTTGGCAGCGGCTGTGCGATTGAAACCTGTCTGCTTTAACGCCTCCAGAATTACTTCCCGTTCGACCTTGTCCAGATAATCAGTCAGCGGGTACTTTCCTGGCAGCCCCGACGATTCAGACTCCGCCACGATATCAGCAGGGGACAATTGCAGATCCTCAGTCTGGATGATGTTACCCGAACATAGCGCCAAGCCGCGTTCGATCACGTTTTCCAGCTCGCGTACATTGCCCGGAAAATCATATCGGCTCAGCGCCTGCAATGCCTCGGCCGAGAACACAACACTGTCCTCCCCGCGCAAGCGATCCAGTATCCGGCTGGCAATTTCCGCAATATCGTCGCGCAACTCACGTAGTGCTGGCATCTGCAACGCGATCACATTCAGGCGGTAGTACAAATCCTGACGAAACTTCCCCTGTTTGACCAACTCTCCCAGATCATGATGAGTAGCGCTGAGTATGCGCACATCCACCAACTCTTCCTCGGTTGCCCCTACCTTGCGCACCTTTCTTTCCTGTATGGCCCGCAACAGCTTGACCTGCATGGTCAAGGGCAGATCAGCCACCTCATCCAGAAACAGGGTGCCATTGGCCGCAGCCTGATAAAAACCATCGCGGTCTTTTTCCGCGCCAGTAAATGCACCCTTGCGATAGCCGAAGAACTCGCTCTCCATCAGGTTTTCAGGAATGGCGCCGCAATTCACTGCTATGAAAGCCTGCTCGCGGCGACCACTTTTCTCAACAATCAAGCGTGCTGCCAGCTCTTTACCGCTCCCCGATTCACCGCTGATGTGAACAGGCGCCTGGCTTCGCGCCACACGACCAATCAGTTCACGAACCTGCTCCATGGCGGCAGAGCGCCCCAGCAATACCCGCTCACCCTTTTTTTCATTAGCTGTGGATAGCGGCAGCTTTAATGCAGCCTTAACCACAGCGCGCAGCTGATCCAGCGCTACTGGTTTGGACAGATAATCAAACGCACCCGCCTTGAGTGCAGCAACGGCATTGTCCAGATTACCGTGGGCGGTGATCACGGCCACCGGAACATCAAGATTATGCTCGGCAATGTGACGCACAACCTCCAGGCCCTCGCCATCCGACATGCGCATATCGGTCAGACACAGGTTATAGCTATTGTTATCCAGGCGTTGCACAGCCTCGCGCACATTGCTTGCACGCTCGACTTCAAGCCCCATGCGCAACAGGGTGAGCTCGAGCAACTCCAGTATATCGGGCTCATCATCCACCACCAGTACACGCGGCACGCGCTGGGGTGAGGTTTTTGCATCAAAATTCATTGTCTACCCCAAATGAAATGCGGAAACACGCCCCGCCTTCCTTGTCTGATTTATATTCGAGCTTGGAACCATTAGCTTCACACAGTTCACGCGCGATATACAATCCCAGTCCCGTACCTCCGACTGAGGTGGTAAAGAAAGGTTCAAACAGTCTTTGCACCAGTTCGATGGGTATTGCCTCCCCGTCATTGCTTATTTCCAGGACCGTTCTGCCATCCTCTGCGCATTTTGCGATGATTTTCACGCTGCCTGCTTGTCTTTGGCAATAGCGCAGCGCATTGCGGCATAAATTCCACAGCACCTGCTCAAAATGACCACGGTCAAAATTCACAATACATGCAGGTGGTACATTAATTTCGAATATTCCCGGTGAAAAGTGTTCAGTGTGTTGCAGGTTTTCGAGAAAATAGGGCAACTGTTCGGCCAGGTTAAATGCCACCTTCTGCACCCGATCGCGACGGTTCAGCTGCAGCACATCCAGCACAATACTGTTCAGCCTGAAGGCATTATCCAGAATAATATTGAATAACCGCGCCTGCCCCTGAATCTGCTCACCCTCCTGCAACAATTCTGCTGCATAGCTAATGGATGACAGCGGATTACGCACTTCATGCGCAATGTTTGCCGTTAAACGTCCTAGCGCTGCGAGCTTCACCTGCTGCGCCTGCGCCTGCGCACGCTGCATATCCTCCAGCACCACTACTGCGCCGCCAAAGCCCTCACGCTGCACAGGCAAAAAACGCACCCTGACGATGCTGTGGGTCACCGGCAAATTCAGCACTTCATCGCGGTTGAGGCGGCTCTGCCGCCATACCCCATATAGCGCACTCAACAAGGGGGAGCAGGCATCCAGCGTATCTTTTCGTTCGCCCGAAAATGCGTAACCCAGCAGACGGGCTGCGCCAGGGTTGGACTGCCGCACGACACCGCGCTCGTCGACCAACAGCACGCCATCCGGCATATCCTGAATGACGAGCCGATTGGCCTCCGCCAGATAAGACAAATCTTCTCCCCGCAGGGTGGCCAGTTTTTCGCTGGCAATCGCATATTTGGACAGGGTATGTGCCACCCAGGCGACGGCAAAATATGCAGTACTCAGCAGGCCGGCCTGCATAAACTGGGCAATTGAGGCTTCCTGGGTCAGCACCGAATAGGAATGCTCCAGCAGCACCGCAATGCTGGCCAATGCGGCAAAAAACAGAGTGATCCTGCCGCGGCAAATCAAGCCGGCTGCAGCCAGCGACACCAGCAGCAGCACAGCCAGATTACTGGAAGCACCACCGCTGGCATATGACAACAGAACGATGCAAACGATATCCGTGCCGATTTGAATGCCAAGCTGGACATTAAAAGGCGGGTGCCTGAACCTGATCAGCGCCAGCGTCAGCAGGGATAAGGCTATATAGCCAATATTTACTTGATAAAATAAAGATATATTACGCTGGCCCAGCGTCAGATCATTGCCAAACAGCCATACCAGCGTAAGCAACAAACCGCCCAGAATCAGCCTGTATGTGTTCAGTAAATAGAGGGAACGCCACAGTTCCCAAGATCCGGCTGCCGGATCTGTTCGTGTCTTAAAAACTGGCCAGGGGAGGGTTTTGTCGAATTGCATTAACAGGTCTGATTATTTGTCGGACTGACCGCGACTGTGCGCTGCGCAGCAATAATACTTTCCATCCACAAACAGACTCTCGCTCTTTGGTAAATGTATGCCGCAGTAAGCACAGCTAACCATATCCTGAGTCTTGGGAGGCTCATCCTGCTTGGGCTGTTGCCTGCGAGAGGATTTGAACAGCCAATATACCAGCGCAATAACCACAATAATAAATATCAAACGACTCATTTTCTTATACCCCGTTGAAGGCGGATGAGCTTTTCATCCGCGTATGTTTTATTAAATACTGAAAACGGTATTTTCCCTGAAATCTGCTTTTCCTGAAACCGGGTATCGATCAAACAGCAACCTTGCACGCCCTGACAGCTCAAGGCATCAAGTTGATGGAGTGCACTCCGGGAGCGCTTTCCGGACCAAAGTTGCTGAGCAGTTCATCGAGACTACCCTTGCTGTCTGCTGCAGCGCGCGCCGTGGCCTGAAATCTCAGCCCTTGGTCACGCGTGAAGTTTCCTGTTCCTTCAAGCAGCAATGCGCCTGATAGAGTCATAAGCGAAATATCCAAGCGTTCGCCCGCACCTGTCAGGTTTATTCGATAACTGCCCAAAGGATTAACCGAGCTGAGCACTGATCCCGCGCCAAGCCAGTCGGCAACAGCGTTGCCGATTATTCCCGACCTCGACAATGCGAATTGCTCACTCTTAATCAGCATTTGCCCGCTCAACTGCACAGGTTGCAGCATGGGCGCCAACTCGCCCAATATCCCGGCCTGCAATGGAATGACGGCATTGCGTAACTCGATCTGACTGAAAGAGATAGTGGCCAACATGGGCTGTATTTGCTCAACATTATCCCAGCGCACTTGGGCAATTAGCTTTCCCGAAAAAAGAGGCAGCAGGGAAATATCCCAGTGCAATTTTTCCAATGCCAGCAAGTTGCCTGTGCGTTGGCGTATGACGGGTGTTGCGCTCCCCTGCCACACCGTTCCGCTGGCATTAGCCAGCACGAACTGTCCACTGCTACTCCCATCCACAATTTTTGCCAGCAGGGTAGCAGGCGCAGTAACGATCAGCACCACCAGGAACGCAACAGCAAATACCGCAAATGCGCGCCAGCCGATTTTCTTCATGGTGCTGTTTTTGGCCGGTTTTTTCATTGAGTACCGCCATTGATAAGCGTGGCACTGATTTTCACCATTCCGGCTTGTGGCAGCATGGCAACACTGACAGAGTCGGCACGGATATGCTGCTCCTGCTGCAAGGCTCGCAACCAGCGCAACCACTGCTCAAAAGAAACCGAAGCAAATGAGATACGTACCGCATTGGGCTGCTGCAAATCGAGCGTAGAAATTGCCTCGCGCAAGTCATACCGCAACGCAGAATCTTCTATCGTCGATTTCAGCGCAACCGCATCCAGCAGCGCCGGCCTAGGCCGATGGCGCAGCATTTCAACCTCGCCGGCCCGAATGCGCAATCTTTCGGCTTCCATATACATCAGCGGGACACTGACATGCAGTTTCTGCACCGCATTGTGTGCGGGTTGCCACAGAACGAAATACAGCAGAACAGGCGCAGACAACCATGCGACCAGTTTAAGCGCCTTTCGCTCCCGTTCCGGGCGTGAATCCCAATTGCGCTTCTTGAACGTCTGCCAATTTGCTTTCACGGCATTCCCTCCGGCAACAGCGTCAGTCGCGCTTCCGCACCGTTACCCAGATCTCGTATTTCTCCGACGCGCACGCCTAATCCGCCGCTTAGAATACTTTGTTTCAGGCCAGCAAAATCGGCGCTGCGCGCCAGCCTGACATCGATATCCAGCCGGCCTGCTTCATAGTGCATCGCCACCACACTCCCCACAGGCAAAGCCGCGAGCGGACGGCTGGATATGTTAAGCAGGGGCAGAAAGTCGCCGGTGTCGGCCACGCCCGCTGCATGTTTCAATTCAGCCAGATTGCGCTGCATCTGCAACGTAGCATTGACCAGCGTCACCGAATCGCCAAAGGTTGCCCGGAAAGTCCGCTGCATATTTTTTGCCAGCTGATTTTTTTCATTTGCCAGCATGGCCCATTCGAAATTAGTGCCTAACAATTCTACGGCAAGAACAGCCAGCAACAGATAAGCAGCTGGCCGCAATTTCGGCCACCACTCCTGAATTTTTGCGCGCGGTGCAAAATCTCCACACAGCAAATTCAGCGCATCTTCAGGGATAGCCCCCCTGCGCCAATCCCAATCTGCACCGGCAACCAACTGAAGTTCGGGCCAGTGCGGCATCGTGCGCAGTTCGGCAGAGACATCATGCACAAACCTTATTTCAATTTTCTTCGGCAACTGTGGCGCTGCATCCAGGCTGAGGCGCAACGCAAGCGGCGGTATGGCTGCATCGCCGACATCCAGGGCGGTGCCGCTGGCAGCGCCTGTTCTGACAAAACCGCTGCTGCCATCCCAAACCACTGTCCAGCTATCCGCCGCCAGTGCAGGCAAAAAGGTTTCTGCAACCATACGCCGCAGCGACAGCCTCGCGCTGTGTGCCGAGTCCACGATGCGCTTCAGCCATGACTTGTCCACTACCGCAAGCATGCGTCGACCATCTGCCAACGCTGGTCCGGGCACCACATGATTTTCTTCGGGATCCGCCAGCGTAAATTCCTCTGCCACAAACGGCAACACTGACTGCCAGCGCCGACGCCCGCCCGCTGGCAGCGTGGCGGCTATGCTCAGCAACCGCTCCGCCGCCACAATCGCCACACACTCATGCCCCTTGGGCAGCATGGCGAGGGCCGCAATGCCGGTTTGCAGCAGCGCGCCCTTTTCGTCGCACAACGCCCACGGACAAGGCGAATTGCTGTCGCGCCACTGGCCGGAAAAATAAATTCGCAGTAGGCTCATTGCACGCTTTGCCAAACGACTGTCGGCCAATTACTCACGCGCCGCATGAGCGCCTGCGTGACAACCTGCGCCTGTCCAACGCTGGCGCGCCCCGTTACCCAGAAAAATTCGCTTTTCACAGAAATATCGCTATCCACCACCGTTATCCCTCCATGCGGCAAGCGCTGCCTGAAATCCGCAGTATTTATAAACGGCTGCCCTTGCCGTTGCTGCACCAACATGCGCGCATCTGGCAAGGTCAAACCTTCGAACACCGCCACCAGCACTTCTGCCGGTGAGAAATTAACATTTACCGGCGTCCCGCTTGCCGGCAATACACTCACAAACGCGCGCAAACTCTCAATCGTGCGGCTGTCAAATCCCTTCACCTGGGCCAACTCACCCAACTCCACCAGTGCACGGTTTGCCGCGCGGTGAGGTTGGGCCAAGGCGAGATAGTACCCATCCTCTGCTCCACCCGCTTGCGTCTCGCTATCGGCATCCATCCAGTCGGCAAGGGCAGGCGCCAGTTCAGCGGGCAAACCCAGCACCGCCAGCAAGCGCTGGAATTGTGCCACGTTACTGACCACATTATTCAAATTATACAGGCCCTGCCTGTCCTCAATCGCACCGATCACTTCCCCGCCTTCCACCGGTATCGCCGGCAGACGCAGGGTCCATATTTCCTTCTCATGATCTATATTGCTGCCGTGTGCATCCTCCGCCAGCACAGCCCTGGCCCAGTCCATGCCCGCCGCCCCCAGCTGGCGGGCCTGCGCACGCTCGAACTGGCTCTCCACCTGGCGCTGCCAGAGGTTTTGCTGCATCGCGATATAGGCGGCCAAAGAAGTGGCGAGCGCCACGATCAGCAACACCATGATGATAGCTACCCCTTGCTGTCGGCAGTTCCTGATCATGAATTCATGGCCCCTTATTTCACTGCAATGCAAATAGCCGCGTGATTACTTCACCGCCTGCCAGCGTGAGCGTAACTTCTGCCGCAAGAGGCAGACTGCTTAAATCCGTGGGATATTGCCACTGAGGCTGCCACACCCCATCCTTATCCAGATAGCGCAGCTTGAATTCGCGCACGCCTTCCAGCACCGGGTAGCGCACGGGTTTTGCACGCGGCGCCTGATCCAGCGACGGCCAGCGCAGCATCACAATCGTGCCCTGCTCCAGATGGTATCCTATGCGTTGCGGCGCCTGCAATGCAGCCCCCTGATCCGGTATGCCGGCACGGGTAAAAATCAGTTCCGCATTCTCGCCCACCGTCACTGCAGTGCCGACCCAAGCCGCCCGCACAATTGAGCCGTCCTCATCGCGCACCGGACGCCGCACCGCCTGCGCAATATCCTGATTCATGCGTGAAAAGAAAAATGCCAGGTGCTGCCATTTACGCGTTTCGGCTGACACCCGCTCCCGTGCCTGCAACACCGCATCCAGGCCGCGATAGCCGGCAACAGACAGCAGAGTGAGAATCACCAGCGCCACCAGCAATTCGATCAGAGTAAACCCGAGCTGGGATTTCATGCTCATCAGCGGCGCTGTTGCACCAAAAAACCGGTAAGGCGGCGCAGCGCATATTCCGGATCATCGGGTGAATACACGCTCACCTCGATGCGACGGAACGCAGGATTTGGCGTGACACCAATATCTTCTTTCCAGATCAGGCGAATTCCCGCCTGCGTTTCCTCTCCGTTTTGAGTGCCGGGTGGCAAAAAATCGCCGCGTGCAGCATGCTGAGCCAGGCGATTTTGTGCCACCCAATCGGCCAGCACGCGCATCCGCATGGTCTCGGCATGATTTGTTCCAGCCCCCGTTGCACGCATCACGGCGGCCATTGCAATCGCCAGTATCGCCAGTGCAACCAGCGTTTCCAGCAGGGTAAAGCCCTTATAAGCAAACTTTCCTTGCATATTTCTTATGATCCGGGATTAATCATCGGGCTTGATACTCATATCCTTCAACGAAAATCTCAGGGTAAACAGAGGCAACCTCTATTTATCGTTAAGCCCAATGCACAACAGGATTAATCCATCCTACATCTTGGGCAACGTCACACCGCTCTGTCCCTGATACTTGCCGCCTCTGTCCTTATACGAAGTTTCGCACACCTCATCGGACTCGAAGAACAGCACCTGCGCCACGCCTTCATTTGCATAAATCTTGGCTGGCAGCGGCGTAGTGTTGGAAAATTCCAGCGTGACGTAGCCCTCCCATTCCGGCTCGAACGGCGTGACGTTGACGATAATGCCACAACGCGCGTAGGTGCTCTTGCCGAGGCAGATGGTGAGTACATTGCGCGGGATGCGGAAATATTCAACCGTGCGCGCCAGTGCGAATGAATTTGGCGGAATAATGCAAAAATCGTTGTTCACTTCAACAAACGAACTGGGATCGAAATTCTTCGGATCGACAATCGTACTGTTGATATTGGTAAACAACTTGAATTCCGTAGAGCAGCGAATGTCGTAGCCGTAGCTCGATGTGCCATAGGACACGATGCGCTTGCCATTCACTTCTTTCACTTGCCCGGGTTCGAACGGCTCGATCATGCCGTGCTGTTCCGCCATACGGCGTATCCATTTATCCGCTTTTATACTCATCTCCGCCTCGAATCCTTAACTGGGTGTTAAAAAAAGCCCCTTCCCCGAGCAGGGAATGGGCTTAGTTTACTGTGTTTCTGAACGGGCTGTTAAGTGCTTTTTACTACAATCTTCGGGAACGCTGCGCTATGGTCTTGTGCCATCTCCGCGATTTTCACCGCAATGCGACGCGCCATTTGCTTGTATTCCTTGCTGATCTTGCCATCCGGCTCTGCCACAACAGTTGGCCTCCCTGAATCGGCCTGCTCGCGAATCTTGATATCCAGCGGCAAGGCACCAAGGAATTCGACCTTGTAGTCAGCACACATTTTCTCGCCACCGCCACTGCCAAAAATATGCTCCTCATGGCCGCACTTCGAGCAGATATGCGTACTCATGTTTTCGATGATGCCGAGAATCTTGATATCCACTTTTTCAAACATCTTGAGGCCCTTGCGTGCGTCCAGCAGCGCAATATCCTGCGGCGTAGTCACGATCACAGCGCCCGTCACCGGCACCTTTTGTGCCAGGGTCAGCTGAATATCGCCGGTACCGGGCGGCATGTCGACCACCAGATAATCCAGATTGTCCCAGCGTGTCTGGCCCAGCAACTGCTCAAGCGCCTGGGTCACCATAGGACCGCGCCAGACCATGGCCTGATCGTCGCCGGGTATCATAAAGCCGATAGACATGGCTTGAATGCCGTGGCCGATCATGGGTTCCATGAACTTGCCATCGGTGGACTTTGGCGAGCCTTTGACACCGAGCATGGTGGGCTGCGACGGGCCGTAAATGTCCGCATCCAGAATGCCGACGCGCGCGCCTTCGGCAGCCAGCGCCAGGGCCAGGTTAATTGCGGTTGTCGACTTGCCCACGCCGCCCTTGCCGCTCGCGACCGCGATAATGTTTTTAACGCCGTCCACCAGCTTTACGCCGCGCTGCACGGCATGGGATACCACCTTGCTGCTCACATTGGCCTCTACCTTGCCCACACCGGGGATGGTCTTGCGCAGATGCTCCTCCACCATGGACTTGATTTCTGCCCACACGCTCTTGGCCGGGTAGCCCAGTGTCACATCCAGTGAAATATCGTTGCCGTTGATCTTGATGTTCCTGACCGACTTGCCCGCCACAAAATCATTTTTGGTATTGGGATCGATCAACTGCTTCATTGCACCTTGCACATCTGCATCTGTAAAAGCCATTTGTTTCTCCTGGGTATTCGTGGGTAAATTAGTTTTGGCAAACCGTGATTCTACCCAATTCCGACTGTTTGCGTAGGTTTTGCTACAATGGCAAAACCATCTCAGTTACAAGGCAATTATGACCACCAGAATTCAAACGAAACCAAGAAAAATATTGGTCACCTCAGCCCTTCCTTATGCCAACGGCAGCATCCATTTGGGCCATCTGGTGGAATACATCCAGACGGACATCTGGGTACGCTTCCAGAAAATGCAGGGCAACAGCTGCCACTACGTCTGTGCAGACGACACTCATGGCACACCCATCATGCTGCGCGCCGAAAAGGAAGGCATCACCCCGGAGCAATTGATCGCGCGAGTATGGCAGGAACATTACGCTGATTTCAAAGCTTTCCATGTCAATTTCGATCATTACGGTTCGACCAACTCTGGCGAGACCCGGGAATTCGCCAATGGCATCTATAACAAACTCAAGAGCAACGGTCTGATCGAACAACGCTCCATCGAGCAATATTACGACCCGGTGAAGGAAATGTTTTTGCCGGACCGCTTCATCAAGGGCGAATGCCCCAAGTGTCACGCCAAGGACCAGTACGGCGACAACTGCGAAGTGTGCGGCGCGGCCTATACCACGGCGGAAGTCATCAACCCCTACTCCGCCGTGTCCGGCGCCAAGCCGGTGATGCGCGCATCCGAACATTACTTCTTCAAACTCTCCGCCCCCAGCTGCCAGCAATTTTTGCAGCAATGGACCACCAGCGGCACACTGCAATCCGAAGCATCCAACAAAATGCAGGAATGGCTGGGAACAGCGGGTGAAAACAAACTCACAGACTGGGACATCTCGCGCGATGCGCCCTACTTCGGTTTCGAAATACCCGATGCGCCGGGCAAATATTTCTATGTATGGCTGGATGCGCCGGTGGGCTACATGGGCAGCTTCAAAAAGCTGTGCAACGACAGCGGCATCGACTTTAACGACTACTGGAAACCGGATTCGGATGCCGAGCTGTACCATTTCATCGGCAAGGATATTCTGTATTTCCACGCGCTGTTCTGGCCCGCCATGCTGCAGCACGCCGGTTTCCGCACCCCGACCAAACTGTTCGCGCACGGCTTCCTCACCGTCAACGGCGAGAAGATGAGCAAGTCGCGCGGCACCTTTATCACCGCCAGCAGCTATGTCGAGCACATCAAGAACACCGAATACCTGCGCTACTACTACGCCGCCAAACTGAACGGCAGCATGGAGGATCTCGACCTCAGCCTCGATGATTTCGTGGCCAAGGTGAACAGCGACCTGATCGGCAAGTACATTAACATCGCCAGCCGCACTGCCGGCTTCATCAGCAAGAGATTTGACGGCAAGCTGGCGGCAAAAGATGGCATCAAGGACGCCCGTGCGAACGAATTAATGACGAGCTTTACAGATGCCGGCAATCTGATTGCACAATGTTACGAAGACCGTGATTTCGGCAAAGCGATACGTGAAATCATGCGCCTTGCCGATCTGGCCAACGAGTATGTGAACGACAAGGCGCCCTGGGTGTTGACCAAGCAGGAAGGCCAGGAAGCCGCACTGCAGGAAGCCTGCACCGTCAGCCTGAACCTGTTCCGCCTGCTCACGCTATACCTCAAACCCATCCTGCCTGTGCTGGCAAAAGAAGTAGAGAGTTTCCTCAACATTGACGCACTGACCTGGGCCAATGCCGGCGACCTTTTATTCAGCCATCGCATCAACGAATACAAACACCTGATGACGCGCATCGACCCCAAGTTAATTACCGCATTGGTAGCAGCCAACCAGGAAAGCCTGCAGGCAACGACACAGGAACACTCCCCCGCACGCCATGCCGAGGCACAACAGCATGCCATCGCGCCGATTGCAGAAACCATCAGCATCGACGACTTCAGCAAGGTCGATTTGCGCGTGGCAAGGATCGTCAGTGCCGAGCACGTGGAAGGCGCTGAAAAGCTGCTCAAGCTGACGCTGGATATCGGCGAAGAGCAACCGCGCACCGTGTTTGCCGGCATCAAGTCTGCCTACGATCCGGAAAAGCTCAAGGGCCGCATGACGGTGATGGTCGCCAACCTGGCCCCGCGCAAGATGAAATTCGGCCTGTCGGAAGGCATGGTGCTGGCCGCTTCCGGGGCAACACCCGGGCTGTTTATTTTGAGTCCGGATGAGGGGGCACAGCCGGGCATGAGGATCAAGTAAGCTGTCGTCTTATCGCTCCCCTCCCCCGCAGGCGGGGGAGGGGCTGGGGGTGAGGGTTCGTGCGATGCAGCAGATTCTGCCTCAGCTTAGCAAGTTAAAATATTCAATACAATCAATCGCATATAGATTTACATGTAAGGTGCGTCCCACGCACCTGCAAGTAAATACCGGAGCGCCGACGTCCTCGTCGGCTTTTTTTCGTATATTTGCCGACGAGGACGTCGGCGCTCCCAAACAATCAGCCATACACCACCCGCACATTTTTCTCCCCCAGCAAGCCGCGCAGATCGTTCAGCAGGCTGTCCGGCAGCGTGACATGCCACGCCTCGCCCAGGCGCAGCTGCGCGCTGCCGGTGTGGTTGCGGTAATGGATTACCACCGGGCATTTGCCGCCGCGATAGGGCAAAAAGAGTTCTTTGAGCTTCGCAATGACAGCGGCCTCCTGTTCCGCGCAGCCCAGATCCAGCCGCTTGGCGAAGGCGGCGCGGGCGGAGGCAAAGTCCATGACCTCTTCGCCGGTCACGCGCATGTTGCCGGAATATTCGTCAAGTGTAGCCTTGCCGCGCACGACCAATAGTTCGCTATCCTTTATCCATGGGCGGCTGGCCTCATAGAGTTCATTGAACAGGGTCACTTCCAGCTGCGCGCTACCGTCTTCGATCCTCACAATCGCCATGCGCCCGCGCCGGGTTTGCTGGATGCGCACGTCGGCCACCATATCATTACGCACCTGGATGGATCAGCAAGAGAGAGGCAAGCTCACGTCCAGTCTTGGCGTATCAAAGCTTAGCCGAATAAGCTGGCCTGAATTCGCTACCCGCCCTGAGTTTCTTTTCCATCTTAATTCCCTGACACAAGGGGGCGGGAAAGCTATTTCAGTTTTATTGCTGGGTAAACGTCCAGCTTGCATTTGTCCCCTCGAAGTTAGTCGCGCCGGGGCAATTATAGCTACCCGATAGTTGCGCCTCGTTCGTGAATGCAACAGGTTGAGGTGTTGTGCCAGGTAAGCAATTTCCCCCCACAAATGCATATAGCAGCTTGGCAAACTGAACCGGAACGGTGCTGCCGCTGCTGTTGTCCGTACAATTTGTGGTCAGAATGGTATTGGTATCTGCAGCTGTCACGGTAAAGGCATGGGTGCTTGGCCATAGCGTGTTGCTCGCCGTATAAACAAGCAGCTTGTCGGTAGACAGGATAGTGCTCGTCACAGGCAGCGGGGTACAGGTAAAACCTGCAAGCACAGGCGCGAGGCTTCCGCTGATAGTGCCTGATGCCGTGTAGGTTTTTACATCGGGCAAATTCTCGGTCTGAACCCATGTTACGTTGGCAACGCCGTTGCTGGTGTTGACTCCGCTTGTCGTCACTGTAGTGGTGAAATTGACTGTGCCGGTGTAGCCGGGGACAAGGTCGGTAATGGTAATGTTGGAGGCCACCAGCACCTTTGCTCCGCTACCTAGATTCACACGCGCACTGGCCGCTACGATATTCGGTGCGGGTTTCGTCGCAGGGGCGGTATAGGTGGCACCGAGGCCATTGCCGCTCACTGTTCCTGTAGTGCCATTTCCGCCCGCCACCCCATTTACCGACCAATCACTGACATAAACAAGAGGGGCGAGGCCGCCTTGAGCTGCGGGGGCAGAGCATGGCAATCCAAGCGGGGTCAGGTCATCGCTTGGTGCGACCGGCGGAGGATAACAGTACACTACCTGCAGAGACAGGCTATCATTCACCTTGAGCGTCTTCGATAGCGGCTGTAGCCGATACCCTTGCACCATCGAAAAATCGGTGAAGTGCGTGGTGCTGATGGTCATGGTTTTGGCGATGCTATCGGTGGTGGGTGTCCCCAGCCACTTCCAGTAGCCGGTAGAAGTTTGATAGGCAGCACCCAGAATGGCAGGGTCGCTACCCGCCAGATCCTGGGCTGTGTAGGCAAACTTAAGCGCAACAGGTTGCGCAAAGGTCTGTCCATCAGGGGTCAGGCGATAACCCGCATCCAGCCCACCGTGCGCCGTATTGGTAATGGGCTGAATGCCGATCAATGTGTTTGCCGCCAGCGCACCTGCCGGGATGGTCAGGGTGATTTTCCCATCCGGCGTGGCTACACTGCCGCCTGTTGCACCTATGGTCGCGCTTGCGGCAACACCGCTCGCAGTACCGATTGCAGTTGTGGTCGGTGTTACATTGATCAGTGCAGGTGTTGTACTGCCGCCGCCGCTTCCGCCGCCGCATGCGGCGAGCAGCGCAACAACGAACAGTATTGAAACACCGGCCAACACTCGTTTGCTATTCATGATTTTTCTCTCTTGTCGTAAATAATTCGTATTCGTTGCGTTCGGCTTGGCGTGCCCTTAAGCGATGCTTGTGCAAACCTGAACGACCGTCACGGTTTCCATAACAGCATCGTCCTTGATTGTTAGGATTCATTTCATTTAGTCCTACCTCGATACGCTTACTGATAGCGGTTGTACCAGATGCTGTCGTTCGTGCCATCGGACTGATACCACACCACAACAGCATTACCGTTGGCGTCGATGGCGATCTGGGGCTGCCCGGCAGGCGCCCCGGCAGTATTGATTCGAACCTGGCCGAGATTTGCCGTTGTGCCCCAGCCGCTGCCAGGGGTGTAGCGGTTGATCCAGATGTCGGGGGTATTGTCGGACGCACCATCGGGCTGCACCCACACTGCCAGCGCATTGCCGCTGGCGGCGTCGATGACAATTTGGGGCTCCACAGCATTGGCCGTGGAGCCGCCCGAAATGTCGGTCTGGATGAGTGCCGGGAAGCCGCCCCACCCGCTGCCTGCAGTGTAGCGGTTAGACCAGATGCGCTCGTTCGTGCCGAAGCCGCTGTTCTGCTGCCACACCGCTAGCGCATTGCCGCTGACGTCGAAGGCGATCTGGGGGTTATCGGCATCGCCACCGGTCCACTCGATGAGCGCCGCCGTGCCCCAGCCGGAGCCGGCGCTGTAGCGGTTAGCCCATATATTGCGATTCGAACCGTCGGACTGCGACCACACCGCCAATGCATTGCCGTTGGCGTCGATGGCGATCTGGGGCAGGCCACCGGCACCACCAATAACCGAGGCAGCGCCCCAGCCGCTGCCTGCTGCGTAACGGTTCGACATGATCGTACCCGTGCCGTCGTAACGCGACCACACCACCAAAGCATTTCCATTGGCGTCGATGGCGATCTGGGGGGTCGAGGAGGCACCGAGGCTGACGGGCTCGATAATAGTTGCTGTCGTTCCCCATGTGCCGGAACCGGCACTGTAACTGTTTGAACGAATTTGAGAAGACGTACCGTTGCTCTGCAGCCACACCGCCATGGCGTTGCCAGTTAAGTCAAAGGCAATCTGCGGACTAACGGCAGGACCGGCGTTGTCGGTTTCGATGAGCACCGCCGTGCCCCATGTACCGGAGCTGGCGCTGTAGCGGTTGGCCCAGATGTCGTCTCGCACAGCTGCCGTCGCATCCCCGTCCTGCTGCCATACCGCCAAAGCATTGCCATTGGCGTCGATAGCAATCTGGGGGTTGGATGAAAAACCCACGCCGGTCTCTAGGGGCGCAGCCGTGCCCCAGGTATGGGTGGCAACAGTGTAATGGTTAGCCCAGATATTCAAGTATGTGCCCGTGCTGTCAACTTGCACCCACACAGCCACGGCATTGCCGCTGGGGTCTACGGCAATCTGGGGTTGCGCGGCAGCACCCGCGCCCGTTTCGATGAGTGCGGCTGTGCCGAATGCCTTGGAACCAAGCGCTGCATTTACCGTCAGCGTTGCCGCACTGCTATTGACCGTGCCCGAGCTGTTGGTGGCTACCGCACGGAATTGTCGCCCGTTGTTGGCCAGTGCTGCGCTGGACAGGTTAAGAATGGTGCCGGTCTCGCCGTTTATGTTGCTCCAGTTGCCGCCGCTGTCCGTGCTTAATTGCCACTGCAAGGCGGGTGTGGGTGCGCCGCTGACGGCGACCGTGAATTGCGCGTTTTGCCCCTCGGTGATGGTGACATTGGCTGGCTGGGTGGTAAAGGCTGGCGCAATGGCGGCGGCATTGACGGACAGCGTTACCACATTACTGGTAACCCTGCCCGCAGCACTTTCAATGATCACACGGTATTGCCGACCGTTGTCGCTGGCGGTGGTGGTGTTGATGGTGAAGGTGGCGACGGCAACACCCGCGTTGACCCAGTTGCTGCCGTCGTAATACTGCCAGCGCGGCATGGGTGTAGGTACACCGGTGAAGGCGACGGAGAAGCTCGCTGCTGCCGGCGCCACAACTGTTACATCCACAGGCTGGCCGGTGATGACGGGCGCTACAGGTGTGGGGTCAACTGTTAGCGTGACTGCTGCACTTTCCACACTGCCAACTGTGTTGCTGACAACCACGCGATAGCGCTGACCGCTCATGGCTGTATCGGTGTTGCCGGTGGAGTAGGTGGACAAGGTTGCGTTTGCAATGTTGCTCCAGGTCACACATGTCGCAATTGCATCCATGCAGCGCTGCCACTGGTAGCTGAGTGACGTGCCGGTGGCGGTAACGCTGAAGCTGGCTGCAGCTAGTGCGGTGACATGCGCACTTGTCGGCTGCACAGTGATGGCGGGGCCGCCCGCAACAGTTGTTACCGCAAGCGTAACAGCCGAACTGGTGACGCTGTTGCTGGTGCCGGAAACGACTACCCGGTATAGCGTGCCGCTGTCGGCCAGTGTGGTTGCGGCAGTGGCGTAGCTGTCAGTCGTGGCACCGCTTACGACGGTATAGGTGGTGCCGCCATCGCTGCTGCGCTGCCACTGGTAGCCAGTTGCGTTGCTGGCCACCACATCAAAGGTTGCTGCCGTGCCCGACACCACGCTTTGGTCGGTGGGCTGGGCGGTGATGGCTGTGGCAAGCTGTGCTGCTGTGCTACCACCTCCACCGCCGCACGCGGTTAGAAATATTGAAACCAGGAGCAGTGCGCTATAGATGATTTTGGTGTTGTTGAGTTTCATTTTGCTTGCCTCACTAACTTTTTGATTCCTGGTTATCAACTCATGCCTGTTGCGTGTGGCGGCGGCTTACTGGATCGTGCCGGTGGTGGTGACAGAGATTGGACTGGTTCCCGCCGCCATGGCCGCGCCGGCACTGGTCAAAACGCCGGTCGTGGCGTTGATGGTGTAGGTAGAGACGTCGTTGGAGGTGTAATTTGCCACGTAGGCGAACTTGCCCGATGGATCGACATTGACGGAGTAAGGATTGGTTCCCGCAGGCACGGAACCGACGCTGGTCAACGCACCGGTGCTGGCGTTGATGGTGTAAGCCGAGACGTCGTTGGAATTGTAATTCACCGCGTAGGCGAACCGACCGAGGGGATCGACACTTATGGCTTGGGGATTGTTTCCCGCCGCCACAGCCGCGCCGATGCTGGTTAGTACGCCAGTGGCGGCGTTGATGCTGTAGGCCGAGATGTTGTTGGAATTAGTATTAGTCACGTAAGCAAACTTGCCCGATGGGTCGACGGTGACAGTGTAGGGACTGGTTCCTGCCGCCACGGCCGCGCCGACGCTGGTCAGGATACCGGTGCTGGCGTTGATGGTATAGGCAGAGATGTTGTTGGAACTCATATTTGCCACGTAAGCAAACTTGCCTGAGGGATCGACGCTGACGGATCTGGGAGCGGTGCCCGCCGCCACTGTCGCGCCGACGCTGGTCAGGACACCGGTGCTGGCGTTGATGGTATAGGCCGAGATGTTGTTGGAATTACCATTAGCCGCGTAAGCAAACTTGCCCGACGGGTCTACGGTGACGGAGACGGGAGATGCTCCCGCCGCTACCGCCGCACCGATACTGGTTAACGCACCGGTGCTGGCGTTGATGGTGTAGGCCGAGACATCGTTGGAATTGTAATTCGCCGCGTAGGCGAACTTGCCCGATGGATCGACGGTAACGGAAACTGGAGCTGTTCCCGCCGCCACTGTCGCGCCGACGCTGGTGAGCACGCCGCTCGCGGCGTTGATGGTGTAGGCCGAGACATCGTTGGAATTGTAATTCGCCGCGTAGGCGAACTTGCCCGTGGGGTCGACGCTGACGGAGATCGGGAAACTCCCAGCCGCAAACGGACTGCCCGCCACGGCGGTCAAGGCGCCAGTTGTGGTGTTGATGGTGTATGCAAGAATACCTCCAGTCGCCTGCGCCACGAAGACGAATTTTCCTGTGGGATCGTTGGTGACAGAGCGAAGAGCGCCCCCCACTCCCCCACCCGCCACGATGCCGCTGCCCGTCAGAACGCCGGTCGTGGCGTTGATGGTGTAGGCCGAGATATTGCCGCCGTTATCTGCCACATAGGCGAACTTGCCCGTGGGGTCGACGGTGACGGAAAGGGGCTGAGCACCCGACGCAAATGGGCTACCCGCCACGGCGGTCAGCGCACCTGTGGTGGCGTTGATGGTGTAGGCCGAGACGTTGGCGGAACCGAAATTCGCCACGTAGGCGAACTTGCCAGAGGGGTCGATGGTGATGGAATAAGGGGTGGTGCCCGCTACCACCGGCGCGCCGATGCTGGTCAAAGCCCCGGTGCTGGCGTTGATGGTGTAGGCCGAAACATTGGCTGAACCGCTATTCGCCACGTAGGCGAACTTGCCGGAGGGGTCGGTGCTGACGGATTGGGGGCTGGTGCCCGCCGCGACATAGCCGTTGTGGCGCAACTGCCCGGTGGCGGCGTTCACCGTGTAGATCGAGACGGTGTTGTCGCCAGCATTTGCCACATAAGCGAAGCGCGGCGCATACACAGAACACGTGATCGTGATGCTGTTAATGCTCGTGGCGGAAACCGTGCCACTGCCGCTGCCGACTACGCAGTTTTGCGCGGGTACGCCGGGCTGGGTTTTGACGCTGATGCTGTATCCCGCGCCGGAGGCCACATTGGTAACAAAGTTAAATGCACCGTTGGTGCTGACCGTCAAGTTATCACCCGCGTTGTTCTGCAACACCAGACCCGTGCCTGTCATTCCGCTGACTGTGCCGCCAACGGAGTAAGCGTTGGTCGAACAGATAACCGTAACGCCGGTGACATTCGCGGCTGAAATGGTTCCGGTGCCAGTGTTGACGGTGCAAGTCTGACTGGGGCCGCTGGGCTGGGTGAGCACGGTCACGCTGTATGGGCTGCCGCTGGCGACCTGGGTGGCAAAGGTGAACACGCCATTGGCCGCAACACTGAGGTTGTCGCCATTGTTGTCTTGCAGCACCACGGTACCCGCGAGGCCTGTGGCCGTGCCGCCTACCGAGTAGCTGGCCGTCACGCTCGCAGGTGCTGCGCCCCCACCACCGCTGCCGCACGCGGCCAGCAATAAGGCAACCAAGAACACTGTTACTTGAAAGATTTTGGGGTGGGTGAATTTCATTTTGCTTGCCTCATGTTGTTCATTAGTGCTGCGCGACAGAGTTGTTCATAAACTTTGCGCAATGTATGCCTCGCGACAAATTTTTCATATAGTCCATTTGGACTGGTTGGACGTAAATGCTTGCGCACAGAGTGCCGCACGGGTTAAATTCACCACATGATGACTGCCCGGATTCTATTGATTGATGACCATGCCATGTTCCGCTCCGGGCTGCGCATGGTGCTGAACGCGAGCCTGCCAAACGCGGAAGTGTTTGAGGCGGGTTCATTGAACGAAGCGATGCAAAGCGCGCCCGACAGGCTTGATGCCATGCCCGATGTAATCCTGCTGGACATCAAAATGCCCGGCCTGAATGGGGTAGAAGGTATGGCGCTGCTCAAACGCAAATGGCCGCAAGTTCCCGTGTTAATGCTGTCGTCTCAGGACGAGCCTGAAACCGTGCGCTTGGCGCTCGCACGTGGTGCGACAGGCTTCATCTCGAAAGCCGAAACCGCAGACAATATCATCTTGTTGCTCAAGCGCATCTTGCGCGGGGAACTTACTACTCCAGAGGCACAAGCGGGAGACCGGGGGGATGTACTGGGCGCGCTTCTGCACTTGACCCCGCGCCAGTGCGAGGTGCTCGACCTGCTGTGCCAGGGCATGTCCAATAAACTGATTGCTCGGCAGTTAATGCTCTCGGAGAATACCGTGCGCGGGCATGTGCAGGCGATACTGGGGTTCTTGGGGGTATCGAGCCGTTCGGAAGCCGCATTCGCAGCGCGCCGCAGGGGACTGGTGGGCTAAAATGCAAAGCGCTAAAACAAAAATCGGGTTGCGAGATCAATATGAAAAGTAACTTTCTGCGACTGGATGAAGACCGCATTCTGGTGGAGCAGTTGCGGCTATTGCTGCGCAATGGGGACAGCTCGGTCATCCCGGTTATTCTGCTGACGTTACTGCTGCTCTGGGTCTTGCTCAACGACAGCAACGCGACGGCTTTGTGGATATGGGCAGCAGCAGTGATAGTCTCCAGACTGAACGGCTATCTCTATTTGCGCCGCCACCCCGCCGACAGCATCTTATCCGGCCAAGCGCAGCGTACGGTGCGGATGCTGATAATTTTGAACGCCGTGGACGGCATGCTCTGGGGTGCATTGACGTGGGTCACGATAGGTATGTCCACTTTGGCGGGCAGCATCCTGGTGATTTCCGTAATCGCGGTCATGGCGGGCGGTGCCATGTCGGTACTGTCGCCGGTGCTGCCGGTATTCGTCGCATTTGTCATCCCGGCACTGGGTGCTGTGGCATCGAGAATGTGGCTGCTGAATGATACGGCTTATAACGCATTAGGTGTGGCCGCTGCTTTGTACATCGCAACCCTGCTTAGCCAAGCAAGTAACAGCTCACGCGCTGCGCGTGCGGCCATAGAATTGCGCTTCGAAAATACTGGGCTGGTAGGTCAACTGCGCGTGGAAAAAGCAATTGCCGAAGAAGCACGTCGCGATGCCGAGCATGCCAATACCGCAAAATCAAAATTCCTCGCCGCGGCCAGCCACGATCTGCGCCAGCCGATACACGCCCAAGGCCTATTTCTGGAAGTGCTTTCGCGCACTGACCTGAACTCGAATCAGCGCAATCTGGTCGCCAGTTCACGCGCTGCCTCGGAAGCTTCCAGCGAATTGCTCAATGCACTGCTCGATTTTTCTCGCATCGAAGCAGGCGTGATTGAGCCACAAATACAAACATTCCGCTTGCAGCCGTTGTTCAATAAAATTGAAAGAGAACTCGCGCCGCAAGCCGACGCAAAAGACATCGTGTACCGCTCGCGCGAGACCCATCTGGCGGTGCAGTCCGACCCGATGTTGTTGGAATTGATTCTGCGCAACCTGGTGTCCAATGCGATTCGTTACACCGAGCATGGCGGCGTGCTGGTGGCGTGTCGGCAGCACGCCGCCCAAGCCGTGCTGGAAGTGTGGGACACCGGCATCGGCATCGCGCCAGAACATCGGCAGGAGGTATTTCACGAATTTCACCAACTGGGTAATCCGGAACGTGATCGCCAAAAAGGACTGGGGCTGGGGCTGGCGATTACAAAGGGGCTGGCGCGCACGCTGGGGCATGACCTGTCATTGGCGTCCACCCTGCAACGCGGCAGCGTATTCCGGCTGACCTTGCCTATCGACACCGTCATCTCTGCCACACAAATCGCCATGACGCAGAACAGGACGCGACTTCTTAATGCACGCCTGCTAGTCATCGATGATGATGAAATCGTGCGCGAAGGAATGCTTCATTTGCTGCGCGATTGGGGCTGTGAATGCGAGGCGGCTGAATCCATCGAAGAGGCGATGGCATTGGCGCGTATACATGCACCCGATCTGGTCATCAGCGACTACCGCCTGCGCGAGCAGCGCACTGGCGTTGAAGCTATCGCAACACTACGAGCGTTACTGGGAGAGTCCTTACCTGCCCTGCTGATCACCGGCGACACCGCACCGGAACGCTTGCGCGAGGCTCAGGCCAGCGGTGTACCGCTACTGCACAAACCCGTATCACCCACCCAACTATATCAAAGGTTATTGGTGATTCTGGCAAAAACCACTTAACAGCGCATGCCCGCCAAAATCCACCGGAAAATAAAACCCTTTATTGCTTTGTGCCAAACAGCATTTCCAGACGGAACAATAGTGAACCATTCATCCTGATCATCTGTTCTGGGAAAGCTCAATTGCGGACTCACTTCAAAATACATCCACTCACGGTGCAATTTATAGCGATAAAGCATCAGCAATGCATAAGTGGTTTCTTTCAGCTTTGGATTATCATCACCGAGCACGCTCAACTGGTACAGCAAAGCGCTGCTGTCATTCACAGTATGTGAAAAATTATAAATCCTGGCACAGATTGCAAAGCTGTGGCGCTTCAAAACAGGTGGCTGTGGAAGTGGCGCGGAACAGCAGCGGCTCACCCAACACATGCGTCATATCAAACTGTATGGTTTGCCCCAGACCCAGCGTACTAAACCAGAATACCGTCTCGACCGGTTTCAGTCGCCAATCCCGGATAGCCTTTTACCGAAACCGAGCGGCTGTTCAGGCAAAATATAATGCAGCATCTTGCCGAAGTCTGGAATAGCAATCGCATGAACTTCATGCATTCCCCCCACAAAGACGGCACACTTCCTGACCGGGCTCGGGCAATTTGCGAAAAAAAAGGCGTGTTGCACAACGCCAGCCAGAATTTTGACAACCTGATGCTCACAGAATGGCCGGATTGGCGAGGGCTGCAATTTCCCGGAGTTTTGCTGGATACTTTATCCGTTAAGGGACAGCGCCGGTATACCGGCCTTGGCATTGTTGCCACGATCCATGCGTTTAATGACATGCTTTTGCTCACTGTCAGAAGAAAATCCACGGTGGATCAATTAAAGCCCTCGTGAACTTGAAGTGGCAAGGTGCTTCGGACTGGGCATAGACTACCGAAAAATCGCGGAGGAGTTGAATATTGCGCCAGCAACAGTGCGTAACCATCTGCAAGTCATTTATGCCGCACTCGGGGTTAGCCACAAGGTCGATATGGCACGCATTATTCTTGAGGCTGAAGAATAACCGCAGGACAAGGTTTGTTGGCTTGGCATTATTGCCGCCCGCGATCGAAAAGGGACATGCATTGCCAGATTGAAGTTATCCATAAACAACCCGCACATTTTTCTCCCCCAGCAGGCCGCGCAAATCACTCAGCAAACCATCTGGCAGCGTGACATTCCAGGCCTCGCCCAGGCGCAGCTGGGCGCTGCCGGTCTGGTTGCGGTAATGAATCACCACCGGGCACTTGCCGCCGCGATAGGGCGTGAACAAATCCTTTAACCTTGCGACGATAGCAGCATCCTGTTCCGCACAGCCGAGATCGAGCCGCTTGGCGAAAGCCGCGCGGGCAGACGCCAGGTCCATCACTTCTTCGCCGGTCACGCGCATATTGCCGGAATAGTCGTCCATCGTCGCCTTGCCATGCACGACCAGCAGCTCACCGTCGCGTATCCACGGCCGGCTCGCTTCATACAGCTCGTTGAACAGGGTCACTTCCAGTTGCGCAGTGCCATCTTCGATCCTGATGATCGCCATTCGTCCGCGCCGGGTTTGCTGGATGCGTACATCGGCAACCATGCCGGCCAGCAACACCACCAGACTTGCACGCCGGTTGTTTGCGCCGCCCTGCGGCAGCGCCTGCGGCGTGACATCGGCCAGACGCTGCTTGATGAACGGTGCCAGCTCCTCGGCAAATTCCTGATAGGGGTGGCCGCTCAGATAAAAGCCCAGGCTGGTTTTCTCCTGCTGCAATTTTTCGCGCAGACCCCAGTAGGGGACGTCCTTCATCTGCACCGGCATCGCAGCACCTTCATCGTCGCCAAACAGGCTGTTCTGGTTTGCTGCACGGGCTTGTTGCTCGGCGCTGGCCAGCGCATCGTCCAGCGACGCAAATATTTGATGGCGGTGATCGGAAATCGAATCGAACGCACCGCCGCGGATCAGCGCCTCGATGGAGCGGCGGTTAACCAGCCGCTTGTCGACGCGGCGGCAGAAATCAAAAATATTCTTGAAGGGTCCGCCGCTGTTGCGCGCTGCCACGATGTTGATGATGGCCGCTTCGCCGGTGCCCTTGATCGCGCCCAGACCGTAGGCCACGGTCCTGTCATCCACCGGCGCAAAGCGGTAATCGGAGGCATTGATGTCGGGCGGCAGCACGGTCAGGTTTTGCGCCAGGGTGTCGTCATAGTTGCTGTGCACCTTGTCGGTGTTGTCCATGTCGGACGACAGCGTGGCTGCCATGAAGGCGGCGGGATAATGCGCCTTCAGATAGGCAGTTTGGTATGAGACCAGCGCGTAGGCGGCCGAGTGCGATTTGTTAAAGCCATAGCCGGCAAACTTTTCCATCAGGTCGAACAGCTGGGTGGCCAGCGTTTCCTTGATCTCGCGCTTGACCGCACCCTCGACAAAGATATTGCGCTGCTGTGCCATTTCATCGGCGTTTTTCTTGCCCATCGCACGGCGCAACAGATCCGCCGCGCCCAGCGAATAGCCACCGATAATCTGCGCGATCTGCATCACCTGCTCCTGGTATACGATCACACCGTAGGTCGGCTTGAGCGAAACTTCCAGATCGGGATGGAAATAATCTGCCTTGGCGCGGCCGTGTTTGCGGTTGATAAAATCCTCCACCATGCCCGATTCCAGAGGACCGGGACGGTACAGCGCAACCAGCGCCACGATATCTTCGAAGGTATCCGGTTCAAGCTTGACGATCAGCTTTTTCATGCCCGGCGATTCAAGCTGGAACACCGCGGTGGTATTGGCCGACTTCAGCAGCTTGTAGGTTGCCTTGTCATCCAGCGGCAGATTGTCCACGGTGAATGGCTGTGGTACTGGCAGCGCTGCATCTCTTTCACGCGCCAGCATCTGGTTCACATAGCGCACCGCCCAGTCGATGGTGGTGAGCGTGCGCAAGCCCAGGAAGTCGAACTTCACCAGGCCGATTTTCTCCACGTCGTCCTTGTCGAACTGGCTGACGGCGTTGTCGCTGCCCTCGGCGCAATACAGCGGACAGAAGTCGGAAAGCTTGCCCGGCGAGATCAGCACGCCACCCGCATGCATGCCGACGTTGCGGGTCAAGTCTTCCAGACTCTCGCACAGTTCCAGCAGCTCGCTCACCCCCTCCTCTGCGCCCATGATGGCGTTGAACTCGGGCTCAATCTCGCGCGCCTTTTTGAGCGACACCGGCTTCACGCCTTCCAGCGGCACCAGTTTGGACAGGCGGTCGCACAGGCCATAGGGAAAATCCATCACGCGGCCGACGTCGCGGATCACCGCCTTGGACGACAGGGTACCGAAGGTAACGATCTGCGACACGCTTGCCGCACCGTATTTCTGCTTCACGTAGTCGATCACGCGCTCACGCCCGTCCTGGCAGAAGTCGACGTCGAAGTCGGGCATCGACACCCGCTCGGGATTAAGGAAGCGCTCGAACAGCAATTCATAGCGCAGCGGATCAAGGTCGGTGATGCCCAGGCTGTAGGCCACCAGTGAGCCGGCGCCGGAACCGCGCCCCGGCCCCACCGGCACGCCGTTGTTTTTTGCCCAGCGGATAAAGTCGGCCACAATCAGGAAGTAGCCGGGAAACTTCATATTGATGATGGTATTAACCTCGAACGCCAGTCGCGCGGCATACTCGGGCATCTTCGCCGCACGCTGCTGTTCATCCGGATACAGCACCGCCATGCGCTGCGCCAGACCGAGTTCGGACTCTGTGCGCAAAAAGTCATCCAGACTGACACCATTGGGCGTGGGGAAATTGGGCAGGTAGGGCTTGCCCAGCTGCAGCGTCAGGTTGCAGCGTTTGGCGATCTCTACACTGTTGGCCAGCACTTCAGGCATATCGGCAAACAGGGCTGCCATTTCCGCCTGGGTCTTGAAATACTGCTGTGGGGTGAAGGTGCGCACGCGCCTCTTGTCATTCAGCACATAGCCTTCGGCAATGCACACGCGCGCCTCATGTGCCTTGTAGTCGTCCGCGCTGAGGAACTGCACGGGATGAGTGGCGACGACAGGCAGCGCCAGTTCAGCCGCCAGTTGAACGGTCTCGCGGACATGCGCTTCCTCGCGCGCAAAACCGCAACGCTGCACCTCCAGATAGAAACGCGAGGGGAACAGACCGGCATATTCCTGCGCCAGCACGCGCGCACTGGCCGCATTGCCATTCAGCAGCGTGGCGCCCACCTCGCCCAGCTGCGCGCCGGACAAGGCGATCAGACCCTCGGTACCTGCCCGCAGCCATTCCTTGCGCAATTCGGGGCGGCCGCGGTTCTGGTTTTCCAGATAGGCGCGGGTAAGCAGATCGCACAGCCGCAGGTAACCTGCATTGGACTGGCACAGCAGCAGCAGGCGGAAAGGCTGGTCGCGCTCCGCCTCATTGCTGACAAACACATCGCAGCCGACGACAGGCTTGATGCCTTTGGAACGGGTCGCAGCATAAAACTTGACCAGACCGAAGATATTATTCAGATCGGTCAGCGCCAGCGCCGGCATGCCGTCACGCCTGGCGGCCTCAACCGCATCGCCGACGCGCACTATGCCGTCGACAATGGAGAACTCACTGTGCAGTCGTAGATGAATAAAGCTGGGTTGTGACATGATAGCTTGAAGATGATTTCAGCCTGAATTTTACCACTGTCACCATGTCAAATATTTCAAATATTTCTACCCATTGATCTGGCTGGGAAAAGCTGCCGTCGGCTTCGGTCAAAATCCGCACAACTATTTAAACCGCGACATAAGGTTAAAATGGCAGGGTTCATCACGCACCGCATAATTCATCACGCTAAGGAAATTCAAATGACATGGCAGCTTTTTGACATAGAGATTATCGGCAATCAATCCCAGGTCCTGCTCGATGATCAATATATCAGTGACACGCCCGGCGAGTCGCTGCCCAATATCGCCTGGTTTGCGGTGTGGTGCTTGCAGGATACCTCCGGACATTACTGGAATCCCGAAGAGACAGATACGCTCAATAAAATCGAAACCGATTTATTGGGTTTAGTCGCCGAATCGGGCTACGGCTGGGCAGTATATGTGCGTCGTGTCGCCTCTGCCGGCATGCGCGAATATTTTATTTATTACGGCGGCGACGCTGTTTTATCGGAGGTTGTCCCAGCGCTGAAAGCACTGCATCCTGAATACCGCATCGAATTTGAAACAAAATCCGATCCCGAGTGGAAGCATTATTTCCAGTGGCTGAAAGAAGCTCCGCAGGAGCTAGCAGTTCAGCGCAGCTGTTTAGAATGAAAAAAACCGACATCGAGAAATTCCGCATCGACATCGTCAGTGGCAATTTAAGCGCGCTGTCCATGATGCTGTGCCGCGACGGCGCTATCGGCAGGCAGGGCAGCGGGAAGCTGCCCGCGGATGAAGTGAGCGTGCTCGGCAGCAGCGATGGCTCGATTTTCAACAGCCTGATCGACCAACTGGATGAACGAGTTTTTCCGCACGCGGATGTGTACGACCACCCGCATAAAATCGGTGTGCCGATCACTTATTCAATCGTTTTTTTGGGGCAAGGGCAGGATACTGCTGTATTTGAATTTCGCTTCGGCAGCGAGACGCCCGATGTGGGGGAACTGCTGCCCTATTTCGACGGCTTTATTTCGCAGGCGGTTGCACTGACGAATGACTGGTACGCAGAAGAAAAAGCTAATATCACACTCCGCCGCTAAGCTGTAGGGTGCGTCATACACACCATGGTGCGCGCGGCGCACTCTACTCAACCGAACAAAGCAAACTCAAAAATTCAGAATTCGCCCAAATGCAAGGCGTGAATTAAAATTTAGCAGCGCCGCATATGTTTTATATGCAAGCAATAAATTTTAGTTCGCAACGCAGCAGTTGGGATGAAGTCTGTATTTTTAATATTTTTTAAATTCTTTGACGATGTATTGCTGCCTGCGGCTAATCGGCAGCCTTTCTTCAAGACCCTTGAGTTTCACAGCCCAGTGTGAATCCGAGCCATCTTCGCCCACTTTTTCAAAACTCTCTATCTCCTCTTTCGCCACCAGGCAATTGCGGTGGATGCGCACAAAGCGTGCTGCGAATTCTTTTTCCAGCGCGCCCAGCGGTTCCTCGGCCAGATATTCGCGTTCCGCCGTGCGCACGGTGATGTATTTCAGTTCTGCGCGCAGGTATAAGATTTTATCTACCGGAATCAGCAGAATTTTCCCCCGCTCCTGGATCGACAAATTTTTGCGCGGCTCGGGCATCAACTCCTGCAGTATTTCGCTTCGCACCGGCACTGCGGCACGCGCACGGGTGAGCGCTTCAAACAGCCTGCCCAGGCGGATAGGCTTGAGCAGATAATCTATTGCATGCTGCTCGAATGCCTGGATCGCGTAGTTGTCGTAAGCGGTGGTAAAAATGATCACCGGCGGTCTCTCCAGCTTGTTGAGATGTTGCGCCAGCTCAATGCCATCCATCTGCGGCATGCGGATATCGACCAGCACCACGTCGGCATGTTGCACCGAGAGCTGTTCCAGTGCTTCGCGCCCGTTGGACGCTTCGCCTACCAGTTCCAGTGAAAGCTGTGCACCACAATCGCTGAGCAGCTCCTTGATGCGGTGACGTGCCGGAGATTCGTCATCGACGATGTAGACCGCAAGGGGAAGATCAACGCTATTCATTCCGGTCCCGCTTATTCATTTTCTTCCTCCTTTACATAAGGCAGCTGGATATGGACGTGATAATAATCGCTACCACTTTCCACAGTGTATTTTGCCTCGACATCGAACTGCAAGGCCAGTCGTTCACGAATATTTTCCAGTGCCATTTTATTGCCGTTATGCAGGCCGTATTGGCCGCGGCAGGGATTGCGCACATCCAGGTGCAGTTCACTGCCTACACGCGCCAGCCTGACCTCAATGACACCGCCTTCCGACAAGGGCTCAATCCCGTGATATACGGCATTCTCCAGCAATGGCTGCAAGATCAGCGGCGGTATCAAGGCATCATTCAGGGCCTCGTCAATTTGCCAACTCTCCACCAGGCGCTCGCCCAAACGCAATTTTTCCAGTGAAAGATACTGTCGTGACAGTTCGATTTCCCGGCGTAACAGAACCATTTTCTGGCTATCGGCCATCGCCATGCGAAACAGATCGGCCATATCCTCCAGCGCAGTCTCGGCGCGCTTGGGGTCCGCGCGCACGATACTCAATACCGCATTAATGCTGTTGAACAGGAAGTGCGGGCGGATGCGCGCCTGCAGTGCCTGCAGGCGCGCATCGTGCAAGGCGGTCGAGAGCGACAATGCGCGCAATTTGAAATAGACAAGCAGCAGCGCGGTGATTGCACTGCTCAGCAGGGCATTACGCCATGCATGAAATGACATATCCTCGAATGTGGGCGCATACAGGTCTCCACCGAGATAAGCTATCGCCAGCGTGACCAGCACCACCAGGCTCGTCACCGCCACCACACCCTTCCAATAAACCAGGCGCGCCAGCCTGTCGTTCAGTATATAGAGCAGCAGCAGGCTGGACAGCAATACTGGCTGCACAAATGCAGAACTGTCTATAAATCGCTGCACAATATCCCGCACGGAGACCGCCTGGGCGATGACTGCCAGCATGACAACGCCGTTCACCAACAAGATGATGCGCAGGGTCGCACCGAGATTGCGGAAGTTAGGCAATGCGTCAGGCAACAGAATTTGATTTATACTTTGTACTTTAGGCATAACTACTCCTGGTATGCCGACATTCTGGACAAGACATGGCAACGATGCAAGATAAACAAACCTGGTCGGGCAGATTTGATGAGCCCGTTTCGGAATTAGTGAAGCGTTTTACCGCCTCGGTGGAATTTGACCAGCGCCTGGCGCTGTTTGACATTCAGGGTTCGCTCGCCCACGCGCAGATGCTGGCCGCAAGCGATATTATCAACATTCAGGACTTAAACGACATTCGCCGCGGCATGGCGCAGATCGAAAATGAGATTTTGAGCGGCGAGTTCGAGTGGCTGCTCGATCTGGAAGATGTGCACCTCAATATCGAAAAACGCCTGACGGCACTGGTGGGCGATGCCGGCAAGCGCCTGCATACGGGACGCTCGCGCAACGACCAGGTGGCTACCGATGTGCGCCTGTATCTGCGCCACGCAATCGATGAATTATTAATACTAATCAATACATTGCAAACATCACTGGTAGATCTGGCGGCACTGCACACGCAGACCATCATGCCCGGTTTCACCCATTTGCAGGTGGCGCAGCCGGTGAGTTTCGCTCACCACCTGATGGCCTATTTTGAAATGCTCAAGCGCGATGCGGAACGGCTCAGGGATTGCCGCAAGCGGGTCAACCGCCTGCCGTTGGGCGCTGCTGCGCTGGCGGGCACCAGTTATCCGATCAAGCGCGAATACGTGGCCGAACTGCTGGGCTTTGACGGGGTATGCGAGAACTCGCTGGATGCGGTTTCCGACCGCGATTTCGCCATTGAATTTACCGCCGCAGCCGCGCTGATCATGACGCATTTATCGCGCCTGTCGGAAGAGCTGATTCTGTGGATGAGCCCGCGTTTCGGCTTTATCGACATTGCCGACCGCTTCTGCACCGGCTCTTCCATCATGCCGCAGAAGAAAAATCCCGACGTACCGGAACTGGTGCGCGGCAAAACCGGCCGCGTCAACGGCAATCTGGTGGCCCTGCTGACGCTGATGAAAGGCCAGCCGCTGGCTTACAACAAGGACAATCAGGAAGACAAGGAGCCGCTGTTTGATACCGTCGATACGCTGACGATCACGCTGCGCATCTACGCCGACATGATGGGCGGCATCACCGTCAAGCCGGACGCGATGCGCAGTGCCGCCTTGCAGGGTTACGCCACCGCCACTGATCTGGCCGATTATCTGGTCAAGAAGGGCCTGCCTTTCCGCGATGCGCACGAGGCGGTCGCACTGGCGGTGCGCTTCGCCGAGAAAAAAGGCTGCGATCTGGCGGAATTGAAGCTGGAGGAATTAAAGCAGTTCTCGGCACTCATCGGCGATGATATTTATGCAGTACTGACGCTGGAGGGCTCGCTGGCTGCGCGCAACCACATCGGCGGCACAGCGCCCCAGCAGGTGGAAGCGGCTATTGCCCGTGCCAGAAAAATGTTGGTGGGTGACAGGTAATTTCCATCTGAATTTCGGACAAAAAAACGGGCAATCTTGCGATCGCCCGAAAGGAGGAGAGTTTCATAGAACAAATTACATAATATATTTTGTTCAACACTCAACCTGAATTGTAACGGTGTCACAGCACAAATCCTATATACCAAACGGCCTAGATAATTATCTAGCCCGTTGTGACTTTAGGCGGTAATTTTGCCGAGCATCGTCTTCAGCTCGCCGCTTTGGTACATTTCGGTCGTAATGTCGGAGCCGCCAATAAACTCACCGTTGATATATACCTGAGGCACAGTTGGCCAATTTGCGTACTCGATTATCCCCAGGCGAATTTCATCGCTTTCAAGGATATTTACGCTAAAAATATCCTTTATGCCCAAGGTATTAAGAATATTTATTACATTTGCAGAAAATCCGCAACGCGGTGCTGTCGGCGTACCTTTCATGTAGACGACAACCGGGTGAGTGGTTACCTGCTGCTTGATCACTTCTTGAATGTTCATTTTCCGAAATCTCCTGTCGAATAGTAATTGAGTAATTCACTCGAGTATTTTAGGGCTTGTATACAAGGTCGTCAAGCCTCTATTCATCCAGCCCCCTTCGTCCGGCAGAGGCACGTTCTATACCTGCCAGATCGCGGGCTGAGTATACATCGGTGAATTTCTCCTGCAGCAATATGCTGCGCACTGCCGCGGCCTGGTCGTAACCATGTTCCAGCAGCAGCCAGCCGCCGGGCAGGAGGTGTGAGGCTGCATGGCTGATGATGTGACGTATATCATCCAGCCCGTCGCTACCCGAAACCAGGGCTGAAACGGGTTCGAAGCGCACATCCCCCAAGGCCAGATGCGGGTCGTTTGCGGCAATATACGGAGGGTTGGACACAATCAGCGCAAAGCGCTGTGTGCCCAGCGCTGCAAACCAGTCGCTTTGCACAAACCTCACGTTGCTTAGGCCCAAGGCACGCGCGTTTTCCTGTGCCACTGCCAGCGCCGCAGCCGATGCATCACAAGCCAGCACCTCGGCTTGCGGGCAAGCCTGCGCGATCGCAAGCGCGATTGCACCACTCCCGGTACCCAAATCCAGCACAGCGCAGCGTTCGTGCGACGGGATGCGCTGCACGGCGAGTTCGACCAATAATTCCGTGTCCGGGCGCGGAATCAGGGTTGCAGTCGTGACTTTTAAATTCAGCCCGAAAAACTCGCGCTCGCCCAAAATATAGGCGACAGGCTCACCGTGCAAACGGCGCTGCAGGAGTTCGCTGTAGTGCGTGAATTCGGCTTCAGTCAGGAAGCGCTCGGGGTGTGCCAGCAAATACACGCGCGGAACGTGCAAGATCTTTTGCAGCAGACACTGCACCTCAATCCGTGCAGTGCTGGCTTCGAGCGCGAGCGTCGTGGCCAGCATTGCGGTATCTCGTGGCAGTATGTTTTGAATGGTATGAGTCAAAGAAGATCAACCGGAAGGAATATTACAGCGCAGTACATGTGTACCCCGTGATCAAAGCTGTATCTGGCGACTTAATCAGCTTTCATCCGCCAATGCAGCCAGCTGCTCGGCCTGATGCTCGGCCATCAGTGCATTGCACAGCTCGTCGATATCGCCGTCCAGGATGTGATCCATTTTATACAGCGTAAGATTGATACGGTGATCGGTCACCCGCCCTTGCGGGAAGTTGTAGGTGCGGATGCGCTCGGAACGGTCACCGCTGCCGACCAGCGACTTGCGCTCTGCCGCCAATTTGTTATGTGCAGCGCTTTCTTCTTTGGCCTTGATACGCGCGGCCAGCACAGACATGGCCTGCGCCTTGTTTTTGTGCTGCGAACGTCCGTCCTGGCACTCCACCACGGTGCCGGTGGGAAGGTGAGTAATACGCACGGCGGAGTCGGTCTTGTTGATATGCTGGCCGCCTGCACCGCTGGCGCGGAAAGTATCGATGCGCAGATCAGCAGGATTGAGCACCACATCGCTCACCTCGTCGGCTTCCGGCAGGATCGCGACAGTGCAGGCCGAAGTGTGCACCCGACCCTGCGTTTCGGTGGCGGGTACGCGCTGCACGCGATGCGCGCCGGACTCAAACTTCAGCACGGAATAGGCACCCTGTCCGATGATACGGGCAATCACTTCCTTGTAGCCGCCCTTCTCACCCAGGCTTTCGGAAATCACCTCGACCTGCCAGCGGCGGCGCTCGGCGAAACGCGTATACATGCGAAACAGGTCGCCCGCAAACAGCGCGGCCTCATCGCCACCCGTGCCTGCGCGCACTTCCAGAAATACGTTGCGTTCGTCGTTGGGATCTTTCGGCAGCAACTGCTTTTGCAGATCAATCTCGATCTGCTCCAGACGTGCACGTCCTTCTTTCACCTCGGCATCGGCAAACTCGCGCATCTCGGGATCAGCCGCCATTTCCAGTGCGGTGGTCACATCCGCCTCGGCGGCCTGATAAGCATGATACAGCGTCACCACGGGATCGAGCTCAGAGCGTTCACGGTTGAGCTTGCGGTAGGCATCCATGTCGTTCGTGGCATGCTCGCTGCTCAACAGCGTATTCACCTCATCCAGGCGGTCTGCCAGTTGAGCCAGTTTGACGGCTATAGTTGATTTCATTCGTGCCGGGATTTCATTCTGGTGTATGTAGCTGATAGAGACGGTGTATGGTCTCAAGCAGTGCTTCACGCTCGGCCGCTTGCGCCTGGTTGAGCGCGTGGGTAGGCGCATGCAAAAATTTATTTGTCAGTGCATTGCTGAGGGATTCCAATACCTTCTCTACGGGTTCACCCTTCGCCAGATGGCGCAGGGCTTTTTCCATTTCATGGCGGCGCTGGCGCTCTGCGACATCGCGCAGCGCACGGATAGTGGGCACGACTTCGCGCGATTCCATCCAGTGCATGAATTCGTTCACACCGGAATCGATGATCACCTCTGCTTCTTTCACCGCGCCCTGGCGTGCATCCAGACCGTCACGCACTGCCTCGGCCAGATCGTCCACCGTATACAGGAACACATCCCTCAACTCGGCGACTTCCGCCTCGACGTCGCGCGGCACGGCAAGATCGACAATAAAAAGCGGCCTGTGCTTGCGCGTCTTGAGGGCGCGTTCGACCATGCCTTTGCCCAGTATCGGCAATTGGCTGGCCGTGCTGGTGACTATAATGTCGTGCTGTGCCAATTGTTCCGGCAGTTCCTGCAGGGTGATTGCATGGCCATTGATTTTTCGCGCCAGTGCCTGGGCACGCTCCAGCGTACGGTTTGCGACGGTGATCTGCTTGGGCGATCTTGCGGCAAAATGCACCGCATTGAGCTCTATCATCTCGCCCGCGCCAATAAACAAGACGCGCTGATCCGAAATGCTGGGGAAAATGCGCTCAGCCAGCTTGACCGCCGCCGCCGCCATTGAAGTCAGGTTTGCGCCGATTTCAGTCTGCGTGCGCACATCCTTGGCCACTGAAAAGGTGCGCTGGAACAACTTGTGCAACAGGAAGCCCAGCGTGCCCGCCTCTTCGGCATAGCGCACCGCCTGTTTCATCTGTCCCAGAATCTGCGGCTCGCCGAGCACCATCGAATCCAGCCCGCTGGCCACCCGAAATGCATGCTTCACCGCTTCTGCTTGCGGCATGGTGTAAATATACGGTTCGATGTTGCCAGGGGAGAGCTTGTGGTAAGCCGCCAGCCAATTGATCGCCTGCACCGGCTCATGAGTACTGCAGTACACCTCGGTACGATTGCAGGTGGACAGTATGGTCGCCTCCTTGGCGGCACCATGCCCGACCAGATCCCGCAACGCCGAATCCATCCCTTCCACATTGAACGCAACCTGTTCGCGCACAGCAAGGGGCGCGGTTTTATGGTTTATGCCAAAGGCGAATAACTGCATGATTTTCAACAAGCTGATTAATAGGGGGCCGGAGAATATGCCGGGGGCGAGATTATAGAGGCTAGTTGCCTTCTATGCCAGCAGCCACCAGAAGGTGGGCAATTTTGCCGGGTTCTATTCAGGCCAGGAATTGCTCATTTCGCGGCCTGAAGCTGAGCCAGCGCCTGGTCCGCATCTTTACGCAAAGGGCTGTCAGGATTTTTTGCGATAAATTCTGCAAACGCAGCTTGTGCCTGTGCAAACTCGCCCGCAGTTGTCAGCGCGATTGCCTGTTTGAATGCGTCCAGCTCATCCGCATCCACTGCATGGGCAACTTTCTCGCCTTTCCAGTAAACATCGTCAGTTGCCATCTTGGCACCGCGCACGCCACCCACGGCGGTAGTAGCCGTTACCTTCTTTTGTGGCGTTATCTGCTCGATTTTTGATCTGAGCTTGTCCCAGAAACTGAGCGGAGCATCTTTTTGTCCCTCGGCATAAATCGCCTGTGAGCTAATAGCCATCAACACCGGGAACAACACAGCGTATAGTTTTTTCATCAACTTCTCCTAATCGTTAGACTGTAACGGTAATTAACGCAAATCTTACAGGGTGTTCAACAATTCCATGGCTAGCGCCTTGTATTTATTTTTGATGGACGAATCCAGTTTTTGCGCCCTGGCAAATGATTCTTTGGATTTTTTCATATTATTCTCAGCCTTATATGATTTTGCCAGGTTCACCCAGATTTCAGCATCCTCTGGGTTCGATAGAGTGGCCGCCAGGTAGTTCCTCTGCGCCGCAGGGTAATCGCTCTCGATCATGAAGATATTGCCGCGGTTATTGAGCGCCGCTGCATTCCTGGGTTCTGCCGCGATAATCCTGTCAAAATATTTCATAGCCTCACTTCTGTCTCCCAGTCTGGCGAGCACAATAGCCGCTTGCAGGTGTGCATCAATATCAGCCGGATTTTTTTCGATCGCCTGCAGGTAACTTCTGATTGTTGTCTGTGAACTGATTTTTAGCACGGACACCAGATCGCCGGGGAATTTTTTTTCAATCTGCTTGGCGCTGACTTCAATAGGAACCTGGGTGGAAACAGGCAAGGTAGCTGGTTTATAGATATTCCATGACTCATGGATATCCAGCAAAGTGAGGCCTTTATCTTTCCATTTGTAATAATTTGCTGCACCCAGTTCCCACGCCTTGACAAAGGAACTGCCAACAATGGTTGTCTCAACCGGGATCCATAGCTTGCCTTTGTGTGCCACATACAAGTCGTTATTCGTGTAGCCATCTGCATCGGCATCAATCCCCGTTGAGAACATCATAAACATGTGTCCCGGCACCTCTACCACCAGTGTGGAAATCCCCAGACTTTCCAGCGCAGCGGAATAGATGGCCACCAGATCATCGCAGTCGCCCGATTTGCGCCGCATGGTTTCGCGCGGATACTGAATATAGTCGACCACATCTGTTTTGCCGGAAGACACCTGATAAGGGTTCGTTGGATCAGCAAGGTAGGTCAGACCTGCCACGCCCAATGCATCAAACACAACCGCCCCCATCTGCGTCTGATCTTTTGCATCCGGAAATTGCGTCGCGACAGAGCGCACAAAGTTGATGATCGGCGGATCTTTGGGGGTAATGAATGCAGCATAACGGCCGCGTTCATCCCAGGTCAGGCGGTGTTTATCGTAAACTGTAACGGTGGAATTCTTGCCATAGACAATCTGCGACCCGTTTTCATAATAACTGGCCTCTATCAGCGCCTGTACCGAGCTATCCTCAGAAATAGTCAGAATGGTGTTATTGAATACCGCCTTAAGCGAGATTTCTTCGCTCTTGCCAGGCAGAATCTGCTCAATTTTTATTTCCGTCGGGAAATCCATTACGTTCTTCAATACAAAGCTGACCTTGATGTTATTCATGGCCTTATCGGTATTGTTGGTCAATTTGATCCTGCCAACGCCATCTTCTTCGTAAAGCTTATAGGTATTGGAGAAGATATCGCGCAATTTCAACACTTCAATTTCCAGCGGAGCCTTGTTAAAAGGCAGGGTCGTCGCATTGACCGCACACTTGGCAGATTCGATACCATCTGTGCTGCGAGTGGAAATGTAGAAGGTATATTTTGAATCCGGTTTGAGTGATGCTTTTGTGTATTCAGCTTCTGTCGTTTCACCGATTTTGCTATATGCGTCGCCCTCTTTTTCATAGATCAGATAAGCGCTCAGGTATTGTTTGTCAACAGGCTGCCAGCTCATTTTAATTAGCCAGGGAGAGGGATCAACCTGAACGTTTACCGGCACCGGAGGTACAAACTTTTGCGCGGTGCCCTGCACCGCCGCACTCGTCGCGCCTTCAAAGCCATAATATGTCTCTGCGGCTACGCGGTAATGATATTGCTCTTCGCCCGCCAGACCTTGATCCGCATATTGATTGTTCTGGCTGCTGCCTATCCGGACAAACCCTGCATCTGCGCTTCTTGAACGATATATCTGATACTGTTTTATATAGGGTAGCGTTGCAGCAGCCCAGCGCAATTCCACCGCATGCACGGCGCCTTGCGCCACCAGCTGCTCCGGCGCAGCCGGCTTGTGCAGGGTGACAAATGTTTGTACCCGCTTGTTGCCGCGCTCGGCAATAAAAAATGTCGTGCTGTCTTTTGCTGCGATAGCAAGTGGCTCATCAAGCTCGCCGGCCGCGCTGCCCTTGGCAGAAAATGCACGCTGATATATCCCCTGATGGGAAAAAACCCTGACCTGGTTTGAGTCAAGCACAAACACTTCGTCGGCTGTTGCCATCAGTGCCACCGGCTTTATCAGGCCGGAAAATCCCGCCTGTGGCTTGCCAAACTCATGCAGCGGCTCCCCCTTGCCAGAGAAAACCGAAATGACTGTACGCCCCTTGTCCAACACGTAGAGATTATCCTGTGGATCCAAGGCGATAGCGACAGGCTCATCCAGTATGGCGGCTGTGCTTTTGGTGATTGCCTGCACAAAGCCGCCGTCGCTGTTGAACACTTGCACCCAGTTATTTCCACGGTCTGCAATATAGATATCACCGTTAGCGGCAATTGCCATGTCCGTCGGATCATCCAGCTGCCCTTTTTTACCGCCCTTGCTGCCGATGCTGGCGAGTATTGCTCCCGACTCTTCCAGCTTTACCACCCGCATATTATTTGTGTCCAGTGCCCACAGCGCGCCGTTTTTGTCTACCGCAACCGCGACCGGTACAAGATCCTTGGCCTTAATGTCGCCAGCCATTGCGCCATTGTGAATGCGGATGATGGCTTTATTTTCTGCATCGATTGCATAAATCGTATCCTTGCCATTCCAGGCCATTTTGGATACGGAAACCGGAATGGATCCCTGCGTTTTGACAGAAATTCTTGAGGCTTGCTTGGGCAGCACTTCATGCGGCGTACCGGCTTCTGCCTGAAATACATTCGCCAGTCCTTTCTTGCTGTCGCCAACATAGACTTGCCGGTCATTGCCCGCGACCAGCCCTGCTATGCTTTTAAACAAGCCACGCCCTTCACCCTTGGCGCCGAAGGAGTAGGTCAATTTATCGTTGAAATCGTATCTGCGTATGATCAGCGTATCTTTATCCGCAACATAAATGCCTTCCGCGGACAGACTTAATGCCAGCGGTTTGCCATCCTTGGGCAGGTGTTTCAAATATTTTCCATTGGGGGCATAAACCTTGATCAGGTTATCGTTCGCGTCCAGCACATATATGTCCCCCCTGCCACTGACTGCTATGTCGGCAGGTTCGCCCAGCTTGTAAGGCAGACCTTTTTCTTTTGCCGCCTTATTGTCAGGTGAGCTTTCTATTTCCAATGTCGCCAGAAACACGCCATTGATGCCAAACAACTGCACCTTGCCGTTTCCCGTATCCGCCACATAGACTATGCCTTCATGCACCGCTATTCCACGTGGTGCACTCAGCTCCACCCCCGCTCCGCCGCCAAAAAATCCGCCTTTTTTGGCACCAAAACTGCCCTGGTATTTTCCCTCCGCGCTAAACATCGCCACCAGGTTACTTTCACTATCCGCCACATAGATAACGCCTTCCGCCGCTGCAACAGCTTCCGGTTGTTTGAGAACAGGCATTCCCTTGCTGTCCTTGGCCTGAAGGGTAAGCGTCTTGTGTCCCGCATGATCAATCTCTTCGATCGAGCCATCCTGTTTCGCAACAAAAATATGATCATCTCTCCAGCCGATTAATTTTCTGGCTCCGCTGATTGTGTGTTCCTTCACAAAACCGGTTTTGGCCAACCCAGCTGAGGGGGGCGTATCTTGAGTTTCTGCGCCGGCAAATGTCGCCCAGAGCAAGGTAATTATTGTGATGCTGATTTGTCGCATTGATGACACCATGATATATACAGTCGCTTTGATAGAATTAATTGCAGATGATTAGGGGGAAAGACACTAGTAACGCTCATTTCATTTGCCCCTTCTGTTAAATACGCCGTCCCAATTTTCCGCAACCGGCGATCCTTTGAAAAATTGGCAACGCTCCAGATAGATCTGGCTTGGTCTGTCATGCGGAAACTCGGCGACTATGGCAGCGAAACATTTTTCCGCAGCCTCCCAATTGCCCGCACGATAGATAGCCAGCGCCGCTGCGAACAGTTCGTTCAGTCTGTTTTTTTCAAGCGTTTGTGGCTCGGTCAACTCATACACTTTAACAGGCACTTGTTTTCCCACCATGCGTATTTTATCCAACTCCCTGTAACTGTAGGCATCGCAGGTTTGAAGATAGGTATTCTCACCTATCAGGGCATCCACCCCATAGTATTTGGCGCTGCTTTCCAGCCTTGCCGCCTGATTGACCGTATCTCCGATCACCGTGTACTCCATCTTCTTACCGCGCAAACCGATATTGCCGGCAACGACCTCTCCCGATTGCACCCCGGCGCGTATGGAAAAAGGCTCGACGCCCTCGGCTTGCCACTTCACGCAAAGGTCAGCCATCGATTTTTGCATGGCCAGAACGCAGGCGATGGCAAGTTTCGCGTGATTAGCCTGTGCCAGAGGCGCACCCCAATAGGCCATGATTCCATCGCCGATGAACTTGTCAACATAACCATCATATTCCTCGACTACCTGAACCATGGCGCCGAGGTATTCGTTCAAACGGGCCACGACCTCCTGAGGAGTATGTTTTTCGCTAAAAGCGGTGAATCCCTTAATATCGGTAAACAGGATCGTTACGTCCTTGCTATCGCCACCAATTTTTGCAGCATCGGGTTCAGCCTCCAGACGCGCAACCAGCTTGTCTGAATGATAACTCGAAAATATCGAACGCAATTCTCTGGCACTGCGCTCCAGCACCATATAGCGGAAGCTGCCGCCGATCAGCAGGGCGAATATGACCGCCAATGGCGGATAGATCATGCTGACCCAATGTCCCTGCTTAAACAGCCAGTAGGCAAGCCAGATATAGCCCGATGACAGCAGCAGTGCTGCAGGAAAAGCTGCATAGAAACCCATGCGCTTGGTCAGATAAAAAGCAGACAATCCCAGGATGAAGATGAGCGCGATGTCGAACAACGACTCTAAACCGGTGCGGCGGATAAACCGGCCAGTCAAAATATTATCCGCAATCGTTGCATGGATCTCGACCCCCGGCATATTTCCGCTAAAAGGCGTGACGCGCATATCATAGATGCCAAGGGCCGTTGCACCTACAAACAATACTTTGCCCTTCAGTTGTTCAGGATTGACGCGGCCTTGCACGATATCAACAAAAGAAACGCTGGGGTAGCTTCCCGGCGGGCCGGAATAATTTATCCACATGCGGGACCCGGCATCCACCGGGATATTCTGTTTGCCGAGCCTGATGTTAAACAGCCCCGCGTCAAACTCCCTTTCCCCCATTGCCATCATGGCTCCCATCAAGCCCAGTGAGGGAACTTTCTTGCCGCCAGCCTCAACCAATAGCTGGTTGCGTCTGCCTACGCCATCGTCTTCAGGTAAAAAATTAATATGGCCAAGCCCTGCGGCATTGTTCTCAATTTCCGCCAGGCTATGCGTGCTGCCCACAACCTGGAAGTCTTTATCCAACTCATAAAAAACCGCCAAACCGACATTTCCAGCTTTTTTAACCGCGGCAGCAAGAGACCTGTCGATCGCACCCGTTTCAGATTCAGAGAAAATCACATCAAATAATACCGCCTTCGCGCCGGCAGCTGACAACCGTTCCAATAGCTGCACATATCGCCCCCTGCTCCACGGAAAGCGCCCTAATTCAGCAATGCTCCTGTCATCGATGGTCACGATGCCAATCTCTGGATCAGCCGGAATAGCGCCGCGCAAACTGCTGAACCTCAGGTCGTAAGACTTGGCCTCAAATGCCTCAAGAAATTGATTTTGGTTGTAATAAAGTGCGGTGACGATAAAGACTGAAAGAAAGGCAAGCAGAAAGGAGGCAAGTTTTGCCCCTCTGCTGCCGAATGTGCTTTTCAGGAAAGATAAGACCATTTTGATTTCACTTCCATGAGTAGGCCATTTTGCCAAATCGTCTGCATCGATAAGACAGTCATCATGACAATGAAGCGATCTTATGACAAGCCCAATGTCGCCACCCTGAGCGCGATGACAATGAGATTACCCAAGCACTTTGTTGCTGAAAGTCCGCCTAATACCCTGAAATGCGTGCTGAAATAAATAAAGCCGAGTCTCGCGACCCGGCTTTATTCTTTAATCTGGTGGCTCGGGGCGGAATCGAACCACCGACACGAGGATCTTCAATCCCAACTCAAATTTCATCAATACAAACAACTAGCTAATTAATCATCTACAAATCAGAAAAAATAGCGGTTGCGAAAGGCACATTGTTACATGGTGCGGCTATGAATTGTAGAAGAAAATTTTCAAAGTTTTGTGGGCTTTTAAAAATTTTCCCCTTTATCTTTCACAGCTCACAGTTTTGAGCCTTTTGCACAGAAATGTACACAATATGTATACAAGTGGGCAATTGGGGTAAAATGCGCGAATGAATTGCCGATACACCTCGCATCAACTGACAATCATTCAAGGGATATCCCATGTTCAATGAGCGCAAAGTAGCCCAGATGGCGGCCTTCCTGCTCAGGAAGCAGAATGACAGAATGCCTCACCTCAAGCTTATGAAACTCCTGTATCTCGCTGATCGCGAGTCCATGGGGCGTTTTGGCGCGCCTATTTCCGGCGATCGCATCGTTGCTATGCCACACGGCCCAGTACTTTCCATGACGCTCAACCTCATGGATGGCGATGTAGAATCATCGCCCGGTGGATGGGACGGACTGATATCCGACAAGGAAAACCACGAGCTTTCCCTCAAGCACGCTATTACCCGCGATGACCTGGACGAACTTAGCCAGGCGGACATAGATGTGCTGGAAGCGGTTTGGGCGCAGTTTGGTCATATGGACAAGTGGACAATCCGCGACTACACCCACGACCACTGCCCGGAATGGACTGATCCCAATGGATCTTCCAACCCGATTCCCTACGAAAGTGTATTCCGCGCCTTGGGCCAGCCGGCAGATGTAGCAATGGAACTCAGCGCCCGCATAGAGTCTGAACGCACACTGGATAAAATCTTCGCTACTCTATGAGTTTGTTCCTGCCTGTCCGGCGCGCAACGCTACTCGTACCTTCTGGACCAGCACACGACCCCGATAGGAAGCACCTTTTCATACTGATCACTGATCCTGTTTCTGTCCCTGAGAGTACAGAAAAGCACATCCTCATGGTAAGCACCTCAACCGTGAAGACGGGGATACCACATGATCCGACATGCCTCATCTACCCAGGCGATCACCCGTTCATCAAGCACAACAGCTTCATCAGCTATCGCACCGCACGAATCGAAGAAGCCCCAAAGCTCTTGAAGGGCGTATCCAGCGGCCTCCTCGTTCCACAAGGCACCATAGACGGCGGCATTGTTGCAAGAATTTGCAAAGGACTCGCCGAATCTCGCCAGACCGCCCCGAAAATCCTCCGCTTCTACGAGATATACAACACTCACACGTAATACAACCACTTCACTTCAAGTGACAATGGAAAGGACATTTCATGAGCGACCCAACAAAAAATCCCTTTGAGAAAGAGGACCTCGCTAAGAGTATCGCCGAAAAATATTCAAATCTCGAGAAGAGTTTTGGGGCATTAAATATTGAAGCTTTGAAGCGCGCATCACAATTCGATGCTTTAAAGGACTTTGCGGTGCCAAAAATATCGATACCTGATTTTGTACGCCCCCTCAAGCTAGCCACCCAAGAGGAAATGAATCAATATCAGAGTGCGAGTGTCCTTCTGCGCCGCCTGGCTGAATCAATCACACAGTGGCGTTCGCAGTTACCCGCACAAGAGGAGGTACAGCCTGCTGTTCGTGCCTTATTAAACGGCGGTGTTCAAATCGAAGTAGAAACATTGGCTCAAGAAAGTTTTCACGGCATACGAATCGAGGGCAAGATCCAAGGTTCTCCATGCATTGTGCTTGCCCACCAAGCTACAGTTCAATTGCTTTGCTTCATTCAGCCAGTTCAACCACCTGAGCACCCTCGCCGGCCTATTGGATTTATCATTCACGGTGAGCCGCCTTTTGAGGCATAAGCCATTATTACCCTTTGATAGACCAAACCCCAACGCTTCGCAACCCGTTCATGGTGGCACGCGACACCGCGTCGCGAGGGGGGCCCTGTGCAGATGTTTTGGTCGCATAGGGTTGCGAGCGATTCATGCCGCCACGCTCTGCCAGGCTAAATTACCTCCTACACTGGCATACTGTTTCCAACCCTGTAATAATGCCCCCTGTAATTCAGTGCTAAACACGTAACATCAGGGCTTCCGACAGAGTGTAATCAACCTGAAAACATCCCTGTTAAACAGCGAAAAAACCTATGACAGCCAAGAAAAAACAAACTGAGCAAGCCACAATGGATTTGCCGCCCAAAGGACTTCCACGCGCACCAATTTTTCAAATCGACTACATAAATGGTCCAATTAAAGATAGGCTGAAAAAATATCGCCAGAATGCAGAGTTGACTCTTGAGGCATTAAGTTTGGTAACAAAGGGGGTTGACCCCGAGGGAAAAGGAATTTCCCGCGTCTCCCTATCCAGATACGAGTCTGGATCAGAGCCTGGGTTAAGAGAGCTGAAAATTTTATCATGGGCGTTTAGAAAGCCATTAGCGTTGATTGTTTATGGTGATCAAGATCCAATTTCCTTCCGGCGAGAACCTTTCGACATGATGTTAGAAGATATTATTAGCGAAACCGTGTTGTCAATTCTTGAGAACCGCGGCCTAGTAAAGAAGGAAGAATCGGACGACGATAACAGTTACAAACAGCTTATTGAAACGGCAAGGAAGCTTGCTAAATAACTAATAAATATTCGCAACAGCCGCGACAAGATCGCGGTTTTTTTTGCCTTTTGTTTCTCGAATTGCTTACAAAATTCTCGCAACTGTTGCATTTTGAAATAAGCGCATGTAAACTTGCCGCACAATTTTCTCGTTACAGAAAGGAATGTGTCATGGCAATCAAACAGCAAACAGCTATCACTCAGGCTGATTTCGAAGCAGCACTTGTATCACAGCGCCTCAGCGTGTCCGAGGTATCCCGCGAATCTGGCATCCCCCGACACATCGTCAGCCACTTCCGCAATTACGGCGACGGCCTCAAGCCAGAGCAGGCCGCCAAGCTGCGTGACTACTTCGAGTCCTTGGGCGTGGAATTTACCGAAGCTCAAGATTCAGCGTCAACCCAACAATCAGCCAGTGGAAAACTCTCTGAACAGCCAGCACTCAAGCTCCCTTTAATTCTGTCCGATGACGGTCTCACTCAACGCGCCGTCCTAGCGTGTCGCCACTTCTTCATTGATGAACGCCTTACTGTTGATCAGATCAAGGAAGCAGGCGAACGCTTTGAGGATGGCTTCAACCAGGCTAAGGAGCTGATGGGGGTTGAACTCGTTAGCAACTGGAACAGTTACGACGAAGCCACTGAAACCAAGCTGCGTGAGCTTTGGGGACACTTGGCCAGAATCGGGCTTGTAAGCCTTCACCTGCAAGGCCGCATCCTGATCAATCAAGATCGATTGTTAGCAGACCCTTCGCCAGATGGTAAGAAGACCGTACCTAAGACATTGGGCGACATGCTATTCAACAGCTACCGCGATGCAGTAGCCGGATTAAGCCCCTACGAGCAGCCAGAACAAACTGAAGAAGAAGAGGAGACAACAGAATGATGCCCGTCTCCCCGTTTCCTGCAGGTGGAAAAATTGTGCCAGTAGTAATCATGGTCGTACTTGGTGTTTTAGCAGTGTCCATGCTGGTTAAAAAGCCGGCTACACCAGCTCAACCCCAACGCTAACCATCGTCGATAGGAAAACCATGACCAACCGCCATCATCAATGTGGGGTGTTTTCATGAACCCCAGCAGTATCCCCGACCTTCTGACCGATACGCAGGTGCATGCTCTTTGCTCTATTCAGCAAGGCTTGAAAAAGGCCGCAGAGCTTGCACAGCGCATCAACACGCTCACCGCTGACCATTCCCTACACCTTCCCTCGCTGATACTCACTGCGCACGAAACAGGGCGCTTGTGGCATGCCGTGGAGACTGTATTGATTGCTCACGACATCGCCATGGGCAAGCTTCGCCGTGCAGCTGGTGCCTCGCCGGAAAGGTATGCGGCATGACACCTAATTTCGACCACCGTCAGCAGGCAAATCCAGCGGGCCGCACTTCTCTTGGTATCTTCGCTAGTACTGTAAACACCCTCTCAATACCAAAACCAAAAAAGCAAACGGCCAAGTTCCGTTTGGAGGTAAAGGACGAAGCGGCCATAACCAACAAAAAAGCGAGGTACCAGCTACAGCGTGCGGCGCAAGGGCTTTTGCCTCAGCAGCGCGTGGCGCATTGCCATCGCAGCACCATGAACAGTGCTGGTGTAGCTGTGTGGCGTTCGACTGAGGGCGCTGGTTACAGCAATCTGGCAACATGCGGAAGCGTGTGGCATTGTCCGGTGTGTTCAGCCAAGATCACGGAAGCGCGGCGGCATGAACTGCAGGGCGCAATTAATGCCTGGGCAAAGCAGGGCGGCGAGGTGTATCTCATGAGCCTTACTTTCCCACACCTGGAACACCAGCAGCTCAAAGTGAACCTGGATTTATTCGCGGACGCGCTGAAGCGTTTCAAAAACTCACGTGCATACAAAAACACCATCAAGGCGGTGGCCGGTGCGGGCAGTATCCGCGCGCTGGAAGTAACCCACGGCGCGAATGGCTGGCATCCTCACACCCATGACCTAGTATTTGCCGGTGCCGGCCAGCTGGCTAAACTTCAGGAGTTGCAGGAAGTGTGGATAGAAACCCTGATAAAAACAGGCATCGCAGAGCGCAACCAGTACAACGATATGATGCGGGTTGCCTTCGATGTTCAGAACGGCGATTACGCGGCGGAATATGTGGCCAAGTTTGGCCACGAAGCCACCAACGCATCAAAAGTCATTACAGAAAACACCTGGAGCGCATCCCACGAAATGACCAAAGCCCACGCCAAAGTAGGTAAACGCCTGGGCGGTAGGACGCCATTCACCCTGCTGGCGGATTACATCCAGGGCGACAAGGCCAGCGGTGAGTTATTTGTTGAGTTCGGCCTGCATTTCAAGGGCAAACGCCAACTTTTCTGGTCGCCCAAACTGCGCAAAGCCTTGCGCCTGCTGGATGAAGAAAAAAGCGATCAGGACATAGCGGCGGAAGAATTGCCGGAGCGCGAATTTGTCACCAACCTAGACCATGACCAATGGAAATTAGTCTTGAGCCGCAATGCGCGCTTTGAAGTGTTGCGAGTTGCCCAGGACGAAGGCGCGGAAGGTGTGGCGCGATTGCTTGAAGAGTTGGCAGAGCGAAGAGCAACGCACCAGGGCGTGTATTACGAACGCGGGACGTTTGGCGGGAATTGGCACAAGCTGGACGCTTAAAAAAACATTGCGCGCCGGAACCGCCAAGCACCGAGCGCGCAACTAACCTTGATAGGGAAGGCTATATGAATAGTATCACCACCAAAAAAGATTCGCATCATTACCCCAGCGAGAAAACTCGCTGGGCATACTGGATGCAGGCCATTGAACCAACCTCTGAGGCACTTAATCAAGCATTCCCCGGATATCACCCACAGTGGGTTCGGTTGTCTCAACGACTCACCATCGGCTCGGAAAACTTCATTAATTTGCGCCGAGCACTTGGCCTTTCACGAGTGCAATGTGCAGCTTATCTTCGCGTTAGCTTCTCTACCATCAGAAGATGGGAATTTGGAATTGTTGATATTCCATTCGCTAACTTTGAATTGCTACGTCTGATTCTGGAAAGCGCGCCATTCAAGCTCTCACACCCCGAGTGGGATGGCTGGTTCATCAGCGACACCGGCAAGCTGATGTCACCTGATTATGGCCGAGTTGGGTTCACTCCGGAGCAACTGAATGCAAGCACTCTGACCTCTGCAGAAAATGCCTTACTGACCAATGAGGTTTTACAACTGAAAGCCGAATTGAATGAAGCAATTTCAGAAAATACCAGGTTGCGGCAGTTATTCCTCTCCCAAGGCGTAGTAGATGAGCTGGCAGCAATGCAGGATAAGCTCAATAACCTGATGGACAGCATCGGAACAGCGCACGTTATCCCCTTCCCGACAGTTGCATGTGAACAACCACAGGAGAAAGTAGCATGAAACCAAGACGCGACATTACCCCGTATATGGCCAGCTCAGACAACAGCATCAATGCCACAATCACACTGCTGAAAGTTTACAAGCGCCTGCGCATGATCAACCCTGCACACAAACCGGCCAGCCGCTACCAGGCGCGCCTTAAGAACCAGCAGGCAACACGCCGCGCAAACCTGCACATCGTGCGGTAACTGAGCCATGTTCCTTACACAAACCGAATTGGCTGAGCTGACTGAGCGCAAACGCAAGGGTGAGCAGATTGCCTGGCTCAAGGCCAATGATTATCACTATGCTATAGGTGCAAACGGGCACGCGAGAGTGCTGCGCGAACACCTGCATGCACGCTTGTGCGGTATCGGCATGGCAGCTGCACCGGCCACACTGGAACCCAACTGGGGCGCGATGTAAGCACATGGGACGCAAGCGCACGATTAACCACAACCTGCCGCCCAGGATGAACCTCAAGGGCAAGACGTATTACCACGTATCAACCGACACCCCGAGAAAGTGGACAAAGCTTGGCCAAGATCTGGCCATTGCCAAACGCCTGTGGGCAGAGATCGAGGGGGAGCAGCCTGACCCCAATAATTCCACATTTGGCGGAATCGTTGCACGCTATCGCAAGGAAGTATTGCCAACCAAGGCACTACAAACCCAGAGTGGCAACGAAAAAGAGCTGATCAAGCTTGAGGGGGTATTCAGTGCAATGCCGATAGATTCCATTAAACCGCACCATATAAAACGCTACCTTGATGAACGCGGCAAAATAGCCAAGGTACGTGCAAACCGTGAAAAGGCGCTATTCAGCCATATTTTCAACTGCGCCCGGGCATGGGGTTATACCGATGCACCGAACCCTTGCGCAGGAATCAGGGGTTACCGCGAAACTGGCCGCGACCGGTATATCGAACATTCTGAATTTTCCGCTGTATGGGAGAAAGCACACTACACGGTGCAGGACGCGATGGATTTAGCCTACCTCACCGGACAGCGCCCGGCAGACCTTCTCAAGCTGAATCGCAGCGACATTCAGGAGGGCGCCCTCCTGATTACACAGAACAAGACAGGCAAGAAGCTACGCATCAATATTGTAGGCGAGCTGGGTGAGCTGATTGAACGCATCATAGGCCGCCCGCAAAACGCTCCAGGCTGCAATGCAATGCTGCAGGATGGAAATGGGCAGCGATTAAGCTACGGCGCGCTGCGCACACGTTTTGACAAAGCGAGGAAGGCGGCTGATGTTGATTTCCAATTCCGTGATATCCGCGCCAAGACTGCGACCGATACAGATGACCTTGCACGCTCCCAACAACTACTTGGGCACAAGACACGCGCCATGACAGAGCACTACACCAGGCACAGAAAAGGCGAGAAAGTGGAGCCTCTAAAATGAGGAATTGTAGAAATTTCCGCTGAATTGTAGAAAAAGAAAAAGGCCTGCATCTCTGCAAGCCTTCTGAATACTGGTGGCTCGGGGCGGAATCGAACCACCGACACGAGGATCTTCAATCCACTGCTCTACCAACTGAGCTACCGAGCCATACTGCTTTTTTCTGCCGCGAAGATCTTTCGATTCCCGCGAAGTCGGGCATTATAACGGCAAACGTAATTATTGCAAATCGCTTGTTCCGCATTCCTGCATACAGTCAGGCAGTAAAAAAAACAAACCCCGCACGCGGCGGGGTTTGTTCACTACAGCAGCGTATATCGCAGCAATTACATCATGCCGCCCATACCGCCCATGCCACCCATATCACCGCCACCCATGCCGCCTGCAGCTGGCTTGTCTTCAGGAGACTCGGCCACCATACATGCAGTAGTCAGCATCAGCCCTGCAATAGAGGCCGCATTTTGCAGTGCAGTGCGTGTCACCTTGGTTGGGTCGATCACGCCCATCGCCATCATGTCGCCGTATTCGCCGGTAGCTGCGTTGTAACCGTGGTTGCCCTTGCCAGCCAACACTGCGTTTACAACAACTGAAGGCTCGTCACCCGCGTTATGCACGATGCAACGCAACGGTGCTTCCAGCGCACGCAAGACGATGGTAATACCGGCGTCCTGGTCGTGGTTGTCGCCTTTCAGCTTGGCAACCACTGACTTGGCACGCAGCAAGGCAACGCCGCCGCCAGGAACAATGCCTTCAGCCACAGCTGCACGCGTAGCGTGCAATGCGTCTTCAACACGTGCCTTCTTCTCTTTCAGTTCAACTTCAGTTGCAGCACCCACCTTGAGAACGGCTACGCCGCCTGCCAGTTTGGCTTTACGCTCTTGCAACTTCTCTTTGTCGTAGTCGCTGCTGGATTCTTCAATCTGCTTGTTGATCATGCCAACACGGCTCTTGATTGCATCTGCCTTGCCTGCACCGTCGATCAGCGTGGTGTTGTCTTTGCCCACTTCGATACGCTTGGCCTGGCCCAATTCTGCCAGCGTTGTTTTTTCCAGTGTCAGACCCACTTCTTCAGCGATCACGGTGCCGCCAGTGAGGATAGCGATATCTTCCAGCATCGCCTTGCGACGATCGCCAAAGCCAGGCGCCTTGACCGCAACGGTCTTCAGGATGCCGCGGATGTTGTTCACCACCAGGGTAGCCAGCGCTTCACCGTCAACGTCTTCAGCGATAATCAGCAATGGACGACCGGCCTTGGCAACTTGCTCCAGTACCGGTAGCAGGTCGCGGATGTTGGAGATTTTCTTGTCGTGCAACAGGATGAAAGGATTTTCCATCGCTGCGATTTGCTTGTCCTGGTTGTTGATGAAGTAAGGTGACAGATAGCCACGGTCAAACTGCATACCTTCAACCACTTCCAGCTCGTCGTTCAGGCTGGTGCCGTCTTCAATGGTGATAACGCCTTCTTTGCCCACTTTTTCCATCGCTTCAGCAATTTTCTCGCCGATCACGGTGTCGGAGTTGGCGGAAATGCTGCCAACCTGTGCAATTTCCTTGGTGGTTGTGCATGGCTTGGAGATCTTCTTCAGCTCTTCCACCGCAGCAGTTACCGCCTTGTCGATACCGCGCTTCAGGTCCATTGGATTCATGCCGGCGGCAACAAACTTCATGCCTTCCTGGGCAATTGACTGTGCCAATACGGTCGCGGTAGTGGTACCGTCACCAGCCACATCTGAAGTCTTGGAAGCAACTTCCTTGACCATCTGCGCGCCCATGTTTTCAAACTTGTCTTTCAGTTCGATTTCTTTGGCAACAGACACACCGTCCTTGGTGATGGTAGGCGCGCCGTAAGAACGCTCCAGAACAACGTTACGACCCTTGGGGCCGAGAGTCACTTTAACTGCATCGGCCAGAACGTTAACGCCGACCATCATCTTCGCACGCGCTGAGTCGTGGAACTTTACATCTTTTGCTGACATATTGATTTCTCCTGAATTTTTATGAGTACTTAAGCTTCAACTACGCCGATGATGTCATCTTCGCGCATGGTCATGTATTCCTGCCCGTCCATTTTGAAGGTCTGGCCTGCGTATTTACCGAAAAGCACTTTGTCACCAACTTTTACGCTCATTGCGATTAATTTGCCGTCATCGCCTACTTTACCCTTGCCTACAGCAATGATTTCACCCTGATCAGGCTTTTCTGTTGCTGCGTCTGGGATGACAATTCCTGAGGCTGTTTTACGCTCTTCTTCCATACGTCTGACAATCACGCGATCTTGCAAGGGACGAACTTTCATGCTTTTCTCCTAAAAACAAATGGTTATAAACTTTCAACGCCGCTCATTAGCACTCAGCGCCTTAGACTGCTAATGATAAGGGCGTGGCCCTGTTATTTCAAGTACGGTGGGAAAATTCTTTTCGGGGTCAGATATTGCGGCACAGCTAAAAGCGCCGCAAAAAAAACGGTTTGAGGCAAGGATACTGGCTGAATTCAGATATTTGCCGGATCTTTAGCTGCGTTTGGCCGGAGCACCGGCATCCCATGTTCCCAAAATTGCCTGGGCATCACGCAGGGATCGCAGAATTTCAAGTCCGCCTGCCAACACGACCTGTGGATGCGGATGCTGCATTTCAGTCGCAATCTGCATCAAAACAGCCTCGCCGCTGAGTGGCGCTGCCAGCAGCAGATACAGCAGGCGCAGGCTGAGCGGATTCACCACGATGAATTTAACTTCATCATGAATGTTGCGCAGAATGGCAAAATGCGTTTCCTCCTGCTGCTCTGCTGCGGGCTTAAAACGGGGGCTGATGCGGTGTACCGGATACGCATAGCTCTGCAGCGACAGCAGCGGATTAAGCGCCGGTTGCCCGCTCATCAAATCCCCGCCGGGATTAATCCGTGAGAAGTCGATTTCCTTGTTTGACACAGACAGCATCAGCTCCACCCACTCGTAATGCGCGAGGTCCTGCAGGAAGGACGGATCTTCAGCGCGTTCACCGCGCTCGTTTTTCAGGTAGTGCACAAACTCGTCGGGAATCTGCCGGAACAACGGTGTATGGCAACGATGTGCAGCAAAAAAATCTCTCACCAATTTCGACCAATTGCGTTTGCCCAATACCTTGCGCAACACCGGGAAGCAAGCCAGCAAAAAACTTTCCAGATTATTGTAGACCAGCTCGTTGTATACCTTCATGCGCCTTGCTGCCACCCCTTGCGGACGTTTGTTCTTCTGCGGATCGCGGATGTGTGCGGAGAACGCAAATTGATACTGCTGGAATGCAGGCAGTGCGGCCTTTACCCCTATCTCAGATTTTTTTGACATGCCGGTGCTCCTGATAACGCCGCTGCAGCTGCGCTATATGCTCAACTTCTTTCACCAAATCCTGCAACGGTGGAATATTGAAATCGCGCTCGAGCAGGGTTGGAAACACGCCGAAGGTGCGGTAGCTTTCTGCCAGCAGATCCCACACCGGGTCGATCACATCCGCACCATGCGTATCCACAATCAAGTCATCCGCTTCTTTATAATGCCCGGCAGTATGCATATAGGCGATGCGCTCGCCCGGCAGGGCCTGCAGAAAGGCAAGCGGGTCGTAGCCGTGATTGACGCTGTTGACGTAAATATTGTTCACGTCGAGATGCAGCAGGCAATCAGACTCTTGCAGCACGGCCCTGATGAATTCGATCTCGCTTAATTCGGAGATCGGCGCCTCAACATAGTAAGACGCATTTTCCACCGCGATCCGGCGCTCAAGAATATCCTGCGTGCGCCGTATGCGTGCCGCCACGTAATGCACAGCTTCCTGCGTGAACGGAATCGGCAGCAGATCGTAAAGATGGCCGTCATCGCTGCAATAGCTCAGGTGCTCGGTATACAAGTCGATGCGGTGCTGGTCAAGGAAACCTTTCACCCGCTTGAGGAATATCTCATCCAGCGGCGCGGGCCCGCCCAAAGACAGGGACAGGCCGTGACACACCATCGGAAAGCGCTCGGTGAAATGCCGCAGGTCGCGCCCCAAGGCGCCCCCGAGGTCAATCCAGTTTTCTGGAGCGATTTCAAAAAAATTGATAGCGGAAGGCACTTGGGCCTTCAGTGCGGGAATCAATTCCCGCCGAAGACCCAAGCCCGCGCCATAAATACCTTTAGTATTCATGTGCAAGACAAAAGATTACTTCTTGGCTGAGCCGCATTTTCCTTCGCCGCACTTGCCTTCTGTCATCTTGCCCTTATCTTCGACAGGCTTGGTTTTTTGTGGTTTCGCGCTGCCACACTTGCCTTCGCCGCACTTAGCCTCTTTCATTTTGCCGTCTTTGGCCGTATCCGCAGCAGCAACCATATACCCCTTGTCCAGGCTGGCCATCTCAAATGGATTTTGCGCTGCGCCAACAACTGAAGAAGCTGCCATAGATGCGACAAAAACGCCGCCCAAGGCGACAGAAAGTGTAGATTTGGTGTTTGCCATGCTGGTATTTCTCCGTAGTTTAAAGTTAAGTACAACACCGGTTTCCCGGAAATTCAATGATCACTCACCAGATGCTGACTGCTCGTCCCGTTTGCGATGCAATTATTTTAATCCAATAAAACTTCGATGCATTGATTGTATTCAATATCATTTGTGTATGGCCGAGCAAACCTCACTCTCTGCCAACCGCATCACGATCAAGCGCTTTTTCCACCGCCACAATCCTTGCCTCTTTCACCCTCTCTGCAATCAAATTATTATCCTCGCACTGCCGTGCGATCTCGCCGGCATTCACCGCCTGTGCCGCATGCAACATGCGCTGAAGATAATCGGCCTGTGGATAGTCGTCCTGCCCATGCCCGGTGCGGCCGCGCGCATCCGCTGCACAAGCCTCCAGGATTTGCATAAAGCGTTGCGGCTTGCGCCATGCATCGCAGTTTTGAAATAAACGCACGATGGTGTCGGGGCGCAGCTCCCTGGCGCGATGCACGTCGCCATGATAGCGCGCCACCAGAAAACCCAGATCGCGGCACTCGCCGGGAACGCGCAGGCGTTCGCACAGTGCACGCAGCAGATCAACGCCGCGCGCCTCATGTCCGATATGGCGGGGCAAAATATCTTTCGGTGTATTGCCTTTGCCCAAGTCATGCATCAACGCGGAAAAGCGCACTTCCAGGGCGTAGCCATGTTGAGCCGCATCGTCCAGCACCATCAGGGTATGGATGCCGCAATCTATTTCGGGATGATGCTGCGGCGGTTGCGGCACGCCGAACAGACCCTCCACTTCGGGCAGTATTTTTTTCAATGCGCCGCAATCGCGCAAGGTGGCGATAAAACGCGAAGGATTTTTCTCCATCAGGCCGCGCGCCAGCTCCTGCCACACCCGTTCCGCCACCAGCGCATCAACCTCGCCGCTGGCGACCATGGTCCGCATCAGTTCCAGCGTTTCCGGCGCGATGGAAAAACCAAAACGGGCGACAAAACGCGCGGCGCGCAAAATACGCACAGGGTCTTCACTGAACGCCGCACTGACATGGCGCAGTACCCCGGCTCGCAGGTCTGCGATGCCGTTATAGGGATCAATCAGACTGCCGTCGTCTGCTTGCGCGATGGCATTGACGGTGAAGTCCCGGCGCGACAGATCCTGCTCCAGGGTCACATCGGGTGCGGCGTATACGGCAAAACCCTTATACCCCAATGCTGTTTTGCGCTCGGTGCGCGCCAGCGCATATTCTTCGTGCGTGTCGGGATGCAGGAAAACCGGAAAGTCCTTGCCCACGGGCCTGTAGCCCAACGCCTCCATCTGTTCGGGCGTGCCTCCCACCACGACCCAGTCGTGGTCTTGCACCGGCAAACCGAGCAGGCGATCACGCACCGCGCCGCCCACGCAATAAATTTTAGGCGGCTTATCTTTCATTCTTCATCGTACGATGATTAGGGGGTGTTTTGCCTCCGTCGATGATGCCCAGCCTCTGCTTCAGGGATGGGGTCGACTGTCCGAACAGGTTGGCGTAATAAACGGTATTGCTCATGACTTTTTTCACATAGTCGCGCGTTTCATCGAAAGGGATGTTCTCGATATAAATCGCGCCTTCCAGCGGCTTGTTTGCCTGCCATTGGCGCGCCCTTGCTGGGCCTGCATTGTAGGCAGCGGAGGCAAGCACCGGATTATTGCCGAGCGAGGACAGCACGCTCTTCATGTAATAGGTGCCCAATTTCAGATTGGTATCCAGTTGGCTGATGAGCGTTTTCCTGTAATCTTTCATTCCCAGCTTTTGCGCAATCCAGCGTGCCGTCGCCGGCATGACCTGCATCAGTCCCGCCGCACCGACATTCGATTTTGCCTCGGTCACGAAACGGCTCTCCTGACGCATCAGGCCATACACCCATGCCTCTTCCAGATTATTTTCCTGTATGCGTCCCTGCAGGCTCTCGCGATAAGGGGCGGGGTAACGCAGATTGAAATCGTGCAGCACAATCGTGCGGTCCGCGGCGTTAATCGAACGGTCATACATTTCGTTGCGGCTTGCAATCTCCGAGGCAACCAGCAACTGCTTGTCGTCAAGCTTGCGCACCGCCATAGACCATTCCTTCGCCGCTTCCTCGCGCAACCCCATGCGATACAACTCCAGCGTTCTTTGCATTGCCGGCTGCGCCAGCATCGCTTCGATTTCAATCAGGGTCGGCTGATAACTCACTGACATCATGCCGACGGTGGAAACCGATCCCAGCTCATCTGCTGCGAGCTGCCCATAAAAATGGTATTCGCGGCTCAGCTCCGACAGCGAAGCCTCGGCTTCAGCATCGCGCCCCGACACTTTCCAAGCCCTGGCCTTCCAGTAGCGCCATGCGCCTTCACGCTGCTGCTTCGGTGACATTGCCGTAATGCTCGCCCAAACCTCACCCCAATTGTTCGAACGCAAAGCGGCACGTGCACGCCAGGCCAACTGCAGATCATTGAGTGGCGCATCCTTGGCAGCCTTGTACCAGTCCAGCGCTCGCTCATCGAGTCTGCGCGCCGCCTCGTACCCCAACCAGCCGTAAAAATAATGTTGCTCGTCCTCGTCAAAATGATCTTCAATCTTCTTCCAGCGGGTATAAGCCAGCTGCGGCAACTGCTTGGCCAGACGCTGCAAGGCGAACAGCGCAACCATGCGCTCTGCCTCCGTGGACTTTCCCAGCTTAACTCCTGCGAGATAGCGGTCAGGATGCGCAGCGGCGCTTTCCAATTGCCTGGATTGAATCCTTCTTTCCTTGGGCAAATTCACTGAAAGCTGTTTGACCAGTGAACTATTATTCATTTCCAGCGCCAGGCGTGTGCGCTGCCATACATCCTGTTCACTGATCACACCGGTTGCGAGCGCCATGTTAAACAGGGTTACGCAGCTTTCCGGCTGGCCGTCGCCACTAAACCAGAAAGAGCGTGCTTCATGCAGCACTAAATCCACGCTGTTGGGCAGGCGTGCCTGCAATGCATAGCATTTCATTTCGTCATCGGCTTCGAGCAGACGCGGATATTCCGCCGCAAATTCATCCCAGCGCCGTTGCTTGGCTTGCCATTTCAACCAGTCCGAACGTAACTGATCGATCACAGGTGTATCGTCCGGACGCGCAAGAAACTCTTTTACCCCTTCCGGCTTGCGGTTATACAGGCGCAAACGCAACTGGTAATAGGTGAGATAAGGTTCAAGCGGGGTATTTTTAAAGCGCTCGGCTATTTGTTCCAAACGTGTGTCATCGCCCGCACGGTAAGCTTTGCGTGCAGCCATGAAATCGTCTTCTTGGTCCGCTGCAGCTACAGAAGGAATAAACAATAAGGCTAGTAATAAATACTTCATCTGGAATAGCAGGAATACGACCGGTTGAAAGGATAACATACTGATGCATGCAGGGCCGCTGAGGTACACGGGCGGGAATGCTCCCGCGCAAGAGCAAGGCGGCCTGGTCGCCATAAAAAATCAATATAATAAAGTGGTTGCACTATTATACCCGCACTGCGGGCGCAATCCGCATCGGCGGGTAGGAGGGCTCTTATCTGACCCGGCAAATGATTGTTTCCCTGCTTGAGAAGCGATAGCCGCAGTTTCAATGCTGCCCGAATAATTCATGCTACCGGGGCCGGCAAGGTAAGCTCCCAACACGGGGTACAGATCAGCAATAATCGGACTGCTTTTTTTGTGCCAAACCAATATGCAGCTCACCCCTGCTGCGCGCCAATTCAGTCTGTTTTTGCCGCTCTGCAAAGCGGGCGCGCTTTTCTTCCGACTGCGTGTCAAAACAGTGGGGGCAGGAAATCCCTTTCACATATTGGCTGGCCGCCTTGTCTTCCGCGGATAGCGGGTGACGGCAGCCGTAGCACTGCTCATACTCCCCCACCTTCAAGCCATGACCGACCGATATGCGCTGGTCAAAGACAAAACATTCACCTTGCCACAAGCTTTCTTCAGGCGGTATGTTTTCCAGGTACTTGAGTATCCCGCCCTGCAAGTGATAAACCTGTTCAAAACCCTGTTCCATCATGAGTGAGCTGGCTTTTTCGCAGCGTATGCCGCCAGTGCAGAACATCGCGACTTTCTTGTGTCTGGATGGATTGAAATTTTCACGGACATAAGCTGGAAACTCGCGAAAGGTCGTGGTCTTCGGATCAATGGCACCGCGGAAAGTGCCGATGTCGCACTCGTACCCATTGCGCGTATCAATCAAGACGACATCGGGATCGGAGATCAGCGCATTCCAGTCCTCCGGCGCGACATAAGTACCTACTTTCTTGTTCGGATTAATTCCTGGCACTCCCAGCGTAACGATTTCCTTTTTCAGCTTTACTTTCATCCGGGTAAAAGGCATTGCGTCAGCGTAAGACTCCTTGTGCTCAAGCGCCGCCAGGCGCGGGTCTGCCCGCAGAAATGCAATCAGTGCATCGATGCCGGCACGAGTCCCCGCAACGGTGCCGTTAATCCCTTCTTCAGCCAGCAGCAATGTGCCATACAGGCCCTGTTTGACGCAGCAATCCAGCAATGCGGGCTGGCGTTCCCGGTAGTCCGGCAGACTGGCAAACTTGTATAAGGCGGCTACAATGATTTTTGACACATTTTCCTTTCACTTGCATGGGCTGCAATGAATTATCCTGATATTTTCTGCGATTGGTGAGCTGCATCGTCGGGCTGAACGACGCTGGAAATAAGCCGTGAAGCACTGCTTATTGAGAATACCGTTGGTGCAGGACAGATATGGCGCGCGACGAGAAGAGATCAGGCTTCCACATCGATATGCGGTTCAAGATCGGTTTTTCTGCGCTTGTGCCGCCGTCTGTCCACCAGCGAGCGCAGCTCCTCCAGAATTGGCAGGTGATGAAAGCGGCGGCATGCCAACCTGCGCTCGCCTTGATCTGCCGTCTCTGGGCGGTCGCTCACGCGGCGATGAGGGTGCTGCACAATCTCGCCTGCATCTGACCGTTGCTGCTCGTGCGCATAAGTCAACAGCGGCGGAAGGGTACGCTCCTCAACGGGCTTGACCGGCCTGACCGCAGCAGTCCTTGCCACCTCAAGGCTTTCTTCGACACCTACTCTCGGCTGCGGAATAATGGGGACGAGGTGCATGATAGTTTTCGCTTACCGTCAAGATTGCTTTGCGCAACAATTACCCCTGCGCTCCTGGTTCCTGCCGTTCATTGTATTCCACACCCTGAAAAAATGTGCAGTTCTGATGCACCGTTACATATCGGCATCACCCCCTCAGCCAGCCGGAAGCAAAATGCTATAATTCAAGCTTCCTTTTGCATGTGTTGCGCGATGACTGACGCTGTATCCAATATTACCCCTGTCGAAAATTTTAAAATCCATCTTGCCGGCCTGTTCAGGCAGGCATTGCGTAGCGTTGCCCCCGAGCTTGCAGATAATATGCCGGTTGTCATGGATCGCCCCAAACAGGCGCAACATGGCGATTACGCCTGCAACCTGGCGATGCAGCTGGCCAAGCCATTGCGCCGCAGCCCGCGCGATATTGCCCAGGCTTTGATTGCCGCACTGCCGGCTTCTACGGTGGTGGATAAGGTCGAAATTGCCGGTGCCGGTTTCATCAACGTGTTTATTACCACCGCGGCCAAACAAAGCGTGGTGCGCGGCGTATTGCAGCTGGGCGAGGACTACGGACGTGTCAACCTGGGCGAAGGACGCAAACTGCAAGTTGAATTCGTTTCTGCCAACCCGACCGGCCCCCTGCATGTAGGCCACGGACGTGGCGCGGCGGTAGGCGATTGCCTGTGCCGTTTGTTGCAGACCGCGGGTTGGGATGTGACGCGCGAGTTTTACTACAATGACGCGGGCGCGCAGATCGAAAATCTGATGCTCTCGGTGCAGCTGCGCTGCAAAGGTGTAACGCCTGATGATGCGGAGTGGCCGGAGAATGGCTATCGCGGCGATTACATCAGCGACATTGCCAAAGCTTTCCTGGCGAAAGAAGCGATCGATGCGGACTATCAGCATGTGCGTGCATCCGGCGATGTCAACGATGCCGTCTCCATCCGCCAGTTCGCCGTGGCCTACCTGAGGCGCGAGCAGGATTTGGACCTGCATGCCTTCAGGATTAGTTTCGATGTTTATTCATTGGAATCAGCACTTTATACAGATGGCAAAGTGGAGGCCACAGTCCAGAAACTGATCGCCAGCGGCCACACCTACGAACAGGATGGTGCACTGTGGTTGCGCACCACCGATTTCGGCGACGACAAGGACCGCGTGATGCGCAAGAGCGACGGCGGCTATACCTATTTTGTGCCCGATGTCGCCTACCACCTGGACAAGTGGCAGCGCGGTTTTAGCAAGGTCATCAACGAACAGGGTGCAGACCACCACAGCACCATTACCCGTGTCAGAGCGGGTCTGCAGGCGCTTGATGTCGGCATTCCCAAGGGCTGGCCAGATTACGTGCTGCACCAGATGGTGACCGTGCTGCGCAACGGCGAAGAGGTAAAAATATCCAAGCGCGCCGGCAGCTATGTCACGCTGCGCGACCTGATCGATGAAGTCGGCTGCGATGCCACGCGCTTTTTCCTGGCGGCACGCCACCCCGATACACAAATGGTGTTCGACATCGACCTGGCGAAATCGCAGAGCAACGAAAATCCGGTCTATTACATCCAGTATGCCCATGCCCGCATCCACAGCGTGCTGTCGCAATGGAACGGTGATCGCGCCGCCCTGCGCGACGCCGATATGTCTGCATTGCGCAGCAACTACGAACAGGCCTTGCTGCAACGCCTGATCGATTACCCGCAGGTCATCGAGGGTGCGGCAAACGATTTATCGCCGCATCTGATCGCCTTTTATCTGAAAGATTTGGCTGCCGATTTCCACAGCTACTATAATGCTTCGCGCTTCCTGGTAGAGGATGAAAAGGTCAAGCAAGCTCGGCTCGCGCTGATCGCAGCCAGCGCACAGGTCATGCGCAACGGCCTGAACCTGCTGGGCGTTACCGCACCCGAGAAAATGTAAGTGAGGATGGTATGAGCAAAAATAGCAGTCGGTCCAATGGTGGCAGCAATGAGTTTCCCGTCTTTGCCGGCATCTTGCTGGGGATAGTGATGGGACTGGCGATAGCGGGCGGCATTGCATGGCTTGTGCTGAAAAAAAATCCCGTCCCCATTCCCATCAAGGAAACAGCAGCGGCAGCCAAGCCTGCCATCACCCCCGAAAAGCCGCTTAACGGCAAGCCGGCAAGCGGCAAACCCGCAGCAGCGGGTACCGCCTCGGCTGCCGGCGAAGGGAAAGCGCGTTTCGAGTTTTACAAGGAACTGACCGACAAGCCCGATACCTCTGCGGGCAAAAAAACAGAACGGCAACTCGCCATCGCAAGCAAACCTGCACCAGCCGTGAAACCGGCCGAAAGCACCGGCGTTTATTTCTTGCAGGAAGGCGCTTACACCACTGCAGACGACGCTGAAAAGGTTAAGGCAAAACTGGCCCTGCTCGGCATGGTGGCAAACGTGCAGCCAGCCAACATCCCGGACAAAGGGGTCTGGTATCGCGTGCGTTTGGGACCCTATAAAAATTCAGCCGAAATGAAAGAAGCACTGGCCACTTTGAAACTAAATGGAATCAATGCCGCTCCAATCAAGGTTCAATAATTTTCAGTCGTCCGCCAATAATCAACACCGCTATTAAACTTAGGAGAAATTTGTGAAATACCTCAAAAATCTTTTGGCAATTTTGATCTTGCTTTCCGTCACTCAAGTATTTGCAGAACCTGTCGCGGGCAGAGATTACAAGTTGATTGAGCCGGCACAGCCCACACACAGCGGCAACAAGATCGAGGTACTGGAATTTTTCTTCTATGGCTGCTCTCACTGCTTCCATCTGCATCCTGATCTGAGCGCATGGGAAAGGAAAATGCCCAAGGATGTTGACCTGGTTTACGTACCAACCATATTCAACCCCGGCTGGGAACCGATGGCCTATACCTACTACGCACTCGAAGTTATGGGGCAGAACCACAAGCTGCATAACGATCTCTACGACGCATGGAATGTGAAAAATATCGATTTGAGCGACGAAAGCAAGATTACTCAATACGTCGCGAAATTCGGCGTGGACAGCAAAAAATTCAGCGATGCCTACCATTCCTTCGGCGTGCAAAGCAAAATCATGCGCAGCAAACAACTGACGCAGGTATATAACATCCGCGGCACCCCCACGCTGATCGTCGATGGAAAATATCTGGTCACGGGCCTGCAACCAGCCGATGCCGTCAAGGTCATGGCGGAACTGATCGAAAAAATTCGCAAGGAACGCGCGGGCAAGCATTAATAATGGCGTTACGCGTTGTCATTAGCGGCGCCTCCAGCGGCCTCGGTCTGGCGCTGGCACACCATTACCTGCAGCAGGGTGCCCATGTTGCCGCCTGCGCCCGCCGCGCGGACCTGCTGCAATCCCTGTCAGAACAATTCCCCGGCCAGGTCTACTGCTACCCGCTTGATGTGCGCGATGCGGCCGCATTGCAGGCGGCTGCGCAGCATTTCATAGCGCAAGTTGGCGTGCCCGATATCGTCATCGCCAATGCTGGCGTCAGCAGCGGCACCCTCACCGAATACGCCGAGGACATTCACGCTTTCCAGCAAGTGATGGACATCAATGTGATGGGCGTGGTGAAAACCTTTCAGCCCTTTCTGTCTGCCATGCGCGACGCGGGCAGCGGCACCCTGGTCGGTGTCGCCAGCGTCGCCGGCTTCCGCGGCCTCCCCGGAGCAGGCGCCTACTCTGCCTCCAAGGGTGCACTTATTTCCTATCTCGAAAGCCTGCGCGCCGAACTCTACGGTAGCGGCATCAGCGTCGTCACGTTGTGCCCCGGTTACATCGAAACCCCGATGACCGCCATCAACCCCTACGCAATGCCTTTCATCCTGCCAGCCGACAGCGCCGCACGGCGTATCGCAAAGGTGATCAAGGCACGCAAATCGTTTGCCGTGGTGCCGTGGCAGATGGGGCTGGTGGGAGGACTGTTGAAACTGCTGCCGAACTGGCTGTATGACTGGATCTTCAGCAAGGCCAAACATAAGCCGCGCGGGCTGGTTTAAACATACATGTAGGGCACGCTTTTGTATCCACACTATGAGCTTTTAACTACCCTCATCCGCCACCGTGAAGTTACATGCGGTGCCATGCCCGATAACTACCCTGCCAGCTTCTTCTTCAAGATCTCGTTCATCTGCGCCGGGTTGGCCTTGCCCTTGCTGGCCTTCATCGCAAGCCCCACAAAGAAGCCGAATACCTTGTCCTTGCCGCTACGGTATTCAGCCACCTGCGCGGGATTGGCGGCGATGATTTCGTCCACCATTTTTTCCAGTGCGCCGACATCGGACACCTGCTTCAGGCCCTTGGCTTCGATGATGGCATCGGCGCTGCCGCCCTCGCTCCACATGCTGCGGAACACTTCTTTCGCGCCGGAATTGGAGATGGTGCCATCCACAATCCTCGCCAGCATGCCGCCCAGCTGCTGCGAGGTGATCGGGCATTGAGCCATTTCCAGATTGTCGCGGTTTAGCTGCGCGCTGACTTCGCCCATGACCCAGTTGGCGCAAATCTTGGCATCTTTCGGCACGGCTTGCAGCGTGGCTTCAAAGAAATCAGCCATTTCGCGCGAGCTGGTCAGGGTTGCGGCGTCATAGGCCGACAGCCCCAGCTCATTCACATAGCGCGTCTGCTTGCTCCGTGGCAACTCGGGCATCGTGACGCGCAGCTGCTCAATCCACGCCTGCTCAATGATCAGCGGCAGCAAATCGGGGTCGGGGAAGTAGCGGTAGTCGTGCGCTTCTTCCTTGCTGCGCATTGAACGTGTTTCTCCGGTATCAGGATTGAACAGCACAGTGGCCTGCTGAATTTTTCCGCCGTTTTCCAGGGTGTCGATCTGCCATTGCACTTCGTAGTCGATGGCCTGCTGCATGAACTTGAATGAATTGAGATTCTTGATCTCGCGGCGCGTGCCCAGCTCGCCACCGGGACGGCGTACCGACACGTTGACGTCGCAGCGGAACGAGCCTTCCTGCATATTGCCATCGCAGATGCCGATCCAGCGCACCAGTGAATGCAAGGACTTGGCATAGGCAATCGCTTCGGCAGCAGAGCGCATGTCCGGCTCGGACACTATCTCCAGCAGCGGCGTGCCGGCACGGTTAAGGTCGATGCCGGTCATGCCGTGAAAATCTTCGTGCAACGATTTGCCGGCGTCTTCTTCCAGATGCGCGCGGGTGAGGCGCACCACTTTTTCGTAGGGCTCGGCCTTGCCAACCGCAGGCACTTGGATGGTCAGCTCGCCCTTGCCCACCACCGGCAGGTCCATCTGGCTGATCTGGTAGCCCTTGGGCAGGTCGGGGTAGAAATAGTTTTTGCGCGCAAACACCGAGCGCGGTGCGATGTGCGCACCGGTGGCGAGGCCGAATATTATGGCGCGCTCGACCGCGCCCTTATTTAAAACCGGCAGCACGCCGGGCAACGCGATGCTCACGGCGTCAGCCTGGGTATTGGGCTCTGCGCCAAATGCGGTGGACGCACCAGAAAAGATTTTGGTTTTGGTGGAGAGCTGGGCATGTACTTCCAGCCCGATAACGATTTCCCATTGCATAGTGTTTATTTCCTTACAGCGCGATTTGTTGAGGGGCGCGGGTGTGGTGGTCTGTCGCCAGCTGGTATTGGTGCGCCACGTTCAGCATGCGCGCCTCGTCGAAATAATTGCCGATAATCTGCAGGCCGACCGGCATGCCGTTGCTGCCAAAGCCGCACGGGATGGACATGCCGGGGAGTCCGGCGAGGTTCACCGCGATGGTGTAGATGTCGGACAGATACATCTGCACCGGATCGTCGCCCTTTTCGCCCAGGTTAAATGCGGTGCTCGGGCTGGTCGGCCCCATGATTACGTCACAGTGCTTGTAGGCCTCGACAAAGTCCTGCGCGATCAGGCGGCGGATTTTTTGCGCCTTCAGATAATAGGCATCGTAATAGCCGTGCGATAGCACATAGGTGCCGATCATGATGCGGCGTTTTACTTCATCGCCGAAACCCTGCGAACGCGACTTCTCATACATGTCGGCGAGGTCGCCGTATTCAGCGGCGCGATGGCCGTAGCGCACGCCGTCGAAGCGCGACAGGTTGCTTGACGCCTCGGCCGGTGCGAGCACGTAATACACCGGAATCGACAGGCGCGAATTGGGCAGGCTGATATCCACCACGACCGCACCCAGCTTCTTGTATTCGGCAATCGCCGCCTCCACTGCCTGGCCGACATCGTCGCTCAGGCCTTCGCCGAAGAATTCGCGCGGCAGGCCGATGCGCAAGCCCTTGAGCGGCTGCTCCAGGCTGCGCGCATAGTCTTCCTTGTCGCGCTGCAGGCTGGTGGAGTCCCTTTCATCAAACCCCGCCATCACATTCAGCATCAGCGCCAGATCCTCCGCGCTGCGCGCCATAGGACCCGCCTGATCGAGGCTGGAGGCAAACGCGATCATGCCGTAGCGCGATACCACGCCATAGGTCGGTTTCAGCCCGGAAATGCCGCACAGCGCCGCGGGCTGGCGGATGGAGCCGCCGGTATCGGTGCCGGTAGCCGCCGCACACAGGCGTGCAGCCACGGCCGCCGCGGTGCCGCCGGAACTGCCGCCGGGTACCGCAAGCTGATTCCACGGATTTTTGACCGAGCCGAAATAGGACGTTTCATTGCTCGACCCCATGGCGAATTCGTCCATATTGGTCTTGCCCAGATTAATTGCCCCGGCATTATTGAACTTTGTGATGACATGCGCGTCATACGGCGAGATGAAATTTTCCAGCATCTTCGAGCCGCAGGTGGTGCGCCATCCCTTAGCGCAGAAAATATCCTTTTGCGCGAACGGGATGCCGGTCAATGCCTCACCCTTGCCCTGTGCCAGCCTCGCGTCTGCTGCGCGAGCCTGATCCAGGCTAACTTTCGGGCTCAGCGTAATATAGGCATTCAAGGCGGGATTAAGCGCTGCGATGCGATCCAGATAAAGCTGCGTCAGTTCGACGCTGGAAATTTTCTTTGCAGCCAGTTGGCTGGAAAGTTGTTTAAGACTGCTATTAATCATTGTTCGATAACCTGAAAATCTTGAATTAACGCGGGGAGCCAGGGAAAACTGCGTCTCGCCGCCAGTTGATTTATTCGATAACTTGCGGCACCAGATACAGCCCGCGTTCTACCTGAGGCGCGACAGACTGGAACAATTCGCGCTGATTGGTTTCGCTGACCACATCCTCGCGCAGCCGCTGGCCAAGGTCCTGGGCGTGAGCCATGGGTTCAATTCCGCTGGTATCGACCGCCCGCATTTCCTCGATCAGCCCGAAAATACTGGCCATCTGGGCATGGGCAGCGTGAATTTCGGCTTCGCTCATGGCTAGCCTGGCCAAGCGAGCCACTTTCTTTACATCGTCGGTGCTAAGTGACATATTCGTATTTAGGTCTGTTTCAAAACAAGGTTAATAGGGTATCATAAACAAATTATAGTCGTGCTTCTTGCGACTCACTAATTACTAATTTTACCAATACTAATTTCGGCTAATACTTTTCGGGGCACTTTATCTATGTTTGGTTTTTATGACAGCTATTTCGCCAATGATCTGGCGATTGACTTGGGCACTGCTAACACACTCATCTGGGCACGCGGCAAAGGCATCGTACTTGACGAACCCTCGGTCGTATCGATACGCCAGGAAGGCGGGCCCAACGGTAAGAAAGTCATCCAGCAGGTAGGTCTTGCTGCCAAACAGATGTTGGGGCGTACGCCGGGCAACATCACCGTTATCCGGCCAATGAAGGACGGCGTGATCGCCGACTTCACCATAACGGAACAAATGCTCAAGCAGTTTATCCGCCGCGTGCATAAATCCAACATGTTTACACCCAGCCCGCGCATCGTCATTTGCGTACCCTGCGGCTCGACCCAGGTGGAGCGCCGTGCGATTCGTGAAGCGGCATATGCTGCCGGAGCACGCCGTGTAGAGCTGATCGAAGAGCCGATGGCTGCCGCAATTGGCGCAGACCTCCCGATTGAAGAGGCAACCGGCTCGATGGTGGTCGACATCGGCGGCGGTACTACCGAAGTGGGCGTGCTGTCACTGGGCGGCGCGGTTTATTCCGGCTCGGTGCGTGTTGGTGGCGACAAATTTGACGAGGCTATCATCAATTACATCCGCCGCAACTACGGCATGCTGATCGGCGAAACCACCGCAGAAAATATCAAGAAGGAAATTGGCTCCGCCTTCCCCGGCAGCGAAGTACGCGACATGGAAGTCAAGGGCCGCAACCTGGCCGAAGGTGTTCCACGCAGCTTCACCATTTCCAGCAACGAAATTCTGGAAGCACTTACAGATCCGCTCAACAGCATCGTCAGCGCGGTAAAAACGGCCTTGGAACAGACTCCGCCGGAACTGGGTGCCGACATTGTCAGCAAGGGCATGATGTTGACCGGCGGCGGCGCATTGCTGCGCGACATTGACCGCCTGCTGATGGAAGAAACAGGCCTGCCTGTAATCATCGCCGATGATCCGTTAACCTGTGTCGTGCGCGGCTCCGGCAGGGCACTGGATCACATGGATAAATTCAACAACATCTTCGCCAAAGACTAACAACCAACATAGACTAAAGCAGAACATGCCATATCTGGTTGCACCAGTATGGCTATTCCTCATACATGGATAGAACTCAATCATTCCAGTTTTTTAATCGCGGCCCCAGTGCGGCAGCACGCTTGATTTTTTTCGTCCTGCTTTCGCTGATGCTGTTGTTTATCGACGCCCGCTACAAACACCTGGAGTCGATACGCAATGTGCTTGCGCTTCCAATCCAGCCCCTGCAGCGCCTGGCTACCAACCTGACCACTCAGCCCGGCGTATTGTGGGATCAGTTCAGCGGCTATCTGGACACACAGGGAAATCTGGCGCGTGAAAATTTACAGCTTCGCCAGCAACAGACGGCCTATGCCGCGCAGCTGCTTCAACTGGAGGTTTTGCAGACCGAGAACTCCCAGTTGCGCAAATTGTTTGATGTGTCGCAACGTGCAGACTTCCCCATGCAAATGGCCGAAATTGTCTATGTCGAACGCGATATATTTAAACGCAAAGTGTTTGTCGACAAGGGTTCAAATAAGAATGTCATTGCCGGCCAGGTGGTGATGGACGAAACAGGCTTGGTCGGGCAGGTTACGCGCGTTTTCCCGTGGCTGAGTGAAATCACCCTGATTACGGACAAAGATCATGCCGTACCGATCCAGGTGCTACGCACCGGCCTGCGCGCAGTGGTGTTCGGGTCGGGGAATATCAGCAATCTTGAATTGCGGTATATGCCGATCAGCTCTGACATTCAGGTCGGTGACGAGCTGGTAACGTCAGGCATTGATGGCACCTACCCGCCCGGCCTGCCTGTTGCAAAAGTAATACAGATTGAGCGTGATCCAGCCTATCCGTTTGCGCAAATTTTATGCACCCCCCTCTCCGGCGTAGATCGCCAGCGACAGCTTATGATTATTACCGGCCTGCACAAGTTGCCGGAATTGCCTGAAGAGGGCGTGAAAACATCGGAATCCAAAAGCAAGAAACTGAGACGGAGCAAGCAGTGAACGAAGAATTCTCCAGAGATAATGAATTTCTGCTGCCAGCCAACGGTACATTTATTGCCTTAACGCTGTTTGTAGCGCTCATGCTCAATTGGTTGCCCTGGCAGGGTTTGTGGCTTGCAGTACGCCCGGATTTTGCGGCACTGGTGCTGCTCTACTGGTGTACCCACAAACCCTACCGCATAGGCATCGGTATCGCATTTACCATCGGAATTTTCGCCGATGTGGCTGACTCCAGTTTATTCGGCCAGCACGCGCTGTCATACTCGGTGCTGGCATTTGGCGGGATCCTTTTGCATCGCCGCATTCAGATGTTCGACGTAAGCGAGCAGCCGCTGCAAGTTTTTCCCCTGCTGCTGATCAGCTATGCCGTATTCGCCTCCGTACACTGGCTGACGGGTGGAAGCATTTCCTGGCAATTTTTCCTCGGCTGCCTGAGTTCTGCCTTGCTGTGGGTGCCGCTTTCAGTTCTGTTGCAGACCATGCGTCGTACGCGAAGTGATCCGAACGAATTATGATGCTGCACCAGGAGCTGAAAAATCATCAGCGCGAAATTTATTTCTTCCGCCTGCGCTTAATAATAAGCATGGTGTTTGTGCTGGTGCTGGTGTTCATTCTGTTAGCGCGACTATTCTATCTTCAGGTTGTGCGCCAGAGCGATTTCACCACCCTGGCGGATAAAAACCGCATTTCTGTTGTCCCCATCGTGCCGAACCGTGGCCTGATTCAGGATCGCAACGGCGTTGTGCTGGCACAGAATTATTCCGGTTACACCCTGGAAATTTCACCCGCCAAGGTTGCAGACCTTGAAGCCACCATCAATGAACTGTCCAAGCTGGTGGATATACAGCCCAAAGACCGCAAACGTTTTAAAAAATTGCTGACCGAGTCCCATACCTCCAACAGCTATCCGATCCGCAGCCGCCTGAACGAAGTTGAAGTGGCGCGTTTCGCCTCTCAGCGCTTTCGCTTTCCCGGCGTGGAAATCAAGGCGCGCTTGTTCCGCGAATATCCCTTCCGTGACAGAACCGCCCATCTTATAGGCTATGTCGGCCGCATCAATGACAAGGACTTTGCCCAACTGGAATCAAGCAATCTGGCCGAGAATTACCGTGGCTCGGATTACATCGGCAAGATAGGCGTCGAGCAAAGTTATGAACGCGAGCTGCATGGCACGACAGGTTTTGAAAGGGTCGAGGTTGATGCCGGAGGGCGTGGCGTACGAGTGCTGTCCAGAACGGCTCCGCAGTCCGGCAACACGCTGACGCTGACAGTGGATATCAAACTGCAGGAGGTCGCCGAACAGGCATTCGGAAATTTCCGCGGCGCGCTGGTGGCCATAGATCCAACCAACGGCGAAGTATTGGCTTTCGTCAGCAAACCGGGCTATGACCCCAATCTGTTTATCGACGGCATCGATAACGAGACGTGGGATGCGCTGAATAGTTCGCTCGATGTACCACTGAATAACCGCGCACTGCGCGGCCAGTACCCGCCCGGCTCCACGATCAAGCCCTTCATGGCCCTTGCCGGACTGGACTCCAACAAGCGCACTGCTGGCTATACGATAAACGACCCGGGATATTTCAATCTTCCGGGTAGCCGGCATCAATATCGTGACTGGAAGAAAGGTGGCCATGGCAGCGTAGACATGTTCAAGTCCCTCGTGATCTCGTGCGACACTTACTACTACGGTCTCGCCACCGAAATGGGCATAGACGGGGTGCACGATTATCTGGCGCAGTTTGGCTTTGGTAAAAAGAGCGGCCTCGATATGGAAGGCGAATCTTCAGGCTTGCTGCCTTCGCCTGACTGGAAGCGCAGACGATACAACCAGATATGGTATCCGGGCGATACGGTTTCTGTCGGCATTGGCCAGGGCTACAGCCTGGTCACACCGATGCAGCTTGCCTATGCCACAGCGGTTTTGGCCAATGATGGCATCGGTTACCGTCCGCATCTGGTTAAGCAGACACCGCTCACAGCAGGCGGCCCCGCGGACCAGACCGCTACGCCAATCGATATTAATCTGCAGATAAAACCTGAGCACCTGGATCTGGTCAAGCGCGCGATGGTTGCAGTTACCCTGCCCGGCGGCACAGCTGCCTTTGCAGGTTCGGGAGCGTCCTACAGCTTTGGGGGAAAAACTGGCACCGCACAGGTGATCGGCATCAAACAGGGTGAAACATACAAAGAGAAAGACATTGATGAGCGCCACCGCGACCATGCATGGTTTATCGCTTTTGCGCCCGCTGACAAGCCCCGCATCGCACTGGCGGTACTGGCTGAAAACGCCGGACACGGTGGCACTGTCTCCGCACCCATCGCGCGCAAGGTGATTGACTACTACCTGCTGGGAAAGGTGCCGCAGTCTATGCAGGCAGTCGCAGTAAGAACGGAGGCAGAAAATGATTAACCGGCTACAGCGGCGTTTTATCGCGCATCTTGATCCCCTGTTGATGGCAGGCCTGGGTGCCTTGGTGCTGGTGAGCCTGGTGCTGATATACAGCGCCAGTGGCGGCAGTGTTGACCGTGTATTTGGCCAGCTGGTGAATATACTGGTGGCTTTCCTCGCGCTCTGGCTGGTGGCCAATATGCCGCTGCATTACCTGATACGCAGCGCGGTTCCGATTTATATCCTGGGGATGACTCTGCTGCTAGGGGTGGCGTTTTTTGGCGACATCCAGAATGGCGCGCGGCGCTGGCTGAATCTGGGCGTGGCCACGATACAGCCTTCCGAGCTGATGAAGATTGCGGTACCGCTGATGATGGCCTGGTATTTCGAGCGGCATGAGGCCACCCTCGCGCTGAAGAATTATTTGGTCGCCGCAGTGTTGCTTGCCGTTCCATTTGCCCTGATTTTGCGCCAGCCCGATCTTGGAACGGCAATGCTGATCTGTGCCAGCGGCTTTTACGTGCTGTTTCTCGCCGGCCTGAGCTGGCGCGTCATCATTGGTTTAGGGGTAGCTGCAATGGCCAGCGCGCCGTTCGTCTGGCACGCACTGCATGACTACCAGCGCCAGCGTATCGTAATGCTGCTCGACCCCTCGCAGGACCCGCTGGGCAAGGGCTACCACACCATTCAGGGCATGATTGCGGTCGGCTCTGGCGGCATATTGGGCAAGGGTTATCTGAATGGCACGCAGACGCATCTGGAATTTTTGCCTGAGCGCACCACCGACTTTATTTTTGCAGTGTATTCGGAAGAATTCGGCCTGCTCGGTAATCTCATCCTGCTCGGTATCTATCTGTTCATCCTGTGGCGCGGCTTTGTCATCACCGCCAATGCCTCAACCTACTTCACACGATTAATGGCCGGATCGATCACGCTGACCTTTTTTACCTACACCTTCGTCAACATGGGCATGGTCACCGGCATTCTGCCTGTTGTGGGCGTGCCGCTGCCGCTGGTCAGCTATGGCGGAACCTCCATGCTCACGCTGGCCCTCGGCTTCGGCATGCTGATGAGCATACACTCCCACAAGACTTTAGTTCAAAGCTAAGGGCAGCAAGATGAACATACGAACCGGCGCATTAATCATGATGGTCCTCATGCTGGCAGCCTGCCGTGGCAACTTGCCCAGGCCTGACACCGCATCGCGTGAAACCGCGCCGGAAAGATCAAGCACGCCCGAAGAAGACAATAAACTAAATGAAAACAGTGCGTTACAAACACACACCGCAGCCCAACCGGGTGGCGGCGCATATCTTGAAGGCGACGGGCCCGGTACAGGTGCACCCGCCAACATGGCAAGCATTCCCGATGCGGTTCCCAGCACCGAACCCCTGCACCGCTACGCCAATCGCCCTTACACAGTCCTTGGCAAGAACTATACACCGCTCACCTCTACCGGCAATTACAAGGAACGCGGCGTCGCCTCCTGGTACGGCAAAAAATTTCACGGGCAGAAAACATCCATCGGCGAGATCTACGACATGTACGGCATGACCGCGGCCCACACTACCCTGCCCATTCCCAGCTATGCAAGGGTAACCAACCTGCAAAACAACAAATCCGTGATCGTGCGCATCAACGACCGCGGCCCGTTTATGCATGAGCGCATCATCGACCTTTCCTACACCGCCGCAGCCAAACTCGGCATCATCGGCAGCGGACAAGGCATGGTGGAAGTGGAGAGCCTGACCGCGGATGCAAACGCTGCTGCACCGATCTCACCGATCTACAAGGAACCGATACAGGTTACTCCGCTGCCCTCCGACAACTCACCCGCGCTCAGCGCCGGCGGCAAGGTGTTCCTGCAGCTTGGCGCATTCAATTCGCAGAGCGGGGCGGAAGAGTTTTTAATCAGCATGCGCAAGAAGCTAAGCGATTCCGGCAAGCAGCTGAGCCTGTCGCATAACAACGGCATGGTAAAGGTACGCATTGGTCCTTACGCCAATGCCGAAACCGCACGCGCGACTGCGCTTGATCTGCAATCCCGGCTGGGATTCAAGCCTGTGGTGAGTCTGTATTAATTCAATCGTGGGATCCGGCGGATCACGCACGACTCCGCTGCTTGGTTGTTGATTCCCTGATCCGCCACCTCGTGGCGGAGACTAACCTTCAGGTTACCCGTAACCACAACTAGAAGAAGTGGCGGGTGAAAGGCCTCTTCAGACTTATCAAATCTATGGTTATTGCTGCTGCGCCAAAGTGCGCGTGACACACCATTGCAGAGCCCAGCAACTGATCTAGCCTCAGACTACTCAGCCCCTACGGCAGCGTTTGCGCCAAGCGGAAACCGTAACTGAAGTAGCGATAGTTGGCCGCAAATTTTGAACGTGCTGCCGCACGCCCGAACTTCGTATCGTAGCCCCACGAACCGCCACGCAGCACACGCATCCTGCCATTCAACCAGGCGCTTCCATCCTCTGGGGCGCCTTCGTAGCTGTCGTGATAGGTATCTTCCACCCACTCCCACACGTTGCCGCTCATGTCGTACAGGCCAAATGCATTGGCCTGCCTGGTTGCCGCAGGGTGCGGTCCTTTGCTAAAAAAATTTCCGCTGTTGTTGTTAGTCCACGCCACGCTATCCGCATTGTCGTTGCCGCAATATTCCTGTTGATTGCCAGCACGGCAGGCATATTCCCACTCCGCTTCACTGGGCAGGCGATATTGTTTGCCGGTCTTTGCATTAAGCTTCTTGATGAAGATCTGGACGTCATCCCAGCTGACCTGCTCTACCGGGCACGTATCGGCGCAGTCTGTAAAATAACTCGGATTATCACCCATCACCGCATGCCATTGCTGCTGCGTGACTTCGGTTTTGCCGATGGCAAAGGGTTTGGCGATCGTAACGTTATGCAGCGGCTTTTCGTCTGGCTCGCCATTGTTCGAGCCCATGGCGAAGCTACCCTGTTGAATTTCCACCATCTCGGGACAGCCCGCGCAATCTCTGAACGTTCTGCCTGCCTCAGGCTCAGCCACGATTTCCCACTGGTAGATCTTATCCTGTCCAGTGCGTGCTTCGGCTGCATCAGGCGCCAGTAACAAATAGCGCTTCATTTCGCGCATCGCATCCCGGTATTTTCTGGTTTCACCCAGAACCAGCGCAAGATTGTAATGCCCTTCGGGCCACCACGGCACGATGTCCAATGCCTTTCGATAAAGCTCTATAGCCTGGTCAAGCCGCTTTTCCTGCACTAGAAACTCGGCCTGCACCTTGAACTTGCGCGCCACCTCGGGCATTACCGGCTTGGGGTTCGCAGCCCGATAGCGGGTAACAACCTCCTGAAAAGAATCGTCGGCGTTATCGGCGAAAGCCGGCAAACTAAACAGGAACAATGCAACTGCCAGACTTCCAATAATATTCATCAAAACTACCTCCCTTTATGCCCGCCTCATCGCTACAGATTGTAGGCTAATGGTAACTGTTTTTCATCACGGCTTTTTTGCAACCCAATCAATCTCGTGCGCAGGCAATTTATATTTGCACATACATCGTGAACTCACCGTCCCTACTTTGATTAAAGCTTGAACGGTGTTTTGATAATCGCCCGTCCATCCGCAATATTCTTCGGCTGCGGTTTCCATGCGTGACCGTAGATCACCTCAAAGGTCGCAGGCAATTTTCCATCTCGGCGAAACTTCTCGTAATTCTCCAGCACTCTGCCCCACGCTTTTTTGCCCATCATGCCTGTTGATCGTCCGGCAGTGGCGTTGTGCGCGCCGATGCTGCGCAGATCCTGCATCACCGCTTTCACGTCGTTGTAGGTGAGGGTGATGTACTCCATGTCCATCACAGGATCGGCAAAACCACCGGCCACCAGCATGTCGCCGATGTCGTGCATGTCGGCAAAACGGTTAGCGTGTGTGTAGCCATCCACGCCCTGAAATGCACTTCGGATTTCCTTCAGCGTGTCGGGACCGAAGGTGGAGAACATCAGCAGGCCGTCCACTTTCAGCACCCGCTGCAATTCGGCCAGCGTGGCGGGCAGGTCGTTGCACCATTGCAGGGCGAGGTTGGACCACACCATGTCCATGCTGTTTGCCTTGATCGGCAATGACTCCATATCAGCGCAAACATACTGTTTTGTATCGCCCGCAAACAGTTTATTCCACCAGCTTGAGGTACCGCGCGAGGCCTGCAGCATGCCCATCGCGATATCCAGCGCGACGATCTGCGCAGCCGCATAGCGCTCGCCCAGCTGGCGCGTACCCCAGCCGGTGCCGCAGCCCACATCCAGCACGGATGACGGTTTCTGCCTGATGTAATCGAGACGCTCCAGCATGCGCGTGCATACCTCGCGCTGCATCACTGCCGCGGCATCGTACTGCGTTGCGGCCTTGCTGAAAGCACGCCGCACGGCTAGCTTGTCTATTTCAAATTCATTCATTCAGGAAACTCGTCAGGTGCTGCATAAAAATTTGCGGATGCGACAGGAAGGGCGCATGGGCCGCACCCGGTATACTTTCCAGCCGTGCACTCGGTAAAATTTGCGCCATATAATCCGAGGCCGCTTTGGGCGTCAGCGTATCGCGCTCGCCGGCAATCACCAGCGTGGATTGGTTAATGCTCGATAGCTGTTTACGCAGGTCAGTGTCGCGCAGAATTTCGAGTCCGCCCTGCAGCGCAGCAATATCAGGCTCGCCGTTGGCAAACAAGCGTGAGCGCAGATCGAGCAAAAGCTCGCGTTCATTTTCGCTGCCGCGCAACTGCAGGGCCAGAAAACGCTTTAAAGTCTGCGCATGATTCTGCAACAGGGAGGCAGCAAACTCTTGCAGTGTGTCCGCCGCCATCGCGCAACGCCAGCCATCCTGCTGCACAAAGCACGGCGTGGTGGCGACCAGCACCAGTTTTTTTACCTGTGCCGGATGCAGCTGCGCCCAGCGCAACGCCACTTGCCCGCCCAGCGACCAGCCGCATACCGCAAGCGGTTCATCGAATTGCGCGCTGAGCTGCTGTACCAGAATATCCAGCTCATACTGCGTACAAGTTGCACTGCTACCGTGACCCGGCAGATCGACCAGATGCACGCGGTGAGATTGCGCCAGCTGCGCTGCAACCTGAGCCCACATGCCGCCGTGCATGCCCCAGCCGTGGATCAGCAGCAGCTGTGCACCGCTGCCCTGCGACTCAACGTGCAAGCTCATGCAATGCCCCGATCAATTCTGCAACATCTGTTCCCTCATGTGCCGCCGACAGCGTGATACGCAAGCGCGCCGTGCCTAGCGGCACAGTGGGCGGGCGGATCGCCGGTACCCAGATGCCGCGTGCGCGCAAGCTGTCGCTCAACCCCAGCGCGGCTTCATTGCTGCCGACTAGCAGCGGCTGTATCGGCGTGGAAGATTCCATCAGCGCCCACGGCAAGCCGCGCAATCCCTCACGCAACTGCCTGATCAGTTGCTGCAAGCGCTCGCGCCGCCACTCCTCTGCACTCATCAACTGCAGACTTGCTTGCAAGGCAACAGACAGTGCTGGCGGGCTGGCGGTTGTATAGATATAGCTGCGCGCAGTCTGCAGCAGGGTATCGATCACCACCGCTTCTGCAGCGACGAATGCACCCGACACACCCGCCGCCTTGCCCAGGGTCGCCATGTAGATGATGCGCGGTGACGTCAGCCTGAAGTGTGACATCACGCCGCGCCCCTGCTCGCCCAGCACGCCAAAGCCGTGAGCATCGTCGAGCAGCAGCCATGCGTCGTGTTTTTCACACAGTGCCAGCAGTTCCGGCACCGGGGCAATATCGCCATCCATGCTGAACACCGCGTCGCTGATGATGAGCTTGCGCCCGCTCTGTGCCTGGGAAAGCAGTTGCGCCAGGTGCGCCGCATCGTTGTGACGGTAGCGTTTCACCTCTGCGCGCGACAGCAGCATCGCATCGTTGAGCGATGCATGGTTGAGCTTGTCCGCAAACACTGTATCGCCGCGCCCGACCAGGGCCTGCACCGCACCCAAGTTGGCCATGTAGCCGGTAGAGAAGGATAAGGCTTCTGGCTTGCCGACAAATTCGGCGAACGCTTGCTCCAGAGTCTGATGCGCCCTGAAGTGGCCGCTGACCAGATGCGATGCACCCGAGCCCGCGCCGAATTGCTGCGCGCCTTGTCGCAGCGCCGCGATCAGTTGCGGGTGATTGGCCAGCCCCAGATAGTCATTGCTGCAAAACGATAGATAGGCTTTGCCATCCACCGTAATGCGCACACCCTGCGCGCTGTCCAGCGTGCGGCGGCGACGCAGCAGGCCCTGTGCATCGCGTGCATCGAGTTCGTGTTGTAATTTGGTGAAGGGCACAATCGGTATACCGTGGCGAAGATTCTGCAGGAGCGAAGATTCTGTACGAGGCTAATAGCCAATCGTGCCCCTGCACAGTATCTTCTATACGTGGTTGTGTGATTCAGTGAAGGGATACATGCCCAGCTTGTCCAGCATGGCGCGGTCGCGTGCCACTTCGGGGTTGCCGGTGGTGAGCAACTGCTCGCCATAGAACATGGAATTTGCACCGGCAAGGAAGCACAGCGCCTGCACCACTTCGCTCATCTGCTGGCGGCCTGCGGACAGACGCACGCGCGTGGTTGGCATGGTGATGCGTGCCACCGCGATCATGCGCACAAAATCCAGCGGGTCGATCTCGGCGGTATCTGCCAGCGGCGTGCCTTCCACCTTGACCAGGTTGTTGATCGGCACGCTCTCTGGGTAGGGCTCCAGGTTGGCCAGCTGCGCTATCAGCCCGGCGCGCTGGGTGATGTTCTCGCCCATGCCGACGATGCCGCCGCTGCACACATGCAGTCCTGCACGGCGCACGCGCTCCAGTGTATCCAGCCTGTCCTGGTAGTCGCGCGTGGTGATGATGTCGCCATAAAATTCAGGCGCAGTGTCCAGGTTGTGGTTGTAGTAATCCAGACCTGCATCGCGCAAACTCTCGACCTGTTCATCATTCAACATGCCCAGTGTAGCGCAGGTTTCCATGCCCAGGCCGCGTACCGCCTTGACCATCTCAAGCACGCTTTGCATATCCTCAGCACTCGGTTCACGCCATGCGGCACCCATGCAGAAGCGATCGGCGCCATTGTCCTTGGCGGCTTGCGCGGCTTGCACCACGGCGGATACATCGAGCATTTTCTGATTCTCTACACCCGCGTTGTTGAACGCGGACTGTGGACAGTAGCCGCAATCTTCGGAACAGCCGCCGGTCTTGATCGACAGCAGGCTGGAGAGCTGCACGGCGTTGGGGTCAAAATTCTCGCGGTGTACCTGTTGTGCACGGAACAGCAGATCGGCAAAAGGCAGTCTGAGCAGGGCCTCCACTTCGGCGACGCTCCAGTTCTGTGGCTTGCCGGCAGAATTGGCGGCAGCGGCGGATTTCTTGTGACCGTGGAATTTGATAGTTTGTGTTTGCATGGCAGGGAAACAGGGTTAAATTGTGAAGGTGAGCTTTTGAATAGGGATATTATACCTTGTCAAATTTGCGGCGTCTTTTTTTGAACATCTGCACATTAATTAGGCGGTCATTGCCTGCACAGCCCTGTATGCTGTGCGGCGCACCCAGCCAGAGCGGTGTCTGGTGTGCAGCCTGCAATGCGTCACTCCCCTATTTAAGCGCAGCCTGCTGCCCTGTATGCGCCCTGCCCACCCTGGATGGCGCAGTCTGCGGCCGCTGTCTGCAGCATCCGCCGCACTTCAAACGTACCGTGGCAACTTTTGCCTATGCCTTTCCACTCGACAAGCTGGTGCTGGCATTGAAATACGGCGCGAAACTCAATCTGGCAAATGACCTTGGCGAAAAACTGACCCTGAGTGTGACTGTGCTTCCTGACTGCATCGTTGCCATGCCGTTGCATCCCGCGCGCTTGCGCGAACGCGGCTTTAACCAATCGCTGCAACTGGCGCGCCGCATCGGTCAGCAACTCAACCTTCCGGTATTGCCCTCTGCCTGCAAACGCGTGCGCAACACCCCCTCCCAGTCCACCCTGCCATGGAAAGAGCGCAGCAAAAACATGCGAAACGCCTTTAGCTGCGCTGCTGAGGTGGCTGGCAAACATGTTGCTGTGGTGGATGATGTGATGACCACGGGTGCTACGCTCAATGAGCTGGCCATGGCCTTGCTGGATGCCGGGGCTACCGAGGTAAGCGCGTGGGTGGTAGCACGTACCTTGCCGCATAAGGGCAAGCACTAGCTGGCGCTGCTGACTGCACTGCCGTGCACTAATTCGATTAGCCCGGCCTACAGTTCTTTCAATTGCCGCCTCACAAATGATTGCAACTCGGCACTCAGTGTATGCGCGTCCAGCGCGCGATTGAATAGCCTGCCACGCGCACGCGAGGACGCAGGTAGCGATCAATTTCATCGCGACGCAAGCCTCTCGGGTATAATTTTGCCGCCGAATGATAACTCTATCAGCCGGAACTGAAAAGGCTTTGCAGATGCTGGCCACAGACTGTGTCTTCATTCAATCTTCATACGAAACACAGCAAACCTGATTCACTGTGCATTCATACAATATAAGGGGAATAGATTGATTTACAGCGCAACGCGGTGCGGTTTTGGACGTTTGATACTTGCGCTCGTCATGTATGCGGGAGCTTTCGCACACCAGACTGCGCTAGCCGCAGAAGAAACAAGCAGCAGCAATACCTCATCCATCAGTGAAACCGTCGCTAACGATTACAGAAGTTTCTACGCCACCGACCGCCTGATACGCATGGGCATTGTGTTTGGCGTGGCCGGCATCGCTGCCAATACCAACGTAGATATGAGCATCCGTAACTGGTATCAGGATAATGTGCGCAGTGAAAAAACCAACTCTTGGGCAAGTTCTCCCGCTACAGATCTTGAGTTCAATGCCAAATTTTTCGGTGAAGGAAAATACATGGTCCCCCTGGCTTTGCTTTCCGCCAGCGTGAACTATATCGACACCGACACCGCGGTCGGCAACTGGGGCGCAAATGCCAGCAGGGCCTATATCACCGGCTTGCCGGCAATGTGGTTTATGCAGGGTGTCACCGGGGCAACGCGTCCCGGTGACAGGCCGGAAGGATCGAGCTGGACCACGCCATTTGGTCACAGCAACGGCGTCAGCGGCCATTCTTTTGTCGGCGCAGTGCCATTCCTCACCATTGCTTATATGAACCCCGACAACGGCTGGGTTAAATATCCTGCCTATATTGCTTCCGCTGCAGCAGGCTGGTCCCGAGTCAATGATGACAAGCATTTCCCGTCGCAAGTGGTGCTGGGCTGGTATATGGCCTGGGAAGCAGTTGACGCGGTGTTTGATAACAACCAAAAGAAAAAAGGCGTAGTTGTCACACCGATGGTTGGTCTTGATGGCTTTGGCTTAATAGCGCGCGCCAGCTGGTAACGTTTCATTGAAAACTTTAGTTCATGTCATCCTGTATGAGCCTGAGATTCCGCCCAACACTGGCAACATCATCCGTCTGTGCGCAAACACGGGCGCGCAGCTGCATTTGATACGACCACTGGGGTTTGATCTCGACGACAAGCAGTTGCGCCGTGCCGGTCTGGATTACCATGAATACGTCGAGATGAAGGTGCATGACAACCTCAACGCCTGTCTGCAAACCCTGCCGGGGGTACGCTTGTTTGCCATAACCACCAAGGCTTCCAGGCATTATCACGAAACCCGTTTTCAGGCGGGCGATGCATTGTTATTTGGCCCCGAAAGCCGTGGTCTGCCAGCAGATATATTGGCTGCATTAGCGCCGGAACAGCGCCTGCGTCTGCCGATGTTGCCGCAAAACCGCAGCCTCAATTTGTCCAATTGCGTTGCAGTGGCGGTGTATGAGGCGTGGCGGCAATTGGGATTTGCCGGCGCGGTTTGAATCAATTTGCGCGTTCTGCGCGCCCTACAATGCAGTGCCGGGAAACTCGGTGTCAGGTACGCGATTGAGCAAGTCTTCAACCGCGCTGGCGGCTTCTTCCTGCTCATAGAGTATGCGGTAGACCGCCTCGCATATCGGCATATCCACGCCCAGCTGCTGCACCAACTGGTGCACGGCGCGCACGCTGTACACGCCTTCCGCAACATGCCCAAGTTCGCGCAGTATGAACGGCAGCGCATGTTGCTGCGCGAGGAGCAGACCCACTTTCCGGTTGCGCGAAAGATCGCCGGTGCAGGTCAAAATCAAGTCCCCCACACCCGATAGTCCGCCCAAGGTTTCGGCACGCCCACCCAGTCTGATGCCCAGGCGGGTCATCTCGGATAATCCACGGGTTAACAGTGCGGCACGGGTGTTATAGCCGAAACCCATGCCGTCCGAGATACCTGCCGCGATCGCCAGCACATTTTTAACCGCCCCGCCCACCTCAACACCCACGACATCGCTGCTGGTGTAAATGCGCAAGCGTGCATTGTGCAGGCTGTGCGCCGCCTGCCGTGCAAACTCGTTGTCCGTGGAGGCCAGCACCAGCGCGGTGGGCAGACCATGCGCCACTTCCTGCGCAAAGCTCGGCCCGGACAACACGCCGCGCGGGAAAGCTGGCGGCAAGACCTCGTCTACCACTTGATGTGACAACAGCGCGGTTTCAGCTTCAAAGCCTTTGCACAGCCAAATGACGGAAACCGGTGCGGGCAATAGCGCAATTTTGCTCAAGGTTTCGCGTAGTGCGGAGATGGGTACGGCCAGCACGATCATCTCCGCGCCCCTCAGTGCGGCATCGAAGCCGCCTTCAAGCCTGAGTTCTGGCGGCAGGGGAATATCCGGCAGATAACGCTGATTCCTGCCACTGGCGCGCATCTCGGCAATTTGCTGCTGATTGCGCGCCCACAATGTCACGTGATGACGCTGCGCGAGACTGATCGCCAGCGCGGTACCCCATGCACCAGCTCCTAATACCGTTATATTCATATAATTGAGGACGACAGCTTTATGCTGATGTTTGCATTACTTGGGACAACTATCATTCTGCACCCCAGACCTCGATGGATTTCATATATCCGGTTGAACCATCCAGGTGGCGCACCTTGATCCATCCACCGCCATTAACGCCCAATGACTCGATGGCTACATTTTGCGATAGCCGAAACACCACAGGAGCATTGGGCTCCGGCGCTTGACGCACAGTAGCAAGGGGCGCAGTGACAACAACGTAATGAGTGTCACTGACGGCACGCCTTTCGATCCAGGCCATACCGCCGGACCTGTCGCGCACCTTGATCCAGTTTTCCAGGTTAACTACTTTCTCGAGTGGCATATAACGGCTAACCACATACAACTTTTTGGCTCTCGTTGAATTGGCATCATAGAGGATGGCGCTGCTGTCCGAGACAGAAACATATTCGAGCGCCTGCGCGGCATTGACTGCAAGCAGATGCACGCCCAGCAACCCCAATGCTGCTCCCCAAAATTTTATGCCGCTCTGTTTCATCTTGCTGCTTTTAGTGCTTGGTGTTGGCTGCAGCATCAGCATGCGCTTTTTTCTGCTGATACAGCGCTTCAAAATTTATCGGGTTGAGCAGCACTGGTGCAAAGCCTGCACGCACCGACACGTCGGTCACCACTTCGCGGATATAGGGGTAGAGGATATTGGGACAAACAATGCCCAACACCGATTCCAGCTCTGATTCCGGAATATTTTGCACACGGAAAATACCGGCTTGTTTTGCCTCAATCAGGAACATGACTTTATCTTTTTCAGCCAGCTTGGCGGTCAGGGTAATCGTAATGGTTACCTCATAAACGCCTTCATCAATCGCCGCATGTTCGGTATGCAACTGCAAATCTATCTGTGGATTTGCACGCTCCAAAAAGATATTAGGCGCATGCGGCACTTCCAGCGACAAATCTTTTATGTACAGTTTTTCAATATTGAATATTGGCTGCGCCTGCTCGGTGGATGCTGCTTCGCTCATAAGACGTCCCTATTGATTGATTAATACTGCACGTTAGCCATTCAGCAATGGAATTAGGCCGCCCTGGCTATCCAACTCGGCCATATCGTCGAAACCGCCCACATGATGCTCACCGATGTAAATTTGCGGCACGGTGCGGCGGCCGGTTTTAGCCACCATGATGTCCCGCTGTTCGGGCAGCAGATCAATTCTGATTTTTTCGATCTCGGTCACACCCCGCTTTTTTAGCAGCTGTTCCGCACGAACGCAATAAGGGCACACTTCAGTGCAATACATTGTAACTTTAGCCACGATTATTTCTCCAACGGTAGATTTGATTTTTGCCAGCCCATCACGCCACCAGACAGATTATGCGCCTGTGTAAATCCCTGCTTGCCCAGCATTGCACATGCCGAAGCCGAGCGAGCACCGCTGCGGCATACCACGACAATGGGCTGTTCACGATAGCGCTCCAGCTCACCGATGCGCTCCGCCAACCTGCCTAGCGGTATCCATTTTGCGTTCAGCAGGTGGCCGGATTTATACTCAGATTCTTCGCGCACGTCCAATACAAGGGCGTTTTTATGGTTGATCAGTTCAAGCGCCTCGACGGTGTTTACCACTTTAACGCCGCGCACGCGGTTGCCAAATAAAGACCACAGCAGCATCAAGCCACTGCTGATTGCGACCACTACCATCCAGATATTATTTTGTAGATACTGCACTTAAGTACTCCTTATTTTTTTGAATTGCGAATTCTAGCAGAGCGGAGAAACGCTCTGGATCTTTCTGTGCCAATGCGCTCAATTCTTTGCTCTGTGCAGGAAAATCTCCAGGGAAGGACCAGATTGCGCGCTCTGCTTGCAGGCGAGCTTCTTCCTGTCTGCCTGCCAGTGCCAATAGCCAGGCCCTGCGATACACCACGGAAGCAACAGGTACAAATTTCATGGTTCTTTCATTAAGCGCCAATTTATTGTCCAGTTCGTCGTTGCTCACCTCTATCCCGTTATTCATGAATAGCTCGGCATACGGCTGCAGCATGGGCATGCCATGCACCTCAACCAGCCCTGCTCGCATCCGCTGTGCTGCATTTATATCTTGCTCAGAGCTCGAACACAATGCCACTGCAAGTTCCAGGCGTTGGTAACCTTGCTGCAACTGGACTAACGAAATCACGCCCAACAACAATATTGAAGCCACCGACAGGCGCCCCAGTACCCGCAACTCGAGACGATAACTGCTGGTATCCAGCACCCCCAGCAAAATTGCCGCGATGCCCATAAAATAGGCGTACCACAGCGGATATTCGAGCATGCTGTGGATACCCAGCACGACAAGCACCGCATATCCCCACCAGTGATACAGCGTGAAGTGAGCGCGTAAGCCCTGCCGTAACCACATGCCTAGCGAGCCAAACAGAATAATCAAACCAGCCAAGCCCATTTCGGCAGCCAGCTGCATCAGCAGATTATGTGCGTTGTTATACAGCCCGCTGATATTTGTAGCTTGCAGCAGCGGCACCATCTGAAAATGCTGCCATGCAAACTGCCCCAATCCCGCTCCCAGAAGCGGGAACTGGCTGAAAATAAGCCATGACTCGTGCCATAAATACCATCTGATGCTGCCGCCGCCGCTGTCTCCGGCAAACAGTCGCTGCAACGTGGTCACCCCCGAGGATCCGGTCAACCACGGGATTTGCACCACCCAGTGCATCAAACCAAATCCAAGCAGCAACAGCAAGGTATAGTTCAGCAGATGCTTGCAGGATTTATCCCGGCGTTGCCACAGATAAGCCAGCGCTGTCATGCTCAGCAAATACAGCCAGGAACTGCGCGAGCCGCTCAATACCATCACAAACAACAATGGTGCTGCCAGCAACACCATCTGCCATAAGCGCAGTTGCGAACGCAAAAGCCCCAGGGAAACCAATCCCATCGCAATGTAATTGGCATAGTGGTTGGGTTGTGCCATGTTGCCATACACGGCTGCGCCATTTTTGGAGGTAATCACGGCATCCAGAAAAGTATGCCAGCGATAGTGCTGAAGGATTCCGGCCAGGGCATTCAGCTCCGTGCCCAGCAACAAAAAAGCGGCCAGCGTGGTTGCAAGCACCGCCAGCCCAAATTTTTCCCGTAATGCTCGGCCAAGCATGATGAGCAAGGCAGCCCATAGCATATACAGCGTGAACAACAGCGTCTGGTCAAAATAGTCCGTCTTGCCCAGCAGATATTGCAGCAAGGCCAATAGCATCAGCCCTATCGGCAGCAGAACAATGCGCGGAATTTCTGGCTGCCGCCAATTCTGGCTGGCCAGCAAAAAAGTCATGGCGCAAAGTCCCAGAATAGCTGCTCCCCATTCCTGGTAGAACGTTGTCAGCGGATACGCGTGGTAGTAGTACAGAAACGGCAAAACCCACATTAACCCGACTAATGCCAGACTAATGTGGGCCATGCCTATCGCGCGCAATCCAGGCAAATTAATTGCCGGCTTGCTTAGCAACTGCCTTTGATTCCAAACTTCGCCAGGATATTGTTCAGCGGACAGATTCTGGTAAAACCGCTTTGAAACAGGTTAAATCCAACAAATGCGGTGAAGAACAGGAAGTATTTGCTTACAAATACAGGACTCGCTTCCAAACCCAGAGACAGGGTCAGCATAATCATAAAACCAGCAACAATTCTAACGACACGTTCTGCGTTCATATAACTTCTCCTATTAAGTTTAGATTCATTCCATCCCCTTTCACCCATGCAGAAAACGAGCAAAGGGGAAACAAGAATCGAATGGGTATTTTACTTGAATTTCTTGTATAAAGTGGCGTAATACAACACCGGGATGACTACCAGCGTAAGCACGGTGGACACCATGATGCCGAAGATCAATGCAATCGCCAAACCGTTAAATATCGGGTCATCCAGGATGAATAAAGCTCCCGCCATCGCCGCCAGCCCCGTCAGGATGATGGGCTTGGCGCGCGCACTGGCGGCAGAGATCACTGCCTGCTGCAGTTCCATACCTTCGGCCAGTTGCAGGTTGACAAAGTCCACCAGCAATATGGAATTGCGCACGATGATACCGGCCAGCGCAATCATGCCTATCATTGAGGTGGCGGTGAACTGCGCACCCAGCAAGGCATGGCCCGGCATCACGCCGATGATGGTGAGCGGAATCGGCGCCATGATGACGAGCGGCACCAGATAGCTCTTGAACTGCGCCACCACCAGCAGGTAGATCAGTATCAAGCCCACCGCATAAGCTATGCCCATATCGCGGAACGTCTCGAACGTCACCTGCCATTCGCCATCCCATTTCAGCGCATAGGCAGCATAGGGATTTGAAGGCATTGTGAAATACCAATTTTGCAGCGTGCCGCCTTCTTCCAGCTTCATGCTGTCGAGCCTGCTGTCTATCCCGAACATGCCGTACAGCGGACTATCCAGCTTGCCTGCCATATCGCCGACCACGTAGACGACAGGCAGCAAATCCTTGTGGTAGATCGGATAATCACGCTGCATGTTCACGATCTGCACCAGTTCGGACAAAGGCACCAACACTCCATCACGGGCGCGCACCTTGAGCTTGAGCACGTTATCGATACGGCTGCGGCTCTCGGTGGGCAGGCTCATGCGCAATGGCAGCGCATACTTTGCGGTGTCATCGTGCAGCGAAGTCACATCCTGTCCGGACAACGCAACATGTATCGTATCCACGATATCCTGCGGTGCGATACCGAGCAGGGCTGCCTTGCTCTGCAATACATGCAGAACCATTTTGGGCGCAGCTTCTGTCACGCTATCGTCGATTCCGACAATATCGGGGGTCTTGCCGAACTGCTCGCGCACCTTGCCTGCTACCTTGCGCGCTCCCTCATAATCAGGACCGTAGATTTCGGCCACAATCGGCGACATCACAGGAGGACCGGGCGGCACTTCGACGATCTTGACCTTTGCGCCCCACTGCTTGGCTATTTTTTCAATCGGCTCGCGTACGCTGCCTGCCACTTCATGGCTGCTGCGCTTGCGCTTGTGCTTATCCTGAAGGTTGACCTGGATATCGCCCTGCTCGCTTGCCGCACGCAGATAGTACTGGCGCACTAGGCCGTTGAAGTTGATCGGTGCAGCAGTACCCGCATAGCCCTGATAATCTGTCACTTCAGGGACCGTGGCAAGGTAAGTGCCGATCTCGTGCAACACTGCCGACGTCTGCTCCAGTGCTGTTCCGGTCGGCATGTCTACCACGATCTGGAATTCGGACTTATTGTCGAACGGCAGCATTTTCAACACAACCAGCTTCACCCCTACCAGCGCCATAGAGAATAACAGGCCTGCACCAATACCCAGCCAGAGTTTAAGCCGGGCTTTTTTGCCATGTTCGCGATTCAGGAATGGTGACAGGCGCTCACGGAAGAAACGAGCCAGCACGGTATCTTTCTCATCCTGGACCGATGCGTGATGCGCAGCCGAGAAACGCAACGCCAGCCAGGGCGTTACCACAAAGGCCACTGCCAGCGAAATCAGCATACCCATGCTGGCATTGATTGGTATAGGACTCATGTAAGGACCCATCAATCCCGTCACAAAAGCCATTGGCAGCAAGGCCGCGATCACTGCCAGGGTAGCCAGTATCGTTGGGCCGCCGACTTCATCAACAGCTTCCTGGATAATTTCAGATAGCGGCTGATGAGTGGAAAGCTCGCGGCGTCTGTGGATATTTTCAACCACCACAATGGCATCATCTACCAGGATACCGATCGAAAAAATCAAGGCAAATAGAGAAACACGGTTCAGCGTAAAGCCATATGCCCATGATGCAAACAGCGTGACAAACAGCGTCAGCGTCACCGCAACACCCACAATGAATGCTTCGCGTCTGCCAAGCGCGATCCATACCAGCGCAATTACCGCACTGGTGGCAAAGATCAGTTTCTGAATTAATTTCCTTGCCTTGTCATTGGCGGTCTCACCGTAGTTGCGCGTGGTGGTGACCTGCACATCGGCAGGAATGACGCTGCCCTTCAGCTCTTCCACCCGTTTCAGCAAATTACTGGCAACCTCAACCGCATTTTCACCCGGCTTCTTGGTAACTGACACGGTGACTGCGCTGAACTCGCCCTTGGCGCGTATACCCTTGTCGGCTGATGCCGCCGCCGCACCCAGCCACACATAATTAGACGGTTGATCTGCGCCATCCTGCACCTCTGCCACATCCTGCAGGTACACCGGCTTGCCGCTGGATACACCCACTACCAGCTGCCTGACTTCGCTGGCGTTACTCAGGAAATTGCCGGTCTGCACCATGACTTCGCGGTTGTGCTGCGTCAGATTCCCCGCATTTTGTGACACATTGGCGGCCTGCAATGACGCGCGCACATCCTGCATCGACAGTTGATAGGCATTGAGCGCTTCAGGATTAAGCAATACGCGCACCATGCGCTGGGTAGCACCGATAGTCGCCACTTCGCGCGTGCCCTTGACGCGCTTCAGCTCGGCTTCGATCGCGTGCGCCACATGGGTCAGCGCCAAACCGCCGCCCACAGCCTCATCACGCCACAATGTAAACGCCACGATCGGCACATCGTCTATGCCTCTGGCCTTGATCAGTGGCTGCATTACGCCCAGTGTGGGCGGTAACCAGTCCGCGTGAGAATTAATGACATCATAAAGCTTGACCATGGCGGGGCCGTGCAACTCGCCGACCTTGAACTGCACCGAGAGCACCGACATGCCCGGCTGCGACACGGAATACACATGCTCCACACCGGCAATTTGCGACAACACCTGCTCTGCTGGCGTTGACACCGTGCGCGCCACATCCTGGCTGGATGCGCCAGGATAGGCGATCAGCACATTGGCCATGGTGACGTTAATTTGCGGCTCTTCTTCGCGCGGCGTAACCAGCACCGAGAAGATACCCAATAGCACCGCAACCAGCGCCAGTAACGGCGTCATTTGCGAGTGCATGAAAAATTTAGCGATACGTCCGGAGATACCCATGATCGTTATTCCTGAGGAGTAATAAATGTGAGAGCAGGTCGGGTAAGCAACCCGACACGTCGGGGCTAAAGCCCGACCTACGGCTGAGCCACCGCCATGCCAGCCTTGATCGGATCAAGCGCCACATTTTCGCCCGGCTTCAAACCAACCAGTACCTCAATCTCGTTTTCTCCAGATGCTTCGCCCAGACGCACCTGGCGCAACTTGGCTGCACCCTTGTCGTCGACCACATAAACGGCCACTACCTCACTGCGACGAATCACTGCGCTGGCCGGAATCAACAGTTTGGTTGTTTTCCCGACCACAAAGTGGGCGCGTACAAACATGCCAGGGTAGACCCCTTTCTCATTGGCAGGTATGGTCACGCGCACCTGAGTGCTGTGCGTGCGGACATCGGCAGACGGCTGCACGGTCACCGCTGCAGCCTGCACCCAGCGCTTCAGCGAAGTCAGTTCCACGTTTACCTTGGGATGAGTACCGATTTCGGCCAACTTGTACTGCGGAACATTAACAATAACGCGCATCTGGCTGGGATCGAAACCTACCATCAGCGGCTTGCCCACAGTCACCATTTCGCCCAATTCCACCAGACGCGCCGCCACGACCCCGCTAAATGGCGCAATGACTGCAGCATAGCCGCGCGCCAGCGCAGACTGGCTTTCGCCCGCCTCGCTTGCTGCAGCCTGCGCCTGCGCCATGTCGTAATCTGCCTTGGCCTTATCCAGAGCAGACTGGCTGATATATTTCTGCTCAAATAACTGTCGCGAGCGTTCGTAGTTAGCCCTGGCCTGAGTCAGCGCCGCCTGAGCCTGCATCACTTGGGCCTGGCTGCCGGCCAATGCCTGGGCCGTTTCACGCTCATCAATACGCAGAATGATCTGGCCTTTCCTGACGGTATCACCGACATCAAAATTTACCTCTTTCACGCGTCCCGAAATCTGCGCCGAGACAGTCGACTGCCTGACAGCCTCGACCACGCCCTCGACGCTGTAAGTCTGGGCTACATCGCGATACTCAACTTTTGCCACCACAAGCTGCTCTGCAGCCTGCGCGGCGTGCGCCGGCAAGCCGGCGAAAAGTCCCAAAGTTACCAAGAATAAAGTTTGATGTCTCATGGTCTACCCCCCGAGTTATAAATTAAGTATATTATTATATGCTAATATACTTAATTGCTCAACTGCATCTCAACTAGTACAAAACACATCCCGCATCAGTTCCACCAACTTCAAGGTACGCTGATCGCTAATCCTGTAATAGACACGATTAGCATCCTTACGCGTACACAACACGCCCTTATCGCGCAAAATGGCCAAATGCTGGGAAATATTGCTTTGTGATGTACCCACATCATCGACAATGTCTTGCACACTGACTTCCTGTGCACCCAGCACGCACAGTATTTTCAGACGCAAAGGATGAGCAATTGCTTTAATCGCCAGCGACGCCTGCAGAATATCCTCATCCTTATCAATCAATTTCTTTATCGTTTCCACGCTTCATATCTCCTGAACCAGCATCGTACGATGCCTGAAAATCAGCTAAAATATTAATTAATTAGCAACCGCTTATATTTTATACTTTTACCTTTAAAAAGCCAGCAAGAAAGCATACCTACCAATGAAAATCACCCCTGTCCTCCTGCTCATCCTCGACGGCTTCGGTTATCGCGAAGATACTGACCACAATGCGATCGCCCTTGCCCACAAGCCAAACTTCGATCGTTTATGGCGCGACTTCCCGCATACACTGATCAATGCTTCCGAGAAATCAGTCGGCCTGCCGCACGAGCAAATGGGCAATTCCGAGGTCGGCCATTTAAACATAGGCGCAGGCCGTATCGTGCAACAGGAGCTGACAAGGGTGGAAGTAGCGATACAGGACGGCAGCTTCTATACCAATCCCGCGCTGTCGCAGGCAGTCACGCTCGCCAAGCAGAACAATTCCGCAATGCACATAATTGGCCTGCTTTCTCCCGGTGGCGTGCATAGCCACGAAGACCATCTGCTCGCCATGGTGGAAATGGCTGCGCGCAACGGCCTGCAGAAAATATATGTGCACGCCATACTCGATGGACGCGACACCCCTCCGCGCAGCGCGGAATCCTCGCTGCAGCGCATGCAGGACAAATGTGTCGCACTCGGCGCAGGGCGCATCGCCAGCATAGTGGGCCGCTTTTTCGCGCTGGACCGCGACAACCGCTGGGAGCGGGTGCAGCTCGCCTACGACCTGATGACACAGGGCAAAGCACCTTTCAGCGCATCCACGGCCGTGGCCGGTTTGCAGCAGGCTTATGCGCGCAACGAAAACGACGAATTCATTCAAGCCACGGTGATAGGTGAAAAAGTGGCGATGCAGGATGGCGATGTCGCCGTATTCATGAACTTCCGCGCCGACCGCGCACGAGAACTGACCCGCGCACTCACCGATACCACATTCGATGGTTTCAGCCGAGAACGCTTCCCAAAACTGGCCAGTTTTGTCACCTTGAGCAGCTATGGCGAAGACTTCCATCTGCCCACGGCCTTTGCGCCGGGCTCTATCAGCAACGGCTTTGGCGAATACATTTCCTGCCTCGGACTCAGGCAATTGCGCATCGCAGAAACCGAAAAATACGCACATGTCACCTACTTCCTTAACGGCGGCAAGGAACAACCTTACCCTGGCGAAGACCGCATCCTGGTGCCATCGCCCAAAGTGCTGACCTATGACCTGAAACCGGAGATGAGCGCGTTTGAGGTCACCGACAAGCTGGAAGAGGCGATACGCAGCGGAAAGTATCAATCCATCATCTGCAACTACGCCAACGGCGACATGGTGGGCCACAGCGGCAATCTGGAAGCGGCGACCAAAGCGATCGAAGCACTCGATATCTGCATCGGGCGGGTGGTGAACGCGATGCAGCAATGCGGTGGCGAAGTGCTGATTACCGCCGACCACGGCAATGCCGAGCAGATGCTGGACCGCGCCACCCAGCAAGCGCACACCGCGCACACCCTGAATCTGGTGCCGTTCATCTATGTTGGAGGACGCAAGGCGCAGATCGCCGGCACCGGCGCGCTGCAGGACATCGCGCCAACCATGCTTTCCCTGATGGGCTTGCCACAACCCAAAGAAATGACCGGCAAGCCGCTACTGTCCCTGCTGTGAAAGTTTTTGTCCGCAGCGCGCTGTTTTGCTTCACCGCGCTGGCCGGCATACACCATGCCCACGCCAGCCAGCAGCAGGATCTGGAAAATCTGCGCCAGCGCATTTCGGCATTACAGCAGGAGATGGAAAAAACCAGCGACTCAAAGTCCGAGACAGCGGATGCGTTGCGTGAATCTGAGCGTGCCATCAGCAACAGCAATCGCTTGCTGTACAAGCTGGCCAGACAGCAGCGCGAGGCCAACCTGACCTTAAGCCAGCTCCAGCAGCAGTCCAAACAGGTCTCCGGGGAAATGCAGGAACAACAACTGCTGCTGGCAAAGCTGCTGCATCAACAATATCTAGGCGGCAAGCAGGAGTATTTCATCCTGCTGCTTAACAACCGCGATCCCAACCAGGCTGCACGCGAATTGCAGTATTACGAATACATTGCGCAAAGCCGGGCCAGCTGGCTGAAAACCATGCGCGGCAATCTCGCGAAATTAAACGCTGTGACAGCACAGGCAAAACAAAAAAATATGGAGCTTGCCGCTTTGCAGGCCGAGCAGAGCCGACAGAAACAAAGCCTGCTGCGTGAAAAAAATGCACGCCAACAGGTGCTTAACAAAATTGCATTGCAGCTCAGGCAACAACGCCAGCAGATAGGCCGCTTGCAGCGGGATGAGAACCATCTGGCAAAATTGCTGGAAAAACTGTCCCGGATAGTGACGCAGCCCAAAACCGGTCCGGCGCCCAAAAACAATGGTGAACCTGCCACGCGCGCACAAAGCGCGCCTTTCGTAACCCTGAAAGGCAAACTGCCGCTGCCGGTCAAAGGCAAAATCGCCAATAAATTCGGCAGCAAACGCCCTGACAGTCCGGTGCTGTGGAAAGGCCTGTTTGTGCAAGCGGCAGCCAGCCAACAGGTCAGTGCAATTGCCCCCGGGCGGGTCATTTTTGCCGACTGGCTGCGCGGCTTTGGCAACCTGTTGATTATCGACCATGGCTTGGGCTATATGAGCTTATATGGCAATAACGAAACGCTGTACAAGCAGGTTGGCGATGAGCTGCAAGCAGGGGACATTATCGCCGCTGTCGGCAATAGCGGCGGAAATGAGAATTACGGTTTATACTTTGAACTTCGTCATGAGGGTATTCCCCTGGATCCCGGCAAATGGGTGAGGGGAAACTCTTCCAAAGCCAGGTAACTTTTGAGGTCACAAAAACTATGCGCAGTCGTATTGAAAAAATCGGTTTAATTGGATTAGGTCTGATTGCGGGCGTGCTTGTCAGCATGCATTTCGCCGCCGTTGCCGAAAAGGATAGCGTGACAACGCTGCCGATTGAAGAGTTGCGCAGTTTTGCCGAGGTATTCGGGCGCATCAAAAGCGACTATGTAGAACCTGTCAGCGACAAAAAGCTCATCACCGAGGCGATCAGCGGCATGCTGAGTGGGCTTGATCCGCACTCCACCTACCTGGATGCCGAGGCATTCAAGGAATTACAGGTGGGCACGCAGGGAGAATTCGGCGGCCTGGGCATAGAAGTGGGCATGGAAGACGGCCTGGTCAAGGTAATTTCACCAATCGAAGATACACCCGCTTTCCTGGCAGGTATCAAGAGTGGCGACCTGATCATCAAGCTCGATGACACCCTGGTAAAAGGCCTGACCCTGAATGATGCAGTCAAGCGCATGCGCGGCAAGCCGGGCAGCAATATCGTGCTGACCGTGATCCGCAAATCGGAACCCAGGCCCTTGCTGATTACGGTAACGCGTGCGGTGATTAAAGTACAAAGCGTTAAATCCAGACTGGTTGATCCTGGCTATGCCTGGGTGCGCATCACACAGTTCCAGGAGCATACCGGCGAGAACATGGCGACAGCGCTGGAAAAATTGCTCAAGCAAAGCAACAACCAACTCCAAGGCGTGGTGCTCGACCTGCGCAACGACCCAGGTGGCCTGCTCACCGGCTCGGTTGGCGTTTCAGCAGCCTTCCTGCCCAAGGATGCGCTGGTGGTCTATACCGAAGGACGCACCGAGGATGCCAAGATGCGCCTCAACGCCAATCCACAGGACTATCTGCGCGGAACAGGCAAATCCGACTACCTGAAAAATCTGCCCGAAGTATTCAAGACCGTGCCCATGGTTGTACTCATCAATGGCGGCTCGGCTTCTGCCTCTGAAATCGTGGCAGGCGCACTGCAAGACCACAAACGTGCGGTGATTATGGGTACTCAGTCATTTGGCAAAGGATCGGTACAAACCATCCTGCCACTCGGCAACAATACCGCGATCAAGCTCACCACCGCGCGCTATTTCACACCGAGTGGACGTTCGATTCAGGCTACCGGTATCGTGCCCGACATCATTGCGGAAGACCCGGCAACAACAGCCCAGGACAATGCCTTCCGCCTGCGCGAGGCTGACCTTGAGCGTCATTTGATCAACGGCAATAAGAAAGATGAGTCTGCAGACACGCCGGCCAAACCGGTGGCAGCACCCAAGGCGGCGCCTAAAACCAAAGATGGCGAAACCAGCAAACCGGAAATCACCGAATTTGGCTCAAAGAATGACTTCCAGTTGAACCAGGCGCTCAATCTGCTTAAAGGTATGCATATTCTGCAGGGCAAATAATTTATGAGCAAAACGCCATGAATAAAACTCCCAAGAATAAATCTGAAGAAACCCTTACCTATCACGACCTGTTTTTTGCTGAAGAACCCGCAGGACAGCTGGAGCGGGCGCATGCCTTGCTTGGCGGGCTGGAAAACCTGGCCATTGAAAAGGTCGCCGAACCTAACCGCCTGCGTATCAGCTATAGCCTGCGCGACTACTCGCTGGAGGGCTTGGAAGCCGCATTAAAAAAGGCCGGTTTCTGCTTCAAGGAAAATTTGCTGGATAAATTAGGCAGAAAATTTATCTACTACTGCGAGGACGTGCAATACCACAACCTCAATACTCCAGAACATCTGACCAAATCCAATACGCCCGTGATTTTTGCCAAGCTCTATGAAAACCATCCGCACGGCGATCACGACGACACGCCGAAAGAGCTGCGCGATAACAAATAACGCGTAAATTCAGATGAATGATCAGCAATTATTGCGCTACAGCAGACATATACTGCTGCAGGAAATCGGTATCGAAGGACAGGAAAAACTGATCGGCACTCACGCGCTGATTATCGGAGCCGGCGGTCTCGGTTCCCCTGCTGCACTGTTTCTTGCTGCCAGCGGCGTCGGAACATTAACCATCTGCGACAACGACACGGTAGACCTCACCAACCTGCAGCGCCAGATCATGCATCGCACTGCCAGCATCGGCAGGAGCAAGGTGGATTCAGCGCGCGCCACGCTTGCCGAAATCAACCCCGAAGTGCACGTCAACAGCCTGAATGAGCGCGTGGAAGCAGCGCGCCTGCACGAGCTGGTTGCGCAAGCCGACGTGGTGCTGGATTGCAGCGATAATTTCGCCACACGCTATGCACTCAACCGCATGTGCGTGGCGCTCAAGAAGCCGCTGGTATCCGGCGCCGCCATCCGCTTTTCCGGACAAGTCACCGTATTTGATTTCCGCCAGGAACACAGCCCCTGCTACCACTGCCTGTACCCGGAAAATACGGAACATGAAGATACGCGTTGCGCTGAAATGGGGGTGTTCGCGCCACTGGTTGGCATCATCGGCAGCCTGCAGGCCGCCGAAGCGCTAAAGCTGTTGCTTGAAGTGGGAACCTCGCTGTGTGGCAGGCTGCTGCTGATCGATATCCTGCACAGCGGGTTGCGCACGATCAAACTGTCGCGCGATGAAAATTGCCCGGTATGCAAAAGGCCGTAGTTCAAGCTAGCATATGCAACTCTGCCTGCTGTTCAAGAGCCTTCACGCCCAATTCAGGGCTCGCACTGCATAAAACCCGCTCAAAAAAATTCTCCATCTCCACTTTCACGCTCCTTTGACGCATTCATAACGCAATATTAACATTATGAATTTATTATATTTTTATCCACGCCTGAAATTTATTCAGTGAGTTAAACTGAAACTTGCTTCAGATGAACCAAAGATTTTCCGTTGAAGTAATTCATGAAAAGCAGTTCTTGCACTAACCAAATGAAAGGGAGTGTTACATGGAAAACAGACGTGAGTTTTTGAAAGGATTGGCAGGTGGTTTGGCGGTGGCTGGCGGGACGATACTAACCCCTGCATGGGCAAGGGCAGCCGACAGATTTACAGTCACACCGTCCGCTTTGACGGAAAATAACATTAAAGCATCGACGCTGGAATCGCTCCCGGGCAAAAAGCCGCTGATCAAGCGGTCCTTCCGCGCACCAAATTACGAAACGCCCACCGAATATTTCAATGAAGTATTCACTCCCAACGATGCATTTTTCGTACGTTGGCATTTGAGCAACATTCCGGATGACATTACCACGCAGAATTGGCGCCTGAAGATAGGCGGTGATTGCGCGCAAAATCCCATGGAAATTACCATGGATAATCTGATGAAGGATTATGAGCATGTCGAAGTGGCCGCGCTCTGCCTGTGCTCGGGCAACCGCCGCGGCTTGTCACAGCCGCATGTGGCCGGTGTCGAGTGGGGATATGGCGCGATGGGCAATGCCCGCTGGAAGGGCGTACGCCTGAAGGATATTCTGAACAAGGCGGGCATCAGGAAAGAAGCACTGGAGGTGGTCATGAATGGCGCCGAATCGGGGGTGCTGTCCGCCACACCGGATTTTGTGAAAAGCCTGCCGATGTGGAAAGCGCTGGATGAAAACACAATCCTCGCATTTGAAATGAACGGCGCGCCCTTGCCGCATATGAACGGCTTCCCGGTCAGGCTGGTTGTGCCAGGCTGGACCGCCACGTACTGGATCAAGATGGTGACGGAAATCAATGTGTCCAGCAAACAGGAAGCAAATTTCTGGATGCGCACAGCCTATCGCATTCCGCTGGGAAAATTCCCGGAGATGGACCGCTTTACCTCTCAGGAATATCCGGGAGAAACCAGCACGCCGATTACCGAGATTGTGGTCAGCTCACTGATCACAAATATCACCAACGGCCAGCACTTCAAACACGGTCAGGCGATTGAGGTCAAAGGCATGGCGTGGGATAGCGGTCGCGGCATTAGCCAGGTGGAAGTGTCGACCGATGGCGGCAACACATGGCAAAGCGCGGACCTTGGCAAGGATTACGGCAGCTTCTCGTTCCGTCCATGGAGCTTCCAATTCAAGCCGAAAAGCAAAGGCAAATATGCAGTGATGGCCAAGGCCAGCAACCGAGCCGGAAACACGCAAGTTTTCGAACTCATCTGGAACCCGGCCGGATACCACAACAACGTGGTGCATAAAATCGATGTTGTAGTAGCCTAGGAGATAAACATGAAAAAAAATTTCATATTCGCGTTGTTGCTGCTGCCGTGCTTTGCGCAAGCCGATGAAAGCAAAATCAAACTGAAAGATGGCCCGAACAGGGATTTGGTCGAAGCACAATGCGGCATTTGTCACAGCAACGACATCATTGAAATCAACTCACCGTTCCTCGACCAAAAAGGCTGGGATGCTGAAGTGCACAAAATGATCAAAGTAATGGGTGCGCCGTTGCCGGCTGAAGATGTGCCTAAGGTAGTGGAGTATCTGACCAAATACTACGGCAAGTAGTTAATCACTGTAAACAAAAAGTCCGATGCGCTGCAAAGTGCATCGGACTTTTTGTTCCTGCTGCTCAATTTTTCAATATATCCTGCAAATACGCCAGCAACTTAATCTGATATTCCTTGCGCCTGAACGCCGCGATATGCCCCCCTCCCTCCACCACCCACATCTCCTTCGGTTGTGCGGCAGCAGCGTATAACGCCTGCCCGTGCGCCAGCGGCACCACCTTGTCCTTATCGCCATGAATGATCAGCAGGGGTATCGGGCTGATTTTGTTCACCACCGGCAAGGGGCTGTAGTCATTGTCGATCGTCAACGACAGCGGCCACTGCAGCGGCCAGCTAAGCCAGAAGGAGTCCAATTTTTCCCGCGCAATACTTCTATAATCGGAAAATGCACTCTCTGTAATCAGGGCTTTGATCTTGCTGCGGTAGGGGCTATGCGCTGTGTTATATATGGCCAGTGCACCGCCCAGGCTTTGCCCCAGCATCACGATGCGCTCATGGTCAATATCAGATCTCTGTAATAAATGACTCATCGCACTATTGATATCTTCCTGTGCTCCCTCCAGTGACGGACTGCCTTCGGAACGTCCATAGCCGCGATAATCCGGCAGAAATACATTGTAATGTTGCGCTGGCAACCAGTACACGCTGGCTATGTGAGTAGTGATATTTTCAGCATTTCCGTGCAGGAACAGGATGGTGCCTTTAGCCTTCCCCTGTGCCGGCAGCAGCCAGCCATGCAGCCTCACTCCGTCAGAACTGTTGAAATACACATCCTCATAGGCCAGGCCGATTTGATCTGGGGTCAGGTATTGAATCTGTTGCGGCTGAAAAAACACATTCGTACACGCCGAAAGCGAAATAGCCAGAACCAGTGGAAATAGCAGGCGCATCTCAGAAATATTGCTGCAAGGAAAGGCGCACATCGTTCCAGCCCATATCAAACTCCATTTTTCTCGCGAACTCCAGTCGCAGCGCCGTCTGCGCACCGATTGAATAGCGCTGCAGCAATGTGAGCTCAGCAGCGGTATGCGGCTCGCCCAGGGCAAAACGCTGAACCCTCGCATAAGCATTCATCCGCCAGCGATCGTTTATATCCGTTATCGCCCCGATAGCCGGCCCCATCCCGAATGCATAATCGCGCGAATATTGGCCCGAATTTTCCACAGTGGCATCCAAAAATACATAGACTTGCGCGGTGGGCTGATCCAGTGAGGGCGCATCCCAGGCGTGACCAACGCCGCCATTTATCCTTGCAAGCAAGGGCTCGCTGCCGTCTGCCATACGCTTCCTCGCCCAGCCTGCATTAACCTTCCACGACAACGACTGAAAAAACTCATTGCGCGGTGCCAGCGAGAATATATCAATGGGCACGAATTCCTCAACACGATTGCCAATCCCGTCTCCATAGTGTCGCAGCGTGAGGTTGAAGAATTGAATCTGTGCCCCGCGAATATAGCCTGCGCCCGGATCATTCTGGTCGTGGTATGCAGGGCGTATGGCCAGTTCCTCGTAACCGATACCATCCCTGCTCCCTGCCCCCAAGCCCACTCTGAGAGACTTGTGCCCCTGATCAGGCCGCGTCGCAGGCACCTCTATCGGCGGCGTTGCGGCCGGCACATCCAACCCGCTCCTCGCCAGCAATAGCTCTCTGGAGCGCGCAGCCGCTTCTGGCCAATCGCCTTTACTGGCGCGCAAATAGGCAATATAGTCATAGCTCAGTTCCAGCACTTGGGCTTGCTGCTCGGGCGCAAGCTGGCGAATGCTGTTGTCATTGCTCCGAATCACGCCGTCACTCAGTGATTTGGCCAGTGCGCGCAATGGCGGCTGCATGCCACGCAGCCGTTGCATGATGACGGTGGCATTGGAAGGCCGGTAAATCGCCTGTTTTAGCAGATTCGTATTTTCGGTGACAGCACGCACAGTGTCGGAAGGAATCGCCCACCAGCGAAAGTCGTCGGTCATTTTCAGATCGGGGCGGGCAACATCCAGAAGCGACAGCAATTCATAAGAGCAGTTTTCATCAAGAAAATAGTAGTCAAAATAAGTCGGGCCCAATTCCCAGATATGCATCATCAAGCGGTCAATTTCATCGCTGGTGAATTTCAAACGATATTCCCATATGTCGCGATTCTCCATATCGTTGTATTCGCTCACTTTCAGATAATAAGGGGCGGTCTGGAATACGCCCGGATATCCTCCCGTCAGGCCCTGGTAGGCAAAAATCAAGCCATTGGTTTCATTGGTGCTGGCTGCGTAGCCCACGGTGTAAGCAAGCAGCCTGGTGCGCTCATTCTGATCCTTTGCATCAATGCGCAATAGCGTATGTCCATACATCGAGGCGGGACTGTTGAGATAGGAGGAAGGAAAAACCAGCGTAATCTCATTTGGGTCAAGCGCGTGAATCCAGGCGTTAAAACGCTTGCACACCTGCGGCTGGAGTCGTGCCGAATCAAAATTTAACTGTTGGTTTAACCAGTGATAACGCGCCACAAAGCGGCATTGCGGGTTTTGCTGCTTATCCGTTTCTTCCAATTCAGAAAAAAATGCTTTTAGCGTAGCCTCAAGCTCGGCCGCAGCATTGTGCTTGCCTTCCGGCGCATTGAAGAACGATGGGTCATCGGCCAGGCTGCGCGCCCCGGGGAACAATGGATAAGGTTTGTAATGCAACAAATTTTTCCATTCTATTCGCTCCGACAGATGCAATGTGCGCGCTTGCTGAATCAACTGCAGCAGATATTGATCGTCTTGTGCCAGCACAGGCAGGGACAGCAGCAGAAAACATAAAACCAGCACTTTCCGATACAGCATTAATTTTCTCCAAGTACAAAAAAAACACCCAGTGGCTTGCCACTGGGTGTTTTATGACTACAACCGCATTAAATGGCTGCGGTGTACTGAGCTAAAGTGCTGTCAGCTGCCATCACTTGCTTCAGTGCAGAAGCAATTTGATCGGCAGAAGCCTGTTCAGAAACGAAGATCTGAGCGAAGTTTTCTTTAGTCGCGCGATAGAAAGCAACCTTGTCAGCATCCTTCACGCCGATCAACTGTGCCAATGACTCAAGTGACTCGCCGCTGCCTTTTGACATATCCTGAGCAAGCTTGGACTTGTTGCCATCGATATACATCGCTGTTTTCCAGTTTGAAGAAACTGCGCCATCTTGTGTACAACCCGAGGTGCCGGAGGTAATCGCAAAAGTCTGGTTACCGGATGTGCCGTTTGTTGAAGTAGCGCCTATTTGAGGCACAAGACCCCGCTGGCCTGCCCACACTTTGGAGCCCCAGCCGCAAGAGCCCACGTTGTTCTCACCAGAGGCCATCGCGGCCATAGGAATTACTGCAATCATTGCTGCGGTCGCCAATACTAATTTCATTTTAGTCATATATATCCCCAAGCGTAAGGTTACATTAAAATTGCTGCGATTTACCTGTTAAACAAAGTTGGAGGATTTTACCAACGTACGGATTTTATAGTGCGACGACCCCAGTCTGTCAATTGAAAAATCATCTTTGTCGCATTTACCTCTAAACAGTCGGCGCCTGCATTTTAGGGTATTTGGCTAATTGCGAAACTATATCTTTTCCAGTATGTTCATTTTTTGTAAAAGAATTACACGCTGTCCAAAGCCCAATAAACGTGATTGCCTGCTATAACAGTGCGAATTTAACGTATTAATCTGAGGAGGTAATGAAAATGAAAAATTTCGCAGCCCGTTTTATCAGCCAAATATTAATTATCAGCATGCTGAGCATGAGCATCTGGGTCCCAAACGCACAGGCTACTCTGATCACTACTGAGCAAGTAGCCGGCAACCAGGCTGCGCAGCAAGATCGCGAGCGAGTACGCGCATTTTTTGACCGTGAAGATGTTAAAGCACAACTTCAAGCCAGAGGCGTCAGTTCAGAAGCTGCCAAAGCCCGCGTGGATGCGCTGACAGACAATGAAGTTGCCAGCATTGCCGGTCATATCGACAGCCTGCCCGCGGGTGGCGATGTGTTTGGTGGCTTGATTGGCGCACTGGTTTTTGTCTTTATCGTGCTGCTGATTACCGATATTCTGGGGCTGACCAAAGTGTTCAGCTTTACAAAAACCATACGCCGTTAGTCGTTACCGAATGTTGCCCCTGGCCTGCGCCCGCCCGATCGCGGGCGTTTTCATTCTGCTGCTCGCTGCATGCAGCACCCCGCAAAGCAAGGCGTTGCGCAGCGTTGCGCCGGCCAACCTGCCTGCACGGTCGGAACTGAGCAGCGTCGCCTATTTCCCCCAGGATGAGAACCAGTGCGGCCCCGCCTCCCTGGCGATGGTTTTTCACAGTGCCGGCCTGGACGTAGAGCCGGGACAACTGAAAGATTCTTTATATCTTCCCGACAAGCAAGGCAGCCTGCAGGTTGAAATGCTCGCAACCACGCGGCGCCATGGCTTGCTGGCGTATTTGCTGCAGCCTGAACTGCAGCAGCTTCTGACAGAAGTTGCCGCTGGCAATCCTGTGGTTGTCCTGCAAAACCTGGGTTTGAGCTGGTACCAGGTATGGCACTACGCCGTAGTCATAGGCTACGATATGGAGAAAGAGGAAATCTTCCTGCGTTCGGGGCCAGATCAACGCCTGATCTTACCTTTTACAACCTTTGAACACACCTGGGCACGCAGCCAATACTGGGCTATGGTGGCACTGCCACCCGCGCGGATTCCGCAAACCGCGACACCGGAGAACTATATCCAGAGCATTGCCGCGCTGCAACACAGCAGTAGCAACACAGATACATGGCCAGCCTATAACGCTGCGATGCTGCGCTGGCCCGGCAGCCTGCTCGTCACAATCGCCGCCGGAAATCAAGCTTATAACCGTGGCGATCTGAGCGTGGCGGAGCAGATGTTTTTCAAAGCCACTCAGCAGCATCCCGATTCGGCAGCGGCCTTTAATAATCTTGCGCAAACCTTGAGCGACCAAGGCAAGCATGACGCTGCGCTGGAGGCAGCGCGCCGCGCCCTGGAGATCGGCGGGCCGCTTCTATCTGTGGTACGCCAAACCTTGTCCGAAATCGGGCAAAAAAAACGTGCAGCACAAGAAGGTGCTCTAAAGTAAAATCTGCGTTTAACAGGCACACTTTTGATTTGACCCTCCTGACATCTCCCTTTCAAGGGGTGGATGTATTGGACGATTCTCACGGCGAGAACGATCAAATTGCCACCCTAAATTCAGGTAATTAAATTTATGCAAGCTACCCCTGCACCTGCCGCTACCGACTTCGTTGCCTGGTTTCGCTCGGTCGCGCCGTATATCAATGCATTTCGTGGCAAGACCTTCATCGTTGCGTTTGGCGGCGAAGTGGTGGCGGATGGCAAGTTTGTCGAGCTGACGCACGATCTCAATCTGCTTGCCAGCCTGGGCGTGCGGCTGGTGCTGGTGCATGGCGCACGCCCGCAGATCGAGCAGCATTTATTGCGCAATGAAATTGAGGATTACTATCATCACGGCATACGCCTGACCGATGCGCCTACCATGCAGTGCGTGAAAGAAGCGGTGGGACGGGTGCGCTTCGAGATCGAGGCGCTGCTGTCCATGGGGCTGACCAATTCACCGATGGCCAATGCCGATATACGCGTGGCGGGCGGAAATTTCGTCACCGCGCAACCGATGGGGGTGATACACGGCGTGGACTTGCTGCATACCGGCAATGTGCGCAAGATTGACGTCTCCGCGATCAGGGACAGGCTTGCATTCAACGAAGTCGTGCTGCTGTCGCCGCTCGGATTTTCGCCCACCGGCGAGATTTTCAATCTCACGCTGGAAGATGTGGCGACCTCCACCGCGATCGCGCTCGATGCCGACAAACTGATTTTCCTGATGGATACAGACGGGGTGATGGACAAGAAGGGCGAGCTGCTGCGCGAGCTCACCATCGCCAGCGCCAATGAAATACTCAAGAGCAAACGCACGCTGCCGGATGATGTGGCCTTGTTTTTACCCTGCGCCGTGCGTGCCTGCGAAGCCGGTGTGGCGCGCGCCCATCTTATCAGCCGCCATCTCGACGGCGCGGTATTGCAGGAATTATTTTCCGACAGCGGCATCGGCAGCATGGTGGTGGAGAGCAGCCTTAACACCCTGCGTGCAGCGAATATCGACGATGTCGGCGCGATTCTGCAGCTGTTGCAGCCGCTGGAAGAGGAAGGCATTCTGGTTCGCCGCAGCCGCGAATTGCTGGAGCGTGAAATCGAGCGCTTTGTGGTGCTGGAGCATGACCATCTGATTATCGGCTGCGCGGCGCTGTATCCGTTTGCCGATGAAAAAACTGCGGAACTGGCCTGTCTCGCGATTCAACCAGCCTACAGGCGCCACGGCTATGGCGACGCCCTGCTCAATCACATCAGTGCCGAAGCGCGGGCGCAGGGATTAAGCAAGCTCATCGTGCTGACCACGCGCACCGCACACTGGTTTGTTGAACGCGGTTTTACCGAAGCCGACGTGTCGCAGCTCCCCGCGCAGAAAAAAGAGCTGTATAACTATCAGCGGCGTTCTAAAGTATTTGTCAAAAAATTGAAGTAGGGCCCCGGGCAATCAGCATTCCAGAATCACGGACGCCAGAATTTCAGATAAGCTTCCGCATGACAGCGATTTTGCAGCAATACAAATTTCCCTGTAGTTAATGAGGTTGACTCAACGAATTCCCGTCAAACGACGAGACTGCTCATCGCAGTAGTGTCATAATTTGTTTCTTTAATACTTTAGCAATGGAGCTAGCAATGACAAGAACAGTGAAGTGCGTAAAACTGGGTCGCGAAGCCGAGGGATTAGACCGTCCCCCCTATCCGGGTGAGTTGGGTCAGCGCATTTACGAGAATATTTCCAAAGAAGCGTGGCAAAGCTGGCTCAAGTTTCAGACCATGCAGGTAAACGAGAACCGTCTTAATCTGTCCGATGCAAAGGCACGCAAGTTTCTGGCCGAAGAAATGGAAAAATTCCTTTTCGGCACAGGCTCGGCGATGCCAGCTGGCTACGTTCCACCAAAACAGTAAAACACGACAATTGCTGTCAAAGCAAGCCTAAAACTCCGCATTTAGACCCACAATCACCGCTGCCAGCAGGGGTTGCACACGACTCTCCTGCTGGCACTGGCTTGGCTTTTTGCCCGGCCTGTCCGGTTCTGCTAGAATGTCGGGATCAAATTTTTATTACTCTTCATGAGGTTTCTATGTCACGCAAGCATCCAGTCATTGCAGTAACCGGCTCTTCCGGAGCAGGAACAACCACAGTAAAGCGCGCTTTTGAAAACATTTTCCGCCGCGAAAAAATTTCGGCAGCGGTTATCGAAGGCGACAGCATGCATAGTCTGGATCGCATGGCATTCCGCGCAGCGTCGGCCGAAGCCGCCAAAGCCGGCAATCATTCCTTCAGCCATTTTGGCCCCGAAGCAAACCACTTCGACAAAATCCAGGAAACCTTCAAGTCCTACGGCGAAACCGGCATGTGCAAACGCCGTTACTATGTACATAGCGACGCTGAAGCCGTGCAGCACAACAAGCACTTCAACCTGACCGACCTCAAGCCAGGCGTATTTACGCCTTGGGAAGACATCGAAGCAAAATCGGACCTGCTGTTTTATGAAGGGCTGCATGGCCTGGCTACCAATGGCACCATCGACACTGCCAAATATGTAGACTTGGGTATTGGCGTCGTGCCGGTGGTCAACCTCGAGTGGATCCAGAAGATCCACCGCGACCAGGCTGAGCGCGGCTACTCGGCCGAGGCGACCGTGGACACCATCATGCGCCGCATGCCCGACTACATCAAATACATCACGCCGCAGTTCTCGCGCACTGACATCAACTTCCAGCGCGTGGCAACGGTCGACACCTCCAATCCTTTCATCGCGCGCGACATCCCGACACCGGACGAAAGCTTTGTGGTGATTCGTTTCCGCAATCCCAAGGGCGTGGATTTCCCATACATGCTCAACATGATTCCTGACGCGTTCATGTCACGCGCCAACACCCTGGTTGTGCCCGGCGGCAAGATGAGCTTTGCGATGGAAATTATCCTCGCGCCTATCATGCACGATATGATCGAGAACAAAAAGAAATAAGCCTGGTCTGCACCGCCGGATTTATTCCGGCGGCAGGCAACAACGGGGAAGCCAACGCGAGTTGTCTTCCCCGTTCTTATTCATACCGCCATCCTTGCCCAACCTTGTGCAGCGACCCTGTGGGATAATTATGCAATGAACTCTACACTCCTTTCCGGCCTCAATCCCGAACAACGCCAGGCTGTCACCCTGCCGCACCAGTCTGCGCTGATCCTGGCTGGCGCCGGCAGCGGCAAGACACGTGTGCTGACTACGCGCATCGCGTATTTGATTAGCACCGGCGCGGTCAGCCCGCATGGCATCCTGGCGGTGACCTTTACCAACAAAGCTGCGAAAGAAATGGTGACGCGCCTGTCGGCGATGCTGCCGATCAATACCCGCGGCATGTGGATCGGCACTTTTCACGGCCTGTGCAACCGCATGTTGCGCGCGCATTTTCGCGAGGCGAACCTGCCACAGACCTTCCAGATCCTCGACAGCGGCGACCAGCTGTCCGCCATCAAGCGCGTGATGAAGGCGCTGAATGTCGACGACGAGAAATATCCGCCGCGTGAAGTGCAGAATTTCATCAGCGGCAGCAAAGAGCAGGGCCTGCGCGCGCACGAGGTGGAAGCCTACGACCCCTACACGCGGCGCAAGGTGGAGATCTTTGCCGAATACGACGCACAGTGCCAGCGCGAGGGCGTGGTGGATTTTTCGGAATTGCTGCTGCGCAGCTACGAGCTTTTGTCGCGCACCGCGGCGATACGCGAACATTATCAGGCGCGCTTCCGGCATATTCTGGTGGACGAGTTTCAGGACACCAATCCCCTGCAGTATCGCTGGCTGAAGCTGCTGGCAGGCAAGGAAAACGCACTATTTGCAGTGGGCGACGACGACCAATCCATCTATGCATTCCGCGGCGCCAACGTCGGCAACATGCAGGAGTTGCTGCGCGATTTCAATGTGGCGAACGTGATCAAGCTGGAACAGAACTACCGCTCGCACGCCAACATTCTGAATGCAGCCAACGCGCTGATCAGCCACAACCGCAACCGCCTCGGCAAGAACCTGTGGACCTCCGAAAGCGGCGGTGAGCAGCTGCGTGTGTATGAGGCGCCGACCGATGTGGAGGAAGCCAACTTCATCGTCAGCGAGATCCAGCAGCTACACAGAGAAGGCGTGAACCTGCGCGAAATCGCGCTGCTGTACCGGTCCAATGCGCAGTCGCGCGTGCTGGAGCATGCACTGGTGTCGGCGGGCTTGTCATACCGCGTGTATGGCGGTCTGCGCTTCTTCGAGCGCCAGGAGATCAAGCACGCGCTGGCCTATCTGCGCCTGATGGAAAATACCGACGACGACAACGCGCTGCTGCGCATCATCAATTTCCCCACGCGCGGCATCGGCGCGCGCGGCATCGAGCAGCTGCAGGCCGCAGCCAAGATGAACAACACCACGCTGTTCGATGCGGCGGCGCGCGCGGGCGGCAAGGTGTCGGCCTTTGTCGGCATGATCGAGGCGATGCGCAATGCCACGCGCGAACTGCCGCTGCCCGAGGCGATCGACCACATGCTGAACCACAGCGGGCTGATCGCACACTACCAGAACGAAACCGGCGCCAAGAAGCGCGAGGCCGAAGAGCGTCTGGAAAACCTCAACGAACTGTTGAATGCCGCGACCCTGTTCGTGCATGAGAACGAGGACGACAGCCTGACCTCCTTCCTCACCCACGCCACGCTGGAATCGGGCGAACATCAGGCGGGCGATCAGGATGACGCGCTGCACCTGATGACGGTGCATGCCTCCAAGGGACTGGAATTCCACACCGTGTTTATCACCGGCATGGAAGAGAATTTATTTCCGCACCAAAACAGCAAAAACACGGAGGACGGTCTGGGCGAAGAGCGCCGCCTGATGTATGTGGCGATCACCCGCGCGCGCCGCCGCCTGTATTTGACCTTTGCGCAGAGCCGCATGCTGCACGGCCAGGTCAACTACGGCATGGTGTCCAGCTTCCTGCGCGAGCTGCCGGAAGAGCTGCTGCACTGGATCACGCCGCGCATCGCCGCACGCAGCGCATACAAGCCTGCCTACTCGCCCTACGCTGCCCCTGCAACCCCCTCGGACTATGCTGCACCGGCACCGCGTCCGGCAGACGCTTCAGGCTGGCGCATCGGGCAGAATGTGGAACATGCGAAATTCGGCGAAGGCGTAGTGCTGAATGTGGAAGGCAGCGGCGCAGATGCGCGCGTGCAAGTTAAATTCCGCAAGGCGGGCAGCAAGTGGCTGGCACTGGAATATGCGAAGCTGACCGCGCTGTAGGGTGCGTCTTACGCACCATGGTGCGCACGGCGCACCCTACGCGAACCATGGAAATACATTATAACTATATGAATATAAATATAATATTAAGGATTTAAACATGAGCAAATCATTCAAGGAAATCACGCAGGAAATTAAACAGCTGCTGCTGCCGTTCCGCAAAGAAGCCAAAGAACCGATGGCAGCGTTTGATGCGATGGCCAAGGCGGCGATGGCGCCGGGTGTGCTGACAGAACTGCAGAAGGAGCTGATCGCATCCGGCATCGCCGTCGCCTCGCATTGCGACGGCTGCATCGGCTTTCACGTCAAGTCGCTGGTGCGCCTGGGAGCCACGCGCGAGCAGGTGAATGAAATGCTGGCGGTTGCGGTGTATATGGGCGGCGGGCCGTCGCTGATGTATGCGGCGGAAGTGCTGCGCGCATTTGAGGAGTTTCAGGTCAAGTAGGGTGCGCCGTGCGACCACGGTGCGTATGACGCACCCTACAACAGCCTAGCCATTTTCTTTTTCATCGCTCGCCGCTTTCACCTCCGAAAAAATATCGCGGTAAGCCACATACATCGAGGTCAGCCCGATCGGCACCAGAATGATCCAGCCCAATCCCATCGGAACCACGCTCACTGCAAACGCGATCAGTTGCATGATCAGGCTGTAAACCGAAAAGGGCAAGATGTTGCGCACGGAAGCCATCAGGCTTACCTGCATCGCGTGGCGCGGGGACATGCCATTAAAAAATACCAGCATCGGTGCAAACTGCATCGCGAGCATCAGCAGAAAAAGCAGCGCAAATCCGGCCAGCAGGGTCAGTCGCAGACCGGATTCGGGCGCCAGCAGCGCATCAATCAATGCACTTGGATCCTGCTGTGTTTGAAAAGTCTCAAGTATGCTGCTCAAGGCGGAACCGCCCATCGCCGCGGTGAACATGGAAACAACAATCATGCCGAGCAGCAGCATACCGCCCAGGGTAACAAGCTGCGCAGTCCGACTTTCAAAACCGGCGATAATTTGTCTCGGCTCCACCTTTTCGTTGTATTCCAGCGAGCGGCATACACGCATATATCCGGCCATCAATATCGGCATGAGCAGCACCGCCAGCAGCACGCCGGCGTGGGGAATATTCATTGCCAGAAATACACCCAGCATGAAAAACATAGCCAGCGAAAACGCCTGCAAGGGGCTGCGCATGATCAATCTGTAGCCATGCTTGACCCACAGCCAGCCATGGCTTGCGGGGACTTTTTGTATTTCGAATTTGTTCATTAATTAAGCTATTGCCTCACATTAATTGGATTGGATCGCCATGCGCGGCGATATGCTGCTGCAGTATCTGTTTGAACTGATCCGGATTGTGCGCGTTGACCAGCTCGCCATCGCGCGGCCGGTGCAGGTCGAACAAGCGCGAAATCCAGAAGCGCAGCGCGGCTGCACGCAGTGCAACCGGCCACATGTCGGCCTCCGGCGCAGTGAAAGGCCGCACCGCGTGGTAGGCATTCAGCAGCGCTCGGGTACGCACCGCATCCAGCCTGCCCTCAGCGCCCATGCACCAGTCGTTTACCGTAATCGCCACGTCGTACAGCAGGCAGTCGTTGCATGCAAAATAAAAATCGATCAGCCCGCCCACGCGCTCGCCATCAAACAGCACATTGTCGCGGAACAGGTCGGCGTGCACCACACCCTGCGGCAGCGCCGCCAGCGTGTTTAGTTCATGGAAAGCCACTTCGCTCTGCAGCAGCGCGGCGTCCTGCGTATCCAGAAACGCCACCACCTGCTTGGCCGCAGAGGCGCGCCACGCCGCATCGCGCGGATTTTTCATGGTCTCTGCAAAGCTCAGCCCGGCCTCGTGCATCTGCCCCAGCATCGCGCCCACCGCCGCACAGTTTGCAGCAGTCGGCTGGGTCAGCGATTTGCCCGCCAGTCGGCTGACGATGCAGGCCGGCTTGCCGTTCAGTTCACCCAGAAACTGGTTGTGCCGGTTGGCCACCGGGCTGGGACAGGGAATGCCGTGACGCGCGAGATGCGCCATCAGGTTCAGATAAAACGGCAGTTCTTTTGCACTGAGTTTTTCAAATAGCGTCAGCACAAAACGGCCATTGCTGGTGGTGACAAAATAATTGGTGTTCTCGATGCCCGAGGCGATGCCCTGTAACTCAAGCAGGGAACCGAGTGAATAATTGACTAGCCAGGCGGAAAATTCGTTATCGCTGACGCTGGTGAAAACTGCCATGAAAAGTACCTGAACTAAAAGGTGTCTGGATTAAATTTGGTCTGGATTAAATTTTGCCTGATTAAAACTCGTGAATGACCCATTGCGGCGGGCGCAAGCCGGAGGCATCGGGGCCATCCTGGCGGGAAAATTGCCCGTCGCCGCGCTCATCAATCAAATAATATGGCTTGCCGATTTTCGGCGTTACCTTGATCTTGAAAAGTTTTCCGCCCACGCGATACTCTTCAATCACCATATCCTTTTTTTTGATAATGGTGACCTGCGGCTCCAGATCGCTATCCTGCGCACCGGGTTCCAGCGCAGGGGGCGGCGGCAGCGGTTGCCAATCCGGGGCGGGAGCAGAGTCGCCAGCGTAGGCTGCGCCAGCCAGACAACTCAACAATAAAACGCTCACTAAACGCATTGCCTTACTCCAATGTTATGCAGGAGTGTATTTTAGCCGATGCGAGTGAAAAAGGCTGCAAAGCTTTTTGCAAAGCAGGCGCAGCGCGGCGTTGTCGGCGAGAATCGTGCAGAACAGCACCTGCCCGCCGCCGCATAAGCGCACCTCTTATGCGCGTTATAATGATAGCCAGCCATTCATTTCATGCTCCATGGTATCTGCCATCATGAATCCATTTACTGCCCGCTGGACTTCCACCGGCAACAATCTGTGCCTCGGCCACTGGGAAATCCACCACCTGGGACAACTGCTGCAGCTTAATGCCGCGCGAAGTGCGGAAGACATGGGCAGCTACGGCATCTTCAGCTACATCTTTCCCGACGATGAAGACTATGCCGAAGGACTGGCCGAGGATGAATGGATAGCTGAAAACGCCGCATGGCTGGCCGCACTGTTTGCCGGGCACGGCATTCCTGCCGATGACGCACACATGCGCTGGTTTTATCAGGCGGTCAATCCGCATGACTGGCGCTGCGGCAGTTGCGGCGGCTGCCTGTAACAGCACCGCCAGCCCTATTCTGCTGATGAAATCAGGGCGCCAACAACAAGGTGCGCCCCTTACCCGCGACGTGCAAACAACCCCGAGGGCAAGCATCCGTAAACATATAATAAATTGAATACATTCATTATATTATATAAACTCAAGAATAAAACATGCGGCGCAGCGCGGCCGGGCGGACCAGAATTATTGCGCCACGATAATAGACCTGACCCCGGTTTGTGGGCGCAGTTGTGCGCGAAGCGCAGCTTGCAGGGGAAGTGTTCATGGCAGGTTAGGCATTGGTTATTCGAAGCGCTGCTATGGCGCGGCGCAGGACGGACAGCGACGACTGCGCAAACAGGGCAGCGAGCGCCAAGCCAACGATGATGTCGGGCCAGCCAGAGCCGGAGAGCCATACTCCCAAGGCCGCAAACAACACTGAGATATTCGCGATGATGTCATTGCGTGAACACAGCCAAACCGACTGCATGTTTATGTCATCCGCACGATGACGCCACAGCAGAAATAGACACAAACTGTTGGCAGCAAGGGCAAGTACGCCAATGACACCAATGGTTTCGAAGACCGGAACAAGGGGGAAAATAATCCTGTAAATCGCCTGGCCGAAAACGAAGACGGCAAATGCCGCCATGATGCCACCCTTGAATAGCGCTGCCATCGCTTTCATTCTCGCACCGCGCGCAATGACGTAAATGCTGAAGCCGTAAACCAGGGCATCGCCCAGCATATCTGCTGAATCCGCCAGCAGAGACAACGAGCCCGACATCAGGCCGGCAGCGAGTTCAACCAGGAACATAACGACATTGATTCCGAGAACGAGCTTGAGGGTAGCACCCTGGCGTTTGTGAAGCGCCTCAATCTCACCTTCTTTATCGTTGCAACAATTGGCCATTGCGGCTCCTTAACAATGCCTGACGTCTGCATTCACGAGTCAATACGGGTTACCTCAGTCTGACCCCATTGATTCCGTTGATTTCCCTAACAGTCATGGTGATCTCCGTCATCGGGCCAACGTGTTAATGGTTTTGGCAGTGCGTATCAATTGTTTCTGAGCCTGTTCTTGCGTTAAGCCCGGAAACGTAGTGGCCACCATTTCCATCGTCTCATTAAGTCTCGCAACTGCCTCCGACGCGCCTTCTTCACGCGCCACACCAACCAGAAATTTGGTTATCTCTGGATGTAGATGCATGAAATTCACACCAGATCTTGCAAATATCACCGTCAACTCTTGTTGCAGGCGCCTGTATTCTGATGCGTTTGATGCCCACTGTTTGAAAAATCCTGCCATTGTAGTCCTCCTCTAAATGGTTGTATCACGCGAGCCTTGCCCATGTATGTTAGTTCAGGGGCGCGCCGCTTGTCGGCGCGTCCCCTGGAACGGCGAATTAGCTTTCTCAGCAGAGTAGACAGACTCGTGTTCGGCCAAGATGTCTGAACCATCAATCTGTGAGAAGACAGAGTAGAAGCCTCCTATCAGGTTACGCAGACTCTTCGGGTTGGATGGATCACCCACAAGTAGGTCTCGTTCTGATGCAGCCAGCCCAGCTGGGGAGCGCGAGGAGTCAATGGGAACTGCCTGGCCAGGTGCCTCCATTTTCGCAGCCGGCATTCTCACGTGACTAAGCTCCCGTTTCAACTTCGTCAGCGATTTGTATGCACGCTCCGAGAAGCAAGGTTTGGCCTGCGACATCGTTCGAACAACTTCATAAGCGCCAAGAACCCACAACCAGGAAAGCTCTTCTGCCCTAGCAATGTGTTCAAACGACACTGAAGAGTCATCAGCGAAGGCTGCCTCAAGCTCGTCAAGAATCTCGACGCCCAATTTCAGTAGTACTTGAACTCGACCGTTTGCATAGAAGGAGAACCGTACGAGTGGATTGTGCTTCTCGAATTCGCCGGCTGTGGAGAGTACGGACATAGTGAAAGCTAACGCAGCACCCAGCGACCGAAGGGAGCGAGGTTGAGCCCCGGGTTAGCGGTTTTCATCGAGCTTGCTGAGTAGGAAGCTTGCAATGCTGCCAACCATCTCAATAGCAGCCGTAGCTTCCGTGTTTGTAATTGAAGGCAACCACGGACGGCCATGACCAGTGCCTTCTTTGTTTCGGAGGCGATTTATAGCGCAAGCAGTTTGAAACATTGCACGTTCAAGTGCTTTAGTTTGAGGCTCACTCGGTTGTGCTGCTTGCTCAGGAACAGTAAGCCCGAGTGCCACGTAGGCTTGCCCAAGCAGACCTTGAAAGTTGGCCCCGCTTGAATATGAACCCCATTTGGTCTGAAGGATGTGTGCAGCGGTTGCCTCAAGAAGATCTTTGCCAGTACCGGAAAGTAATGCTGCGTCTTGTGCACCTTTCTGAGCACGGCGCGCATATGCCTGAAGCGCTTGGGTTAACTCTCGGCCTTTAAGGCTTTCCAAAACTTTTGGCCGAATGTCTCCGTCTTTAGAGAGCTCATAACCTTCTGCGTCAAACGCAGAAATGGCATTCAAAATTGCTTCTGAGCCAACAAAGTTGGCCGACTGTTCTCGAAATCCTCCTGATGCTCGAACTTTTGACAGGAGTTGTTCAATTAGTTTTGAGCCTGCGTTGGGATTGTTGTCGATTGCCCATGACAGGATCGCTCTAACTCTCTTGGCTTTCCCAATTACTTGACCTTGAGCTTTTGGGTCTGCCGAAGTTAAGCCGGACCGTCCAACGTAAAACTCAATATCTGAGTGAGATGGCTCGCGATATTCTCCATTGGATTTCGAATCGTCTACGAGTTGTGCTAGCGCAGCGATTATGGTGTCGGTAATTGGTAATGTCATATTCCTGAGCCGATAACTTTAAGTAAACACCCTAAAATCGCCTTGAAAGGCACCTTCGAGGTGCCCAATCCGGCGCATAAATTGTAATGAGTTGTTTTTATTATAAATACAAAACAAGCACACCCTAAATATTCCGTTAAACACACCATTAAAACTATTAACCAGTTTTACAGCGCAAATTGGCAACAGCAATAATAATTCAACTGTCCGATCCTACAGGTTCAACTGTTTCTCAAGTTCGGCTTCCGACGGCTCGAATCCTCTGGTTTCGTAATGCTTGAAGATTGCGGCGACCACTTCCTTCGGCTCATCGATGACCTGGATTAAATCCATGTCGTTGGGGGAGATCATTTTTTCCACCAGCAGGCTTGCGCGTATCCAGTCCATCATGCCGCCCCAGAATTTGCTGCCGACCAGAATGATGGGGATGCGCCGGGTCTTGCCGGTCTGCACCAGGGTGAGCGCTTCCATCAGCTCGTCCAGCGTGCCGAAGCCGCCCGGCATCACCACGTAGGCGCTGGCGAACTTTACAAACATCACCTTGCGCGTGAAGAAGTGCTGGAAGGTCTGACTCACGTTCTGGTAAGGGTTGTTGTGCTGCTCATGCGGCAGCTGGATATTGAGGCCGACGCTGGGCGACTTGCCGTAGAACGCGCCCTTGTTGGCCGCCTCCATAATGCCGGGGCCGCCGCCGGAAATCACTGAAAAGCCTGCATCGGACAGCAGCCGCGCAATCTCCTCGGTGAGCTGGTAATAGGGATGGTCGTGCTGTGTGCGCGCGCTGCCAAAGATGCTGACCGCCGGATGTATGTTGCTCAGGCGTTGGGTCGCGGCGACGAACTCTGACATAATGCCGAATACGCGCCACGCCTCTTTTGAATGCGTCAATTCGGGAGTAGTCGCATGCGGCAAACTAGACTGATCGTTCATCTCAATATCCTGTACAAAAAATGAAAACACTGTTGTTAGTAGATGGTTCATCTTACCTGTATCGCGCCTTTCATGCGATGCCTGATTTGCGCAGCCCGAGTGGCGAGCCGACCGGTGCAATCCAGGGCGTGCTCAATATGCTGCGCCGTTTGCGCCTGGACTACCCGTCCGATTACAGCGCCTGCGTTTTTGATGCCAAGGGCAAAACCTTTCGCGACGACATGTACCCGGCATACAAGGCGCACCGCCCGTCGATGCCGCCCGAGCTGGCCGCGCAGATCGAACCCTTGCACCGCGCCATTGCCGCATTCGGCTGGAATATCCTGATGATGGACGGGGTCGAAGCCGATGACGTGATCGGCACCCTCGCCTTGCAGGCCAAGCGGGGCGGCGGGCGCTGCATCATTTCCACTGGCGACAAGGACCTCACGCAACTGGTGAACGGCCAAGTGACGCTGATCAACACCATGAACAATGAAACGCTGGATGAGGCGGGCGTGCTGGCGAAGTTTGGCGTGCCGCCCGAGCGTATGGTGGATTACCTGACGCTGGTCGGCGACACCGTGGACAACGTGCCCGGCGTGAGCAAATGCGGACCCAAGACCGCGGTGAAATGGCTCACGCAATACGGCACGCTGGACAATCTGCTGGCGCATGCTGGCGAGGTGGGCGGCGTAGTCGGCGAGAATCTGCGCAGCGCGCTGGAATGGCTGCCAACCGGACGCCAGCTGATCACCGTGAAGTGCGACGTGCCGTTGCCGCTGCGCTACGACGAGCTGGTGGCACCGCCGCAGGACAGCGAAAATTTGCGCGCCCTGCTGCAGGGTTTTGGCTTTAAATCTTTGCTGCGCGATGTCTTGCCCGCAGCCGCCACCAACCCAGACGCGAGCGGCGCACCGCAGCAGGGCAGCATGTTCGACGCCAGCAGCGGCGCAGTGGTGGCGCCCGCCACGCGCTATGAATGCATTCTTACAGATATTCAATTAAATCAATGGCTTGATAAATTAATGCAGGCCGAGCTGGTGTGCGTGGACACCGAAACCACCGGGCTGGACAGCATGACCGCGCAGCTGGTCGGCATCTCGTTTGCCACCGAGGCGCACCATGCCGCCTATCTGCCCTTGGCGCACCGCTACCCCGGTGCACCGGAGCAGATCAGCCGCGAACACGCCTTGCAAAAACTCAGGCCTTGGCTGGAAAGCGCAGCGCACAAAAAGCTGGGCCAAAATTTAAAGTACGACCAGCACATTTTCGCCAACCACGGCATCCGGCTTGCCGGCATTGCCGAAGACACGCTGCTGCAATCCTACGTGCTGGAAAGCCACAAGCCGCACGATATGGACAACCTCGCGCTGCGTCACCTCGGTGTAAAGACGATTACTTTCGAAGAAGTCGCGGGCAAGGGTGCGAAGCAGATTTGCTTCGACCAGGTTGCAATCGACACCGCCACGCAATATGCGGCGGAAGATGCCGACATCACCCTGCAACTGCACCAGACCCTGTCGCCGCAAATTCATACGCAAGGCAAACTGGAACATGTTTACCGCGAGATCGAGATGCCCGCGCGCCAGGTGCTGTTTGTGATGGAGCGCAACGGCGTGCTGCTCGACAGCACGCTGCTCAACATCCAGAGCCGCGAGCTGGGCGAAAAATTGCTCGATCTTGAAACCCGCGCCTACGAGCTGGCCGGCCAGCCCTTCAACATGAATTCGCCCAAGCAGCTGCAGGAGATTCTGTTCGACATGCTCGGCATTCCGTCAAAGAAAAAAACCGCCACCGGCTCGCGCTCCACCGACGAGGAAGTGCTGCAAGAACTGGCCCTCGACTATCCGCTGCCAAAATTATTGCTTGAGTATCGCGGCCTGTCGAAGCTGAAATCCACCTATACCGACAAGCTGCCGCTGATGGTGAATGCGCAAACCGGCCGCGTGCACACCAGCTACTCGCAGGCGGTGGCCGTCACCGGACGGCTGGCATCGAGCGACCCCAACCTGCAGAACATCCCGGTGCGCACCGCCGAGGGCCGCCGCATCCGCGAGGCGTTTATCGCCGATCCCGGCAGCCATATCGTGTCGGCCGACTATTCGCAGATCGAACTGCGCATCATGGCGCATCTATCCGATGACGCCGGGCTGCTGCATGCCTTCGCACACGGCCACGACGTGCACCGCGCCACTGCCGCCGAAATCTTCGCGGTGGAACCGGATGCGGTGAGCAGCGAGCAGCGCCGCTACGCAAAGGTCATCAACTTCGGCCTGATCTACGGTATGTCCGCCTTCGGTTTAGCCAGCCAGCTCAATATTGAACGCAGCGCAGCGCAGGCCTACATCGAGCGCTACTTCGCGCGCTACCCCGGCGTGGCCAACTACATGCAGAGCACACGCGAGCAGGCCAAACAGCAGGGCTACGTCGAAACCGTGTTCGGCCGCCGCCTGTGGCTGCCCGAAATCAACGGCGGCAACGGCATGCGCCGCCAAGCCGCCGAACGCGCCGCGATCAACGCGCCGATGCAGGGCACCGCCGCCGACCTGATCAAGCTGGCGATGGTCGCGGTGCAGAACTGGCTGGAAAAAGAACAACTGCAGACCCGCTTGATCATGCAGGTGCACGACGAACTGGTGCTGGAAGTACCGGACAGCGAACTGGCGCTGGTGCAAGAAAAACTGCCCGGCCTGATGTGCAATGTGGCGCAGCTGAAAGTGCCGCTGGAAGTGGGCCTGGGCGTGGGTGCAAACTGGGAAGCGGCGCATTAAAATTATTAAATATAATCAGGATATTACCAATATGATCTCTACTTTCTGGAAGTATTTCAAATACGTGGTGCTGGCTATCGGCTTTCTCAGCCTGGCATTAATTTTATATATTGTTGTTTATCTGAACCTCCCCCAATCCAGCCACAATAAACAACAGGAAAACAAACAACCCGCAGAAATCTTCAGCAAGAAAATTGGCGAGATGCAACTTGGCATCCTGCGGGATGAAATCAATGACGGGCAACTGCTGATGAACATTAGCCGCGGAGCGCAACAGCTCGTTAGCAATTATGCTTTTCCTGCCAAAGAATATGATTTGTACTGGGCCAATGTCTCAGACGCAAAAATAATAACCCTGCAAAACGGTGAACACGGTGTAATTGTTTTTACCGCAAGCGAGGAGTGCGACCACTGCGACAATGGCAAACAGATATGGATATTCAAACTGGGCAAAAATCTGAATCTGCTCAAAATGATTTCCTTATTTGATCTGCACCAGACTGTGGACAATAGTAATCATTATTTTGCTAACAAGCTCCTTAACGTCCCCTATCAGGAAGGACTGCAAGGAGATCAGATATTTATTCCTATCGAAATAATGTTTGGCAAGGAAATCATCATTACCCCCATGCTCACTCTACGCAGCATCGGTTTTCTAAAAGGGCATTGGGGGAAATTTATTGAGAACCGAACACAGAAGCCGAGCGGCACCGAAAATGACGACTTGAGCACAAAGCTCAAGATGCTACCCAAAGAGCTCAATGAAGCGTTCGCCCGGCAAGTCATTTCGTATTGAAAATACATTGCCCGTATCTTTTATGATAAAAACATCAAACCCACATACTTCACGCTAACAGAACATGAAAAAATTAATTTGTCTCACGCTGGTGGCAAACCTTGCGCTTTCAGGTTGCTCTGCCTTCGCCACCAAGACGCAAACTGTCCATGCTTCTTGCTCGGAGCCTGACGCAACACTGCAGGTCAACGGCGGGCAAATTTACACCGGACAGGCACAGATTGAAGCAAGAAGAGACAAGGTATTCTCCTACGCCTGCTTCAAGCCCGGCTATTACCCCGCCCAGAAATCTGTTTCATACTCCATCAGCTCGACGGGAATAGCCGATTTTGTCGGCTCAATGATCTTCCTTATTCCCATCATCGGTATTTTTTCGCCCGGCGCCTGGGATCTCGATGAAAACGAGGTCAGCATCAACATGGTGAAATATTAAGCAACCCGTTATTTAAGTGTTCCCGGTGAGGCAGCACACACCAGACCCGAAATTTTCCGATTGCCCTTGCAACACCTGCCTTCGCTCCCCACGTCCCTCCTTGATTTACTTGAAATGAATAGTTTGCAAGGAGAACAGTGATGAAGAAGAAGTCCTTTCCATTGGCCAATGCCTATGGTCTGCTCGAAACGGGGCCGGTGGTGCTGATCACGACCTCGCACAAAGGCACAGCCAATATCATGACGCAGTCATGGCACACGATGATGGAGTTTGTGCCGCCGCTGGTGGGTTGCGTGATCAGCGGCAACAATCATTCGTTTGCCGCACTCAAGGCCACGCGGGAATGTGTGATCAATATTCCTACGGCTGAATTGGCCAGGCAGGTAGTAATTGCAGGCAACAATTCCGGGCGCAAGGTGGACAAGTTTGCACGCACGGGTTTAACCGCCGCACCGGCCAGCCTGGTGCAGGCGCCGCTGATTGCCGAGTGTTATGCCAATCTTGAGTGCAAGGTGGCGGATACGCGGCTGGTCAATTCCTACAATTTCTTTATCCTCGAAGTGGTCAAGGCGTGGATAGACCCGGCAGTGAAAGACCCGAAAACACTGCATCATCGCGGCAGCGGAAAATTCATGATTGCCGGAGAAACGGTTAAATTGCCATCTCGCATGAAATAGGGTTTCCGGTTCACAATGCTCCGGCTAAACGAATTTACCTCTTGCATGTAGAATGCAAGAACCAGATAAATTTGCTGTGACCATGAGAGCACGATCCAGAGACAATATACGCACCCATCTGCGCACCTACCTTACCGCGGGCTATGCACTGTTCATCGCCTACGTCAGCCTGTCGCCATTCACCGGCTGGCAGGAACAGGGCCTGTATTTTAGCGATGTGCTGACCGCACCGCTGGCCCAGACATTTACCTGGTTTGATTTCACCCTCAATGTCTTTTCATATTTTCCGCTTGGCTTTCTGCTGACATATTTGCTGCGCAATCGCTGGCCTGCGGTTCATTTGCTGCTGCTGACCACGCTGACAGGACTGGCTTTGTCTGTGGCCATGGAATATGCGCAGATGTACCTGCCAAGCAGGGTCAGCTCAAATGCCGATTTGCTCAGCAACAGCATGGGCACCCTTGCCGGCTCTGCCTTTGCACTGACTATCTCCAAATACACCTGGTACGGCCGTATTGCAGTCCTGCATATCAGATGGCTCAAGCAGGGCAGGCTGGTCGATTTTGGGCTGGCGCTGGTGGCGTTGTGGATGTTTGCGCAGACCAATCCTTCGCTGCCTATGCTGGGTAGCGTATTTGTCCGAGAAGTGGCACGTTGGCCGTTCGATATTGTGCCTGCTGCGCCCTTCAACTGGCTGGAATGCGCCGAAGTTGCACTCAATCTGCTGCTGCTCGGAATATTGCTGTCCACCCTGCTGCGTGAACGCCGCCACACGATGAATGGGCTACTGCTGGTGCTGTGCACAGTGACGCTGATCAAATTCATCGCCGCCGCCGTGCTGCTCAAGTCATGGGCATTGCTGTTGTGGCTGAACAGCGAGGCGCTGCTGGGCATCATGGCGGGTCTGCTGCTGCTGGCAGCCGCGCTGCGCCTGTCACGCAACTGGCTGCTGGGGTTTGGCGCGCTGGCCGCCGTTATGTACCTGATGCTGGTGCTGGATCTGCTGCTTGACAGTAAACCCTCTGCCGCCATGCGACTGTACCACTGGCATTACATTCACATGCTCAACTACAACGGATTTTCCCAACTCGTTATTATGCTGTTTCCCATCCTGCTGCTGGGCTATCTATGGCGAACCGGTATCTTGCGAAAGTAGTAAAATAACAGATCAAATCTGTCGCACAATCAAACCCTCTCCAGGAAAGCAAGCCATGAGCTATTTCGCCCATCATGTATTTTTCTGCACCAATCAGCGCGAGGCAGGCGAGATTTGCTGCAATAATTTTGGCGCAAAGAAAATGCGCGACTATGTCAAGGATAAAGTCAAAGCGCTTGGCCTTTCTTCCGATGCAAACCGCATCCGCATCAACTCGGCGGGCTGCATGAATCGATGCGATGAGGGCCCGGTGCTGGTGGTTTACCCGGAGGCGGTCTGGTATACCTATGTGGACGAACATGACCTTGATGAAATTATCGAGGAACATTTAAAACATGGCCGCATCGTCGAGCGCCTGAGAATATGAGTGCCACAATAATGGCACAGCACAAGTTTGCCATCCCGGCCCCGTCGGGCGTGTTGCACGGTGTGGTACACATGCCGCAGGGCGAGCCGCGCGCCATCGCGGTGGTGGCGCACCCGCTGCCTGTCATGGGCGGCACCATGGACAACAAGATCGTCACCACCCTGGTCAAAACCTTTGCCGAGCTGGGCTTTATTGCGGTGCGCTTTAATTTCCGCGGCGTGGGTGAAAGTAGCGGCGTGTATGACGAAGGCAACGGCGAAGTTGAGGACGTGCTGGCGATCGTGCAATACGCGATGCAGGAATTTGGCGCACTGCCGCTGATTCTCTCCGGCTTTTCCTTCGGCGGCTATGTGCAGGCGCGTGCCGCCGAAAAATTGCAGCCGCAGAAATTGGTGCTGGTCGCGCCCGCCGTGGGCCGCTTTGCGATGCCGCATGTGCCGGCTGACACCCTGCTGATACACGGCGAGATGGACGAGGTGGTGGCGCTAAGCGATGTGTTTGCGTGGGCGCGCCAGCAGCATTTTCCGATTGTGGTGGTGCCGGAGGCGACCCATTACTTCCACGGCCATCTGCACCATTTAAAGGCGATTGTGAGCCAGCACTTCATTGGGCATCCCTTATGATTATATTCACCACCAGTTTTTGTCGGGTGCGCCGTGCGCACCGTGGTGCGTATGACGCACCCTACATCACGGTTATTCGCGCATGAACACAGTCGTCGAAGTACGCAAGCTGCACAAATCCTACGCCGGCCAGCGCGTGGTGGACGACATCAGCCTGAGCATCAAACGCGGCGAGTGCTACGGCCTGCTTGGACCCAACGGCGCGGGCAAGACCACCACCCTGCGCCTGCTGCTGGGGCTGACGGCACCCGATGGCGGCACGGTGAAATTGCTCGGCCATGCCGTGCCCGCCCATGCGCGCGAGGCACGCCTGAAGCTCGGTGTGGTGCCGCAAATCGACAACCTCGATCCCGATTTTACCGTGGCGGAAAACCTGCTGGTATATGGCCGCTATTTCGGCATGAGCGATGCCGAAATCAATGCGCGCATTCCCATGCTGCTGGAATTTTCCAACCTCACCGCCAAGCGCGATGCAATGGTGCCCACCCTCTCCGGCGGCATGAAGCGCCGGCTGAGCCTGGCGCGCGCACTGGTGAATGATCCCGATATTATTTTCCTCGATGAGCCCACCACCGGCCTCGACCCGCAGGCGCGCCACCTGATCTGGCAGCGCCTGCGCGAGCTCACCTCGCAGGGCAAAACGCTGCTGCTGACCACGCATTTCATGGAAGAAGCCGAGCGCCTGTGCCACCGCCTCGCCATCCTCGACCATGGCCGCATGATTGCCGAAGACACGCCGCACGAGCTGATCAAGCACAATATTGAACCGCAGGTGGTGGAGGTGTTCGGCGACCAGGTCGCGCAGTGGGCACAGGCTCATGCGGCGCAATTTGCGCAGCGCTTTGAGGTCAGCGGCGAAACGGCGTTCTGCTATGTCAGCGATGCGCAGCCGCTGGTCGCGCACTTGCAGGCGCATGCCGAGCTGCGCTATCTGCACCGCCCGGCCAATCTGGAAGATGTGTTTATCAAGCTCACCGGCCGCGAAATGAGAGATTAAGATGAACACAAATAATCCATTAGGCTTGTCATTCCCGCGCAGGCCGGAATCCAGTTGCTTGCACAAAAGCACGCGAAGCGGGACAGAACTAGGGCATTGTCCGCTTCGCATGCTGTTTTTATTGCTGGATTCCCGCCTGCGCGGGAATGACGCGATTTTAATCTAATGGGCGATTTGGAATGAACCTGATCTTCCGTCTGCTCTATGTGTATGTGTACGCCCTGTTTCGCGAGCGGCTTTCCATTGCCGACTCGAAGAGCCGCTTGCCGATGATGGTGCTTCCCAATGATCTGGACATCATTCTGCATATGAACAACGGCCGTTACCTGACGATCTGCGACCTCAACCGCGTGGACCTGTTTATCCGCAGCGGCCTGCTGAAAACCATGCGCAGGCGCAAGTGGTTTCCGGTGATTGCCGAGCACACCATGAGCTATAAAAAGTCGCTGCACTTATTCGAACGCTACACCGCCGAGCTTGAACTCACGCACTGGGACGACAAATTTTTTTACATGACACACACCTTCAGAAATGCCGAAAGAATAGTGGCCAGCGGTACCTCGAAGGGCGCGATACGCTCGCGCACGGAAGTGATCAAACCCGAGGCGGTCCTGGCCGCGCTGGCAATGGATAATATAAAATGAAATTAAATACTTATAATTTTCCGCGCTTCAGCATGCGTTTTCTGCCGATCTGGCGCCGCCATCTGCTGGTGTGGTGGAAGGTGGCGATCCCCTCCATTCTTGGCCATCTTGCCGACCCGCTGATCTATATGCTGGGGCTGGGATACGGCCTGGGCACACTGATACCGGAGATGGGCGGCACCTCGTATTTGCTGTTCCTGGCTGCCGGCACCCTGTGCTACAGCACGATGAACAGCGCCACTTTCGAAGCCCTGTATTCCGGCTTTTCGCGCATGCACCACCAGCGCACCTGGGACGCCATCCTCAACACGCCGATCACGTTGGACGACATCGTGCTGTCCGAAATATTGTGGGCGGCCACCAAGAGCCTGATGTCGGGTGTCGCGGTACTGCTGGTGATCTGGATCATGGGCATGTCGCACCACTGGCTGTCGCTGTGGACCATCCCGCTGGCGCTGCTGATCGGGCTGTGCTTTGCCGCCGTGGGCCTGATCATGACCGCCCTTGCGCCCAGCTACGATTTTTTCATGTACTACTTCACGCTGGTGATCACGCCGATGATGATGCTGAGCGGGGTATTCTTCCCGGTCGAGCAATTGCCGCCTGCGTTGCAAAATGTCTCGGCGCTGCTGCCCCTCACCCATGCAATCGACCTGGCCAGACCGCTGCTCAACGGCATCGCTCCGGGCAACATCGCGCAGCATCTTGCGGTGATACTTGCCTACACGCTGGCGGGATTCTATTTGTCACTCATCCTGTTCCGCCGCCGTCTGTCGAAATAGCTCACCTCCTGCACCCCGCTTCTACGCAAGGAGTAGGGGTTTTCATGTGATTCAACATATAATTGGCCGCGCCGTCAATCAAAGAGAAAATCATCATGCTGTGGATTAAAGCGTTTCATATCATTTTTGTCGCCAGCTGGTTCGCCGGGCTGTTTTATCTGCCGCGCATCTTCGTCAATCTGGCGATGGCCACCGAAAAGGCCGAACTGGACAGATTATTGCTGATGGCGCACAAGCTTTACCGCTTTGTGACACCCATCGCCTATCTGTCATTGGGGCTGGGCATCTGGCTGTGGCTGGGCTACGGCTTTGCGGGAATGTGGCTGAACATTAAGCTGGCCCTGATCGTGGTGCTGATCGCCTATCATCATTATTGCGGACACCTGCTCTGCGAATTCAAACGGGGGCGCAATACACACAGCCATGTGTGGTATCGCTGGTTCAATGAAATCCCGGTACTGCTGCTCACCGCAGTGGTCATCTTAGTAACAGTAAAACCCGGATCCTAGATTCGGCAGTTGACCGCTCCCTTAGGCCCACATAATAATGACCACTAAAAAAATAATTTATTATCCATGCTCAGCGATTCGCGGAGTCGCTACGAGCTGTATTGCACGCCCCTCACAGCGTATGGCTGAGTTGCTCCGCCTCGCAATGGAATAGCCATTCCTCGTTGTCGCGCCTTGCCATACACTGCGATGAACGTACACTACAACTCGTCCAACTACCGAATCTAGGATTATGAGCGAACAATTTTTTGCCCCCTGCCCGCGCGGCCTCGAAAAACCCCTGAGCGATGAACTCAAAGCGCTCGGCGCCGATGGCATTCACGCCACCGATGGCGGCGTGCATTTCAGCGGCCCCGGCTCGCTGAGCTATCGCGTCAACCTGCACAGCCGCACCGCCAGCCGCGTGCTGTGGCGCGTGGCCAAGGCGCGTTACACAACTGAGCAAGATATATACGACACCGTGCATGCCTTGCCGTGGAAAGACTGGTTTGATGAGTCGCGCACTATCCGTGTGAACATGGCGGCGATCAAGTGCCCGCTGCGCAGCCTGGATTTTGCCACGCTTAAAATCAAGGACGCGATCTGCGACAAGTTCCGCGAAATCACCGGCGAACGCCCCAGCGTCAACACCCATGCACCCGATATCCGCATCCATGCTTTTCTGGATGAGCTGCAGATGAGCCTGTATGTCGACACCTCGGGCGATGCGCTGTTCAAGCGCGGCGTGCGCCAGTACACCAACATCGCGCCGCTGCGCGAAAATCTGGCCGCCGGCATCCTCATGCTGAGCGGCTGGCAGCCCGGCACACCCTTGCTGGACCCGATGTGCGGCAGCGGCACCTTTCTGATCGAGGCGGCGCAGATGTCGCTGAACATTGCGCCCGGCATCGGCCGCCATTTTGCGTTTGAAAAACTGCACACCTTCAATGAGGAAAAATGGCAGGCCATGCGCGCCGAGGCGATCGCCGCGCAGAAGCCGGTGACCGCCCTGCCTATCCACGGCAGCGATCTGTATGGCGATGAACTGAAGGCCGCGCGCCTCAATCTGGAAAATGCCGGGCTGCTGGAAGCAGTGTCCCTGAAACAGGCGAATGTGCTGGAAGTAAGTGCACCGGCCGACCACGGCGTGCTGGTGGCCAACCTGCCCTACGGCGAACGCATGGGCGAGCTGGATGAAATGCGCGTGCTATACCCGCAACTGGGCGATGTGCTGAAGCAGAGATTCAAGGGCTGGAATGCCTATCTGCTCACCGCCGATCTGGCGATGCCAAAATCCATCCGCCTTTCGGTATCGCGCCGCATTCCGCTGTTTAACGGGGCGCTGGAATGCCGCTTGTTCGAATATAAAATAGTGGCAGGCAGCAATCGCAAATAATCTGCTTCGATATTTCAATAATAAAAAACTTCATGATTTAATTTTCAGTCGCATTTTTTTAGTTGGAACAGTCAATGAATGCAAAATCGAAACTCGGCCAGTATCGCCCCCTGGCGCTCACGGCGCTGCTGCTTGTATTTTGGAATAGCTCAGTCTGGCTGGTTTCTGACAATTTTTATTTTACCAACGCCCAAATCCTGATCGAGCAGGAAACCCAGCAGGCACAAGCGCGGGCTGACGACCTGGGCGACAGCATAAAAAGAAACCTGAATTATCTGCACGGCGTTCCCGATCTGTTTTCCGAGCTGCTGCGGGTCAAATGGGCCCTCGCAAAGTTTGGCCCGAACACTGGCCCCTCCCCGCTGCCAACAGAAGCGCGCATCAGGCAATGGTCAAATGACAAGGCATTGAAGAATCTGAATGACTACCTTGATTTTTCGGCCAGAAGCCTGAATATCGATTTGATTTATGTGGTCAATGCGGCGGGCGACGCGATTGCGGCCAGCAATTCAAACACAGCGGGTTCCAGCCTTGGTGTCAACGTGTCCGAACGCGCTCTATTCAGGCAGAACAAAAATGGCCTGCGTGGCATGCAATATGCGGTAGGCAAAACCACTAAAATTCCGGGCCTGTTTTTTGCCACCCCCGTATTCATCGAGAGCCAATTTCACGGTGCGGTGGTGGCCAAGGCCGATGTACAAAATCTCTCGTTCTTAATCAACCAGATAGATGCATTTGTTTGCGACGACAATGGAGTTGTTATTCTTGCGCGCAACAAATTGCTGGAGATGCACGCGCTTCGGGATAGCCCGGTTTCCACACTCTCCAGGCAGGAAAAATTTGACCTTTACCGGAAGTACAGCTTTCCCGAGCTGCAAATCGAACCATGGCCCGATACCAGGCTGGCTTCACTGGTTCGAATCCATAACGGAAATATTCCACACCTGCTGGTTTCAAAAAAATTGCCGGAATTCAACCTGAGCGTTTATGTGGACAGCGAAATTGGCGCAATTCTCGCGCTAAGACGTGACTATCTCTGGTTTGCGCTGCTGGTCGGCGCCCTCGGCAGCGTGCTGATTTTGATTGCCAGCAGCTCTATCCATTATTTCCAGGCGAGCAGGCGGTCAAAGGACCTGCTGTGGAAGCAGGCAAACTTTGACACGCTCACCGCATTGCCCAATCGCGACATGTTGCGCGATCGCCTGATACAGGAAATAAAGAAATCGGATCGCTCCGGTCTGCCGCTGGCCGTGATGCTGATCGACCTCGACCAATTCAAGGAAATCAATGACACACTTGGCCACGATATGGGCGACATACTGCTGAGCGAGGCTGCACGCCGCATCGCAAGCTGCGTGCGCGACTCGGATACGGTCGCCCGCCTGGGCGGCGATGAGTTCATCGTGGTGCTGCCCGAGCTTGCCGGGGTCAATCACATCGGCGACATCGCGCACAAGATTATCACCAGGCTTGCAGAGCCCTTCCACCTGCGCAATGAAGTCTCGCATATCTCAGCCAGCCTGGGCATTACCCTGTACCCCAATGATGCTGCCAATATCGACGACCTGATGAAAAATGCCGATCAGGCCATGTATGTGGCGAAAAAAAATGGCCGTAACCGCTTCAGCTATTTCACGATCACCTTGCAGGAAGATGCGCAAAAGCGACTGCACCTGATCAAGGATTTGCGCGGCGCCCTGGCCAACAAGCAATTGAAGGTCTACTATCAGCCCATCGTTGAACTGGGGACAGGCGAGGTGCACAAGGCTGAAGCATTGCTGCGCTGGATACACCCCGAGCACGGCATGATCAGCCCGGCAGAGTTTATCCCGCTGGCCGAGGAGACCAGGCTCATACTTGAGATTGGCGCCTGGGTCAGGATGGAATCGGCGGTCTGGTGCAAGCGCTGGAATGAAATTTGCCCCCAGGAATTCCAGATCAGCGTGAACAGGTCACCCGTCGAGTTTATGGATGACAGCGGAATCGCCAGCATCTCCACCTTTATCGACTACCTGCACGAGCAGAATTTGAGCGGCAAAAGCTTCGTCTTCGAGATTACAGAAGGGATGCTGCTCAATCTGTCCGACAGCGTCAGCAACGAATTGATCGCCCTGCGTGATGCCGGCATTCAGGTTTCCCTCGATGACTTCGGCACAGGATATTCATCGCTGTCCTACCTCAAGAAACTGGACATCGACTATCTCAAGATCGACCGCTCTTTCGTGTGCAATCTTGAACCTGATTCAGACGATCTGGTGCTGTGTGAAGCGATCATCAGCATGGCGCACAAGCTTGGCTTGAAGGTCATCGCGGAAGGTGTCGAAACCGAACAGCAGCGCGATTTGCTGATGGATGCCAACTGCGACTATGCGCAGGGTTACCTGTATTCCAGGCCCGTGCCACCGGAAGAGCTTGAAGCATGGATGTCGGAGAGGATCAGAAATAATTTAATGTGTGGCCAGTCAAATCTCCTTAAACAACTTCTAAAATAAAAAAACCGCACGAGTGTGCGGTTTTTTAATGCAGCGTTGTTGCGGCATCGCCGTCAGTTCAGCTTCAATTCTCCCACGCCGGACATCAGATCCGTATCCTTGGAATGCTTGCTGTTCAGTTTAATGTTCAGGCGCAGGTCATTCAGCGAGTCCGCATTCTTCAAGGCCTCCTCGTAGCTGATTTTGTCTGCCTCATACAGGTCGAATAAAGCCTGGTCAAAAGTCTGCATCCCCAGCTCGCGCGACTTGCTCATGATGCCTTTAATCATGTTTACTTCACCCTTGAAGATCAGATCGGCGATCAACGGTGAGTTCAGCAGTATTTCAATGGCCGCTGCCCGTCCCTTGCCGTCCTTGGTGGGGATCAGCCGCTGCGAAACAATGCCTTTGACGTTCAGGGAAAGATCCATCAGCAACTGGGCACGGCGCTCTTCCGGGAAGAAGTTGATGATGCGGTCCAGTGCCTGGTTGGCACTGTTGGCGTGCAACGTGCCGAGGCACAGGTGGCCGGTTTCGGCAAAGGCTACGGCATGCTCCATCGTGTGGTGGTCGCGTATCTCGCCGATCAGAATCACGTCGGGTGCCTGACGCAGCGTGTTCTTCAGCGCCGCTTCCCAATTGTCGGTATCCACGCCGACCTCGCGGTGGGTGATGATGCAGTTGATATGGTCATGCACGTATTCCACCGGGTCTTCAATGGTGATGATGTGACCATAGGAATTTTTATTGCGATGGCCCAGCATGGCCGCCAGGGTAGTGGATTTACCGGAACCGGTGCCGCCTACCAGCAACACCAGGCCGCGCTTGGTCATCACCACATCTTTCAGTATCGGTGGCAGCCCCATCTCGTCCAGATCGGGGATCTTGGTGGTGATCGTACGCAGCACCATACCGACGCGCTGCTGCTGCTGGAATACGTTGACGCGAAAACGACCGATCCCGGGCGGGCTGATCGCAAAATTGCACTCATGCGTGGATTCAAACTCTGCCGCCTGCCTGTCGTTCATGATGCTGCGCGCCAGCTCCTGCGTATGCTGCGCACTCAGCACCTGGTTGGAAACGGGAATCATCTTGCCATCCAGCTTGAAAGCGGGCGGGAAACCCGTGGTGATAAACAAGTCTGAAGCCTTCTTGGATATCATCCCGCGCAGTAAATTGTGCACCAGTTCGGTGGCCTGATCTCTTTCCATTACATACTCTCCTAATTACCCGGGAACAGATCTTTGTTCATCGCCTTGCTGCGCGCTTCGGTGGCAGACACGGTGCCGGCTTTGACCAGATTCAGCAGACACTGGTCGAGCGTCTGCATGCCTATTGTCGCACCGGTCTGGATGGCGGAATACATCTGCGGCACTTTTGCTTCACGGATCAGGTTGCGGATCGCCGGGGTGCAGATCATGATCTCATGGGCGGCGGCCCGACCGCTGCCGTCCTTGGTTTTAAGCAGGGTCTGCGAGATGACGGCGCGCAGCGATTCTGACAGCATCGCACGCACCATCTCCTTTTCATCCGCCGGGAACACGTCGATGATACGGTCGATGGTCTTGGCGGCCGAGCTGGTATGCAGCGTGCCGAACACCAGGTGACCGGTTTCTGCGGCCGACATCGCCAGGCGTATGGTTTCCAGGTCGCGCATCTCGCCCACCAGAATAACGTCCGGGTCTTCACGCAGCGCGCTGCGCAAGGCATTCTGGAACGACAGCGTGTGCGGTCCGACTTCGCGCTGGTTAACCAGGCTCTTTTTGCTTTCGTGCACGAATTCGATCGGGTCTTCCACCGTCAGAATATGACCCATTTCGGTTTCATTGCGGTGGTTAACCATCGCCGCCAGGGTGGTGGATTTGCCGGAGCCGGTAGGCCCTGTCACCAGCACCATGCCGCGCGGGAAATCGGCGATCGACTCAAAAATCTTCGGCGCCTTGAGGTCTTCCAGCGATAATATTTTGGAGGGAATGGTGCGCATTACCGCGCCGGCACCGCGGTTGTGCACAAAGGCGTTGACACGGAAACGCGCCAGCCCGGGCACCTCGAAGGAGAAGTCGATCTCCTTGTTCTCTTCGTACAGCTTGCGCTGCTGGTCATTCATAATGTCATACACGAGTGCATGCACTTCCTTGTGCTCCATCGGCGGCAGGTTGATTCTGCGTATATCGCCATGCACGCGTATCATCGGTGGCAAGCCTGCAGAAAGATGCAAGTCTGAAGCCTTGTTTTTAACGCTAAAAGCGAGCAGTTCGGTAATATCCATTATAATTTCCCATTTGTTTGGCAGCTCGCGTTGCAGCGGTTGCCATGCTTTTTTTGTATAACGCAGGTGATTATGACCGCAATCCTTTCAAACTTGCAAGCTGTGCACGTTGCCATGGATCGTGCAGCCCTGATGGCACGGCGCGACGCTGCGCAAATCAGCCTTCTCGCGGTCAGCAAGACTGTGCCTGCAAGGGTGATACGCGAGGCTTACGGCGCCGGCCAGACCGCATTTGGCGAGAACTATGTGCAGGAAGCGCTGGATAAAATGCACGAATTGCGCGACTTGCCGCTGCAGTGGCATTTTATCGGCCCGATACAAAGCAACAAGACCCGCAGCATCGCCGAAAACTTCAGCTGGGTGCACAGCGTGGACCGCCTTAAAATTGCCGAGCGTCTTGCAGAACAACGCCCCGCCAATTTGCCGCCGCTGAATATATGCCTGCAGATCAATGTGAGCGGCGAGGCCAGCAAGGGCGGTGTTGCAGCGGATGAAGCAGAAGCGCTCGCACGCGCCATCGCCGTTTTACCCGGCCTCAAACTGCGTGGTTTAATGGCGATCCCGGCGCCTGCTGAAGAATTATCGTCCCAGCGCGCGCCCTTTGCTAAAATGCGCGAACTATTAAATCACTTGAACACAGCGGGCTTGCACCTCGACACTTTATCGATGGGCATGTCGCATGATATGACTGCTGCCATCCTGGAAGGCTCGACCATCGTGCGGGTGGGCACGGCAATTTTTGGCAGAAGAGATTAAGTAACCCGCCGCTTCATGATTACACGATGCAGGGTGCGTCATACGCACCCTGCTAATCTTGATTTGAGCAAATTTTCGAACGGAGAAAATAATGAATATTTGTTTCATAGGCGGCGGCAACATGGCCAGCGCGCTGATAGGCGGCCTGCTCAAGCGCGGCTTTGCAGCCGCGCACATACGCGTGGTGGAAATCAATGCGGAGAGCTGCACGCGCCTGCACAACGAATACGGCGTGATGGCCTCGGCAGATCTAACCGCAGGCGTGGCCAATTGCGAGCTGATCGTGCTGGCGGTCAAGCCGCAGCAACTGCATGAGCTTGCCTTGCAGCTGGCACCCATGCTGTCGGGACAGCTGCTTATTTCCATCGCGGCCGGCATACGTGTTCACGACCTGGCGCGCTGGCTGGGAACGGAAAACATCGTGCGCGCCATGCCCAACACCCCCGCACTCATACGCAGCGGCATTACCGGCCTCTATCCGATGCCGGCCGTGAGCGCTGCGCATCGCCACGACGCGCAAGCCATCATGGCGGCAGTGGGCAGCACGCTGTGGCTGGAAAGCGAAACGATGATGGATGCAGTCACCGCCGTATCCGGCAGCGGACCTGCGTATGTGTTTTATTTTATCGAGGCGATGCAACAGGCTGCGGTCGAGCTGGGCTTTAATCAGCAGGATGCGCGCCGCCTGGTGCTGGATACTTTTATGGGAGCGACCAAATTGGCCGAGGAGAGCAGCGAAGACGCAGGCGTGTTGCGCGCACGGGTAACCTCAAAAAATGGCACCACTGAACGCGCCATACTCAGCATGGAAGGCGACCATGTGCAGCAGCACATCATCGGCGCGGTCCATGCCGCCGCGCGCCGCTCCGAAGAAATGGGCGCAGAGCTGGGCGCACTCAAAGGAGCAAAATCATGATACAGCAGGTCGCCCTGTTCCTCCTCGATATGCTGGTGCAGCCCTTTATCGTCATCCTGCTGCTGCGCTTCCACCTGCAGTGGCTGCGCGCACCCATGCGCAATCCGGTGGGCGAATTCATCATGGCGATAACCAATTTCATCGTGTTGCGCACACGCCGCTATGTGCCCTCATTCAGGGGCTACGACAGCGCCACCCTGCTGCTGGCCTATGTGCTGGAAACGCTGTACGTGTATCTGTCCGAATTCATCTGGATTTATACCCCGCCCGATGGCAACTACCTGATACTCGGCCTGCTCATCATGGGCGTGGTCAAACTCATCGGCATGAGCATTACCATCCTGATGGTGGCGGTCATTATCCAGGCCGTGCTGTCCTGGTTTAATCCGCATACTCCGCTTGCCCCTGTGCTGAGCGCCATCACCCTGCCGTTTATCCGCCCCCTGCAGCGCCGCATTCCGCCCGTCGGCAACGTGGATCTGTCTGCACTGGTGCTGATCATCATCTGTCAGCTGCTGACCATGGTGCCTGTCGCCCTGCTCGACAGACTCGCGCGCAGCCTGCTCTGAGATGCTCATATTCTGAAATTACAGGATTCTGAAATGCCGGAGTGGTATCGTACTAGCGGCGATTGCATCACGCTGACCCTGCACGTGCAGCCCGGCGCAAAGCAAACCACGGTTGCCGGCTTGCATGGCGATGCGCTGAAAATCCGCCTCGCCGCCCCGCCCGTCGAAGGGCGCGCCAATGAAGCCCTGCTGCGCTTTATCGCCGATCTTTTCAAGGTGCCGCTGCGCAATGTGGAACTCAAGCAGGGCGGGCAATCTCGGCATAAGCGGGTGGAGGTGCGCGGCAGCGCGATTAATCCGGACAGCCTTTTGTCCTAGAAAACATCTGCATAAAATCCGGTAATCGCGCCACTCCCACCTCTGATATTAGGATGGACGCACTATAACAATTCAGGTCATTTCCACTTCGTGCAAAGCTCCGGCAAATTCATGCCACATGACCGTTTACACAATATTTCTTGCAGCCTCTGCTTAACCGCACCCAACGGCTGCATGTCCATGACTTTGTCCGTGCACCATGCCTGGTGTCAGCCCTCTGCAACATCCAATCAAGCACATAGATTGGCTAAAGGTGTTTATCTCGGTTAACAATCATGGCGTATTTCACTTCGACTCCTTGGCGAAGAACACCATTTCTTATTTCAAGATTCCTGCTCCAACCGTAATTTTTATACTACTTTTTACGAGATTTTTATAGTCCTAACATACTAGTAAAAAAGTATGTTCCGCTCATGCCAAAAGCCTTGTTCGGCCACAGATTATTTGCGTGAGGAATCCGCTAAAAGAACAGAATATCTTCATTTTTCTGTAATGGTTCGCCGAGCACTGCCTTAAATAGTCAGCGAGAAACGCAAAGAAATACTGTGAGACAGAACACTCACTTGTTATAAATAATCGGGGCAACGCCGCGCCGTTGTATGAATAGAATCCTCTTCAACAAACATGGATTCTGTAAATTTAAGGGAGTGAATGTAATGAAAACACCAAAATACTTGTTAATCCTGCCATTGGCAGTAATCGGAGCGCTTTACGGCGCCTCTCCGGCATTTGCGGCCATACTGGGTTCGGCGCAAAGTTTCGCGGTACTGGGTGCATCGACGGCGACCAATACCGGCCCGACCACCATCAACGGAGATCTGGGTGTCTCCCCGGGTACTTCGATCACTGGCCTGGCGGATATTTCCCTCACAGGAACGGTACACCAAACTGATGCTGTCGCGCTTCAAGCTCAGACGGATGCCCGCACTGCATACAATTTTCTCGCAGGTCGTACGCCCACTTTCGACCTCACTGGCCAGGATCTGGGAGGGCTCACGCTCACGCCGGGCGTCTACTCCTTTTCATCATCTGCTCAATTGACAGGAGCGCTCACGCTCAACGCCCTAAATGATGCCAATGCGCTCTTCGTGTTCCAGATAGGGAGCACGCTCACCACCGCAAGTGCTTCGTCTGTCAACGTGATCAATGGCGGTGCAAATAATGGCTTGTTCTGGCAGGTCGGCAGCTCCGCGACACTGGGAACCAACACCACATTTGCAGGAAATATTCTCGCTGACCAGAGCGTCACCATGAATACCAGCGCAAAGATTCTGTGCGGCAGGGCCATTGCGCTAGTTGGTGCGGTAACTATGGATACCAACACCATCTCCAACGGCTCCAACGGTTGCAACACTTTCAATGGCGGCAGCACCGATTACGGGAGTGGCGGCTATAGCGGTGATCAGCAATATACTGTTCCCGTTGCTGCCATTCCCGAACCAGAAACCTACGCCATGTTACTGGCCGGGCTCGGACTGATTGGGTTTACGGCTCGCCGCAGGAAGCAGAACACTGCAGAGTAGCACTTTTATTCAGGGTTTGTGTTTGGTTGATTGAGTTGCTGTGCCGCATCTCCGACAACCCTGTCCTGGTGACGGGGTTTGACTATTTAAGCGCCTCCGCCATATCGTGAAATCAGGGTGAACCGAAAGGGATAAGTGTGTAGCAGACTCGAAATTCCTCGACACTCACACGTGCCGTTTCTGCTTTACAGCATCACCCTGCTGCGAAAGCGGCTTGCCGCTACAGCAAATCGACAGGTTCAGGCCCCTTGTCGCACAATCAAAATCAAACCTGATGCCAGCGGCATTATTTTTTAATGAGCAGGTATGCGCCAACAACAAAACTGGCGGCAGCACCAATATAGTAAGTCAAGACCCTGTCTGTCACTGAACCTGTCACAGCCTGAGCTATTTGCGAGCCGACAGTACCGGACAATTGATGCCCCCAGTAGGCCAGGCCAAGGCCGGTTACTACCAGCACGAAACCAATCATTTTCGTTGCAGACGCTGCGCGCTTTGCCATGTTGAACCCCTGTAGTTGGTTAAGATGAAATAATGATTAGCAATACCGCTAATGGACTGCGCGCTTCCGCCTGAGCGCAGTGCCAGGAGGGTGCCTGGTGCAGCGCTCAAAACACATCGCGTTAAAATACAAAATATTTATTATAATCAATAAGTTATACAGAAACCCCGTTGCGCCGGACAACTGCATGTCCGGCCTGCAGCGCGCCTCACGCTTGCACGCAGATGCGGGTAATTACTCTGTTGCGGTCTCGGCCTCAGTCTCGTCACCCGTGGCGAACGACGCAGCGCTCAGGTGCTCCATGTGGTTATATTCGTCAGAGGATTCATCGCCGGCCTCTACGAGCTCAAAATTGACGGTGCTATTGCCATTGTTAAAAATATCCTGCAAAACACTGGTAAGCGTTTCTTCGACGCTGCTGTCCTCTTCTTTCGTTGAGGCAATGGTGACGCAATGAATAGAGGTTTTATCGTCATAATGGACGCTGACAACACGCGCCTTATCGGACGCATTGTTATCCAGCACGTTGGCCGCAACATCGGCTATAAAGCGCTCTTCTGCTGCGGGGAAACTATTGCTGCATTCCAGCAGAATACGGTTATCGCCAACGGTGATCCATTCTTGGTAAAAGCCGGTGTTAGACATTTTTTCTCCTAAGCAAAGTTTAAATTAATCAAGGGTTAGCGTTGCACCCTGCGTAACATCAAGGGCGCGCTTCAAAAAAGCGGTGTTTCCATGCATCTGCCTATGCATTTTTTGGAGACACCCACATTGTAATCACAGCGCGCCTAACCGTGTTGTCGTGTTTAATAGGGCGAACCATCTTTGTGGCTAAATTTCCATTTTCCATCCACCTGAGCCGCCTGTATGTCATCGTCGGGATACACGACGGAATCACCAGCACTGCGGTCGCCCAGCTCAAGGTAAATGACATCTTCATTCGATCTGTTGAGTAACTGGTGCGCGTTGCCCGTGCCGGCCCTGAAGCCCGCGCACATACCGGGAGAAAGCTGCGTCTCCCCTGCATTGGTTACAAGGACAGGATGGCCCTGCAATATATAGATGAACTCATCCTGCTTCGCATGCGCATGACGCAAAGCTGAACCAGCACCGGGCAACAGCTGCGTCAGGTTCACACCAAAGTTTGAAAGGCCAAACAAATCACCCAGCGGGCGTTTGACTCGCCCTTGCATACGCGAAGCGAAAGGTTCGGGATAAACAGAGGGTTGTGCGCGGGGCGCAACTTGCGCAGCTACAACAGCTATTGGAATTTCTTTATCGCTCATAGTGAAACCGGGGTTGAGTAATAACGGCTGGTTAAAAGGCGCGCCGCTTAGGCGGAGGTGTCAACTAATTTGGGGGAAGTTACAGTTCCTCTCGAATGATGGGTTGGGCTGCTCAAGTTCTAAGCTGAAGAAAAAAAACCACCTCATCATCTTTCTACCCTGCCCTGTGAAAGTCCAGCGACGGCAACAGTGATTGTTCAAGTTCGAGCATTGTTTTTTCAACTTGAATCGGATCAACTTTCGGGTTGCTCAGTAGGTTCTTCACCTCAGTCAGTTTTTCGTACACGGTCGATGTGGTGCCAAACAAAAAGACTGATTCTCTATAAGCGACCACAAATTCAGACTCGCACTCCCTAAAGGCTTCATCAGTGGAGTTTCTGGGCTTCATGCAAGCTAAATAGTAGCTTACGGTCTTGTGATATATGGCAAAGCGGCGATTGTACAAATCAAGCCTAAGTTTAGATTTGTTTGTTACATATTGCGCCAACGCGATGCAGCCGACCGCCCCAGAAATTAATATCGGAGCAATGGCAATCAAATAATCCAAGGCATCTTTTGACTCAACAGGACACGTCATGCACATTCTCCGTAACTGGTTGTGTTGTTATGCCCAACGTAAAAGTAAGGGGCTGCACGCTTTTGCGCAGTCCCGCTTGACTGCCGGGTTGGGCCTAGAGTTCAGCAATAGCTGTGGCCGGATTGATATTTTTGCCACTAGCGTCCGCAAGTGCGAAGACCTTCTTGCATGGTTTGCAATAGTAGCCCCTGCCACCCAACTGATAATCGCCATATGCAGCAACAGGGATTTTACAAGATGGGCAATGTGGATTTTTATCTTTATCCCAGTAGATGCCGTACTTGAGACGGAATGGTTCCTTCTTTGAAGTGAGCCAAACCACTATAAGGAAAATGAAGTTGAGAACAAGTGAGGTGACAAGGAGAGCGAGTAGCACTTGCTTTGAAACAGCCGCCTCAATTGCGGGTAGCGCAACAGGGGCAACTTGATATGCAGCCCACACCAACAGAACCGTCAAGGAAGCGGCGATACCCTCAGCAGCCCGAGTAGCTATTGAATCTTTTACATGGTCGAAGAATGTCATATGTAAGCCCAACGTGAAGCTAAGGGGCTGCGCGCTTTTGCGCAATCCCGCTTGAGCGTAAGGTTATGCGTCATAGCGTGGGATAGACAATCTTTTCATTTGATTGACTGAAATCGTCAGCCCAAAGTAATTTGATCGCGTGTTTTCTTTTTGTTCCCATATGAACGGCGGCAATAAGCTCAACAGACTGATGCGTATCTAAAACCTCAAGAGGGAATTTTTCATCAACTTCAGATTCGATGATGCAGTCATTCCCCTCTGGAAATTCAACTGAAACATTTTGAGCTGAAACTTTGCCTTTGTTCCATATCTTCAGACGATAATTGCTGCTGCCAAGTTTTATAAATGTTGCGCCAAGGTCAGCTTTCTTGTCTGAAATTGATTCAGCATCTTCCTTTTCAAGCAGGCGTTGGTTTAGCTTTTCTTGGCTTTCAAGAAGAGATTTCTGCCGGTCATTGAACTGGACAGTTTTCCATGTGGCATACGCTGAAAGTAAGAAAGCTAAACCAGCAACAATATCGCTTGGGGTAAGGGGGGTAGCCATTATTTGATCTTAATGAATTTGCTTCCCTTGAAAGCAGAAGCAAGTTGATTCTTAAGCTCAAGAGCTAGGTCTTTTGTAGCCTCTTCCCCAATTTCTTTTAAGTGTTCGTTAACATTCTCACTGTTTTCGCGGACTAGATCATCACGAGTAATTTCTCGACTACATGACGCGCACGTGAGCAACTCGGACTCTCTGTCGTCTGGCTTCGAGGAGGAAAACTGTGTGCCGCCGCACGTTGGGCATAAGAGAGAAATAGAGCGATTGTATTTTTCAGAATCCACAGTAAACCTCCGACGATTGATATGACGCATAACGTTTGAATTGAGCGGCCTGCGCGGCTTTTCGCGCAGATCCGCTCGAATGATGGGTTGGGGATCGGTGCGGAAAATATTGGGGCATCCTTTTAAACTACCCATCAAGGCCCGGAATAATTGATTTGGCTATACAGGTGCAACCAATGGCAACTCCTGGGAGCAGATAGCCTTCTTCTGTGAGAATTCCCAGATCAGCATCAAATTGCTGACCGGATAGAAGGGCGTGTGATGCATTGGGGTCACCCTTTCTTAACCCACAAGTGGTTGCCACCCAAATACTTTTTGCGATACCAAGGTCTCGCTTCCGGGCTTGCTCTTTCCGCGTGGTGGCAACGTTGGCGAAGAAATGGGAAACCGCTGCTGCCTGCTTCTTTTCTAGCTTGTAGCGTGCCGTAACTGCCTGCGCTAGCGAATGCAGGTCTCGACCAGCACTAAGCACCAATCTACCGAATTCATTTGTTTCGTCAAATTGCACCAGAGACAGGTAATCCTTCGCCATCTGCAAGGATTGCTCCGGCAAGACCTTCAGCCTCTCTTCAAAGTCTTTTGCAGTGTATGAAGGGTACCCACTTGGTGCTACCACTGCTTTCTCTTTGCGGAAGATTTTCGAAAACACGCTGACTCCAAATTTTATAGTTGACCAACGGAGTATTGCGACCCCCAACGTGAAGCTAAGGGGCGCCGCGCTTTTGCGGCGTCCCGCTTAAGCGCAAGGTTAGGTGTTTTTTGACTGCTAACCAACAATTCACCTCTAACTATTTTATTAACTTCCAGAATAAACATAACAGCTAGAGGCGCGAATGCACCCAAAAACAACAGTATAAATACCACTGCCATTATCCAGTTATTACCGAATAAATTTGTTGCGAAAAATATTGGCGCTAGTGCAAAAGATGCGAATATAAAATAGCCAATGCCATTTAATATCTTGGCTCTTTTCCTTTTCTTTTCGTCTGAGTAATTGACTTTGAATTCTATACATTGTGCAATTTCATTGAACTCTACGTAACTCTGACGAGATGATGAGTACCTTTTAAGAGAAAGGGAAGGATTCGGTTGCCCTAACAGGTAGAGAATTTCAACAGAAGTGAGATTGTCCTTTCCTGTGATTGCAGCGAAACCCTTTTCAACCAAATACGGGTGAGGTTTAGTATGCGTGGTGACATCAGCAATAAAATCTTTGACGAATTTATATTCATCTCTGAGACGCACCTTACGATTCCAGAAGCCATCAAAAATTAATTTGTATGCTGTATAAATACTAGCCAGCAATCCAAATGTTTTTGCCATCAATTCAATAAACATTGGATCCATCAAGATGCTACTCCTAACGTAAAATAGATTTCCTATTTGACGCAAAACATTGCGTCATCTGTTTGGCAACAAGTTTTTAACTGGAAAAAATATAAATATTAACAATATGTTACTGATTTTTAGCACCTCCTAAAGATACAGAGTAATGCATCAATCAATTTCGCAGCAACAAGCTGCTCAATCCCAACTGTTTCTATCCCAAGATCTACATCAGTATCACGTCGTACTGTTCCTGGTTATACAGGGTCTCCACCTGCAGCGACACCGGTTTGCCGATAAAGTCTGACAGCTGTGCCAGGCCTTGCGCTTCTTCATCGAGGAACATGTCGATCACTGCCTGCGAGGCGAGGATGCGGTATTCGCGCGCGTTAAACTGGCGCGCTTCGCGCACGATTTCGCGCTGGATCTGGTAGCACACGGTCTGCGCGGTTTTCACTTCGCCGCGCCCCTGGCAGGTTGGGCAGGGTTCGCACAGCACATGCGCGAGGCTTTCGCGCGTGCGCTTGCGCGTCATTTCCACCAGGCCCAGCGATGAGAAACCGTTCACGGTGATGCGCGTGTGGTCATAGGCCAGCGCTTTTTTGAATTCGTCCAGCACGGCATGGCGGTGCTCGCTGCTGTCCATGTCGATGAAGTCGCAGATGATGATGCCGCCCAGGTTGCGCAGGCGCAGCTGGCGCGCGATGACCTGCGCCGCTTCGAGATTGGTCTTGAATATCGTGTCGTCAAAATTCCTGCCGCCGACAAAGCCGCCGGTGTTGACGTCCACCGTGGTCAGGGCCTCGGTCTGGTCGAAGATGAGATAGCCGCCGGACTTCAGATCGACGCGGCGCGCCAGCGCACGCTCGATTTCTTCTTCCACGCCATACAGGTCGAACAGCGGGCGCTGGCCGATATAGTGATCGAGTTTGGAAATTGAGGAGTCGATGTAGTCGTGCGCAAAGGCATTCATGCGGTAATGGGTCTCGCGCGAATCGATCAGGATGCGGGTGGTTTCCGCATTGACGAAGTCGCGCAGCACGCGCAGGCTGAGGTCCAGCTCCTGGTACAGCAGCACCGGGTTGCTCAGCCCCTTGGCTTTCTGCTGCAGGCTGCTCCACAATCTGTCGAGGTAGACGATGTCCGCCGAAAACTCGCTGTCGGTGGCGTCTTCGGCGAGGGTGCGGATGATGTAGCCGCCGTGGTGTTCCGGCGGGATCAGTTTTTGCAGTTTTTCGCGCAGTATCCTGCGGTCGGCATCGTTTTCGATGCGCTGCGATACGCCGATGTTGTCTTCCTGCGGCAGATAGACCAGCAGGCGGCCGGCGATGCTGATTTGCGTGGAGAGTCTTGCCCCCTTGGTGCCTATCGGGTCTTTGATCACCTGCACCAGCAGGCTCTGGCCCTCGAACAGCACTTTTTCGATGGGCTTGGCGGCGTCGCCATTGATGTTGCGGTTTTCCCAGATGTCGGCGACATGCAGGAAGGCGGAGCGCTCCTGGCCGATGTCGATAAAGGCGGATTGCATGCCGGGCAGCACGCGCTTCACGCGCCCGACGTACATGTTGCTGACCATGCTGCTGTTGCTGCCGCGCTCAATATACAGTTCCTGAACTACGCCCTGCTGCATCACGGCTACCCGTGTTTCCTGCGGTGTCACGTTGATCAGTATTTCGTCACTCATGGTGCCAGGCAGTCAAAAGCATGCAGGAGTTCTGCAGTCTCGGCCAATGGCAGGCCCACCACCCCGGAATAGCTGCCTTCGATGCGCTGCACAAATGACGCGGCGGCGCCCTGGATGGCGTAGGCGCCGGCCTTGTCATGCGCTTCATTGGTCAGCATATAGCGCTGTATGCGTTCTTCGCTTAATACAGCGAAGGTTACCTCGGTTGTCGACAGGCGCATCTCCACCCGTTCGTGGAATTTCAAGGCAACGGCCGAGAATACCTGATGTTTGCGCCCTGATAATGAATGCAGGATAGCGACAGCGTCCTTTCTGTCGCGCGGTTTGCCGATGATTTTGTTGTCCACTGCCACGACGGTGTCTGCGGCCAGCACGGGGGACTGGCGCAGATTGCGCATGAGCACACAGCTCCACGCAAACTCAACCTTGGCGCGGCAGATGCGCTGCACGTATGCTGCGGGAGTTTCAAGCTCAAGGGCGGTTTCATCGATATCGGGCGTGCGGCCGGGTTCGGCGCGCACGAGCAGACTCTGAAAGTTGACGCCTATCTGTTTCAACAGATCGCGGCGACGCGGACTTTGAGAAGCGAGATAAATAGCTGAATGTGTTGTCATGTATATAGCATACCTCAAAAATTCCAGCCGCAAGGAGGGAAAATTTTAGCTGGTGCAACACGGCGGGGACAGGCTCGAATTTTATTCGCGATGATAGGGGTGATTATGCAGCAGGCTGTGGGCGCGGTACAGCTGCTCCGCCAGCAGCACCCGCACCATGCCGTGCGGCAGCACCATGGCAGACAGCGCCAGCAACTGCTGCGCACTGCTGCGCACCGATTCGTGCAAGCCGTCCGCGCCGCCGATGATAAACGCCACATCGCGCCCACCGCCCAGCCAGTCTTTCATATGCTGCGTCAATTGCCTGGTAGACCAGTGCGCGCCGCGCTCGTCCAGCACGATGCGCAGCACATCCTTGGGCAAGGCAGCCTGTATGCGTTGCGCCTCGGCTTCCATGATCTGCGCCACCGTCTTGCCTGTGGTGCGCGGCTCAGGCTTGATTTCGAGCAACTCGATCTTTGCCTCGCGCGGCATGCGCTTGCTGTACTCGTTGAAACCGTCGGTAATCCATGACGGCATTTTGTGGCCAACCGCAAGGATAAGAAGTTTCATGGTGTGGAATCAAGCCGAGGGTAATATTGCGAGGAAAACGCTGATCAGGGCGACGAGGTTTCGCTTAAAATTTCAAGTATTTGATAAAATTAAATATTTTACATTTTTCAAACAAGCCATCGCCTGATGCGGCGCATCTCTGATGACATCTTGAGGCACGCCCCTGCAGCTGATGGCTATGCCTTGGGCGCGGGTGGATGCTTGCTCCACAGTTCTTCCAGGCTGTAATAGGCGCGCACGCCGGGTTGCATCACGTGCACCAGGATTTCACCCATATCGATCAGCACCCATTCGCCGCTCTTTTCACCCTCGGTGCTGTTGATGACTTCACCGCGTTCTTCCAGTTTCTTCACCACATTGTGGGCCAGCGCGCGGGTCTGGCGATTGGAATTGGCGCTCGCGATGATCATGCGGTCAAACATCGCGCTTTTCTTGCTGGTGTCGATCACCACGATGTCGTTGCCTTTAATTTCTTCCAGCGCGTCGACGATAGCCTGGGTTTTTTCTTGTAGAGTTAGCATGTTGTATATAACTGATTAATTTTAATGTAATGAGCGACTGCGTCCGGCAGCAGGTAACGCAAACTTTTGTTATGCGCGGCACGGCTGCGGATATCGGTAGCGGAAATATCCAGCTGCGGCATGTCCAGCACAACGATGAGGCCGCTGGCTGATTCATGCAACAACCGGGGTGTAGGTGCCAGCCGGGTTTGGTATTGCTGGCGCAAACTGGCATCTGCCTGCGCCATTGCATTGCCAACCGGGCGACCGGGACGCTGCATCACCACAATATGGGTCAGCTCAAACAGCCTCTCCCATTGGTGCCAGGTATGCAGCTGCAAAAACGCATCGCTGCCCAATAACAGGCATAGCGGCTGCTGCGCGCCAAGCTCTGCACGCAGCGCGCCAAAGGTATCGACGCTATAGCACTTGTCGGTGCGATGAGCCTCGCGTTCATCCAGCACAAAACCTGGCTGCCCGTGTATCGCCAGGCGCACCATCTGCAAACGGTGCTGCGCGGCCGCAAGCGGCGTGGCACGGTGCGGTGGCGTGCCGCTGGGAATAAAACGCACCGCGCCCAGACGGCATTGTTCGAGCGCTTCCTGCGCCAGGCGCAGATGACCGTGGTGTATCGGGTCAAAGGTGCCACCCAAAATACCGACAGGCGCGGTGCTATTCATTTGGCTAAAAGTGCCGGACCTTACAGTGACAGGCGACGAATATCCGTCAACACCTGGGCCAGATATTGTGTGAAGCGTGCGCCGGATGCGCCGTCGATCACGCGGTGATCATATGACAGCGACAGCGGCAGCATCAGGCGCGGCACAAATTCGCCATCCTGATACACCGGCTTCATGCTCGCCTTGGACACGCCCAGAATCGCGACTTCAGGCGCGTTGATGATAGGCGTGAAAGCGGTGCCGCCGATGCCGCCCAGGCTGGAGATGGAGAAGCAGCCGCCCTGCATGTCGGCAGCGGTGATCTTCAGTTCGCGCGCCTTGGCGCTGATTTCGCCCAGCTCTTTCGCCAGTTGCACCAGTCCTTTTTTGTCCACGTCGCGCAGCACCGGCACCATCAGGCCGTTAGGCGTATCCACCGCAACACCGATATGGAAGTATTTCTTCAGCACCAGGTTTTCGCCGCTGGCATCGAGCGAGGCGTTGAACTCGGGGAATTTCTGCAATGCGGCAACCACCGCTTTCAGCAGGAATACCAAAGGCGTGATCTTGATGTTCTGCTTGGCGTATTCCGCGCCGATCTGCTTGCGGAAAGCTTCCATCTCGCTGATGTCGGCTTCGTCAAACTGGGTGACATGCGGAATGCTGACCCAGTTGCGGTGCAGGTTGGCACCGGAAATTTTCTTGATGCGCGACAGCGGCTGGCTCTCGACCGCACCGAATTTGGCGAAGTCGATGACCGGCATGGCCAGCACCTGCAAGCCGCCCGCACCTGCTGCGCCGCGCGGCTGCGACAAGGCCGCCTTGACGAAATTCTGCACGTCGTCCTTGCTGATGCGGCCTTTTACCGCAGTACCTTTGACCTGTGTCAGATCCACGCCCAGCTCGCGTGCAAAGCTGCGCACGGACGGGCTGGCATGTGCCTTGCCTGCCGCCACTGCGCTGCTGACTGGTGCTGCTGCTACTGCCGCAGGAGCAGGTGCTGCAACAGCCGCGACCGCTGCGACTGGCGCCGCCTTGTCTGGTGCTGGTGCTGGTGCTGCTGCCGGAGCAGCCGCTTTGGCAGCAGCACCCGCGCTGGCTTCCAGCACAAAGATCAGCGCGCCTTCGGACACGGTGTCGCCCACTTTGACTTTGACTTCCTTCACCACGCCATCAAACGGTGCGGGCACATCCATCGTCGCCTTGTCGGTTTCCAGCGTCAGCAGAGATTGCTCCGCCTTCACTGTGTCGCCTGCCTTGACCATCACCTCGATCACCGGCACGTCCTTGTAATTGCCGATGTCCGGTACTAATACTTGTTTCATTTCTGCCATGTCTTGTCTCCTCCCGCTTAAACGGTCGTCGGATTCGGTTTGTCGGGATTGAGCTTGTACAGCTTGATCGCGCGCGTGACTTCGCTGGCGGCGATCGTGCCTTCCTCGGCCAGTGCCTTCAATGCGGCCACGGTGATGTAGTTGCGATCGACCTCGAAGAAGCCGCGCAGTTTCTTGCGGCTATCGGAGCGGCCGAAACCGTCGGTGCCCAGCACCTTGAAACGCTTGGGCAGGAAGGCGCGAATCTGGTCGGCATAGGATTTCATGTAGTCGGTAGAGGCTATCACCGGTCCTGCACGTTTAGCCAGGCACTCTTCAACATAGCTGACGCGCGGCTTGGCTTCCGGGTGCAGCATGTTCCAGCGCTCTGCATCGAGGCCGTCGCGGCGCAATTCGTTGAAGCTGGTTACGCTCCAGACGTCTGCCGCCACGCCGAAGTCCTTCTCCAGCATTTCTGCCGCGGCAATCGATTCGCGCAGGATGGTGCCGCTGCCCAGCAGTTGCACTTTAGGTGCCTTGGCAGCCGCCTTGCCTTCGCTGAACAGATACATGCCCTTGATGATGCCCGCCTCGGCGCCCTTGGGCATGGCCGGATGGGTGTAGTTCTCGTTCATCACGGTGAGGTAGTAGTACACGTCTTCCTGCTCCTGATGCATGCGGCGCATGCCGTCCTGCACGATCACCGCCAGTTCATAGGCAAAGGTAGGATCATAGGAAATGCAGTTGGGGATGGTTGCCGCCACCAGATGGCTATGACCGTCCTGGTGTTGCAGACCTTCGCCGTTAAGCGTGGTGCGACCCGCTGTACCACCTACCAGGAAGCCGCGCGCGCGCATGTCGCCCGCCGCCCAGGCCAGATCGCCGATACGCTGGAAACCGAACATGGAGTAGTAGATAAAGAACGGGATCATCGCCACGCCGTGGTTGGCATAGGAAGTGGCGGCGGCAATCCAGTCAGCCATACCGCCTGCTTCGTTAATACCTTCCTGCAGGATCTGGCCGGTTTTATCTTCCTTGTAGAACATCAGCTGATCGGCATCCTGCGGGGTGTAGAGCTGGCCCACCTGGGAGAAGATACCGAGCTGGCGGAACAGGCCTTCCATACCAAAGGTGCGGGATTCGTCCGGCACGATGGGCACGATCTGTTTGCCGATATTTTTGTCTTTTACCAGGATGCCGAGCATACGCACGAACGCCATGGTGGTGGAAATTTCGCGTGCTTCCGAGCTTTTCAGCAATACGTCAAACGCTTCCAGACCCGGAATTTGCAGTGGTCTTGCGATTGGTTTGCGGGTAGGCATAGTGCCCATCGCCGCACTGCGCTCGCGCAGGTATTTCATTTCCTGGCTGTCTTCGGCAGGACGGATAAACGGTATCTTGGTCAGCTGCTCGTCGGTGACGGGAATATTGAAGCGGTCGCGGAATTTGCGCAGCGCCTCTTCGCCCATCTTCTTTTGCTGGTGCGTCGGGTTCTGTCCTTCGCCCGCTTCGCCCATGCCATAACCCTTGACGGTCTTGGCCAGAATCACGGTAGGCTGTCCCTTGTGCTTTGAAGCTGCCGCATAAGCGGCAAATACTTTATGGGTATCATGGCCGCCGCGGTTGAGATGCCAGATTTCGTCGTCTGACATATCGGCTACCAGTTCCAGCAGCTCGGGGTACTTGCCGAAGAAATGCTGGCGCACGTAGGCGCCATCCCTGGACTTGTAGGTCTGGTATTCGCCGTCGACCACTTCTTCCATGCGCTTCAGCAGCAGGCCGTTTTTGTCCTTGGCCAGCAATCGATCCCATTGGCCGCCCCACACTACCTTGATGACGTGCCAGCCCGCACCGCGGAATACGCCTTCCAGTTCCTGAATAATCTTTCCGTTGCCGCGCACCGGCCCATCCAGGCGCTGCAGGTTGCAGTTGATGACAAAGATCAGGTTGTCGAGATTCTCGCGTCCGGCCATCGAGATCGCGCCCAGTGATTCGGGTTCGTCGGTTTCGCCGTCACCCAGATAGGCCCATACCTTGCGCCCTTCGGTGTTCGCCATTTCGCGGTGTTGCAGGTAGCGCATAAAGCGCGCCTGGTAAATCGCCATCAGCGGCCCCAGACCCATCGAGACGGTGGGGAACTGCCAGAAATCAGGCATCAGCCACGGGTGCGGATAGGAGGAAAGGCCGCCGCCATCGACTTCCTGGCGGAATTTGTAGAGCTGGTCTTCACTGATACGGCCTTCCATATAGGCACGCGCATAGACGCCGGGAGAGGAGTGACCCTGAAAATACACCAGATCGCCGCCGTGATCTTCCGTCTTGCCATGGAAGAAATGGTTAAAGCCCACATCATATAAGGTCGCGGCAGAGGCAAAACTGGCGATGTGGCCGCCCAGCTCGGATGAGTCCTTGTTGGCGTTCAGCACGATGGCCATCGCATTCCAGCGCATCAGCGCGCGCAGGCGGTGCTCCAGTTCGTGATTACCCGTTGAACGCTCTTCCTGGTCGAGAGAAATGGTATTCAGATACGGCGTATTGGCGCTGAAGGGCAGATCGGTGCCCGCCAGCCTGGCCTTGTTGATCAGCTGGCTAATCAGGTAGTGGGCGCGTTCCGGGCCTTCGTTATCCAGTACGGATTCAAGCGCATCCAGCCACTCTTTGGTTTCCTGCGGATCATAATCGGGTAAGTTTTCCATATCTCTACTCTCTTCAATCGTCGTTGCCGTAAGGTGCTTTACGCACCCAGTGTTTATTGCCGGGTGCGAATACTCACCCCTATCCTTTATTGACTGACTTTAATTGCGTTCAGCTGTGCAATGTATTGCTTCATTCTCGGTAAGCAGCCACTCCACTTTGCGGTCTGTGGCTTCCTGCGGAATATCTTTTACCAGCTGCATGGCGAAGGCTGCCGCCACCAATACCGGACGGCCTGGCTGCATTGGCTGCCCGTTTGCCTGCGGATCAATGCGCGCCAGCAACTTGTCATAAAAACCGCCGCCGTAACCCAGGCGCGCACCATCGCGTGCAAACGCCACGCCCGGCAACAGGATAAAATCCAGCTGTTCCGCCGCATCAACCCTGTCGCAACGATCTGCCCGCGGCTCGGGTATATCCCATGTGCCCGGCGCAACATCCTGCTGCAAATCACGTATGCGATACAGCTCAAGCTGCCTGGTGCTGCAGTTCACCTTGGGCAGCAATACCCGCTTCCCATCCTGCAAGGCCTGCTGCACCCATGTAGCTGTATCGAACTCCGCGCCAAAACTCATATAGCCCAGCACGGTTCCGGCATCCTTATATGAGGACAAATTCAGAATGCGCAGTGTAATTTCACGACTCAATTCAGCGCGTTCAGCCGCCGCCACTTTTTGACGGGCGGCGATTATACTTTGTCTTAGGCTTTGCTTCATAGCTTGCGCAGTCATAATCACGCTGAATAATTTACAAAAGGCATTAATCTATCCGCAATATTGCCAAATTCAATAGCAACTTCCAGTAATATATACACTACGTGACTATTTAAAATATTTTAGATTGTCGCTATTTGCATGCAATTATTCCCAAATAGCGCGTAAATATCAGACCAAAAACAGCCTGTAAGCCGGATTGTCGCTCTCATCCCAGTAGCGATATCCCAGTTGGTCAAGGAAGTTTTGCAGGGCTTTTTTGTCGTGATGCGGCACTTGCATGCCGACCAGTACACGGCCGTAGTCTGCACCGTGGTTGCGATAGTGGAACAGGCTGATATTCCAGTTGTGGCTCATGCTGTTGAGAAAATTCATCAGCGCGCCGGGGCGCTCCGGGAATTCAAAACGGTACATGATTTCGTCGTTCACTTCCGGTGCGCGTCCGCCTACCAGATGGCGCAGATGCAGCTTGGCCATTTCATTGTCGGTCAAGTCCAGCGCCGGCAATTTGTTCTTTTTAAGGTTGGCGATGAGCTTGCCGGTTTCGGCAGGATCGCGTACCTGTATCCCCACAAATATCTGGGCCACCTTGGGATCCGCATAACGATAGTTGAATTCGGTGATATTGCGGCTCCCCAGCAGGGAACAGAATTTGCGGAAGCTGCCCGGCGTTTCCGGAATCGTAACCGCCAGTATGGCTTCGCGCTCCTCGCCAATCTCGGCGCGTTCCGCGACAAAATGCAGGCGGTCGAAGTTCATATTCGCACCGCTCAGCACGGTCACCAGCGTCTTGTCCTTCAGTTTCTCGCGCGCCGCATACAGCTTGGCGCCCGCAACCGCCAGCGCACCGGCCGGCTCAAGGATGGAGCGGGTATCCTGGAACACATCCTTGATCGCGGCACACACTTCGTCTGTATCCACCAGGATGATTTCATCCACATATTTCCTGCAGATGCGGAAGGTTTCCTCGCCCGCCAGCTTGACTGCGGTGCCGTCCGAGAACAGCCCAACATCGCTTAGCTGCACGCGCTTTTTTGCCTTGAGCGAACGGTACATCGCATCGGAATCGCTAGTCTGCACGCCGATCACCTTGATCTCGGGGCGTATCTGCTTGACGTAAGCCGCCACCCCTGAAATCAGTCCGCCGCCACCAATGGCGCAGAAAATTGCCTCGATCGGCTGGGTGTGCTGGCGCAGTATTTCCATACCGATGGTGCCCTGTCCCGCAATGACATCCGGATCGTCAAACGGATGGACGAAAGTCAGCTTGTGTTTTTCCTGCAGCTGTAAGGCATGGCCATAGGCATCGTTGTAACTGTCGCCTTGCAGAACAATCTTGACTGCATCCTTGCCAAAATGCCTGACCGCATCAATCTTGACCTGAGGGGTGGTAACAGGCATGACGATAATCGCCTTGCAGCCCAATTTCTTTGCGGACAAGGCCACGCCCTGCGCATGATTGCCAGCAGATGCGGCAATCACGCCGCGCTTGAGCTGCTCCGGGGTAAGCTGCGCCATCTTGTTATACGCACCCCTTAGCTTGAAGGAGAATACGGGTTGCATGTCTTCGCGCTTCAGCAGAACCTGGTTGCCGATGCGCGAAGACAGGCTGGGAGCGCTTTCCAGCGGGGATTCGATAGCCACATCATAGACGCGGGCGGTGAGAATTCGTTTAAGATAACTTTGCATGAATGTAAGTGTTGACGGTTTATTTGTTCAAGATTAGCAGGAATTTAAGCAAATCATAATGGGTTTTGGCTATCCATGGTTCCTAAAATCAGTAATTCCTGCAATAATCACAAGCTTAATAATAAAAAATAGCGAATTGAGAGAACGATGAGCATGACACAAGATGAATTGAAACTTGCCGTAGCGAAAGCTGCAATTGCATACATTCCGGAAGATTGCATTGTCGGTGTGGGGACCGGATCTACAGCCAATTTCTTTATTGATGAGCTGGGCAAGATCAAGCACAAAATTCGTGGCGCCGTCGCCAGCTCGGAAGCGTCGGCCAAACGCCTTAAAGGTCATGGTATCGATGTGCTGTCCCTGAACGATGCCGGCGAGTTGCCAGTCTACGTGGATGGCGCCGATGAAATTACGCGCCACATGCACATGATCAAGGGCGGCGGCGGTGCGCTGACACGCGAAAAGATCGTGGCAGCCGCCAGCAAGAAATTTATCTGTCTGTGCGATGCCAGCAAGCTGGTGGATGTACTGGGCAAATTCCCGTTGCCGGTGGAAGTCATCCCCATGGCACGCAGTTATGTGGCGCGCGAACTGGTCAAGCTGGGTGGTCATCCCAAGCTGCGCGAAGGCTTCACCACAGATAACGGCAATATCATTCTGGACGTGCATGGCATGCAGATTTTGAATCCGGTTGAACTGGAAACAGCCTTGAATCACCTGGCAGGTGTCGTTACCAACGGCCTGTTTGCTCGGCGCGGTGCCGATGTGCTGCTGCTAGGCACAACGACCGGGGTGCAGACCATTACACTATAAAAAAGTTGAGTGTAATAATTAAGCAACGCAGTAAGAGTACAATTCAGCAAGAGTACAATTCAGCAGGCACTAAATTTTAGTAAGGACAAGCAATGGTCAGTAGCGAACATACATCGAGGCAGTTTGATGCCGAACTTGAAGCAGTCAGGGCACGCGTGCTGCAAATGGGCGGCCTCGTGGAGAGCCAGATCAAACTGGCGATCGAGTCGCTGACAACCGGCGACGAAGCGCTGATGAAACGCGTGATCGAGGACGACCATCGCGTAAATGCGATGGAAGTCGAGATCGACGAAAACTGCAATCACATCCTGGTGCGGCGCCAGCCTGCCGCAGGCGACCTGCGCATGATCATGACGGTGATCAAGACCATCACCGACCTGGAGCGTATCGGCGACGAGGCGCAAAAAATCTCGCGCATGGCGCTGTTGCTGTCGAAGAGAGAGAGTTTAATTCTGCCGCGCTATCACGAAATCAAGCACGCGGCCGAACTGGCGCTCAACATGCTGCACAACGCGCTCGATGCGTTTGCGCGCCTGGATATTGCCGCCGCAGCCCGCGTGGTGCGCCAGGACGAACAGGTCGACGAAGAGTTTCGCGCCATCATGCGTTACCTGATCACCTTCATGATGGAAGATCCGCGCACGATTTCCACCTCGCTGGAAATTCTGTTTGTCGCCAAAGCCATCGAACGCATCGGCGACCACGCACAGAACATGGCCGAATACGTGGTGTACATGGTCAAGGGACGCGACGTGCGCCACGTCACCGTGGAAGAGATCGAACGCGAAGCACGCGAATAATCAACGCAGCAACGGGGGGGTAATGAAAAATATTAAAGCCGTTTTATTGGGCGTAGTCATCGGCGTTGCAATCGGACTATGGCTGGGCGTCAATATTGGCCGCGAAAGCCCGTTGCTGTCGAATCCGTTTTATAAAGAACCCCTGAACGAGAAGCTGAAACGACTCGGTGGCGAAACCCTGGAAAAGGGCGGGCGCGTGCTGGAAAAAACCGGCCAGGAACTGCAGGACAAGCTGGGCAAATAAGTCTGAGCAACACCCCGGCTGCTTATTCCTGCGGCTGGGCCAAATCCCGATTAAATTTAGACGCTCTCTCCGTATATAATGGCGGCTTAATCAGCCACGTCTAACAATCAAGCCGCCATGCAACAGAATTACACGCCTAAAGACATCGAAAGCGCTGCGCAGCAGCATTGGAACAACCGCCAGGCCTTCAAAGCCGGCGAAACCTCGGACAAGCCCAAGTACTATTGCCTGTCGATGTTCCCCTACCCTTCCGGCAAGCTGCACATGGGCCATGTGCGCAACTACACCATAGGCGATGTGCTGGCGCGCTACCACCGCATGAAGGGCTTCAACGTAATGCAGCCCATGGGCTGGGATGCGTTTGGCCTGCCTGCCGAAAATGCGGCGATGGCTAACAACGTGCCACCCGCAGCGTGGACTTACTCCAACATCGACTACATGCGCAAGCAGCTACAAAGCCTGGGGCTGGCGATAGACTGGTCGCGCGAAGTGACCACCTGCACCCCCGAATATTACCGCTGGGAGCAATGGCTGTTTACGCGCCTGTTTGAAAAAGGCCTGATTTACAAGAAGACCTCCACCGTGAACTGGGACCCGGTCGACCATACCGTGCTGGCCAACGAACAGGTGATAGACGGGCGCGGCTGGCGCTCCGGCGCCCTGGTGGAGAAGCGCGAGATTCCGATGTATTTCTTCCGCATCACGCAGTATGCAGACGAACTGCTGACCGACCTCGACCAGCTCGGCGGCTGGCCGGAACAGGTCAAGACCATGCAGCGCAACTGGATCGGCAAGAGCTACGGCTGCGATATTGAATTTCCCTACGATGCAGCAAGCATCGGCAAGGCAGGCGCACTCAAGGTTTACACCACCCGCCCAGACACCTTGATGGGCGCGACCTATGTGGCGGTGGCCGCGGAACATGCGCTGGCAACCCAGGCCGCAGCGGGCAATGCCAAACTGGCCGCCTTTATCGCGGAGTGCAAACTGGGTGGCACCGCCGAAGCCGATGTGGCGACCATGGAAAAGAAGGGCATGAGCACCGGCCTGTTTGTCACCCATCCGCTGAATGGCGAAAAGCTGCCGGTGTGGGTCGCCAACTATGTGCTGATGGGCTACGGCGAAGGCGCGGTGATGGCGGTGCCGGCGCACGACGAGCGCGATTTTGAATTTGCGCGGAAATATAAATTGACGATCAGGCAATCCATCGCAGTCAAGGATCAGACTTTCAGCGATGCGGCGTGGCAGGAGTGGTACGGCGACAAGGAGCATGGCGTCTGCGTCAACTCCGGCAAGTATGACGGCCTCGCTTTTCAGCAGGCTTTCGACGCCATCGCCAGCGACCTCGCCGCCAAGAAACTGGGCGAAAAGAAAGTGCAGTTCCGCCTGCGCGACTGGGGCATCTCACGCCAGCGCTACTGGGGCTGCCCCATCCCCATCATCCATTGTCCGGCTTGCGGCGATGTGCCGGTGCCGGATGCACAGTTGCCGGTGGTGCTGCCCGAGAACGTGACCATCACCGGCACGGGTTCGCCGCTGGCGAAGATGCCGGAATTCTACGAATGCAGCTGCCCCAAATGCGGCGGCAAGGCTAAACGTGAAACCGACACCATGGACACCTTTGTGGAGTCGTCGTGGTATTACGCGCGCTATGCCAGCCCTGATTGCAAAACCGGTCTGGTCGATGAACGCGTGCGCCACTGGCTGCCGGTAGACCAGTATATAGGCGGCATCGAACACGCGATTTTGCACCTGCTGTATGCGCGTTTCTTCAACAAGCTGATGCGCGATGTCGGCGTGTTCGGTGACAAAGCCAAAGAGTCCGGAAAATTCAACGAGCCCTTCACCAACCTGCTGACCCAGGGCATGGTGATTGCGCCCACCTTCTTCCGCGAACTGGATGGCGGCAAGAAACAATGGATCAATCCCGCCGACGTGGACGTGGAAACCGATGCCAAGGGTCGCCCGGTGGGCGCCACGCTGCGTGCCGATGGGCTGGCTGTCATCATCGGCGGCACCGAGAAGATGTCAAAATCAAAAAACAACGGCGTCGATCCGCAGGCCATCATCGACCAGTACGGTGCCGATACCGCGCGCGTGTTCATGATGTTTGCTTCCCCCCCCGAGCAGTCGCTGGAATGGTCGGATGCGGGCGTGGAAGGCGGCTTCCGTTTTTTGAAACGGGTGTGGAAAGCCGCGCATGAGCATCTGCAACAGGGCGCGGTCGCCGCCTACAGCGGCGGCGAATTGAGTCCTGCAGCCAAAGCCCTGCGCCTGCAGCTGCACCATACCATACAGAAAATTGACGACGATTATGGGCGGCGCAAGACTTTCAATACTGCCATCGCAGCGGTGATGGAGTTGCTCAATGCGCTGGGCAAGTTTGACGAACAGACTCCGACTGCGCGTTCCGTTGCTCAGGAAACGCTAGAAGCAGTGGCCTTGCTGATCTCGCCGATTACGCCGCATATCAGCCAGTCACTGTGGGCGGCACTGCGCCCCGGCAGCGATCTGCTGGATCAGGCGTTCCCCGGGGTCGATGCATCCGCGCTGGTGCAGGACGAGATCGAACTGGTGATACAGGTGAACGGCAAACTGCGCGGCAATTTGCGGGTGGCCAAGGACACCGACAAGGCGACGCTGGAGCAGCTTGCCCTGGCGCATGAAGCGGTGCAAAAGCTGCTCGCGGGCGGCACGGCCAAAAAGGTGATTGTGGTGCCCGGTCGCCTGATCAACGTGGTTACTTAAAAATATGCGCATATACTTGATTATATTAAGCATTTTATTGAGTTCCTGCGGTTTTCACCTGCGCGGGCATAATATGCAGGGTGCAAGCTTTCCCTTTGCCAGCCTGTATCTGAAATCCGCTACACCTACTCCTTTTGTTTCCGACCTGCAGAACAGTCTGGAGCTGTATCAAATCAAGCTGACCGCCACCGCCGCCGAAGCCGATCTGACGCTGGATATTGTCTCCGAATCGAGTAGCAAGCAGATCCTGGCGATTTCCGGAGCCGGCCAGGTGCGCGAGTTCCAGCTGAACTATCGTGTTTCACTGCGTGCCTATGACAAGCAGATGAACGAATGGCTGCCCGCCGACGAAATTACACTGCAGCGCAGCCTTAGTTATGACGATGCACAAATCCTTGCCAAGGAACAGGAAGAGGCGCTGCTCTATCGCGATATGCGCGCGGATGCCGTGCAACAGGTAATGCGTCGTCTCAGCCGTGCCAAAGCCAGACCTGACCCTGCAAACATGCCGGAACCAGTGAGCAATCCAGATACGTCAAACAAGCCGGAACCGGAAAATAAACCCGTTCCCGCCAAGTAACCGGCTAAATCAGACTCGCCATGAAGCTAACCGTTGAAGACCTGCCGCGTCACTTAAACAAAAGCCTGCAGCCGCTCTACGTGATTCATGGTGCGGCCATGCTGCTTGCAATTGAGGCAGCAGACGCAATCCGCGCAGCGGCACGCACTAATGGCTACAGTGAACGCGAGGTGCTGATCGCCGACACCGGTTTCAAATGGGCGGAATTGCGCAACAGTGCGCAAAGCCTGTCGCTGTTCAGCTCGCGCAAAGTGCTGGATCTGCGCATCCCCACAGGCAAGCCTGGGGTCGAAGGCGCGCAAGCCCTGCAGGATTACTGCCAGCAGCTGAATGCCGACACCGTGACCCTGATTTCGCTGCCGCGTCTCGATGCTGCCACGCTGAAAAGCAAATGGTTCAGCACCCTCGCAGAGCAGGGCGTGGTGATTGCAGCCGATGAAATCGCACTGAACGAGCTGCCGCTGTGGATTGCGGGGCGCTTGCAGCGGCAAAAGCAGTCGGCGGATGCAGATACCCTGGCATTTCTCGCCCAGCGTGTGGAAGGCAATCTGCTCGCCGCTTTTCAGGAAATCCAGAAACTCGCCCTGCTGTTTCCCGAGGGCCATCTTTCTTTCGAGCAGGTCAAAGACGCGGTGATGGACGTGGCGCGCTACGATGTATTCAAATTATCCGAAGCAATGCTGGCAGGCGATGCAGCGCGCTTCGCGCACATCCTTGAAGGCTTGCGCGCCGAGGGCACCGCCACCGTGCTGATATTGTGGGCGCTGGCCGAGGACATCCGCACCATGGCCAGGGTGTCGCGCGCCATGCAGCAAAGCGGCAATCTGGCAGCTGCGCTGAGAGATGCGCGCGTGTGGGGGGGGAGACAGAAACTGGTGGAGCGTGCCGTGCGCCGCTTCTCTCCCGCCTTCGCCGAGCGCGCGCTGCGCCAGGCGGCACTGATAGACAAGCTGGTGAAGGGCTTGCGCAGCGGCGACGTGTGGGACGAATTGCTGCAGCTGGGTGTGCGCTGCGCGCGGGCAGGAGCATAATAATGAATGAGGTCTTATTGCTGCTGACCAACCTGCCTGATCGCGACAGCGCGCAACGCATGGCACATAGCCTGGTCGATAGCCATGCTGCTGCCTGCGTCAATATACTGGCCGAATGCGGCTCGGTGTACCGCTGGCAGGGGAAAGTGGAAAATGCCAGCGAGGTACCGCTGCTGATCAAAACCACCCGCGCAGCTTACCCGCGCGTGGAAGAATTGATACGGGCGCAGCACCCGTATGAACTTCCCGAGATTATCGCGGTCCCTGTTGCTGCCGGTTTGCCGGCTTATCTGCAATGGGTAGCACAAGAAGTCTCTCCAATTAACGTCGCAATCAAGGAGTAAATCAATGCGTATTCTGCTGTTATTAGCACTGTGCTTTGTCCCGCTCAGCCATGCCCAAAATCTGCTGGAGCGGCTGCCCGGTTTAGGCGGCGCAGCACAACCCGCCTTCCTGCCACCGGATCAGGCGTTTGGCCTCGAAGTGAGCGTGCACGATGCGCGCACCCTGCTGGCTAATTTCAAGGTTACCCCCAGTTACTATCTGTACCGCGACAAGCTCAGTTTCAGCATCAAAAGCGGCTCTGCCAAAATTCGCAATATCAATATGCCGCAGGGCGATCTGAAGCATGATCCCAATTTTGGTGAAATGATGGTGTTCCATCAATCCTTCCAAACCGAAATTACGCTTATCAACAATAGCGCTGCTGCGCAGAACATCATCCTTGAAGCGACATACCAGGGCTGCAGCGAAAACGGCCTGTGCTATCCGCCGATTAACAAGGAAATCAAGCTGCAACTGCCTGCTGCTGCCAGCCCGGCGGCCGGCTCTCCTGTATTGCCCAAAATAGCGGCCACATTGAAGCCTGCAGAGCCGCTTGCCAGCCCTGCGCGCCAGCTTGCTCCGGCTATCAGCACAGCGGCCATGCCTTTGGAAAACGGCAAGATTGCGCAAATTTTCAGGCAAAAGAGCTTCTGGCTGATCGTGTCATTCTTCTTTGGTGCTGGACTGCTGCTGGCCCTGACCCCCTGCGTATTTCCGATGATCCCCATCCTGTCCGGCATCATCGTCGGGCGCGGCCACCATATCACCAAGATGCATGGCTTTCTGCTGTCATTGGCCTATGTGCTGGGCATGGCCTTGACGTATGCAGCCGTCGGCATCGCCGCAGGATTGTCCGGTTCGCTGCTATCCAATGCGATGCAGACACCCTGGGTGCTGGGCAGTTTTGCCGCCGTATTTGTGCTGCTGTCTCTGTCCATGTTCGGCTTTTACGAACTGCAATTGCCATCCGCCCTTCAGAGCAAATTATCCGGCACAAGCAACCGCCTGCATGGCGGACATTTAAGCGGCGTGTTCATCATGGGTGCGCTTTCCGCCATCATCGTCAGTCCCTGCGTTGCAGCGCCAATGGCGGGTGCTTTGCTCTATATCAGCCAGACGCACGATGCCATGCTGGGCGGCGTTGCGCTGTTTGCAATGGCAATTGGCATGGGCGTGCCGTTGCTGCTGGTGGGTGCATCCGCCGGTGCCTTATTGCCGAAGGCCGGCGCCTGGATGGAAGCAATCAAGAATATCTTTGGTGTCATGATGCTGGCGGTCGCCATCTGGCTGGTCTCCTCACTGTTGCCGTTGAGCGTGGTGATGTTGCTGTGGGCGACGCTGCTGATCCTGTCTGCAGTTTACCTGCACGCTCTGGACGCACTGCCGCATAACATCAGCGGATGGCACAAGCTGGGCAAAGGCCTCGGCATCATCACTCTGTTACTGGGCATTTCCCTGCTTATCGGCGCATTATCCGGTGCCCGCGACATCCTGCGTCCCCTTGGTGCACTGGGTGGTGGCCAGGCTGTTGCACAAAGCAGCCACCTGCAATTTGAGCGCATAAAGAATCTGGCCGAACTGGATGCGCGCATCGCCCAGGCACGCGGCAAAACCGTGATGCTGGATTTCTATGCCGACTGGTGCGTCTCGTGCAAAGAGATGGAGAATTTCACCTTCGCAGACGCAAAGGTGCAAGCACAATTGAAAAACACCTTGCTGCTGCAAATCGATCTGACCGCAAACAGCGAAGATGACAAGGCTTTTTTACAGCGTTTTGAATTGTTCGGCCCGCCCGCCATCCTGTTTTTCGATAAACAGGGGAAAGAGCTGAAGGATTTCCGGGTGATCGGCTATCAGAATCCGGAACAATTTTTGGCGTGGCTCAAGCACGTCTTGATCTAGCTTGATGCTGGTTTACTCTTAACCCTATCGCAAAATTGAACTCATGATGAACATTACACGCCTGCTGCATCACAGAAATGCATACAGCCGCATGCTGCTTATTTTCCTTGCCTGCATGGTGCCTTTTACCCTGATGCGGCTGGCCTTGTACCTGATTTATCACGACGACTTCCGCAGTCTCGGCGCAGTGCAGGTGATCGAGGCATTTGCAATCGGCCTGCGCTTTGACATCTCCATGATCGCCATGGTGGTCGGACTGCCGCTGCTGTTGATGTTGATGCTGCCATTTCGCTGGAGCCACCATGTATATTGGCAGCGCCTGTGGGGTTGGTTTATCTTCCTCACTGTGCTGCTGATGATCTTCATGCTGGCGGCCGACACGATTTATTTCGGTGTCGTTCACCGCCATGTCGGCGCCGAAATCGGCACCATTTCATCCGATATGGCGTCCATGACCATGATGGCAATCAGCCAATATAGCGCTGCATTGTTTCTCTTCGGCCTGATTGCGGTGGTCGGTGCGTTTTTCTGGCGCTACCTGACTCACCACATCCCTGCCGCACCCGAACGTATATGGCTGCGCCTCGTCAGCATACTGGTGGGACTATTGCTGCTGGTCATTCTGGGCCGCGGCGGCATCAGTGGTAAACCCATTAGCGTGGGTGAAGCATTTTTCTCCAATTCCCTGCCCCAGGGTTACCTCGCCCTTAATGGCGCGTTCGCCATCGCCCGCGCCCTGAACGATAGCGCACCGCCACCCAAGGTATTTATGCCGCAAGCAGAAGCCATCGAGCGTACGCATAACTATCTGGTCGGCAAAGGGACACCCTTTTACCAGCGCGATTTCCCTCTGTATCAGCAGGCTCGTACGACGGCTGCGGTGCCAAACAAGCCGAATGTGGTGGTGCTGATGCTGGAAAGCTGGGGAGCAATTCATATCGATGCCTTGCGCAAACAGATGAACCTGCACCCGCTTGGCGTGACACCAAACTTCGACAGCCTGGCACAAAAGGGGCGCCTGTATACGCGGTTTTATGCAAATGGACAGCGCTCAATTCAAGGCGGCGCAGCCGTACTCGCAGGCCTTCCTACCCTTCCTGGCATGCCTTTCCTGGGTGAAGGACTTGAACAGAACCAGCAGAGTTTCCTCGGCGAACTCGCGCTGAAACAAGGTTACGAGACTATTTTCCTGCAAAGCAGTGATCGCGGCTCGCTGCGCTTTGATGTCATTGCATCACGCGCTGGTTTTTCTACCTATTTGGGCAACGAAGATATTCCCGAGTTGCATGAACACAAAAAAGCCGCTTCAACCTGGGGCACTTGGGATCACAACACTTTTCAGGAGGCGAGCAAACGCTTCGCCGCAGCGCACAAGCCTTTCCTGGGTTATGTTTTCACCTCCACCACGCACGTGCCATGGCTCATTCCAGATGACCGCTGGAAGAAATATGGCAGCGGTTCGAATATGGACAAGGCATTGAACGCAATCTATTACGCTGACTGGGCGCTCGGTGAATTAATTTCCTCCGCCAAACAGGCAGGTTATTACGATAATACGATCTTCGTGCTGCTGGCAGACCATACCAGCGAATTTGTCGAAAATGTAGAAAATACGCCCAACCTTTTCCACATCCCCCTGCTGATTGTGGGTCCGGGCATCAAGAGCGGCATCGACGATCGGGTCGGCAGCCAGTTCGACATCATGCCCACCATTGCGGATATTGGCGGCTGGACGTCAGACTATGCTGGTCTGGGGCGTTCCCTGATGGACAACACCAGAATCAACGACCGTGCCGCGCTGACAGTGCGGGACAATGTCATCAGTTGGATCACGGCAAATGGATGGCTGTCGCACGACCTTACGCGCCGTGTCGGCGCTTCTAAGGGCTTGGCAGCAAAAGACCTTGATGAAATGGAGCAAAACCTGCTGGCGATATATCAGACAACCAGCCGGCTACAGCTCGATAACCAGGTCGCGCCGCTCAACCCAATCAGTGTCCCCGCAAGGTAAAGTGACTATCATCTGCAGCATATGCCTGACGTGACTCCAGGCAAGGCCGCATTTTTTTGAGTCCCGGTCATCCGCACATAGTGCAATATTTTCAGCCAAACAGATTCGGATAAGGGCAATAGGCATGAGCAACGAACCACAGGAAATTCTACGCGCCAAGGTCAATATGGAAACCTCGCGCATCGAATGGAAAGAACTGCAGCGATTTTTTGCCAGCGGCGCAGCCGTAAAGGTGAGCACGAAGCTTGATTTGGTTGAAGTTGCAATGCAAATGCATGAAGATAACAAAAATCAATTTGAAGACTGGCTGGCTTCTGGAATGCTAGGTAAGGTTATAGATGAACAGGCTGCCGCATGGCTGGCTTCAGATGCCGAAGTATGGGCGGTAGTTGTCAGCCCATGGGTACTGGTACAGGAAGTCGTTGATTCCGAAAAATAATTAAAGTATTCAAGCTTGTCATTCCAAACCTTGTTATAGCGCGTCTGAACAAAAAATAGCCAGAAATCACGCCAATTTACTCGATGTCGCGCTTCTGAAAATTAGCAAGCCCTTAATTTGCGTCAAAATCTGGACAAACATCTGTAATTTACGGCAAAATGCCGGTATGAAAAAAATCCTGGTGCTCCACGGACCTAATCTGAACTTGCTCGGCAGTCGTGAGCCAGATGTTTACGGTCGCATCACGTTGGACGAAATTAACGCTAAATTAACGCAACAAGCGCAAAAAGGCGGGGCTAGCATCGCTACCCTGCAGAGCAACGCCGAATTTGCGCTGGTAGAACGGGTGCAGGCAGCACGACTGGACGGAACTGATTTCATCATCATCAATCCGGCTGCATTCACCCATACCAGTGTGGCATTGCGCGATGCCTTGGCTGCTGTGGCAATTCCTTTTATTGAGGTCCACCTTTCCAATGTATTTGCGCGCGAAGCATTCCGCAAAGAATCATTTTTTTCTGATCTCGCCGTCGGCGTGATCAGTGGTCTAGGCGCAAGTGGATACGAACTCGCGCTGCAATATGCTCTATCCAGGCAACAGGTGATCTGAATCTACCTGTCGTTTGTCATCATTTTTTTAGGAGTTAAACATGGATTTACGTAAAATCAAGACGCTCATTGAACTGGTAGAAAATTCCGGCATTGCAGAACTGGAAATCAAGGAAGGTGAAGAATTTGTTCGCATTTCCCGTTCATCCACCGCCGTTCAGCATGTGTATGCTGCACCACAACAGCATGCGGCGCCTGTCGCGGCAGCAGCCCCGGTTGCAGCTGCACCGGCTGAAGCGGCAGCGCCCGAAGGCCATGTCGTAAAATCACCGATGGTCGGCAGCTTCTACCGCTCACCTTCACCTGGCGCAAAGCCCTTTGTGGATATTGGCCAGACTGTGAGCGTAGGCGACACCCTGTGCATTATTGAAGCAATGAAACTGCTGAACGAGATCGAATCGGATCACAGTGGCGTGGTCAAGGCCATTCTGGTCGAAAGCGGACAGGCCGTTGAATTCGGGCAGCCATTGTTCATTATCGGTTAAGCATGTTCGTCAGAAAAAAAGCAACATCAACCAGACTCAACGTACCTGCTAACGCACCGTTGAATCCTGGAATGCTGCATGCAGCACCCCAGCCGGAGCCTCCAAAAATGTTTGAAAAAATTCTAATTGCCAATCGCGGTGAAATTGCGCTGCGTATTCAGCGTGCCTGCCGTGAAATGGGCATCAAAACTGTCGCCGTTCACTCCGAAGCCGATGCTGACGCCAAATATGTCAAGCTGGCCGATGAATCGGTATGTATCGGTCCTGCACCTTCATCGCTGAGCTATCTTAATATACCCGCCATCATCAGCGCCGCCGAAGTCACTGACGCACAGGCGATCCACCCCGGTTACGGCTTCCTGTCCGAGAACGCCGACTTCGCGGAACGCGTGGAAAAAAGCGGTTTCGTTTTCATCGGCCCGCGCCCTGAAACCATCCGCCTGATGGGCGACAAAGTGTCTGCCAAGATCGCCATGAACAAAGCCGGTGTGCCCTGCGTGCCCGGCGTTGAAGGCGCGCTGCCGGAAGACCCCGCCGCCATCGTCAAGATCGCGCGCTCCATTGGTTACCCTGTCATCATCAAGGCTGCCGGCGGCGGCGGTGGTCGCGGCATGCGCGTGGTGCATACCGAGGCTGCGCTGGTGAACGCGGTGGCCATGACGCGCACCGAAGCCCAGGCTGCCTTTAACAATCCCATGGTGTACATGGAAAAGTTTCTGGAAAACCCGCGCCACATCGAATTTCAGGTGCTGTCCGACACCCACGGCAATGCCGTGTATCTGGGCGAACGCGATTGCTCGATGCAGCGCCGCCACCAGAAGATTATCGAAGAAGCGCCGGCACCGATGCTCAACAGCAAGCTGCGCGACAAGATCGGCGAACGCTGCGCCGAAGCCTGCCGCAAGATCGGTTACCGCGGCGCGGGCACTTTCGAGTTCCTGTTTGAAAATGACGAGTTCTTCTTTATCGAGATGAATACCCGCGTGCAGGTTGAGCATCCGGTTACCGAGATGATCACCGGCATCGACATCGTGCAGCAGCAGATCAAGATCGCAGCCGGCGAAAAATTGAGCTTCAAACAGAAGGATGTGGTGCTAAAAGGCCATGCCGTCGAGTGCCGCATCAACGCCGAGCACCCTTTCAAATTCACCCCTTCACCCGGCCGCATCACCACCTGGCACACCCCCGGTGGCCCCGGCATCCGCGTGGATTCGCATTCATACGCCAACTACGTGGTGCCGGCTCATTACGATTCGATGATAGGCAAGATCATCGCCTATGGCGACAATCGCGATCAGGCGATTGCGCGCATGCGCATTGCCCTGTCCGAAATGGCCGTCGCCGGCATCGACACCAACATCGCACTGCATCAGGAATTAATGAATGACGCCGCCTTTATGCACGGTGGCACCAGCATTCATTATCTGGAGCACAAGCTGGCCGAACGCGCCAAGGCAAAGTGAAATGTCCTGGCTGTCGCTGACCGTTAATGCTGACGCTGCATACGCGGAAAGCCTGAGTGAAGCCCTGCTGGAATACGGCGCGCTGTCGGTAGACATGCACGATGCGGATGCCGATACGCCGCAGGAACAGGCCATCTTCGGCGAACCTGGCGAACCTTCCGCCAGCCTGTGGTCGCGCAACTGCGTCACCGCGCTGTTTGATGCCGACGCGGCAGTGGAAGACATCCTGCTGCATGCATCACTGGCAGCAGGGCTGCAGCAATCGCCGCCGCACCACATCACCCCGCTGCAGGACAACGACTGGGTGCGCCTGACGCAATCGCAGTTCGACCCGATCCGCATCTCGCAGCGCCTGTGGATCGTGCCCACCTGGCATACCCCGGTTGACGATACGGCCATCAATATCGTGCTCGACCCCGGCCTCGCTTTCGGCACGGGCAGCCACCCCACTACTCGTCTGTGCCTGCGCTGGCTGGATGAAAACATACGCGGCGGCGAAAGCGTGCTGGACTACGGCTGCGGCTCGGGCATCCTGGCGATTGCCGCGATGAAGCTGGGCGCAGGCAGTGCCTATGGTGTGGATGTGGATGCGCAGGCCGTGCAATCCAGCCGCGACAATGCGCTGGCCAATCAAGTCAATGCGGCTTTTGCGCTGCCTGACGGCACACTCCAGCCTGCCGATATCGTGGTGGCCAACATTCTCACCAACCCGCTCAAGATGCTGGCGCCGCTGCTGGCGAGTGCCACGCGCCAAGGCGGACGCATCGTGCTGTCCGGCGTGCTCAGCGAACAGGCAGACGATGTGATGCGAGTCTACGCGCAATGGTTTGAACTCAATCCGGCGGTGATGGAGGATGGCTGGGCGTGTTTGTCAGGGACACGGAAATGACAGACATCACCCAGTGTCCGCACTGCGCCACCCATTTTAAAATCACCGAAGAGCAGCGCAATGCGCATCAGGGCATGGTGCGCTGCGGTCGTTGCGAAACTGTATTCAATGCAGTGGAAAATCTCTATGTCCCGCCCGAACAACTCGATCTGCCGCTGGTTCTCGATGATATAGCCGATGTCACCGTCATGCATCCGGCATACAACCCTTATGCTACAGTCGATAGCCCGGTCTCAATATCGCCGGCAGCTGCGCGTCTTGCGAACGACTTCAGCCACATCCCCGATGTTTACGTTACAAAAACAGCCAAGCCTTCAACGCCACGACGCACCTGGCTCTGGGCTTCAGGCTCGATACTGCTTGCGATCCTGTTGCTGTTCCAGGCCGCCTATCTTCTGCGCGTTGAAATTGCCGCCCGTCTGCCCGGCATCAAGCCGGCCATGGTCAGCATCTGCGCCCAGCTCAATTGCACTATTCCATTGCCGCAGAAGATAGACCTGCTGAGCATTGAATCGTCCGAACTGGAGGCAGACCCTGCCCAGGCAAACGTTATCACCCTGCACGCCCTGCTGCGCAGCCGCGCACCCTACGCGCTGGCTTACCCCAGCATCGAGCTGACGCTGACCGACACCCAGGACAATGCGCTGGCACGACGCAACTTCAGCCCCGCGGATTACCTCCCTTCCGGCGAAGACGAAAATCGCGGCTTCCCCGCCAATCGCGAAACAAGCATCAAGCTCCACCTCAATACCGCCGACCTCAAGCCCGCCGGTTACCGCCTGTTTTTGTTTTACCCGCAGTAGCGCCGATAAGCCGAAACACTACCTTGCCGCCCCACCCCTTATTCCGGTATAGTCGCGTCTTGCCGTTCAGACCAATGGGAGAGCGTGCAGCCTTGTAAAGGGCGCACCGCCGAAGGCGCAACACCCGTAACCGCTCAGGCTCATGAACCGTTGGAATCAGGCAAATCTGGAGAGTGTCACTTAGTGACCACCGAAGGGGCACACGACAATAACACCAAGTTATCGTCTTAATCTCTCAGGTACAAAGGACAGATGGGGCGCAGCAGATTTTTTCTGCTGCGCCTTTTTTTATTTTAGCTACGGCCACCCTAAAGGTTGGTCTCCACTGAGGCTCCGCTTTCAGAAAGAAAAAAATGACACTCCAGACCACACCTCTTAATGCTGCACACCGCGCGATGGGCGCAAAAATGATTGATTTCGGTGGCTGGGATATGCCGCTGCATTACGGCTCCCAGCTCGAAGAACACCAGCAGGTGCGCACTGACGCCGGCATGTTCGACGTGTCGCATATGCGCGTGGTGGATTTACAGGGCGATGGCGTGCGCGATTTTCTGCGTTACCTGCTCGCCAACAATGTCGACAAATTGCAGAGCACCGGCAGAGCGCTTTATTCCTGCATGCTGAATCCTGAAGGCGGCGTGATCGACGACCTGATCGTGTATTTCATCAACGAGAAAATGTTCCGCCTGGTGGTGAACGCGGGCACTGCTGACAAGGACATCGCGTGGATGAAGGAGCAGGCTGCGGCCCACGCGCCCAAACTGGAAATCAAGCCGCGCACCGATCTGGCGATGATCGCGATACAAGGCCCCAAAGCAGCAGAAAAATTGTGGCAAGCGATGCCCGGACTGAAAAACCTGGCAGGCGACCTGAAACCGTTTACCGCCGTCAATATGGGCACGATGTTTGCCGCCCGCACCGGCTATACCGGCGAAGACGGTTTTGAAATCATGCTGCCCGCGCAGGCTGCCGCCTTCTTCTGGGAAGCATTAAGCAAAGCCGGCGTGAAACCCATCGGTCTGGGTGCTCGCGACACGCTGCGCCTGGAAGCTGGCATGAATCTGTACGGCCATGATATGGATGAAACCATCAGCCCGCTCGAGGCAGGCCTGGCATGGACAGTGGATCTGAAGAGCGAGCGCGACTTTATCGGCAAGGCGGCGCTGCTGGCCAAGCCTGCCACACGCAAACTGGTTGGCCTGGTGCTGCAGGACCGCGGCGTGATGCGCGACCATCAGGTGGTCAAAACCAGCAACGGTGACGGCGAAATCACCAGCGGCAGCTTCTCGCCCTCGCTTAATCTCTCCATCGCGCTGGCACGCATTCCAAATGCAGTGCAGATCGGCGATATCGTGCAGGTTTCAGTACGCGACAAATTGTTGAATGCGAAGGTAGTAAAATATCCTTTCGTTCGCAACGGCAAAGGTTTAGTTTAATTTTTACTTTTTGAATAGGGAAATAATCATGAGCAATCCTGGCAATCTCAAATACACAGCAACCCATGAATGGGTTAAAACAGAAGCAGACGGCACCATTACCGTGGGCATTACCCAGCATGCGCAGGAACTGCTGGGCGATATGGTGTTTGTCGAAAGCCCTGAAGTCGGGCGCAAGCTGAAAGCAGCGGAGGAGTGCGCGGTGGTTGAATCGGTCAAGGCTGCCGCAGACATCTATGCGCCGGTTGCAGGTGTGGTGACTGCGTTTAACGGTGAGCTGACCAATGAACCCGAAAAAATCAACGCCGACCCTTACGGCGCATGGCTGTTCAAGATGAAGCCGGACAATGCGGCGGATGTGGCGGGGCTGATGGATGCAACCGCATACCAAGCCCATGTGGACAGCGAGGCCCATTAAAGATCTTCATTTCGTCGCGCTACTGCGTTGCTCCATAAATTTTAATCGCTTACATATTATAAATATGCTGCGCTCTAAAATTTATCTCGCGCCATATCTCACAACGAAATGAAGACCTTAGGCAGCTCTAACATAAACCAATCATCAATTTTAAGACTCTCTCATGATTACCACCGATCAATTTGTAAACCGCCACAACGGTCCGCGCGCTGACGACATCACCGCCATGCTGCAGAAAATTGGCGCAAGCTCTGTCGACGAGCTGATTGCGCAGACCGTGCCCGCTTCCATCCGTCTGAAGCAGCCGCTGAATTTGCCCGGTGGCATGACTGAATTCCAGTACCACAAGCATTTGCGCGCCATTGCCGCCAAGAACAAGGTCTTTAACAGCTATATCGGCCTGGGCTATTACAACACCATCCTGCCGGCCGTTATCCAGCGCAATATTCTGGAAAACCCCGGCTGGTACACCGCATACACGCCTTATCAGGCGGAGATTTCACAGGGACGCCTCGAAGCCCTGCTGAACTTCCAGACTATGATCATAGATCTGACCGGGATGGAAATCGCAAATGCGTCGCTGCTGGACGAGGGCACCGCCGCCGCAGAAGCGATGGCGATGCTGTACAACAATCGCTCGCGCGATGCGGCTGCACAAGGCGTGAACAGGTTTTTTGTATCGCATGAGTGCTTGCCGCAGACCATCGATCTGCTCAAGACGCGTTCGGCGCCGATGGGTATCGAGCTGGTGATCGGCGACTTTAAAACCGCAAAGCTGGATGCAACAATTTACGGCGCCTTGCTGCAGTACCCGAGCGCAGACGGCAAGGTGCATGACTACGCCGACTTCGTTGCCAAGGCCAAGGCCAACGGCACTTCAATTGCCGTGGCGGCTGATTTGCTGAGCCTGGTATTGCTGACACCGCCCGGCGAATGGGGCGCCGATGTGGTGATCGGCAACACGCAGCGCTTCGGCGTGCCGATGGGGTACGGCGGCCCGCACGCGGCTTTCTTCGCCTGCCGCGATGCCTACAAGCGCACCATGCCCGGCCGCATCATCGGCGTGTCGGTGGATGGCGACGGCAACCAGGCATTGCGCATGGCGCTGCAGACGCGCGAGCAGCATATCCGCCGCGACAAGGCGACTTCCAACATCTGCACCGCACAGGCCTTGCTCGCCATCATGGCCGGCATGTACGGCGTGTACCACGGCCCGCAGGGCTTGAAAGGCATTGCGCAGCAAGTGCATTTTTCCGCGATCGCACTCGCCGCAGAATTGAAAAAGCTTGGCTACAAAATTGATGATGGCGTTTATTTCGACACCATCAAAATCAGCGGCACAGACAATGCAAAAATCCGCGCGCTGGCCGAAGCCGCGCAGATCAACTTCCGTTATCTGGATGGTGCAATCACCTTGTCTGTTGACCAGACTACCGATACAGAAGATTTGAACGCAATCATCGAGGTGTTTGCCAAGGCCGCCGGCAAGGTGGCGGGCAAGCTAACGGAAGAACAAATCTTCAAACAGAATGGACTGATCAAAATCCGCTCATCCGCCATCCTGCAGCACCCGGTGTTCAACAGCTATCATTCCGAGTCGGAGATGATGCGCTACATCAAGCGTCTGGAGAACAAGGATCTGTCGCTGACGCACTCGATGATTTCGCTAGGCTCGTGCACGATGAAGCTGAATGCCGCGTCGGAGCTGATGCCGCTCACCTGGCCGGAGTTTGCCAACCTGCATCCGTTTGTGCCGTTTGATCAAGTGGCCGGTTTCCAGGAAGTGATTGCCAGCCTGGACAGCGCACTGAGCGAGATTACCGGCTTTGCCAAGATGAGCTTTCAGCCCAACAGCGGCGCGCAGGGCGAATATGCGGGCCTGCTGGTGATACAGGCGTATCACCGGTCGCGCGGCGATACGCATCGCAATATCGCGCTGATACCCACTTCTGCGCACGGCACCAATCCCGCCTCTGCGGCGATGTGCGGCATGAAGATCGTGCTGGTGAAATGCGACAAGCAGGGCAATATCGACGTGGCTGATCTGCGCGAGAAGGCGGAAGAGCACAAACATGATCTTGCCTGCCTGATGGTGACCTACCCCAGCACCCACGGCGTGTACGAGGAAAGCATCAGCGAGATCACCGCGATTATCCACGCCAATGGCGGCCAGGTGTATATGGACGGCGCCAACATGAATGCGCAGGTCGGCCTCACCAGCCCCGGCAATATCGGCGCGGACGTGTGCCACCTCAACCTGCATAAGACTTTTGCCATCCCGCACGGTGGCGGCGGCCCGGGCGTGGGCCCGATCGGCGTGGCCAAACATCTGGTGCCGTTCCTGCCCGGCCATGCTGTGGTCAAGACCAGTGGCGAGCAGGGTATCTCGGCAGTATCGGCAGCGCCTTATGGTAGTGCGTTGATTTTATTGATATCTTATGGCTACATCAAAATGCTCGGCGGCACCGGTTTAACCGAGGCCACACGCATCGCGATCCTGAATGCAAACTACATCAAGGAATCGCTGAAAGACCATTACCCCACGCTGTACAGCGGCAAGAACGGTCGCTGTGCGCACGAGATGATACTGGCCTGTGTCGAATTCAAGCGCGATGGCGGCGTGGAAGTGGGCGATATTGCCAAGCGCCTGATGGACTATGGTTACCATGCGCCCACGGTGTCCTTCCCGGTCGCAGACACCCTGATGGTAGAACCGACCGAGAGTGAATCCAAACAGGAACTGGATCGCTTCTGCGCGGCGCTGATTGCGATACGCAAGGAAATCGACGAGGTTATTTCCGGCAAGGCGGACAGGCAGGACAACGTCTTGAAAAACTGCCCGCATACCGCAAAGTCAGTGATTGCTGACAACTGGAACCGTAGCTACTCCAGAGAGAAGGCGGTTTACCCGTTACACTGGGTGCGCGACAACAAGTTCTGGCCCAGCGTTGGCCGCATCGACAACGTGCGCGGCGACAAGAATCTGATTTGTGCTTGCCCGCCGCTTGCGTCTTACGCTGATTCTGCCCCATAACTCCAATTCACTTTAAGGAAATATCATGACCAAGGAAAAAGCCAACAAAACCGCCGTCACCCTGGGCGGAGCCCCCATTACCTTGTACGGACATTTCCCTGAAGTGGGGCAGATCGCTCCTGCATTCACGCTGGTAGACAAGGACCTGAAGGATGTGTCGCTGAAGGATTTTGCCGGCAAGCGCAAGATCCTCAACATCGTGCCCAGCCTGGATACGCCCACCTGCGCAACCTCCACCCGAAAATTCAATGAGGCCGCAGGCAAACTGGCCAACACTGAGGTGCTGGTTATTTCTGCCGACCTGCCGTTTGCGATGGCACGCTTTTGCGGCGCAGAAGGCCTGAACAATGTCACCACGCTGTCGCTGATGCGCGGCCGCGATTTCATGCGCAACTACGGCGTGAAGATTGCCGATTCGGCACTGAGCGGTGTGACTGCACGCGCGGTGCTGGTACTGGACGAACTCGACCGCGTGCTGCATGCCGAACTGGTGCCCGAAATCAAGCAGGAGCCCAATTACGACGCGGCGCTGGCTGCCTTGAAATAAACCGGAACGGCTGACCGTGCAGGATATCCGCATCTGCTTTGTCGGCGATTCATTTGTAAACGGCACCGGCGACGAAACATGTCTGGGCTGGGCCGGCCGTTTATGTGCTGCCGCCAAAACAGACAACATTTCTCTCACTTATTACAACCTGGGCGTCAGGCGCAACACCAGCGAGGATATTTTGCAGCGCTGGGAGCAGGAGTGCGCGTTGCGCTTGCCGGATTTTTGCGACGGGCGCATGGTGTTGTCGTGCGGCGTGAACGATATGCTGTCCGAGCATGATCAACTTCGGGTGTCACCCGAAGATTCACGCAGCAATGTGCGGCAAATCCTGCAGCAGGCCAGTGCTAAATATAAGACCATCATGGTCGGCCCGGCCCCGGTGGGCGATGCTGCGCTGAACAGCAGGATCAAGACGATTTCCGCAGCCTATGCGCAAGAAGCCAGCGCTCTCGGCATTCCCTTTATTGACGTATTTTCGCAACTGATTACAGACCGGCAGTATCTGCAGGACTGCAACAGCAGCGATGGCTTGCACCCCAGGAGCGATGGCTACAGCGCGATTGCCAAGGTCATCGCCGCTTCAGGCAACTGGTGGTTCAGACAAATACCCTTGACTCAACAGGTATAATCACAGACTGAATGCATTGCAATTTATGCGCCAAGTCATCGGGCAGAATAGACGGTTAAAATTTTCAAGGAGCAGGTCAGTGGAAAGTCCACATAAAGGGAAGACCGGTTTGACCCGGTTATGGAATGCATTCGGCTATTCACTGGCTGGATTTCGCGCCGCATACAAACACGAAGATGCGTTTCGCCAGGAAATACATCTTGCCGCAGTGCTTATTCCCCTCGCTCTGTGGTTGCCGGCCACTCATATCGGCAAGGCACTGATGGTAGGGAGCGTGCTATTGGTGATCATCACAGAGCTGATTAATTCGGCAATCGAAGCAACCGTTGATCGCATCTCGCTGGAGCACCATATTCTTGCCAAACGCGCCAAGGACATCGGCAGCACCGCCGTGCTGGTGAGTCTGATCAATGTGGTGATTGTGTGGGGTCTGGTGCTAACCAGCTAACTGACTATCAGGCAGAAAGCGATCAACTTAACACCATAAAATGCCTGCCCAGCTGTAGCTGGGCAGGCATTTTATATACCGATTTGCATGAAGTTTACCCCCTCTGCCCCCGGAGGTTAATTCCTAGCTTTCTGCGATACGATCAAAATATCGCGCTCGATACAGCAGGCGCGGTGAGTCCGGATTATCAGTGAAGCCCGAGCGGTCATGCAGCACATTGTTGCACAGCAGCCCCATGCCCGACTCAAGCCGTGCGGTGTAGATATGGGGGGATTTGCCTGAGAGAATCTGCTCCAGAAAAGCAACCGCTGCCAAGGTGACTTCGTCCTGCTTCCAGGCGATGCTGCGCGTTCTTGCGGTGTAGCGCATGTGCAATTTTCCATTTTCATCTACGGAAAACACCGGCCCGCTCTGCGCTGCCCTGTCCACGCCATCATCATCTGTGCGCTCGGGTATGGTCATCGCATCCGGCTCACTCAGCGCACGTATAAATTCAGGATTCTCATCGCGTAATTGCAAATATACCATCTCGTGATCCATCAGATGATTGTCACCGCCTTCGGCAGCGCTATGCACGCAATGCAGCACCATGCCGCGCACCCGTCGCGCCGGTGGATTGTAATAGCCATCGGTATGCCACTTGATCGGGCGGTTGGTATAGGGAATATAGGGCTGACGGGACAAATCGCCGGAACCGCTTACCTTGATCTCGGAAATACCGTCGTCACCTGCAAGCCAGTTGGCATCCAGGCTTTCCAGGCCAAACTGGTGACCGATCTGGCGAGCAATGTCCTTGTTGGCCGCGTGTTGCCGTCCGGCATAAATCACCATATTGCTGCGCTGGCATCTCTCAAGCAGAGCAGCATGTTCGCTGGCCGACAAATGGCACGGATCATTGATCTCGACGATCAAGTCGGCAATCGATGCGGGTGCACGCTCCAGCTTTTGCTCGCGCCAACGCTGGTATGCGGCTTTGTTATTCAAATCATATTGGTGGGACATAGTGGGCACCACTTAGCTGGGTGTACAACACACACTCTTATTCGGCGAGGCTAACGGGCTTCGCATCGGCCTCAAACAAACCTGTCATGGCCTTTTCCAGCATGGCCACGGCCTCGGGCACTTCTATTGCCATGATCTGGTCCACGACCCACGTTTTGTCCTTCTCATCCATGACGTCGCGCATGCACTGGCCGAGGTAAAGAATGAAAGTAAAAGAGGTTTCTACACCGGTGTAATGGAAATCAGCATACTCTCCCGCGCGCTGATTGAGGCGATCAACGAAGCGGTCTTTGTATATGCGGACAGGTCCGCCCAGCCATTCGCTTTGATTTTCCGCTATGTGCTCGGCAACACGATTTACCAGCGCGCTGGTGAAATCATAGCGATCCTGTTCGTTGAGTTGAGTGTAGACAATCCGGTCCGCCACCTGGACCAGAAATATCAGGAATTCTGTTAGAAAAGCAAAATATTGCTCTCCGATAGCGATATCAAAATCAGCTTTACGCACATTCTTAAGTGTGTTGTCACTGATACGCCAGATAGTAAAAGCCAGTGCGCCAGCAATTTCTTGCGGGGTTTTCTTGCGATCACCTTTGAACCAGTTGCTTTTTACACGTATTTTTGAACGCATTTTAATTCACCACAATACCTCTGCATGGATGCTACCGGCTAAAACAGGCGATATCATCCATGCCGGAGCTGGCGGCTTAGTATCCGCCTTTGCCTAATGGCTGTGGCAAGCCGCCAACTTTGCAGCCCTGCTTGGCCGGTCCAACCGGGAACAGATCGTACAATGCCTTGCTGTCTGCTTCAGGCCAGAATTCCTGAACACCTTTTAACATGTTGCGGAAATTTGGTGTATGACCGTGTTCACGGTACTGGTCGCGCAAATAATTGATGACCTCCCAATGCTTCGGAGTCAGCTCAATACCTTCAGATGCTGCAATCACGTTGACTACTTCCTCGCTGAAATCAGCTTCCAGCAAATATCCATCAGCATCGGTTTCCAGCTCTACACCTGCGACAACATATGACATCTTTCATCTCCCATAAAGTAAAAAATACCAACAACTCAATCCAAACCCGAAATTGCCTTGAAAGGGACAAACATACCGCAACCAAAATGACGCGCGCCACCCAATCCTGTGCGCTGTATTTGTATGGATGCCTGGGGTTTGAGGTCGTGCAGCACAAGACCAAAACCACTCAGCGTCTGATTCAAACCCCTCACCTTGCGCTGTTTATCGCATATCAAATTGCATGAAATATTCATGGACTGCAATTTTCGTTTCATATCAGCGAGAAATTCTATCTCGCTTAAATTACTTTCCACAAGATGCGCATGCAAAGTAGTCGTTGCCTGCAGCTGTCTTTCCTTGCCCTTGCCGACTATTAATATGTTGCCATCAATATTGAGCTGCTGACCAGACAATTCCCCCGCTTGAGTCGCACGTTCTACGGGTACCCGCAATACCAATTTTGTGCGCTTGGATAACAGCGTATTCTCACCGCTGGCGGAACCCCTGAGCGGAAGTATGCCGGCATATTCTTCATCCTTTAACCACGGCAGGCATCGAACCACCTCGGACCACAGCACGAATGGATAACCTTCGGGAACAGAAGACCCATTCAGATCAAACACGACGTCGAGCATGTCTTGAGACTCAATATTTGGCACCGCAATATTGGAGGCTTGGCTAACTGAATCATCCGCCATCATGTTTTTGCCGTCTGCGCTTCGGCCCACTTTATCATTGTCTCACCCCATTGTTTTGCGGTTACAGGATCAACATCGAAAATGGTAAAACGCTTAGCTTCGCGAATTCGAATTCGCAATAGACTCATGCCGCCCGCAGCATGGTCAACCTGCTGCAACTCTACTTCCTGGTTGCCCAATGGTATCTTGAATTTATCCAGCTCAACAATTTCGGCCATTTTATCCTCGTCTTTTGATCCGCGCCACATAAAAAACCATCGTGACAAACAGACAATATCTGCTGATTATTATATAGGTGGTTTCAGTCTCGACAGCATGAAAATGCATCGATTAGCAACAAGGGGGGCGTCAAATAACACCATAGGATGACTTGCACACCCCCCCATCAGAGTTATTTAACATACCCAAAAACTAAGTATGATCCGCTGACAGGCTAAATGAGTTTGGTTTCGCAATATCTGAAAGTTAATTATACTTCGGCATTGCTCAACATCGAACTTTGATTTTAATCCCGTATGGATCAAGCTCCGATTTTTGTAATTTTTATTAAACTGTGCTCCAGTCTATTTTGTCTGGGCTAAAAATAATTGATTAACGAAAGGAATCATCATGGCAAAAAAACAGCATGATACACCGAACCTCGATCAACTCGAGACCGGCCCGTGGCCTAGTTTTGTAACTGGAATCAAGCGCTTAGCCAAGACAAATAACATGGCAGTTGACCTACTGGGTCAACTTGAGACCTCATACCAGACCAAAAAAGGCTACTGGAAAGGCGGCACAGTGGGCGTATTCGGTTATGGCGGCGGAATTATCCCTCGCTTCACCGAGCTGAAAAACGAACAGGGCGAGGCAGTTTTCCCGGATGCTGCAGAATTCCATACGCTGCGCATTCAGCCTCCGGCTGGTATGCACTACACTACTGACGTATTGCGCAAGATGACTGATGTATGGGAAAAGCACGGCTCCGGTCTGATCGCGTTTCACGGCCAGTCAGGCGACATCATGTTCCAGGGTGCAACCACTGCCAATGTTCAGCCAGCGTTTGATGAGCTGAATGAAATGGGCTTTGACCTGGGCGGCGCCGGTCCTGCTGTGCGTACTTCCATGTCTTGCGTCGGCGCGGCTCGTTGTGAGAACTCTTGTTACGATGAAGCAACTGCACACCGCACCGTGCTGAACAACTTCCTCGACGACATGCACCGTCCATCCCTGCCTTACAAATTCAAGTTTAAATTCTCTGGCTGCCCAAATGACTGCATGAACTCCATTCAGCGTGCTGATATGGCTGTTATCGGAACTTGGCGCGACAACATCCGTACAGACGAAAAAATGGCGAAGCAATGGTTTGCCAAGCACGGCATGGATGAATTGGTTAATGACGTTATTGCTCGCTGCCCAACCAAGACGATACAACTCAAGCAGATCAAAAACCTTAAGGCCGGCAAGGATATCTCCAGCGTTGCAATCAACGATACTCAGGCTCTCGAAATTGACAACAAAGACTGCGTACGTTGCATGCACTGCATCAACGTGATGACAGGTGCTCTGGCTACCGGTACAGATAAAGGCGCAACTATCCTGGTTGGCGGTAAACGTACGCTTAAAATCGGTGACTTGTTCGGCACCGTAGTCGTTCCATTCATGAAGCTGGAAACAGAAGAAGATATGGAAAAACTGGTTGATCTCGGCCAGCGTACCATCGATTTCTTTGCAGAAAATGCGCTTGAGCATGAGCGCACCGGTGAAATGATTGAGCGTATTGGCTTGGTCAATTTCCTGGAAGCAATGGAAATTGATGTTGATCCGCACATGGTTGCATACCCACGTACCAATCCATATGTTCGCACCGATGGTTGGGACGATGAAGTTGCAAAAGCTAAAGCTAAAAAACAATCTGGAATGGGAGCATAAATATGGCACAAACAGCATTGCGTCGCCCGATTGAAAGTGGCGTTCCAGAAAACAAACAATACCTGCATCCCAAGTTTATTAAAAACTATGGCAATTGGAAATATCACGACAGGCCACGTCCAGGTGTATTGCACCACGTATCACACACAGGGGACGAGGTGTGGTCCGTACGTGCGGGAACACAGCGTCAGATGGACGTTTATACCATTCGCAAGCTGTGCGATATCGCCGACAAGTTTGCCGAAGGTTTCGTTCGCTTCACCATCCGTTCCAATATTGAATTTATGGTGTCTACTGCAAAACAGGTTGATCCACTGATTGCGGAACTGGAAAAGAACGGCTTCCCTGTTGGCGGTACCGGCAACTCGATCACCATGATCTCGCATACCCAGGGTTGGTTGCATTGCGATATTCCAGGAACTGATGCATCGGGCGTGGTTAAGTCTCTGATGGACGAACTGATCGTCGAATTCAAGAGAGAAGAAATGCCTAACCGCGTTCACCTTTCTACATCTTGCTGCGAGATTAACTGCGGCGGCCAGGCTGACCTGGCTATCGTTATACAACACACCAAGCCGCCAAAGATCAACCATGAAATGGTTGCTAACGTCTGCGAGCGCCCTGCTGTGGTAGCGCGTTGCCCGGTAGCTGCTATTCGTCCCGCAATGGTGAATGGCAAGCCGTCACTGGAAATCGACGAGAGCAAGTGTATGTGCTGTGGCGCATGCTTCCCTCCTTGCCCTCCTATGAACATCAACGATCCAGAGTATTCCAAATTGGCGATCTGGGTTGGCGGTAAAAACTCCAATGCACGCGGCAAACCTACTTTCATGAAAATGGTTGCCTCCGGCCTGCCAAACAATCCTCCTCGCTGGCCAGAGGTTGGTGCGGCAGTTAAAAACATACTCAGTGTATACAAGGCAGACGGCAAACCTTGGGAGCGTATGTCTGACTGGATCGAGCGTATTGGCTGGCCACAATTCTTTGAGAAAACCGGCTTGCCATTTACCAAGTACCTGGTAGATGACTGGAGAGGTTCACGTGCTTCTCTGAATCAGAGTACACACATCCGGTTTTAATATTCGGCTCTTATAGGAATTAACTGCATGAAATTTGGAATTGTAGTGAACGAAGGGCCTTACCAACACCAGGCAAGTGATTCTGCTTACCTGTTCTGCAAGGCGGCTATTGCAAAGGGTCATACTGTTTGGCGTGTTTTCTTCTATCACGATGGCGTAAACAACGCCACCAAACTGACTGATCCGCCACAAGATGACCGTCACATTGTAAATCGCTGGAGCAAATTGGCTGAAGAGCATGGTGTAGATCTCGTGGTTTGTGTTGCTGCGGCGATGCGTCGCGGCATCAGGGACGAAAACCTTGCGGCAGGGTTCCGCATTTCAGGACTTGGCCAACTTGTAGAAGCTGGCACACTGACTGATCGTTTGGTCACGTTCGGCGACTAAGGAGAATATTGATGAGCGATGTTAAAAAATTTATGTTTGTCAATCGTAAGGCACCCCACGGTACCATTTACGCTCTCGAGTCACTGGAAGTCGTACTGATTACCGCTGCATTTGATCAGGATGTTTCACTTGTATTCCTTGATGACGGTGTCTACCAGTTAAAAAAGGGACAGCAAACCAAAGGCATTGAAACAAAAAATTTCTCTACAACGTACCGTGCACTTGACGGATATGATATTGAGAAACTTTATGTTGAAAAAGAGTCTATGGATGCCCGCGGTTTGACTGAAGATGATCTGTTGGTTGATGTCACGGTTTTGACCAGCAAGGAAATGGGTGCCCTTATGGGGCAGCAGGACGTAGTCCTGAGTTTCTAACGACTTGGGTTACTAACGGCCGGGGTTTTGGCGGTCTGAATTTCCTGGAAAGGTAAAAGTAGAATGCTTCACATCATTAACAAATCTGCATTAAGTAACGGTTCATTCGAATCCTGTCTGCGCACAGCAGAATCCGGAGAGATTTTACTGATCGAAGATGCAGTTTATGCAGCCACAAAAGGAAGTGCTCTCGAAGCCAAAGTGCGCGAGGCTATGGGACGTTTCAAGATCAACGTCTTGATGCCTGATCTTGAGGCACGTGGCCTGGCTGACAGAGTCATCGAAGGCGTTTCGCCAGTGGATTACGGCGGTTTCGTCGATTTAGTTGCTGGGAACAAAAACTGCCAATCATGGCTATAACACGTATTAATCTTTAGGAGAATCACAATGCCTCAAATCGAAGTTAACGGTAAAAGCTACGAAACGGATGAAGAAGGATATCTGCTGAATTTGGCAGAGTGGAACATGGATGTCGCTGCGTATATCGCAAAGACAGAAAGTCTAGAAATGACTGATAACCATTGGGAAGTTATCCACTTTCTGCGTGAATACTACGATGAATATCAAATCGCTCCGGCAGTCCGCGTACTGACCAAAGCGATCGGCAAAAAATTCGGCGCAGAAAAGGGCACTAGCCAGTATCTGTACGAACTTTTCCCATATGGCCCAGGTAAGCAAGCATGTAAAGTTGCCGGCCTGCCTAAGCCAACCGGCTGTATTTAAGCTAATCAGTTTGTATTAAATGCACATCCCGCTCAATACCTAGACTCTGAATGACCATGACAATAATGTTCGCAGTTCTTTTTTACTTTGCAGCGGGATTGTTTGCTGTTGGCCTGACTTATCGTATCGTTACCTATGCGCGCACACCAGCGCCATTAAAAATTCCTACGACACCTGCGCCGCGTACGCGCACAGGTGTTGTGCTTCTGATGGCCAGAGAAGTTTTCTTCTTTGAAAGCCTGTTCAAAGCCACTCTATGGACCTGGCTGTTCAGTGCGCTTTTCCACGCCGGTCTTGCCCTGGTTCTTCTGCGGCACCTGCGTTACTTCATCGATCCAGTGTGGTCGTGGGTAGTTTTTATCCAGCCATTTGGAATCTACGCTGGATTCATGATGATTGCAGGCCTTATGGGACTATGGGCGCGACGCATTTTTGTTGACCGAATTCGCTATATTTCAACACCATCCGATCACCTGATGCTTGCCTTGCTCATTACCATAGGCCTGTCCGGTTTGGTCATGAAGTTCATCACGCATACGGATGTTATCGCAATTAAAAACTTCTTTATGGGGCTCATGAGCTTCAATATCAATACCCTGCCATCTGACTGGATGATTTATCTGCACCTCTCCATGATAGCGATGCTGATGATCATCTTTCCGTTCAGTAAGTTACTGCATGCTCCTGGAATATTCTTTTCACCGTCTCGAAATCAAGTCGAAAATTCTCGCGACAAACGTCATATATCAGCTTGGGCAGCCAAATTGGAATCAGGGAAATAATAATGGCTATTGAAATTAAAGCACCACCATATAGAGTTTTCAATATTGCTCCAGCGGTTAATCCGGGGGCAATGGAAAGTACAAAAACATTCGTTGCGAATGACAAGATACAAGAAGCATTAGGTTTCCCGGTATTTGAAACTGCAGATTGGAAAGAAAAAGCGCTCGGCAAAATGGGCGAACTGCTTGGTAAATATCGCTCACTCAAAGTCTATATGGATGCTTGCGTCCATTGCGGCGCTTGCTCGGACAAATGCCATTATTTCATAGGCACAGGTGATCCAAAGAACATGCCGGTTGCCAGGCAGGATCTTATGCGCAGCGTTTATCGACGCTACTTCACCTTGCCCGGAAAGTTTTTCCCCAAGCTGGTTGGCGCGCGTGATCTGACACGTGAAGTGCTGGACGAGTGGTACAACTACTTTCATCAGTGCTCAGAATGCCGCCGTTGCTCAGTGTTTTGCCCGTACGGCATCGATACTGCTGAAGTGACAATGGCCGCCAGAGAGATCCTTGACTCTGCCGGTTATGGCCAGAAGTACTCCAATGAAATTATCGGCAAAGTACATGCCATCGGAAACAACCTGGGACTTCCAAAACCTGCCCTTGTGGATACCCTGGAAGGTCTGGAAGAAGACACCAAAGAAGATACCGGATTCGACATACGCTTCCCGCTGGACGTTAAGGGCGCTGAAGTTTTGCTGATTACCCCTTCTGCCGATTTCTTTGCAGAACCGCATATCGATAGTTTGATCGGCTACGCCAAAGTGTTCCACGCAGCCGGAATCAGCTGGACCCTTTCATCCATGTCGTCCGAGGCGGGCAATTTCGGCATGTTTGTGGGGAACTATGAGCAAATGCGCAAGATTGCCTTGCGCATCCGCCAGGCCGCGCTTGAACTGGGCGTCAAGCGCATCGTGGTCGGAGAGTGCGGGCACGCCTGGCGCGTTGCCTACAGCTTCTGGAACACCTTGATAGGCGTTGGCGACGGCGCAAACGACCCTTACGCAATCGAATTGCAGAAGCAGCTTGATCATCGTTACAAGCAGCCCATGCATATTTGCGAACTGACCTGGAATTTGACCGAGCAAAAAATCATCACCTTTGATAAAGAGGCGAACGACAAACATATCATTACCTTTCATGACTCGTGCAACGTGGCACGTGGATCGGGTATGGGTGATATGTATGGCGGCCAGTTTGAAATTCCACGCAACATTGTCAAGGCGGTGGCCAATCATTTTTATGAGATGCCGGAAGGTACAACACATGAAAAGACCTTCTGCTGCGGCGGCGGCGGCGGCCTGCTGACTGACGATTTGCTTGACTTGCGTGTAAAGGGATCATTGCCACGCATGGAAGCTTTGCAACATGTCGTTGATGCGCACGGTGTGAATTTCATGGCCTGCATTTGCGCAATCTGCAAGGCGCAGTTTACAAAAGTATTACCCTATTACGGTTTCGACAGGCGCTTGATTGGCGGTGTGCATCAGCTGGTCAGCAGTGCAATCAAGCTTGGCGACAAATAAGACACAAGTTATTTTTAGGAGATAAGTAATGTCAGCTACTACGGAAGAAAAAATTTTAAATTTCCGCCGCTTCAAAGACGGTGATACAAAAAGTACGCCTTTACGTGATCATATTTTTCAGTCAAGTTACACATACAAGTGCCCAACTTATATTCAGTCAACTCCTCCATGCCAGGGGAGCTGCCCGGCAGGTGAGGATATCCGCGGCTACTTAGCCATTACACGCGGCACAGAAAAGCCGCCCGCAGGAGTGCCGTGGCAGGAATACGCATGGCGCAGACTGACGTCCGCAAATCCCTTCCCATCCGTAATGGGGCGTGTGTGCCCGGCTCCATGCGAATCAGGTTGCAACCGCAACGAAGTGGAAGACCATGTAGGTATCAACTCGGTTGAGCATTTCCTTGGCGAATATGCGATTGCGAACAACCTCAAGTATGTCAATAGCAGCAAACCTACCGGCAAAAAAGTAGCCATTCTGGGCGGTGGCCCCGGGGGACTGTCTTGTGCTTACCAGTTGGCTCTAAAAGGCCACGACGTTACCATTTTTGACGACCATGAACTGCTGGGCGGAATGATGCGCTACGGCATTCCCGGCTTCCGTACTCCTCGCGAAGTATTGGACGCGGAAATCAATCGCATCATCGAACTGGGCGTTAAAACCCGCATGAAGTGCCGCGTTGGCAAAGACATTACTTTGGAACAGATACGCAAAGATTTTGACGCAGTATTCCTGGGCATGGGCGCACAAGCTGGTAGAGCATTGCCTATCGCTGATTCGGATGCACCAAACGTAGTGACTGCGACATCATTTCTTGAGGCCTTCAACCAAGGCCGCTTGCAGCACGTAGGCAAGCGTGTCGTGGTCGTCGGTGGTGGCGATACTTCCATTGACGTTGCAACAGTTGCCAGACGTCTTGGCCACATTGCCAATGCGCAGCCTTCAGAAATGGATAAGGCTATTGCCGGTCATATGGCCCATGATGTTGCGTCGATTTCAGCCAAGCAGGGCGCTGATGTTACGCTGATCTCCATTTTTGGCATCGACAAAATGGCAGCCAACAAACATGAAATTGAACAGGCATTGGCCGAAGGCATTTCGATTTTGGGCGGTTTGATGCCAGTTGGCGTGGTTAAATCGAATGGTCGCGCCACTGCTCTTCGCGTAGCTAAGTGCGAAGCGAAAATTGCGGGGGGCAAGCTTGATATCAAAAAAATTGAAGGTTCAGAATACGATATCGAAGGTGACCTGATCGTTTCAGCTATTGGACAAGCGGTAGACTTTTCTGGCCTCGAAGAGTTTGACAATGGCAAAGGTGCCATTTCAACCGACAGGAATTATCAGATCACTGGCAAGCCAGGCATATTCGCGGGTGGCGACGTAATCAAGCCGCACCTGCTGACAACGGCAATAGGTCACGGCTCGATTGCGGCAGATGGAATTGACCAATTCCTGTCGGGTTTGGAACTGGGCAAACGGCCAAAAATTGATGCTCACCAATTTGACCTGATGCGCAAACTGGTTGAAAAAGGTCTTCCGGTTACAGAAGCTCACGAGCCCATGCGCGGAACGGATCGTTCGACTGTTGCCGTACACAACTTCGACAATCGTTCGGATCGTTATGTCATTCCGCATGAAGAGCTATTCCTTGGCCATTTTGCCTTCACGCCACGTAACCTGCGCCACATTATTACGCTGGACAAGCAGACTGCTTTGGGCAACTTTGAGGAGCGCATCGAAGCGCTCTCCGAGAAACAGGCTGTCGAAGAAGGCAAGCGTTGCATGAGTTGCGGTATGTGCTTTGAGTGCGATAACTGCGTAGTGTACTGCCCGCAAACCGCAGTTTTCCGCGTGCCTAAAGCAAAAGCTACTTTGGGCCGCTATGTGGACACCGACTACAACAAGTGCATCGGTTGCCACATCTGTTCCGACGTATGTCCGACTGGTTACATTCAAATGGGTTTGGGTGAATAATGAAAATTGGCATTCGGCTCACTGCGATTCTATTCTCGGTATTTATTGCCACTGCAGTCTGCGCTGCGGATAAACCACAAGTACCCCAGCTTGATGTGGGCAAGGGTGGGCAGTGCGTCGAGGATCCAAAATTGATGCGCAAAATCCATATGAATCTTCTCAAGCATCAGAGAGATGAGACTATGCACAAGGGCATACGCGGGCAGAAATATAGCCTGGCGGATTGCGTCGAATGCCATGCTAGCAATAAAACGAACAGTGTACTGGGAAGTAACGAGGCATTCTGTCAGGGATGCCACACTTATGCCGCGGTCAAACTTGACTGTTTCGAGTGCCATACCAGCAAAAGAAAAGTCACGGCGGAGGCAAGCAAATGAATGAAGTAAATCTTGATACCAAACCCAATCTTGATCGCCGGGATTTCCTGACCAAATCTTCCATTGGCCTTGCCGGTTTGGCAATCGCTCCCGGCATGATGCTGTTTGATCTTGCACACGGACGTGCTCAAGACGAAGCGGTCAGCAACAAGGTTCGTTGGGGGATGCTGATTGACAACACCAAATGCGAGTCGGGTTGTAATGATTGCGTAACCGCCTGCAATACCGAGAACGGCCTTTCCGGTGGCACCAAGCCTACCGACTCTCAATGGATACGCAAGGTTCAACTGAAAGATACGCTGACAGGCCATGTATCCTCATTGCCCATGATGTGCCAGCACTGCGAACATCCGCCCTGTGTAGATGTTTGCCCTACCCAGGCATCATTCAAGCGTGCCGATGGTATCGTATTGGTGGACAAGCATATTTGCATTGGTTGTCGTTATTGCGTCATGGCCTGCCCGTATCAGGCGAGATCATTTGTGCACGAAGTGCTGACTGACCAAAAAACAGAAGTGCCGCGCGGCAAGGGCACCGTTGAAAGCTGCACCTTGTGCGTTCATCGCATCGATAAAGGCGGCACAACTGCCTGTGCTGAAGCATGCTCAAAAGCCGGCCACGAAGCAATTCTGTTCGGCGACTTGAACGATCCTGAAAGTGCAATCTCCAAGCGCATCCGCTCCGTCGCTTCTATCCAGGTCAGAGCTGATCTAGGCCTCAATACCGGCGTCCGCTACGAAGGAATATAGACAAATGCAATCCAAAACCTTTTCGCGTTACGAATCGCGCTATTTTTACGCTCTGGTCGCATTAGGCGCACTGTTTGTATTTCTGGGCTACCTGGCCATGCACACGATGGAGGAACACGGCCATATCGTGACCGGCATGAATAACCAGATCGTATGGGGCATACCGCACGTGTTTGCGATATTCATGATCGTTGCCGCTTCCGGTGTACTCAACATCGGCTCCATCGGCACGATCTTCGGGCAAAAGCCTTACAAGGCAAGATCCCCCCTGGCCGGCCTGGTCGCCATCGCATTGCTGGTGGGAGGTCTTGCGGTTCTCATGCTGGATCTGGGTCGCCCTGACCGTATTATCATCGCGGCCACACATTTCAATCCGACCTCCGTATTTGCATGGAATATTTTCCTGTACAGCGGATTTTTCACTTTGGCCGCACTTTACCTGTGGACCATGCTGGAAAAACGCATGAATGTATGGTCCAAGCCTGTTGGCTTGGCTATGTTCGCGTGGCGCGTCATCCTGACCTCTGGTACAGGCATGATCTTCGCCTTCCTCGTTGTGCGCCAGGCTTATGGTTCAGCTCTGTTGCCACCGATGTTCATCGTTCTTTCATTTGCATGGGGCATGGCGGTTTTCCTGGTCGTACAAGCAGCAATGTATGCATGGAACAACAAGACGTTAGATCCGGCAATTTTGAGCAGAATGAAGAACTTGCTGGGTCTGTTTGTGGTTAGCTCGCTGTACCTGGTTGCGATTTACCATATGACAAATCTCTATTTTGCAAAACAGACCGGCTTTGAATACTTTATTTTGCGCGATGGGGGTACCTACCCAATGGTATTCTGGGCAGGTTATGTTCTTCTTGGCAGCTTGCTGCCACTGGCCCTGATCTACCTCCCCAGCCGCGTAAATTCAAAAGTTGTAGTATCGGCATCGCTGCTCGTCATTATCGGCAGTTTCGCCCTGCTCTATGTCTTTATCCTCGGCGGACAGGCATACCCACTGTCCATATTCCCCGGCTATGAAGTAAGCAGCAGCTTTAGGGACGGGGAGATTGCAAAATATGCTCCATCCCTGCCTGAGATTATGCTTGGCGTTGGCGGTCTTGCCATTGCCTTCCTGATCACAATCATCAGCACCCGAGTAATTAACTCAATACCTCATGACGCTGCTGCGGTAGCAAAGAACGACGATTAACATCATGAACAGGGTGCTGATTTCTGCCGCCCACAAATCTTCGGGAAAAACCACGGTTAGTATAGGACTATGTGCCGCGTTGAAAAAACGCGGCCATTCGGTTCAGCCATTCAAAAAGGGGCCAGACTATATCGACCCCATGTGGCTTTCTCAGGCCAGCGGACGGCCCTGCCGCAATCTGGATTTGTATTTGACGGATAAGGACGAGGTGCTAAATACCTTCGTGCGGAATAGTTCAGAATTCAATCTGGTTGAAGGCAACAAGGGGCTGTACGATGGCCTGGCGCTGGATGGCAGCAACAGCAATGCAGCGCTGGCCAAGTTGCTGGATCTGCCCGTGGTGCTCGTCATTGATGCACGCGGAATGACGCGCGGCATTGCACCGCTGATTCTTGGCTATCAGGCTTTTGACAAGGATATCAAGATCGCCGGTGTTATCCTCAATAATCTTGGCGGAAGCCGGCATGAATCAAAGCTGCGCGAAGTCATTACCCACTATACCGATGTACCTGTTATCGGCGCTATCCAGCACGATGCACGCCTGATGATCGTAGAACGTCATCTGGGATTGATGCCAAGCAACGAGTCCAGGGAAGCATCGGCGCATATCGAGGCGCTGGGTGCAGCAATAGAGCGCCAGGTCGATATAGATAAGCTGCTCTCGGTATCCCGAACGACGCCATTCAACTTGCCACAGTCAGCCACTGTGACTTCCTTTCCATCGGCAGACAAAGTTCGAATCGGCATCGCGCGTGACCGTGCGTTCGGTTTCTACTATGCAGATGACTTCGACGCCATGAGCGAGGCTGGAGCGGAGCTTGTTCCCTTCGACACTACCGAGGATCAGCGGCTGCCGCAGGTTGACGCGCTGTTTATTGGGGGCGGCTTCCCCGAGGTATTTGCCGCCGAGCTTGAAGCCAATGCCTCGATGCGCGCCGCTATCAAGAGCGCCATTGACAGTGGCATGCCAGTGTACGCCGAATGCGGCGGGCTAATGTATTTGTCGCGGCAAATCACTTACAAAGGCAGCACCCATGCCATGGTGGGCGCCATACCGGGCGATGTGATGATGCACAACAAACCCATAGGCCGCGGCTATGTGCATCTGACTGAAAACACGCAACACCCATGGCCTCTGGAGACCGCCAACGAAATCAGCATCCGGGCGCACGAGTTTCACTATTCCAGCCTTGAGAACCTGCCACAGGATTCAAAATTCGCTTACCGCGTGACACGCGGCCATGGCATTGATGGCAAACACGACGGCTATCTGCGTGATAACCTGCTCGCTTCCTATGCACATCTTCGCAGCGCGGGTAACTGCCACTGGGCTACGCGTTTCGTCAGATATGTCAGACGGCACAAACAGGGGGAGCAAACAGCTACTCTGCAGGCCAGTATTAAATAATTAAATCAATAAATTAGCTACGAGCAATCAACGAAGGTTCAAATGGATTATCTACCAATTTTTTTAGATGTAAAAGGAAAGAAATGTCTCGTCGTCGGCGGCGGAGAGGTGTCGTTAAGAAAGGCTACAATGCTGGTTCAGGCCGGCGCGCAGGTCACTATTGTTTCGCCCGAGATTAACCCTGCGCTGGCAAGGCTTGCGGGTATTACCCATATTGCCGAGCGCTATAGCGCAACACAACTCGACGGCCATCTCCTGGTTATCGCGGCAACCGACGAAGAAGAAACCAACCTGGCTGTTTCCAGAGATGCCAAGCAGAGAAATCTGCCGGTCAATGTGGTGGACAATCCACAACTCTGTACTTTTATCGTGCCGTCCATTCTGGATCGCTCTCCCATCGTGGTTGCCTTCTCCAGTGGCGGCGCATCGCCGGTGCTGATCAGAATGCTGCGCGGCAAACTCGAGACCATGATTCCCGCTGCTTATAGCCAATTGGCCTCTTTTTCCGCGCGCTTCAGAGCATTGGTTAAAAAGCACGTGACCAACCCTGCCAAAAGACGCATCTTCTGGGAAAATGTTTTTGAAGGCCCGATTGCCGAGAAGATATTTGCCGGTGACGAGTCAACTGCTGAAACAATGCTGCATACCATGATAGAAAATGAAAGCCGCGGGAACCCCAATCCCGCAGGTGAAGTTTTCCTGGTGGGTGCAGGCCCGGGAGATCCGGATCTACTGACTTTCAAGGCACTCAGGCTGATGCAGAAAGCAGATGTCGTGCTGTATGACAATCTGGTTTCAAAACCCATTCTGGAAATGACACGGCGCGATGCAGAGCGAATCTTTGTCGGCAAGATGCGTGGCAATCATACCCTGCCGCAAGAGGGCATCAACGAACTGCTGGTAAGGCTTGCGCTGGAAGGAAAGCGGGTACTGCGGCTCAAGGGCGGCGATCCGTTTATTTTTGGACGCGGCGGCGAGGAGATCGAAAAACTGGCCGAGCATAAAATTAATTTTCAGGTAGTGCCGGGTATCACTGCAGCATCCGGCGTTTCCACCTATGCCGGCATACCGCTTACCCACCGTGACTATGCACAGTCCTGCGTTTTCGTGACCGGACATCTAAAAGATAACTCCATGGATCTGGACTGGGAGATGCTTGCACGCCCAAAACAGACTATCGTCGTATACATGGGTCTGCAAGGGCTTGAAATGCTGTGTGCGCAGCTCATCAAGCATGGCTTGCCAAGTGATACGCCAGCAGCTATTGTGCAGCAGGGAACCACTCCCCAACAAAGGGCAATTTGCGGTACTCTAGCATCCTTGCCAGTCAACCCTGAGGTGAAAACCCTTCAGGCACCCACCCTGATCATTATCGGTGGCGTGGTAAGCCTGCGGGAAAAACTGTCATGGTTTAAACCTGGGCACTAATTTGAATTTGGGAAGAAGCTAAACTATAAACAGGAAAATGCACCAAACTACTTGAATCAAATGCAGCATCTGTAATATAAATAGAAGGCCTAGCAGACCAGTTGATTGTATGACCCGTTTTAATTTTGTAACTACTTAATGATAGGGAGAAGATAATGAATAAAATAATAAAAGCATTGCTTTTGGCTGCACTGATGATATTCGGTCTGAGTACGGCTATGGCCGATGATGAATTGTTAAGACCCTTTGTATTAGCTTCAAAGGGAGCTGGGAACATTTCAGCAAAAACTGAGGCAGCAAAAGCAGCTTTAACTGCCAATGGCTTCACCATCGTTGGCACATACTCTCCCTACCCTGCCGCAACTATCCTGATCGTGACAAATGATGAGTTGAAAAAGAATGCGGCCGAATCCGAATTTGGCGGCTATGGTGCTGCGCAAAGGGTTGCGATAACCAAAGTAAAAGGGGAAATTCAGGTTAGCTACACAAATCCCGTTTACATGGCAAATGTCTACCGCATGAAAGGTGACCTGCAAAATGTAGCGGCAACACTGCAAAAAGCTTTAGGCAAAGTTGAGGAGTACGGCTCTAAAGGCATAACCGCCAGCAAAGCGCGCAAATATCATTACATGTTCGGCATGGAGTATTTCAACGAGCCAAGTGTATTGGCTGAGTACTCAAGCTATGAAGAAGCGATAGCAGCGGTTGAAGCCGGTCTTGCTGCAAAAACAGAAGGCGTTTCCAAGGTCTACCGTATCGATATCCCGGGCAAGAAAGAGGCTGTGTTCGGTGTCGCCATGGCTGGCAAGCCAGGTACAACTAAAGTAACAAAAGAAGTTGCGCCTGGGCAAGATGAACAATTTGGCACACTGATGACTGGCGCTCCTGAAGCCGACCAATACATCATGAGCGTCGTCGACTTTAGCGATACCAAATCCACTGCATACCTGCCCTATGAAGTACTGGTCTCCGACAAGAAGGTCTATGCTCTGTATGCGCGTTTCCGCATTGCCTTAAGCTTCCCCAATCTTAAAATGATGGGCAGCAATAGCTTCATGAATATTATGGAGTCCCCTGAGGCTATCCGTAATGCGCTGCAAAAAACTGTGACTGTCATCAAATAATTATTTAGGTTGCAGACAGATAGTTGTATTTCGGAATTGGCCTCATTGGCTTTAAACGTTGAAACTGCAGGATTCCTTAATAGGTAATGTTGTAGACTCTGGAACGGTTAGCATTGAAAATTGCATCATCAGAATTTTTTTGATGATGCACAGATAAATTATAAAGCCCTTCATGTCGAGCCGGTCGCATACATGAAGGGCTTTATTGCTTGAAACAAATCCGGACGGAACTGGATTTCAATTGATGCCAAAACGTTAGCCGCAGCAGGCGAAAACACTGAGTAGGAGCAAACTGATGAAGAGAATATTGGATGACCTTGGGATGAGTCTGTTGTGACTACAAGTCTGATTGATGCGTTACGTCAAATTGTCGGCAATGATAATGTGCTGACCGGTATCTCTGCCGCTCCCTACTACAGGGATCAGCGCGGCAATTACAGCGGCAGTGCTTTAGCGGTAGTACTTCCTGCAGACACGCAGCAAGTAAGCGCGCTTGTATCACTTTGCATGGCGCACCGCATTGCAGTCGTGCCGCAAGGTGGCAACACCAGCTTGTGCGGCGCATCGGTGCCGCTGGCAGAGGCTGATCACTCAATATTTGATCAGCAAGTGCTGATCAATTTATCGCGCATGACCGGCATCCGAACTTTTGATGCCGTCAATTACACGATGACGGTTGAAGCGGGTTGCACGCTGTCCCATATTCGCGACATTGCGGCACTGCATAATCGTCTGTTTCCGCTCAGTTTGTCCGCCATTGAGTCGCGCTGTGAAATTGGCGGTAATCTTTCCACCAATGCGGGTGGCATCGGCGTATTGCGCTATGGCAATACGCGCGATCTTGTGCTCGGACTCGAAGTCGTGCTGCCGGACGGCCGCATCTGGAACGGGCTGCGCAGCCTGCGCAAGGACAACACCGGCTACGATCTCAAGCATTTATTTATCGGTGCGGAAGGAACGCTGGGCATCATCACGGCCGCAGTATTAAAGCTCTATCCCCGCCCCTTATCGCAGGCAACCGCATGCGTGGCTCTGCGCGATCCGGCAGCGGCCGTGGCACTGCTCGCTCATCTGCGTGCAACATGCGGTGATCGTATCAGTGCGTTTGAAATCATCGCGCGCCCATGTCTCGATATCGTATTGCGTCACTTCCCGGACACCGAGGAACCGTTTAAGCAAGCTCATCAATGGATGGTCATCATCGAGCTTTCCGATGTGCTGGAGGTGCCGTTGGAGGCGGCGTTGCGTAAATCACTACAAGGCTTCAAGGAAGGTGCAATTGAATCTCTGGTAACAGATAATAAAACACAGGCTGCCTCATGGTGGAATTTGCGCAAATACATCAGCGATGCGCAGAAGGCAGAAGGTATCAGCATCAAGCATGATATCTCTGTACCCATCAGCAACGTACCCGCTTTCTTTGAACTGGCCGATGCCGCATTACGGCTTGAATTCCCGGGGGTACGCATTGTCGCCTTTGGTCACATTGGTGACGGCAATATTCACTACAACGCCTCCATGCCTGATGCGATCATAAACGCCCAATTCATTGCGCGCAGCGCGGAAGTCAACCGCATCGTATACGACATCGTTGCACAACTCGACGGCAGCATCAGCGCTGAGCATGGTCTTGGGCAGCTCAAGCGTGGTGAGATACACCACTATAAAAACGCACTGGAGCTGGAACTGATGTGCAGCATCAAACACACCCTTGATCCGCAAGGCTTGATGAATCCTGGCAAGTTATTTTAAGATGCCATTAAATTTAATAAAATATAAACCATGAATGACAAAACTCAACCAGTCAAACTGACTGTCGGCCTCGTATCGATTAGCGACAGAGCCAGTACCGGCGTTTATCAGGATGCCGGCTTACCCGCATTACAAGACTGGTTCAGCAGCGCGCTGAGCAGTCCCTGGCAAGCCATCACGCGGCTGATACCCGATGAGCAGGCTGTCATTGAAGCAAATTTAATCGAACTGGCCGATGACGAAGGCTGTCATCTGATTCTCACCACCGGCGGTACCGGCCCGGCGCTGCGCGATGTCACTCCGGAAGCCACACTTGCGGTAGCGCACAAAGTTCTGCCAGGCTTTGGCGAGCAGATGCGTGCGGTCAGCCTGAAGTATGTGCCAACTGCCATCCTCTCGCGCCAGGTGGGCGTGGTGCGTGGTCAATGTCTGATTATAAACTTGCCGGGACAGCCCAAGGCAATCAAGGAAACGCTGGATGGAATTTTTGCCGCTGTGCCCTACTGCGTCGACCTGATCGGCGGGCCTTATATTGAAACCAACGCGGAAGTGATCACCGCATTCCGCCCAAAATCTGCGCAACGACCCAAATAAAACTTGATTTAACTTGTCACTTCAACCTTGGGCTGACCGCAAATAATTCCGCCTATCACTGCCGCATCTGAAAATCCGTCTCTTGCAAACAATGCCAAGACTTCATCCACGGCAGATGGCTCGCAGGACACCAGCAAACCGCCTGAGGTTTGCGGATCGGTCAGCAGTGCTTTTTCAACCGAAGTAATATCCTTGTCCAACACTACATCGTGTCCGTAGCCGTCCCAGTTACGCATGGAGGCGCCTGTAACAAAGCCGTTGCTTGCCAACTGGTGAACCTGCTGCAACAGCGGAATTTTCGCCATCTCAAGCTTTACCGCCAGCCCCGAACCGCGCGCCATTTCCAATGCATGCCCCAACAGACCAAAACCCGTTATATCGGTGATTGCATGAACGCCAGGCAGTTTGGCCAAGGCGATTCCGGGCTTATTCAGCTTGGTCGTACTGGCTAACATCGTGGCGTAACCGGCTGCATCCAGCGCATCTTTCTTCAGCGCTGCCGACAATACGCCAACGCCCAGAGCCTTGCCGAGGATGAGCTTATCGCCAACCTTGGCATCCGCATTTCGCCTTACTTTGGAGGGATGAACCAGGCCCATCACCACCAGGCCGTAAATCGGTTCGGCCGAATCAATGGTGTGCCCACCGGCAATAGGAATGCCGGCTTCAGCACAAATTGACTCCCCACCTTTAATGATCTTGCCTATGATCTCGATCGGCAGCTTATCGATAGGCATACCCAGCAGCGCCAATGCCATGATGGGTGTGCCGCCCATGGCATACACGTCGGATATTGCGTTGGTCGCTGCAATGCGGCCAAAGTCATAGGGATCATCGACGATAGGCATAAAAAAATCTGTCGTCGCAATCAGCGCCTGCTCATCATTGAGCCAATACACAGCCGCATCATCAGAAGTTTCGATGCCGACCATCAGCTCCTTCGGCACCGGAAACCCAGTCGAGTTCTTCAAAATATCGGCCAGTATGCCGGGGGCAATTTTGCAGCCACAGCCCCCGCCATGAGAAAAGGAAGTTAATTTGATGTGCTGTTTGCTCATTCCTGACCTTGATAAAATTTGACTGAAAAAGTCATCATGCTTGAAGCAAACAATTATGCACTAATTGGTGCACTGCCGCCCTTTCAACTTCAGGCGCAAACAAATGCGTGAGCGCGGCACAATGCGCCTGCAATTGCCCATAAAATTCTCCGTCTGTCGCAGCCCGATCTATCAATTCAGCCAATTTTGTTGCATCGCCCCCCGGAAAATAGCCCGGATATCCCGCACCCAGCATGCCACGGTTTCCGGAAATATCGCTGGCCAGCACCGGCACGCCGCTGGTGACGGCTTCGATAATGACGTTGGCCCCGCCTTCCATTTTGGAGGTGATAACCATCAGCTGGCTACGCTTCAGGCGCTGACGAGTTGTTGCATGAGGCATATCGCCCAGCCAGCGGTAATGCTGATGTGCAGCCTGTGTCGCTTCGGCCTGTGCACCGAGCGACGGATCCAGCGCTCTGCCGATATGAGCAAGACGTACTTGTGAACTCTTAATTTGTGAAGCTGCCCGCATAAAAGTTGCCGGATCTTTCTCGTCGCGCAGATGCCCGATCATGACGACATCAAAATAGCGCGCACTGCTCTTTCGTTCAGGGCTGATGGCTTTGAGCGTTGGCGCAGACTGATAGATGACCTGTGTTTTGCCGCGCAGGTTAGAGTCCAGCTCCTGCAATCCTGCTGGCTGCAACACGACCAGCTGTGTGGCCAATTGCAGCGAACGTTGCGCTGAACTCTCGGTGTGAATGTCGCGATACAGGTCCGTGCCGGTGAGCACGACGATTAAGGGCTTATCGGGAAATGCCTCGGCAAATGCGGCAATCGAAGCCGCCGAGCGGCGCGCATGCAGCGCGATCATGGCGTCGCAGCCTGCACCGTCCCACTGTACCGCTAACGTCACCCTATAGCCAGAAGCCAGGAACCTGGCCCAGCGTCTGGCAGTTTGCCAGTTGCCGTTATTGGCATGTGCCAGCGCAGGGCTAACGATGACGATGTGCTTGTTTTTCAAAAACAGCTTATGCAGCCTGCCAGTCCCCGGAACGCCCGCCCTGTTTTTCCAGCAAGCGTATTTGTGTAAGCGTCATGCCGCGGTCCACCGCCTTGCACATGTCGTAAATAGTGAGGAGGGCAATGCTCACCGCAGCAAGAGCCTCCATCTCGACACCGGTACGGCCCAGTGTTTCGGCGGTAACCGTGCACTCCACCGCGCTATTCTTTTGGTCCAGACTGAATTCCACCGCGACACTGGTCAAATACAGCGGATGGCACAGCGGAATCAACTCCGATGTGCGCTTGCTGCCTTGTATCGCCGCTATCCGCGCTATGCCCAGCACATCGCCTTTTTTTGCTGAACCGGAGGCAATGATTTGCAGCGTGCTGGCGTTCATCTCGATACGGCCAGTAGCTTTGGCGATGCGGCGTGTTTCATTTTTTTCGCCAACATCCACCATGTGCGCCTGACCTTCTTTATCGAAGTGCGTTAATCCGTTATTCATGGCTAGCTTCTTTCATCTGATAATTATTTAGACTGCATCCATAGCTGCATAAAGCTACTGCGCGGATGAGCGGCCCCAGCGCTCCATGCGCTTTACATCGCTATCTTTGGTGACGACCCATTCGCCGCCCTGATTTTTGACTTCCTTTTTCCAGAAAGGCGCGTCTGTTTTCAGGTAATCGATGATAAATTCGCAGCTCGAAAATGCGTTTCCTCGATGCGATGAAGCAGTCGCTACCAGCACGATCTGGTCATTCGCTCCCAGCTTGCCCACGCGGTGTATCACCTTCACCGCCAGCAGCTCCCAGCGCTGTTTTGCCTCGGCGATGATTTTATTCAAGGCTTTCTCACTCATGCCGGGATAATGCTCGACAAAAATATTCTCCACCTTGTCGTCATAGCTCAGATCGCGCACCAGGCCCACGAAACTGACCATCGCGCCCACGTTATTGCTGGTGGCGCGCAATTCTGCCATGACAGCGCCCGCATCAAAATCTTCGTGCTGAATCGAGACGCTCATGTCAGCCCCCCGAGATGGGCGAAAACAGCGCAATCTCGTCCTTGTCGCCGATCTGCGCTGACCATGCGGAAAACTCCTGGTTGATGGCACAGCGCACTCGGGCTTCTGTCAGTTCCTGCGCCCAGATATCGCCGCGCAGGCGCAGCCAGGCCAGCAGCTCGCCCAATGTAGCGACACCTGCGGGCACATTGACAGTTTCGTCTGAGAGTTTCAGGTTCTCACTCGGACGGCCAAAATAGAGAATTTTGATTTGCATGTTTTGCTTAATCCAAAGAAAAATATTTCAAAATAAAGTCGGCCACTTGTTGCGGCTCATTCACATCCAGTTGTGGCAGCGTAATATCGCTGCGCGTATCCGTCACCATTGCGATGATGTTTTTGTCTTGCGGGTACAGGTAAGGATGACCGGTCACACTGCGGTGCACTTCGAACTTGGGAATTCCGGAGTATTTGTAGCCCTCCACCAGCACCAGATCACAGGGAGACAGCCTGCTGCAAAGCTCCTCCAGGGTGGGCTCGGCCTCATTCACCAGTTCATGCATCAGCGCCCAGCGGAATCCCGATACCACCAGCACCTCGCCCGCGCCCGCTTCGCGGTGACGGAAGCTGTCCTTGCCGGGCTTGTCGATATCAAACTTGTGGTGCGCATGCTTGATCACCGCAATGCGCAAGCCGTGTGCTGTCAGCAAGGGTATGACCTGTTCCAGCAGCGTGGTTTTTCCGCTGCCGGAAAAACCCGCAAATCCGATTACTTTCTGCGCATCCATTATACTTTCCCCGTGACGTTAATTCGTTCGCCTGCACGAGCCAAATCATCGCAGGTGTTGATATTGTCGAAGTCCGCGACATTATCGAATACCACCTCGCTTAACTGCAAGCTATCCAGCCAGTCGTTTACCTTGCGCCCGCCCGCATCCAGATAGGCAAGCAGTCCGGGCAGCACACTCTTGCGATACAAGGCAATGGCTGGTTGCCTGCGCCCGCCCGCCACCGCCACCGCCGCATCCGTCATGCGCAGTTTGAGCGCATGCCCCAGGCGCGCGATCAAATCGGCAGGCAGAAAAGGGGTGTCGCACGGAACCGTCATCACATAATCATTTTTCGCGCACAGCAGGGCTGCATGCAATCCGGCCAAAGGCCCCGGCCAGTCGGGGAGCTGATCGGCAATCACGCGATAGCCGAAGTGTTGATAAGCTGCATGGGCATTATTGGCGTTAATTAAAATCTCGTCGCTGTCACGCCTGACCGCCTCCGCTACCCAGCCTATCAATGGCCTGCCATGCAGGGTTTGCAGGCCCTTGTCGCCGCCTATGCGCCGGCCCAGGCCGCCGGCCAGGATGACAGTTGAGATCGGGAAATGGTGTAGGGGCATCATGATGCAGACACATGAAAAGCACGAAAGTTTCTAATTATAAATCTCTTTCGTGAAAAATCGGGGATAGTCGTTTTTGCCTGCCTTGAATGGAAATGGCTGCATATCGGGAATAATATTGTCGCAGCGCGCAACGCATACTCAAACCACGCTATCCCTGTGCGTGCGCAGGGCTTCCAGCACGATCGCCTTCAGCTCGCGGCCTGCCTGTTCATCCAGATATTGCATGAGCTCGCGGCGCATTCTGGGGTCCCAGTTGCGCTTGATGTGGCCGGCGATATCCTGCAGAGCCTGTGCCCGATCCGGCATGGCCTCGAAGAAGCCGCCTATCTGGTTCGCCATCGTGACTAATTTGTGAATCTCCATCTGTGAACCTCGCCTATCTTTAGCGCCTGATGCGCTGCGGATGGGTGTAGACAACATGGCCACGCGGCCTGACAAAGCCCAGCAAGGTCAGTTGCGCCTGCCCTGCCAGACGCACCGCCAGAGCGGTAGGCGCCGAAATCGCGGCCAGCATGCCGATGCCTGCATTGGCGGCCTTCTGCACCATTTCAAAGCTCGCGCGGCTGGTAATCAGCACCGCACCCGCTGACAAGTCGTGTTCTGCCCGGACCAGCGCACCGATCAACTTGTCCAGCGAATTATGCCGGCCTACATCTTCGCGCACGATTTCAACCTTGCCATCTGCACCCAGCCAGCCTGCGGCGTGCGTCGCGCCGGTCAGGCGCTGCAACTCCTGCTGCAGCTTCATCTGCGCAAAGCCTGCGTAAATCTGCTCTGCGCTGAACAGCGCGCTGCTGTCCACCTGTCTGATTTGCCGCGTCACCTGCTTCAGCGTTTCCGCACCGCACAAGCCGCAACCGGTGCGTCCGGTCAAATTGCGGCGCTGCTCTTTGAGCGCATCAAAACGTTCGTCAGAGATGCGCATATCGATATGGATGCCGTCCGTGACCGGGCTGACAAAACAGTCCAGCAATTCATCGGCACGCTGCAGGATGCCTTCGCTCAGCGAAAATCCCAGTGCAAAATCTTGCAGATTCTGCGGCGAGGCCAGCATCACCACATGGGAGATGCTGTTGTAGACCAGCGCCACCGGCACCTCCTCAGCCACGTTGTCAAAGGACAATGTACCGACTCCATCTTGCCACTTTTCTATTTCCACCCGTGCCAGCGGCATGTACTCGGCTGCCATTATTTTCTCCATTCACCACCGCTGCTAAAGACTACCAAGCGCTCGGATTTCGCCAGAAACTCATTGATTTCAATGGCTTACCCATCATCCGCTGAAATTAATATTTAATATAATCAATAGTTTACATAAAACAGGGCGCACGGCTCGGCACTCTGCTGGCAGCGCAAACGGCATATGAGCAGGTCTATGCATCGCCAAGCAGCAATTCTATCTGTTGCCGGCTAAATTTTTTGAAGTTCTGCTGCCATGCAGAGGGCTGGGTCACGCGCACCAGCTGCACGGCCGTCACCTTGTACTCGGGACAGTTGGTCGCCCAGTCGGAGTTGTCGGTGGTGATGACATTGGAACCGGACTCGGGGAAATGGAAGGTGGTGTACACCACGCCGGGCTGCACCCGTTCGCTGATATCGGCATGCAGAACGGTGCGCCCGGCACGCGATTCTATCCCCACCCAGTCGCCCTGCTTGATGCCGCGCTCCTCGGCATCGTGCGGATGAATCTCGAGCAGATCCTCGCTGTAGAACTCAACGTTTGCGGTGCGCCTTGTCTGCGCGCCGACGTTGTATTGCGAAAGGATGCGCCCGGTGGTCAGCAGCAGCGGATACTTGGGCGTCACCTTTTCATCGGTCGGCACATACTGGGTAATGATGAACTTGCCCTTGCCGCGCACGAAACTGTCGACGTGCATGACAGGCGTGCCGTCTGGAGCCTGCGCATTGCATGGCCACTGCACGCTGCCCAGCCTGTCAATTTTCTCGTAGTTCACCCCTGCGAATGTCGGGGTTAAGGCCGCGATCTCGACCATGATTTCCGCAGGATTCGCGTAGTGCATCGGATAGCCCAGCGCGTTGGACAAGGCCATGGTCACCTCCCATTCGCCCATGCCCGCTTTGGGTTCCATCACCTTGCGCACGCGCGAGATGCGGCGCTCGGCGTTGGTGAAGGTGCCGTCCTTTTCGAGGAAGGTGGCACCCGGCAAAAATACATGCGCGTATTTCGCCGTTTCATTCAGGAAAATATCCTGCACCACAATGCATTCCATCGCCTGCAGCGCTGCAGTCACATGCTGCGTATTGGGATCGGACTGGGCAATATCCTCACCCTGGCAATACAGGCCCTTGAAACTGCCGTCGAGAGCAGCCTCCATCATATTGGGGATGCGCAGGCCGGGCTCGGCCAGCAAGGGCACGCCCCAGTGCTGCTCGAACTGCGCGCGCGTGGCGCTATCCGACACATGGCGGTAGCCCGGAAACTCATGCGGAAACGAACCCATGTCGCACGAGCCCTGCACATTGTTCTGCCCGCGCAGCGGATTCACCCCCACCCCTGCACGGCCGAGATTGCCGGTGGCCATCGCCAGATTGGCAATGCCCATCACCATGGTGGAACCCTGCGAGTGCTCGGTCACCCCCAGGCCATAGTAGATCGCCGCATTGCCGCCAGTGGCATACAGGCGCGCCGCTGCGCGCAGCTCTGCTGCGGGCACGCCGGTTTCCGCCTCTGTCGCCTCTGGCGAATTGGCAGGCCGCGCCACAAATTCGCGCCAGTCAGCAAAGGATTTTTGTTCGCAGCGTGCGGCGATAAACTTTTCCGCCAGCAGTCCTTCGCTCACGATCACATGCGCCATCGCGGTGATGACGGCGACATTGGTGCCGGGGCGCAGCTTCAGATGATAGTCGGCCTGGATATGCGGCGACTTCACCAGTTCTATCTTGCGCGGATCGATCACGATCAGCCTGGCGCCGTGGCGCAAACGTTTTTTCATGCGCGAGGCAAATACCGGATGACCGTCGGTCGGATTCGCGCCGATCAGCAGAATCACTTCGGCCAACTCCACCGATTTGAAATCCTGCGTGCCCGCCGACTCGCCCAGCGTCTGTTTCAAGCCATAGCCGGTGGGCGAATGGCATACGCGGGCACAGGTATCTACATTGTTGTTGCCGAAGGCGGCACGCACAAGTTTCTGCACCAGATACACCTCTTCATTGGTGCAGCGCGACGAGGTGATGCCGCCGATGGCATCGCGCCCGTACTTCGCCTGAATGCGGCGAAATTCACCGGCGGCATAAGCCACTGCCTCATCCCAGCTGACCTCGCGCCACGCATCGGTATTTTTGGCGCGTATCATCGGCTTCAGCATGCGGTCCGGATGCGTCGCATAGCCCCACGCAAAGCGCCCCTTGACGCAGGCATGACCTTCGTTGGCCTTGCCGTGTTTGAAGGGCACCATGCGCACCACTTCGTTGCCCTGCATCTCGGCCTTTAACGCACAGCCCACGCCGCAGTAGGCGCAGGTGGTGATCGCGCTGTGTTCGGCCTGCCCCTGCTCGATCAGCGTTTTTTCAATCAGCGTGGCGGTCGGACAGACAGCCACGCAGGCGCCGCAGGATACGCACTCGGACTGCATAAAGAGCTGGCTTTGACCCGCAGCCACGCGCGACTCAAATCCTCGACCTGAAATGGTGAGCGCAAAGGTGCCCTGCGTCTCTTCGCAGGCGCGCACACAGCGGTTGCACACGATGCACTTGGCGGGATCAAAACTGAAATAGGGATTCGATGCGTCGATAGGCACCGCGCTGTTTGCATCGAAATGGTTGGCGCCTGTCATGCCGTAGCGCACTTCGCGCAGACCCACCACACCGGCCATGGTCTGCAATTCGCAATTGCCGTTGGCGGCACAGGTGAGACAATCCAGCGGATGGTCGGAGATATACAGCTCCATCACGCCGCGGCGCAGTGCAGCCAGTTGCGGCGACTGCGTGCGCACCTGCATGCCCTGCTCTGCCGGTGTGGTGCACGATGCCGGAAAACCGCGGCGCCCCTCGATTTCAACCAGACACAGACGACAGGAGCCGAAAGGTTCCAGGCTGTCCGTCGCACACAGCTTGGGTACCATCACCCCCGCCTCAGCCGCGGCGCGCATTAGCGAAGCTCCCTGCGGCACGGCTATTTCCTTGCCGTCGATATGCAGAGTCAGCAATTGATCCGACACGCTGGCGGGTGTGCCGTAGTCGATTTCATGTTGCAGATTCATGATGAAACTCCCATGCTCTATCTCGAACTTTTTAGTTCAAAATCTTCGGGGAAATAATTCAGCGCCGACAGCACCGGATAGGGTGTCATGCTGCCCATCGCACACAGCGAACCGTTGCTCATGGTGTCGCACAGGTCGCGCAACAAATGCAATTGCTTGTCGCGCTCCTCGCCGGCCGTCAGACGATCGATCACCTCCACCCCCCGCGTCGAACCGATGCGGCAGGGCGTGCACTTGCCGCAGGATTCAAGCGCGCAGAATTCCATCGCGTAGCGCGCCTGTTTGGCCATGTCCACGCTGTCGTCGAACACCACCATGCCGCCATGCCCGACACCGGCGCCGATCGCGGCAAAAGCCTCGTAATCCATCACCGTATCGAATTGGGCGGCAGGCAGATACGCACCCAGCGGACCGCCCACCTGCACCGCGCGGATGGGGCGGCCGCTGGCGGTGCCGCCGCCAAAGTCGTACAACAGTGCGCGCAGCGTGATGCCAAATGCTGTTTCGACCAGTCCGCCCTGTTTGATGTTCCCCGCCAGCTGGAACGGCAAGGTGCCCTGCGAACGCCCCACCCCGTAGTCACGGTAATACGCCGCGCCGCGCGCCAGAATAAGTGGAACCGTTGCCAGCGTAACCACATTGTTAATCGCCGTGGGCTGGCCGAACAGGCCACGAAGTGCAGGCAGCGGAGGCTTGGCCCGCACGATGCCGCGCTTGCCTTCCAGACTTTCCAGCAAGGCGGTTTCCTCGCCGCACACATAGGAGCCCGCACCCTTGGTCACCTGCAGACAGAAGGCTTTGCCCGAACCAAGAATGTTGTTGCCGAGATAATCCTTTTTATACGCCGTGGCGATCGCATCATTCAGCGCGACAATCGCATGCGGATATTCGGAGCGGACATAGATGTAACCCTGCGTCGACCCGACGGCCAGCCCCGCAATGGTCATGCCCTCAATCAGCGCGAAGGGGTCACCTTCCATCAGCATGCGATCGGAGAAGGTACCCGAATCGCCTTCGTCGGCATTGCATACGATATATTTCTGCACGGCTTGCATGGCGAGCACGGTCTTCCATTTAATGCCGGTCGGAAACGCCGCGCCACCGCGGCCACGCAGACCGGAATCAGCGACCTGCTGCACGATCTGCCCAGGCTCGAGTTTGAGTGCATTGCGCAGGCCGACATAGCCTTCGTGCGCAAGATAGTCGTCCAGCGACAGCGGATCGGTGATGCCGACGCGCGCAAAGGTCAGGCGCTGCTGTTTTGCCAGCCACGGCATTTCATCAGTCAGGCCCAGGCTTAGCGGGTGCTCACCGCCCTGCAGAAAATTGGCCTCAAACAGCGACGCAATATCGCCAGTGCTCACTGGGCCATAAGCCATCCGTCCCTGCGCGGTTTTCACCTCCACCATCGGCTCCAGCCAGAACATGCCGCGCGAACCATTGCGCACGATGCTGACTTCAATCCTGCGCCGGGCTGCCTCTTGCCGTATCGCAGCACCGACTTGGTCTGCACCCAGTGCCAGCGCAGCCGAGTCGCGCGGAACGAAAATGGTGACGTTCACGTCATCCCCCTCAATTCCTGCAGCAGCGCATCGAATTTGCCGCTGCTCATGCGAGCGTGCACCACGGCATCATTCACCATCAGCGACGGACCGCAAGCGCACATGCCTAGGCAAAAGACCGGCTCCAGCGTGAATACGCCGTCAGCGGAATTTTCGTGAAAATCACAACCCAAGGTTGCCTTGGCATGTGCCGCCAGCGCTGCAGCACCCACGGCCTGGCACGCCTCGGCACGGCATAATTTCAGCACATGTTTCGCGGCAGGCTGTTGCCGAAAATGGTGATAGTAAGTGATGACACCGTGCACTTCCGCGCGCGACAGATTGAGCCCGTTGGCTATGAGCGGCACAGCATCAGGGGGAATGCAGCCTGCAGCGTCCTGGATCTCGTGCAGGATTACCAGCATTGCACCGGGCATGGTTTTGCTCTTGCCAATAATGGCCTTTATGACATCGATATCTAAAGCGGCTTGTGCATTCACACTGCTTCTCCTGCATCATTCAAACCTCTAGAGGCACACTCAGTCAGCTATTTAAGATAATTGGGTTACGCTGCAAGATAACAAGCGCTTACCGGCCGGTTTATTTGAACAGGATAAGGGCCTTTTGCAGCGTGATCCATATACCCCAAGCCAGTGGAATGCCGACGGCCGACCACGCCAATAAAAGCATGACGGGATGGCTACCCGCACCCACGTCCGCAACTGCTGTGTTGCTGGTTACGTTTTTGGGTGTTGCACGTTCGTGCGCGAGCTGCCTTTCCGCTGCCAGCTCCTCGTCCGTCATGAAGTACTTGTCTGCGATCGGACGCACCAGCGCATTGCATAACAGACCCAGCAACAGCAGTCCGGCCATGATGTACATAGTCACATCATAGGCTAGCGCCTTGGCCACGCCATGGGCAATTTGATACTCGCGGATATAGTTGACCAGCACCGGACCGAGTACGCCTGCGGTAGCCCAGGCAGTCAGCAAGCGGCCATGGATGGCACCCACCATCTGCGTGCCGAACAGGTCGGCCAGATAGGCTGGCACCGTGGCGAAGCCGCCGCCGTACATCGACAGAATAATGCAGAACGCAGCGACAAAAAGCGCAACGCTGCCGGCATGACCCAGAGTGGGGACGGATACGTACAGGATAAAGCCAAGTATGAAAAATACGAAGTAGGTTGCCTTGCGCCCGATATAGTCGGAGAAAGACGCCCACACAAAACGACCGGCAATATTGAACAGGGATAGCAGGCCGGTAAAGCCGGCAGCGATCGCCGCAATCTGCATCTTCTGCTCGCCCGTCAGCTCATTGAAGGTTGCTGCAACCCCTATCAGTTTTCCCGCGAACACTTCCTGCAGCAGCGGTGAAGCCATGCCGATTACGCCAATACCGGCCGTCACATTCAGGCACAGCACACCCCAGATCAGCCAGAACTGCGGAATAGCCCATACCTTGCTCACATGCACATGCTTGTCGGTGATCATCCTGCTGCTGGCCTTGGTCACTGGTGGTGTCCAGCCAGCTGGTTTCCAGCCTGAGGGCGGAATGCGGTAACCCAGCGCACCCGCCATCATAAACACGAAATAAATAGCCGCCATCACCAGAAACGTTTCCCACACACCGACTGAAGTCGGTGTAGCGAAATGCTTCATCAGTTCATTGGCCATCGGCGCGCCTATCATCGCACCACCGCCGAAACCCATGATGGCCATGCCGGTGGCCATACCGCGGCGATCCGGAAACCATTTGATCAGTGTCGACACTGGCGAAATATACCCCAGCCCCAGACCAATACCGCCAATCACGCCCGATCCCAACCACATCAGCACAATTTGATGGGTATATACGCCTAGCGCTGAAATCACCAGGCCACCTGCCCAGCACAGGGCGGCCACCGTACCCGCCTTGCGCGGTCCCGCGTGCTCAAGCCAGCCGCCAAACACTGCTGCCGAAATGCCGAGCAGGACGAAAAAGAGGGTAAACATCCATCCCAGCATCGATATCTGCCAATCGCAGCTAGATGAAAAAATCTGTGCAAAGAAACTCACGTCTGCCGCACACGCAACCGGATTGCTGATGCCTATGGCCTTGGATAAGGGTAACCAGAACACCGAAAAACCGTAAGCCATGCCGATACACAGGTGTATCGCCAGCGCGGCTGGCGGCACCAGCCAGCGGTTAAAGCCGGACTGGGCGATGGTGTATTCTTTATCCAGGAAATCAAACATTGCCATTTTCTGCTCCTTGTTATATTTGGCGGCCTATGTATTGTGCATGGCAATGCACCTGCAGCGTAATAAGCGATAAATAGTGAACTTTACTTGATTTGCACCTGTCAGTGGAAGTGATGCTGCGTCTTTTGGATCAAGTATCTGTTCCAGCGGCCCCCATGTAGCATGAGAACTGCCGAAAATCCAGCTCACTATCAGGGTTATTCACCACGCAAATTGGCTCCTATTGTGTTTATAATGGAATCCTTATGTCCCAGAAAATTATAAACATCGCAAACATCTCCCAACGAGATGCGTCGCCTGTTCTGCCTTCTGTGCTGGAAGAGCCGTCCGGGATTCTGCTCGACATGCGTGCACGCCCCCTGCAGGATTTGCGAATTTCCCTCACCGACAGATGCAACTTCCGCTGCGTATATTGCATGCCCAGAGAAATTTTCGACAAGGATCACGCCTTCTTGCCGCGCTCCTCCCTGCTCAGCTTTGAAGAGATCATCCGTATCACACAAATATTTGTCGCTCACGGCGTAACCAAGATTCGCCTGACCGGCGGCGAGCCATTATTACGCAAGCACATAGAAAATTTAATCGAGCAGCTCGCCAAAATTAAAACCATAGACAGTCAGAATCTTGATCTGACCCTGACCACCAACGGTTCACTGCTGGCCAAGAAAGCACAATCCCTCAAGGATGCGGGATTAACGCGGGTCACCGTTTCCCTGGACTCGCTCGATGATGCCACTTTTAAGCGCATGAATGATGCCGATTTCCCCGTGTCGGATGTGCTGGAGGGGCTGGAAGCTGCACGCGCTGCCGGCCTCGACTCAATCAAGGTGAACATGGTTGTGAAGGGCGGTCTTAACGACCAGGAAATCGTGCCGATGGCGCGCTACTTTAAAGATACGCCCTTCATACTGCGCTTCATCGAATACATGGATGTGGGCGCTTCCAATGGCTGGAAGATGAATGAAGTCATCCCCTCCTCCGAAGTCGTCAAACGTATCTCGGCCGAAATGCCGCTGCAACAGCTTTCCCCCAGAAATGCCAGCGATACCGCAGAACGCTGGCGCTATCTTGATGGAGGAGGCGAAATTGGCTTGATTTCCAGCGTGACCAAAGCCTTTTGTCATAGCTGCGTTCGTGCCAGAATTTCAACCGAAGGCGTGCTTTACAATTGCCTCTTCGCCAGCAGCGGTTATGATTTGCGCGCACTGATGCGTGATGGAAAGTCAGATCGGGAAATTTCAACTGCAATTGCACATCTGTGGCGTGCGCGTGATGACCGCTATTCCGAATTGCGCAGTTCACAAACTGACGGCAATGCACCTGCCACTAAAAAAGTAGAAATGTCCTACATAGGCGGTTAAAAAACCGATTCGGTATTGGCGGATGAGCAGCAAAATCCTGCAACAAAGAGATGGCGGCCCTGCAAAAAAAAATCTCTTGAGCAATGCTGAATTACTCAAGAGATTTTTTTGTATCTGGATGTAGCCGCGGGGATTATGTTTTCATCGCCCGCGTCCTGAATCCAGTCAGCCTTCCTCGCGCTGCAAGTCCAGGTCGACTCCCCAGGCCTTCATGTCATTTTCCCATGCGTTGCCGTAAACCTTGCCTGTGCGTGACAATATCAGCATTTCATACATGCTGACAATCCACATGAACGTAGATGCCAGACTGTAACCAATACCGCCAATGATGGTGAGCCATGCAAAATGGGGACTAAATTTCGTCAGCCACCATGACATTACGTCAATAATCAGGAAGGCGAAAGGAAATAACATCACTACAATTTTCAGCATCCGCGGTACCCCGACTGAGAAGCTGAAAATAAATCCCATCATAAAGAAGATGAAGCTGATCCCAAACAGATGTATATGTGACACGCGGGTCAGGCTTTGCACACTCGCGCCTTCATCAACCTTGGCGACTTTTTTCGCATCCTCAAACTTGTTAAAGTCAGGCAGGCCAGGAATTACGCCATGGCAATGCACACAATTCTGGCTGAACGTAGCCTTGATGTGTGAATCCCACTCGGCTTGCGGCGAACCATTGCGCACCCATTTGATGATTTCCAGTCTTGCTTCGGGCGTGCCCATTTCCTTCATCGAACCATTAAGCTTGGCTTCCAGTTTGCTGGCGCTACGATCGCCATAGTAGCTGTACACAATGTCATCCACTGAAAGACCCGGCTTGCCATCGGCCATACCGTGCGTCAGCATGATCTGCAATCCGGCCATCGCCAGCCCCAAACCTATAACCAGCAAATACCCCGAGAACAGAACCTTGACTGGCGTCGGCATGTTGGGTAGATTTAGCCAGACCATATGAGAGCGTAGCGATTTCATTGCATGTTCCTTTCAGTTTGTTAGAGTTTGTATTATTTCAACCGGAGCGGGCAAATAGTGCGTTCTCAAGCGAGTTAGACCGCTTACGTTGAGAATGGCCGCTCTATGACCTGTTCATTCCTGACGCAGTATAATTCATGTATTTTTATTCTACCTCAGTTATCTTCTAAAATTCCAAAGGGTCAATGTCCAGTGACCAGCGTAATTTTTTAGCCGGTACTTCATCCAGCATGGGGCGCCATACCCTCAGGAACTGCTGCAGGCTTTTTCGTGTATCGCTTTGCACCAGCAATTGAAGACGTATGTGGTTTGCACGGCGTGGCATGGCGGCAGGAACGACTCCGTAAATTTCCACCTGCATGTCCAATTCTGCGGCTGCGTTGCGCGCCTGTTGCATAAACTCGTACACCTCTGACTCCTGCTTGCCTTCCGCGCGCAGCAACACCTGGAATACAAATGGCGGGAACCCCGCCTGTTCCCGCTCTGTCAGCAAAGTGGCCGCCCATGCATTGTAGTCATGCGCACGCAAAGCGCGAAACAGCGGATGATCTGGAAATGCTGTTTGCACCAGGACTTCACCTGGCTTGTCACCGCGCCCGGCGCGCCCCGCCACCTGCGCGAGCTGCGCAAACAATTTCTCCGATGCGCGAAAATCGCCGCTATACAGAGCACCATCCGGATTCAGCACACACACCAGCGTCAGGTTGTGAAAATCGTGTCCCTTCGCCAGCATCTGTGTGCCCACCAGAATATCCACCGCCTCATCCTGAATCTGCTTGCGCATCGCATTCCACGTGCCCTTGTTGCGCGTGCTGTCTCGATCCACGCGGAGGATGCGTGCCCCGGGAAAATGCGCTTGCAGGGCAGTTTCAATGCGTTGCGTGCCGATGCCGACCGGCTGCAAGTCGACATTGCCGCAACTTGGACAGCCATGCGGAACGCGCGTCTGATGACCGCAGTGATGACAGCGCAAGCGGCGATCCTTAAGGTGCAACACCATCTTCCCCGCGCAATTGGGGCAGTCGGACAGCCAGCCGCACGCGGTGCACATCAACACTGGGGCATAGCCGCGCCGGTTGATGAACACCAGGCTCTGCTCACCGCGCAGTAAACGCTCATCCAGTGCAGAAAGTAAGTCCTTGCTGATTCCTTCAGGCAACAGCGCATGGCTGATATTGATGCAGCGCACGCTGGGCAATTGCGCCTGTTGCGACGCACGCTGGCTTAACGTCAGCAGGGTATAGCGCCCGCTGCGCGCGTTGTAGTAACTTTCCAGCGACGGGGTAGCCGAGCCCAGCACGATAGCGACGCCGCACTCATTGGCGCGAAAAATCGCCACATCGCGCGCCGAATAACGCAGCCCGTCCTGCTGCTTGAACGAGGCATCGTGCTCCTCGTCCACAATAATCAGGGCCAGGTTCGGCAGCGGCGTAAATACAGCCAGGCGTGTGCCCAGAATAATGCGCGCCTGGCCTGATTGTGCGAGCAGCCAGTTTTGCGTGCGCTCGCCATCATTCAGCCCGCTGTGCAGGCTGACCAATTCGGTCTCGGGGAAACGGCTGCGGAAATAATATTCCAGTTGCGGTGTAAGATTGATCTCCGGCACCAGCAGCAAAACCTGGCCACCACGCTGCAACACCTGCTGCAGCAAATGCACGTAGACCTCGGTCTTGCCACTGCCGGTCACGCCATGCAGCAGGAAGGTGTGATAGCCCTGCGCCCGGTTGACGGCATCCACGGCGGACTGCTGCTCAGCGGTTAACTGGTGCTGCTCGTTGAATGTAAAGTTTGCTGCATGGGCAGCAGACACGCCAGCCTCCACCCACCCCGCTTCGAGCAACAGCTTGAGTGCGGCCGGCGCAGTCGTGGAGATGGCTTTTATTTGTGCGGCGCTCTGGGCGCTTTGCTGCAAGGCAGTGAGGACTCGCAACTGCACAGCCTTGCGCTTCGGCCATTCCGCCAGATTCAAGGCACGCCCGCTCGCACTCAAGGTAAAAGTCAGCGCTTGCTTCAGCGTGACCGGCTGGCTGCCGCGCAGGCGCGTTGGCAAGGCAGACATGACCGTCATGCCGAGGGGATGGTGGTAATAGTCGCTGCAGAACTTTAACAGCTTGAGCAATTCGGCAGACAAGGGCGGCACATCATCCAGTACTTGCACCACAGCCTTGATGCGCTCGGCAGCCAGATCGGACTCGAGCGCACTTTCCATCACCACGCCCACTGCCTGTTTGCGCCCGAACGGAACCACGACGCGTTGCCCTGAGGCAACGGTCATATTTTCCGCCACAGAATAATCAAACAATGTTGACAGCGGTACATCCAGTGCAACACGAACTATCTGCATTTATTTAATTGCTCTCCAGTATTTTCTTTGGAAAATTGCCAAGCGCCTTGACTCAATTGGGGTTTTTATCTTACCCACATATGCTGTGGATAACTATGTGCGTAACTCCCTGACAAGTAGGCTAACTATCAGCGCTGTATACAGTTTTTTTCTTGTGCTTATTTTAAATGCAGAATATTAATTCATATTAATCAACATGTTATGCAAAAACAATTGAGGCCGCGAGGGGGTTATCCCGCGGCCTCAATGTTCATGCTGGTCTTGTGCATAACCAGCCATTGTCAAGCAACTTTTTGATTTTTTAACCCCGCTAGTGGTATTTTTTGCTGAGCTCATGCACCGCAGCCACCAGCGCTGCCGCATTGTCCGGATTGGTAAATTGCGAGATGCCGTGACCCAGATTGAACACATGACCGCTGCCAAAGCCGTAGCTGGCGAGTATCTTTTCTACTTCATTGCGGATTACCTCAGGCGTGGCAAACAGCACGTTGGGGTCAAGGTTGCCCTGCAGCGCAACCTTGTTGCCGACACGCTGACGCGCCACGCCGATGTCCATGGTCCAGTCCAGACCCACAGCATCTGAGCCGATATTGGCAATGCTGTCTATCCACAGGCCGCCGCCCTTGGTAAAGACTATCGATGGCACCCTTACGCCATCCTGCTCGCGCTTCAAGCCCTGGACGATCTTCTGCATATAGGCCAGCGAGAACTCGTGATACGCAGAATGCGACAGCGCACCGCCCCACGAGTCAAAAATCATCACCGCCTGTGCGCCCGCTTCGATTTGTGCATTCAGGTACTGAATCACCGCCTGCGTGGTGACCTCCAGAATATGATGCATCAGCTTCGGCTCTTTATACATCAGCGTTTTCACCCGCGCATAATCGGAACTGCTGCCGCCTTCCACCATGTAGCATGCCAGCGTCCACGGGCTGCCGGAAAAACCAATTAACGGAACACTGCCGTTAAGCGCTTTGCGAATTTGCGATACCGCATCGGTCACATAGCGCAGATCCTTGCCGATATCCGGCACGCGCAGCGCCATGATCGCCGCCTCGTCGCGCAATGGACTGGAAAATTTAGGCCCCTCGCCTTCGGTAAAATACAAACCTAGGCCCATCGCGTCCGGCACCGTGAGAATATCCGAGAACAGGATCGCCGCATCCAGCGGGAAGCGTTCCAGCGGCTGCAAGGTAACCTCGGTTGCCAGATCAGGATTCTTGCACAGGTCAAGGAAGCTGCCGGCGCGCTTGCGTGTGGCGCAATACTCGGGAAGGTAACGTCCGGCCTGCCGCATCATCCACACGGGTGTGTATTCGGTAGGCTCGCGCAACAGGGCACGCAGGAAAGTGTCGTTCTTAACTTTAAAATTCATGAATTTTTAACCCCATCCGCAGATGACACAGATGTCGCAGACATCAATCTGCTTAATCTGCACAAGCTGCGGGCTGATTGTTTATTGTTATCGAGGAAGTACTGAACTGCCCATCAGATACTCATCTACTGCGCGCGCAGCCTGGCGGCCTTCGCGTATCGCCCATACTACCAGCGACTGGCCGCGGCGCATGTCGCCGGCGGCAAACACCTTTTCTACCGATGTGCGGTAGCAGCCTTCACCCTCGGTGTTGGCACCCGCATTGTTGCGCCCGTCTTTTGCCACGCCAAAAGCATCTAGTACTTGCTGTACCGGTGACACAAAGCCCATCGCCAAAAATACCAGATCGGCTTTCACTTCAAATTCGGATTTTGGAATCTCTTGCATCTTGCCGTTTTTCCACTCGACGCGGCAGGCGATCAATTTTTCAACCTTGCCGTTCTTGCCCACGAAGCGCTTGGTCAAAACGGACCAGTCGCGCTTGCAGCCTTCTTCCTGCGAGCTGGAAGTCCGCATCTTGAGCGGCCAGTTGGGCCACACCAGATGTTTGTTTTCTTTTTCAGGCGGCCGCGGCATCACTTCAAACTGGGTAATACTGGCTGCAGCGTGGCGGTTGGAGGTGCCCACGCAGTCGGATCCGGTATCACCACCGCCGATCACCACGACATGCTTGCCGCTGGCCAGAATCTGCTCCGGCAGTTTGTCTCCGGCATCAACTTTATTTTGCTGTGGCAGAAATTCCATCGCAAAATGAATACCCTTCAATTCGCGGCCAGGCACCGGCAGATCGCGCGGCAACTCCGCGCCACCCGTCAAAATGACTGCATCAAAATCTTTTTTCAGCTGTTCCGCAGAGATTGTTTCTTTCGCCCAGTTGGTGACCTGTTTCGGGAAATCCTTGCCCACCAGCACGCCGGTGCGGAAAACCACACCTTCGGCTTTCATCTGTTCGACGCGTCTGTCGATATGCGATTTCTCCATCTTGAAATCGGGGATACCGTAACGCAGCAAACCGCCGATGCGGTCATTTTTCTCATACACTGTCACCCCGTGACCTGCGCGCGCCAGTTGCTGTGCGGCAGCCAGACCGGCAGGGCCTGAACCCACAATCGCAACCTTTTTGCCGGTTTTAACCGCGGCTGGCTGCGGCTTGACCCAGCCACTTTCCCAGCCTTTATCGATAATGAAATGCTCGATGGACTTGATGCCGACCGCATCATCGTTGATGTTCAGCGTGCATGCTGCCTCGCATGGTGCCGGACAAATCCTGCCGGTAAATTCCGGAAAGTTGTTGGTAGAGTGCAAAGTATCCAGCGCAGCACGGAAATTGCCGCGATAGACCAAATCATTCCAGTCGGGAATGATGTTATTTACCGGACAGCCGCTGGTGCAGAACGGCGTGCCGCAATCCATGCAGCGCGCACCTTCAATCTTTGCCTGATCGTCCTTCAATGCGATGACGAACTCTCTGTAATTTTTTACACGTTCGGCAGCTGGCAAATACGCTTCGTCTTGCCGTTTGAATTCCATGAAGCCGGTTACTTTACCCATTACATACCTCGATTTATCCAATCCCCGTTTCTCAATGCAGGGGAAAAAATTTTATGCAGGAACTTTTGCTTTATTGGCTGCCTTGGCTGCCAGTTCGCCCAGTGCGCGTTTGTACTCAAGCGGAAACACTTTTACAAACTTGCTGCGGCTGGTACTCCAGTCGTCCAGCAGTTTACGTGCACGCTGACTGCCGGTGTACTCGAAGTGACGCTCAATCAAGCCTTTCAGAATCGCCTCGTCTGTTTGACCCTTGCCACCGCGCAACACGCTGTGCCAGATACCACGATCGATCTTCGCTTCCTGTTCTGCGCTGTCAAGCACTGGCTCCAGAGCCACCATTGCCATATTGCATTTCTTCTCAAAGTCGCCATCGGCGTCGTAGACATAGGCAACCCCGCCGGACATCCCCGCAGCAAAGTTACGACCGGTAGAGCCGAGCACCACGACCGTGCCTCCAGTCATATATTCACAGCCGTGATCGCCGCTGCCCTCAACCACAGTAGCTGCACCCGAGTTACGCACTGCAAAGCGCTCGCCAGCCACACCATTGAAGAATGCCTCACCGGCAATCGCACCGTACAGCACGGTATTGCCAATGATGATGTTCTCCAGCGGATCACCGCGGAACTCCTGGGTCGGACGCACTATGATGCGGCCACCGGACAAGCCTTTGCCCACATAGTCGTTGCCTTCGCCTACCAGATCCAGCGTGATGCCGTGCGCGAGAAATGCGCCAGCAGACTGACCCGCCGTACCATGCAGCTCGATATGGATGGTGTCGTCAGGCAAACCGGCGTGGCCGTATTTCTTCGCCACCTCACCGGACAGCATTGCCCCCACAGTGCGGTTCACGTTCTTGATCGGTGAAGTAAAGGATACTTTTGTGCCTTTATCCAGCGCCGCCCTGGCCTGTGCAATCAGTTTGTGATCCAGCGCTTTTTCCAGACCATGCTCCTGCTCGTCCACATGGCGCACCGGCATATTTGCCGCGTGTTGTGGCTGATAGAAAATCTTGCTGAAATCCAACCCCTTGGCTTTCCAGTGAGTAATCGCACGTGCTTTATCCAGCAAATCGGCACGGCCAATCAGCTCGTCATAGGTGCGGATACCGAGCTGCGCCATGATCTGGCGCGCCTCTTCGGCCACAAAGAAGAAGTAGTTCACCACATATTCGGGCTTGCCGGAGAACTTCGCGCGCAGCACCGGATCCTGTGTCGCGATACCCACCGAGCAGGTATTCAGGTGGCACTTGCGCAGCATGATGCAGCCTTCTACCACCAGTGGAGCGGTGGCAAAACCCACTTCATCCGCGCCCAGCATCGCGGCGATCACCACGTCGCGCCCGGTCTTCATCTGGCCGTCTGCCTGCACGCGTATGCGGCTGCGCAGGCCGTTCAGCACCAGCGTCTGCTGTGTTTCGGACAGACCCAGCTCCCACGGTGCGCCCGCATGTTTTACTGATGACAATGGCGACGCACCTGTACCGCCGTCATGGCCGCCGATCACCAGATGATCCGCCTTGGCTTTGGTCACACCTGCTGCAACCGTACCCACGCCTACCTCGGCGACCAGTTTGACCGAAATAGATGCGGACGGATTCACGTTTTTCAGGTCGTGTATCAGTTGCGCCAAATCTTCAATCGAATAAATATCATGGTGCGGCGGTGGCGAAATCAGGCCGACACCCGGCACAGAGAAACGCAACTGAGCGATGTATTCGGATACTTTGCCGCCGGGCAACTGCCCGCCTTCACCGGGCTTCGCACCCTGCGCCATCTTGATCTGAATCTGTTCGGCTGAGCTCAGGTACTCGGCTGTTACACCGAAACGGCCTGCCGCAACCTGCTTGATTTTGGAGCGCAGCGAATCGCCCGCCTGCAAGGGAATATCCACAGCGATCTTGTCAGCACCAATGACCGAAGCCATGGTCTCACCCTGCTTGATACTTATACCCTTCATCTCTCTGATGTAGCGGTTCGGGTCTTCACCGCCTTCACCGGTATTGGATTTTCCGCCAATGCGGTTCATCGCAATCGCCAAGGTCGCGTGCGCTTCGGTACCGATAGAACCGAGCGACATCGCACCGGTAGCGAAACGCTTGACGATCTCTTTCGCGGGCTCAACATCTTTAAGCGGTATGGATTTTGCCGGATCGATTTTGAACTCGAACAGACCGCGCAAGGTCATGTGACGCTTGCTCTGGTCGTTGATGATGTCTGCGTATTCCCTGAACGATTTGTAGTCGTTGGCGCGGGTCGCATGCTGCAATTTTGCAATCGCATCGGGTGTCCACATGTGCTCTTCTCCGCGCACGCGGAAGGCGTACTCGCCACCGGCATCCAGCGCATTGGCCAACACAGGGTCGTTGCCAAACGCGGCGATATGCGTGCGCAGTGCTTCTTCGGCCACTTCAAATACGCCAATGCCGCCTACGTTGGAAGCGGTGCCTTTGAAATACTTGTCTACCAGCGCGGAATTCAAACCGATAATTTCAAAAATCTGCGCCCCGCAGTACGACATGTATGTCGAGATGCCCATCTTCGACATCACCTTGAGCAGGCCTTTGCCGATAGCCTTGGTGTAATTGTAAATGACTGTTTCTGGCGACAGATCGCCAGGCAAGCCCTTGGCCATATCGGCCAGTGTTTCCATGGCAAGATAAGGATGCACAGCTTCCGCACCGTAACCCGCCAGCAGCGCGAAGTGATGTGTTTCGCGCGCAGAACCGGTTTCCACAACCAGGCCAGTGGAGGCGCGCAGGCCTTTACTGACCAAATGCTGGTGAATGGCTGAGGTTGCCAGCAGCGCGGGAATCGCCACATTGGCGGCATCCATCTTGCGGTCGGAGACGATCAGAATGTTGTGGCCGGATTTAACTGCATCCACGGCCTCGGCGCACAGCGACGCAATGCGCGCTTCGATACCCTCCTTGCCCCATACCACCGGGTAGCAAATATCCAGCTGATAGGATTTGAACGCGCCATCGGTCAATTTTTCAATGTTGCACAGGCGCGCCATATCATCAATGCTCAACACCGGCTGCGATACTTCCAGACGCATCGGCGGATTGATGTTGTTGGTATCCAGCAGATTGGGGCGCGGGCCGATGAACGACACCAGCGACATCACCATCGCTTCGCGTATCGGGTCGATCGGCGGATTGGTTACCTGCGCGAACAGCTGCTTGAAATAGTTGTACAACGGCTTGAGCTTGTTGCTCATCACCGCCAGCGGCGAATCGTTACCCATCGCGCCGGTTGCTTCCTCGGCGTTGGTGGCCATCGGTGACATCAGGAACTTGATGTCTTCCTGGGTATAGCCAAATGCCTGCTGGCGATCGAGCAATGATGCCGCAGGCGCAGCGATTGACTTGCTGTCCTTGAGCTTGATCTCATCCAGCTTGATGCGCACCGATTTTATCCAGTCCTTGTACGGCTTGGCATTGGCGTAGGTATCCTTGATTTCCTTGTCGTCGATAATGCGGCCGGCCTCAAGGTCGATGAGGAACATCTTGCCCGGCTGCAAACGCCATTTCTTCACAATCTTGGAATCGGGAATCGGCAACACGCCCGATTCGGATGCCATCACGACGAAGTCATCATCGGTGATGATGTAGCGCGACGGGCGCAGACCGTTACGGTCCAGCGTACCGCCGATATGGCGGCCATCGGTAAACGCCATCGCGGCAGGGCCGTCCCACGGTTCCATCATCGCTGCGTGATATTCGTAGAACGCGCGGCGGTTCTCGTCCATCAGCGCATGGTTTTCCCATGCTTCCGGAATCATCATCATCATCGCCTGCGCGATGGGGTAGCCCGACATCACCAGCAGTTCAAGCGCGTTATCGAAACACGCTGTATCGGACTGGCCTTCGTAGATCAGCGGAAATAGTTTCTGCAGATCATCGCCGAACAGCGCAGACTCCATCACGCCTTCACGTGCACGCATCCAGTTGAAGTTGCCCTTCACCGTATTGATCTCACCGTTGTGTGCTACCAGACGGTACGGGTGAGCCAGCGGCCATTCGGGGAAGGTGTTGGTAGAGAAGCGCTGGTGCACCAGTGACAACGCTGACACGCAACGAGTGTCCTGCAAATCCTTGTAGTACAGACCGACCTGGTCAGCCAGCAACAGGCCCTTATAAACGATGGTGCGCGCAGACAGTGACGGCACGAAAAATTCCTTGCCGTGTATCAGATTCAGCGCCTGGATCGCATGACCCGATTCCTTGCGGATCACATACAGCTTGCGCTCCAGCGCATCGGTAGTTTTGACATCGTGGCCTCGCCCGATAAATATCTGGCGGATTACAGGCTCGGTTGCGCGCACAGTGGGCGACATCGGCATTTCGCTGTCCACCGGCACATCGCGCCAGCCCAGAACGATTTGTCCTTCCGCGCGCACCGCGCGGTCAATTTCCTGTTCACAGGCAATACGCGACGCGTTTTCTTTCGGCAGGAAGATCATACCCACACCGTACTCACCCGCAGGTGGCAGATTCACGCCCTGCTTCGCCATTTCTTCACGATAGAACTGGTCCGGAACCTGAATCAGAATACCCGCGCCGTCGCCCATCAGCTTGTCCGCACCCACCGCGCCGCGATGGTCAATGTTCTTCAGGATCTGCAATCCCTGCTCGATGATCTTGTGGCTCTTGTGACCTTTAATGTGCGCCACGAAACCAATGCCGCAGGCATCGTGTTCGTTCGCCGGATCGTAGAATCCCTGCTTCACAGGTGTACCCTGCTGCCCGGATGATAAAGTGCCATGCGCTACAGGTAAGGAAAGATGCTTCACTTAGTTCCCCAATAAAATCGTTTACAGCAAAGAAAGTGGCGTCGCAAAAAAGCGCCCCAACATGAATTGCCAGCTTCAACTAGCCACGTTGCCCATTCAAAAGCGAAAGGGCGGGAATTCTACACTGTCTCGAGGGGGAGGGCAATATTTGGGGTATTCCGGTTTAAAACGGGTTTGCGTAGAAGCATTTACTGAGTTTGAACCCACCCCAGCGTTATTCATTGCTCGTACTCGTATTGAATGTCATGAGGCTGCGGATTCGATTGATAATTTCAATTAAGCGAACCAGTCTGACATCGCACGATAATCTTTAAATTCAGCAACCGACCTTGCCGCGATGCGGGGATACTCGGTTTCAAGCAGCTTTGCAAGATCGTTACCAGGTCCCAATTCAATTACCCTGTCGATGCCTGACTCAACCAGCGTTTCCATACAGCCGCTCCAGTCGATGGTGCTTGCCATCTGCTGCGACAACGCATTTACAGCCTGATCGCGTGTACGAACCGGAACAGCCTCTACCCCACCCAGAACTGGTATCTGCGGCGCAGCTAACGCGCTTTCATTCAGCACCTCGCGAAAAGCCGCTGCCGCTGCCGCAAGATGGTGGCTGTGTGATGGGATGGTGACGGGCAAGCGCATCAAACCCGGATTCAAGGGCTGCAGCTCGACGACAAAACGCTCGATGGCGTCAGCAGTTCCGGCGAGCACTTCTTCGCCGTGGCGGCGCTTGATCGCCACACTCAGGCCGCATTCGCCAATCATCTGCTCGCGTTTTGCCATGGTTGCGGGAGACACGCGGCCGCGCCATAGCGCCATGCAGCCGCCCTTGCTGCCCTGCATCGCCGCATCCATCAACTGTGCCCGTGTGCGCACCAGCCGCAAGGTCTCGGCTGCATCGAGCGCACCCGCGACGTGATAGGCGATCAATTCACCCAGCGAATAACCCGCCACCATGCTGATCTGCGGCAATAAATGTGCAATTCTGTTCCACGTTGAAATCTGGTAACAAGCGATGGCAAACTGTGCATTGGCGTTGAAAAATATTTCTTTGTCGTCGAGTGCGCGCCACCACTGCGCGACATCCCGCCCCAGCGCTGCGCTCGCTGCCTCGCGTATTGGCTCGCATTCGGGCTCGGCAAGCAGATCATCCAGCATGGCGCGGTGCTGACCTGCCTGCCCGGAACAAAGTATCGCGAGACGCATGGTGCTAAACAGCAAAGAAATTCAACTCAAGCTGGTGCACCACCCAGGTCGCCGCCATGAGGTCGGCGCTGCCGCCGGGGCTGAGGTTCCGCGCAACATATTCACGGTGCAGCCCTAGCAAGCGCTCGCGCCAGCCCGGCATCTCCACGCCGCCATCGCGATTGAAATCCGCCGCGGATTTCCGCACAAATTCAAGACCTGGCTCCCCGGCGCGCCACAACAGGTTGCTGTCCGGCAGATATTCCATCAGCGCGAACAATGTTGCGAGCAGCGCGCTTTCCCTGTCATGCCCTGCAGCAAGATGACGGCGCAGCGCGGGCAGGCCAATGTTGTATACAGATGGGAAACCTGTTGCCGCTTCCGTCCTTGCACCGCCAGCGAAATATTTCTTAAACACGCTGTTGCCATGCGAGGCAGGCGAATTTTTACGCGCTGCAACAATCTCAGCACCCCACAAACGTGCGACGATTTCACCGCAGCCCAAGCTGTGTAAGGAATAATCAAGCGGCCTCCGCGCCGCAGCCGCGACCAGCAGGCCAAGATTGAAAATCGCGCCGCGATGGGTGTTGATGCCGTCAGTGGCATGCAGCATGCTGCGCTCGGCTGTCATGCCAATTTCTCGCAGCATCGCAAAGGATGCACCGCGCGCGCCAGCCTCAGCCAGCAGCACAAAGCTGCCGCGCAACGCTTCTATGCTGGTAAGAAGGGTAGCGATATTCATATCGCAATGGCTGCCAGAATCTACCGGCGTGACCAGCCCGGGCTTGGGCCAGGCCATTGCCTCACAGCGCAAGGCATCCACACAAATTTGTTCCAGCTGCAGATACCCGGCCTGCAAATCAAGGGAAGGTGATTCAATTTTGGCAGCAATACAGAATGCGGCTTCCATATCAGGCGGCAGCTGATAACTGCTGTGAAAATAATTGATCAAGGCGAAGCAGACGGGCTTCGCTATAAGACTTGGCGAGCAGTATAACGGACGTATTCTTCTGCAGTGCGGTGGCCAGTTCGCGCCACGCAACAGCCCATCCGCTCAGTGTCAATATTTCACCATCTATTTTCAGCGGCTCCATCTCCAGTGCTTGCAGTTCGTCCAGCAACTTTTGCAGTGTTGTCTTCTTGCTGCATTCAAACAGCACATCTACATCGCTCGCCGCATCCAGATAGTTTTTTCCGGTGAAAGCCTGGGTGGAGAGCGAACCATAAACCCGCGCTTCCACGGCATGTGCTGCGCAAATTTCGGACACGGCAGACAGATGCTCACGCCATGCCGGAGGCGCATAGGCAATGGCATCTTTCAGCAGCAGCGGTCGGGAATAGCTGATGATGGTGGCTTGCGACACACGCAGAGCAACACGCGTGCGTGCTGGAGAAGATGGCAGCGTGATGCCCAGTTGCAACAGTCCTGCCTGCCTGGCTGCTTCATCGGGCTGGCGCGCCACCACCAGCGGCCAGCTTTGCTGTATCCAGTTGCGTGCCATGTCGGCATGCTCGTCGCTGACAAGCAATGTCTTCACGTCGGTGTCAGGGTCTAGCCACACCAGGTCGTGGCGACGGAATCCTTCCATGCTCAGGCATCCGCCACTAACTGTGCGATGGACGCGGCGAGTTGCCGCCCTCCGCGCTCATTGCCTATAGTTGCACGGCTGTCGCTATCAGCAATGCTGCCGAAGGCGGCGGCGAGGCGCTCGCCCCAGTGGTCCCGCGCCGTCCAAATCTCGTGGATGCCGCCCATCTTCCAGTAATTCTCCGCACCCGGCGCAAATACCGGCGACACTGCCGCCAGCTCCTCCAGCCTTTCCAGATTGATCTTGGTAACGCGCGACATCGCGCGCAGATCCATCACCCGCACCTGCGCATCGGGCAAGGCGCAGATGCGGTCGGCCAGCATGCCGTAGGCGAGGAAGCCGCCGCTGACGGCCTCGCCGTGGATCAGCGTGACCAGCTTGTGCCCTTGGCGTCGCGCCAAGTCGACGCAGCGCGCGACATGGGCAAAATAGCCGTTGAGGCCGAGCAGCTCGTCGTGCCGCGACAGGGCCTGGCCCTGGGTGTCGGCAATAAACAGGATGGGACGCGGCGAGGTGGACGCATCAGCGCGCACGGTGTGCAGAATCGCATCCGCAATGCGCAGCGCCAGCGTAACATCGATCGCCGCATGGTCGCGCGTGCCGATCACGCTGATTGTTTGTCCATCGACTTCGGCCAGGCCATGCAGGAACAAGCCCTCGCTGGATATTTTATGTCCATCCGCGCCAAACAAACGGTCAAATAATAATTGCTCACTCATACCTGCTCACCCAACTGGCGATTGAATTCATCCACACTTAATTCAGGCACGCGCGCTGCATCGACAAAGGTGGCCTGCCAAATTTCGCGGCCATCGCGCGCAGTGGCGAAACGTTCGCTGCGCGCGGTCAGCCTTGCGTGCTCGGCGAGCAGGGTTTCGAGGCTGGCTGGAGCGAGTGGATAAGTTTTATACTTTGCGATCAGATCTATGGACGCATCGCGGAAAGCCGGAATCAGATCGTCCACCAGCATGGTTGCCTCGCCCAATGCGCGCCGCAGCTTGCCGCCGGTGACGCGCCACACCAGCGCGCGGTCGCGCGAGTCGAATTCTTCCACGCCTTTCACGGTCTCGATCACCTCGGGGCCGGACAGGGCCAGACGCCCCTGCTCCGACATCACCACCTCTGCGCACAGGCGGGTGACGATGCCCATGCCGCCGAACGCGCCGCACGAGCCGCCCACCAGCGCGAACACCGGGATGCCCGCAGCCTGCACGCGCAGCACGGCGCGCATGATTTCGGAGATCGCGATCAGACCGGCATTGGCCTCGTGCAGCCGCACGCCGCCCGAGTCCACCAGCAGCAGCACCGCAGCCGGTTTTTCCAGCAAGGCCTTGTCGAGCAGGCCGCGGATCTTTGCGCCGTGCACTTCGCCGACCGCGCCGCCGTTGAAGCGGCCTTCCTGCGCGGCAATAAAAATTTTGTGGCCCGCCAGCGTCGCACGCCCCACCACCACGCCGTCATCAAACGCCAGCGGTGCATCCAGACGCGCCAGATGCGGGCTGGTTTTTCTTAGCTCGGGCGGGCAGAATTCGCTGAATGATTTTTCGTCGACGAGGCCGCTCAGGCGCTGGCGCGCCGAGGCTTCAAAATAGCTGATGCGGCGGCCTGTCATGCGCGGTCTCCAACGCACATTTCAAAGGCCTGATCCAGGCGCAGGCTCACCACAGCCGGGGTCGCACCCGCATCGTTGAGCGAGAGTCTTAGTCCGCCCACGGCGTGGCGCTCGGCAAAATCCGTCAGCACCGCCTGCCAGATATCGCGAAAGCCGTGCGCCGAGGTGTTGACCACGATCTCGCATGTGTCGCGAGCCGCCAGCGGCTCCACCAGCACTTCCAGATTGCCCGACGAGACCACACCGCAGAGCACCGTATGAACGGCGCTCGGTTGAGGTGCTTTCGACGGCAGGGTTAGAGTAAATTGTTCCATATGCTGCGTACCTTGTTACCAGTTACGGAATTGCCTGGGCGGCTCGTACAGGCCACCGGAAGCGTGCACCAGATCCTTGATGCTGCGCGCGGCGAGCAGGTCGCGCGTGGCGTCGCTCTTTCTGATGCCGAGATCTTCGGGGCGGCGAATGATGCCGCGGTCGCGCAGGTTTTCCACCAGGCGTTTATCGCGTGCCATACCGACCGGGGTGTAGCCCGCCACGCCGCGGATAGCCTGTTCACGCTCCTCTGCTGTACGACACAGCAGCAGATTGGCGATGCCTTCCTCGGTGATGATGTGGGTCAAATCCTCGCCGTAAATCATCACCGGCGGCAATTCCATATTGGCTGTCTCTGCCAGCGCCCACGCATCGAGGCGTTCGACAAAAGTCGGCTGCATGTGTTCGCGGAAGGTCTCGACGGTCTGCACCACCAGCTTCTGTCCGCGCGGCATCGCGATATTGCCGCGCCCTTCGCGCCCGGCACGCAACCACGCCGGCGAGGCATGGCGACGGCCGCGCGCATCGGCGCCCATATTCGGCGCACCGCCAAAGCCGGCAATGCGGCCCTTGGTGGCGGTGGAGCTGTTGCCCTGCAGGTCAATCTGCAGCGTGGAGCCAATAAACAGGTCGCAGGCATAGTGGCCGGCAGCCTGGCTGAAGGCGCGGTTGGAGCGCATCGTCCCATCCGCACCGACAAAGAAAATATCCGGTCGCGCCGCGGTGTAGCGCTCCATACCGACCTCGGAACCGAAGCAGTGCACCGATTCGACAAAACCGGCTTCGATCGCCGGGATCAGGGTCGGATGCGGGTTGAGCGCCCAGTGCGTGCAGATCTTGCCTTTGAGCCCGAGATCGGCGGCGTAGGTGGGCAGCAGCAATTCGATCGCAGCGGTATCGAAACCGATGCCATGGTTGAGGCGCCGCACGCCGTATTCGGCATACAGGCCCTTGATCGCGATCATGCCCATCAGCACCTGGATTTCAGTGATCAAGGCCGGGTCGCGCGTGAACAGCGGCTCGATGTAGTGCGGGGTCGGCGCCTGCACCACGAAGTTCACCCAGTCTGCGGGGATGTCCACGCGCGGCAGCTTGTCGACGATCTGGTTGACCTGCGCAATGACTATGCCGCCCTTGAAGGCGGTGGCCTCGACGATGGCGGGGGTGTCCTCGGTGTTGGGGCCGGTGTAGAGATTGCCTTCGCGGTCGGCCATCTGTGCCGCGATGAGCGCGACACGCGGGGTCAGGTCAACGAAATAGCGCGCGAACAATTCAAGATAAGTGTGGATTGCGCCTATGGTGATTTTTTTGCTTTCCACCAGCCGCGCCAGCCGCGCGGCCTGTGGTCCGGAAAAAGAAAAGTCGATGCGGCTGACCTGGCCGCGCTCGATCAGGTCAATGTGTTCGGGCAGCGCCAGTACCGACTGCACCAGATGCAGGTCGCGCAGCTTTGCCGGATCGGTCCTGACCAGACTGCGCGCCAGAAAATCGGCCTGCTTCTGGTTGTTGCCCTCTATGCACAGACGGTCGCCAGGCTCTATCACGGCTTCTAGCAGCGGCACGATGTTGTCGGCGGAAACGATGCGGCCGCTGGCAAGTCCTGCAGCGCGTGCGAGGCGTTCGCCGCGGCTGTGTGCCAGCTTGTTCCAGCGCGATGAAGTTGTATCGCTCATGATTTTTCCTGCCTCATTTGCATGCTTATTTTCCGGCAGCACCGAACACTAGGTCAGGCAGCCAGGTGGCAATGCCGGGGATCAGGCAGATAACCAGCACCGCCAGTATCATCAGGCCGACAAACGGAATCACGCCCCAAATGATTTCCTTCAGCGGGATATCGGGTGCGATATTCTTGATTACAAAAATATTCAGCCCGACGGGCGGATGGATCAGCCCCATCTCCATCACGATGGTCATCACCACGCCGAACCATATCAGGTCGAACCCGGCAGCCTTCAGAGGCGGCAGAATGATAGGCGCAGTCATCAGGATAATCGACACCGGCGGCAGGAAGAATCCCAGCATCACCACCAGCAACAGGATCACCGTCAGCAACGCCCATTTCGACAGGCTCATCGCCACGATCGCTTCTGCCGCCGATTGGCTGATATGCAGGTAGCTCATCACATAGGAATAGAGCAGCGACATGCCGATGATGAACATCAGCATGGTCGATTCCTTAAGTGTGCTGGTCAGGATGGGGCTGAGCTGCGACGGGCGCCATACCTTGTAGATGATCGCAATCAGGAACAGCGCCAGCACGCCGCCCAGACCTGCAGTCTCGGAAGGCGTGGCGTAGCCGCCATACAGCGCGATCATCACGCCGATCAGCAGCGTGACGAAGGGCAGCACGCGCGGCAACATGCGTGTTTTCTCGGCAAGGGTGAGTTCGGTCGTATCCAGATAGGCGGATTTTGCGCCTCCGTCTTGCCAGATGCCGTGCGCCTCCTTGTATTCTTTCTTGTAGCGGAATGCCGCATAGATCGAGAACAGCGCCACCAGCAAGAGGCCGGGGCCGATACCGGCGAGGAACAATCTGCCCAGCGATTGTTCCGCGGCCACAGCGAACAGGATCATCACAACGGATGGAGGCAGCAGTATGCCCAGCGTGCCGCCTGCCGCGATAATACCCGCGGCGAAGCGCTGCGAGTAGCCGCGTGCCCGCATCTCCGGAATGCCCGCACTGCCTATCGCTGAGCAGGTGGCTGGGCTGGAGCCGGACATCGCCGCGAACAGCGCACTGGCGAAAATATTGGCGATGCCCAGACCACCGGGAATCTTGTGCATCCAAGCGTGTATCGCCAGATACAGGTCGGCGCCGGCGCGCGACTTGCCGATGGCCGCACCCTTCAGAATGAACAGCGGTATCGACAGCAGGGTGATGTTGGCCATTTCCTCGTAGACATTTAGCGTGACCGTATCCAGCGAGGCGCCCGGCATGAAGATGAACATGAAAATGACCGCAATGCCGCCGAGCGCAAACGCAATCGGCATGCCCGAAAACATCAGCAATAGCGTGCCCAGCCCGTAGAGTAATCCAATAGCGCCGACACTCATTTGCTTGTTCCTTTATTGCTCAGGCTGGTAAAAATTTGCAGCAGGATTTGCAGGGTTAGCAGCGTCATGCCGAGCGTCATCAGACCATAGGGTATCCACAGCGGTGGCGCCCAGGACGAAGAAGTGGTATGCCCCTCGACAAAGGCTTCATGCAGCATGCTCCATGTCTTCCAGGTGAAAAACGCACAGAAGGCAAAGGAGGCCACATCGCAGAACAACACACGCCAGCGATTTGCGACAGGAGAGAAAAATCCCGCCAGCGCCTCGATGCCGATATGGCCGCGTTGCGACTGCACGTAGGCGCCGCACATAAACATCGCCCCTACCAGCAGGAAGACCGACATCTCATCCTGCCAGTCGGTAGGCGCCTTGAAGTAGTAGCGCAGAAACACGCTACCGGTGAGAATGGCACAGGCAGCGAGCATGGCGAGCATGGACAGCAGCAGGACCGCCTTGTTCACCCGGTCCTGCAGCTTCAGCAGCATGCCCAAAACGCCCCCTGCCGGCTGCGTTGGCGCGGCTCCATGCCCTTCCAGTTCAAAACCGTGGCTCACAGTGTTTTCTCAGCCAGTTTGAGCAGACGCGCGCAGCTTTCGTTTCTCGCCGCAAAATCTTTCCATGCAGTTTCGCGCGCGATGTCCTGCCATTTTTTAACGGTGGCTGCCGACATGTCATGGGCTGTGCCACCGGCCTTCTGATATACCGCTGCCACTTTCTGATCGTCTGCCTTGGCCTGCTCAAGCGCAAATTTTTCCATCTCCGCACCCACCGCCATAATCACATCCTGATGCGCCTTGGGCAGCTTCTCAAATACCTGCTTCGATATCATCAACGGTTCCAGCATGAACCAGTAAGCCTTGCCACGGCCTGTGGTCAATTGCTTGGCCACCTCCTCCAGACGGAAGGAAATCAGGCTGGTGGAGGAGGTCATCGCGGCATCCAGGGCACCGGTCTGCATCGCCGCATAAATTTCATTGGAGGGCGTTGTCAGCACCGCGGCCCCCGCCTCCTTCAGCACCATGTCCATTTCACGGCTGCCGCCGCGCACCTTCATACCCTTGGCATCTTCCGGCTCGATAATAGGTTTGGTACGGCTGGCCACGCCACCCGCCTGCCAGATCCAGCTAACGATTATCACACCCTTGTCCGCAAGCACATCGGACAGTGCCTTGCCCACTTCGGCATTTTTCCATGACATGCCCTGCTCATAGGAGGTCACCACGCCCGGCATCAGGCCGATGTTGGTTTCGGGCACTTCGCCGCCGGCATAGGACAGCGGCACCAGCGACATATCCAGCGCGCCTTTGCGCATTGCGCTGAATTGCGCATTGGTCTTCATCAGCGAAGAACCCGCATACACGGTGCCCGTCACTGCGCCGCCGGTGCGCTTCTCGACCTCGGCAGCGAAGCGGCGGCACAGGCGGTCGCGGAAGTCGCCTTCGGTCATTGAACCGCCGGGGAATTGATGGGAGATTTTTAGATTAACGGTGTCTGCTGCAAATACGTTGCTGCCAAACATGGCCACCGCAGGAGCGGCCACCAAACCTTGCAAGATACGGCGACGAGTAATATCCATTTTAAAATCTCCTCATTTTAATTTCATTTATTAAGCCGGTGTGCAGATGCGCACGGATATTCTGCAGTGAAATATTCAGAGATGGACTGCGGTACACCTTCCATCTGAATATAAATTCAAAGCGCTCGCAATTTGCCTTCGAGCGCTTTGCTTGATTCATTATAAGCTGATTTATTTTTTCGCACTTCAATGTTCATTTCACATTGCGAAATTACCTGAAGTGAGGAGTGTTGATTTGTTTTCAAGGGGCAAAAAAAAGCGGGTCAGAACCGAAGTCCCGACCCGCTTTCTTGCGAGGCGTTAGTGCATTGTTGCCGGAGATTAGAACTCGCCAGCAGCGCCTTTTTCCATCATCTTCCAGATCGTGTTGCGCACTTTCATGGTGGCCACTTTCAGCTCTGGGGGCATTTTCTTGCCCATCTTGATCATCATGTCCATATTGAGTGTGTACAACCACAGACCGTCATCCTTTTCTGCAATCACAATACGGCATGGCAAGAAGGCTGCCATCGCAGGGCTGAAGTCAACCATCATGCGGGCTGTAGTCGGTGAGCAGTAAGAAATCACGCGCAGCATCTTTTGTTTCGTACCGGGGTTGCGTGCTTGCAGTTCATCAGACAATGGCAATACACCTACAGCCTTGATGTTCTCGTCAGTTGCCACTGTTGCCAGCGCGTTTTCGATATCTTCCACAGTAACGCCAGGCTTTACTTTCATCGCCCAGGTAGTGGCCACTGCGATGTCGCCTTCAGATTGCACCCACTTATCCCACATATCCATGAAGGTGCCGCCAGAACCCTCTTCCAGATTACGCATGGCATGGATCGTGCCGCAGCCTGTTAGTTCGCTCAATACGACAACCAGTATCAGGCTCTTGATAATATTTACAAAGTTCATCCTATGCTCTTCCTAAAGTAAAAAATCTGTTCAAATTTTCTTGATTATTGCGTGGCCAAAATGGAATTTGGACGTAGAAATGGCGCCATCAACCAAACCATCCTCACTCAGCTTGCCCCCTTGCTTCAGACAGCAGGGAGTCAGGATAATTCAATTGAAGACGCCATTTCATGCAACAGGTGAAACCAAGTAGCTAACGCTTATTTTTCGCCAGCCAAAATCGCTTTAACCATTGTTTTGATATTTTCAGCTTTGATATGGCCGTGAGGTGGCATTGTGCCGCCCCATACGCCGCTGCCACCATTGGTAACTACACCAATCAGACGCTCTTCTGCTTTTGCATCGCCTTTGTATTTGGCAGTAATCTCAGCAAATCCTGGACCAACAATTTTCTTGGTCATACCGTGGCAAGCTGTACATTTGTTCTGCTTCAACAGTTCCACGCCTGTTGCTTCTACAACTTCAGGGGCAACCGTTGTTGGCTTGCTGATTGCAACTGTGGCTGCCTTGGCTGAGCCTCCGTTTGGCTTATACGGGGTGTTATAGATGCGGTTCAACTCTGCAATGCTTGGATGAGGGTCGCAAGCGATCAGTTTATCCGCGCCGCGTACTGCACCAAAATGACGGTTCTGCTCAGAAATATTGCCATGTGCATCGCAGGCATAGTCAGGCAGCACAGATGTGATTTCAACCTTCTTGGTGCAATCCTTCATGCAAGCTGGATTTTTAACATCGCCCTTGCCTTTTACTTTCCACATATCGTGGTCACGAGTCATACCATTGCGGTTAGGCATCAGCTTCTGAACTTCGGCAATGTTTTCGTTTGACAATACAAAGTCAGATGGCAGGATTTCACCCATGTTCAGGATGTAAGCGACAACGCCGTAAACTTCATCGGTCGTCAAAGTCTTGGGAGCATTCCAAGGCATCGCACGGTTGATGTAATCCCAGATTGTGGACAAGGTGGCAACCTTCATCAGGGTCGAACGCTTGGGCTCAGAGCCATCTGCCAGCGCCAGTACATGACCTGTCTTCACGTCATTAGCTGTTGTACCGCCAACGATAGGACCGAACACTTCCATGGATTCACCGAAAGTGCCGTGGCAGGATGCACATTTCTCATCCCAAACCTTGTTACCCAGGGCAACACTACCTTTGCCTTTAGGAATACCCTTGAAGTCACCGCGCACGTCGATATCCCACGCTGCGATTTCTTTTGGTGTAGCTGTGCGACCAATGCCTGGTAGAGATTGCGCCGTCGCAGCAAAGCTCAACGCCAGCAGCGAAACAGTCAGAATAGCTTTAGTTAACTTGTACATTGGTTACCTCTCCGAAATCTGCGACTCTCCAAGACTGGATCGCATTGTTGTGATAAATCGACTTAGTGCCACGAACGCCACGCAACTGGTTAATCTTAGGTTGAACATAGCCAGTATCATCCATTGCGCGAGATTGCAAGATAGCAGGAGAGCCATCCCATACCCAGTCAATATTGAAGCGTGTCAGTGCTTTGCTCAACACCGGAGTTTCCAGTCTTGCCGTGCGCCATGTACGGCCGCCGTCTGCAGACACGTCAACGCGGGTGATCTTGCCGCGACCGGTCCATGCAAGACCGGTAATGTTATAGAAGCCCTTACCCATCAATACCTGACCACCGGATGGCGAAGTGATAACTGACTTGGCTTCCTGAATGGAGGTGTACTGACGTGTCATGCCATTCGGCATCAGGTCCACGTAGTGACTTACTTCGTCTTTTGTATCAAATGGCTTGTCGCCCACTTCGATACGACGCAGCCATTTGACACTGGAAACACCCTGCACGCCAGGAACAACCAGACGCAGTGGATAACCGTTTTCTGGACGCAGCATTTCGCCGTTCTGACCATAAGCAACAATCACGTCATCCAGCGCGTTTTCCATGCTGATGGTACGTGTCATGCCAGAACCGTCAGCACCTTCGGCCAGAACGAACTTGCCGTTCTTTTTATCGAAGCCGCAATCATCCAGCAATACGGACAGAGGAACGCCGGTGAATTCACTGCAGCTAACCATACCGTGTGTGTACTGCACGGTTGGAACAGCCACATTACCCCACTCGGTCGCGGTGTTGGCGCCGCACTCGATGAAGTGCATACGAGAAACGGAAGGCAGACGCATCAGGTCATCCATGGTGTAGACCTTGGGGTTTTTGACCATACCCATCACCATCAGGCGATGTTTAGTTGGGTCCATATCCTGCCAGCCCTGGTGATGACGCTCGAAATGCAAACCGCTGGGAGTAATAATTCCGAACAGGCCTTGCAATGGCGCAAACGCTACAGAAGCACCGCCTACCTGAGTCAAGCCAGGCGACTCACGACGCACCAGATTAACTTCGTATTTTGATGGCACGCCATACGGATTCGCAGCAACGGGCAAACCCAGTGTCTGGTCGTATTCAGTGTGATTAAGAATCAGCGGGTCGCCCTCAGGCGTTGCCGCCATCGCAGCCTGAGTAAGCGCCGCGCTACCTGCAACCACCGCACTTGCAGCTACAAAGCTTTTGCGGAGGAAGTCACGGCGCTCCTCGTTTAAACCATCTTTAGTAATTGCTGTACTAAGCGAGGCATCAATAAAATTTTCTGGGGCCCGAAGAATGCGGCCTGGTTTCTTAAGTTCGTTTGACATAGAGGTATCCCTAAGTTTGCTTATCGAGGACTTTAACTAATTGATCGTAATTAAATAATTAACTAATTAAATGCTAATATACTTTTGCTAAAAAAAAGCCAGCGCCACCTACTCACCAGACTAAATTTCGAGGTTTGTAATTATGCAGAGGAATTTAAAAAGTTTCAACAACAATCTTCCTATACCTTGGCAATGCAAGGTTTTAGCCTGTCTCCCGCCCCGTCACAGCCTTACCACTACCGATACGGCCTGGGTCGCAGCTGAAGATCAACGATGCAGGATGACTTCCAGCACAAATTTGCTGCCTATGTAGGCCAGCACCAAAAAGCCGAAGCCGATCATGGTCCAGCTCACTGCCGTGCGTCCACGCCAGCCATAGAACCTGTGTCCTGCCAGCAGCACTCCAAATACTACCCAGGAAATAAAACCGAATAGCACTTTATGGTTGAATTGCCATGCTTTGCCGAAAATCTGCTCGGAAAAGACCCAGCCCGAGAGCAGTGTCAGCGTTAGCAGTACAAAACCCGCAGCAATAATACGGAACAGCAACTTTTCCATCGTCAGCAACGGCGGTAAATTGCGCAACAGGGTCGGCAGGCGCGCCCGGTGCAGATTGCTTTCGACCAGCGACATCAATCCGGCATGCAACGCTGCAATGGTGAATAAACTGTAAGCCAGCATTGCCGCCAGCACGTGCGCATCAAACGCCCAGGAAACCGTCTGCGGCATTGTTCGTGTGCCGGGCAAAATTAACGGCAGCATGGCGCCCACCCCGGCCAAGGGCAGCACCAGCGCATTCAGGCTGGCCAGCGGGTAGAAAAAATGCGCCAACCAGTACACCAGTATCGTCAGCCACAATATCAGCGACAGCGCGTTAACCAGGCCGAGATTCAACGCGCCGGCAAACCACAGGTTGTCGTAAAGCAGATAGCCATGCAGTGCGAGCGGCAGCAGTACCGCATTGGCTATTAATCCGCGATTCAGCGTTTCAGCATTGCCGGCAAATAGCGCGCGCAGGAAGATTGCCGACAGCGCGCCGTATGCCAGAAAAGTAATGATATAAACAGTAAGGTTAGACATTTTTTGTCAGGGTGTTTAGACTTCGAGAATTCTACACCATCTTGCGCACCTGTATTTACGCGCCGAACAGGAAATCAACCATGCTGGACAATCTGACCCAACGCCTTAGTGGCGTCATTAAAACACTGCGCGGGCAGGCACGCCTGAGCGAGGACAATATTCAGGACGCGCTGCGCGAGGTGCGCCTGGCGCTGCTGGAGGCCGACGTCGCGCTGCCCGTCGTCAAGGAATTTGCAGCACAGGTCAAACAGGCCGCTTTAGGCCAGGAAGTCATCGGCAACCTGAATCCTGGCCAGGCTTTAATTGGCGTGGTGCATCGCGAACTGACGCGCCTGATGGGCGAGCACAACGATGCGCTGAATCTCGCCACCGTTCCTCCCGCTGTCATCCTGATGGCCGGCTTGCAGGGCGCGGGTAAAACCACCACCAGCGGCAAGCTAGGCAAACTGCTGCACGAGCAGAACCGGAAAAAAGTGCTGCTGGTCAGCTGCGACGTGTATCGCCCCGCCGCGATCGAACAGCTGCGCACCCTCGCCGAGCAGCTCAAGATCGATTTTTTTTCCTCCGACGTCAGCCAGAAGCCGCTGGACATCGCACTGGCCGCGCACGATTACGCACGCAAGCACCACCACGACATCCTGATCGTCGACACTGCCGGACGCCTGGCTATCGACGACGCGATGATGTCAGAAATAAAATCCCTGCATGCCGCGCTCAAGCCAATTGAGACGCTGTTTGTGGTCGATGCGATGACCGGACAGGATGCGGCCAACACTGCCAAGGCCTTTGGCGATGCGCTGCCGCTGACCGGAACGATACTCACCAAGCTGGATGGCGATGCGCGCGGCGGAGCCGCCTTGTCAGTGCGCTACATCACGGGCAAGCCGATCAAATTTGTCGGCGTCAGCGAAAAGATGAACGGCCTCGAAGCCTTCCACCCCGAGCGCATGGCCTCGCGCGTGCTGGGCATGGGCGACGTGCTGTCGCTGATCGAGGACGCGCAGCGCAACGTGGACGTGGCCGAAGCCGAAAAATTTGCAAAGAAGGTGCAAAGCGGCAAGGGCTTCGACCTCAACGACTTCAAGATGCAGATCGTGCAGATGCGCAAAATGGGCGGCGTCTCCGCGATGATGGAAAAGCTGCCCGCCTCGATGAGCAAGGCAGCCGCGGGGGCGACGATAGACGAACGCGCGATCAACCGCACCGAGGGCATCATCAATTCGATGACGCCGCAGGAACGCGCCAAACCGGAAATTTTAAAGGCTACGCGCAAGCGGCGCATCGCGGCTGGTGCCGGGGTGCAGGTGATGCACGTCAACCAGTTGCTGAACCAGTTCGAGCAGACGCAGAAGATGATGAAGATGCTCAGCGGCGCAGGCGGCATGGCCAAAATGATGCGCGGCATGAAGGGCATGCTGCCCGGCAAACGCTGAAAACCGGGTATATACCGAAATAATTATGCATAATTTATTCAATATAATCAAATATATACAATGACAATCAAAGCCATTATTTTTGACGTGGACGGCACCCTCGCCGATACCGAAGACGCGCACCGCAAATCTTTCAACAAGGCCTTCGCCGAAAACAAGCTGGACTGGAACTGGGATGTCGCGCTGTACGACAAGCTGCTCAAGGTTACCGGCGGCAAGGAGCGGATCAAGTATTTTGTTGAATCTTTTTTAACGGGTTTTAACAAGCCCGCCGATTACGAAGGCTTCGTCAAGAATCTGCACGCGGTCAAAACCACGCACTACACCGCGATGATGCGCGCCGGCGACGTGCCGTTGCGCCCCGGCATCAGGCAGCTGATCAATGATGCACGCAAGGCCGGTCTCACCCTCGCCATCGCCACCACCACCTCGCCGGAGAACGTGGGCGCCCTGCTGGAAGTGGGGCTGGGCAAAGACTGGGGCAGCTACTTTGCTTCTGTAGGCTGCGGCGACATCGTGCCGCTGAAGAAGCCTGCACCCGATATTTACAACTGGGTATTGAACGAGATTAAACTTCCCGCCGCCGACTGTATCGCGCTGGAAGACTCGTATAACGGCTTGCGCTCCAGTCTTGCTGCCAGCATCAAAACCTATATCACCACCAACCATTACACACGCAAGCAGGATTTCACCGGCGCAGCGGCAGTGTTTGATGACCTGAGTAACCTTGCTGCATTTTACAAAACTAGCGGACTGTCGTTACCTTAGTTATTCACATTCCAGTAAGAAAAACCCCTTATGTCTTTTGACGTAAGGGGTTTTTACTCTAAACCCGACACATTAACTAAACAGCCCTTCACTTCTGATCAGCACTATGCTTTCTTAAGGAAGTAGGTATATACACCGCTTGCCTCACCGGAACCCAACAACTCGTTACCGGTCTGATTAGCGAATGCCTGCATATCCTTCACAGAGCCAGGATCGGTCGCCACTACTTTTAGTACCTGGCCAGAAGCAATCTCGCCAATGGCTTTCTTGCTACGCAGTATCGGGACAGGACAATTCATTCCTCTTACATCCAGTTCTTTGTTGAATTGCATGATATTTCCTTTCATGGGTTATGGTTATAAATTGTGCTTCTCAAGTACATGGAAGCCCGCTTCCAATTGCTTTACTCACATCCATTGTTTACTCCTGAAGTTGAAGTGGCACATGCCAAGGTCTATACTGAACTATTAATTCATCTTTCGTAAGAATGCACATTTTTGTCAAGTACTACCATTTTGTATACTGAGAGACACAATGCGACACAAACGTTATGACTGTGATTTTGGATGCCCGGTTGAGGCCTGCGTTGAAGTCATCGGCGGGAAATGGAAGGGCGTCATCCTTTTCCACCTTCTCGGCGGCACCAAACGATTTAACGAGTTGATGCGTTTAATGCCAGATGTGACACAACGCATGCTGACGCGACAACTACGGGAACTTGAGGATGATCGGATTATTAACCGAAAAATATATGCTGAGGTTCCCCCAAAGGTTGAGTACTCGCTTACAGACTTTGGAAAAACGCTAGAGCCCGTCCTGCGTATGATTCAGAAGTGGGGTGTCGAATATATCGGGCAGATTACGCAAATTAGAAAACAGCACTCACAGGAGCAGATTTAATACCGAACGCGCACGTCAGGAATATGCTTCTGATGATGAAACCAGCCAGAGCACTGACGATGTAAAATACATTTGTACAACAAAAAGGATCAATTATGTCCAACAAAAAAACCATAGAAACCCCAGATGCACCCGCCGCCATCGGCACCTATTCGCAGGCCGTGCGTGTTGACGACACCGTTTACCTGTCGGGACAGATCGGCCTTGACCCCACCTCCATGCAGATGGTGGATGGCATCGAGGCGCAGATACACCGTGTGTTCCAGAACCTGCGCGCCGTTGCCTATGCCGCGGGCGGCAGCATGGACGACGTGGTGAAGCTGAATATTTTTCTCACCGACCTGTCGCACTTCGCCAAGGTAAACGAAATCATGGCCACCTATTTTCACCAGCCCTATCCGGCGCGCGCGGCTGTCGGCGTAGCATCGCTGCCGCGCAATGCGCTGGTGGAAGCGGATGGCATCATGTTTCTTCAAAACTAGCCGCAACATTAAAAAACTTTGAACTCCGCAGTGCCGCTTTCCCTGCCTGCCACCATCCAGAAAGCCACGCGCGACAAGCTGGCCAAACTCGGCATTCACAGCCGCTTCGATCTGGTGCTGCATCTGCCCCTGCGTTACGAAGATGAAACGCAGCTGGTGCGCATCGACGATTTGCAGCCGGGTGTCGATTGCCAGGTGGAAGGCGAGATCATCCACGCCGAGGTTGCCTTTCGCCCGCGCCGCAGCCTGATCTGCCAACTGAAGGACGACAGCGGCATCCTGTTTCTGCGTTTCCTTAATTTCTATCCCAGCCAGCAAAAACAGCTCGCCGTCGGCAAGCGCATCCGCGCGCTGGGCGAGGCGCGGGTGGGTTATTTCGGCATGGAGATAGTGCATCCCAAGTGTCGTTCCGCGGGCGAAAACACGCCGCTGAAGCAGGCGCTCACCCCGGTCTATCCCACCACCGCTGGCCTGCCGCAGGCCACGTTAAGCAAGCACATACGCAGCGCCTTAAACGATGTGGAATTGCCCGACACCCTGCCTGCTGAATTGATCGCACGGCTCAAGCTGCCGGGTTTTGCCGACAGCGTAAAACTGCTGCATAACCCGACGCCAGATATAGATGCTGAAGCGCTGCTGAACCGCGCGCACCCTGCCTGGTACCGCATCAAGTTCGACGAACTGCTGGCGCAGCAACTTTCCATGCGCCTGCATTACCGCAAACGGCGCAAGCTGAGCGCGCCGCAATTTGCCAGCCACGGCCATTACACCGAGGCATTGCTCAAGGCCCTGCCGTTTGCGCTGACCAATGCTCAGCAGAAGGTGTGGCGCGAAATCAGCCATGACCTGACTCAGCCGCACCCGATGCAGCGCTTGTTGCAGGGCGATGTCGGCTGCGGCAAGACGGTGGTGGCGGCACTTGCCGCGCTGCAGGCGATCGAGAACGGCTATCAGGTTGCGTTTATGGCGCCCACCGAAATTCTCGCCGAGCAGCATTTTCTGAAATTGCGCGACTGGCTGGAGCCGCTCGGCATCAGCCCGGTATGGCTGTCCGGCAGCCTGAAAAAGAAAGACAAGCTCGCCGCGATCGAGCGCATTGCCTCCGGCGACACCCCGCTCGCCATCGGCACCCACGCGCTGTTCCAAAGCCAGGTCGAATTTCACAAACTGGGGCTGGTGCTCGTCGATGAGCAGCATAAATTCGGCGTGCAGCAGCGTCTGGCGATGCGCGGCAAGGGCGTCGAACCGCACCAGCTGATGATGAGCGCCACCCCCATACCGCGCACCCTCGCCATGAGCTATTTTGCCGATCTGGATGTGTCGGTCATCAATGAACTGCCTCCCGGCCGCACCCCTGTCGTGACCAAGCTGGTGAGCGATGCGCGGCGCAACGAGGTGTTTGAGCGCGTGCGCAATGCCTGCGTGGAAGGGCGGCAGGCCTACTGGGTATGCCCGCTGATCGACGAATCGGAAACCCTGCAGTTGCAGACGGCGCTGGAGACCTACGCCACGCTGAAGGAAACCTTTCCCGATCTCAATGTCGGCCTTGTGCACGGCAAACTCGGCAACGCCGACAAAGCCAGCGTGATGGCGGCCTTCAAGGCCAACGAGGTGCAACTGCTTGTCGCCACCACCGTGATCGAAGTTGGCGTGGACGTGCCCAACGCCAGCATGATGGTGATCGACCATGCCGAGCGCATGGGGCTGTCGCAGCTGCACCAGCTGCGCGGCCGCGTCGGTCGCGGTGCGGCGCACAGCCTGTGCGTGCTGCTGTTCCAGACGCCGCTGTCGGAACTGGCGCGCGCGCGCCTGAAAATTATTTTTGAAAATACCGACGGCTTTGAAATTGCGCAGCAGGACATGCAGCTGCGCGGCCCCGGCGAACTGCTCGGTGCACGCCAGAGCGGCGTGCCCATGCTGCGCTTTGCCGATGTGAACGAGGATGCGGCGCTGATCGAAACCGCGCGTAACATGGCCGATGAAATGCTGCGAGATTACCCCGAGGCGGCTCGCGCCCATCTGCAGCGCTGGATGGCGAACAAACCGGATTACCTGCATGCCTAAGCGCGACTGGCTGAGCTTTATACCCGCCATTGAAACCGGCTACGCACCCTGGCTGCACGATCATGGCTCGCTCACGCGGCGCATACAGAAACGCTGCAGGGTTTTTGATGTCCACAATCTGCATGCAGGCTTAAGCATGGCAAACCGGGACGAAATCGGCCTGCTTCACCTTTCGCGCCCGCAGCAAGTCTACACCCGCAATGTATTTCTTTACGCGGATAACAAGCCCGTCGTGTTTGCGCATAGCGTAGTCGCAGCCCACCCTCTGCACCATGCCTGGCATGCGTTGCAGCATCTGGGCAATCGCCCCCTGGGCGCGCTGCTGTTTTCGCACCCGCTCGTGCAACGCGCGCCGCTGCATTACAAATCGCTGAAACCCGAACACCCGCTGTATCGTCAGGCCGTCGGTGTGATGGCGATAAAGCCGCAGCGACTGTGGGCAAGGCGCTCGGTGTTTACACTGCATGGCGCATCACTGCTGGTGACGGAAGTTTTCTTGCCGGATATACTAAAATTGGAACTAAGCAAGGTTGATCGCTGAGCTGCCGGGAATTTCCCGTTGCGCAGGACATTACTATTTACTGAAAATGAATCTAACACAACGCCTGACCCTGTACCTCCGCCTGATGCGCCTCGACCGCCCCATCGGCATCCTGCTGCTGCTGTGGCCGACTTTATGGGCAATCTGGATCGCCAGCAACGGTCACCCGCCATTGCTCATCCTGTTTATCTTTGTCGCCGGCACGGTGCTGATGCGCTCCGCGGGCTGCGTCATCAACGACTATGCCGACCGCGATGTTGACAGGCATGTAAAACGCACCCAGCATCGCCCCATCACCAGCGGGCAAGTCTCTTCGCGCGAAGCGCTGGGGCTGGCAGCCGCTCTTGCCATCGTCGCCTTCCTGCTGATCCTGCCGCTCAATACGCTCACTCTGCTGCTGTCCGTACCTGCCGTGCTGCTGGCCGGCAGCTACCCCTACACCAAGCGCTTCCTTGCCATTCCGCAAGCCTACCTCGGCATCGCTTTCGGCTTCGGCATCCCGATGGCATTCGCCGCGATACAGGGCAGCGTACCTGCGATTGTGTGGTGGCTGCTGCTCGCCAACATCTTTTGGTGCATCGCCTACGATACCGAATACGCAATGGTGGACAGGGACGACGACGTCCATCTCGGCATCCATTCTTCTGCACTGCTCTTTGGAAGATATGATGTGGCTGCGGTAATGATGTGCTATGCCGCAGCGCTCGCCGTCCTTGCTTATGCGGGTGCCATGCTGCAACTGGGCATTGCGTATTACATCGGCTTGCTGGCTGCAGCAGGCATCGCCGCCTATCACTACACGCTCATTCACCAGCGCCAGCGCGCAGCATGTTTCAGGGCATTTCTGCACAACAACTGGCTGGGCGCAGCAGTGTTTGCGGGACTTGCGGCAGATTATTTTTTGCGCAGCTGATCTTGCACAGCGCAGCTGACTTACTCTGCGCAGACAAGCCTGCGTGAATTGGCGGCGTAAAAAAACCCGGCACTCAGTGCCGGGTTTTTTAATTCAAGAAGCTATTAAGCAGCCTGGATGTTTGCAGCTTGCTTGCCTTTAGGGCCCTGAGTCACATCGAATGTAACTTTTTGACCTTCCTGGAGAGACTTGAAACCGTTCATGTTGATCGCTGAAAAGTGCGCGAATAAATCTTCGCTACCATCATCGGGAGTGACAAAACCAAATCCCTTTGCGTCGTTGAACCATTTAACTGTACCGTTTGCCATGTGATTACTTCCTTATTAAAAAACGGGAAAAACTCCCGCAAAACTATTTGAATCGAAGATTGCACATGGGAAAGCCAGTACTGCAAAAACTTTGAAACAAATACCTGAAAGCGTTTTACGCATGTTTGCTGACTATAGCAAGAGATTTCTGACATATCTGCAGATCGTCGTGCTGCCCGGCAGGTTGTTGCGCTTCCCCAAGCTGCGCGATCAATCAAGCGGCACCATCCAGCGCACGCTTCCAGCTGCGCAACGGAATACTGCTTTTCAGCCGGTGTATCGCGCGGTCGCATAACAGCGGGTGAATTTCGTGCCCCACGCCGGGCTCCACATCCAGGGTCGCATCGCCCCCCAGTTGCCGCATGCGTTCATACGCGGCAAGTGCATGCTCTGCCGGAATCACGCTGTCGTCTGCACCGTGCAGCAGGTGCAAGGTGGTGAGCTCGGGCGCCTTGTCCGGCAGCGCCGCAAAGCGTCCGGCAAAGGCCAGCACCCTGCCGACCTGGCCATCATACTGCACGCTGAATTGCAGCGCCATGATCGCGCCCTGCGAAAAGCCGGCCAGCGCGGTATCGGTCTGCAACACATTAAAGCGTTTCTGCGCGTAACTCACCAAGGCAAACAGTGCCGGGATCGCAGCGGCCACGCGTGCCGCGCGATTCTCGTCATTGATGCCGCTGTTTGAATACCACTGCCGCCCATTGCCGCCGCCATCAAAAGGATAGGTCGCGTCCGGCAAAAAGAAAGCCGCCTGCGGAAACTCATGCTTGAGCCGGTCGGCCAGGGGCACCATGTCCGCGGCCTGCGCACCCAGGCCATGCAACAGGATAAACAGCTGCTGCGGCTGCATCGTTTCCGGCCACAACTCCAGCCCTTGATACATTAAATCTGTCATAAATTATTAAATACAATCAAGTCGTTATGAATTGACGCGCGATGCCATTGAAGATACACCTGAGGACGTACGGCGCCGCTATGGAATGCACCTTGCGCCACTAATAACCTGCAACGCCTTTGTCATGAAGGATGCACTAAGCGCGCCCCTGAATTTTACGATGGATATCGGCTTTCTGAAATCTGCGCTGATTTCCTTTGCTACATTGCAGTCCTTAAATCCTCAGCCACCCCGCCATGACACAAGCTATAAAAAACCCGCCTGCTGGCGGGTTTGGTTTTTACACCCAATCCCTGGGCAGCAGAAACTTGTCATACAACTCGGCCTCCGGCGTGCCTTTTTTCGGGTGCCAGTCGTAGCGCCATTTCACCAGCGGCGGCATCGACAGCAGGATGGACTCGGTGCGGCCATTGCTCTGCAGGCCAAAGATGGTGCCGCGGTCGATCACCAGGTTGAACTCGACATAGCGGCCACGGCGGTACAGCTGGAAGTCGCGCTCGCGCTCGCCGTAGGGCGTGTCTTTGCGCCGCTCCAGCAGCGGCAGATAGGCCGGCAGGAAGTGGTCGCCGACGCTTTGCTGGATGGCGAAGGCGGTGTCGAAATCGGGTTCGCTCAGATCGTCGAAGAAGATGCCGCCCACGCCGCGCGGCTCATTGCGGTGCTTGAGGAAGAAATATTCGTCGCACCATTTCTTGTATCTGGCATGCAGCTCTGCGCCGAAGGGATCAAGCGATTTTTTGCATGTTTGATGGAAGTGCTGTGCATCTTCTTCAAAGCCGTAATAGGGGGTCAGGTCCATGCCGCCGCCAAACCAGAAGGCGGAACTGCCATCCGGCTTCTTCGCCATGAACATGCGCACATTGGCATGCGAGGTCGGCGCGTAAGGGTTGCGCGGATGCAGCACCAGCGACACGCCCATTGCCTCCCAGCTGCAGCCAGCCAGCTCGGGACGGTGCGCAGTGGCCGATGCCGGCATTTTGTCGCCCTGCACATGCGAGAACGCCACGCCGCCGCGCTCCAGCACATTGCCCTCTTCGAGGATGCAGCTGATGCCGCCGCCAGCACCTATTCCTGCGCCGCCCGCTTCCCTGCTCCATGCATCGCGCACAAATTTTTTGCCATCAATGTGCTCGAGGCCTTTAACAATACGATCCTGCAATCCCAGCAGGTATTGTTTCACTGCGTCGCTATTCATGCCTTGCTCCTGTTGCCGATGGCGCGATAGCCAATGTCATGGCGCATCTGTGCACCGTCGAATTTTATTGTGTCGGCTACCTGATACGCGCGACGCTGTGCCATGCTGACATTGCCGCCCAGTGCGGTGACGCACAGCACGCGGCCGCCGCTGGTGACAACATTGCCATCCCTCATCGTGGTGCCGGCATGAAACACATGCGCGTCTTCTTCGGCTTTGACCATGCCTTTAACGATGTTCAGCCCGCTGATGGCATCGCCCTGGCGCGGCGTATCGGGATAGTTGGCAGCTGCCATCACCACCCCCAGCGCGGCGCGTATATCCCAATCCGCATCGATCTGATTCAAGGTGCCGGCTATCGCATGTTCGATGATCACAGACAAGTCGCTCTTCAGTCGCATCATGATGGGCTGGGTTTCGGGGTCGCCCATGCGGCAATTAAATTCCAGCACCTTGAGGTCGCCCTTGGCATCGATCATCAAGCCCGCATAGAGAAAGCCGGTGTAGATGATGCCTTCTTTTGCCATGCCCTGTATCACCGGCTTGATCACTTCGCGCAGCGCGCGAGCATGCAGAGTCGGCGTGATGACAGGGGCCGGGGAATACGCACCCATGCCGCCGGTATTGGGGCCCTGGTCTCCATCCAGCAAACGCTTGTGATCCTGGCTGGTGGCAAGTGCCAGTACATTCTTACCGTCCACCATCACGATAAAACTGGCTTCCTCGCCCGCCAGAAACTCTTCGATCACCACGCGTGCGCCGGCATTGCCCAGCTTGTTGTCGGACAGCATCATGTCGATCGCGGCAAACGCTTCGTCCTTGCTCATCGCCACCACCACGCCCTTGCCCGCAGCCAGACCGTCGGCCTTGATCACGATAGGCGCGCCGTGCTTTTCCACATAGGCTTTTGCACCCGACACATCGGAAAAGGTCTGGTGGAACGCGGTGGGAATGTTGTGCCGCACCATGAAAGCCTTGGCGAAATCCTTGGAGCTTTCCAGTTGTGCAGCGGCTTTGGTCGGGCCGAAAATTTTCTGGCCGGCAGCGCGAAACGCGTCGACGATGCCTGCTGCCAGCGGCGCTTCCGGGCCTACCACGGTGAAATAGATGTCTTCTTTCTGTGCAAAGGCGAGCAGTTCAGGAATGCCGGTAATCGGCAGATTTTCCATACCGTCTTCCAGCGCAGTGCCCGCATTGCCGGGTGCCACGTACACTTTTTGCACGCGCCTGCCTTGAGCTAAGCGCCACGCCAACGCGTGTTCACGGCCACCGCCTCCTACTACTAATATTTTCATGCAAACCTCAGCGTAGGGTGGGCAAGTTGCATCTGCCCACCATTCTCAACATATATTCAGCGTGGGCAGATGCAACTTGCCCACCCTACCTTGCCAAAAAATAGCCACAGAGAGCACAGAGAAAAGCCTTAACTACACTCTCTGTGGCCTCGGCGCTCTCTGCGGCTAAATGATTAATGCCTGAAGTGACGCATACCGGTGAACACCATCGCCATGCCATGCTCATCCGCTGCGGCAATTACTTCATCGTCGCGCATCGAGCCACCGGGCTGGATCACCGCAACAATGCCTGATTTGGCTGCGGAATCAATGCCATCGCGGAAGGGGAAGAAGGCGTCGGATGCCATCACCGAACCCGCCACCTGCAGGCCTGCATGCTCGGCCTTGATCGCTGCAATACGGGCCGAATTAACACGGCTCATCTGTCCTGCACCCACGCCTATTGTCATATTGCCCTTGGCGTAGACAATCGCGTTGGATTTGACATACTTCGCCACGCGCCAGGCGAACAGGAGGTCAGCCATTTCCGCCTCGGTCGGCTTGCGTTTGGACACCACCTTGAGTTCCTTATACAGGGCGAGGTCGGCATGCTGCACCAGCAAGCCGCCGGTGACACGCTTGAAATCCATGCGCAGCGGGGGCTCTTTTGGCCACTGGCCGCATTCGAGCAGGCGCACATTCTTCTTCGCCGCCACGATGTCGCTTGCCGCCTTGGAAACCTTGGGCGCGATGATCACTTCCACAAACTGGCGCTCGACGATAGCCGCTGCGGTCTTGGCATCAAGTTCACCATTGAAGGCGATGATGCCGCCGAAAGCAGATTCGGGATCAGTCTTGTAAGCGAGGTCATAGGCTTCCAGCAAATTCTTGCCATAGGCCACACCGCACGGGTTGGCGTGTTTGACAATGACGCAGGCCGGTGCCGCATCAAACTGCTTGACGCATTCCAGCGCGGCATCGGCATCGCCGATGTTGTTATAGGAAAGCTCCTTGCCCTGCATCTGGCGTGCGGTCGCAATCGACGCTTCCTTCGCATCGGCCTCGATATAGAACGCGGCGCTCTGGTGCGGGTTCTCGCCGTAGCGCATGGCCTGTGCCTTGCCGAACTGGAAATTGATGACCTCGGGGAACTGCTGTCTGCTGCCGTCTTCGGCCAGCGCTGTCAGGTAATTGCTGATGGTGCCGTCGTAGGCAGCAGTATGCGAGAAGGCCTTCTTCGCCAGCGCCAGGCGGGTCTTGTCGCTGACCGCACCGCCGTTGGCTTTCATTTCAGCCAGCACGGTTTTGTAATCCGCCGCATCGGTGACGATCGCCACATGCGCGTGGTTCTTGGCTGCGGAACGCACCATGGCCGGGCCGCCGATGTCGATGTTTTCGATCGCATCTTCGAAACTGCAGTTTGGCTTGGCGATGGTGGCGCTGAAAGGATACAGATTGACCACCACCAGATCGATGGTGGGGATGTTGTGCTGTTTGAGGGTGGCCACATGCTCGGGCAGATCGCGCCGCGCCAGTATGCCGGCATGCACTTTCGGCTGCAGCGTCTTCACGCGCCCGTCCAGCATCTCCGGGAAGCCAGTGTAATCGGCCACTTCGGTGACCGGCACGCCGTTGTCGGCGAGCAATTTGGCGGTGCCGCCGGTAGAAAGGATTTTCACGCCTTGCTGGTGCAATCCTTTGGCGAATTCCAGTACGCCTGCTTTATCCGAGACGCTGATGAGTGCTTGCTTGATGGCTGTCATAATAATTATCCAATATAATCAATAAATTATTTAATATCGTGCTCGAGGATTTTTTTGCGCAGGGTATTGCGGTTGATGCCCAGCAAATCCGCCGCACGGGTCTGGTTGCCGTCGGCATGGTGCATCACCGTTTCAATCAGCGGCTTTTCCACACAGTTCATCACCATTTCAAAGATCGCACAGGAAGGCTCTTCACCATCCAAATCCTTGAAATATTCGTTCACAGCCTTGCGCACATAGCGCGCAATATCATTCTCATTCAGCATACAGTCACTCGTCCCCTTGTTCATGCTGTCAGCTCCTCTCCGTATTGAAGATGTTCACCGCGTTGCAATTGTTCATCAAAAAAATCATTCACCGCCACCATCTGCTCTGCACTTGTCGGCAGTTTGTTCATATGATGGCGAAACTTCGCCGACCCCACCAGACCGCGCGTATACCAGGAGATATGCTTGCGCGCCACACGCGTGCCGGTGTGCTCTCCATAGAATTCGTACAGCTCATGCATGTGCTGCACCAGCACGCGCTGCACCTCGTCCACCTGTGGTGCCGCCAGGTGCTCGCCGGTGCTGAGAAAATGTTCTATCTCGCGGAACAACCATGGTCGCCCCTGTGCGGCGCGGCCTATCATCACCGCGTCCACCCCGGTTGTTTCCAGCACGTATTTGGCTTTTTCCGGCGTGGTGATGTCGCCATTGGCAATCACCGGAATATTTACACTGGCTTTGACTGCGCTAATGGTGTCGTACTCGGCATCGCCGGTATAGGCGCAGGCGCGGGTGCGGCCATGAATGGCCAGCGCCTGGATGCCGCTGGCTTCGGCAATTTTTGCGACGCTGACCGCATTGCGGTTGGTTTTATCCCAACCGGTGCGGATTTTCAGGGTAACCGGCACATTGACTGAAGCCACCACCGCCTCCAGTATTTTGGCCACCAGCCCCTCGTTCTGCATCAGCGCCGAGCCTGCCATCACATTGCATATTTTTTTGGCCGGGCAGCCCATGTTGATGTCGATAATCTGCGCCCCCTGATCCACGTTGTATTGTGCGGCGCGCGCCATCATTTCGGGATCGGTGCCGAGGATCTGCACCGAGATAGGATCGACCTCGCCTTCGTGGTTGGCGCGGCGCTTGGTCTTTTCGGAGCCGTACAGCAGCGAATTGGAAGACACCATTTCGGATACTGCCATGCCCGCCCCCATGCGCTTGCACAGCATGCGGAACGGCCTGTCCGTCACGCCGGCCATGGGCGCGACGATCAAGTTGTTTTTTAGCTTGTAGGGGCCGATTTGCATGGGGGTTTTCCGAAAGGGGCGGGGATTATAAATGAAGCGCACTGCAACCGCCATGCTCGCCTGAAAATCGGCCCCGCTTCTTGTGCTATCATTTCAGAACTTCCCCCTGCCAATCTTTATCTTATGGATTTCGATGTCATCATCATCGGCGGTGGCCTGGTCGGCGCCAGCCTGGCCGCTACGCTCAAGTCCAGCGGACTTGTCATTGGCCTGCTTGAGAGTCAGCCGGCTGATACCCGCACTGAAGGCTGGGACAGCCGCATCTATGCCATCAGCCCCGGCAATGCGTCATTTTTGACTGACTGCGGGGTATGGCAGCATCTGGACATGAGCCGCGTGCAGCCTGTTGCTGCCATGCATATTTTTGGCGACGAGGGCGCAGAGCTGGATTTCAGCGCCTATCAGATCGGCGCACCCGAACTCAACTTCATCCTGGAAAATCGCTTGCTGCAACAAGCGCTGTGGCAGGCGCTGCAGCAGCAGGACAATCTCACGCTGTTCAACCCGGCACGTTGCACCAGCCTGGCGTGGCGCGACGAATATGCCGAGCTGACGCTGCAAGACGGGCGCGCGCTGCGCGCCAAACTGATCGTCGGCGCTGATGGACGCGACTCCTGGGTGCGCCAGCAGGCAGGCATCTCAGCGGCGCCCACGCTATACCAACAGCACGGTGTGGTGGCCAATTTCAGTGTCGAGCAGCCGCATCGCGGCACCGCCTTCCAGTGGTTCCAGCCTGACGGCATACTTGCGCTGCTGCCGCTGCCGCAGCAGATGGTTTCTATGGTGTGGTCGGTGAGCCCGGAGAAATCAGCAGCGCTGCTGGCGCTGCCGCAGGAAGAGCTATGCGCCCAGGTCGCAGCCGCCTCGCATCACACCCTCGGCGGATTGAAGCTGGTCACCCCCCCCGCCGCCTTCCCGCTGCGCCTGTTAAATCTGCCGCACATCATCGCGCCGCGCCTGGCGCTGGTGGGTGATGCCGCGCATAATGTACATCCGCTCGCCGGACAGGGAGTAAACCTTGGCTTCCGCGATGCTCGGGAACTCGCCGGTGTACTGCTGGATCGCGGCGCGCAATCTGATTGCGGCGATGCCCACCTGTTGCGCCGCTATGAACGCGCGCGCCGGGAAGATATTGTTTCCATGCAGCTCACCACCGATGCGCTGAAGCATCTGTTCAACAACACTAATCCGCTGCTGCGCAGCCTGCGCAACCTCGGCCTCTCCCTTACCAACCAGCTTGCACCGCTGAAAAAAATGCTGGCACGCCACGCACTTAATTAATCTAACCTGGACTTAATCATGCATAAAATTTTAATATTGTTACTCGCCGCCTCCATTTCCTACGCCTATGCGGGGGAGGCTGAAATCAAGAGCACCCTGCAGACAAAAATTCCCCAGATAGGTCAGATCACCAAGGTAAGCAAATCGCCTGTGCCCGGCTTATATGAGGTAATCACCCAGGACCATTTGTTCTACACCGATGAGAAGGCGCAGTTTCTGATTGATGGTGCGGTATTTGACCTGAAGACCATGCGCAACCTGACCGAAGAACGTTCGCGCAAACTGTTTGCGCTCGATTTCAGCAAGCTTCCGCTTGAGCTGGCCGTAAAACAGGTCAAAGGCAAGGGTGAACGCAAGCTGGCGATTTTCACCGATCCCAATTGCGGCTTCTGCAAGAAGCTGGAGAAGGAGTTGCTGCAAATAGACAATGTCACCATTTACCAGTTTTTGTATCCTGTGTTCCCCGGATCGGAAGAAAAGGCACGTGCGGTATGGTGCAGCAAAGACCGCGCCAAAGCCTGGGATGATTTGATGCATCACGATATCATTCCACCCGCAGGAAATTGCGATGCACCCATTGCAAAGGTGCTGGCCCTGGGCAGGAAATTAAAAGTTAATGGTACGCCCGCGATTATTTTTGCCGATGGAACAATCAACCCAGGTTACCTGCCTGCAGCCGAACTTGAGAAGGCGCTGACTGCAGCAGCAAACCGCTAGGCCTGGCATATAAATTTCGAGCTTGCGAGGCTGGGCTAATAGCATCTTATTTCCTGTCCACCGGCAACTCGGAAAGCCTTGTAGCACATGCATAAGTATGCAATGATTCATGGACTTGCCTGATCATGCAATGGGCAGAACGGGCTAACGAACTATATCTTTTCATCACCATGAAAAATATTCCTATACCTGCCGAGATCCATCAACTTACGGCCAACGGCAATCCGGACGAGGTCTGGGGCAAAGCCGTCGATATTGTCAGGCATATCAATCCCGCCTATGACTTTACCCTGGCACACAAAGCCTTTTCGGATGTTTTAAGAATATTTTGCGGTGACTATCCCGGTTATTGCGCCATCAAAACGCCGTACCACAATTTGCACCACACGATGGATGTGTTCCTGTGCGCGGTGAGGTTATCGCATGGAGTGCATATTTCCGGCACCCCGCTGACTGACCACGAGATTACCTGGATCATGCTGGCCACCCTGATGCACGATATTGGCTATGCGCAGCGCCTGGACGAAGACTGCGGCTCAGGGGCGCAACACACACTGACCCATGTTGGCAGAGGGATCAAATTCATGCAGCATTATCTGCTTGAACACGACTTTCCGTCGGGCTTTGCTGCCCCAATCGAATACTTGATGAACAGCACCAATCCGGCGCTGGATTTTGACGCCATCGATTTTCCCGATAAACGCACGCGCCTGCTCGCCCAGATTGTTGGCTCGGCCGATATAGTCGGGCAAATGGCTGACCGCAGTTATCTGGAGAAATTGTTGTTTCTGTATCTGGAGTTTCAGGAGGCACGGTTTGGCAATTACGCCAGCCTGCACGATCTGCTGTGCCAGACCAAACATTTTTATGACGTGACCAGAGAGAAAAAGCTGGATGGCAAATTTGAAGGCATCTACAAAAAATTGTCCTTCCATTTCAATGATTACATGGGTATGGAGAACAACTATTACGTGGAGTCGATAGAAAAAAACATCGCCTATCTGGCAAAAGTAATTTCGCTCGACGAAGCCGAGTTTCTAACGATGCTGAAACGTGGCGGCATTGTAGAAAAATCGCATACGCTGGTTTAGCCAGTCGGCTTGTGCTTCAAGCATGACGCCTTCTGCAACGGGCGCCCCTAAAATTGCACGGGTTCTCCGCCCTTAGGAAACAGAACCCACATGCGCCCCTGCTGTTTCATGCGCCCGGCCTGTGCACCGGCTTTTTCACCGAATCCCCAGAAGAAATCTGCGCGCACCGGTCCCCTGATGGCGCCGCCGGTGTCCTGCGCCAGCATCAAGCGATTGAGCGGCGTGGTACTGTTGGGCTGTGTTGTGGCAAGGAATACGGGCGAGCCCAGCGGGATACTGCGCGGGTCTACCGCAATGCTGTATTCGTTGGTGAGCGGCACACCCAGTGCGCCAAGCGGGGTGCCCAGCGTATCCGGCAATTCGCGGAAGAATACATAACTGGGATTCTGTTCCAGTAGCGCCATCAGTTTGTCCGGATTCTTTTCTCCCCAAACTTTGATGCCCTGCATGGAGGCGTCTTCCAGCCTCATCTCGCCCATCTCGATCAGTTTTTTTCCGACGGAAACATAGGGGTGGCCATTTTGGTCAGCATATCCCACTTTGATTTGTCGCCCATCCACCAGCTCAATGCGTCCTGAGCCCTGAATCTGCAAGAAGAATAATTCGACTGCATTTTCAACCCAGAATAATTCACGCCCCCTGAGTCCATCGGTGCCCGCATCAATCTCGGCGCGCTTGTAATAGGGCACGACACGCTTGCCCGACAAACGCCCGCGCAAACGCTGGCCCTTGAGCTGGGGATAGGCATCGCCCAAGTCTATCTCCAGCATGTCGTCAGGTGCGGCATACAGCGGGTAGCGGAAGCGCGCACTCTTGAAGCGGCTGCCCTTGAGCAAAGGTTCGTAGTAGCCAGTGATCACCCCCTGCTCGCTGCCATCCGGATTAAACACCTGGTACGGCGTAAGCCTGTCCTCATAAAATGCGCGCTGCGCTACACCGTCATTTTTATCCACTGCCTCCGCACCGGCGCAAATTGGCTGCCACTGTGGCTTGGCCTTGAGTACGCGGCAGCTCTGCAACAGCGCAGCCCACGACGGCGTGAGATCTAGCGTTGCCCATTCCGGCAACACCTCCCATTTACTGGGTGCAAACAGCGGTGTTGGCGCAGATACCACAGGGGGAGCAACCACTGCCGAAGGAGGTGTCACCGCGGTACGATGCTTTACCACGGGCGTGGTTTTGCATGCCGCAAGCAGCACACTCACTGCCAATATTCCAAACCACCATACTTGCTTGTTCATCATGATTCTTTCTTCACTAATTCAATCAGGCGAAACCAGCCGCCCGCCAATATCGGCTCATCTGATACCAGGCTCAAGCTTGGCGTACTGGCCAGCACCTCCTCAAACACAACATCCAGACGTGTAGCAAGTTTTGCGATTATCAAGCTAAGACTGCGGCGCACCCATGCACGTTCCCCGGGGCGCAAAAATTTGTCAAAAATATAAATTCGGCCACCCGCTTTGAGCACGCGTGCCGCTTCAGCCAAGCACCGTTCAGGGTGCGGCACAACAGCAACAATAAGGTGCAGCACCACATAATCAAAATACTCATCGGCAAAAGGCAATGCCATGCTATCGCCCTGTACCCATTGCATATGCAGATGACGCGCTCTGCTTTGCGCGCGCGTCAGCATGGCAGCAGTCAGATCGAGTGCTGTGTATTCATGGCTGGCCTGTAAAAAGGGGAAATCGAGTCCTGTGCCCGCCCCGCTCAGCAGGACGCGCGCCGGCCCCTGCGGCAAGCGGGACAGACTGCGCTGCCGCGAGCCAGCCGTTGCCCGCGCCAGAAATACATCGTAGAAAGGTGCAATAAAACGGTAGCTGGTTTGAAGGGACATGCTCAGGCGGGCCGAATTAAGCCAAAGCTAATGAAGGACGCGCGGTACGCTCAGGACAAACTGTGGAATCGGTGCATCGAATTTTGCGCCATCTTCGACTACCATCTGGTAGCTGCCAGTCATGGTGCCGACCGGCGTTGATAACACCGTTCCGCTGGTATAGCCAAAACTCTGTCCCGGCTTAATTACAGGCTGCTCACCCACTACACCCTGCCCGCGCACTTCCTGCACCTGATTGTTGGCGTCAGTGATGATCCAGTGGCGGCTGAGCAGTTGCACGGTGCTATCCCCATTATTGGTGAGGGTGATGGTATAGGAGAAAACAAAGCGGTTATCCGCCTCGTCGGACTGCTCCGCGAGATATTTTACCTGGGCAACAATTTGTATTTTCGATGCATTATTTTCCATTTTGTCATTTCACCGCATTTTTCACTTTATAGCAAGATTAGTTCAACCCTTTGCGAAACAAGGTTGAACTTTTGCCCATTTATCGGGTCAGCGAGTTTCGGGTAGAATGCACGCTTCAAATTCATATTCTGTTAAGGACACGCCATGTACCAGATCGCACCCAGCATTCTTTCCGCAAACTTTGCCAGACTGGGCGAAGAAGTAGATAACGTTCTCGCCTCCGGTGCGGATATCGTGCACTTTGACGTAATGGACAATCATTACGTGCCCAATCTGACTATCGGCCCGCTGGTATGCGAAGCATTGCGCAAGCATGGCGTCACTGCCCCGATCGACGTGCATCTGATGGTGAAACCTGTTGACCGCATCATTCCCGACTTTGCCAAGGCCGGCGCTACCTACATCACCTTCCACCCTGAGGCTTCCGAGCATATCGACCGCACCATTGGCTTGATCAAGGAAAATGGCTGCAAGGCTGGTCTGGTATTCAATCCTGCCACGCCACTCGACGTGCTTGAATACATGCTGCCCAAACTGGACATGGTATTGCTGATGTCGGTTAACCCCGGTTTCGGCGGTCAGAAATTCATTCCGCATACCCTGGCCAAGGCCCGCCAGGTACGCAAGATGATCGATGCATCCGGCCTCAAAATTCGCCTGGAAATCGATGGTGGCGTAGGCCCTGCCAACATCCGCGAAGTGGCTGAAGCAGGCGTGGATACCTTTGTGGCTGGCTCTGCAGTGTTCGGCAAGAAGAACGACAAAGACAAGAACCACTACAACACCGTCATCGCTGAAATGCGTGCCGAACTGGCTAAAGTTGGCAAGTGATGGCATTCAAAAACTTTCCGCTGCCGGTCAAAGCGATCGTTATCGACCTCGACGGTACCTTGCTGCACACGGCTCCTGAGCTGGCCGAATCGGCCAACCGCATGTTGCGTGACATGGGGCGTGCTCCCGTATCGCAAGACCTGCTAAAGAGCTATATCGGCAACGGTATTCACTGGCTGGTCAAGCGCGCATTGACGGGCGACATGTATGCCGAGCCGGATGCTGCCTTGTTCGATAAAGCACTGCCGATTTACGAAAAGCATTACACCGAACTTTCATGCAACAGCAAACCTTTCCAGAATGTGGTTCAGGGTCTGGATGCCATGAAAGCAGCCGGTTTCAGATTAGGCTGCATCACCAACAAGGTTGAACGCTACACCACACCCATTTTGAAAAATTCCGGCCTCGCGCCTTATTTCGAAATCGTGGTTGCAGGCGACACACTGCCCGAGAAAAAGCCACACCCAATGCCTTTGCTGCACTCGGCCAAGTTTTTCGGCGTGCCTATTGAAAATCTTTTACTGGTGGGTGATTCACTGAGTGATGCACAGGCAGCTCGCGCTGCAGGCTGCCCTATCATCTGCGTACCGTATGGTTACAACCATGGCGAGCCGGTTGCTTCACTCAATGTGGATGCGGTGATTCCTGACCTGTCAGCCTTGATGCCTTTGATCAAACGCGTTTAAACATGACAAAACAACTCCTTAAAAATTCAGTCTGGCGATGGTACTGATGTTTATGTAGGTTGGGTTAACGTTTCTGCGTAACCCAACATGTGTTGTTAACGCGAAATGTTGGGTTACGCGATGAAGCCGCTAACCCAACCTACAAGATACAGGAGGTTTGCATGTTGCATCCCATCACCGAACAAGCATTCAATGAACTCGTCAAACAAGGCTACAACCGCATTCCGCTGGTTGCCGAAACCTTTGCCGATCTCGACACGCCGCTTTCGCTTTATCTCAAGCTTGCCAACAAACCCTATTCCTATCTGCTGGAATCGGTGCAAGGTGGCGAACGCTTTGGGCGATATTCTTTTATCGGCCTGCCTGCCCATACACGCATAACTGTGCACGGCAAGTCCGTTACACTGACCCAGCCTTCTGGCGATCGCACACACACCGTGGAAAATCCGCTGGACTTTATCCAGCACTATCAGTCGCAATTCAAGGTGGCCCCGTTGTCCGGTCTGCCGCGCTTTACCGGCGGACTGGCTGGCTATTTCGGCTATGACACGGTGCGTTACATTGAGCCACGTTTGGCGCAGACGCAGAAAAAGGACGTCATCGGCACACCGGACATTCTGCTGATGCTCACAGAACAGTTGGCAGTGGTGGACAACCTGTCCGGCAAGCTGACCTTTATCGTGTATGCCGATACCTCACAAAAAGATGCCTACAAACACGCCAAGCAGCGCCTCGATTCCCTGCAACGTGCATTACGTGAGCCCGTCAAAATTCCGGATGCACCACCATTTACGGCATACGAAGCACAATCGGAATTTGGCGAAGAAGCATTCAAGTATGCCGTCGAAAAGGCCAAACGCTATATTTTTGATGGCGACATCATGCAGGTAGTACTGTCACAGCGCATGGCACAACCCTTCCCCGGTTCACCTCTGTCGCTGTACCGTGCGCTGCGCAGCATCAACCCTTCGCCCTACATGTTCTATTACAACATGGACGACCACCACGTGGTCGGCGCTTCCCCCGAAATTCTGGTGCGCCTGGAAGGCGACAACGTCACCGTGCGCCCCATCGCCGGTACCCGTCCACGTGGCAAGACACCAGAGCAGGATGCCGATCTGGCTGAAGAATTGCTGGCCGATCCTAAAGAACTGGCCGAACACCTGATGCTGATCGACCTTGGCCGCAACGACATAGGCCGCGTAGCCGAACACGGCAGTGTGAAACTCACCGACAAGATGGTGATCGAGCGCTACTCGCATGTGATGCATATCGTTTCCAACGTCGAGGCAAAGCTGAAGCCTGGAATGAACACGATAGATGTGCTCAAGGCGACTTTCCCCGCAGGTACGGTGAGTGGTGCAGCAAAGGTGCGCGCGATGGAGATTATCGATGAGCTGGAGCCTAGCAAGCGCGGTGTTTATGCGGGTGCAGTTGGGTATTTGGGATTCAATGGCGATATGGATCTGGCGATTGCATTGCGTACTGCGGTTGTGAAAAACAATACCTTGTTTGTGCAAGCCGGCGCGGGAATTGTGGCCGACTCGGTGCCTGAGAGCGAATGGATGGAAACGCAGAATAAGGCGCGGGCTGTACTAAGGGCAGCTGAGATGGTTTTGGATGGGTTGGATGCGAAGGTGCATAGGTAAGTAACCGACACTATGCAAAACCTCTGGGTTTATTCCCCCGTTGTTCCGACACCGAGTAGCGGAACTGGGTCAAAATGCGAAATATGTCGAGACTGACCCTACATATTTTTTAATAGCGTCTTTATTTTCATAAACACACAATTTTTGGCCGGAAATTTTTTGGTGCAATATTTTACTGTTATCTAAAATTAGACAATGCAGATGAAAATGCGCGATCATTTTAAGAGTGTACTTGTCAACCCCACTTGGGAGCAGATGGTCGAGCGCGATCCGCTTATTGCTTTCTCGCACTTTTTGTCTGGTCGAGTGCAGGTGCTTTTTGCTATTTCAGACGAAGTTATCGAGAACCTCGACGGGGGTTTTTCGAAGCAGGCCATTGATTATGGGCGGATCATCCGTGCAGAGTCGCTGATGTGGCTTTGGATTCTTGGGGCATATGAAGTGGTCCGAACCATGTGCCAAGCCAATGCCTGCTTCAATCAGCAAGTGCTTGATGAATTGATCCAACTTAAAAAGCTTCTCTCTGTAGTTCGTATGCCCGCTGCGAAGATGGAGAAGTCGGGGGTCAAGACTCCAGTGACTTCTAATCGGAGTCCTGCGGGCTTGGATTTATTACGACGAGACCTAATTGTGGGTGACCCTGAGTCTACGGACATCTTTGCTCGAGACCTACTTGCGAAATTCAATAGGGTTTTCTCATCAATCAAGGCCACTGATATTCTTGGTCGTCACGAAGATGCATACACAAGCAATGTCTAAGGACTTTAACAAGTGACTAGGAACGTTGCTGGCTCTGCTTTAGCCATGCATACAAGTTCTATTTGTAGATGTTTTCAGACATTCTCCTAATCAAAAAGACCAAATAAACTTATTTTTTTTGCGCATGAGTTATGTGAAGTCGGCCAACCGTTGGGATTGTGTATAGTGAAGAGCGATACAAAAACTCCGTTTGCCATTCGTTGCTCATCAATATCAACTTTGTTATCCCTTCTAATTGACACCCCACTACCACATACCCAATTATCAACATTTGCAATTTTACAGTTTTCCAAACTAAAGGTTCTGGTTACTCCTTTATTAGTAGCATTTTGGAGAACTACTCCATTTGATATATTCACTTTAAAATCCCATTTGGTATCAGATTTTGTACAAGATTTAGAACAAGAATTTGCATCTTTCTCTGTTGGACAACCATATACATGATAGGCATCTTCTGCCATAGAGCTACAGCTGACAGCAGTTAGTAGAATTATCAAAAATATTTTGTTCATTGAAAACTCCATATTTGTTGCACAAAATTTTTATACTTTCAATGATTCTCTGTCCAATTTTCCAATTTCAAACCTGGGTAAGCCTTGAAATCACGCTCATCGAGCCATAGGGTCAGGTCTATCCATGTAGCATGTCCTGCCATCCCTAATGGTAACCCAATATACTACATCTAATTGTGCAAAGCTCTAAGCGCTGCTTCGGGCTCTTTCTCTACAATGGTCAGCAATGCAGCTGCCGGCCCCGTGGGGTGGCGGCGGTGCTGCTCCCAGTTTCTGAGCGTAGCCACTTTTACTCCAATGAGTTGTGCAAATTCGGTTTGGCTTAATCCAACCTTGGCTCGTACTAACTTGGCATCGGGTGGGCTGATTTCTGTCACTCGCCCTGGTGCAAGTTCGCCACGTCGAATTGCTACCGCCTCTTTCAGGCCTTGCTTGAGGGATTCAAATAATGTCTTGTCCATGTTTATAATTCCTTAACTAGGGTGCGCAAGATTGCCGTTTCTTTGTCAGTCAAATTGTCCTTGACGCTTTTCGGATAGGCCACGAGCATTAATATCTGGTTGTCTTCGGTGAGCCAGTAATAGATCACCCGTATGCCGCCGCTCTTGCCGGTCCCGGCGCGTTTCCAACGCAGCTTGCGGATACCGCCACCATTTTTAATGAGGTCACCAGCGTCAGGGCGGTTGCATAATTCCGTTTGAAGTTTTGAATACTCCCCGTCTTCCAGCAGCTCTGAAATCAGGCGGGTGAATGTCGGGGTCTCTATGAAAATCATGGTTTACTATACGCCATTGGCGTATGCAGTCAAGTTCCAGAGCCTCTCGGAATTTTACCAAGTCGAGGAAATCCACATTCCTGTGTCATCTGCGGACGATGACCTACTTTGGCTGCGGCCGCCCCTGCAGGGCTTAACATTCAGAAGCGAATGTTAGCCTTCACCGCCACCGGCCCCTTCGTGGCAGGTGGTCACTTCGTTCAAGTAGGTCATTATTGTTGGACTGCACAAAAGCAAAAACCCCCGCCTTTTGGGGCGGGGGTTTTTGCTTTGTAAGGAGTCTGACGATGACCTACTTT